>Ga0101945_1000019_pt1 | contig 545671 bp, 519 predicted proteins | sample DewCreD2012metaG_2_FD_75246 | JGI IMG/M metagenome (GOLD analysis project Ga0101945, IMG submission 75246) | Hot spring sediment bacterial and archeal communities from British Columbia, Canada, to study Microbial Dark Matter (Phase II) - Dewar... ... | reverse complement strand
CTTGGACATTCTCGATTTCTCTACCGAAAATCTTTATTGAGCCCTCTTTAACTTTGAGTAGCCCCAAAATTGTCCTAACTAAGGTTGTCTTACCAGAGCCGTTAGGGCCGAGCAAAACAACCTTATCTCCATGGACATTGAAATAGATTCCTTTCAGTATATGTTCACGCCCATAACCGGCAATAATGTTAACAATTTCTAACATACTTTAGACCTTTGGATATTTTACTAAGCATTTTGATTTTTTTCAAAGACAGGGTTTGGAATTTCATATAACGTTTTGTTGGTAAAAGAAGTCCACCCTTCTAACCATATAATTTACTTTCACTATGAAGCTTTGTCAGATTTACCTCAATGAGGTTTCTTGTCCTCTTTTTGCCTCTTCTAATGGTTCCTTTCTAAAAGAGAGTATGAACCCATAAATGGATATGATTAGTAGAGGTATATGTAATGTTACAAGCCACCACCTTTCAGGATTGATAAAATTCAACATATTATAGAAACCAATAATTATTCCAACAAGACGTGTAATCATTAATGTCGATAAGTTAATTCTTGGATGATATAGTGTGAGTATTGCTAGATATACTGGTGTCATCATGCAAAAGGCCAGGCCTGCTACATTTGTCAATAAGTAAATAGGAGTGAAATCAGGCGTTAGTGTATCTGGATTCAAGGGGAACCAAAATGCTAGAAATGCTAGAGGAACAACCCAGTATTTCCATAATGGTTGCTTTTGTGGAATAAAATCATTTTTCTTAGCGAGTGCCTCCCAGAACCAAAAAGTAGCAACTATGAGAAACATGACAAGATTCCTTGTAACAATTCCTAAACCATATTTTTCGGTTACAGCGATGTTTTGGAGAAATGCGAAGAGAACATAGGTGATAGCGACATAAACACTAAAGAGAGGTGCAACTTTATTTCTAAGAAAGAGTATGAAAATAACCAATATAATGGGAGCTATTTTAAAAATTGGATACAATGCGGTGCAGTTAAATACTATGCCGTTGCTAAATATTTCCCTTATAACCATTCCCTCTTCTGCCCACTCGTGTCCTTTTGATGTATAGGATGGGATAAATTGTAATAGAATAAAGAATAGAAAGAACCACCATTTTTGAGTTACTAGCTCCAGTTTTGCTTGAATTTTTTTAAGAGTTCCTTCATTCATTTTACTCGTTTCTTTCTACCCAAATGTAAATAAGAGTGCAATTAAATTGTTCAATCCATGAGCAATAACAGGCACAAAGAGTGTTTTTCTCTTTGAATAAGCGTAATAAATTACCATACCAAAGAGAAAAGCTATAGGTATTACATACCAATTGGCATGCCAAATGGCAAATGCAATACTGGTAATAAGAGCAGTTTTCCAAAGTCCATGGTTTTGTTCTAAAATAATTTTCCCATAACCCCTAAAAATAATCTCTTCAATTATAGGCGCAACAAAAATTGCTCCTATGAAATTAATAACTTGAAGTATTAGTGAAAGTTGTGTAAAAGAAAAATTTGGTGGAAGAATTACCTCAGCATAACCAATATTTAATAAACCTATTACACAGCCAAGCACAAAAGCAATGGCGAAATCAATAACCTTGACTTTTTGTTCAGTAATGAAAAGACTTTTAAGTGAAAATCCTTTTTCATTAAGCTTCTTCTTATAAAATGGAAGAAATAAAAAAAGCAAAATTGGTATGTAAACAATTACATATGTTTGGATGTCCATTGATGCTTTTTCATAACTACCACTTTTTAAATAAAGAAGAAACCAAATGCCCCATCCGATTATTATATTGACTATCGCTGGTAGAAAAAGTAATTTCATTTTTACCTCCTTTATTTCATGGACTCAATCGTGTATCGTCTTGCGGATAAAAGAAGTTGCGTGATGAGCAATTTAGGCGTAGCCTTTTATCTGCTGTTATACGATAGTGCGAACGAAGGTCCATCATCAAGTTATCCGAACATCGTTAGCTATTTATTCCCTTTTAAGATTCTTCCGACTCCAAGCAATACTGAATGTTCCTTCTCTATCTCAATTCCTGATTTTCTGAGTAATGCTTCAAGGTCAGATTTTATAAACTCTGGATAGTACCTGCTCTCATAGGATTTGACAAAGCGGTAAATCAAAAATCTACAAATTTTGTTCTTAGGCAAAGCATAATCAACGACCACTATGATTCCTTTCGGTTTAGTAACCCTGACTATTTCTTCTACTACTTTTTCCCTTATAGCCAAAGGCATATCATGTAGACCAAAAGAAATGCATGAAACATCAAAAAAATTGTCTTTGTACGGTATATTTGTGGCGTCTGCAACTATAAATTTCGCATTCTCGTATTTATTTTTCTTATTAGCTACTTTCAACATATCTTCTGATAAATCGATGCCAATAACCTCATAACCTTTTTTCGCAAATGCAAATGCCTGTTTTCCTGTTCCAGTTGCTACATCTAGTACCCATGAACCATTTTTTGCATCAGTAAAATCTCCAACTTTATCCCTTACTCCTGAAAGGAACAAATCTACAATATCATAAATAGGTACCCATTTTCCGAATAACTTTTTTATGTATGAGTAATATTCTTCATCCATTGTTTTCCTCTAAATTATTTTTGACCGTAGTGAGCATTTCGCCTAACCGCTGTTAGGCGAAGTTGATATCCATTCATAAAATATTCTCCAGGTTCTTAAATTCTTCTGTAGCATGTCGTTCAATAGCTTCTATCTTCTTTGGAGGAACAGCCAATTTTCTTACAAGCCAATCGAAAATCTTCTCTAAGCCATGATAAACAAAACCTATCTTAAGTTCATGAATAACTTCTGTGTCCTTATTTAGAGGCGAAAAAGACAATGACAAATAGATTGGATAAAAGAAATTTGCTTTCATTAAAATGGAGTTGTCTGTTTTTAATTCCATGATTCTCCACTTATAATTAACTTAAAAACCATTCAATACCTCTTCAAACCAAATCGTATCTCCAACTTTTAAGTTTGCTGGTCTTTCACAACTTATATGAGCTGGATGCCACTTGTGATATCTTTCTTTATTGAGGTGGAGTATCCAATTGTAAATTCTTGATGGCGATTTCCATTTTACTGTTATTTTAGTAATAATTTGGATCATTTTATTGCCTTATTCTATATATAAGCCAATTTCGCCTGACGTCTTGCGGTTAGATGAAGTGTCGCATCTTCGTGTACCATCTTCTATCTACTTTCCTGCCAAAACAATTTGGAAATATTCCCAACTGGTGGTATCCGTTTTAATTATCTTAAACCCAGCTCGTTCGATTTCATTTGTTAGTCCACATTTTAGTAAGTTTCTATAAGTTGGGTATTTAGGATTAAAACGCTCCATAAAATCAAACAACATTGCCTTCCACTTTCGATCTGGTTTATTTTGCTCAATGATAACTATCTTGCCTCCCGCTCTGATAACCCTATAAGCTTCAGATAGAACATTTTGTCGTACTTCTTGAGGCATCTCATGGAGTGTACCACAAATAAGGCCCTTATCAAAATAGCAATCTGAAAAGGGGATATCCTGAGCATCGGCCTCTATGAAAGTAAGATTATTGGGTTTCTGTTTCTTTTGAGCAATTTTTAATTGAGCAGAAGAAAGTTCTATACCTACTACTTCTCCTTTCCCTGTAAGTCTCTCACCAAGCATTATGGCTAAGGTGCTTGTGCCACAACAAATGTCCAGTATTTTTTCGCCCGGTTGAGGGTTAGTCCATTCGATTATTAATTCACGCCATCTCCTTTCGCCACCAAAACCTCCATTAAGAACGAAAAAGAGTAATTTTACAAAGGGATCATAAACATAGGAAAACCACTTATACCCTTTCTCATAGATCCTACGATAATAATTTAGCATTTCTCTACTATTCTTCATACCATCCTGCTGCGTTATCTCTAACTTGAACCTTTTCCATATAATAATGAATGCGGCATTTCATCTGACGTTTTTGGCATAAAAGAAGCCCAGCACTAATTTCCAAATCAATAGTAATTGCCCTTGTTCAATTTCAATAACTGTTTCAAGCTATCAGTCAAACCCACATCGTTAAAAAAAATTAGGGCGGGGTTTGGATGGAGTGAATTGTAGTTTCTTACAACATGTTATACGCAGTTGGCGACATATATTACTGTCTATCTTCAGATATTCTTCTAAATTCATTGTTTAAAGTTCTTCTCCATTGCATTTTTAATTTTATTCTCTATAAGCTTAGCAAATAAGTTTTTGAACGGATTTATCCTAATGTCAAGATAATAATCTTTATTTAACCATCCTCTCTTGTCCCAGTATTCATAATCATAGGAGAGGGAATGTTTGGCAGCTATTATTTTGCATTTCATTGCCCTGAAGAATATTAAATCACCTAAAGTAGGAGAAGGACGTTTCTTTGTCTTTATTGCACTGAGTAACTCCTGAGAGCACTTCTATTTCTTTCATCATTTTAGCTCTATATTTAGGGGCATATTCAAAGGCTGAAGCTATAATTCCTATTTTACCGATTAAATTAAAGCCCCATCCCCGGGCAGTTCCTTCAAGATAATCCAAAACTTCCTTAAGCCCAGAGCCTCCGGTTGTAGAAATTACAATAGCAACTTTGTCAAAAAAGCACGGTCGATGAAAGATGTAAGAAAAATGGTCAATGAAATTCTTCATCAAAGCAGTAACCTGATGCGCATACACATGTGAAACAAAAAATGCTCCATCTGATTTAAGCATCTCTTCTCTAATCTTAAGAGTAATATCCTTTGCTGGACAGAAATCTTCACCCTTTGCCATACAAGCGCAACAGCCACGACAATATTCCAAATTAACTTCCTTGAGAAAGAGATATTTGAACTCTACTTTTTTCAATGCATTCATTTTTTCTTCGAATATCTTAGTTATTTGATAACTATCACCTTTGCGTGGACTACCCATTGTAACTAATATCTTCATTTTTTAACCTCACTTTAGAACCGATCGCACTTGAATCTCTATTCTTCCAAAGCCTCAATTGGACCGATTATTTCTACATCTACTTTATAACCTTCAAGTTTTTTTGGAATTCTTTTTGACTCAGGAGTCTCTTTTTCTAAATATACTTTTATACATGGTAGTAGTACCACCAATTCATCGCTATCGCATTCCCCAATACCAACTCCTACAACACCAGGTATATTCATTAACGAAGTCTCATGCCGTGCTTTTACATCTTCAATACTTAACTTAGGTTTGGACATATACGTCAATACACCAACTCCTATAATGGCTACTATGGTAATGCTGGTAATTCCTAAAATTCCATAAAATAATTTCTTCTTACTGCCAAGCCAGGTAAATAACAAAAATACCAACGCTATGGCTGCTAAGGTAAAACCAACGATGAAGCCATATATTCCTGCTACAAAGGGAAAAGGTTGTATAGCAACAGATCCAATAATAGTCCACACTGTCACTATGTTAGTCCAAATATGCTTCCACACGTCTCTAAACAACATAGGAAGCCCTAGAAGAAATGGTATAATACTTAAGACAATACCCAAAATAATCCCCCCTTTCTTCATAGACCATACACCATAGCCAGCAACTAATTCAAATAAACTGAATATAATAACAATAAAAACAGGTATCCAGACGATATCTCTTGCCTCTGGCAGGGGCGGGTTGAATAAACTAAACCATATCACACTGCTTATTCCAATAAACCCAGAAATAAACCCAGAAGTGTAAAGAGCCAAAGAAGCTATTTTTGCGCTAATTTTTATATCCATAATTTTTTCACCTCTTTATTTTTATGGTTTGTATTCAACCTTTAAATATTTTACTAAAATTCTTTAGCTTTTTCAAAGCGGGGTTTGGAATTTCACATAACATATTCGGGCTATACGAAGTTTCGACGAAGTCGGAATTTGGGCAAACGCGCTGAGCCGGATAGCCCGTGTTATACGCACCGTAAGGGTCTAAGCTTTGCGATGCAAAGCGAAAAGTTCGTTCATAGAACCTTCACCTTCCAATTACATATATCGTTTGCACAAATCATTCCTGAAATCACAACCGCCTCAATTCCACCGCCGGGAAAAGTTGAAGCACCCGCTAAATATAAACCTTTTATCGGTGTTTTAAAATAAGGTCTTTTAACTCCAATTGATTGATCAAAGGCGTAGAGGGCTCCTTCTGGCATGAAAGTGTATCTCTCGAAAGTCTTTGGTGTTGCTATATCTTGAACTATTATGTGACTACTCAAATCCGGGATAATTTTTTCTGCTTTTTTGATTAGTATTTCAGCCAGTTTATTTTTATTTTGTAAATACTCTTTTGTTCCTCTCTCTGGAAAATCGCGGTAATTGGCATCGGTTAATAACATAATACTGGCTTTACCTTCTGGCGCCAAAATTGGATCAGTATTTGAGCTGATTATAAGCGCATAATTCTCATCAAGATTGTGAATGGTTGTTGGAAGATCAGAGAGCTCCATATCCACGCCTAATGACACCATAAAACAGGAAGGAGCCATCTTTAAGTCCTTTATGTAATCAACAAATTCCTTATCCAAATCATTTTCCGAGACAAGTTCCCAAAAATGTGGTCTTGGCATTCGCATTGGATACTACCACCGGACTTCTAAAAATTTTATCTCTAACTTTTACTCCTTTAACATTCCTGTTTTCTGTTAATATTTTATCTACTTTATGTCTGACCAAGACCTTACCATTATTTTTCTCAATGAACTCCTTCAAACTATTTGCAAACCTTTGCGCTTTTTTGGGGGAATAGCCCCCATAGAGAAAATAAGAAACACCTGCTGTAAGCACGCCATTTGCCGAAGCTTTATCTGGCTTTACTCCAAAGTGTGGTAATAAGGCGCACAGAAATTCTTTTAGATCTTCATTTCTAAAGTAGTCATTGAGTTTTTGAGCAAACGTTTTGTTTAACCAGTTGTAGAAATGAGGATGTTCTCTTGGATAATCTCGCAGTTTCCTCTCACCAAAGTTCTTAACGATGAGTTCATGAGGCAAAGGTGTTCCATAAACCTCAGCCTCTTTATAGCATTCTTCATAAGCTTTCTTTGCATCATTGAAGAAGGCGTAAATGTTTTTCTCTTCATCTTGGAACATCTCTTGAGAGGATTTTATAAGATCTTCTAAGCTATTAGCGTTGATTTCTTTTTTCTTAAAAATAAACATCATTTTGTTCTTTACGAAAAGATCATCTTTTTTAAGATCAAGCTCTTTAAGAAGATAGGTGATGGGTCCCTTTTCCCATAATCCGCTTACATTTTCTACTCCTGTATTAAAAACGAAATCCTTCCTTTTAAAAGAAGAGCAATAACCTCCAACTTGATAGTGTTGCTCTAAAACTAAGACTTTATAATCTCTTTTTGAAAGCAAAGCACCACAGGTTAAACCCCCTATCCCAGAACCAACAACAATAACATCGTATTCGTTCTCTTCTTTTGGTTTTTGTGGATTTACTTCAACACTCCAGTCATATTTCTTGAATTCCTTTGAAGCGAAATAAGCGGGTGCTTGCAAGGGAAAAACGATTGAAAATGCTATACCAAGAACAATTAAAGTGTTTGAAAATATTAACGTAAAAGGCATGCTAAAAAAACAAAAAGATGATTGCGTTCGCTATAAAGATTACTGCCCATACTCCGGTAACTATGCTGTTGATTGCTAAAAATGATTTGTCTTTCCAGTAAGTTTTTGGATAATCCTTTTTTGAAACTTGAAAGGTATAAGGTTGTTTGATGATTAGAGAAATTAATGCCATTAGAAACAAAGCAGAGTAACTAAGAAAACCGTTTTTCTCAACAAACACGTTCAGGTTGAAGATGAATGTACTAATAATGGCTATGCTGAAATAGAGAACAGAAGTAATGTCCATCAAGTTAAAATCTTTTTTGCGAATTTGAGGGATTGTGAGAATTAAAGAAATTGCAAAAGAGATAACTATACCCAACGCGTTTCCCATTCCACACAATATCCAGTAAATAATCCACGGAATAAAGGAAACAAGTATGTAAAACATGCCCGGTATTTTTCTTTTATTATCTTTTAGGTCTTCCATTTTTAGGTCTCCTTAAATCTCTTTTGCGCCATGAACGAATTTCGCCTAACGTTTTCGGTGTATGCGAAGTTGCGAAGCGAAGCGGAACAATTTGGGTGAGCGTAGCGAACCGTATACACCCTGTTATATAACCCGAAGGGGAATCCCACCTTTTTTGAAAAAGGGCTGGGGAGAGTTCCAAACCCCGCCAATAATTTTCTTTGTCATCTCTTCTCACCATAAATTATGTACACGTGTCTTCTCTTGGGATAGGATACCAAGAATGGTTGAAACTTCACATTTTCTAGCCCTATCTCTTCGAGTGTCTCTCTTAGTTTTTCATCTACAACCCATCTGTATTCTCGAGATGGCTCTATAATTGCAAATTTACCACCAGGTTTCAGTACTCGAATCATTTCTTGGAACGCTTCTTCTCTCTTCCGTTTGATTATATGTATAGCGAAACTTGCAACAACGATATCAAAATAGCCATTAGAGTATGGAATATTCCTTGCGTCACCTTCTTCAAATTTTACCTTATCAGCCACACCTTCGATTTCGGCATTTCTCTTTGCAATTTTCAGTGAGGTACCTCCACCTAACCTCATCCATATATCAATACCAACTACTTCACAGTTCTTTATAGTTCTGGCAAAACCTATTGCCAACAATCCTCCCCCAGTTCCAACATCAAGAACCTTATCGCCTTCAAGGTGTCCATAGTTATTATTTATCTCCCGGAAATTATCAAGGTCAATAATGATTATGCCAAACTTTGTTGCAAAGCGATTTGCCCTTTTTATCTCATTATCAACCCAGTAATATAAAAATCGCCGGTTATAAATGCCGGTCAATTCATCATAATAAATCTCTCTCATCAATAAATTATAACCAGAAAATCTACTGCGTCAATCTACTAAAATCGCAATATTTTTCCAGACAGACAGAAGGTGTTACAGGAAAGGTTATTTTTGATTTAAATCGGAATATTGACAGGTCATAAGTTTGGAATAATATATATAGTGGAGAGGGCGTAGACAAACTTAATTGCTCTGTCAGTTTTACCATCGGATATTTCCATAGTCAATTATATATTTCCTTGTTTAAAAATCAATAATTTTTGACCGATTAGAAAATTGGCATTTTACCCCTTGACATTTGGCAATTTTTGATTATAATATTAGTGATAATGGAAACCATTTTTAAAAAGGATAAAAATGCCTAAAAGGTTTGATTATTGTCCGCCCTGGTGGCACGGCAGATTTAGAGGGTGCGGTTATCGGATAACAATTGCCCGGCAGGCAATTCTGGATATTTTGAGCAAAACAACTGAGCATCTCAGTGCCGAGGATATTTTCTTTGCGGTTCACAAAGATTATCCCAATATAGGTCTGACCACTGTTTACCGAACCCTGGAACTGCTTGTCCAGATTGGGCTCGTTTACAAACACGACTTTGGTGACGGCAGGGCACGTTATGAACTTGCTGAAGGTCCTAAAGGCAAACTACATCATCACCATCTTGTCTGCACAAAATGTGGACGGATAATAGATTATACAGATTTTATTGATGACGAACTTGAATTTCTCAAGCGGACCGAAAAGGAACTTTCTAAAAAGCATAATTTTGAGATAACAGGACATTTGATCCAATTTTATGGGATTTGTGATAAATGCCGGCAAAAGAAATAAAAAAATTTGCCAATAAATGAAAATGGTTATTATTAACAAAAAGAAAGGAGGTGAGTAAAATGCCTTTCGGAGATAGAACAGGACCTCTTGGCCTGGGTCCTATGACCGGTCGTGGTGCTGGCTATTGTGCTAGCTACCCTGTGCCTGGTTATATGAATCCAATTCCTGGAAGGGGTTTCTGGGGTCGTGGCTGGTTTGGTCGTGGCTGGAGGCACTGGTATTATCTAACCGGACTTCCTGGCTGGATAAGGGCAGGAGCCGGTTATCCTGCCTTTGGAATGTGGCCTGTGCCCTATGGCTATGAACCAACCCCAAAAGAAGAGATGGCGATACTCAAGGAGCAGGCAGAAATTCTTAAAAAGCAACTTGAGGATGTGCAAAACCGGATAAGGACCTTAGAAAAGGCACAGGAACAGGAATAAATAATGGTGAGGGGTGTTAATAACGCTCCTCACCGCAAAAAACAAAAAAGGAGAAATTATGCGTATCGCAATAGCAACTGATGGTAATTTTGTATCAGAGCATTTTGGTAGATGTCCATTTTATACCATCGTGGACATAGAAGAAGGGAATGTGATAAAAAAAGAGGTGATTGAGAATCCCGGACACCAGCCTGGTTTTATCCCTCAATTTTTGCACGAACGCAAGGTTGAATGCATAATCTGTGGTGGAATGGGAACACGCGCCAAAGGTTTTTTTGACCAATTCGGAATTCAAACGCTCGTTGGTATAAGTGGCAGTATAGATGAAGTAATAGAAAAATTCCAGAATGGCACTTTGAGAGGAACTGAAAGTTTTTGTAATCACGGAGCAGGAAAAGGATACGGTAGAGATAAATCCACCTGTAGCCATTCTAAAAAAGAAAGATGTAACCATTAGGAGCAAAATGAAACATCCACCCTTACCCTCTACATTCTGCCGTGCGAGAACCCTCGACCTTTGGTTGGGACTTCAAAAGGAAAAGATTAAAGAAGATGTGAAAGGAGTGTAAAATATGAAACAACAAGAAGAAATTAAGCGTCTGGAAGAACTCTTAGAAAGAAATATGGCACAGATTACCGCTAAAATTCTGGTTCTTTCTAATAAAGGCGGTGTTGGTAAAAGTTTTGTAGCGGTGAATATTGCCGCAGGACTGAGCAAACTCGGTGCAAAAGTTGGAATTTTAGATGCGGACATACACGGACCATCAGTCGCAAAGATGCTCGGCTTTGAAGGAAAGCAACCAGAGATGGATGAGAATGGAATCCTTCCATTTTCGGTAGATTCCAATCTTGTTGCCTTTTCTATGGCTTCTTTACTTCAGGATGCGGACACCCCGGTAATCTGGCGTGGTCCATTGAAGATGGGTGTTTTAAGACAGTTCCTTGCTGAAGTCAACTGGGGAAGACTTGACTATTTAGTTATTGACTCGCCCCCGGGCACAGGTGATGAGCCACTCTCAATATGCCAGATGATAAAAGATTTAACCGGAGCAATCATTGTTACTACACCCCAGGACATTGCCCTGCTTGATTCAAGAAAATGTGTACATTTTCTGCGTCAACTTTCTGTGCCAATCTTAGGAATTGTAGAAAATATGAGTGGTTTAACTTGCCCACACTGTGGTAAAAAAATAGACCTTTTCAAATCCGGTGGTGGAGAAAAGGCAGCTCAAGAACTGGGAATCCCATTTTTAGGTAAAATTCCTCTTGACCCGAACATAGTTGATAGCACTGATACGGGCAGACCATTTGTTGTAAGCCATCCTGACTCTGAATCAGCAAAGGTCTTGATGAGTATCTGTGAATTGGTTGATCAGCGAGTGCGAAAGTAATGAATTAAAAATAACTATTGTTATACATTTATGTTCCTGAGTGTTTGGCAAAATCATTGAAAACTTGCTGGATATAAATATAATAAAACTATGTCTGAAAATAGAATGAATGGAAGGACATATATACTTCTGATTGAGAATTATAAAGATAGAGAGGTTTTCATTGGAAAATTAGAAAAATTGAGGTTTGTTCAGGGCAATTATGCCTATGTCGGTTCGGCAAAGAAGAATTTGATGGCACGGATAAAGAGGCATCTATCAAACAATAAAAAGAAGTTCTGGCATATTGATTATTTTTTGGATAGAAAAACAAGAATAAAAGAGGTCTGGATAAGTCCCAGACAGGCTGAATGCAGGATGGCAAAATATCTTTTCAAAAAAGGATTTCAATATATCAAAAATTTCGGTAGTTCTGATTGTCGGTGTCGGTCACATCTATTTTTTATTGAAAAGAAACTTGTTAGTTTCAAAAATTTTCTCAAGAAAAATGGATTTAAAAATGTCACTGTCATTTTCTCTTAAGCCGATCGGCATTATCCACTCACCCTACAAAACCAAATCAGATGCCCCGCATCAGGGTGATGAGACAATAAGCAAGATTGAAATCTTCCCTGAATTTAGTGAAGGCTTAAAAGATATTGATGGATTTTCTCATCTCCATATTTTCTACTGGCTCCATCAATCTGAACCACCAAATCTTCTGGTCAAGGCGCCCTGGGATGAAAATCTCCATGGTCTTTTTGCCACAAGGTCACCCAATCGGATATATCCTATCGGCTATGCAGTTGTGAAAATAGTCAAAAGAGAAAATAATATTCTAACCGTTCAATACCTTGATGCAATTGACAGAACATTCGTTCTGGATATAAAACCATATATTTCTAAGCTTGATACAAAGACGAATGTAAAAAATGGCTGGTTAGAAAAATATTGAAGTCTGCTTAATGACCACATTTTTTTGGTTATTAGAAAAGAGTAAGTTGAATATTACTAACTATTTTAGCAGGGCTCGTGCAATTGAAAAAATCCTATTCATACCTCAATGCCTCAATGGGATTTAATGAGGCAGCTTTGCGTGCCGGATATATTCCAAAGAATATTCCCACTGCTGATGAGAAACCGAATCCTAAGATGATCATCCAGAGACTTACTGCGGCTTTGAGTGGTGAAACTGCCGAAATCAACCAGGCAAGAAGTATCCCGAGTATTATCCCAATGATTCCACCAACGAGTGAGAGAACGACTGATTCGGTGAGGAACTGGAACAGAATATTCTGATTTGATGCACCGACTGCCTTGCGGATACCAATCTCCCTTGTCCGCTCTGCAACTGATACAAGCATTATGTTCATTATGCCAATACCACCCACGATCAAGGAGATTACAGCAATTGCAACAATCGCCACAAAGCCAACACGAGTAATATTCTGGTAAATCTCAAATAACATCTGCTGTGTTCCCAACTCAAAGTCATCGGGTTGGTCAAGACGCAGACCATGCCTGCGCCTCATCAATTCCCGGATTTCATCCATCGCCTTCTCTACCTTGCCTGGTTTAGGAACAACACTTATTGTATAACCACCAAAAGCCTTTTCAAATACTGTAGTTCTCTTACGGGGAAATGCCTTTTCATAAAAGGTATAAGGGATGGTAATAAGATTGTCCATACTCTGACCGAGGAACGAGCCTTTTTCTTTATATACACCAATAATCCTTATGCGCTGGGCACCGATATTCAAATCCTTACCAATCGGTGTTTCATCCGCAAAGAGATTCTTTGCGACATAAGAACCGATCACACCAACATTGCGCTTATACAATATGTCATCTCCATTCAAATCTCTGCCCATTTCTACTATGTAATTGTGTGCCTTTGAAAAATCTTCGGTAGAACCTTCTATTGAGGTCATTGCAATCTCTTTGTCTTTGTATTTTATTTTGGAAAAATTCTGTTCGAGCGTCGGGATTGCAGTCTCTACCGAAGGAAGTTGTTTTATTGCCAGGGCATCATCAGGTGTCAAATCAGGCCTTTTTGCGATTTCTTCAAAATTTGGTGGTCCCATACGGACAAAGGCATATTTTGTAATGAATATCAAATCAGAGCCTATAGAGCGAATCTGGTTTGCGACTGATTGATTCAAACCTTCAATCAAAGATAAGATTGCAATGACTGTGGTCACACCGATGATGATACCGAGTGTTGTTAAAAAGGAACGCATCCGGTGTGAACGGAAGGTCTGAAATGCAAGACTCAAAATCTCAGTCATAATAATCGTTATAGGTTATACGGTTTCGCAGCCCGTATCGTAAACCGGTTTCGTTTTAAATTATCCATTCACGACCCTACCATCCATCAGTTTGATTATCCTTTTCGCATACACAGCAATATTCGGGTCATGGGTCACAAGCACGATTGTATTACCCTCTCTGTGCAATTCATCAAACAATTCCATTATCTCCCTGCCGGTCTTTGTATCAAGATTTCCTGTTGGCTCATCCGCAAAGATTATCTTTGGATTATTTATCAATGCCCTTGCAACTGCCACACGCTGGCACTCACCACCGGATAACTCATTGGGTCTGTGGTTCAACCTATCTTTTAAGCCAACCCTGGTCAGGATTTCCCTTGCCCGCTCAATCCTTTCTCTTTTGCTTACTCCTGCATATATTAATGGTAATGCTACATTATCCAGTGCAGAAAGTCGGGTTAAAAGATTGAAGTTCTGGAAGACAAAACCAATAAACTGGTTTCTAATCCTTGCCAGTTCCATATCTGTATAGTCTGATACCCTCTTATCTTCAAGATAATACTCACCTTTTGTTGGTGTATCAAGGCAGCCGAGGATATGCATAAGTGTGGATTTACCTGAGCCTGAAGGGCCCATAATTGATATATATTCACCCTTCTCAATCTCCAGACTCACACCCCTCAATGCCTCAACCTCAACCTTGCCAAGGCTGTATTTTTTATAAATATCTACTGCCTTACAGAGCATTTTATTACTAGTCACCGGTTAATGGTTTTACGGTGTGGCAGCCCGTTTCGTTTATTGTTGTAAGACTATGGTAATTCTTTACCGTATGGATCAAACTTTCAGCAATGCTGGTTTCAAATATCCTAAACCTTTGACACATTTCAATCATTTATTTGTTACCCTCTTTTCCAGACTCTTTAAACTCCACCCTTGCCCCATCCTTTAACTTTGAAAGAACCCGGTATGGTCCGGTGATAACCGTATCACCCTCATTTATCCCAGAGCTTATCTCCATCTCTGTATCACTCGATATTCCGGTTTGAATCTCTTTTAAAACTGCCTTTTTGTTCCTGACAACAAATATTGATTCGGTCGTTTTATCTTTTATCTTCCTCCTTCCCACTGCCTGAATTGGCACAACCAGAACATCACTCTTTTTACTCGTGATTATCTCTGCCTTCACATTCATCCCGGGCCTTAAACTTTCAGAAAATTCTTTTAATTCTATCTCCACCTCAAAATCTGTTGCCTTCTCAGTAGCGGCAGTCGCAATTGATGTTATCGGCATCAGACCAACCTTTGTCACCACCCCTTTGAATACTGAATCAGGCAGGGCATCCGCAATCACCTCTGCCTCCTGCCCAGATTTCACATGGGGCACCTCGGTCTCGTCTATCTTTACGACCGCTATCATTGCAGACATATCGGCAATCGTTGCCAGGACTGTTCCTGCATAGTTCAATGTGCCCATCACCGCAGTCTCGCCCTCTTCAATATTGACCTTCATCAATCTACCGGATATGGGCGCATAGATTTTGGTCTTTTTATAGGCATCCAGTGCCTGCTCATAACTCGCCTTTGCGGATTCATAGTTTAACTGGACATTCTCAAAATTCTCTTTGCTGATAAGTCCCTTCTCATAAAGACTCTTTGATCTATTAAATACCTGTTCAGCCTGTTTCAGACGTACCTCAGCAAGTTGATAATTTGCCTTAGCCTGGGTATCATCAAGTTCAATCAAGAGTGCACCCTTTTTTACATAATCACCTTCCTTATAATAAATCTTCTTTACCCTGCCAATTGTCTCAGCTGAAATATCGACCTGTGATTTTGCCTTGAGTTCACCATCTGCATCAACCCGTGATACCACCTCACCCTTTTTTGCAATCTCAATCTCCACATTCTCTCCGCCATGCCTTTGTTTGAGATTGAGCGCAATGATTAATACTACAACTATGATACCACCAATGATGATAAGAATTTTTTTCATCTCTGCTCCTCAATGGTTATCTTACCCAATAGATACGAAAGATTTGATTGCCCGAGATAATAACCGTTCAATGCCTGAACCAGACTCACCCGGGCATTATAATAATCCTCTTCAGTGCGTAGCAAATCTAAAAATGAAATCATTCCCAGACTATATTGCTCACGGGCAAGCACAATCGCCTCCCCAGCAAGTTCCAAACTCTTCTTTGCAAACCTCAATTTATCAATTGATTCTGTAAGACCATAATAACTTAAATATAATGCCTTCTCTGACTCAAGCATTGCCCTCTGTAAACTATATCTCTTTATCTTCATATCCTTCTTTGCAGTAAGATAATTAAAAATCAAGGTCTTTATTTCAAAGATAGGAAAATTGATACTTACCCCGTAATTCTTTGTTGCATTGTCTTTAAGATAATCAAAATCTAAGGAGAATGAATCAAGACTTGTATTAAACCCGTAAAAGATTGAAATCTTGGGTAGAAACGCAAATGTAGAAAGCCATAGATTTACCTTCGCCAGGCTTGCCATCTGTTGCGCAAGTTTGATACTCAGGTTTGCTTTTATTAAAATTTGTTTTAATGAATCTAAAGAAGGAAGCAAAAAGGTATCAGGGATTGCAAAAGAATCACCTGGATATATCTGATTAGAGATATTGAGTATAGCCTGTAATTCCTGCTGTGCCTGTGCCTCAAGGGTCTTTGCCTGGGAATTATTCTGCAAAACCTGGAGATAAAAAACCTCAGCCTGGAGCAGTTCCAACCTTGATGCAGAACCGAGTTCATACTTGGTCTCAACGAGTTTTTTGTTTTCCATTGCCCGTTTGAGTGCCTTTTCAGATGCATTCAATAATTCATTTGCAGTGATGAGGCTATAATATGACTTTTTTATATTCAAAATCAGATTTGAAATCTCCTGATTGTGCTGTATTGAACTTCCCTTTTCCTGTCCTTTAGCAACAACGATTGAACTTATGACATCTAAATCAAAGACCGGCATTGAAAGATTTATAGACCCTGTATAACGCTCGGTTTCAATACTCTGATACTCACTCTTTGTCCAGGAACCGGTTGTTGAGGTTGTAGGCAGGAGATAGGAAAGTGCCTTATAGAATTGTATCCTTGATTTTGCAAGGGTCTCTTTTGATTCTAAATAACCAGGACTTTGTCTCAAACCAATATCAATCGCCTGCTCAAGGCTCAGGGTATCAATCTTTGTTATTAAAACAATTATCAACCACATATTAATTCTATTATACACACCTTCAATTAAAAATCAAGTATAAAATTATTTTTAGATTCTGTATAATGATTGAAAAGTAAAGTTATAAAAATTCCTATCAGTTATTATAAATGGATTACCAGATACCGGTCTTTAAATATTCGTCGATTGACCGTGCTGCGATACGGCCATCACCCATCGCCAGAATCACGGTCGCCCCTCCCCTTACTACATCACCACCTGCCCAGCAACGGGGTTTTGATGTCTTCATCGTTGCCTTATCAACCTCAATATTACCCCATTTTGCCACTTTCAGATCCGGTGTTGTCTGGGGAATCAGAGGATTTGGACTCTGACCGATTGCACAGATAATGGTATCAACTTGTGAAATAAAATTTGAACCCTCTATAGGCACAGGTTTTCTCCTTCCTGATGCATCGGGTTCACCGAGTTGCATCTTGATGCATTCCATCTCTTTCACCCATCCATTTTCGTCTCCAATATATCTTATGGGCAGTGTAAGCCAGTCAAATATCACCCCTTCTTCTTCTGCGTGGTGAATCTCCTCTGCCCTTGCCGGCATCTCCTGTTTACTGCGACGATAGACAATATGAACCTCATCTGCACCGAGCCGCAATGCGGTCCTTGCACAATCCATTGCTACATTTCCACCACCAATAACCGCCACCTTTTTTCCACGCACAATAGGTGTATCATATTCAGGGAATAGATATGCCTTCATCAAATTGGAACGGGTAAGATATTCATTTGCAGAATATACCCCATTTAGATTCTCACCAGGGATATTCATAAACCAAGGCAGTCCTGCACCTGTTCCTATATATACCGCATCAAAATCTCTTAACAACTGGTCTATTGTAGCAGTCTTACCAACAATAAAGTTTAAAACAAGCTTCACACCGCATCTGACCAAATAGTCGACTTCGCGATAAACTATTGCCTTGGGCAAACGGAATTCAGGGATTCCGTAGACGAGCACTCCACCTGGTTTGTGTAATGCCTCAAATATAGTAACTGCGTGTCCAAACCTTATCAGGTCCCCTGCTACAGTCAATCCACCAGGTCCTGAGCCTATTACTGCAACCTTTTTGCCCGTAGGCTTGGCAGGTTCTGGCAATGGTGCCTCACCCTGTGATGCCTCATAATCAGCAGCAAACCTCTCTAACCTGCCGATTGCCACAGGTTCAAATTTTTTTGCAAGTGTACACATCTGCTCACACTGGGTCTCCTGTGGACATACCCTTCCACAAACCGCAGGTAAAACATTCTTCTCTTTCAATCTTTTTATTGCTGACTTGAAATCACCTTCAGCAATACATTTTATAAATCCTGGTATGTCAATCTCTACTGGACAACCTGTAATACAGGGAGCACGTTTGCACTGGAGACATCTCTTTGCCTCTGCGATTGCCTCTTCAGGGCTATATCCATAAGGCACTTCATTGAAATTTTTTATCCGCTCTTTTGGCGGTTGTTCCCGCATCGGGGTTTTTTTAACAACTATCTTATCAGGCATAATCCACCCTCAGTATAAAATTCCAAATTTAATTTTTTATCCATATTTCTCACACTCATAAAAACTCAAAGACCTTCTTTCTTCGTTAATGTAAATATGCCGTCGGGTAAGTAGATTCTGCCAGTCAACCAGATGGCCATCAAATTCCGGTCCATCAACGCAGGCAAATTTTGTCTCGCCATTTATTATAACACGACAGACACCGCACATTCCTGTAGCATCAATCATAATTGGATTTAAACCCACAATGGTCTTTATCCCAAAAGGTTTGGTGGTTTGAGAAACAAGATATGTTAGATATGTGCACCCCTGTGCATAGACCAGATCCACACTGTATTTGGAAAGATACTCGTTCAAAAATTTATCAATATGCCCACCAAAACCTTTTGTTCCATCGCGGGTGATCTCAAATATTTCATCACTATATTCTTTTAATTTATCCTGCCAGTAAAGGAGAAAACCACTCCTTGCTTCGATTGCGGTAACAACCTTGTTTTTATTATTTTTGAATGCCTTTATCACCGGGTAAATGGCACCGATGCCATAACATCCACCAATTACAAGAATCTTTTTATCACCGACCATCTCCGTTGGTCTGCCCAGCGGTCCAGCAAGGTCAGCGATTGTATCCCCTAACTTCTTACTACCGAGTTTCCTTGTCGATGTTCCAACCTCCATAAATACTACACTCGCAGTATGTTCATCCCAGTCAACAAGATTCAGTGGTATACGTTCACCAAATTCGTCAGCACGGACGACAACAAACTCACCCGCCTTTGCATTCAAATGTATGGCATCAGATTCAAGAACCATATAATGTATATTCGGCACAAGTAATTCTTTCTTTAAGATTTTAACCATATATCCCCAATCAAGCAATTTTCTGTCCACTTATAATCATAATATAAGTCTTTACAAAATTCCGACCACCTGATACGCTGATATTCTGATACCATTTTATTCAGGCATTTAATTATCCGCATTCTATCCTCACCCTTTTACTCTCAATCAATCCATTCTCTGTATCACAATATGCAAAGACATAACCCGCTGGAACTCTCTCTGTAATAAATGGATTAATCTCGGCTTCAAAATCCTTAGCAACAATTTTCACCTTTTTCCCTTCTTCTATCTTCAATTTTCTCGCATCCTCAGGATTTATCCATAAATATCTATCCTTATGGATTCTCTCAAACCCTTTTAATAAATCTGAGAGCCTTCTATTTCTAAACCTGAATCCATTCTCCCTGACAATGAGATAGAATGGATAATCCGAACTTTTATCTTCACCTTCAATTTTCTCAACTTCGGGCTTAACACCTATGGAAGAATCCCCGCTTTTGAACCGTTCAAGGTCCATCCTTTCAACAATACTCTTTATTATCCATTCATCAGGACGGGAGTTTCCTCTTGGCTCAAAAACCTTCTTGAGTCTTTTTTCTTTACCTTTATTATCAATAAAACTTCCATCCACCTCTATGAATGTTGCTGAGGGTAAAAACAGGTCAAAATCGAAATCCGGTAAAAAGCAATCCTGGACTATGACTTTTTTGTATTTCTTTGTCTTTGGTATCGTAGCCCCAATAAGATAAAGACATTCAATCGCACTATTGTTTAAAACATCCCTTGCCTTCAATATGTTTGCCTTACTCAAGAATGTGTGATTCAAACTGCTGATGAGTGGGAAACACTTCAATTCATTACTACATTTAAATTCTTTAATATTATTAGGATTGTATAAAACACAGACTTCTCTATTCTTGAGCAAACGTCTTACTTCAATAAATTCCTGTTTTTTGATTCCGGCAAAGTCGGTCAATTTATCTGAAGACAGGATTAAATTAAGAACCTCCCACTCCTTATTAAATTCGGGTCTTAACCACAAATCAGCAGACTCCGCAATCTTCGTTTGAATCGAATCAATCACAATCACAAGCGGATTTTCATTCAAAAACTTCTTTAAACTCAATAAAAATACTGAAAAATCTTCTATCAAATCCACATTGAGCACAAAAAGGGCAATTTTTTTATCCTGTCTATCAAGACAGACCTCATCAAAACTACCGGTTAAATTAATCTCGGTCCCGAATTCTTCAACGCCCATTATCTCGGCAAATGTATTGAGGGCAGTTATTGCCTCAAGGGTCAAATCTGTGGAGAAAATTATACCCGTTTTATCCTGGTGCTCTTTCAAAATATTTCCTGCAATATCTATCGCTTCGTCCCAGGAAATTTCTATAAGGTTACCATCCCTTTTTACTAATGGTGTTGTAATCCGCTTCGGATGATTGACAAGCGGTGCTATACCAAAACGCCCACGGGCACAGAGTGGTTCTTTATCAGGTTTTGTTCTGATTATCCCATTTCCATTCACTTCAGCAAATAATTCACAACCCATACTACAAAGCATACAATGGGTTTTAACCTCTTTTTCACACCTGCCAAGATATTTGCTATATCTTTCACGCATTGCACCAGTTGGACAGGCATCAACACAGGCACCACAAAACTGACAATTCGTATCAAGATGGGATAGATTAAATGGGGTGCCAACAAGTGTTTTAGGACCACGATGATGGAAATCAATTGCATAAGCCTGTCTCAATTCAGCACAGGCGCGGACACACCTTCCACAGAGAATACAGAGATTATAATCTCGTTCAAAGAATGGGTCATAATCCTCAACCGGTATATTACGATAACGGAATGGAAAGGGGATTTCCTCTATTCCAAATTCTTCAACCAGTTTCTGCAATTCACAATTTCCATTTGCAGGACAATATTTACAACCGAATGTAATTGGTTCTTTTTCTATACACTCCATATAATTTGAACAATCCTGTTTTTTATTACAGATAAGGCAGGAATAAGGATGTTCAGAAAGTATCAACTGGAGTGTAAATCTACGCAGTTCCTTGAGCAGTGGGGTATCAGTTTTTACAACCATCCCATCCTGAACCGGTAATGTGCAGGCAGTCATAGGCTTTGGATTTCCTTCCACCTCAACGATACATAACCTGCAACCACCATAAGGTGTAAGATTCTCCTGATAGCAGAGGGTCGGTATATAAATACCTTCACGCCGACAGACCTCAAGAAGGGTCTCGCCTTTGCGGGCATCAATCTTTTTGTCATTAATTATTATTTTCATATTGCCGGTGACACCTTTTTCACAGCATTGAATTTTGGTGGACAGACACTCAGGCAGATTCCGCATTTTATACATTTTGACTGGTCAATCTTATGGACCTTTTTCGGCTCACCAGTAATGGCTTTTGTTGGACAGTTCTTTGCACAGGCAACACAACCAGTGCACAGGTCAGGATCAATCACATAAGAGATGAGTGCCTTACACACAAGTGCTGGACACTTCTTTTCTTTTATATGGGCAATATATTCATCTTTAAAATATTTTATCGTTGTCAAAACTGGATTGGGTGCAGTCTGACCCAGACCGCATAATGAGGCAAGTTTCACATTTTTACCGATTGCTTCAAGTAGTTCAATATCCCCTTCTCTGCCATTACCCTCACAAATTCTATTGAGAATCTCTACCATCTGTTTTGTGCCAAGTCTGCAGGGCACACACTTGCCACAGGATTCCTGCTGGGTAAATTTTAAGAAATACCTTGCCACATCAACCATACAGGTATCTTCATCCATTACAATCATACCACCCGAACCCATCATTGAACCGACCGCAGTAAGACTTTCATAATCAATGGGCAGACCAAGATGCTCTTTTGGGATACAACCGCCTGATGGTCCACCGGTCTGAACCGCCTTAAATGCTTTATTATTGGGAATCCCACCACCGATTTCATATATTATCTCACGCAGGGTTATACCCATTGGCACTTCAACCAGCCCGGTATTGTTTATCTTACCCACAAGAGAAAATATTTTTGTTCCCTTACTTTTTTCAGTGCCGATAGATGAAAACCATTCTGCACCACGGAGTATAATCACCGGAACATTTGCCCAGGTCTCAACATTATTTATATTTGTAGGTTTACCCCATAACCCATTTTCTACTGGATAAGGTGGCCTTGTCCTTGGTCTGCCGACCCTGCCTTCAATCCCAGCCATCAGCGCGGTCTCTTCCCCACAAACGAATGCACCTGCCCCCTGAACAACATTAATATTGAAATTGAAACCGGTTCCTAAGATATCTTCGCCGAGTAAACCATATTCAAGTGCCTGTTTAAGAGCAATCTCAACCCTTTTTACCGCAAGCGGATATTCTTTTCTCACATAGATGAACCCTTTCTGGGCACCGATTGCATAGGCACCTATGAGCATACCTTCAATAACTGAATGTGGGTCTGCTTCAAGGACACTCCTATCCATAAATGCACCCGGGTCACCTTCATCACCATTACAGATTATATATTTAGGATGGCCTTCTGCAGATCTGCATAACTCCCATTTTCTTCCGGTAGGGAATCCTGCACCACCCCTTCCCCTCAACCCTGATTTCTTAATCTCTTCAATCACCTGTTCGGGTTTCATCGAAGTCAAAACCTTCTGTAGCGCCTGATAACCGTCAAAAGCAATGTATTCTTCAATATTTTCAGGATCAAGCCTGCCCCGATTGCGCAAAACGATGAGCCTCTGGTGTTTAAAAAATCCGATATCTGACATCTTAGGAACAGGCAATGCCTCTTTTTCAGGAACATACATTAATTTCTTTGCAGGTCTGCCCTTTATGAGGTGTTCCTCAACAAGGTAAGGGACATCTTCTTCTGTTACCCTTTGATAGAATATTGCATCAGGCTGGGCAATGACAATCGGACCCCGCTCGCAGAACCCCTGGCAACCGGTTGCAATCACCCTCACTTCATTCTGTAACCCTCTTTTTGCAATCTCTTTTTCCAGTGCCTCTTTGACAAGAAATGAACGATTTGAGACACAACCGGTCCCGGCACAGACGAGGAGGTCTAATCTAAAAGCTTTAGGCTTTGCCCTCTTCTTTGGCATATTTTTCTAATAATTTATCAACCTTATTAACAGTAGTCTGTCCATGATATTCACCATCAATAACCACTATTGGAGCAAGGGCACATGCACCAAGGCAATTCACAGTCTCAAGGGTGAACCTATTGTCAGGAGTGGTCTCACCGGATTTTATATTCAATCGCTCTTCAATACGACTCAATACGGCAGGTGCACCGCGCACATGACAGGCAGTTCCCATACACACCGTGCACAGGTGTTTACCCCTTGGAACAAGGCTGAATGCTGCATAGAATGTCGCAATGCTATATATTTTGCTCAATGGGATATGGAGCGCCCTTGAAACATATTCAAGAACATCTTTTGGCAAATAATTATATTCATTCTGAATATTATGCAAGACCTGGATAAGATCTATCTTTTTTTCGCTATATTGCCTGATAATATTATCAATATTTTTCATAAGACGAAGATTATATTTAACTTTTAAAAAAAATCAAGTGGGAATTTAAAAATGGGATTGACTTGAATCTTCAATTGGCTATAATACCATACTATGAAAAAAATCATTTATATTTTAATTCTCGGTATAATAATTGGAATCACAATTTATCTTTTTACAATAATTCCTGACCGGCAGCAAAATAATGAGACAAAAACACATAACCCCGGTATTGTAAAAGAAATCTCTGAGGAGTGGCTCGGCATATTCATTCAAGGGCAGAGGGTTGGGTATACATTTACAAAGATAAAAAAACTCGCATCAGGATTAGAGATTGAAACAACCAGTCAAATGACGATAAATATGATGAACGAATTAACCACCCTTAAAACCCAGGTATTCGCTGTTGCTGATGATGACTATGCACTCAAGGATTTTTCCCTTTTAATTAATGCCCGGGGACACGAATCAAAGATCGAGGGAAATATAAAAAATAATAAACTCACCATTACAACATATTCCCAGGGTATAAAACAAACCCAGGTCAAAGAGATAAATGAAAAACCCTATATACCGGATGTTATTGATTTAATTGTTCAAAAAAAGAATTTAACACCCGGAACCGAAATAACAATCCCCTACTTTGACCCCACAAGCCAGTCCACAGGAAAGGCAAGGATAAAGGTTTATCCTGAAGAAAAGGTAATGGTGCTGAATAATGAAATGGAAGGTAAAAAAATTGAAATAAATTATATGGGCGTTGTTTCTTATTTATGGCTTGATAAAAATAATAAAATAATAAAAAATGAGACCCCTAACCTATATATGGAAATGATTCCGATGTCAAAACAAGAGGCACTTCAAGAAGTTAAACCCCAGGAGGCATTTGACCTTTTAAGTTTTTTCTCAATAAAACTAACCAATCCCCTGCCCGAGGATAGAAAAATCTCCTATGTAAAACTTAAACTGACAGGTATATCATATGAAGGGCTTGACCTTAACGACGATTTTCAAAGGGTGGTATCTGAAAATCCTTTGATCTTAGAAATCTCACTCGCTGATATCAATTCTTTAAATGATTTGAATATCCCGATCAATGAGCAGAAAGAATTTCTTCTACCTTCTGGTTATATACAGTGTGAACATCCGGATATTATAAGGGTTGCAAAAAATATGGCTGGAAAAGGTAAATCTGTGATTAATGTAACAAAAAAATTAACCACGGGTGTCTATAGAATGTTAAAGAAAGTCCCCACACCATCAATGCCTTCAGCAATAGATGTCCTGAAGACAAAAGAGGGTGATTGTAACGAACACTCTATTCTATTTACTGCACTGGCAAGGGCATCAGGAATTCCTGCCAAAATCTATGTTGGGTTGGTCAACCTTGACGGCGATGCCTATTTTTACCACGCCTGGTGCGCGGTATGGATTGGTAAATGGGTCCCGGTTGACCCGACATTCAATCAATTTCCCGCTGATGTCTATCATCTAAAATTAAAAGAGGGCGAGATCTCAGATTGGGCTGAGGTGATGAAGGTTGTGGGCAAACTCAAGATTGATGTAATGGATTACCATTAATGAAAAGTCTGGTTATAAAAAATTTATCCAAAAGTTTTGATGGAATCTGGGCAGTAAAAAACTTAAGTCTTGAATTGGATAAAGGAGAAATCTTTGTCCTTCTTGGACCGAATGGCGCTGGTAAGACCACATCCTTAAAACTCATTGCTGGTTTGCTCCATCCTGATTCTGGTGTAATCACTTTAGACGGAATTGACCTGAAAAAAGAACCTCTAAAGTATAAATATCTGCTCGGCTATGTCCCCGATGAACCATTTATTTATAACAAGTTAACCGGCAGGGAATTTATAAACTTTGTTGCCGGGCTATTCGGGATTAAAAAAGAAATTTACGATAAAAAATTAAATGCGCTGATTGAAAAATTTGAAATCGGTGATTGGATTGATGAACCTTCTGAAACCTATTCCCATGGAATGAAACAAAAGATAATAATGTGTCAGTTATTAATCCACGACCCTTTATTGATCTTGATTGATGAACCGCTCGTTGGACTTGATCCCAAAATGAGTAAAATAGTGCGCGAAACATTTATTGAACTTGCCCAAAATGGAAAAACCCTTCTCGTATCAACCCATACCCTTCCATTTGCCCAGCAGATTGCAAATCGCGTTGGAATAATAAACAAAGGTGAGTTGAAATTTGTGGGCACAACCGGAGAACTTGCCCAGGTCTCTGGCAGAAAAGATATTGAAGAAATATATCTTAGGCTTACTGAAGAAATGTGAAGACCTTTTTTTCTTTATTCTGGATTCGCCTGCGTCTTTTATTTAAATATTTTACACCTTATGAACATAAACTTCCCCGTATAACATTTTTTATCATTCTACTCGGATTTTTATCCAGTGGTTACTATATATTCTTCCGCATCTTTAAATACCTTGCTACAGTAGAAATCATCGGTCCGGCAATTATGGCAAGAACGATTGAAATGATCTTTTTTGTCTTTTTTATAATGCTTCTGTTCAGTAATATTATAAGTTCTTTCTCTACATTCTACAATAATCAGGAATTACATTTTCTATTCTCTTTACCTGTTTTACCGACCACCATTTATCTTGCCAAGTTGTTTGAAAATGCAATCTATGCATCCTGGGCGACCCTGGCAATCGCGATTCCATTGATACTTTCATATGGAATTTCCAACAATGCAAGCATTATCTTTTATCCTGTATCATTCATAAGTTTTTTTGTTTTCCTGGTCATTCCCTCTGCCCTATCTTCAATCGTTATCTTTATATCGGTTCTGCTTTTTCCCAGAATGAAACCAAAGAATATTATATTCATTTCCCTTGCATTTATTGTTTTTTTAATACTACTTTATATCAAAATCGGAAATCCCGAACTTTTGAGGGTCTTTGAAACTGAAAATGAAAGAGAACTGCTCAATTTCGCTGCCAACCTTACAACGGTTGGTGGTATTTATCTTCCTTCAACCTGGTTGAGCAATATCTTCAAAAATTTCGTTTTACCAAATCATTCTGGATATATCTATATCTTACTATTAACATTCGTTGCCCTCGGTTGTGTAATACTTTCATATTTGATTGCTGAATCAATCTATCACAAATCATTCCTTTTAATCGCTGAACAGGGTGGAAAGGAAAAAAAGAAAAAATCAATCCTTGCTCGATTCCAGAAAAATCCAACTCATACATTTTTATTTAAGGATATAATACTGTTTGTGCGTGAACCAACCCAGTGGGTTCAACTTGCTATATTTGTAATACTTCTTGTCGTATATATCTTCTCACTCCGTAGAACCCCGATCTATTTCGGCTTTTCATTATGGCGCACAATCGTTTCTTTTGCAAACTTTGCCTATGTCAGTTTTGTCATTGCCACCCTCGGTGTGAGGTTTATCTTTCCGGCAATGAGTCTGGAAAAGAAAGGAATTTGGATTATTACTACCTCACCCGTTAGTTTGAACAGGGTTATCCTGACAAAATATTTCTTTTATGGATTGTTATGCATTATACTAATGGAATCCCTGCTCTTCTTTGCAAACTTTTTTATAAAAACAGAACCTATAATATTTTATTTTTCTCTTATTATCGGACTTTTCGTTGCCCTGTCATTGATTTCAATAAACCTCGGTATGGGTTGCATCTTTCCCCAATTCAATGAAGACAATCCAGCAAAGATTGCCTCAGGTAGCGGTGGAATAATTTCTGCGTTGACCAGTATTGGATATATTGCGATAGTAATTATCCTCTTCTCCGCACCGGTCCACAATTACCTGACAAGCCACTATTTTAATAGACCACTAAATCCAAGGATAATAATCACTTCTTTTGTCGCTTTCGGTATTTTGAGTTTTTTTACTATATACCTACCGATGAGATTGGGGACAAAAGCAATGGAGAAAAGGGATTTTTAATTTTTTATTTCTTTCTCAGATAATTTAAGACCTTCTCAATCTGTTCATCGGGTGTTGATGCACCTGCAGTGATACCCACACTCTTTACACTCTTAAACCATTCCTTTTTTATATCACGCACCGATTCTATATGATATGATGGTTTAATACTCTTACATATCTGGTATAACCTTGTTGTATTGGCGCTATTTTTACCACCGATTACAAGCATCATATCAACTTTTTTTGCAATAGACAATGCTTCATTAATTCTCAATATCGTCTCATCGCAGATTGTGTTATAAATCTTCATCTCAATAACCTTTGGTAATAAATTCTTCACTGCAACATAGAAATGTTCAAAATCAAGTGTAGTCTGGGGAACCACCCCAATCTTTTTATGTCTTAGTTCCATCTCATCAGAATATATTGCAGAATTCTTCCCTGCATAGCCAAGAAGACCCCTTACCTCAGGATGGTCTTTCTCACCAACAATTATAACAAAATATCCAGCCTCAACAAGTTTTTCTACATAACGCTGGGCACGACGCACTTTTGGACAGGTTGCGTCGATTATATCCACACTTTTCTTTTTTAATCTTCTTAGTAAAGCAGGCCTTATACCATGTGAACGGATAATTATCGTTTCATCCGGTGATTTTATATTATCAATATTTTCGATAACCCTTATTCCCTTTTTCTCGAGGGTGGCAACAAAATCACGGTTATGGATCAATGGACCAATCGAATACACAGAATTATGTCTCCGTGCCGCATCCATTGCCATCTTTATCGCCCTTTTTACACCAAAACAAAATCCTGAATGACGTGCACAATATATCTTCATTTTAACCTCAAAACCTCCTCCCTTATTTTATTTGCGAAAATTTCAAAATCTTCTTTTGTATTTTTAAACCCATCAGGATAGATAGGTTCTCCATAGATTATCTTTAGATTATGCCAGCGCAGGAGCAAACTGAACCAGTTTTTATTTGAATTTATTATCTTCACCGGTACAACTGGAATTTTATAATTTATGGCAAGAAAACCAACCCCGGGATTGAAAGGTAAAAGCACACCTTTTCTTGAGCGTGTTCCTTCAGGGAATATCACAACTGCCTTACCGCTCTTCAATAATCTTATTGCAGGTCTTATCCCCTGCCCGGCCTCAAGATTTATTGCATTATAAGTTTTGATGAGCCAGGTGAAAAATTTTGACAACACAAACAGACCTGGTTTGGCAAGGAAATAGACCTCTCTAAAGGCGGTATAGCCAACAAGCGGCGGATCCAGAAAAGAAAGATGATTACTTGCGAGGATCAGCGCGCCCTTTTTTGGAATCTTGCCCTTTATTTTAACACCGGTAAGGAGAACAAACAATGGGAATGTCACAAGCCAGGAGATGAGCCATTTCAACCCCATAGAAGATTATATCACAAATCATTCAAAATGCAAGTATGTTTTTATGAATCCTTGAATTATAAAACATTTTCAATATAATAAAAATATGATTGGATTGGTTCTCGGTGGTGGTGCTGCAAGGGGTTTTGCCCATATCGGTGTGATAAAGTTTCTTGAAGAGTTGAATATAAAACCTGACATCATAGTTGGTGCCAGTATGGGTTCACTCGTTGGCGGATTCTATGCAAAGGGATTTTCTGTTCAAAAAATGGAAGAAATTGCATTACAGATAGATAAAAAGAAAAAAAAGGAATTATTCAGATTTTGCATTTCCAGGAAAGGACTTATAGATTTAAAAAATGTCGTCAGATTTTTGAGATTTCATCTCGGTGATACAAAGATTGAAGAATTACCCGTGAAATATGCAGCGCTTGCCACGGATATAGAAGAAAATGTTGAAGTCGTGATTGACCGTGGTGAACTGGTTCAGGCAATAAGGTCATCGATAGCAATTCCTCTTGTTTTCGCACCCAACAAATATAACGGGCGTATCTTGATTGATGGCGGATTTATCAATCCCGTGCCTGTGGATGTTGCAATGAATCTTGGCGCAAAAAAAATCATTGCAATAAATGTCCTCAAGAGATTTGAATACCCGCAAATCAAAATTTCATATAAAAAGGAATCAGGAAAGGAATATAATATAAAAGATGTCTTTAACAAAACATTTGATTTAATAAGTTCAAGATTGATTGAATATGATATTGAACAATTAAAAAACGGAGTATGGATAGATATTGATACAACCAACATTGGCCTGAGCCAGTTTGAAAAGGCAAAAGAAGCTATTGATAGAGGCTATAACCAGGCAAAAAAATCCAAGGAAAAACTTCTCAATCTTATCAACAATTCATAACCCCTCTTCACCTCCACATTCTCCCCGCCAATATTTTGCAATATTTTTGCGCCTGTCTAAAAAAAGAAAACAGTCGGGAACTGCTACGCTATTTTAATAGAATCACTTTCTCAACCTCCTTATATCCATCCGCCTCCAGATGCACAAAATAAACTCCTGAGGAAAGTCTACGCCCTGAATCATCCGTCCCATCCCATCTAATAGTACCCAATACACAGTAGTCAGTGAAAAGGATTTTACAACCCTGCCCGTTACATCGTATATCTTTAACCCAACTGATATGAGAGCTGAGATGCCAGATATGTGTTCGTTCATTGTTTCGTATCTCGGCTTTGATATCTTATATCTGATATTCAATCTGTTCCTGAATGGATTCGGATAGATTTCTAATTGGAGATTACGGGTTATAGATTTTAAATGTGATTTTTCTCCAATCCCTACAAGATTTATGCCAAAAAAGTGCATTATTGAATCAAGGAGGATTGTCTTTGTTGAAGGCTCATTATCTACAAGTCCAGCAAGTTCAAATGATACACCAACCGTCCTATAATTATTTGTGATATTTGCAACACCACAATAATAAGCATCATCCTGGTCATAATAAATTCTAAATCCTGTATCTGTTGAGTCAATGACATCAAGATAAAAATTTTCACCATTGTATCTAAAATTCATGCCTTCTGTAAATGTATTATTTACCCCTTCAATTGGACCCATATTCGTGTATCCATCATTTATTGGTTTTATACCAAAATACGGATTAAAATTGAAGCCGTATAGGATAAAAGGGTCAAAAGCCCAGCATTCTCCGCCTTCAAGATACATATTCCCACCCTGGTTTATAAAATCCACAATCTTTGCAACCTCATTACAATCTCTGAATAAAACATAATTCTCATATGCAACACCCGCACAGACAAAGAGCGATTTATAATTTTTCAGGTGTTCAAAAGAGTAAAACTGGGCATTTACATAATCACCACTATATCCAAGATTTTGAAGTATTGAATGGATAATCGGTCCGCTTGAATTATTGCGGTCTGGATCCCAGACAAGATAGTCTTTCTTCCCGATAATAAACTTTATCCTGATTGTATCTATAGCACCTGAATTTGCAGTCAAAATCAGGTCTAAAAGACCGACACTTCCCTGTGGTGCATCGGGCAATGCCCTGAGCCTGAAAGGTTCTATTGAATTTCTTATCAATGAATCAATCAGAACATAACCAAAGTGTGATGTGTTATTTGTTATTATCAAATAAGGTGACGAACTTATAAGTAAACCATTCAGGTGCTCGATATCAACTCCGCCAACATTCTTTAATAAATAAAAAAGTTTTATCTCTTCATTGGGGTCTAAAATACCATTGCAATTTCCCAATGAGTCATCAATAAAATAGGAAATCAAAGTGCAGTGTGCAGAATTGTCAGAATGAGAGAGGGTTATATCATCAGCGAAGACCTTCGCCTCAGCATGCCCTGGTCAACATCCATAAGAGCGGGTATAAAGAGTAACTCGTAATTTTTTATATCAATCGGGTTCACCCCAGGTAAGTTGGATAGTTCATCGGCAATATTGAGTGTATAATTAAACCAGTTCGTGTCTGATATTTCAATAAGATGCAGAACCGGTGATGGATACCAGTAAAGACTTTCTGCGTATCTAAAAATGTGCGTTTCTCCTTGAATATTTTCATCAACATCAAGATAAGAAAGAATGATAGAGGATATTGCAGGATGGGGATGGAGTGTATCATAACTCTTCGCGTATAGTTTTGCCTTGAAGGAAAAATTAAGGTCGAGGTCCGGGATATAGCAGGTCTGATAGATTGCGGTTTCTCGTTTATCAAGCCTGCCCACATATACCTCAGAATCCGGGTCTTCTTCATAGATTTTATCTGTTGTTATTGTGTATGTTTCACCATGTGCATAAGTATTCCAGTGATTGAGAGTGTCTTCAAATTTACCATTGAAAATGAATTCACCCGCATAAAGAAAACAAAATGAGAGTAAGATAGCAAAAGTTCTTTTCATACTTAAATTAACCTAACAGGGGCAAAAACAAAAATAAACCACCCAGGATTATCAAAAATCCGAGGAGGTCAAAGATAATGCCCGCCCTTATCATTCTCGTTATGGGCACATAACCAGAGCCATAAATTATTGCATTGGGCGGGGTTGAAACCGGTAGCATAAAACCATAACTTGAACCGAGACAGGCTCCGAGTGCCGGAATCAGAGGATTGACCTGAGCAGCGATCGAGAGTGAAATCATAATCGGAATAACCATATTTGCTGAGGCAGTATTTGAGGTGAGTTCACTCGTAATTAGCGCAAGCATTATTGAAATTGCAGTGATACTGAATAGACTTTTGGCACCGGTCAGGTTCAAAATCCCTTTACCGATATTCTCGGCAAGACCGGTCGAGAACATAAGCGAACCCAATGACAATCCACCACCAAATAACAAAATCGTTCCCCAATCAATATCCACTGCCTCTTTCCAGGTGATAGTCCCTTTTCTTTCTCTGTAGTCCTGTGGTAGAATAAACAAAATAATTGCACCGATGATCGCTGCAAGCCCTTCAGGTATATGTCCCTCCCACCATCTGCCGCATTGGGCATCAGAACCAAAGATAAGGGCTAATAAACCAGGAAAGACCCATAAGACCACGGTTATCAAAAATGCAATGAGCACATTCCTTTCACCAGTTGTCATTTTGCCCATTAACTCTTTTTCCCTTACTACATACTCATCAATCCCTGAAAGTTCCTTGAATTCAGGCGGAAAGAGTATTTTGATGAGGAAGAACAGAACCATATACATAATAATAACCATTGGAATAGCAAATAACATCCATCTGAAGAATGTAATATCTTTATTCAGAAGTTGTTTTATCATTCCAATTCCAATCAAGTTTGGTGGCGTACCCACGGGCGTTCCAATACCACCGACTGAGGCACCGTAGGCAATTATAAGCATAAGACCTGTAGAATATTTCAATTTTCTTACATCTTTTGAATGCAGGTGGGCAATGGTATTAAGAATACCCAGTCCTATGGGATAGAGCATTGCTGTGGTAGCGGTATTACTAACCCACATAGATATGATCACAGCAATAATTCCAAGTGTGAATAAAATGAGATTACTACTCTTGCCAATTCCTGGTATAGAAAGAATTGCAAATGCAAATCTACGGTCAAGTCTATGCACCATCATCGCTCTGGCAATGATAAAACTACCGATGAATAAAAAGATGATAGGGTCGGCAAACGGTGCAAATATCTTCTTCATTGTATCAACACCCATTATTACACAGAGTGTTGTGCCTAAGAGTGCAGTGATCGGAATAGGCACTGGTTCAGTTATCCACCAGATAACAACCCAGCCGAGTATTGCGGAAAGATAATGAGCACTCCTTGAGAGATTGGACATCGGAAGGCATAATAAAAAGATAAAAAGGATCGGACCAAGGAAAAAACCGATCGTCTTTCTTATTCGTTCAAATTTTTCTTCAACCGGAGAAATCTTTTCTTCTATCTCTTCCATTTTCAAAATATACAGAACTTTGGGCAAATGTCAAGCACAGATAATAATGAAAAATAACCCTTCACGCTTCCGCCATACTGTGTGGCGGATGGCAAATGGTGGATTTAAACTAACATCTCATTTCCAACTTCCATACTCACTTCTTCACCTAATAACCAACTTCCGTTCCTTGATACGGGCCGCAAAACCGTATAACGATCAACGATCCTTTGTAGGAGCGGTTTCTAACCGCGATAAAAATCAATAATTTTTTTAAATTTTGCAACATTTTTTAGGCAGGCGGAAAAATGTTGCAAAATGCAGGTGTAAAAGTTCGTAAAAATATACCAATCAAAAACCAGTACCGGCGACAGAGAATTCAATTGACCAGTTTTTTGGAAAGAATTTTTCAGCATTGACCAGAGGCAGGATAAAAGAAATCGGTCCCAGGGCGAGTTTTACTCCCGCATCATAAGAATGTTGCCATTTCAAACTATCTTGATTGTAGTAATAACCAAAATCACCAAATATACGCAATGGCAAACCACATAATAATTCAAGATTTATACAGAAAAGACCATCGGTCTTTATGTGATAGCCCTGGTAACCAGCCATATTACCATCCTGTTTTATATGGATATGCTCCTGGGGTGATGCATAACCCTTTTGACCTAATAACAAATCACTTATAAAATTATGCCTTAAGCCACCACTTAAGAATATCCTTTCCTGCGCTGGTGCTGTTCCTATAACCTTTCCGGCAAAGAAGCGGGTGTATAAGAATGGCAGGATTATCTTTGATTTCTTTTCAATTGCCAGTGTGGCTTTTATAAAATTCCATTCGGGATTAAAATACCCAGGGGCAAAGATTATTGCAAGATCTAATAACCAATGTCCAGTAGCATAAGAAATCTCATTCTGCAGTGAATAGTATTTACTGATTGACCAATCGGTTGAATCCACATATTTTAATGAATAGAGGTCTTTATAATCAACAAAACTCTTTATTTTTAATCCTGATTGTGCAGTGAATGGAATACCAAAATCATTTAAAAATCCAGCCTGGGATTTTATCTCATCCTCACTCTTTGAACTCTTTAAGAATACCCTTAAACGATACCCCTTTTTGAATAATAAAGGCGTTTGATAACTAAATGTATAAATGTGGCTATGGCTCTTTGTGCCATAGATATATCCAGCCAGCCATTGATTTTTGCCTTTAATAAAACCTGCATCAATGAATTGGGCGCCAGCAAGATACAAACCAGGGGTAAAGCCATCATCTGAATCATACCACAGATAAGGCAGGAAATAGACCTGATATGTATCAAATGAGGGCCAGTCAAAGATTGGTTTCATTGCAAATCTCTTTGGATAAAAATTATTCCAGCGGTCTTTCTCCGGGGTATAATCATAGGGGTCAATGATAATCTTCTTAATTTTCCTGGCATCCGTAAAATTGAAGGTATCGAGTTGTTTATCAATCCGCAAGACCTGTGGACGATTATCAGTCTGCACCAGCATATCAGTAGGCAACAAAAAATCTCCCTTATTTTCAATCACCACAGAATTTTTTGTAATTTTCTTGATATGCCAGTCACAGTATTTTGTAGTATGCAAAAAATCATAAAAGAATTGTCTTAAATCCCTGCCACTAACCTCTTCGCAAATCTTGATAAAATCATCGGTTGTGGGATGTCCAAATTTAAACTCCTCAAAATATGCCTTTAGAACTGAATCAAATGCATTTGCACCTAAATATGCCTCAAGATAGCGCAAAAAGAGCGCAGGTTTTGTATAAACCGCTGTCTGATAGGCAAGTGGGGTTTCAACAAAATCAAAAGAAGGTGTTAGAACGGGTTTTTCCATTTCGTTTACGAGAGTAATATAATACAGAAGATTATTTATGTAGATATGGGGCAATGGAGGTATGAAATCTGCTTTAAAGAATGAATTATCAATTCCATATTTATCAATGACATACCTCTGCTCAGTATAAGAGGTCAAACCTTCATCAAGCCAGGCTTCATCCATTTCATTTGAACCAAGGATTCCATAGAACCATTGATGTGCAATCTCGTGGATGATGACCAGTTCAAATTGCCTTGTGAGATTATCCTCTCCGCCATTGATAATCACCAAATTTGGATACTCCATACAACCACCAAAATATCCTTGGACAACACTCAATCTTTTGTATGGATATTTGCCATACCATCTGTTATATCGTGATACAGCATCAATTACATAATCACCCGCGGTCTTCCATTTTTTGCGGTATTTTTTTATGTAGTATATCTCAATCGTTATACCGTCAACATTTTTTTCTTCAACCTCAAAATCAGGGTCACAGACCCAGGCAAAGTCATGGACACGCCCGGCAAAGAAATGCATCTTTTTTTTATTACCTTCAACCAGAGAGGAATCAATAGGTACCCCAGTTGATGCAATCACATAATTTGCAGGCAATTCTATCATAACATCAAAATTGCCAAACTCACCATAGAATTCGCCGATTGCATGATAACCCTGTCTATGCCAGCCATTCTTATCAAAGACACAGGGCTTTGGATACCACTGAACAATCTCAAAATGTTTTCCCTTATAACCAAGACGGGAAAATATCTTTGGAATCTTTAATACTGATTCAATCTTCAAAACAACCGAATCACTACTGGATAAAGGCTTATCAAGGATTACTGACATAATCGTCTCATCAATCTTAAAATTTAGCGAATCATTGTTTTCATTGGTGATAGATATGATATCAATCCAGCCCCGTTCAGACTTCTTTGCCTTTAAGAATTTATAAGAACCCATCTTTTTTAATTCCTTTGCAAATGTGGTATTATTATCACGGTAGGCATTGGCATAAAGATGGAAATATAGTGTTTCAAGACTGACTGGTGAATTATTGTGATATATCAAAGTTTCGCTTATATTCAAAGTGTGCTCTTCAACATTTAAACTGCAGGAAATTTTATGATCAACCTTCTGCTGCCAGAGAAATATAAATAATATAATTGCCATAGTCTCTGATTATATCCATCATTTTGATCAATGCAAGATTTAGATAACAATCCAATTTCTCGCTACTTGCTACTCTCTACTCGCTACTAAAGGAAATAGGGTGGTAAAGTGTGCATCTTGGGTATTGACACAAAAAAAGAAAACCGATTATAATAAGACATAATTGAAAAAGGTGATTATGGGTGATAAAGGAGAGATAACATTTGCAGTATCATCCGCCATACTGCGTGGCGGATTTGCAGGAATCGTTTTTCACTTGCCTATTGATGGATGAGATTTTATGGATATAATTTACCATAATTTAAGGGGTTTAAGATGGTTGACTTCAATCATAAGGAGAGTCAAACTCTCTCTCTTATTGTTCTTTTTTAACAACCACAAGAATTTTCGCAAATCAAGGAGGCAGGATGGGAATAGATTTTAAGATAGAAATTGCCTACAATTACAAATTCGTTAAGCCCAAATTTGACCCGGAAGAAAGAATTACCAACCATATTGGCTATCTGTATTTCAGGTATAACTTGCCAGAAAGAGATTGAGAGGTAAATAAGGGGCAAGATGCGACCGGTGATAGTGGAGACATTAAATAGTTATTTCCAGACTGAAATCTTTGCATGGTTAGTTCCTAATACCAAAATTATTTATACCATTGCATTTGTGCTTGTTATGGTTATCTTTATCAATCGTTCTTCTAAAATTGATTTATCTAAGACTTATGCCTTCTGGTCAGGAATTTGGGCTATTGCTTTTGGTTTGGTCGGTTCAAGGATTTACTGGCTGTTGCAACATGTTTCTGAAGTATCAAAATCACCGTCATTGATTCTAACCGGTGGCACCGGGTCATTTGGCGGCTATATCGGTGGTACTTTAGGATTTATGCTGTCTTTGAGATTATACGGTACGCAAGTTAGGAAATATATGGATGCAGGTGCTTCTACTTTGGGGTTAGGGATTTTCATCGCCCGTTGGAGTTGTTTTTTAGAAAGCTGTTGTTTTGGCAAGATCTCCTCGCTTCCTTGGGCTATAAGGTATCCAAAAGGTAGTATACCTTACAATGCCCAATTGAGCGAAGGACTGATTACATCCAACCTACTTGCATCTTTACCAGTCCATCCAGTTCAAATTTACGATTCTTTGAATGGCTTGTTGTTATTTCTATTAGCAAGTTGGTATTGGCCGCGATTAAGAATGAAACCGGGTGCGACGTTCTTTTTATTCTGGTTGACTTTTTGTATAACCCGGTTTGGAATTGAATTTTTGAGGGGTGATAAAGTGCGGGGATTTATGGGATCTTTATCAATACCGCAGTTTTTTTGCCTATTATCTATTGTACCACTTACATTTATTATTTGGTGGTCCTTAAAAATGCAAAAATAAAGTAAGGAGGAATTGATGGAAACTCATATAAAATTTTCAACGCAAGTGATACGTTTTTTTGTGAACTCACTAATTTTATCTTTTGTAGTTGTTGCTTCTATTGGAACTAAGGGTTCGAGGTGTGGTGGTGGCGGAGGTGAGCCTCCGCCACAGATCCCACCTAAATCTTTTGGTGTTGAAGTGGACAAGGTGGAAAATAGTGAATGGTCATACCTCGACTACATATTCACTGATGCATTCAAGAAAGCCAAGCCGAACGTAAGTCCAAACTATTACTATGGTGAAGCAAGTATAGATACACAGGATTGGTTGGATGAATGAAATAGTGAAGTGACCTCTTTCATATATAATCATCGTGGCAATTTTTTTCTAACATACGATGGTGAATGCTATCTGTGCTGCGCGGAGAACATTATTGATCCCGATGGTTGTATCGTAGCAGGTCTTGCAATTTGGAATACTGACCCGAGCATACAACGTGAAGCAGCATGTGCCATAGCAACTCAGTATATTCAAGACCAATGGATAAATCAGAACCCTCCGCCGGCTACTCCTGTAGTATGGTATATTGCCTGGGCTTCAGCTCACGAACTTGGTCATTGTTTTTGCCTTTATCATTGTAATAGTTCAGGCTGTATAATGAATGGCGAAGTAAATGTGGCTGGTGATCCTCGCAAAATATATTGCGTTACTTGTTCACAGACGATTAGTATAAATTGGCCGTAGAAAGGAGGCAAAAAATGAAGACAAAAATTATTTTTTATTTAGTATTAGCAGCATTGCAATACATGGTTTATGGCGAAAATACTCTGACATATAGAATAGAACTAACCAAAGACACAATTTACTTTGGTGAACCAATAATAGTCAAATGTAAACTCATAAATAGAAGCGAAAGAAAAGTTCCAATATTTTCATATCCGGGAACCGCTCTTTTAACATTTGGTTATACTAATTTTTATCTATCCAGCCCAAGTAATTACAAAGACTATAAGTATGGTGTTTATCTCCATAGCAATTTACTTGTGCATTCAGATTCATTCACACTTGATACTCGAGATTCTGTCTATTATTATACGATATTATCGTGGATTGGTTTTACTTATCTTAAGTACAACAATCTGAAACAAGGATGGTATAAGATTAGATCTACCTATTTCTCCTTGGAATCCAATGTAGATAGTTTTTATGCTGATGCATTGCCTGCTAAAGAAAAAGAGATTTTTGAAGAAATAGGTGCGATTGTTGACACATTTTGGGTATGGCCTGAAGGGGGTTGGCCACCGATGCGAGACAAAATTCGTAAAGTTTTCCCGAACATAATAAAACAAGAAAAATCTGTGTTTTCGCCATTTTGTTACTATATGTTGTGGCGAATGGTATTTAATGATGAATCTAAAGCAGAATTTCTTGCAGAGGAATTCTTCAAGTTATACCCTGATTCGCCGTTAACTGAAAAATTCGCTTTTGATTTGTACCGATATTATGGATGGTACAAAAAAGATGAGGATAAAGGAAGAACGATTATTCTCGATGCATTAGAGAAGTATCCTGATAATCTTATTGGATATTTTTATTTGAAATTGAAAAATAAAAAGGAGCGATCAAAATGAAGAAATATATTCTTTTCCTGGTTGTCATTAATATCGTCTTCGGGAAACTGGTGCCAACGCCATTAGTCACCGAACCTTTGCCTATCCAGCGTTTTACCGGCACTATGGCTGATACAATACTTGGAACTCATCTTTTTGGACAATGTTACGGAGTTTCATTCGTCAAAATAAGAGATACATATCCAGAAAATTGGTTAGGGGTCATTTCTGACGTTGCATTTGACCAATTAGTATACATCTTAGGGGTAGACAGTCTTGGTGAACGATATTACCGATTCATAAAGGGTTTTGATGATTGGCAAAATCCACAATATTTTGATCGGCCAGTGGGTGTGGCGTGTGATTCAACAATTTTTAGTGGCAACCCCACAAACTACTTTGTTTATATTACAGACTGTAATCATAATCGTGTTGTGCGTGCTTATTACGCTGTTAATGATGAGAAACTGTGTTTCTATGATTATATGCTTGAAGGAATGTTAAATCAACCTGAAGATGTTGCTTGCATTTCACTTTCTAACGGTGGTTCATATTTAGTTATTACAGACACTCAGAATCATCGTATAATATTGGTTAAAGTTAATCCTGACTTGACATATAGCATCTTAAATACTTATGGCAGCGAAGGTTCGGGCATGGGTCAATTTTGTCTTCCTACAAGTGCAACAATAGTTGTATGTAGAGATTCCGCGCAGTATTATAGAATTTATGTGGTGGACCAAAGAAACTTCAGAATTGTCAGTCTGTTATATAATAGTGCGAATAATTATTTCTGGTGGGAGCGCGAATATACAGACAATACTGAAAAAGCTATATTCTGTTCGATTACATCCAACCCTTATTATTGCGTTTATGTAACCGATGTATGGCACCATAAAATTTGGGCCTTCACACCTGGCTTAACCGAATTATTATACACTTATGGTTCATCGGGTTATAACGAACATCAATTTATCTCGCCCTATGATATTTGTATTTATCAAGACGAAGTTGCGGTAATAGAGTCATGGTCAAATAGAACCGGCATTCAGTATTTCAAAATCATTCCTGAAATTCGGGAGTTTTATCCTGAGCCCAATATTTTTGATGCGACTGGGGATTCGGTAAAGATAAATTTTCGGGTTGATGAAACTGTCCATTATTTGACGATGGAAGTAGGAGGCAGGAATCTTTTTGAGAATCAATATTTTACACCCGGCCATTATTCACTCTATTGGGATGGCAGGGATACCCTTGGTAAAGTCATTTTACCCGGGAATTATGTGATAAGAATTTATTGTCAGGGTCAGGTGATTGCAACGAGTAATGTCACGGTCAAAGGCACACTGAAAAGTGGCACCCTTGCCGCCAATGAGCACTGGACTGAGGAAAAAGCGGCAGGAGATGCAGTATCGTCCGCCATCCGCCAATTTGCGTGGCGGGTGCTTGGCGGACTTGCAGGAGACGCAGTAATCGCAGGAAACGAAATATCGCAACAACAAACCCCTTCTTTGATATTCTATTATATTCAAATGCAAACCTAAAGATTTGCCCTACTCTTGTCTTGAATCGTGTATCAGGTGAAAATAAAAATTTGATTTTGCGCTTTCCACTTTTAAATTATCAACATTGCATCGCCATAGGATAGGAATCTATATCTTTGCTCAATCGCTTCTTTATATGCCTTGAATATCAATTCCTTTCCTGCAAAGGCACAGACAAGTAAGAGTGGTGTTGAACAGGGAAGGTGAAAATTTGTGATCAGACTATCAAGAACCCTGAATTTAAAACCCGGATAGATAAATAAATCTGCATAACCGGAGAATGGTATTATTTTTTTATCTTTATCCGCATTTTTCAAGGCAATGAATTCAAGGGTGCGTGCGACTGATGTTCCCACACCAATAATCCTTTTTCCTGAATTTATGACCTCTGCTGACTTTTCATCAACCTCTATAAATTCGGGGTCCATATAATGTTTTGTAATATCCTCGGAACGGATTGGTTTGAATGTGCCCGGACCAATATGGAGCGTAATATAGACAATCCTCACACCCTTTTGTTCCAATGCCTCAAGAATTTCTTTAGTAAAATGTAATCCTGCAGTTGGTGCAGCAATTGAACCAGTTTTACGGGCATAGATAGTCTGATATTCTTCTTCATCTTTTTTTTCCGCTGGTCTCTTAATATAATGAGGAAGTGGAACCTTGCCCAGATGCTTTATGACCTCATCAACTGGTTTGCTAAACTCAAGATAATATCTGCCCTGTGCTCTATGTTTAATCTCCGCTGATATGCCGTCAGTAAAAACAATAGGTGTCCTTTCCTTTATTCTGCGGCCCGGTTTGACAAAAGCAACACATTCATTCTGGTTGTATGAAATAATAAAAACTTCAATCCGTGCACCAGTCTCCTTCTTTCCAAAGAGCCTTGCCTTGAAGACCTTTGTATCATTCAGAACAAGGACATCACCCTTTGAAAGATATTCAATTATTTCATAAAATTTTCGATGAACAATCGCACCCGTTTTTTTATCCAGAGCCAATAACCTTGCCCCTGCCCTATCTTCAATTGGATACTGGGCAATCAAATCCTCGGGTAAACTATAATTGAATTCTTTTAACCACATACAACCTTCTTTGCCAGGACATAAGAGCGCCTTCCCTCTTTAAAAAGCATCTCCATTAACCTACCCAGACCGAGTGTATCAAGTATATAAAATGTATCAACCTCAAACCTATTTAAAAATTCAACAATAAGAATATTCAATAATGAATAGGGAAATATCCTATCTGAAATTGATTCAAAAAAGTTCCTTAAGATTGTAAATGGCTTTACCCAGCCCCGTAACTCAAACTCAAAACTGCCATACTCAATCACAGAAAATTTAGATTTTATAGCAATATCCCTCAATTCTTCGGGTTTATACGCAGTATGGAAATAATATTCCCTTTCAATTCCCTGTTTAATACCGAAACTTTTTAATACCCCGAGTTTGAGCATCTCAGGCCTTTTTCCTGAATAAGATGGTGTTGTGATGAGAACCGTTCCACCAGGTTTTAATATGTTATACAAACCATTAAGAAAATCACCAACGCGGTCAAGATGTTCAATGACCTCAATTGCTATCGCATTATCAATTGAATCTTTTTTAAAGAATTCAATCTCTCTAAGATCACCCTGGACAAAATTTATATTGGGAAAAATATTTTTTCCCTTCTTAAGTAAAGAATAGGCAATATCCACACCAATCACCATTCCCTTATTCCATCCTGAAGAGAGCCTGCCGATATTACATCCGCAATCCAGAAGATTTCCTGAAGGCAGTTTCTTTAATTTGTTCAATACCCATTTCTTTCTTATTATACCGCTCAGACTCGAATATGTCAGTCTATCTTCTGGATAATACTTACCTGCGAGTTCATAAAATTCACGATATCTATCAATCATCAAAATTTTATCCTTGTCTGGAATCGTAAATTCTGGACAGCTTTTTCATCAGGTAGCAACTGGATACGATATATCAAACTGAAGATAGTATTATTTCCAAACCCCAGTGAACTGCTTAAGGTGATTATCTTTGTCAATCCAGGTGGCTCGTTTGCACTGAATAGATAAGGGACATCCTCAGTATTATATCTATGATAAACCAATTCACCGGTCAATTCAATACGCCCCTGATTTTTTATTGGTTTTCCCAAAAGCAAGCCTGCTGCAGGCGTCTGCATAATCAGAACCAGCTCGGGGAAGAAATCGGAAAAAATCCTGCTATATTTATACCCGGTGAAGGGTTTTACCTGTGGGTCTTCAATCACTTCTAAATCTATTTCTACACCATAATCAGTCCTTTCTTCCTTCAAAAATTCACTCCATTTTTCATTGTGATAATCTATTGAGTAATAATTATAAAATTTTTTGTAACCAGGGTTTAAAGAAAATTGATACTGAAATTGTGTAACCGGCTCAAGTGCATAACGATTATCTTTTGAAAAACCTTCCTGAAAATTTATCTCAAGATGCTTTTCGTCTTTTTCAAGGGTCAAAAATACCTCTTCCCTGCGATTAAAAAAATTCTCTTCATCAAGATAAAAGAACCTTGCCTTTGTATCAAATATGTTAAATGAAAAAGAAGGTTCAAGATTGTATCGCCTGCTCGTGACCCTCTGAAAATCCGGTAATAAAACTGTCTGTTTTATATAATCTCCATTTTCTTTCTGGATATAGGTCTGGGTTATGGGGTCATATACATAATTTCCAGTCCCTTCAGGCACCCTGATATAAATCTCATCCTTTTTCTGGGTATATCTCTGTGATTGTTCCAATTCACCAGTGAGCCTGAAATTTTTATAATAAATACTCAATCCTGTGTTGGCGAATATCAATGTTGTATCATTAAAAAAACGGGCACCGAGAGAGGTGTTTATAGGTTTTGTCGATAAATCAAGTTTCGTAAAAATTGCCCTCCCCCTATTGTTCCTTTCATAATTTCCTGACAAACCAATCGATTTGTCCTGCTGAAAAATATAACTTGTGCTATATTCTGTATAATGCTCTCCTCCCCGGTTTAGATACTGCGCATATAGAGAAATATTATCTATCCGTTTCTTCAAACCAATTATATATTTATTAATCGTATCAATATCTTCATAACCACAATAGAAAAAAAATGGTTTTAGATATACTGCGTGCTTTTTATGCTTACGGTTTAAAAACCCATAGCCCAGATCAATTCCGAAATTCCCAAAGGGTTTAATAACTGAATTCAACTGAAAAAGTTCATTTAAAGGTTCTGTGATATTCCAGTCATAATTATAATCCAAATGCTGTCTACCTTTTGGTTGATAAAGTTCCTCATCATAATTTATATACCTGGTGTTCAGAGTAAATATGTTAAAGGTTTTTTCAAAATTAAGTTCATAGCCATATGCTTTATTATTGTCATCATCAAAGTCAGAAAATCTATTCTTATCAACATTAGAACCATAGAGCCGTGCAGATAGGCCATAGTTGTGTTTAAGACCAAGCGCATAGAATTGGTCATCCTCGGGCAGGGGAATAAATTTTTCCGGTGTATAATTACCGAGATTCTCTCCTGCATAGACAAATCCCTTTATGTTCGGGTCATATACATAATCACCTTTATTCTCACCGACATAGAAAAAAGATACGCGATAATGTCCATTGCCTTCACCAACATATATAAATCTGTTATCCACGAGGTCGTAATTTCCTGTTGACGATGTATCAGCGTATATATGTTTAACCCTTGAACTATCGCCGCTCGTCTTTAAACTCTCGATTTCAGACTGATTCAGTTGAAAACCAAGGGGATTATTATTATCATCATAATTCCGGTGGAATAAAGTATTGAATAGCAAACCATCAAATGAATACTGCCCGTCAACCTCTTGATAGATATTAGGATAATCCTCTGTTGCCAGTAAATACTCAACAATTATATGAGTATTTCTTGTGATTATATTCTTATTAGTAAAATTGATTATCCCCTGTTCATAATCTATGTAATAATCTGCATCCACAATTAAAAATTTGGAACGATTAATAAAATCAGAAATATAAACTTTTTCCGAACCATAGACCACCTTTCCTTGAAGGAAATAAGGTCCTTGTTTTCCTTCTTCACCATTAAATTCAAGCCGTTGATACTTTCCCCGATTAAGTGCATAGGATAGATTCACATTATCTTCTCCTTTCATCAATCCCAGCCTGACACCGCTTATTTCATTATTTATCTCAAAAGGAAGGGCAAGGCTCAAATCACCAATACCACCATAAAAATTTTTCGCCCAGATTTCAAGTTTCATCTTTTCTATATCTGAAATCCTGCGGGTTGGCACATCTGTGCCCTGGTCAGAGAGCGCGCCCTTTATCTTGACCCCCTCCACCTCACCACCCACATAAAGTTTCAATCCCTGGTCAAAGCCCTGTTCAATGTCAAATGAGAAATCCTTGATCCCACTTATCTTTAACCCACCTTGTTCTTCCTCATCAATTCTTTCTCTTACCGGTAAATATACTGTATCCGTTGTCAAATTTGTATCAGTCTCAATCACCTTAAAATTATAATATACTGTATCAAGTGTGTATAGACTATCTGATTCAGAAATCAGATTTGTTATATATATAAAGAGTATCACCATATTGGTTCAGGATTAAAACATTTTTTTTAGTTATTTTTAGATCAATAAAGTAATGATTCAATTTAATGCTATCCCACTCTTTATCTTTTCGAAGAATTGTATTTTGTGCAGAGGTAAAAAGATAGATTTTGCCACTGACCACAATCCTTTCCTTTTTTTCAGGGATCTTAATCCTTTCAATAATATTTCCATAATCATCAAAGACAATGATTTCTTTTCTCGTCAAAAGATAAATTCTTTTGTCAAAATAATCCATATCAACAACATTAAAATTACTTTTTATCAATCTGATTTTGTATTGAGAATCTAAGAACAAAACCTCTTTTTTAAATCGGTCTGCAAGGATTATCTCTTCAGCATCGTTCAGGGTGAATGATACAACATCACCCGTATAAATCTTTTCAATTAGACCGGAGTTGATAGACAATTTAAATAGACCTCCGGGTAAATTGAGGTAAATGGAAAAAGGTGTTAAATCAAATCCATAAATACGATTAATTACACCACCCTCAACCGGGATGCTCAACACATTCCTTGCAGTATCAATCCTGATTATTGCCCTGTTATTTTCCTGCAGAAGATAGTTCATTTCTTCATAATTTTCAATTCTTGTGCATCTTACAGGCAATTCAAGAATGGAAACCGGTTCAAGTAAAAATATTACCAGAAGCAATTGCACAGATAAAGAATATATAAAAACCTTAATTTGTCAACCAAATTAAGTATTGACAATTAGCTCATCCTGGATAAAATTGAAGATAATAAAATAGATTGGGGCCGTAGCCCAGCTGGGAGAGCGCTTGACTGGCAGTCAAGAGGTCGCGGGTTCGAATCCCGTCGGCTCCATTAAGAAAGGAGAAATATAATGAAAAAAAATATTGCTTTATTTACAATGATAGGTTTGATTCTATTGGGCTGTGTTGCAACCCAACCTCTTCAGAAGACCGAACCAGAACCTACCGAAGATGCCAAAAACAAGGCACAGGAAGAATATTCTATCGGATATGAATATTTAAAACAGGGTAAATATGATGAGGCGCTATCTCATTTCAATGAAGCGATAAAACTATACCCCAAATTCTATGGAGCCTACATAGCAATCGGCCAGATTTACCGTGCAAGGCATGAATATGCTGCTGCAGAATCAGTATATAACCATACCAAAAAGATTGACCCAAAAGACACAAGGGCTTATGAAGGGCTTGCTGCACTATATACCGACCAGAAAAAATATGGCGAGGCAATAAGTGAGTATTCCACTGCCCTGCAATTTGATTCTACAAATGTAAATATCATTAATGGACTTGGTTTTATTTATACAAAGAGCAAGGACTATGAGAAGGCACTTTCATATTATTTTAAAGCCTTGAAATATGAACCAGATAATCTCGTTGCAATAAAAGCAATAGCCAATATATATGTAGAAAAGGGTGAACCAGATAAGGCAGTCAATTATCTCGAAACCCTGAAAGCAAAAAAGCCAGAGGCAGTCGATGTCAGGGAATTACTGGCAAAGACCTATCTTGATTTAAAATATTATGATAAGGCAATAAACGAGTATAATTTTCTGCTCACCAAAAAACCCGATTATTATTTCTATCATCTCCAGATAGGTTCAATTTACGCAAAGCAGAAAAAATATACCAATGCCGAAAAAGAATATCTGGAGGCAAAGAAACTGGCACCGGATAATCCATTGCCCATACTTTATCTTGCAGATTTGCAGATAAGCAAAAGCAAATTGAATGAAGCAGAGAATATGGTGCGTGAGGCACTAAAAATCTCTTCAGATAATAATTATGCCTATGTGTTATTGGGTGATATTTACGAACGCAGGGGATTCCAGAGAAAGGCAGTATTTGATAAGAAGAAAGCTAAGTCAACGATTGGTGAAGCAGAGGCAGCAGTTAACCTCCTGAGGCAGGCTGAAAATTATTATAAGCAGGCAAAGGATGATAGCCAGTTCGTCTCTTATGTGAAGACTGAGATTGAAAGATGCGAAGTCTGGATAAAACAATTAGAAGAGGATATCTGGTTTATTAAGGGCGGGAAGAAATGAAATCCATTTTTTGAGGGGATTAAAAGGAGGTAAATATGTTTAATCGTTTTTCAAAAGGGATTTCAGGGTTCGGCATAATTTTCTTAATCATATTCCTGTTGCTCATAGGCTATGTAGGATACCAAATATTCAGAATCCAGTTTACTTATTCTGCAGCAAAAAATAAGGTTGAGGATGCAGTCAAAATCGGTCCCTTAAGACCCGATGCAGAGATAATGAACGACCTTCTCTCTGAATTAAGAGAGATCAAACTCCAGCTCAATCCTGCGTATGATACAATAGTAATTGACCGGACCATACCGGATTCTTTCAGAATATATGTTGCCTACAATGATTCTTCTAATATATTCGGATTTTATACATATTCACGGCATCTTGTAATTGATGTAATAATGCCAATAAGGGCTGGATTATAAAATATGTTACATAAACCCGTCCTATTGCTCAATCAGAATTACGAACCATTGACAGTCCTAAAACTGCGCCGGGCTATAACCCTCTTGTTATTGGGTAAAGTCGACCTGATTGAGAATGAACGGGATAGGACAGTGCACTCTATTAATCTTGAATTACCAATTCCATCTGTGCTCAGACTCAGGTATTATGTCCAGATAAAAAGAAAGGATATCCCACTCAACAAGAAGAATATTTTAAAAAGGGACAATAATGAATGTCAATATTGTGGTAAGAAAGGCGGTCAGATGACAACCGACCATGTAATTCCCAAGACATTGGGTGGTGATGATTCCTGGGAAAATCTTGTATGTGCCTGTCTTGAATGTAATAATCGTAAAGGCAACAGGACACTCCAAGCCGCCAATATGAAATTACGCAGAAAACCAAAGAAACCAAATTATTTCTCATTTGTCCTGCGGGAAATCGGCACTACGGATGATAAATGGCGGCCCTATCTATTTCAATCCTGAGTATAGCCATCTTAAGCAGTAACACTGGAGAAATTGAAATTGAGATTGAAGGAAATACATTCTTCTCCAGCGAATACCTTTTAAGTTTTTATAGACCGATTAAAAGTTATAATGGAGTTGAAATCTTTATAAAAAAAATTCTTGACCTTTATTGTAATGCAGGGTTTCCTTTCTGCAGAATAAATCCAGAGGTCATAAACACGGGAGATAAAAAAGATAAGTTAATTCTTCATATAAATGAAGGAGAACGCACTGTAATAAAAGATTATCTGTTTAAAACCAGTAGAAAAACCGAGACCGGCCCATTAAGAAAAATTGCAAGGATAAAAAAAGATGAATATTTCTCTTTAAAAAATCTTAACCGGATAAAAATGGTTATCCTAAAGACAAATGCATTTAGCGATATTACAGAAACAATTTTAAAACACGGCGAGGATTATTTTATATTATTAGAAATAAAAGAAAAATCTACAGATTATATCAGCGCTGGCGGGGCATTCGCACAAAATGAGAAGTATCTCTCTTTTGAACTCTATTCATTAAATATCTTTGGCACCCTGCGTCAGTTTAGATTTAATTACGAATCAAATATGTCTGATAGATATGATAAAAGATTTTTAAATATCAACTTTACTGAACCGGTCTTTTTATTTCCAGTCATATTTGATGCCGGGATACAAATCTATTCCTATGATTCAGCAAGGCTCTCTGAGTTAAATGCAAATTTCAATACACCATTAAATGAATATTTGAATATCATCGTAACAAGCGGTATTGAAATAACAGGCTATCTTACCGATACAGGAAGTTATGGCTATAAACACACCTTATTAGGAGCAGGTCTGGAATGGAATTTTCGCAACGAAGGTCTCTTCTTTTTAAATAATGTAAAATTTGATTATCTAATGAGAAACAACGAAAGGATCAGGTTCTTTTTCGACGGAGAAATTGGTTATGCAAACATTTTTATTAAACCACATTATCGTTTTGTAAAGACAGAGCATTTTGAATACTTTGATTATATTAAAATTGGTGGTGCAAAAACATTGAGGGGTTATATGGAAGATGAATTTCTTGTTAAACAGGCATTATGGTTAAATATTGAGTATAAGAGACTGCCTGTCTATCCACTCATTGATATTGCCTATCTTGACAACAATTATACCTTTGCTTATGGTGCTGGTTTTGAAGCAAAGACCAATGTGGTCAATGCCTCAATAATTTTCGCAATGCCTGAAAAAGGTTCCTGGAATGGCAGCAAGATTCACATATTATTAGAAAAAAACCTATAAGGAGGACACTTGTTTTTATTTATTCTCATTAATTCATTAATTCCTTTTGACTCACCCCTGAATATTGGGATTGATTACCTGCAGGTCAGGGGATTAAATAGAGTCACCGTTATCAAGCCATTTGCAATTGAAGAAATGATTTATGATATTGACACACTTTTCTTTATGGAAGAAAAACTCAATCGCATAGACAAAATAATAATTTCATCATTCGGACCTTTCTTTACGAAATCGAATGAATTTAATACAATCTTTAACATAAATGCCGGCAGGAAAGAAACTGAGGAACTCTATTCCAATCTCGATCTCCAGTTAGCGGGAAGGCTCAATGACAATATATCATTTGCCCAGGGATTAAGATTCCATTTCAGTTCAAAGATCGATTATACAGGGCCCAAACCCTGGAAAGATATTGTCCAGGCATATCTGAATGAAGGTTATATAAAATTTCAAAGCAAAAAATCCGAATTCACCGTGGGTAGAAGAAATCTATTGCTGGGATTCGGGGATGAACATAGTCTATTATTATCACCAGCAAAAGAAGGATATGATGGATTTATATTCACATACGAAGATAAATACTTTATTTTTAATTCAACCTTCTCGGTGCTTGACCCGGAAAAAATGAGATGCATCTCAACCCACAGGCTCGGCTTGAATCTAAGAAATATTCAACTTGGCTTTTCCGAGAGCATTCTCTGGGAAGGTGAAATAGAACCATTATATCTAAACTTCCTTCTTCCTTATTATCTAAGCCAGTGGGGTATTGATAGAAATGATAATATAATGTGGTGTTTTGATGGATTGATACATTTTTCTAATACGGTTTTATCTGGCGAATTTCTGATTGACGACTATCAATTCAGTGAACCACCTTTGGGTTATACAGAATACCCGCATAAACTTGGATTCCAGTGCGGAATTAAAAAGATCATATTAGAGAAATTATTTGTCAAATTCAATTATACATTCATTGATAAATGGGTCTATACCCATCAAATGCCAGAGAATACATATGTGGATGATTCATTGTGTCTGGGTTTTCCCTTGGGCAATGATGTGGACCAGTTGACCTGTAATTTGAGATTTCTGAATAAGACAAAGTTGTTCCCCAAAATACGATTTGAATTAACAAGAAAGGGCGAAGGAAGTCTGTATTTACCTTATGAGGTTGAACGCGGTCCAGCATACCCTGCATTTCCATCAGGGTTTGTAGAGAAGAGGGTCAGTATATTGCCTGGCATTGAATTTTATTTCTCGCCACGCATCTATCTAAGTTTGGAAGCCGGGAAAAAATATATCTATAATGCTGAACATATCCCTGATTTAGACAAAGACGAAAATATGTTCAATCTCTTTCTCTGGTTTTTGCTCTAAGGAATTCTATGTCAAAAACAGACGGAAAAAATTTTATAATGACCCCCATCCGGGCGCGGTTGACAATTCTATTTTCTTAAATATAATAAATTATGCTAAAAGAAATGTGTGAAATAAATGGTGTGAGTGGTGATGAAGATAGAATTCGCTCTTTTATTAAAGAGAATATCTATCAATATGCAGACGAATTAATTGAAGATAATTATGGGAATTTAATCGCCCGAAAAGGGAAAATCAAAAGAAAAAAAATCCTCCTTGCTGCACATATGGATGAAGTCGGAATGATGATCACAAATATTGAGAAAAATGGACTTTTGAGATTCAAGACCATTGGACTGAGAAGCCAGACGATACTCGCGAAGAAGGTAATCATTGGAGAAAAAAAGATACCCGGTGTCATCGGTCATAAACCGATTCATCTAATCCAACGGGGTGAAACAGACAAGGTGCCGGAGATAAAAGAACTCTTCATCGATATAGGTGCAGGTTCCCGGGAAGAATCGGAAAAACTGATTCAGGTTGGAGATATGGCTACATTCGATACAAAATTCAGAAAGGAAGGCGACATAATTTATGGCAAGGCATTTGACAATCGTCTTGGTTGTTATATATTGATGGAATTGCTCAGGAAAACTGATATCCCTGCTTACTATGCATTTACAGTCCAGGAAGAGGTTGGATTGCGTGGTGCCAGAATTGTTGCATACCGTATAGATCCTGATATCGCAATTGCTGTTGACACAACTGGTTCCGGCGAATTTCCCGAGAAAAAGGATTCACCCGGATATCCAGTCATTGGCAGAGGACCGGTATTGACGATCGCAGATGCAACAATCCTCTGTGATAGAAATCTCTTAAAGATATTTGAAAATGTAGCAAATAAATTTCGTATTCCTTTCCAGCACAAACAACCGATGATAGGTGGAACCGATGCGGGTGTGATGCATATAACAAGAGAAGGTATCCCCTCAGCTGTAATCTCCACACCTGCACGGTACATACATTCCCCTATTTCCATCGCATCAATGAAAGACATAAAAAATAGTATTAGATTATTATCCTTAACAATGGAAAAGATCTTAAAAGGAGCAAAATGGAGTTAATTAAAAATCTGACTGAAATTTATGGGCCATCCGGAAGAGAAGAAAAAATTCGTTTTTTGATCAAATCCGAAATAAAAAAATTATGTAAAGATATAAAGACCGATGCCCTTGGTAATTTAATTGCCCACATACCTGCGAAAAACAAAAAGCATACAAAAAAATTAATGTTCTGTGCGCATATGGATGAGATCGGATTGATTATAAAACATATTGACAATAAAGGATTTCTCAGATTTGCTGGCGTTGGTGGTATCTTTCCCGATAGGATTTTACATCACCGGGTGCTCTTTGAAAATGGGGTAATCGGTGTCATTGGTGTTGAAACAAAACCCGAAACACCAAAACCACCAGGTCTTGATAACTTTTATATTGATATCGGTGTTCGGGATAAAAAAGAAGCAGAAAAATTGGTTAAGATCGGTGACATTGCATCATTCTATCAGGAAACCGAGATTGTAAATAACCGAATAATCTCAAAGGCACTTGATGATCGCATCGGCTGTTATTGTTTGATTCAAACAATGAGGAGAATAAAAAATAATAAATATGACCTCTATTTCGTCTTTTCTACACAGGAAGAAGTTGGGCTGCGGGGTTCAAGAACGAGTGCCTTCGGTATCAATCCTGATTACGCAATTGCTGTGGATGTCACTGCAACCGGTGATACACCTGAATCACCCCGTATAGCAGTTGAAATAGGAAAGGGTGTTGCGATAAAGGTAATGGATAGTGCATTTATTGCCAATCCTTTTATAAAAGAGAAGTTGATATCCTATGCCCGGCGATTAAAAATTATCCACCAGCTGGAGATACTTGAAAGAGGAACTACTGATGCTGCAATAATACAGGTAACCCGAGAAGGGGTTTTAAGCGGTGTCCTTTCCATCCCTACAAGGTATGTCCATTCCCCCAACGAGGTCTGTGATATAAACGATGTAGATGCAACAATTAAACTATTGGTCTCTTGTGTTGAGCAGGGTTTTGAGTGATTGATGAAAAAAGGTTTTTCAATTGTATTCACCTCAACAGATTCTTCGACCTCGCACCACATATTTCTATCTAAAACACTTTTTTACACAATATCAATTATCTTTATAATCGTAATCGTTTTTCTGATTTTCGGATTGGTAACATATGGGACCCTTTCTTATAGAATGATTGAACTTGAATTATTGAAAAGACGTATCAGCGAGATGGAAAAGGAATTCAGCAAACTTGATGCAATCAAGAAAAAGTTAGAACTCAGCGAGGTAGAAAATGAAAGAATAAAGAATCTGTTAGGTATTGATAAAACTCCTCCTGAAATGACATCGGTTGTGGATAAGGTTGAAACCAAATATGAAAAAGATTTGCTCGATAATGAATCAACCGAAAATTTACCATCGCTTTTGCCGGTGATCGGACAGATATCAAAAAAATTTGATGAAAACCATAAAGGGATTGACATCGCTGCACCCCTCTATTCACCAGTGATTGCCGCAGGTAGTGGTAAGGTTTTTTCTGTCGGCTGGGACACATTATATGGGAATTATATCATCATTGAACACAGTGCAAATTATAAAACCTTTTATGGACACTTACAATCTGTGCTTGTAAAATATGGAGATGTGGTAACCGGCGGCAAAATCATTGGATTACTCGGTTCAACCGGCAAATCAACATCTCCCCATCTCCATTATGAGGTAATCTTTAAAGAACAACCTGTTGACCCTATGGCATATCTGCCGGTGCAGGTTGAAAGGAAAGGAGGCTTATGAAGGCGCTTATCACAGGTATTTCCGGGTTTGCCGGAAGCCATCTTGCGGAATATCTGTTATCATTGAACTTTGAGGTCTTTGGCACGATAAAGTGGCGTTCGCGCCTGGAAAATATAGAACACATTATTGATAAACTAAAATTATTTGAATGCGATATTCGGGATGCATCTGCAGTAAAATATGTCTTGAACGAATCCAAACCCGATTACATATTCCATCTTGCTGCCCAGAGTTATGTGCCCTTTTCCTGGCGTGCTCCTTCAGAAACCCTGACCACGAATATCACAGGTGAATTGAATATCTTTGAGGGAGTGCGGGAATTAAAGCTCGACCCATTCATCCATATCGCAGGTTCGAGCGAAGAATACGGACTCGTCTATCCAGAAGAAGTCCCGATCAAAGAAACAAATCCGTTGAGACCATTGAGTCCATACGCAGTAAGTAAGATAGCCCAAGACCTGCTTGGTTATCAGTATTATAAAAGTTATGGACTGAAGATAATCAGGACCCGGGCATTTAATCACACCGGACCGCGCAGGGGTGAAGTATTTGTCTGTTCAAACTTTGCCCGCCAGATTATTGAGATTGAAAAGAAAAAGAGAGAACCAGTCATTTATGTTGGCAATCTTGAGGCAGTAAGAGATTTCCTTGATGTGCGTGATGTGGTTCGTGGTTATTATCTCGCTTTGAAAAAAGGGACACCTGGAGAAGTATATAATATCGCATCGGGCAGGGGGATAAAGATAAAAGAACTTCTCAATAAATTGATTGAGATGACACATCAGAACATCAAGATTATTACAGAGCCAGCCCGTTTAAGGCCTTCAGATGTAGAACTCCTGATTGGTTCAAACGAAAAATTCAAGAATGCCACAGGCTGGCAACCCGAGATACCATTTGAGAAAACCCTGCAGGATCTACTTTCATACTGGCGTTCAAAAGTTCAATAAACATGAACAGGATACTTGTAACCGGGGCTGAAGGATTTGTTGGTTCTCATCTCGTAAAGGTCCTGAAAGAGACCCTTGATATGGTCGTTCCCACCTGTTATCCGCCCCTTAAACCCAAACACGGAAAGTATGTAGAACTTGATATAATGAATCTTGATCTGGTACGCGAGGTGTTCAAATCCCATAATCCGGATGTTATATTCCATCTTGCTGCAGTCAGTTCGGTTGCAAAATCCTTTATTGACCGTCCGTCTACATATAATACCAATATAATCGGCACAATAAATCTTCTTGAATCAGCACTATCGTTAAACAAAAAAATAAAATTTATTTTTGTATCAACCTGTGAGGTCTACGGTGGAGGTGAGGGGCTGAAGGAAGATGCACCGATATTGTTGAAGAATCCTTATGCAGTGAGCAAATATGCCTGTGAGTTGATAAGCAAAGATTACGCTGGCAATAATATAGATGTGATGATTTTAAGGCCTTTTAATCATACCGGACCAGGACAATCCGATGATTTCGTCTTACCATCTATTGCCCGACAGATTGCCGAAATTGAACGAGGTAAAAAAGCACCATTGATTGAGGTGGGGAATATTGAGATAAAGAGAGAATTTATGAATGTGAACGATGTGGTCAATGCCTACAAACTTGCTATAGAAAAATTTAACCCGGGAGAGATTTACAACATTTCATCAAATCAATCCCATTCCCTAAAAGAGGCATTAAATCTGTTCAAAAAATTTGCCAAGACTGACTTTGAAATAAAGATTAACCCGGCGCGTCTGCGCAAAACTGATATTTCTGTACTAACGGGAAATGGTGAAAAATTCTCTCGGCAGACAGGGTGGTCACCCAGGATACCATTTGAGAAAACAATTGAGGATCTATTGAATTACTGGCGTGCAAGGATACAAACCCCGTAGAAAAAAAGTAATATATGAATATCCTCATCATCAACTGGCAGGATTGGAAAAATCCCTATGCTGGTGGAGCAGAAATCTATCTATATGAGATATTCTCCCGCCTGATAAAAAAAGGGCATAAAGTCTTATTATTGTGTAGCAGGGGCCCGGGGCAAAAAAGATATGAAACCCTTGATGGTTTTGAAATTATTCGTGTTGGCAAAAGAGTCAATTTCAATTTCTATGTCCCCTTTGCATTAAGTGCAATTCTAAAAAATAGAAAAATTGATCTCATAATTGATGACCAGAATAAGATACCATTTTATACGCCGATCTTTACAAAAAAGAAAAATTTAATAATGATTATGCATCTATTCAGAGAAACGATATACCGGGAAACGAATTTTCTTTTTGCAAGTTATGTTTACATAACAGAAAGCCTGATTCCATTATTATATCCCCATTCCCATTTCATTGCCATATCTCAAAGCACAGCAGATGATCTGAAGAAAATGGGAATTAAACAGAAGATTTCGGTGGTTTATAGTGGAATACCTGAATTGAAAAATATTTATAATATCAAAAGAGAAAAAAATCTCGTCCTTTATGTTGGAAGAATAAAAAGATACAAATCCATAGACCATCTCTTGAAGGCAGTTAATATGATAAAGAATGATATTCCTGTAAAACTTGCAATAGTGGGTGATGGAGATGCATTGGAAGAATTAAAGAATCTTGCGCGGGATTTGAATTTAGAAGTTGATTTCAGGGGGTTTGTAAGCGAGGAAGAGAAATATAAAATGTATCAAAAGGCACGCCTTATTGTTCAGCCCTCAATAAAGGAAGGCTGGGGATTAACAGCAATAGAAGCCCAGGCTTGTGGAACCCCGGTGATTTGCGCCAATTCACCGGGGTTGAGGGAGACATTGATCGATGGCAAGACCGGTTATCTTTATGATTATGGCAATATAACAGAACTTGCTAAAAAGATTAAGGATATGCTCTCTGATGATACAAAATGGCTTGAATTTTCGAATTCTGCAATTAAGTGGGCAAGAAATTTCTCCTGGGATTATTCTGCTGAAAAAATGGAGAAAATCATAATGGAGGTTTACAATGCATAGCATATCTGTTTTTAAATCAAAATCTTTTCTTTATCACTGTTCAATATTTTTCTTATGTATACAATCAACATTTCTTTGTGCAGCCGATGATTTTTATACCGCACTTAAAAATTATGAAAATGGTAATTACCGGATCGCCCAGATATTTTTTGAAAATTTTATCGATGCATCTCCATCTGATACATTAATCCCCGATGCAACATATTATCTTTTAAAGATTTATGATAAAAAAGATGCATTTATTAAATTCCTCAATTTGAGCAACCGTTATCTAAACTCCTTTAGGTTCCATCAAAGAAGAAATGAAGTCTTCAATCTTCTGCTCCAGAGACTTTTGGAGAAAAAAACATACGCGCTGGCACTTGATTATATAAAAAAATATGATTACATCCAGGTCGATACCATATACTTGAATGAAATAATCCTGAACCTCAGCACTTGGGAAGGAAATATTGATGAACTATTGCGATATTCCCCTGGCAACGATTCTTTAAAGATCTTAAAGGCTTTGGGTCTAAATGACCTCAATGAAAGAACAAGAATCTTCAAAGAAATTAAAGGCATCAAAGGAAAGATCTATCTCATTGAAAATTATCTATTAATGGGTGATACAGTAAGTGCTTATGATGAATACCGTAAAATAAGAATTGATGAGATCCCTGATGAATATTTATATATCTGGGCAAAACTAAGCCTTGATTTTAACAAAAGTGATTTTTATAAGATCATCAATATGATGGAAGGAAAAGAAAGATTGAAAGAAAAGTTAAAAATCCTGAGTATTTTTAAAAGAGATGCCCTCCCTGATAGTATAGATATCAAAGACCGGATAGATGTTCAGATGCTCCAGAAATTTTTCAATATCCGTCATATACCCTCAGACCAATTCTCAAGACCTGAAGGGATCGATTCCATTTTAGGTGATACTACTGAAATGGAAAATAAGATCAACGAAATTAGAAAAAATCAAAAACGAAATTTCTATCTTGATTCTCTCTACTGTGAAATCCTTTTGAAAAAAGAAAGATATGTTGAGGCATATGATATCCTAAAATATTATTTAAGATTTACTGAGACAAATAATTATGCCCGGATAATAAGGGCATTAAAACTGTATAGCGAAAAAAAATACAGGGATGCATTAAAAGACCTCCTCCTTGCCTCATTCAATGATCAACGCATTAAATTCATTTATGCTGAATGTCTTAAATACAACAATCTCAATCCCGAATCTTTTTATGAAGAACTATCAAAGACTGCAAGCGATTCAATAATAAGATATAAAAGTTTGAGCCATTACATAAAATACACATTCCAGCAAGGAAAATACTCAGCCATTGCAAAAATAAAGCCCGAGGCAATTTTTACCGACACTTCATTGACCCGATATTATCTTCTAAGCCTCATTTATACCGGAAAAAAAATGAGGGCTGAATCATTGTATATCCACACCCGGGGAAGATTGGACAAAGATTATTACTGTGCCGAGGTCCAATATTATGTTGATAACAACCTTTTAATAAAAGCCCAGAACCTCATAGATTCCCTCATCAACCTTCCTGATTATAGTAAAGATGAAACACTGAACTATTTTTCCTGGTTCATTCCATTCCGCAGGGGTGATTATAAAATTGCTGAACAACGCCTTGAAGAATTTATCAAAAAATTTAGAAATAGCAAATATTATTATTCGGCAATCTTTAAAATCGGAACCCTGAAATATTTAAACCAGGAATTTGATTCATCCGCCTGTTATTATAATCTTGCCGCCACTGATTCGACATTGAAACTTGAGGCATTGCAAAATCAGATAATAGCATTGAAAAAAGCAGAGCGCTGGAATGAACTGATAGAAGCCAGTAAAAAAATTATTGAAATCTGTCCTGATTCAACAAAATCAGAATACTATTTTGAAATAGGCTATGCCTATTTAAGAAAAGGAAATATCAAAAATACAATTGAATATCTAAAAATGGCAATAAATCTGAAGCCATCAGTCGAATATCATTTCTGGCTGGGCGAGGCATTCCTTGGCAAGGGGGATTTTATGCGTGCGTTGTATCATTACCAGAAAGTTACAAGTGATTTCAAAGAAGACCAGATGTGGTATCCAACCGCCCTGTTCAAGTCTGGACTCGCCCTTGAAATGATGGATGAAATAAGAGAAGCAAAAAATGTATACAGAAAGATAATAAAAGAATTTGGGGAGGGTGACATCTGGGCTACCGAAGCCAGAAAAAGATTGGAGCAAATGGAATGAAGAATATAAAAAGATATTTTTTCTCACTTCTGCCTCTATTAATTTTGAATTGTTGTGGCTATTCCACCCGTTCTTTGCTACCTGGTTATATTAACAAAGTTCATATAAAGATCTTTGAAAATCAGACCTATAAAACAGGGCTTGATGAGATTGCGACCAATTTGACAATCGAGGCATTTCGTAAAAATTCAAATCTCAAAATCGTGAGTGAAAGCCAGGCAGATGTTGTAATAAATGGTAAGGTGACCGGTTTTTCAAAGGAACCTTATGTATATACAGGTGCACTCAATGTCTCCCAATATAAAATCACCATAAAGTTCTCTGTGATTTGCTTTGACCAGGTAAAGAATACAATCTTCTGGCAGGGTGATGTTTCAGAGTGGGCGGTATATACCACAGATGAAGAAGAAGGCATAAGGGAAGCTACAAAGAGAACAGCTGAGCGATTGGTCACTCTAATCCTGACCAACTGGTAAAACCAGGTGCTGATTAAAAAAATTATTGACTTTAAATGTAATATGGATATACTTATCTATGGCCTTAACCGATATTGAAGAAAAAAAGACGGAAGAGAGAAAAAGAGAAAAGAGGCTTGTTCACTTTACCAATACTGTGGTGAGGCAATTTGTTGAAACCTCTAAATTCAAAACGAAAAATGCAAAGACATTTGCCGAATATATTACCAAGGGTCTGCTTGATTATGTTTTTTTTCAACAGCATAAAGAGATTGGTGAATTTAATGAAGAACACCTGCACCATTTCTTGTTTGAATACGCCCTCCAAAAACTTGAAATGAATAAAGAATCGGGCAAAGAGGTCCCTGATATATTAACCAATTTTATTGAATTTCTTGCTGATGAAGGGCATATAAAAAATAGTGTTCAACTCAAGAAACTACTGAATGAAAATGCCAAAGATTTTATAGAGTCATTACCCCTTAAGAAATCACTCGAAAAAAAGCCACAGACAAAGATTGTAAAAGAATCCGGAGTTCCTAATGATGTAAAGGTTGGAAGAAACGACCCCTGTCCTTGTGGCAGTGGTAAAAAATATAAAAAGTGCTGCGGAAAAAATAAATAAATCTATTCTACTTTATCACGACAATCTTTTGCACCTTCTCTTTTTCACCAATCCTAGTTTGCACAAAATAGACACCACTTGGTAGCGAAGGCAATCTTATGGGATGTTCTCCTAATGTAAAAGACCTTTTCATATACCATTCCCTTCTGCCCAGTGAATTATAAACAGAGATCTCAACATCCTTTGTTCCATTTAACTTCAAACGAAATGCAGGGCTCCTTGAAATTGATTGTGTAAAGAGACCTTCTTCCCCAAGACCCTGCCTTGCCAGTTCTCTTATATTAACCTCTGTTGGGAAAACAGGAAGTAAAAGATGGGATGGATAGGCTGGTGTGCGGTAAACCTTCTGGGTGGCAACAACAAAATTTGGGTCGTCACGTTGAAATGGCGCACCGGTATTGGGATTCTTCTCAAATCTCGGATAATTTGAAGAAGAGATGATTACTCTTAAACGATGTCCAGTATTAAATACCTGGGCAGTGCTCCATAAGTCAATATTGAAGGTATCACAAACATTGGGAATGAGTGAATCCTCTCGATCAAAACCATGACGGTGCCTTGCCATAATAATATTATCAGTCACCAGGATTGACCTTCCATCTGGATATACATCCGTAACCCTTATTGCCCAATCAGTATCATAGCGGTCTGATGCTGCATAAAGGATAAATTTTAGTTTACCTATTACTGTGAGTGGTGAACTTAAGGGTGGGGTTGAGAATATCAAAACATCAGACCGATTTTCAATTGGTCGCTGATCAATCGGACCATATCCATGGGATAGACCAATAAATTCCCTTCCGCCATATGTTGTGCAGGGATTCGCAGGATTATATACGAATGTATCAATCTTTGAAATTGTCGGCGGGATTGTATCAAGTAAATTATTTTCCCGCAAATAATATTTTTTATATACAACCTGGGGCAATGGCCAGGTATCTGCCTCTACCCAGTGATTCCATAGTGTGGTATCCTGTGTATCACAATCACCCATTAAATAAAATTTTACCTTTGGCGGTGGGACAGGACCACCTCCATCCTTAATCCAGTAATCATACCAATCAAGGAGCATATTGAAAAAACTCAATTCATCCATCTCGGCATTTGGAGGATATACCAGGTCACCCTGCTCCCTTGTGCCCCAGGCATCACCATGACCCCAGGGACCGATGAATAATTTTTGATTATGGAATCTCTTCTGGAGTTCACTGAAGGCATCAAGCACACCATCTGTATACATATCATACCAGCCTTCAATATGAAACATTGGATAATGTGTTACATTATATTTTTGGGAAAGGTCAACTATCGACCATCGGTTACAATAATTTGGATAATTACAAACCGAATCAATGAGCCAGGGTGTACCAACACCCTGGAGCCAGGTCTCAACGAGTGCCTTTCTAAATTCTCCTCCGGTAAATGCGCAATCAAGATAAAGATTGGGTGCAGCAACTATCGGTGCACAACATACAAGATGGGGTGGTAATGCACCTGCTGCATAATACTGTGTCATTCCATGGGCAGAGGCACCAATCATACCGATCTTACCGTTGCACCAGTTTCTACCGGCAACCCATTCTACTGCATCATAACCATCCTGTAAATCACCCCAGCCATCGGTCCAGAAGACCATCGGGTCACCCTCGGAATCGCCATAACCGCGCAGATTCTGCACAACCAGGGCATAACCCATTATATCGCAAATGAGGGTAATATAGATATCATCCCATCCTCTTTCGTAAGGTGTTCGTTGTATAAGTGCCGGTGCTTTAAATATCGGATTATTCCAGAAAGGACGGTATATATCTGTGCCTAATTTTATGCCATCACGCATCGGCATTCCTACACTATCGGTCTGATAGCCAAACAATAATGTAGTAATAATGGTGATACACATAATGATTATTTTACGACATTTCATAGATACCTCCTTTTTCACCCAGTTTCAAAGATTACAATTAAATGACAATAAATTTTCTGATTAAGAAACCTCCTTTTTTGTGGTATAATTTAAGAAAATATACACCTTTTATCAGAACAGGCAATTGGAGAAATGTAGTATTCAATGATTGCTTTTCAAAGACCTTTCTACCCAGAATATCATAAACTATTGCCCTGTGATAATCGTCAAAATCTTCAATTATAAGTCTCAAATTATCTTTTCCTCTGAAAATCGTTTGATTTTTATTAAACCCATTTTTTGAAATGTTATCCTCTTCAACCCCAACATTCAATGGACTGTATCTAAAGGCAGACAACCTTGTTCCACCTGCATACCCCCATCTTGTATTGAACATATCCATACTCAATGGTGCAAGACCCCAGGGGCTATTTTCAAAGATTATTGTATCAACGAGCCAGTCATTTCCACCATTTGATGTCTTTAAAAAAATTCCAAAGTGACTTCCCTGATATCCCTGTCTGTTGCCACCACCGGCTGCAAACCCATTGTTCTGGTCAACAAATTCAATCGCATATAAACCGTACTTGCCTATTGATACCGATGGTGCCAAAATTACAGACCAGTTTGCCCCACCATCAGTAGTTCTCAAGAATACACCAGGGGATGCAGTATCCTTTAAACCACAGACCCAGCCCCTTAGATTATCTATAAAATGGACACCATAGAATTGGTATTGTGCATTTGACATCTGGGCTATCCAGTTAGTTCCACCATTCGTTGTATGCAAAATCACGCCATTGGTCCCCTGTCCGGTAAGGGTATCAAAATCACCACCAACAATCCATCCTTCATTCGCATTCAAAAAATATATACTTTTGAGCGAACTTGATACAGGTGCACTCTGTGTGGTCCAGTTTGTTCCGCCATTGGTCGTTTTTCTAATATCACTACTTGCACCAGCAATCCAGCCATTATTTGTATCAAGAAAGAATACATCATCCCACAATTTGCCTATGAACTCAAATGTCAAACCATAAATTTTTGTCCAGGAACTTCCCCCATTTGTAGTTTTGTATAATACTGCAGCAGGAAAGAGATTGGCAATGATACCCATTGCACTTAGATAACCGATATTGTTATCAACAAAATCCATTCCAAAGACAAACATACATTGATTTATTGTCCAGGGTTGAATCTCCTGCCAGGTTGTGCCACCATCCGTGGTTTTGTATATAATACCACCCACCTGATCCCTTACCCCACAAAGAATACCAACCATTGAATCAGTAGCTACCGCATCTAAGAATCCATTATCGGTCAGCTCATAATGGCGTGTCTCCCATATTGAGAGACTGAATAAAAGATTTGAGAGCAAAACAAAAAAGACAAATCCCGCCTTCATCATATCCTCCTTTCCGTTAACAAGATTTAACTATACTTCTCTTTCCAATAATAATTTTATCCACATTATCAATTTTGTCAATAGGCATTTATTGCTTATTCCACCCTTGACAAATGACTATTTTTCCTTAAAATTATATACTTGGATTTATGAATATTAACGAATATCTCGCTGAGAAGAGACAAATTGTGGATGCGGCACTGAAAAAATATTTCAGTGATACCAATCCATTCTTTGAAATTATGTACTATTCCCTTGACCGGGGTAAAAGGATAAGGCCCATCCTTGCCATAGCGAGTTATGAGGCAAACGGTGGTAAGGATATTAATGAAATAATCCCCATCGCCTGCGGGCTTGAATTGATACATACATATTCCCTTATCCACGATGACCTTCCGGCAATGGACAATGATGATTATCGTCGGGGTAAGGAATCAGCACATAAAAAATTTGGCGAAGCCATTGCCGTGCTTTCTGGTGATGGGCTATTTGCCTATGCCTTTGAATTATTCGCACAATCAGAAGATCGCCCTCCACAGAGAATTAGAATAGTAAGAGAGGTGAGTGAGGCAGTCGGTCCAAAGGGGGTTGTATATGGGCAGGTCCTTGATATACAGGAGCATAAAGATTTAAATCCAAAATCCTTACGACAAATTCATCTAAACAAGACCGCAAAATTTATTGCCTTATCAATAAAGGTTGGTGCGATAATGGCAGAAGCACCTGAACACAGAATAAGAATACTGGAAAAGGCAGGTTTATATCTCGGCATACTCTTTCAGTATACAGACGATATCCTTGATGTGACAGGCAAGAAAGAGAAACTGGGCAAAACACCGCAAAAGGATATCTTACAGAAAAAACTGACTGCACCAAGGGTTTATGGACTTTCTGGCGCAAAATTTCGTGCCCAGAGATATGCAACCCGCGCAAAAAATCTTTTCAATCAACTGGGAAGAAATTTTGAAATATTCAGCGCAATCACTGATTTTGTCCTCAATCGAACATTCTAATATGGAATTTCATTATATTTTGAAATAAATTTTTTTAAACAAAGATAAATGGCATTACTTGAAAAGATAAACAGACCTGATGACTTAAAAAAATATTCAATTGAACAACTCCAGGTGCTCGCAAAAGAAATTAGAGAAGAAATTCTAAAGACTGTGGCAAATAATGGTGGACACCTGGCACCATCATTAGGAGTTGTAGAACTAACCCTTGCTATTTATCGGGTATTTGACGGTGAAAAAGATAAAATAATCTGGGATGTGGGACATCAGACCTATGCCCAGAAATTGATTACAGGGAGGAGAGAATCATTCTCAACCTTAAGAACCTACAAAGGTATCAGTGGATTTCCCAAAAGGGAAGAATCAAAATATGACCATTTTAACACAGGCCATTCCTCAACCTCTTTATCTGCGGCTGCGGGCTTTGCCATTGCCAGAGATTTTAAGGGAGATAAATATCATATCATTAGTGTGATCGGAGATGGTTCACTTGGTGCTGGTATGGCATTTGAAGCATTAAATTATATCGGACAATTAAAAAAGGATGTCATTGTAATTCTCAATGACAACGAAAGATCTATCGGCGAAAGTGTTGGTGCTTTATCACAATATCTCACAAAAATCATAACTACGAGAACTTACAATAGATTCCGTGATGACCTCTGGGTATTTTTCGGTAAATTCCCACCATTTTTCCGGGATCGGGCAAGAAATTTTGCGAAAAGAATTCAGGAAGGACTGAAAGGTTTATACTCACCTTCGGTGATATTTGAGGAACTCGGCTTCAGGTATATTGGTCCCCTCAATGGACATAGATTAAATGAACTCATTGATACATTCTCAAGGGTGAAAGATATGCATGGACCGAGATTGATCCATGTCGTAACAAAAAAAGGGAAAGGATATAATATTGCTGAAGAAGCACCGGAAAGATTCCATGGTATCGGACCATTTGATATCAATACTGGAGAAGAGAAACAGAAATCCAATTCATATACAAAGGTCTTTGGTGATGCGCTTGTAAAATTTGCCGAGAAAAATGAAAAAATAGTGGCAATAACTGCAGGGATGTGTCTGGGAACCGGGTTGAAAGATTTCTCATTAAAGTTTCCTGAGCGATTCTTTGATGTGGGTATCTGTGAACAGCACGGAGTCACAATGGCAGCTGCACTTGCGCTTGAAGGTTATATCCCGGTCTGTGCAATATATTCAACATTTCTCCAGCGCGCCTATGACCAGATAATCCACGATGTATGTCTCCAAAATGCACCTGTGATATTCGCGATTGACCGTGCAGGCCTTGTTGGAGAAGATGGACCAACCCATCATGGTCCTTTTGATCTATCTTATCTTAACTGCATTCCTAATATGGTGATATGTGCACCCAAAAATGGTGAAGAACTGATCTCCCTCTTAAAGACGGCAATAGAATATCGTAAAGGACCTTTTGCCATTCGTTATCCACGCGGTAGTTGTGAACCTCCGGACAATTTTAATATGCAACCATTTGAAATCGGCAAATGGGAAGTTCTGAATCAGGGCAAAGAAATTGCGATAATTGCCTGTGGTTCAATGGTTCAGGTATGCTTTGAAGTCTTACCTTTATTGCCAAAAAATAAAATAAATCCCTTTCTAATAAATGCCCGATTTGTTAAACCATTTGACTATGAATTGCTTGAACGACTTACTCAGGAAATAAAAATAATATTTGTCGTCGAAGAAAACACCTTTATCGGCGGGTTGGGAAGTATAATTGCAACTTATCTATCAAAGAAAGGTTCAGCAATTAAAGTCCACACCATCTCGCTGCCAGATAAATTTATTCAACATGGTGCAAGGAATATTCTCCTCAGCGTAGTTGGTCTTGACACCAAATCCATTGCGGATAGAATTATTAAACTGCTATGACTTTATTTTTAATTCTTTTAATAAATCAGTTCACCCAGCCCTATGAGATAAAGACATTTGTCACTTCGGATGCACAATACATTATCTATGCACGGTTTTATCAGGGTGAATTAATCAGTATTGATAGTATTGTGCCAATATCCAGTTATCTTTCTGTCGGGTTAAAAAAGAAGAATCAGCAATTTTTATTAAAAGAACTCCAGAGTGATTTGATCAAAAAAGGTGGATATGCAAATAAAGGATTATTCGGGAGATTTGAGGTGCCACTTCCCAAGGGTGGATTCAGTGATTTTATGGGCGAGACAGGCAAACTTGATGTGGGTGGATATATAAAGATTACCCTGGGTGGGACTGAAACATTTTATTCAAATCTGCCGCCAGACCAGCAGAGAACTTCGCTATTGCCTGAATTGAAGATGGAACAGGAAATGGCAGTAAATCTGGATGGCGAGGTTGGCGACCGTATGAAGGTATTCATTGACCACAATTCAACAAGGGTGGATGAAAATGAAAATAAAATTCGTGTGACCTATAAAGGAAAAGAAGATGAGATACTCCAGGAACTCGAAGGTGGTGATACACAACTCTCCATTCCCGGGACGAGTTATACCGGTGATATCCCATCACACCAGGGACTCTTCGGGCTTAAATCAACTGCAAAATTAGGACCGGTTGATATTGTTGCAATTGCCTCCAGGGAGCAAACCCAGTTCAGTGAGCAGGAAATAACCGGTGGTGCAGAGAGTATGCCTGATACAATCTGGGCAAGGGATTATCAAAAAAGACAGTTCTTCTGGCTCGGCACGAATGACTCAATCATTGAACTCCGGGTTTTTGTTGATGATGGCAATCCAGCGAATAATAATAATGGTATCACGCGCTATGCCTATGCCTATCTTGATCTGAATGATGATAATGTTCCGGATGATACCACAGAAAAAGAAGAAGGTTATTTCACCCTAAGATATGGAGGTCCGGACCAAGATTATCAATTTTTTGGTAGAAGGGTAAATATCATTGAATTAAAAAACAATCTTTATAATAATATTGAGGCGCTCGGGGTTTATTATCGCAAAATCAATAATCAGGGTAAAGAAGATACTGTCGGTTTTGTTGGTACGGATACATTCAGATTAAAGCTTATATGTCCGAGGACCTTCAGACCAACATCGCTTACCTGGAAGTATTATGAATTAAAGAATTACTATCGCATTGGTAGTCCCGGTGGCACAGTTGATACAATCAGAATATATCACAATGTTGCAAATGGTATTGATGAAGATATTTATCAAAATAAAACCTTAATATCAATCCTCGGTCTTGATAATGACAACAACAATGTGGTCGACCCATATAATGGATATGGTGGGTTTGATTACAATCGCGGACTCCTCATCTTCTCTGAACCAACACCCTTTATCAACACCAATCTTCCTGAACCAGATTCTGAGGTATATACAAATCCATACTATGCAGTAGGACAGGACAAATATTACATATATACGAAATCCGTTCAGGTAAAACGCATCTTTACCCTTCCCTTTAACACAAAGAGTGTAAAGGTGTATATAAATGATGTGCTAATAGAAGATTCGACTCAATATGTTGTAGATTACACCGAAGGCAAACTTGAATTTTTAAGACCCCTTTCAGTAACAGATAGAGTGCGCATTCAGGCCGAATACTCAACCTTGTTCTCTGCATCCCAGAAATCGCTTATTGGACTTAGGGCAAATTCAAAAATCTTTGGTGAGGGCAATCTGGGTTCTTCTTTCTTCTATCGCACAGAATCATATCAGACAGCACCTTATGAACATATACGGCTGAGTGAAGAACCATACAGTCGGATGGTCTGGGAGGCAGACTGTGCCTTACCTGGAAAGATTCCCTATCTAACAGAACTCATTAACAATTTACCTCTTATCCAGACCGAGACCGAATCAAAATTCAATATCAATGTTGAAGGTGCATATTCATTTTCAAATATAAACTCCCAGAATGCGGTCTATCTTGATGATTTTGAAGCCACGACAATAACTCATACAGTCACATTGACAAAAAATTACTGGCATCTCTGCTCAAAACCGGTAAATCAGGACACCGGGAATTTCGCCCAAAAGAGAATCATCTGGTATAACCCACCAAGTAAAAATGTATTCCGGATGCAAGACATCTACAATAATCCAACTGACCCCCAGGCGATTGCTGAAGTTTTACAGATCAAATTTACCCCTGATAACCAACAATCCTTTGCCGGCTTAACCCAGTATATCACAAACACAAATCTTGATGAATGTGAAAATATTGAATTGATCGTAAATGGGAAGGGCGGTAAAATGCACATAGAGGTTGCCGAAGAGATCAGTGAAGATCAATTGCGCAGGAATAAAAAAGGCGAACTTGTTGGTATCAATACATTTGAAGATGAAGATAATGCACCAAGGAACTTCTCCTGGGATGCGGTCAATGAAGATAGAGGCCTTGATAATGTTACAGGTAATGATGCCCAGAATGTCAGTGGTGATGATGGAAATGATGATTTTACAGATGAAGATTATTCAGGTGGAATAAACGGCACCGAAGGAAATAGAATATGGGATACCGAAGACATAGACAGAAATGGAATATTCAATTTAAGTTCCAACATATACCATAGTTTTTCAGTCCATCTGGACTCAACAAGATTTCTTGTTGAAGGCGGCCTAAAGAATGGCTGGAAAATGTTTCGTATCCCATTAAAGGATTCACTGGCGCGTGATACCGCCTTTGGCACAATAAACTGGCAAAATATTAAATTTGTTCGTATATGGTTTGATAACTTTTCCCAACCCGAAACCATATACATTCATAAATTGAGTTTAACTGGTAGCCGATGGAAGAATTATGGCATTGCAACTGATGATTCTCTAAATCCCATTGATACAACAGAAAAATTCGTTATCACGCCGGTAAATACAGAAACCCACACTTATTACAAACCACCCTACCCACTTCCGATCGACCCACTCACAGGCAAAACAATAAACGAGGGCGGTCTGGAATTCAATCTACTCAATATCAAAGAAAACCACACCTGTATTGCATATCGCCGGGTGGAGACACAGGAAGACTACCGCGGCTATGATACACTTGTATTTTATTTTCGAACCCTGCACTCAAATCCAGAAATTGCCCTGCGCTTTGGTTCGGATTCAAATTACTATGAATATAAAACCAATTATGAATCTGGTATGCTGGGTTATAATAACTGGCGAAAATATACAGTGGTGATGGCTAATTTCCCTGAATTGAAGAAAAAAACCGGTGGTGTTGGGAAATTTACTGAAGGTTCTTATACTGTTTATGGAAATCCATCATTACAAAACAATGGCTTCTTTGAAGTAAGAATCACAAATCAATTTACAACGCCACTCACTGATACAATGTGGTTCAATGATATTAAACTTACATCGCCCCAATATGAGATCGGCAGAATCTTCAGGTCAAACGGCTCATTAAACATTGCGGATCTCTCCAGTATAACATTTGCTTATTCAGAATCAAATGGTAAATTTAAGAGACTATCTGAATCCAAGGGCATTTCCACATCCGGTCCAGGTAAAAATTACGGAGCAAACGCACTGATTTCACTTGATAAATTTCTACCCCAAACCTGGGGTTTCAGCATTCCACTTGGATTGAGTTATAACAGAAATATTCAGGAACCAAGATACTCATCAATCATTGCATCCGATATTGAATTAGATGATTCAAGTCGTGCACTGGAAAAATCAATGAGCACAGTAAGGGGCTATAATTTAAGTTATTCAAAAAGCGGGTCAAAAAACTGGTTTATGAAGCAAACACTGGATAACCTGAGATTATTCCATGACCGCACAATAAGCACTTCAAATGGTGCCAAAAATGCAGATACATCCGACCTCAGAAATTATCGGGGTGATTACACCCTCAGTCCAAAGGTTTCAATAAAATTACTAAAACAATCTATATCCCTTCTTCCCCAGACAATCACCTTTGGTTCTGTGTATACTGATAATCACATAAAGTCGTTGCGCCGCGACAGTCTGAATCAACCATTTAGTACAAGCCCGGGCTATCCCCAGCATAACAAAACAATTACCCCGAGTTTTTCTACAAGTTATTATCCACATCAGATTATATCAACATCTTATAACTTTGCCCAGACAAGGGATTCGGTATCAGAGAAATGGCGTTTTGGTGAGGAAGTCAATCGTTCCCAGACATTCAACAGTCGTATTTCAAAAGATTTGATCATTCTCAATCCATCATTACAATTTGCTTCAAGTTATAACGAAGACCATAGATTTGAACTGCGTAAACCTGACCGCAGGGGAATTAATAATAGTTCAAATATAAGTATTGGCACGACGGTTGATATCAAAAAAATAGTTAAATTCTTCACCCATTTACGCGATGAATCAAAGGATAGTTTGCAGATTCCTGGCTCACCGCTATGGGTTTTAAAACAGATCGAAACCTTTGTTGACCTTCTCCAGAATCCCAGTTTAAATTTCTCGCGGCAAAAATCATCCGGGTATTACAGCAAGGTGAGACCTGATTTAAAATATCAATTTGGTCTTGTTGACACAATCCCGACCGATCAGATCGATCCCAATAGTTATTCAAGCCGAAGCATAGGTGATAACTTTAGTGCGAGTTCGGGTATAAGTTATAAAATATTCAGTCTGAATAGTAGTTATTCAAAACAGATTAGCAGGAGTTTTGGCTACAGTGGAGATGAAAATAGAAGTATTAGTGAATCTTATCCCGAAGCAAACCTGAGAATTTCAAACGTTGAGAAAGTTCCAATCTTAAAGAAATATGCCCATAATTCCTCAATAAATATAAGTTTTAGCCAGAATTATCAAAATCTTTACCGTATCGTCCCTGATACTACACCTGCATTGACATCAGACAGCAAAACTCTATCTTTCAATCCACTCCTTGGATGGCAAGTAAACTGGAAAAGAGGGATCACCACAAATACAAGTATCAATTATTCTGAAACACAGAGCCATCAGTATTCTGATGTGTTCATAAACCCAAGCAAATCTGTAAACTGGGGTGGTTCTATCTCCTTTGCCTATACCTTTAGTGCACCAGGAGGGATATCCCTTCCATTGCTCCAGGGGATTAGATTTGCGTCCAATCTCACTACAAATCTTACATACACTTATAATCGGAATACGAGTTATTCAGCATCATTAGAATATCCCAATGAACTTGATATGGATAATCCTGTAGTTGATAATGAAAATAGCAATATTGATCTTTCACTCAGTTATAATTTTTCAACGAGTATCACAGGTGGGGCAACACTGAATTACTCCCGTAATCAGGATCGGGTATTTAATAATAGTTACCGAAGGGTGGGTCTGAATATATGGGCAAATATAAATTTCTAATGACTGGTTTAATATCTTTGTTCTTCATAAGTATTATGAGCGCAAAAGAACCTTATGATTATCTTGTAGAATTCTGTAAATTTGGCAATCGGACAATTGGAACCGAAGGGCACAAAAATGCTTTTAATTATATTATAAAAAATTTAAAAAACCCTGAAATAGATTCTTTTATTGTCGATGGTATCTGGCTTTACAATATTTATCAGAATTTTCCCGGGAAAGAACCCTTAATCGGTATTGGGACACACTGGGATTCAGACCGTAACTGTCCTGGAGCCAACGATGGTGGTTCAACTGTAGCATTGCTCTTAAAACTCGCTGATACCCTTTCAAAAAATCCATCTGATATGAATGTTCATCTACTGTTCTTTGATGGCGAAGATGTAGAAAAGGCAGAACTTTATGGTTCAACACACTTTGCGGCGAAATGCCTTGACCATTATTCTTTTATATTGATTATTGATATGCTTGGAGATAAGGACATCCAGATCTATAAAGAAGGAAATTCTACAAAATTTTTCCCCTCACTTGTTGATTCAATCTGGCAGATCGGAATGATGGAGGCACCAGGCGCTTTTATTTCTGCAATTAAATATTTTATCATTGATGACCATATGCCCTTAATAAAATATGGTATAAGGGCTATCGATATAATAGATTTTGATTACCCTTACTGGGATACCCCATTTGATACGATTGATAAATGCAGTAAAGAGAATTTAAATAAAATATATAAATTTTTATTGAAAATAGTTTATCCCGAATATTGATGAATCGCAAAGAGGTCATTGCCTTATCCATTTTGGTCTTCATCCTTTTGATAATAAATATTTTGAATTATACACAATGGAATTCTAATAAAAAAGGTTATGCATTGATGATAGAAGAAGAAATGAGACAAATTTCAATTAACATAGCAGGCGCTGAGCAATTTGAAATGTTACCCGGTATCGGACCTGCTTTGGCACAGAGGATAGTTGAATATCGTGAAGAGAATGGTGCATTCAAAAAGATAGAGGATATAAAAAAAGTTAAGGGGGTTGGTGAAAAACTATTTGAAAAAATTAAACCCTACATAAAACTTTAAATCTTTGATAATTGACAAATAATCAAATTAGATTATCATTAATCGTGAATAAAAGATATGATAAAGTCGCCTATCTATTGCTACTGCCCGCATTGCTTATAATTTTTATATTCCGACTCTACCCAATAATCCAGGCAATGGGGATGAGTTTCTATGACTGGTCTATTGCCGGCCCGCTTAAGTTCCTCTGGTTTAAGAATTATTACAGACTTTTAATAGACCCCAAATTTTATCAATCACTCATAAATACATTCTGGTATGTGCTTGGGGTAGTCCCTCTGACAGTTATTATTTCTGTAATCATTGCCTATCTTTTGAATCAAAAGATCAAAGGCCAAGGAATATACAGAACAATCTATTATTTACCAGTCGTCACATCCATTGTTGCAATCAGTGTGGTCTGGCGCTGGATATTCAATCCTGACCGTGGCATATTAAATGCATTCTTTGGACTCTTTGATATTACAGGTTTAAAATGGCTGAATGATTCAAGGGGCATATTTGAGGTAATATTAAATACTAAAATCTCTGGATTTTTTGCCGGACCTTCTATCGCACTCTGTTGTCTAATGATAATGGCAATATGGCACAATATTGGATATTGCATCATTATCTGTCTTGCTGGACTCCAGAACATCCCTGCCCAGTATTATGAGGCAGCAAAGATAGACGGAGCAAGGGGCTGGCACTTATTCCGGGACATTACAATTCCGATTCTTTCTCCTACGATATTTTATCTACTCATAACCCAATCAATAATTGCCTTCAATACATTTACCCCGGTCTATGTAATGACCCAACCCCCGGGTGGTCCGCTGGGCACAACGAGCCTGGTTGTATATTATTTATATGAACAATCTTTCCGATTATGGAATCTTGGTTATGCAAATGCCATTGCCTTTGTTGTCTTCATCATCATTTTCACCCTGACAAAATTCCAGCAAAAATTTTTAGAACAAAGGGTTTATTATGAATAAAAAAATCATACATTTGATATTGATATTGGGAACGGTATGGATGGTTCTGCCATTTTTCTGGATGGTATCAACCTCCTTGAAGACCCAGGATGAAGCCTTAAAATTCCCACCAACCATTATCCCGGAAAAACCAATATTCAGCAATTTCATTGAGGCATTCAAGCAGGTTGATTTTACAAGATATTTTATCAACACCATAATAATGACGACAGGTTCTGTCCTGCTTGTTTATTTCACAACCATCCTCTCTGCCTATGCCTTTGCGCGTCTGAGATTCCGAGGCAGAGAATTAACTTTTAGCCTGTTTCTTGCGATGATGATGATTCCAATGCCTGTATATCTTGCCCCCTCCTATGTCATACTCAGCAAATTTCATTTTATTGATACATTCTGGGCATTGATTATCCCCTGGGGTGTTAATATATTCGCAATATTTTTGTTAAGACAGCATTTTAAATCACTGCCCCAGGAACTCTTTGATGCCGCAAAAATTGATGGATTAAATCACTGGCAGATCATAAAAAATATCGTCATCCCATTGTCCAGGCCCGTGCTTATAACCATAGGCATCTTTGAGATAATAACAAACTGGAATTCTTTTCTCTGGCCCCTTATTGTGACGCACTCGGATTCAATGCGCACAATTCAAACCGGCCTTGCCTATTTTGCCCAAGCAGAATCCACTAACTATCCCCTGCTCTGTGCTGCATCTACATGCACAACCATCCCCCTTATTATCCTCTATTTCTTTGTTCAAAACCAGATTATGGAATCTTATGCAAGGAGTGGATTAAAAGAATAACATGCAATAATGAAAGTAATAGAAAAAAAGGATACAGATACACAATATTTCTATGCCATATCGAAGATAATGAAATTATCAGGGTAAAGGTCATTGGGTGTTGACTTTTATAAAAATTTAAATAAAATATAAGTTATGCAAAGCAATGGGCGGTTAGCTCAGTCCTGGTTAGAGCGTCTGCTTGACATGCAGGAGGCCACCCGTTCAAGTCGGGTACCGCCCATATTGCGGGTAAATGCCCGATTCCTAATTCCAGATTACCAAAGCATTTTTAAAATCGAAAATCTGCCTTTACGAAAGACTGGCAGGATACGGAATCGGGAACAAAGGAGTGCAAGGTAGACCCGATGGAAGAGGTCCTGGAAAGACTTGTTAAGATAAAGGACCTTGATGAAGAAATAAAAAAGAATGAACTCTTTTTAAAAAATATCCCGGAAAAGATAAACGCACTCAAGAAGGAAATCGACAGGAAGAATAATCAATTAAATCAGACAAAAAACAGGCTGGCAGAGATAAAAAAATCTTATAAATTAAAAGAGGGAGATATTGTCGAGAACGAAACAAAGGTTAGTAAATTAAATCAGCAAATTCATACCGTGAAGACGAATGAAGAATACAGGGCAATTCTCAAAGAGATTGATTTTCTTAAAAATGCCCGTATATCAATTGAAGAAGAGATGATAAATCTCCTTGAAGAAGAAGAAAAAATAAAAAACACAATAGGAAATCTTGAAAAAGAGACAAAAGAATTCGTTGAAAAAAAGAGTCGTGAAATTCAAGAACTCGAAGCCCAGAAAAATCAAATCATCGCTGACCAGGATAAAAATAAATTTATGTTCCAGGATGAAATAAAGAAACTTCCTGATGATATCAGAAAAATTTATGAAAGGATTAAAAAGGCAAGGGAAAAGGCAATCTGTATTGTCACTGACGAAGGAATATGCACGGGGTGTTATACAAATATCACGCCCCAGACCTTAAATGAACTGAAGAAAAAGGACAGGTTCGTTCTTTGCGACTCCTGCGGTAGAATACTTATTTATGGTTCCTGATGGTATCATTGCTTATATTGATGGTTCATCACGCGGCAATCCCGGACCTTCAGGGATAGGCATTGTAATATTTAATAAACACAACCAGGAGGAGCCAATCGCCCAGATTTCCCGATACATAGGTATTACCACAAATAATGTTGCAGAATATGAAGCCCTTATATATGCATTAAAATGGCTATCAGACAATCAGTTTTTGGATGCTGAAATATATATGGATTCGGAACTTGTCTACAAACAACTTATGGGAGATTATCGGATAAAAATACCTCATATTAAAAATCTTGCGGCGCGCGCCCGGAGTTTGCTCAACAAATTCGAAAAAATTGAACTTAAATTAATACCCCGGGTAAACAATCGTTTAGCCAACCAGCTTGCGCAGAAAATTGCCAAAACCATAAAGAAGAAAAAAATAACCCAGGAAAAATGAATCAAAAAAAAGAGATAAATCCCACCCGGATACTGATATTTGGTTATATAAGTATAATTATTATCGGCGCAATACTACTCTCTTTACCAATCGCTACAAATAACGGTATATCTCTTGTAGATGCAATATTTACATCAACTTCAGCCCTGTGCGTTACTGGTTTGATTGTAAAAGATACTGCAACGGATTTTACCTTATTCGGCAAATTTGTAATTCTTTTATTGATACAGATTGGTGGATTGGGATATATGACCCTATCAACATCCTTCTTTTTCTTCTTAGGCAAGAAAATTTCGCTGCGTGAACGTATGTTATTTAAGGAATCGATAAATTTTCTCAGTTATGATAATTTGATGCGCTTTGCCTGGAGAATCTTTAGAATCACATTCGTCGTTGAAATGATAGGTGCAGTATTATTTTATTTCAGTTTTGTAAAAAGATTCAGCCCACCGGTTGCCCTTTGCCATGCAATTTTCCATTCAGTATCAGCATTCTGTAATGCCGGTTTTTCTACATTTTCTGAAAATTTAATGCTTTTCTCAAAGCTCTGGAGTGTGCCTCTTATTGCCTCAATATTGGTAATCACTGGTGGCATTGGGTTTATTGTGATATCAGATACCTATTACATCTTGATAAAAAGAGAAAGAAAGGAATTATCCCTCCATTCAAAGATCGTCTTAAAGACGACATTTATTCTCTTGCTGGTAGGAACTCTCTTCATATTCTTTTATGAAGGTCAAAAAAGTCTTGCCCAGTATTCCCTGCCAATGAAGATAATTCACTCATTTTTTCAGGCGGTCACACCGAGGACCGCTGGTTTTAATACCATAAATATCGCTTCATTTTCAAATATAACAATATTTTTACTGATTGTTTTTATGTTCATTGGTGCCTCATCAGGTGGCACCGGAGGCGGTGTTAAGACCTCAACCTTCAGCCTTATGTTAATATGGATGAAAGAACTTCTATTTGGTAGATATAAAAATGATGTCACAACGATGAAAAAAAGGATTCCCCAGGAACAGGCAATGCGTTCATTTCTCCTTATATCCCTTTCTGCATCTTTAATCTTTATTGCCTTCTTTTTGATTCTTTTGTTTGACGATGCCCAACCATTAAAGTTGCTATTTGAGATCTTCTCTGCATTCGGAACCGTAGGACTATCATTGGGTTCAGTCATTAATCCAGCGTGTAGTTATGCCTGTGACCTTTCTCCTGCAGGTAAATTGATACTTATCTTTATGATGCTTACCGGAAAGGTAGGCACTTTAACATTGGGCAGTGCCCTTATAAAACCCCATAGTTATGATTTTTCATACCCTGAGGAACCAATCGTCATAGGTTAATATTCCCGGGGATATTGACATTTTTAGTAAAATATATATAATATATTATGATGAATCTGATGGAAACCATTAATGTAAAGCAGGTATTCTTTTTTATTTATGGAGGCCTGCAATTTTCTTCTTCAAAATTTTCTAAATAAGGAACTGATATGAAACAATTCGTTGTTATCGGTCTTGGTCGGTTTGGTTCAAGCATTGCCCGGGCACTTGCAGAAAAAAATTTTGAGGTCCTTGCAATGGACCGGAATGAGGAAAGGGTCAAAGAAATTGAAGGCACTGTTTCCCAGGCTGTGGTTGTTGATGCAACAGATGAGAAGGCATTAAAAGAATTGGGGATAAAGGAGTTTGATACTGCGATTGTGAGCATTGGTGAGAATATTGAAGACAGCATTATGGTAACATTATTATTGAAGGAATTAGGCGTAAAACAGGTTATTGTTAAGGCACACAACGAACTCCATGCAAAGATCCTTGAAAAGGTTGGTGCGGATAGGATCATCTTCCCTGAAAAAGAGATGGGTGAAAAACTGGCAGAAAGCCTTGCCAGTCCAAAGATATTTGACTATATTGAACTATCCACAGAATATGGAATTCTTGAAATGGTCGCTCCAAAAAAGTTTTGTGACAAGACCCTTAGCGAATTGAACCTCAGAGAAAAATTTGGCATAAGTGTTATGGCAATAAAGAGAAAGATGCCCTATACCAAACCCGATGGTTCACCTGATTTTGAGGAAAAAATAATCATAGGCCCCGGCGGTGCAGATGAGATTTTACAGGGTGATATCCTTGTTTTACTTGGAAAGTATAAAGATCTAAATCGCATTCAAAAATTATGAATAGTGATTTTCAGGACCTTCTGGAACTCGCAGAATTTTATATCCTGAGTCAAAAATACGAAGAGGCGATTAAAATCTTGAATAAGGCTCAGAAAATCAATAATCGTGAGCCCAAACTTTATTACAATTTTGGTATTGCCTATGAGGCATTGAATGAACGGGAAAAGGCAATAAATTCTTTTCGTCAGGCACTCTCTCTGGACCCTGATTTTCAATCAGCCCAGGAGCATCTTAACAAGTTGATCAAAGAATGAATGTCTTTCATTCTCCTCAAAAATTGTAAATTAGTAAATTTAAATAAAAACTGTATCCAGAAATGTAACATCCTTATCAATAATAATCGAATTTCAAAATTGATCTTTAATCAATCTATTACAGAAAAAATTATTAGATTTCTGCATAGTAATTATGAAGACTTCAAAATTTTTGATATCCAGAATAATTATCTTCTACCTGGATTCATTGATTCACATACCCATCTCCTTGCCCAGGGTATAGAATTCCAGCGTGTGGATTTGAGTGGATGTTCTGCTCTTGATGAATGCATGGAAAAAATGAAAAAAGAAAAAGAAAGAGAAATCATTTTCGGGGTCAACTGGGACGACACGTTCTGGAAAAATGGTAAAAAAGATGATTTAAATCGGAGGATTCTGGATGAAATCTCAAAAAATAAGCCCGTGATTATGCGAAGGATTTGTGGACATTTCGCAGTCTGCAATACAAAGGCACTCGATTATATATCCAGAGACTGGAAAATAGTAGACCGAAAAAATGGCTGGCTCTATGAAGATGCAGCACTATACTTAAACAGAATATTCAAGCCAACTTTTGAAATGTATAAAATGGGACTTGAACTGGCAACAAGGCGAGCCCTTTCAATGGGAATAACCTCAGTTCACGAGATTACCGATACCAATGGCTTCAAAATATATCAATCTTTAAAAAAGAGATTAAAATTGCGTGTCGCACTATACCTAACAGATGGATTTCCTTCTATGATTGATGCTGGTATCCAATCAAATTTTGGGGATGATTTTTTGAAATTCGTCGGCCTGAAGATATTTATGGATGGTTCAATCGGCGCCCAAACCGCTGCGCTCAGGAGACCCTATAAAAATACAAAGAACCGGGGCAAAATCCTCCTCTCAGAAAAAAAACTATTCAAGATAATCAAGATGGCGCAGGATTATTCAATCCAGTTGATGATACATTCAATCGGTGACCGCTCAACTGATCTTATTTTAAAAATTTTCAGACGGGCAGGTATAGGAAAAAATCCGCTCAGGCATAGATTGGAACACATTGAGATCCTTGATTCAGGGCAGATAAGAGAAATTGCCCGTTTAAATTTAATTGCCTCGATGCAGCCAAATTTTTTGCGCTGGCAAATTCCCGGGAATATGTATGAAAAAAATCTTGGCAGGCAATATAAAGATATGAATTGTTTTAAAAAAATAAAAGATGCCGGGATAAAATTGGTTTTCGGTTCTGATTGTATGCCATTGGGTCCATTATACGGGATCAACCTTGCGGTCAACCACCCGTTTAATGAAAATCGATTGGAACCTGTTGAGGCGATAAACCTTTATACACAAACCCCGCCCTTTGCAACATTTGATGAAAATAATAAGGGTATGATTGCAGAGGGTAAACTTGCTGATATTATTGTGGTTGACAAAAATCCACTGGTCAAAGAAAACCTTGATGATATAAAAATATTAAAAATATTTGTCGGTGGTGATCTCGTTTATCAAAATAGATATTAAAGAATTTTTGTAGTTGAATTTTATGAAAAATTTTTTCTGGCTTCTTAAAAAGGCATACAGCAAATTCAATGCTGACCGCTGCCCCTTAATCGCTTCAGCACTTGTCAATGCAGGAATATTCAGTCTCTTCCCTTTGATCCTTGGCATTTTATCATTTTCATTTTTCATCCTTGGTTCATCTCAGGGTATTATTGAGAAAATCCTTCCGATCTTGAAACAGATAATACCCATTGGGCTCGAAGAGATCATAAAGAATATAAGGGCAATAAGGCAGACATCAATAATCATTGCGATCATCGGTATGCTCGGTTTCTTATGGGGATCAGCAAGTATATTTGGAGCGATAGAATCGAGTTTGAACCTCATCTGGAAGGCAAAGAAAGACCGCCCATTTTTTAAAAAAAGTCTGATCACAATGGCATGGGCTCTTCTGGCCTGGATCATACTGATTGCAAGCGTGGGGATCACATTTTTGGCGAGCGTAATCGGCTTGAAAGGAATAGTGAAATTTCTGCCGATTGTAAATATCATTATAAGCACCCTTGTATTCGGATTGATTTACTGGTTCTTTCCCAACCGAAAGGTAAAATTTAAAGAAGCATATATCGGTGCTTTATTTGCAAGTATAATGTGGGAAATTGCCAAGATACTCTATTCTTTTTATGTAACAAAGGTTGTCGATTATTCAAAGGTATTCGGCTCTTTGTCGGCGATGATTTTATTATTACTATGGTTATACTATTCTGCCTTTATATTCCTGTTCGGTGCTGAATTGAGTTATGTCTATGCAAGACAGAAATACTTGAAAAAAAAAGAAAAATAGTAATACAATATCACTCTCAGGGGTTGTTAAGGCTTGACTTTAATACTGTTATCTCTATAATTACATAAATGGATCCAGAAATTTCCATAATCATTGTTAATTATAATGTCAAACACTTTCTTGAACAATGTTTGATGGCAATAGAAAAAGCAAGGCATGATCTCAATATCGAAATCATCGTTGTCGATAATGCATCGGTTGACGGAAGTCAAACAATGGTCAAGAAAAAATTTCCTGATGTAATCCTCATTGAAAATAATCAGAATCTGGGATTTGCAAAGGCGAATAATAAGGCATTGAAAATCGCACGGGGCAAATATATTCTAATATTAAATCCTGATACCTTGATTCAGGAAGATACACTACTGACTTTAAAAACCTTTCTTGATGAACATCCTGATGTGAGTGCTACTGGATGTAAATTGATAAACCCTGATGGCTCTTTTCAGGTAGCAAGCAGAAGGTGCATACCCACACCCTGGGTTGCGTTTACTAAAATTGTTGGTTTGAGCAGGATATTCCCAAAGAGTAAAATCTTTGGTAGATATAATATGACATATATCTCTCCTGATATGGAGTCGGAAGTCGATGTCCTTTCCGGCTCTTTGATGATGGTGCGCAGTGAGATACTTAAAAAAGTAGGATATTTTGATGAAGATTATTTTATGTATGGTGAGGATATAGACTTATGTTACAAAATCAAAAAAATCGGTGGCAAGATCTATTACACGCCCAGGACAAAAGCGATCCATTACAAAGGTGAAAGCACAAAAAAAGGTGAATTCTCATGTATTACAAACTTCTATTCATCAATGTTGATATTCATTGATAAACATTTTAAAGACCATTATTCCATATTTGTTAAATTGCTCCTGAAGACCGGCATTTATTTAAGGGCATATATCGCCTATCTCATTTCTTTTTTCATGAGTATTGCATCGCCCATATTAGATTTTTTGTTAATCATATTGAGTATCTTCATCGCAATAAAGATATGGCTCCCACACTATTCAATGTCGAGATTTCGTATCATATATCCGGTCTATACATTTGTCTGGTTTGTAAGTATTTATCTCTCAGGTGCATACCAAATCAAGGGTAGATACCATCTCAAACCGATCATCGGAGGGACACTCGTAGGCTTTTTATTGAATTCAACATTCACCTATTTTTTCAAACAATTTGCCTATTCAAGGGTTGTGATTCTAATTGCCTTTATTCTTATCGTCTTCATCCTTAGCATCTGGCGTTTATTCTACCGCTGGGTTGGTCCACATTCAATCAAACATCCAATCTCAAAACTCAGAAGAACGATCATTGTCGGTGCTGGAAAAGAAGGTTCAAGAATCCTCAAAAAATTGAGGGCAAGGCCTGATATACCATATGAGATATGCGGATTTGTCGATTTTGATGAAAAAAATATTGGCAAAGAGATTGACGGTGCTGAAGTCCTTTCGACAATTGAACATATCAAAGAGGTAATCAAGATTCAGAAGATCGACGATGTGATCTTTTCCAGTGACCGTTTGAGCAATAAACAGATACTTGAAACAATCTCTTATGCCAGTGGGACCGGAGTGAATTTCCGCATTGTTCCCCATGAACTTGAATATATCATTGCAAAGTCTTCGGTAGATGAAATCGATTCCCTGCCCTTGCTTGATTTTATAAGTTCCTATGACCCGATAGATCTGATTGCCAAGAGGGCATTTGATATAATCATTTCGCTCATCGTAATTATTTTATCCGCACCCCTATTTTTAATAAATTTTCTCATCGGAGCCCGGATTGAAAGGAAAAAAATTTATACTGAAGGTGGTGGAAAAGGCGAAATCTACATCTTTGTAAAGGGAATGCCCTTTTTGAAATATCTGCCGAGTTATATCTCTGTCTTAAAAGGAACATTGAGCCTTGTCGGTGCTGAGATAATTGATATAGAAAAAGCAAATGAAAAGCCCGTATACAAACCCGGGCTCACTGGTTTTGTCCAGATAAAGGCACGCGAAAAGGCTAAAAAACTCGGACCACAGGAAAAGGAATATTACACCCTTTATTATCTGAAGAATCGTTCCCTTATAACCGACCTGCAGATTCTCATCAGGTCAATCTTTTAATCTATAGAAATTCCTTTATCTCTCAGGTCGTGGCGGTTGCCTCCGACCCCTTACTTCTCTTATTAAATCTCTTATCTCCCTTTCAAATTCTTCCTGGAATATTATAAACCTTGCCTGTTGCTCAGGAGTCAATATCTGTTTTATTTCTTCAATCTCCTTCAGCTGGGATTCAAATCTCTTTTTCTGTAATTCCTGAAGTTTATTAAGAACCTTCACTATCTCCTGTTCGTTTGCCTTTTCCTCTAGTAGTTCTTTCAATTTTTTAACCATCTCAATCCTCTGACTGTGAAACTCCTGCTCATTCCTTCTCATCTCTTTCAATCTTGGGAAGAATTTTGTTGTCTGTTCCTCTGAGAGATCAAGTTCTTCGGTCAATTTGTATATCCTTACTTTTTCAATTATCTCTCTGGGATCTTTTTCTTCAGTTCTTAGTTGGGCAAAAATGAAGAACAATGGCAGAAAGCAAATCACAAATTTTTTCATATTACCCCCTTTGATAAAATTAAAGATATTGTTCACCATATTTATTATAAAAAATTTTAATAAATTCCTCTTTCTCATCCTGGTTCATCTCTGACAGGGTCTGCTCTGATTCAATACCCAGATATTCTTCAATAACATTAAATTGTTTTATCAATTCATCATCAACAATCTTTTCCAGCAAAAGACTGTTTAAATTTTCGTCCTGGATTAAATTGGTGACAGATACTGGTATTTCAATAGATTGTTCCTTTTTAAAGTTAAACAAAATCAAGAAAATGACCAGACCGAATACAGGTGCAAGAACACCAACAAACTTCCAGAGTGGCTTCTTTAAAGGAATTTCCTCCTTACGAATGTTTTCCTTTATCCTTTCAAAAAATTCTTTTTCCGGTAATGATATTTCATCTTTGTCAATCAATTCATATAACTTCCTATAACCAGATAACTCCTGACGACATTCTTCACATTCACTTAAGTGTTTCTCAAACGAAACCTTCTCCTCCTGCGGCATCAAATTTTCAATATAATCAAGGATTCTCTTTTTGTTCTTGCAATTCTTCATACCCAATCCTTTAATAAATCCCTTAACTTTTTAATAGCCTGGAAATGATTTGCCTTGGCTGCACCGGTTGAAATTTCCATAATCTCTCCAATCTCTTCAAATGTGTATCCATCAAAATGTCTAAGAATAAAAGCCATTCTCTGCCTTCTGGGCAGTTTTGCAAGGGCATCATCGATCGATTTTTTCAACATCAAATTCCTCTCGGTTGGATTAGATATGGAACCGTCAAGTTCAGTTGTTTCATGGTATTTCCTTTTGAACGAGATACAGGTATTGACTGCAATACGATATACCCAGGTAAAAAATTTACTCTTTTCGTTAAATCTCTTAAGATTTTGGTAAATCTTGATAAATACCTCCTGGGTGAGTTCCCTGGCATCGTCCTCGTTTCTAACAAACCGATAGCAGATCGAATAGATCGGCCGCTGATACCTCTCAAATAATGAATCAAAGGCATTTTCATCACCATTTTTATATCTTCTGACAAGTGATAAGTCATCTTCATTCATTTTATTTTGACGCAGATTTACGGATGATTGGTTTAATCAATAATTAGTATGTCAAGCCAGATGGTTTTTAAAAATCTAATTATTGGTTTATAAAACTAATATTCCTCCTCGGTATAAGGTTCAAACTGCTCCTTCTCTGCACCACATTCAGGACAGACCCAATCCTCAGGCAATTGTTCAAAGAGCGTTCCGGGTTCAATCCCATTATCAGGATCCCCGTATTCCGGGTCATATATATAACCACAGATAGTGCATTGCCATTTGCCCATTATACCTCCTTTAAAAGCATTCTATTATATTTAAGAAATAAATACTGTCAATAAGAATAATGCATATAATCTTACCGGTGCTGTGGACATATGACAGTCCCGTTTTCAGGATTGTATAGATAAGCTTGTCCCGTCACCGGACAATATGTTTCCTGCAAAGGGATGTCCAATTCATCAAGACCCTGGGGATATCTACCATTCTCTGCATAATACAAGTGTATTGCATTCTCAATCTTTTTTATCTGTGTCTGACATTGTAAAATATGTGCGCGCTCAGGCGGTGCTATTGCATACTGGGTTTCTGTTGTCCCCCGGGTATAAATTTTCCCTGCCTTATAAACCAGTATTCCGACAATAACAAGACCGATTACAAGCCCAATCAAACCATAAGATTTCATTGAACATTATAATTTATCAAGATAGAATGTCAATCATTAGAAAACAATTAGATTTCTCTATTCTGTCTGCGATTACATACCAATCTTTGTGCAGAATGCACAATTTTTGTGCACATTATATAAAAACCAATGAAATCTCAGCGCTTTTGTCTGGCACAGAATTTGCATATTATAAGGTCAGAGGTGCAAAATGAAAAGAATAAAAAATCTCTTCCAATTGGTTTTGGTCTCAACCGGGTTATTCTTATCACCTTGTTGTTATGAAGAGGCTGACCATGAACCACCTGCAGTTCCCAGGGGTCTGACATCGATTACCGGTGATGGAGAGGTTATGCTTATGTGGTATCATAATACCGAACCAGACCTTGCCGGATATAGAATCTTTCGCGGACCAGCGCCAGAAGGACCGTATTATCTCATTGGTGAAACGGATCTTGATTATTTCCTTGATTGTGGTCTCATAAATGGACAAACCTATTTTTATGCAATCTCTGCCTTTGACATCCACAATAATGAGAGCGAATTATCTTATGAAACCATATATGACACACCAAGGCCCGAAGGTTTCAATCAGAAATTATTTGATTTTACAGTCTATCCTGAATATGCGGGCTGGGATTTTAGCAATTACACAGTCGTTCCTTATAATAATTCATATTGCGACTTCTACCTAGGCTATGATGATTACCTTGATTCTTATTATTTCTATATAAGGAGACCCGGTGGTCTTATACAGGATATGGGATACACATCTTCATTTGATGAGATAGGGTATGCGCCTGATGATGGCTGGTCTCCAACCGGGACAGTTGAAGCCATTGAGGGACATACCTATGTTATATGGACCTGGGATAACCATTTTGCGAAAATCAGGGTTGCCTCAATAAACTCAAGTTATGTCATAATTGACTGGGCATACCAGGTTGACCCTGGCAACCCTGAATTGGTAAAAAAGAAAGGAGGTTAAAATGAAACGCCTGATTTTATTAACCCTTGCCACATTACCGCTCTTTGCCTTCACCGTGAACTTTGTCTATTGTGACTATGATAATGACGATGGATACTGGTGTGATGAATACTGGGAACCAGACCCAGAATGGTGTGATGGCTACTGGGTATATTATCCACATGGATATTACTGCGTATATTATGTCTGGTATCATCCCTGGTGGTGGGACTGGTATTGGTGGCATTGCCACTGGTGCCATCACTTTGATTGGCATTTCTTCTCTGCGGGATTTTATGTAGTATGGTATGAAGATGGTTGCTGGTGGTGGAGGCCAAGGTATGGTAGATGGGTAAGATACAAACTACCTTATGGTTATGCTGAATTCAGATACAAGGCAAGGTCTTACGGCGTGAATCTGCCTGATAAACCGCCTAGAGAGATAAATCTTCCTTATAATGAAAAAGAGGTTATCCGGTTGACAAAAGAAAAGGATCCACAACTATATGCCCGCATAGAAAAAGAATATAAAACAGGAAACCTTGAAAAAATGAGAAAGGATTATGAAGTTAAAATGAAAAAGGAGATTGCAGTTAAGAACGAAGAATATAAGAAGACAAGAATTCAACACCCATCTGATCAGAATGAAAGATATAAAGATGAAACGAATAGAAACATTAGAAACCGGGATGATGAGAGATACAATCAGCAAAAATCAGAAATCCCTGAAACGAGAATCATAAAAAGGCCAAGAACAACTTATGATGAATCCGATAATATACCAGAAGAAAGAGAACAGAAAAGGAATACAATAAATCCCCGTAGAACAGACCAGAACGATACTCGTGAAGAGTATAATGAACCAGAAAAGCCGAAGACACCAATAAGGAATTTACCTCCAACAAATCCGGACAATGAAAAAAGAATAATCAGGAAAAGTGGAATAGAAAAAAGCAGGAGATAAATATGCTGACTACGATCTTCTCGGTTATAATCGCATTAAATTCACAGATTGATACTATAAATCCTGTAAATCTCGATATCTGGTTGGACAAGGATGATTACACATTTTATCCTGGTGATAGAATAAAGATTTTTTTCAAGGCTGATAGAGACTGCTATGTCGCAATCTATGACATTGATGCCGGGGGAAGAGAAAGCCTTCTCTTCCCCCCGCAAGGGGAAGATGGATATATCAAGAAAGGCAAGGTATATGAATTACCACCATCCGATGCTGATTATGATTATGAAGTGACCGGCCCAGAAGGGATTGAGCGGATAATCATCCTTGCCTCAACAGAAGAACCACCAGAATTGAGTGATAGTGAGGGGGTATTCAAAAGAGAAATAGAGTTATCAATTGAAGAACCCGAACCGGCAAAATTGAGAATCATATCAACCCCCCCAAAATGCAAGATATACATAGAAGAAGTGAAGTCTGGTGATAGAGCCTATATCGGTAAGACTCCACGCACCATCGTGTTGAAACCAGGTGAATATATCGTGGAGATAAAAAAATGGGGTTATCAGACAATGAAGCGAAGAATCACACTTGAGCCCGATGGAAAAAGAAGGGTCTATGTCCTACTATTACCCTGGTAAACTTGACAATCAAAGATATTTAGATATAATTTAAGGAATGAAAATGAACCGAATAATTCTAACCATCTCTTTATTCTTTGCCCTTATCTGGGCAGTCCAGCCTGTTTCCAGAACAGAAAAAACTGATAAAGAACCTGTCATTAAAATCCAGATTCAGGAGGATAAAGGAAATCAAGAAGATACAAAGGTGATTCAAATCAAGAATAAAGAACCAGGAGATTCAAAAAACGACCATTTTATTGATACCGATTCAAACAATGTCAATGACCAGCGAGAAGATGACCTGCTGAAGATAAAACAGTTGAAGACAAAATTTAAGGAACTTTTCAAAAAAGAAACAGAACCACAACCTTCCAAAAAACCGAGCAAACGACCAAAGTAATTAATCGGCTTGCTACTGCCCGAATTCGCTCTTTATCTATACTCTTTCAATATAATACTATTCTTTCCTGATGAATCTGAATATTTTATAAAACGATGTGGATATGATTTTTCAATATAAAAATAAAATTTCATCTTTGTAAATACAACCCTTGGTATCATCATAATCTTCCAGCAATCAAATGAGCCAACCGGTGTGGTAATTGTATCTTCACCAATAACTTCTAAATCGGCATTTATTATCATAAATTCCGGGACATTCAACCTTATCCTCTTTTTAAAATCCCTGTGATATAGAAAACTCCTCAATGCAAAATCAAGCGTATGGCGATCATAGACCGGAGTTTCTTCTTTATAATAATTCTTCCTGCCCTTATAATTCACTTCAAAGCGATGGTTTTTTTTAACGCTTAATTCCCATTTTCTTTTTATGATTTTATTCAAATAAAGTGTCTGGAGATCATTCGTATCAAGAATTGCCTCAACTATGCGGTCTGATGTATAAATTACATAATAACCTGATGTGTCCTTTTTAAGCCTGACCTCTATCATTCCAATCTTTCCCTTATCATTCGTTTCATAAACAATATATTCGCTATCAGGCAATATTGGGTGTGCAGGGATTGAATCATAAAAAAATAAAAAGATGATATTTGTAAAGATAACCGTGGTCATCATACAATCAATTGAATGTAAATCTAATCTCTTTTATTATTACCTGTTAAACTATCAACAATATCAAGCAATTGTATGATATCATCAATCTCATAATCCGCACCCGAATTCTTTGTGCCAAATGTATCACCATACCTTGCAAAGACGGTTTTCATTCCAAGAACCTTTGCACCGACAATATCCCTTTCTGCCCAGTCTCCAACCATTATTGTCTCTTCAGGTTTTATATTTAATCTCTCCAGCGTTATCTTAAATGGCGCGGGGTCCGGTTTCCTTTTATAAGTATCCTCAAAGGTCACAACCAGATCAAAAAGGTGGTGCAAATTTAATTGACACAATCTAAGCCAGGCTTGTAATTTGGGTGCATCAGTAACGACTGCAAGTTTCATCCCCCTCTTTATCAATTCAATAAGTGTGATATAGACATGGGGATAGAGAACGAGCGTTGCCTCCCTTGCCCGACGATACCCAACAATTCCTGCAGCATGGATCCTGGGTTCAATATAGCCAAATTCCCGGGTCAGAAATTTATCAAACACAGTCTGGTCTTCAATTCCGACCTCTTTGTATATCTCAAATATTTTTTGTTTGGCAGTATTTTTATCCATCTTCAATCCTGCATCAATCATTGCGCTCACCGCAGAATCAACTGCAGATTCCTTCATCGCCATAAAATCAACAAGGGTATTATCAAGGTCAAAAATGACACCCTTAATCATAGACCCGTCCTTATGAGCCGGGCAGATTTCTCAGGGCTATAACGATTTATATAAAAGCCCGTGCCGAGTTCAAAACCTGTGGTTCTAAATATTCTGGGAATTATCTCCATATGCCAGTGATAGTCCTGTTCTATAGTCTTCCAGTAATCAGGTCTGGGCAAAAGATTAGGACTATCCATAAGCACGAGATTATATGGTGGGTCATTGAAACCAGTTCGGATTGCAATAAAAATTTTTTTCAAAATATAAGAAAGATCATTCAATTCTGATTTATCTATCAGTTTGTATGAAAATTTATGATTCTTCGGAATAATCATAACCTCGCCGGGGAACCTTGAGGCATAAGGTGCAAAGGCAACAAACTTTTCTGTCTGAAAAATCAGCCTCTCTCCCATTTCAATTTCCTGCTGGATAATATCACAGAACAGGCATCTTTCCTTATAGCGATAATACTCATAAGCACCATTGAGTTTTTGTTTTACCCGATTTGGGGTTGCTGGCAGGGCGATCAAATCAGAATGGATATGACTGATACTGGATGAACCAGCAAGCCGGCCATAATTTTTGAAAATCAACACATACCTTATTCTTTTATCTTTATGGAGGTCTTCAATACGAAAGCGATATGTATCAAGGATCAATGCAATCTGTTCCTGTTCAAGATCAGCAATATTTGTTATATGCCTTGGTGATTCAATTATCACTTCATTGGCACCGGTCCCTGTCACCATATCATAGACACCGACCCCGAATTTTTCCAGTTCACCTTCAACCCGCAAAATAGGATGTAGATTTGGAACCACTCTAACCTTCCAGCCGGGACTATTGGATTGAGAACCATCTCTGATAGCATAGATTTCTTTCGGGGTATTAAATTCATTTCCTTCACAGAAAGGGCACAAACCTTCTTGAACTGTGATCTCCGCGGGAACCTTAGGAATTTCATCATTTGTAGTATCTATGATCACCCAGGTATCGGTCACGATATCCCTTCTAACCTCAGACATCAAACCTCCTTTGATTATGGCGAAAATCCATTAATTCAACAAATATTTTTTTATTTTTAATAATATCATTTGCAAATATATGCGCATACCTTATCGGTTCAGGAATACGGAATCGCGATGTGGAAAGAGTATATTTTATACAATCTGAAAAATCAACTTTATTGCCTGGCGAAACGAAGATTGGTTTTACATCATCCCGGGTTCTTAAAACAATACCTATTTTTTCGCCCGCAAATTTGATTGGCTTGTATTTTCCCCTTTCTTTTGCCGGCATTTCAAAATCACCGAATAAATACGACTTTGCACAACCAATCGTGGGCTTATTTAAAATCACACCCAGGTGTGTAGCAATACCGCATTTGCGTGGATGGGCAATACCCTGGCCATCGACAAATATTAAATCTGGTTCTCTATTCAATTTCTTATAGGCTTTTAATATCACCGGTAATTCCCTGAATGCAAGAAAATTCGGGATATAAGGAAATTTTTCTTTTTTTAACGCCCATACCACATTGATAAGATGCATTTCCGGATAAGAAAATAAAGTTATTGAGGCAACCAGTATTTTATCTTTCAGGCCCACATCAACACCCGCTATCGTCTCGGGTTTTCTGCATTTTAAAAATTTCACATTTTTACTGATTTCGTTCTGGATTTTTATCAATCTATCAAGTCGAAATTTATTACTCAACCGTGACACTCTTGGCAAGGTTTCTCGGACGGTCAACATCAAGACCCTTGAATGTGGCAATAAAATATGCAAGGAGTTGCAATGGTATTACCGCAAGAATCGGTGAGATAAATTCAATACACCAGGGGATCTCTATTACCCATTTACTGATTGAACTTGTTGACTGGTCCCCTTTTGTCACAACGCTTATGACCTGCCCTTTTCGGGCGATAACTTCCTGTATGTTGCTCAACATCTTTTCATAAACACTCGATTGTGGATTGATACAAACAACCGGCATATGTTCATCAATCAATGCAATGGGTCCATGTTTCATTTCACCTGCAGCATATCCTGTAGCATGGATATAGGAAATTTCTTTTAATTTCAGTGCACCTTCAAGGGCTGTGGGATAATTAATTCCCCTGCCTAAAAATAAAAAGTCACGAGAATTATAATAATTCATTGCAATCCTTCGCATCTCATCCTGTTTTCCTAATATCTCTTCTATCTGCTGTGGTATCTTTTTTATCTCCTGTATGTGATACACAACATCGTCATCCCGCAAAAATCCTCTGAGCCTGCCCAAATAAAGGCTGAATATATATAAGTTCAACAATTCTGCAGTATATGCCTTTGTTGAAGCAACACCAATCTCAGGTCCAGCCATAATTGCTACATTTCCATCTGATTCCTTATAAATACTTGAGTGTGGAACATTCACAAGGGAAAGGACTTTTAAAAATCGCGCCTTTGCCTCTCGCAAACCAGCAATTGTGTCGGCAGTTTCACCGGATTGACTTATCGCCATCACCATTGTATCACCGTCAAGAACCATATCGCGATAGCGAAATTCACTGGAAATGTCAACCTCAGTGCTGATACGGGCAAATCTTTCAATGAGATATTTTCCCACGACCCCGGCATGCCAGGATGTTCCACAGGCCTGGATATAGATACGGGAAATTTTTAAAAAATCTTTATCCGTAAGATTAACCTCATCTCCAAGATTTATCTTATTATCTGAAATGCGTTCCTTTATAATCTGTGAAACAACCTTTGGCTGCTCAAATATTTCCTTGAGCATAAAATGTGGATAATTATCTTTTTCAATGTCTTTGACCTTTATCGTGACCTTTCTGGGCTGAATCGCAATCTCTTCGCCATCGAAATTCTTTACCATATAACTCTTTGGCGATACCATTGCTATTGTATCATTGGGGAGATCAATTATCTTATCAAATATGGCTATAACACCAGAAACATCGCTCGCCAGTGCTGCCTCATTTTCATTGATACTCAAAACAAGTGGTGCATCATGCCTTGCGCATACAATATGTTCTGGCTCTTTTGTATAAATCACTGCGAAGGCGAAGTTACCTCTTAGTTTTGGAACCGTCTGCATTACTGCATCAAACAAATTTTTCTTTAAATTTTCTTCAATGAGATGAACTATCACCTCAGAATCTGTATAGGAACGAAACAGATGCCCCCTTGCCTCAAGTTCTTCTTTTAATAAATGATAGTTTTCTATTATTCCGTTGACGACAAGGGCGATTTCTTCATTACAATCAACCAGGGGATGCGTATTCTCTTCATGCGGACTTCCGTGGGTTGCCCAGCGCGTATGTCCAATCCCGATCCCACCACTGACCGGTGCCCTTTTTAACAACTCCTGCAATTCACTCAATTTTCCCGGCACCTTACGAATGAGAAGTTCTTCGTTATTTATTACGGCGATTCCGCTTGAATCATAGCCCCGATACTCAAGTCGCCAGAGACCGCCTAAAAGAACACTGGTAATATCACGCGGTCCAATATATCCTACAATTCCACACATTATATTTAATTATACCAAAATTTTTATAGATGTCAAGGGAATATTTTTAGTAGTTTAATCTATTAAAGATTTTATTTAGATTTAAATTGGAAGAGAATCCTGGGGTCTTTTCTTTTCTACACTTATAGATTTCAAAATTTCTGCGAAGTCCTTTGCACCAATCTCTCGCAGTTTCAGATACCTCAAAAAATCAAGAAATCCCGGGATATCAAGATGCAATATATGGTCCTGTACCTGCAATTCAACCGGCAGGTCATAAAAGAATGCACCGCTACCCAGGGCATCTTCAAGCCTTGTAATATTATTAACAATAACCTTTTTTATGGAATCAAAGGCAGGAACCGGGAATCTATCATCAGGCATCTGGAAATTCTGCAGAGTGAGTATCTTCCCTTCTATATCGACCGCATCAATACCCTCTTCATATAAAGATTCAGCAATGATAAAACCGTATAGCGAGCCAAAGAGATGGAAGATATGGGTATTTTTGCCATCGTAGAAAAAAGGAATCTCTTCCGGCATCAAGCCGGGGAAAAATCTATTTTTTAATATTGTTGATAGAAGATAATTATAATTGCCTGCACCCTTACCTTCAAAAATTTTTGAAAACTCAGGTCCTTCACCGATGAACCGTGCATACACCTTTTTTTCCTTTTCCAGAACCTGCACCTTTTCCCAGCACCTTCCACCAAGGATAAATTTTCCAAGGAGATAGAATATCCTTCCGATCAAAACACCTGAACTGATTTCGTAAACATCATATTCACCAAATGATTTCTCCGCAATATTTGAATGTATCTTACCATATAAAATCTTATTTTCAAGTTTATCACCCAAATAATAGATCCCTGGCCTCATCTCTTTTATTACCCCTTCGCTTAACATTTTTTTGAAAATATCCTTTACAACGACTTCAGAATGTATCGGACTGAAAATCTGATAAAGACTCTTCAGGGTTGTCCCTATCCTCCGTCTCTGATAAAGATACGAATAAATCTGCTGAGGAATAACGGATAATGATGGCTGATACCTCTTTTCATACAATTCTCCTATTCTGGCACAATCAAAAAATGTCTCAAACAAAATCTTTTCCCAGTTATTTGCATAGACTCCTATGGCAAAAAGTTTATCAGTTCTGCGATTTCCTCTGCCGATTCTCTGTAGTAATGAAGAGATATTATAGGGTGGGCGATAAAGGATTATTGCATCGACATCTCCAATATCTATGCCCAGTTCAAGTGTGGATGTAGCAAGGAGTATTGCACGGTCTGACTGATTCATAAATCTTTCCACTTCTTCCCTCCTTGAACGGGGCAGGCTTGCATGGTGAACAAATACCCGGTCTTCAAACGGTGGGACTCTAAATTTTTGCGAAAAACTTTCAGCAAAACTACGGGCATTAAAGAAGGCAAGAATTTTTTTAATCTGTCTTATCTGTGCTATCCTGAAAATCTCCTTTATAAAATTCTTTGCAGGGATTAGAATATAATCAATCTCCCGGGGTGATTTTAAATAACATACCTTTGGATTATCAAAATATCTTTCACCTATCTTCAAATCATCTATCGTTGCCGAAAGTGCACAATACTGAAGATTCTTACCTGTATTTTTTAGTATTTTTCGGAGTCTGTTTAAAAGTATCCTCAGCTGGTCACCGCGCGGTGTATTATCAAGCAAATGGATCTCATCAAGGATTATTGCGAAAAGATTCATAAATATCCTGGGCTCCCTGGACAGAAGTGAATCAAATGACTCAGGGGTCGTCAAAAGCACACTGGGAAGATGTTTTTTCTCAATAACCGGGTGGTCTCCTGTCTTTCTACTGATTTTAAGATTCAAGGCAGTGACCGGTTCTTCAAGCCGACGAAACAGGTCATTTACAAGTGCACGGGTTGGCGTAATGTATAAAATTTTAAGCCCTGTTACATCATCCTTAAGCAAATTTTCAATAATCGGGGCAATGACTGCTTCGGTCTTGCCTGTGGCAGCAGGTGAAATCACAACGACATTTTCTCTGTTGAGTATATGGGGAATAGTAATCTCCTGGATCAGCGTAAATGAACCAAACCGGCTGAAAAAAGGATTCCAGGTGCGTTTTAATTCCTGTTTTATCGCCAGAGGTTCCATTGATTCTTTAAAATCTCACTTTATCAGAATAAATTTTATCGCTCTTTCTTCATCAGAGATTTTAAAAAAATAAACACCACTATTCAAATCAGATACATAAATTTCATTCCCTTTATTTATAATTTTTGCCATTTTTACTATTTTATCATAAATAAATAATCTATCAGGATTTTCTTTCAAAAAAAAGCATCAACCTGCCATTTGTAATCAAGGGTCGAATTTTTGTTTTCAGAAAATTTTCTGTGATATTTTCTTCAACAACAAGTGGTCCAAAATAGATTGTGCCCGCTCTTTCATTTTCACCGTTCCCATATCCTCCATAACCACCTGCCCCGGATCCCACTGAAAGACTCAAATGATTTTTATCAAGAATTGCACAGAAAACCTTGATCCTGCCACCACCAGCACCAGAATATCCACAACCGGGTCCATAACCATTGGGATGTGTATTCGTTCCTCCAGAATAACCCTTTCCTGAACCATCTATCGTTGAATTATGGATATTGATAAATGGTGCCTGTAATATTAACTTTCCTGTTGAATCAGACCCATCCCACTGACGGACTTTCAATTTTGCATTATCTACAAGATTAACCTTTAAATTATATTGATGATAATCACAAATAACAAAACTGTCATTCACTACAAGCAAACTATCGCCATCTTCATAAATATAGTTTAAGAAAAAAAATATGGATATAATGACTGCCATTTTTCCTCCTTTTCAATTATAACAAATTTATAATAGATGTCAATTCTAATGATAAATCGAAAGGTAAATTTCTCTTGACTTTTATATAAATTTATATATAATATTGTAATGATACTACAGGAGATTGAATTTGAAGGATTTCGCAATTTACTTGACAGAAGAATTTCATTCTGTGGAGGTTTAAATATCATTACCGGTGAGAATGGCGCAGGCAAGACAAACCTCCTTGAGGCAATATTCTTTTCTGCCTATGGCTCTTCCTTCCGCACAAATGATGATAAAAATATGGTCAAATTTAATAACCCCTATATGAAGGTGACCGGAGTTTCCAATGGAGTGAATGCAAGTATATTTTACAATGGAACAAAAAAATTCATTATAAATGGTAATGAGAAGGAGCGATTAAGTGATTATGCAGGCTGGCTACCGGTTGTTGTTATGTCTTTAAACGACATCTGGATAATAAGGGGTGCGCCAGCAAAGAGGAGGAATTTCTTAGACTGGCTATTGATAAAATCACATCCTGTGTATGGTGCAAATCTCAGTGAATATAAAAAAATCCTGCGCCAGCGCAATCTCCTCCTTAAGCAGGAGAATCTTGATATATCACTTCTTGATGTATATAATGAGCAGTTTATCCAATGGGCAAACTTGATATATGCAGAAAGAAAAAAAATCCTGCCTGTCTTTAAGAAGATGCTTGAATTAAAGGGTAAAGAGATTGGACTCGGGGAGCTCTCTTTTGAGTATATAAGTTCCTGCCCTGATATGGAGTTAACCTTTAATGATTTAAAGAAGATGGAATCATTAGAGTTTAACAGGGCAGAAACTCTCTTGGGACCACATCGTGATGATTTTACAATCCAGATAAATGGGTATCCTGCAAAACAATTTTCATCAGAAGGTGAATCAAGAATCATTGCATTACTCCTGAAACTTATTGAAGGTGAAATCATAAGACAGAAGATAAATCAAGAACCCATATTCCTTCTTGATGAAGTAACGATTGAACTCGATAGAATTCATAGAAAAAAATTCTTTGGAATGATAAAAGGACAGATTTTTTATGCTACAGTAGACGGTCTGGACGATATAAATATCCAGGATAAAAAGAAATTTATAATAAAGCGAGGTACTGTTGCGGTATCCTGAGAAAATAAACAAAATATTACCAAGGGTAATAAAATCCCTGAATTTAGATGAGAAATTTAAAGAGTTGGAAATGGTTAAATACTGGAAAGATATTGTTGGTGAAAAGATTGCACACCACGCAAGGGCGATAAACATAAATGAGGCAAATCTCTATGTCGTCGTTGATAATCCTGTATGGCAGGCACAACTGTTTCTTTTGAAAAATAAAATTTTAAAGAAATTTAATGAGTTAGGTGCAAATCTTATAGATATTAAATTTATTATTGAAAAAGGAGGCTCTTTTAAGGAGTAATTATGGATGAAGAGAAAATAAAAAACAAAGTTGAAGACAGATATGATGCCTCGCAAATTCAGATATTAAAGGGTCTTGAGGCAGTCCGTCGCAGGCCTGCAATGTATATTGGTGATGTGGGTATAAGGGGCCTTCATCACCTCATATTTGAAGTCGTTGACAACAGTGTGGATGAGGCACTCGCCGGGCATTGTGACCATATAAGGGTTTCGATTGATAAAGATATTGTTGAGGTTGAAGATAATGGTAGAGGTATTCCCACTGATATCCATCCCACTCAGAAGAAATCTGCACTTGAGGTCGTAATGACAATGCTCCATGCAGGTGGAAAATTTGATGACAAGGTCTATCGGATTAGCGGAGGGCTTCATGGTGTTGGTGTTTCAGCCGTGAATGCGCTCTGTGAATTCCTTGAAGCCGAGGTATATCGTGATGGCAAGATATATTTCCAGAGATATAAAAAAGGCGAGCCTGAGGAACCAGTAAAGGTAATCGGAAAGATAAAGAAGCAGGGCACAAAGATAAGATTCAAACCTGATAAAGAAATTTTCCGTAAGGTGGAATTCAATAAAGAAATCGTTGCCCAGCGTCTAAGGGAGATCGCATTCTTAAATAAAGGTCTAAAGATTGACTTTGAAGATATAAAGACAGGGACAAAAGAAAGATTCTATTCCACCGAAGGTGTGCTTGATCTTGTAAAATATCTTGATTCGGGAAGACAGAGGCTCCACAAACCATTCTATGTCCATGATGTTCAAAATGGAATTGAGATTGAAATTGCAATGGAATACAATGATTCCTATCTTGAAAATATCTTCACCTTTGCCAATACGATAAATACCCATGAAGGTGGCACACATCTTATTGGATTCAAATCTGCATTGACAAGAACCCTTAATGAATACGCACGAAAACACAATCAATTAAAAGAAGACCTCGCTTTCACCGGGGAAGACACCCGAGAAGGACTCACTGCGGTTGTATCAATAAAGATAAAAGAACCACAATTTGAAGGACAGACCAAGACAAAATTGGGCAACCCTGAAGCAAAGGGTGCGGTTGAATCCTTGATGAATGAAAAATTTTATGCCTTTCTTGAAGAAAATCCGAGGATTGCAAATATCATTGTTAACAAAGTCTTAACCGCGGCAAAATCCCGTGAGGCAGCAAAAAAGGCAAGGGAATTAACCCGAAGAAAATCACTGATTGACAGCGAATTTCTGCCTGGCAAACTTGCTGATTGCTCCTCTGAGAATCCGGATGAGAGTGAGATATTTGTCGTTGAGGGTGATTCTGCAGGTGGCAGTGCAAAACAAGGAAGGGATAGACGATTCCAGGCGATACTTCCCTTAAGAGGTAAAATCCTAAATGTGGAAAAGAGTGGATTAAATAAGATTCTCAGCAATGAAGAGATAAGGACATTGATCTCGGCAATTGGCTGTGGCATCGGTGAAGACGATTTTGATATTTCTAAATTAAGATATAAAAAGATTGTGATTATGACCGATGCAGATGTTGATGGTGCACATATAAGAACACTGCTTCTCACATTTTTCTTTAGATTTATGCGGGAATTGATCGATGCGGGTGTCATTTACATTGCCCAGCCACCATTATATCGTATCCGTTATGACAAAAAAGAAGAATATATGTATTCTGACGAAGAACTTCAGAAATTTCTGAAAAAACATTCTGGAGAAAAATATGACATTCAGCGTTACAAGGGTCTTGGTGAAATGAATCCTGAGCAACTCTGGAAGACCACAATGGATCCTGAAAAAAGGATTTTAAAAAAGGTAACGATGGAAGATGCGGCAGAGGCAGACAGGCTATTTTCAATCCTTATGGGAGATGAGGTGGAACCAAGAAGAAAATTTATTGAAGAAAATGCAAAATTTGTTGAAAATCTGGATATTTAAGGAGGCATAATGAATCATTTACAGAATCTGAAAGAACTTTCAGAAGCATTCGGTATCTCAGGTTATGAGGATGATATTGTTGAGATACTGAAGGGTAAATTTGAAAAGCACGCAAAGGTTTTCAGAGATCGTATTGGCAGTATCATTGCCCAGAAGAATGGAACTGCTGACAGTCCAAAGATTATGTTTGCAGCACATATGGATGAAATCGGATTTATGGTAAAAGAAATCACAAAAGAGGGTTTTATAAAATTTCTGCCCATTGGTGGATGGTGGGATGGTAATCTACCTGGAATGCGGGTGCAGATTAAAAATAAAAAAGGCGAACTTATACCTGGTGTAATCGGATTGAAACCAATACATGAACTCTCTCCTGAAGAGAGAAAAAAACTGCCTGAAATCGAACAGATGTATATTGATGTAGGAGCAACTAAAAATTTTCAGGTTTCGGAAAAACTTGGAATAAAACCTGGGGACCCGATTATGCCGGTTGGGCCATTTGTGCAGATGGCAAACGATGATCTATTACTTGCCAAGGCATGGGACGATAGGATTGGATGTGCATTATTAGTTGATATGCTCCAGGAGATATCCGCGCTTGAACATTCCAACACTGTCTATCTTGTGGGCACGGTTCAGGAAGAAGTAGGATTGAGGGGTGCCAAAACATCTGCATCTTTAATACAACCTGACTTTGCATTCGCCCTTGATGTGAGCATCTGTCGTGATACACCAGGGAATGGTGGGGATGCGAATGAAAAACTCGGTGCGGGTGTCGCAATCCTTATCTATGACCGAACAATGATACCGCATAAAAATTTAAGGAATTTTGTCATTGAGATTGCTGAAACAAACAACATCCCCTATCATCTCACATCAATCAAGGGCGGATATGATACAGGCGCCATCCATCTGACAAATTTTGGCGTCCCCAGCCTGGCATTGGGTATTCCAACGAGATATGTCCATTCTGCCTCAAGTATCATATCTTATGAAGACTATGAAAATCTCTTAAAATTGGCCATACTGATCGTGAAGAATTTAAACCGTGAGGTAATGGAACAAATTTTAAAATAGGAGGAACAATGCCGAAGCGTGTAATAAAGCTCGGAGCGATCTACTATATCTGGACCACGACCAAGGACTGTATTGAAATATTTAATGACCCTCACTGGGCAAGGTTTTTATTATTATCCATTGGCTACCATCGCTATATGCTTAATTACAAAATCTTTGGCTATCTCATAATGCCGGAATCATTCCATGTGATAATCCAGCCGGGAAAGATGTTCACGGTATCCAAGATAATGAAACTTATAAAAGGGAATTTTGCAAGGAAATATAATGAAGTAAAAAAAAGAGAAGGCACAGTCTGGTCCCAGAGTTTTGATGCAGAACTTGTTGAGAATATGGCGCAATTAAAGGAACATCTTGATTACATCCATATGCAACCTGTTAACCGTGGACTTGCAAAAGACCCCGGTGAATACGAATTTTCAAGTTATAACAACTACTCCCGTGCCCGCAGAACCACAATTCAACTTGTAATTGACTCTTTACCGGAGGATTTGACATAGAACCCGGATAAATTCTTCCAACCTCCAGACTCACTTCCTCAACCGACTTCCTTCTCCTCAACATTTCTTTGGAATAGAAACTTCAATCTCATTCTTTTCACGGATCTAAATTACCAATCCCATTCTCTCTCATTTTCACATTTCGTCAATTAACGAAATGATAAAATGTGGAGCAAATTTTCCATATGTAGCAAAGTTTTCTTCTCTTTAGGCACTTTAATTTCAAAAGATAAATATCTGTCTGTAGCATTCAATTTCTCAATTCGACAATTGTCGAATTGAGAAATTGTTAAATTTATACATCCTTTGAGAATAGTGAGATATTCAGGGTTTAGTCTGTGAAATCCACATCAAACAGGGATAATCCATTATCCGCCAAACATCGTGGCGGAATATTCTTACATTGCTCTCACCCAAAATGCACTGAAACAATTGCAGAGTATCGGAAATAATTATGAAATCCTGAAACAAGTTCAGAATGATAAAGAAAAAAGTTCGGGCATGGTGATACTGCGTTTCCTACGGCTCCCGACTTCACTGTCGGGACGATCCCATTAATGTTTTTGTAGTGGTCAAGATTGCTTGATTTTCGCCTTTAGCCTTCTTGAGCACTTTTTAGCCTTTTTGAGCCCTTTTCTACTCTGACAGTAGCAAGTAGAGAGTAGCCTGCCATCCGCCGCACAGTATGGCGGAAGTGTGGCGGGTAGCGAGAAAAAAATCTGTCCATCCACAATTCTTTCATTAGATTATTGACAATGATTTTTACTTGGCTATAATCAATTATGCTTTCTCGGGTATTATCCTGTGCTACATACGGGATTGATGGTTATTTAGTAAATGTTGAGGTTGACCTATCTGGTGGTCTGCCTGGATTTACTACAGTTGGACTGCCTGATAATGCAGTAAAGGAATCAAAAGACCGTGTGTATGCAGCGATAAAAAATGCAGGATTCCGCTTTCCATCAAAAAGGATAACAGTCAATCTTGCACCAGCAGATATAAAGAAAGAGGGTTCAAGTTTTGACCTGCCCATTGCCATCGGTATCCTTGCTGCATCCCAGACCGTGCGCACAAGCACCCTTGAACGGTATGCCATCCTTGGTGAATTATCCCTTGATGGTTCATTAAGACCGATAAAAGGGGCAATCTCTGTCTCCCTTGCTGCCCAGGCAAATAAACTTGATGGGCTCATTCTTCCTTCTGCCAATGCAAAAGAGGCGGCGATTGTTGAAGGCATAAATGTCTATGGTTTTGAGAATTTGATTGAGGTCGTGGCATTTTTAAATGGTGAACTGGAGGTAAGCCCGGTCGTTGTTGACCGTGAAGAGATATTCAAGGCAGTCTCAAAATATCCCATTGATTTTGCTGAAGTCAAGGGTCAGTATCATGCAAAGCGTGCCCTGGAGATTGCAGCCGCAGGTGGTCATAACATCCTGATGATTGGACCACCAGGCACAGGTAAGACGATGCTTGCAAGGAGGCTCGTCACAATCCTGCCACCGATGACCCTTTATGAGGCACTTGAAACAACAAAGATTCATTCGGTTGCTGGTATATTGCCACCTGGTGAATCATTGATTGGCACAAGGCCCTTTCGTGCACCGCACCATACAATCTCTGATGCCGGGATAATCGGTGGTGGGCACATTCCAAAGCCTGGTGAGGTTTCACTGGCGCATAATGGTGTCTTATTCCTTGATGAACTCCCAGAGTTTCATAAAAATGTCCTTGAGGTTTTGCGCCAGCCCCTTGAGGATGGCTCTGTTACAATTGGCAGGGCAAAGGTAACCCTCACCTATCCAGCACGATTTATGCTTGCAGCCGCAATGAACCCCTGCCCGTGTGGTTATTTTACCGACCCCTATCATGAATGTAGATGCACACCATTACAGATCCAGCATTATCGGGCAAAAATATCCGGTCCTTTACTTGATAGAATTGACATCCACATTGAAGTACCTTCTTTGAAATATGATGAACTAAAATCTGCTCAACCCGGAGAATCATCTGATGATATAAAAAATAGGGTCAACAAGGCACGACAGATACAGTTGAATAGATTCAAAGAAACAAAAAGAAAGATATTCTGCAATGCCCATATGGAAACCAGGGACATAAGAAAATTTTGTCCCATTGATGAAGAGTCACAGAACCTGCTCAAAACCGCAATTGAAAAATTCGGTCTCTCTGCTCGTGCCTATGACAAGATACTAAAGGTTGCAAGGACCATAGCAGATTTAGAATCAAGTGAAAATATAAAAGTTCAGCATATAGCTGAAGCAATACAATATAGGAGTCTTGATAAAGATGTCTGGCAAAAATTATAAATTAACATTAAAAAAATTAGCAAAACAGATAATTGGCCTCAATGATGAGGTTATGCTACTTGATGGTTCAAAGAAAAGATATATCAACTTTGATAATGCAGCGAGCACACCCGCACTATCACCAGTTCAGAAAAAGATTGGTGAATTTTTAAAGTGGTATTCCAATGTCCACCGTGGGACCGGATTCAAATCCCAACTCTCTTCCTGGGTCTTTGAAGAGGCACGGAATATAATCGCAGATTTTGTCAAAGCCGATGAGCATTGTTGTGTAATATTCTGCAAGAATACAACCGAGGCGATAAATAAACTCTCAAGCAGATTCCATTGTCCAGCACTGGATAAAGAAAGACCCATCGTCCTCACCACAATTATGGAACACCATTCCAATGAACTTCCCTGGCGCAAGGTTGCACAGGTGATTCATATTGAATTAAACCCTGATGGAACAATAAACAAAAATGACTTTTATGAAAAATTGAAAAAGTATGCAGGTAAGATTCAACTCGTTGCAATCAGCGGTGCATCAAATGTAACAGGTTATATAAATCCAATATATGAATTTGCAAGAAAGGTTCATGAAGTAGGTGCCCAGATTGCAGTAGATGCGGCACAACTTGCACCACACCGGCCAATTGATATAAAACCAAAAAACGACCCTGAACACTTAGACTATCTTTCTTTCAGTGCCCACAAAATGTATGCACCTTATGGAATTGGTGTCCTTGTTGCAGATAGATCCGCATTTATGTTTGGAACACCTGATGATGTTGGTGGTGGAACTGCGGATATAGTTGATTTGGAGAGTGCTTACTGGAAGGACCTGCCAGAACGCGAGGAAGCAGGAACCCCTGATATCATAGGTGTTGTTGCCCTTGCTGAAGTAATAAAACTAATCCAGAAAATCGGATTTGAACAGATTATTAAGCATGAGACAAAACTCACCAGATATGCCTTAAAAAGATTGAATGAAATTCCAGAGATTATTATCTATGGAGACCGTAATCCTAAGAACGCCCATAACCGGCTCGGTGTCATATCATTTAATATTAAAGGGATGCACCACGCCTTAGTTTCGGCGATATTGAGTTATGAAGGCGGCATTGGAGTACGCAATGGCTGTTTCTGTGCCCATCCTTATGTGAAGTGCTTGCTTGGTGTCACACCTGAAGATGCAAAGAAGATTGAACAGATGATAATAAACCGCGACCGCTCTGAAGTTCCTGGTGCAGTGAGAATCAGTTTCGGAATATATAATACAAAAGAAGAAATTGACGAATTGATAGTAATGCTACAAAAGATTATCAAAGGAGAATATAAGGGTAAATATATATTAGATAAAGAACGGGGCGAATACTATCCTGAAGGATTTGAGTTCAAATTCCAGGAATTCTTCAGTTTTGATTAGAAGGGGAAAAGTCAACACAATCCAGACAGTCTGGAAAGTGTTGACTTTTGAGGTTATGAACCCTTATCCCCCACCATACCCTCTCCCTTAAAAAGGAAGAAGACAAAGGAATCCCCTGAATCTAAGATCTATTTAACCAGAACCACCTTCTGCTGTTTTATCCCCTCTGGTAGCACAAAGGACAAAAAGTATACTCCCTGCGGCAGTCGGCTAAGTGAGATCTTTTCTCTGAACTCGCCTTTCTGGTAGAACTTGTTCTCTGATTGGACCAGTGCACCGATGACATTATATATTTTTGTTTCAACTTTGCCAGGCCGCGATTTTTTCAGGGTGTAATCAATGTGATTCCTCGTAAGAGTAGAAATCTGTGGAAGATCTTTTATTACAACCTCGGATTGCTTTAGTTGCTCAGCAATTCCAATCGCCAGATTTGATACATCACCGGTGATTACAATTGCATAAGGCTGGTCTGCTCCAGTCGGAACATTTTTACCTCTGACCCAGGCTATCCAGGTCCCAGTAGCAGGGGCGTTGAGTCGGAAATTCTCTTCTACATTATTTGAATCCGCGCTACCACCGGAGGCTGATTGACCACCAGAATAGTAGTTACCCCAGTAAGAAGTTCCTGAAGGACTCACAACCCTGAGGTCAAGGTTGTTTACCTGTGACCTTGTTACCGAAGGATTGCCTGCAGTATCGGTCCAGCACAGGGTGACTCTTAGCGGAATTGAACTATTTACCTGCCACTGATATACTACACTGTCATTAGTATTCAATCCGCCGGTTGCCGAATCATGGAGGAGTAGTTTTCTTGTATCTCCAGTAAAGTATAATACGCTATCAAGGTCTATCCTGCCCCAGCCAATGTCATAGTTAGGCACAGTATATCCAGTGATATTAGGATCCGTGGAGACAACTGCCATTGCCTTTAATAGTGCAGCTGAGGGATTTGGGATTGCATTTCCAGGAACTTCTGAACCCGTGGGATAAAAACCACGGTTTAGGTATTCTCTTATCAATCCCACTGCTCCACAGGCTGAAGGCGATGCCATACTTGTGCCCGACATCTGCCAGTAAGAACTACCCGATCCGGATGTTGAGCCCTGGGCAGAATATAATCCCGGGTCACCAATGGTATTTAGTCCACCCGGTGCCATCAATGTTGGTTTGTATCGGGTATCATCAGTCGGTCCCCTTGATGAGTAGGATGCAATTGCTGTAGGATCTGATCTTCCAACCGAACCAAGTGTTAATGCACCCTTGGCATTTCCTGGACTACCTGTGGTATTGGCACCTGGCCCACTATTCCCTGCAGAAATAACAAGCAGGCAAGTTTTTCTCCGCCACATAAACTGGTCTGCCTGGGCATCATAAGTGTAGTAATCTCCATTAGTAGAGGCACCCCAGGAGTTTGAAACAACCATTGCTCCATATGCATAACTTGTATCCCAGAGTTGATTAAGATCTGACCATATACTCAGACCACCAGCTGAAATACCGATGTCACAAAAAGAAAGTTTTGCTAATTTTGCAATGCCATCATAGACTGAGGTCCCGCCATTATAAGAATCATCGCCACAAACCGTGCACCCGGTATGTGAACCGTGCCAGTAATTTGCTGCTTCATCACCAAATCCTGCTGAAGGTCCGCCACGGCTGTAGTTTATCACCTTTCTATGGCTTGGATAACTTGCCCAGGTTGTAATTGGATATGTCGAATGGTAAAATGCCCAGTGTGCGGTAGTAATTCCGGAATCGGTCGTGCCCAATATCTGACCCGAACCCTTTAAACCCTTTGCCCAAATTGTTGTATCACTACTAACCGAACCACCCTGGACAATCCTTGTAGTATTGTTGTTATGCAATTCTATCTCTGGACGGGGTTCTATCCAGTGGATACCTTTGATATTTGCCAGGGCTTCAAGATGTGCAGAACTTATCTCAGCGACAACCAATTTACTAACAACTTCAGAGGCATCAAGAATCCTTGCCCCTGTACTGGTTATCTTTGATACGATATCAGCAAGATCTTCAGTATCATAGACCAAAATTGTCGCCTTATATAATCCAGCCCTGTTTTTCAGTTCAGGATGAATTTTGTATGCAGGATGCCACAAACCAATCCAGTTGATAAATGATTTCTGACTTATCAATTCTTTTTGATATTTTTCCATTTTCACAATGTATGCATAATCAGGAATGTAACCGAGCACCTGAATCCCGCTGTTTTTCAGTTGTTCCTTCCATTCTTTCAATATTGGACCCTTGCACTGGACAATGTAGTAATTTTCGGTTTCTTCTTCAGCAATAAGATTCAAAGGCATATCCGGTTCACCATTTTGGGGGTCAAATTGATAGGTCTTCAACCGGATTATCTGCCCCTGTGTAAAAGATACGCAGAACAAAACCAACAACACCATAATCAGGTGTCTATTATTCTTTAATAAAACCATACATCCTCCTTTCTGTTAACAAAAAATATCTGCACATCGTTTTTTTATTATTTTTGCACCTCCTTTCTAAGACTTTAGTATTTGATAATTGACTTTCAAAACAAATTAACTTTCTATTATACCTATCGTGTTTATTATCTCCTGTCAATATGTTGTTTGCTATGATATTAATCTGCATTTAGAGGTCTATTTACTGATACCCTTTATCCCTCACCCTGCCCTCTCCCCTAAAAAGGGATAGGATAAAGGTGAGGGTTGGCATAACAAGGGGGGAATAAACAAGAAAATTCAGCAAACACTAAACTATTTTACCCACTAAGCATCGTGGCGGAGTTGCGGGCTCAGAATAACAGAAAGAAAAGATTTAGGACAGGGCTTACCCCTGCATTTTAACCATTTAACCAATCACCATTTAACAAATCTGTAGCGTCCGAGTTCAGTCGGACGAAAAATGATCGTCCAGTTGAAACTGGACGCTACATATCCTTAAAAATTTGTGGAATTGCGAGTTTTGTCTCGCGCTAATCTTGTTTTTCTCACTACTTACTACTTCACTACTCGTTACTTTCATTAAAAAACGCAGACCAATCCGCTGCGCCACACAGAAGAATAAAATCCTTGAAAAATCCCCTTTTGCGAAAGTGGGAATATAAAATCGACTAAACGCTGATTCAAATCATCCCGTAACAATAATCTTTTCTGAGTGTAGTAATTTTGTTCTGTAGTAAATTTGAATAAAATAAATGCCGTTTTTATCTATCCTTACATACTTACTATTCTGTTTCTTAATGAGCCTTCCAGAGACATCAAAAATCTTTATTAGAATATCTGAATAACTGATCTGTATTGAAAAACTACCTTTATTGGGATTGGGAAAGACCGAAATCTTTTCTATTGAATTTTCTACATTCTCAGAGACATAGGGTGACATTGTATTCAAGAACAGAAAGTTACCCCTTGACTGGTGCCAGTTTGTGACAATCAAATCGAGATTCTTTGAATATGTATAATCAACCCATACTGTTTCTGGCTGGGAGATGATATTTCTGATTGAGACCCAGCCATCAATATAAGAAAAACAATACTGGTCCCTGGTCAGATCTCCACTTGGCCGCCTCACCCTTGTGATATTCTTTATCCATCGGTTATTCAGATAAAAGACCCGCTTTGTCGGTGTTACAAGGTGTGGTTCATTGGTTATTGATACCGGCAGTGTATTATCAACATCGCCAAAAATGATATTCTCGCATACCAACTGGCTCGGACTTGAAGGACTCCACTGCCAGGAAGGGGTTGTTGGAAATGTACCACCAGTATTTTCAAAAACCTTTACGGATTCCCACCAGCCTCCAGCAGAAAGGTCTAAATCACCATCCTGGTCAACATCACCTAAGGCAACACAGGAATAATAGGTCAAATTCTGGCTTGTCCAGGAAGGGGTTGTCGAAAGGTTCACCCCTGTATTGAAATAGAGCTGACAGTTACTCTGACCACCGAGTTGACCATTATTCGCACAGACCATATCTAAATCACCATCATTGTCAATATCACCAAATGCAAGTTTTAGTGTGTTGAGTGATTGGGCTGACTGCCAGTAAGGTGTTGTGCCGAGCATACCTCCAATATTTCGGTAGATCAAATTTGGACCCAATTCAGCAACTAAACCCAGGTCCAAATACCCATCCTGGTCAATATCCACCCAGGAGACATCATAAAAATACGATACAATATTTGATTGCCAGACCGGCAACGTATCAAGGATACCATTATTATTCAAATACACCTTTGCCCTCTGGGCACTATCACCATAGGATTCACCACTGGCAACTGCTAAATCCAGGTCTCCATCACCATCCATATCACCGAATGCACAGGCAAATGAATTGTCCCGGTCATTGGGATGCCAGGAAGAATTTGACTGGAATGTGCCTGACTGATTGTAGTAAAATTTATCATACTGGGGTGTATAAGGGTCACCATAATTTGCTACTGCAAGGTCAGGATAACCATCGTAATTTATATCACCTAAACTTATATGGGCATTGTATCCAACATCAGAAGACTGCCAGCCAGCAATATGCTGGAGTGTATCATTATGATTATAATTGACCTTATTCCGATTCTGAGCCATATCATTTCCATTGCCCGTAACAAAATCCAGGTCCCCATCCAGGTCAACATCAACCAGTGCCCCACCGGTTGAATAGTCTGTATCTATTGATTCCCAGTTGGGTTGATTTGGATAGGGAATGACTGATAATAATAAAACAAATAGAATCATATCTCCCCCTTTTATGGATAAATCTTTTCCAGCATCCTTGGAAAGGGAATCGTCTCCCGGACATGGGGGATTTTACAAATCCAGGCAACTGTGCGCTCCACCCCCAGACCAAAACCACTGTGCGGACAGGTTCCAAATTTGCGTAAATCAAGATACCACTTATATGGCTCTTCAGGAAGATTATTCTCTTTTATCCTTTTGACCAGGGTCTCATAATCATCCTCCCTCTGACCACCACCAATTATCTCTCCATAGCCTTCAGGTGCAATCATATCAACGCTTAAAGAGAGTGATTCATCATTCGGGTCCCGTTTCATATAAAATGCCTTGCACCGTGCAGGATAATGGTGCACCAGAACCGGTCTATCAAAACTCTCGCTGATCAATGTCTCCTGTGGTGCACCAAAGTCATCGCCATACTTAAAATCAGGTTCTTTTTTATGAATCATATCCACTGCCTCTTTATAGGTTATCCTGGGGAATGGTCTCTTTATATTTTCAAGTTTTGTAATATCCCTTTCCAGAACCTTTAACTCTTCTTTTCTGCTTTCCAGCACCCGTTCAACAATGTATACAACAAAATCCTCTTCCAAATCCATTAGACCATCAAGTTCAAGATAAGCAACCTCAGGCTCAACCATCCAGAATTCGGTCAAGTGCCTGCGGGTCTTTGATTTCTCAGCCCGAAATGTTGGTCCAAAACAATATACCTTACCCAATGAGGCAGCAGTTGCCTCGTTATACAACTGACCGCTCTGGGTCAAATATACAGTCTCACCATAGTAATCAACCGGGAAAAGGGTTGTTGTTCCTTCTACAGATGCAGGTGTCAGAATTGGTGTATCCGCATTGATAAACCCATGATTATCCAAAAAATCCCTTATTGCCTTTATTACCGTATGCCTTATTCTCAATATCGCATGCTGTTTCCGAGAACGAATCCACAGATGGCGAATAGGCAGGAGGAACTCTACTGAATGAGGTTTTGGTGTAATGGGATAATCCGTAGCAAGCTGGACAATCTTCAAATCGGTTGCTACAATTTCATATCCACCAGGCGCCCTTTTGTCTTCGCGCACAAAACCTTTTATTATAACCGAAGACTCTTGAGTTATTTTGTCTGCAATATGAAAGATCTCTGGTCTCGCATCACCCTCGCTGATCACCGACTGAATTATACCTGTTCCGTCGCGGATGAGCAGGAATCTGACCTTTCCTGAAGAACGTTTGTTATACAACCAGCCCTTTATTTCCACTTCCTTACCTTCATATTTTCCAATATCTTCAATATAAATCTGCATATTCTTAATATACTCTATTTTTTGAAAAAGTCAACCTATATCTAATGTGAGTCTTTTCAACTTTCCATTATCATTTGCAAAAATTAAACAAGAACATTGAAGCTAAGGCAAATGGGAGAAAAGTTAGATAACTATACTCTTGACAACACCTGAATCGTGGTTATTATATAACATAATATTAGGGGATAAGATAGAAACATGAATTTAAGGTTTCATCTGCCTCATACAAGATGAGGGAAAGGAGACAACAAAAAACCAAACGGCAATCTTTTGCAGATTTGTTACGATGTAAGAAATTGTTGAGTGTTCTCAAAATATCATAGCAAGGAGAAAAAATGGAGAAAAAATCAATAACTGCAATTTTTTGTATTATGCTAATTGTATCCCTTGGATGCAAAAAAGAAGATAATAATGGTAATGGCAATGGTGGTGGGCAGACCATAACCGGCGAAAATATTTTCAACCACACCTGTGCTGACCTTTCCCAGATTCCGGCAGAATGGATTGATTCAGTAAAGGCAAATCTCAAGATCCATTATGCCCACACCTCACACGGTGAACAACTCACCATTGGTCTGGAACGGATAGAAAATTCAAATAGTACATATAGTGTGGCGATTGATTTCAGTAATCTCCCTGATGAACCAGGCGCACTCTGTATCTTTGACGGTCAGGAAAATGAAATCTATATCACTCCTGACCTTTACTGGGAGAGTCAGGATGGAATGAATAATACCAGGGCAGTTCTGAGCCACAATCCTGAAATAAATGTCTCAATGTGGTGCTGGTGCACACAACTTGACTATTACACCCAGTCTGAGACCCAGGCATATCTTGATTCAATTACAAAACTCGCCAGTGAGTTTCCCAATGTAACCTTTGTCTTTTTCACCGGCAATGCCCAGGCAATAGATGCTGATGGATACAATAGGCACACACGAAACCAGCAGATCCGGCAGTTCTGCAATGACCACCATTTTGCCTGCTTTGATTTTGCTGACCTGGATGCCTGGTACTATGACGGAAGTTCCTGGGAACAGGCGACCTACGACTACAATGGCACAGTAGTTCCTTGCGAACACCCCAATTTCCATGGTGATGAAGGTGGCCATACAACATTTGAAAGTTGTGAGCAAAAGGGTAAAGCAGTCTGGTGGATGCTTGCGCGTATCGCAGGCTGGCAGGGTCCATAATCAAAACTTCTAAATCCGGCGACAAAGACTGAAAGACCTTTTTAACCAAGGAGATACAATGGTGCTAAGGAGAATTTTCGGAGTTATCACAATTTTTCTTTGTCTGATCATTACTTTCTTGTTCTGCGGCAAAAAGAACGAGCATTCACCTGAAATAACTGACATTCAGAGACAACTTGATTCTGCCGCCACAAATGGCAGGGAAGATACAATACGGATACCTGCAGGAACATACAATGTCGGAACAACCTTGACCTATCACTCAGAAGAAGCCTATGCCTTATATATCATCGGTGCTGGGATGAATCAGACCATTCTTGATGGTCAGGATGAAGTTCAAATAATGAATCTCAGTACTGTTGGCTTAAATGCTGACCTGTATGTAAAAAACATAACTTTCCAAGAGGGACATTCAAACGGCTATGGTGGAGGACTCAGGGCTGAATCTGATCAGGGATTGATTCGCATTGATTCCTGCGAGTTCATACAGAATACCGCTGATACACTCGGGGGTGGTGCCCATATCATTTCTGCTTATGGAACTGCTACTGTTGGCGATTGCATATTCAGGGGTAACCAGGAGATCGATGATGCCGGTGGATTGAATGCTGCGGCAGATGGCGGTGGTGGTATTATGAATTATCTTTTAGGAACAGGCGTATCCTTGACTATCAGTAATAACACCTTTTCCAATAACAGAGCCCAGCTGGATGGTGGAGGCTGTTTTGTCAGAATTAATGACAGTGGAGACATAACTTTTAATAACAACACATTCTCGGGGAATACCACTATTTCTGCCGGTGGCGCAGGCACAATGATCCATCTGAATGAAGGTAACCTGGAATATTCGGGCAATACATACACCTCCAACAATTCTGCTGAAGATGGTGGAGGTCTCTGGATATGGAATGGTAATGGAACCCTTAACATTACTGGAAACACATACACAAATAACCAGGCAACGATCAATGGCGGTGGTGCAATGATTTCTACAGACCAGGGAACAGTGAATTGCACAAGAAATATTTTCAGTGGTAACAGTGCGGGCAATGTTGGTGGTGACCTTTCCTATTCTACGAATAACGGACAGATGAACTTTGCCCACAATACCTTCTATGGCAACCAAGCAGGCGACGGGGGTGGTGTGTGTCTCTATTTTGATCAGGCAAGTGCCCAGACAACAATGCTAAATAGTATCTTTTGGCACGACAATCCAAATGAACTATCTATGTCTGGAGCGACTACTACAATCGTCACCTATTCTGATATTGAAAACGGAACTGGCCAACCCTGGTTTGGCACAGGCTGTATTGCCTTAAATCCACAATTTGTAAATGCCAGTGACGGAGATTTTCATCTGACATCCACATCACCCTGCATTGATACGGGCGACCCCTCTTCACCAAATGACCCTGATGGTACACGGGCTGATATGGGTGCACTCTACTACCAACATTAGAGAATAGAGAGAAGTGCTGGCAAACCGCTTGATATAAATGGACAGCCCCGCCTTTGGCGGGGCTGTCTTCGTACTAATGCTATTGCATTATACGCGTTCTATTTTTGTGGCTTTTGGTCCCTTGGGTGAATTAGTGATTTCAAACTTCACTCTATCACCTTCAGAAAGCGTACGATAACCTTCACCCACTATCTCTTGGAAATGAGCAAATACATCACCGGTTCCGTCTTCTTTCTCAATAAAACCATAACCTTTACGGCTATCAAACCACTTTACCTTACCATATATAGGCATTTTTTCTCCTTTCAAGCTTCCTTCTGTTTTATTGGGGATTAACTCAATGTGTAACCGGTAAAAACCAGGACTACCATTTGTAATCTAACGCCAACAAACATCTGTCTGCCTGATTATAAGTATATATAAAAATTAACTGTTGTCAACAGTCAAGTAATCATTATTCCTGAAGACCTGGTATCTTGACTTTTAAAGATATATCCATATAATAAAATATGAAAATCGGAATATTGATTCCTGCCTACAATGAGGCTGAAAACATACCCCATCTTATTCCAATGTTTGATGAATTTATAAAAAAATACCCTGATTATGAAGTTGTATTCATTGATGATGGTTCAACCGATTCCACCCAGAGATTATTAAATGAATACAAAAGAGATTATCTAAAAATAGCAACGCACAAAAGAAATCTCGGCAAAACCCAGGCAATAATAACTGGTGCAAGGGCAACCGATGCCGAAATTCTGGTCATATATGATGCAGATATGCAATTTGATATCTATGATGTGCCAGGATTGGTAGATTTGATTTTAAATCAGAATGCGGATGTTGCCACAGGCTGGAAACAGGGAAGATATGAAAAGAAGTTTGTTTCAAGTATTTATAACTGGTGCGGAAGGAAGTTATTCAATTTAAATGTCCATGATATGAATGCGATAAAGGCATTCAGGCGCGAGGTTTTGCAGGCAATACCCCTGCGCCGTGACTGGCATCGTTATATCGTTCCTCTGGCAAATGAATACGGCTTTGTTATTAAGGAGATACCAGTAACCTTAAAACCGAGGTTACACGGCGAGCCCAAATATCAGAAAAAGATAAGGATAATAATCGGATTTTTTGACTTACTTGCCGTGAAGTTCCAGTTAACATTTTTACAAAAACCCCTTTTATATTTTGGAACTGCCGGGATGTTTCAGATACTTTCAGGGATTATAATCGGAATAATCGCCGTAATCTTGAGAATCCTCGGGCATGGATTCAGACCGTTATTATATCTTGTTATACTTCTCGTTGTCTCAGGTATTCTATTCTTTGCCCTGGGTTTGATTGGTGAATCAATAAGAGCAATCATTGATCGCCTGGAAAAATTTGAATCTCCTAATAAGTAAATATTTTATGATTACACAAATAATAAAAAATTGATACTACAAATTAAAAATGGAAGAAAAAAAGAAAAATAAATTTACAATTCTCTGGATAATCTTAAGGATAATAATAGGTATCGGGCTCATTGCTTTTTTGCTGATAAAACTTGATGTAGAGAAGATTATACTCAATATAAAAAATATGGATTTACGGAATCTGGCTCTCGCCCTCATCCCCTATTTTTTGTTTATCGTTGCCTCTGCCTGGCGCTGGCAGGTTCTCCTTGATTATAAAAAAATGAATATACCATTTAAAGATTCATTGATAATTTATTTTATCGCCCTTTTTTTCAACAATTTTTTACCCACAACCGTTGGTGGTGATGTTATGAGGATTGTTTATTCGATAAAAGAAAGAAAGACCGATGCCTTTGCGATTGTGATTGCAGACAGGATACTTGGATTTATTGGACTTTTTATCTTTGGTCTATTTGCTGTAACCTATCTTTATATCTTCCAGAAAAGGAGTGAATTTTTATTGTTAATGATAATCGGACTTCTTGCACTTTTATTAATCACATTCATCCTCTTCTCTGAAAAGATTTATTCATTTATCCATCCTTTTACTGCCAGATTAAAATTCTTCCGCATTGGTGAAAGGATAAACAATCTCCACAAAACAATGACTGGATTTGGCTCTGCCTGGGGTATTATCATTATCTGTATTATACAATCAATCATCATCCAGGCACTCCTTGCCATTTCTCCTTATCTTGTTTTAAATAGTATGGGTAACTACCATATCTCAATACTCCCCTTCTTTATTTATCTTCCAATAATAAATGTGATTTCTATGATACCAATCTCCTTCAATGCCCTTGGGGTTAGGGAAAATGCCTATGTGCTCCTTTTCCAACGCGCAGGATTGAGTGGCGAAGTTTCACTCACGGTCTCGCTTGTTTCTTTCTTCCTTACATTCTTATGGTCTCTGGTCGGTGGAATATTTTTTATCTTCTATAAAAAACCTTCAAATGTTTAGGTGCGTCTTGATTTTTAATATTTACTTTTTAAAAGGAGGTATATGAAGGTCTGTATGATTGGCACTGGTTATGTAGGTCTGGTTTCAGGGACCTGCTTCGCAGAGATTGGACACAATGTCGTCTGCGTTGATAATGATGAAAAAAAGATTGAGATTTTAAAGAGTGGAAAAATCCCTATCTATGAACCAGGACTCTTAGAGATGGTTAGAAAAAATGTCGCTGAAGGTAGATTAAAATTTACAACCTCAATCTCTGTAGGCGTTCGAGAATCATTATTTATCTTTATTGCGGTAGGCACACCACCGAAAGAAAATGGAGAACCCGACCTTTCAAGTGTTGAAAAAGTAGCAAGCGAAATTGGTGAGGCAATGGAAGATTACAAAATTATTGTGGAAAAAAGCACTGTTCCTGTCCAGACCGGAAAATGGATAAAAACCATCGTTGAGCGATTCAACAGAAGAAAAGTTGAATTTGATGTCGCATCAAATCCAGAATTTTTAAGAGAAGGTTCGGCGATACAGGATTTTCTAAAACCCGACAGAATTGTTCTCGGTGTGGAGAGCAAAAAGGCTAAAGAATTATTACTGGAATTATACAAACCAATTGATGCACCAAAGATTATCACAGATTTAGCAAGTGCCGAACTGATAAAACATGCCTCAAATTCATTTTTATCAATGAAAATTTCATTCATCAATGCCCTTTCAATCATCTGTGAATATTCAGGGGCAGATATTTTAAAGGTTGCCGAAGGTATTGGACTTGATAAAAGAATCGGCAGGGATTTTTTGAATGCCGGTGTGGGGTTTGGTGGTTTCTGTTTTCCCAAAGATCTCAAGGCTTTTATCGGCATATCCCAGAAACTGGGCTATGACTTCAGACTATTAAAAGAAGTAGAAAGGATAAATGAAGAACAGATGAAAAGGGTTGTTAAAAAACTTGAAGACTCTCTATGGAATTTGAGGGATAAAAAAATTGGAATTCTTGGACTTTCATTCAAACCCAATACCGATGATATGAGATTTGCACCTTCAATTACCATAATAAATGAGCTGAAGAAAGAAGGTGCGGTTGTAAAGGTATATGACCCGGTCGCAATGGAACGGGCAAAGGAGATAATGCCGGATATTGTTTATTGCAAAGATGCATACGAAGTGGCTGAAGATGCGGATGGAATAATACTCGTAACCGAATGGGATGAATTTAAACATCTTGATTTAAAAAGACTGAAAGAGAGAATGCGCCAACCTGTATTCCTTGATGGCAGAAATGTCTTTGACCCGCAGGAAATGAAAAAAATAGGCTTTATCTATACAGGAATTGGAAGATGAAAGTAATAATCACCGGTGGCGCAGGTTTTATCGGTTCACATCTTGTTGATTACTATTTAAATAAAGGCGATGAGGTCATTGCGATTGATAATTTAATAACTGGAAAAGAAGAAAATATAAAGCATAATCTAAAAAATAAAAAATTTCAATTTTTAAATTGCGATATCTGTAAACTACCCCATATAAAAGAAGACATAAAATTGATACTACACTTTGCTTCACCCGCGAGTCCACTTGATTACCTGAAATATCCGATAGAAACAATGAAAACAGCATCGATTGGAACGATAAATATGCTTGAACTTGCCTTAAAGAAAAATGCAAAATTTCTGCTTGCCTCTACAAGCGAAGTCTACGGTGACCCACTCATACATCCCCAGGTTGAAGAATACTGGGGAAATGTAAATCCAGTCGGGATGAGATCGGTCTATGATGAAGGAAAGAGATTTGCTGAGGCGATAACAGTGGCCTATCATAGAAAATTAAAATTAAGAATAAATATTGTCCGTATCTTCAATACCTATGGAGAAAGGATGCGCCCTGGAGATGGAAGGGTGATACCAACTTTTATTGAGCAGGCTTTAATGAACAAACCTATGACCATATTCGGTGATGGAAAACAGACAAGGAGTTTTTGTTATATAAGTGACCTTGTAAATGGGATTGTTAAACTTGCTGAAAGTGATTATCATATGCCCATCAACCTTGGTAATCCTAAGGAATTTACTATTTTAGAACTCGCTCAAAAAATAAAGAAACTGTGCAATAGCAAAAGTGAATTTGTATATAAACCATTACCTGAAGATGATCCCCACAGAAGAAACCCAAATATAATTAAGGCAAAAAAAATCCTCCACTGGAAACCAGTGATAGAACTTGATGAGGGTCTCAAAAGGGTAATAGATTGGTTTAAAACAAAATTATAGCGTGATGTGGATTTCTAAAGGGAAATATTGACAGGAATAAATTTTAGGATATAATGTATTTATAAATGGGCACCTTAAAAGGAGGTAAAATGAAAAAATTATGGATAATATTAATAGTCATTGGCTTAATGCTTTATTGTGCAAAAAAAGAAGAACCATTAAAGGGTGAGAAGGGAGGAACTCTCGTCATTGGAACGACAGATCTACCTCCTGTGCTTTCGCCTTTACAGCCATCGGTTTTAGGTTCAAATGACATACTGAATCTGCTCTTTATGACCCTTCACAGGATTGACCCGCATACCGGAAAAATGAAACCAGAATTAGCAACCTCCTGGGAATTTTCTGAAGACCTAACTTCCATTACTTATTATTTAAGGAAAGATATAAAATGGTGGGATGGAGAACCAGTTACTGCTGAAGATGTTCTTTACACTTATGAAAAGATGCAGGAGCCAAAGACAAATTATCCCTTTATTGCCTCTTTAAAATATATCAAAAAGGTAGAATTGATTGATAAATACACCATAAAATTTTCCTTTACCCAGGTCTATGCAAATCTCCTCACTGATTCCGATATTATGCCCGTACCCAGACATATTTATGAAAAGTTCGGTGAAGAATTTGGCAAAACAAAGATTGTAGGAAATGGACCTTATAAGGTAAAAGAATGGGTTCCTGGTTCAGGATTAACACTTACTGCCAATGAAAATTATTATCGTGGCAGACCACCACTTGATGAGATTGTAATCAAATATTACAACAATATGGAAACAATGATTGCTGACTTTGAACAGGGAAATATAGATGTCGCATTCAACCTGACACCTGCTGATGCAAAAAAGTTTTCCAGCAATAAGAATATCAATGTTTTTTCAAAACCAGGAAATAGTTACATCTATATTGGCTGGAATCTGGAAAATGAATTCTTAAAGGATAAAGAAATTCGTAAGGCATTGACAATGGCAATAAATCGAACCCAGATACTGAATGATGTTTTATTAGGAATGGGACAGGTTTCACTCGGGCCATTACCACATTCATCATGGGCATTTAACGAAAATATAACGCCGATAGAATTCAATCTTGCAAAGGCAAAAGAGATTCTTTTAAGCAAAGGGTTTGAGGATCGCAATCGTAATAAAATACTTGATAAAAATGGAAAAGACATCACCCTGACCATAATCACAAATGTTGAAAATCCGGAAAGGATTCAGATTTTAAATTTTGTTGCCAGTTATCTGACACAACTTGGGATTAAAGTGAATGCCCAGACAATGGGTGTAGGTTCATTCATTTCTGCACTCATTAATCGGAAATATGATGGTTTCATTATGGGTTGGAGCGTAGGCGATAAGATTGACCCAACATTATACTGGCATTCTGACCCCAATCGTGGAAAATTTAATTTTGTTCGATATAAAAATCCAGTTGTTGATTCACTAATTGATGTCGGCACTACAATGTTAAATCGAAGAAAGGCAAAGGAGATTTGGGGTGAATTCCAGAAGAGGGTTTATGAAGACCAACCATATACATTCCTCGTCGTTCCCAATGAAATCTCTGCGAATTATAAACGGGTGAAAGGAACAGATGAAGGGATTGCTCTTGCAAGTGCCTATACCTACTGGATACCAGAAACTGAAAGAAGGATCGCAATTGCCGCTAAAACCACACCTGCTCCAACAACACCAACATCTACCCCAGAAACACCAGCGTCTGCTTCTACAACAACCCCTGTAACACCAACCCCCACCACGACACCCACGACCACCAAAAAAGAAGAGGCACCCAAACCTTCACCCGCAGTTTCACCAGAGAAACTCTTAGAAGCAGCTGCCGCATCAAAGGAGACAACGGTTGTTGCTCCCCCACCTCCACCAACAACACCACCAAAGCCTTCAGTTATAACAAGACCTGAGCCGATAAAGAAAGTCTTGCCAAAATATCCTGAAGCAGCAAGAGCAATAGGTGCTACTGGTAAGGTCATAGTAAAGGTCGTTGTTGGCACTGACGGAAAGGTCAAATCTGCAACCATCTATTCCAGTTTTGGCAACCCTGCTTGTGAAGAAGCCGCACTTGCCGCTGCAAAACAATGGGAATTCAAACCTGCAACCAAAGACGGTGAACCATTTGAACAGAGTGTTCGGATTCCATTTGATTTTAAACCTTAAAAGTTATTTTCTGTTTGGTAATGAATCTGTAAAACTAAATTTAAGTCTTGACAGGGTAAAAAATATAGATATAATCTATAATAGGAAGTGATGATGAATAATCTTATTCTAAAAGCCGGGTTTGGTTTATCTAATGTCCAGACCCATAAATTATTTTTTTTGAACAAGGGGGCATATGAAAAAATTAATCGTGGTATTTTTTGTTCTTTTGATTGCCTTTGCTGAATGGCAGCAGCGCGAAGAGTTAACACTGCCAAAAGGAATTCAAATAAGTGATATAAAAGTTAGTATTGATGGCAGTGTCTGGGTTCTTACTAAATCTTCTCTTTCCCAGGTCGATTTTGCTAAAAAAAGCCTGAATCTATTCTCTGAGATAAAAGAAGGTAAACTCTTTGCAGTCTGTGGTGAAAATTTTTTTATAATTGACAACACCAACAAACTTTCAATTCTTTCCTCAGAAGGCGAAATATCTGGATTTTCACTCAATTTAATAAATCCCATTCAAATCGAAGCACTAAAATTGGGTAGAAAAACCCTGCTCGTGATTTCTGAACCAAATCGGATAATCCTTACTGATGGGAATGAAATAATTAATAATTTAATTACTAATGTTGAAAAATTTTCTATTCCAGCACGGCTCGATGAAAATGCTGAAACCAATATTTATGTAATGAATAATAACCAGGTTTATGCCTGGACCGGTAGAGAATTAAAGAATCCATCTGGATTCAAGAATCGTTTATTCTATAGCGCTTCAGAAAAAATCCTTGATTTTGCGACGGGCATTGATGGTAAGAATTATATCCTGTTTAAAGATTCTATCCTTGTTTTAAAACAAAATGGAGAACGTGAAGATAAAATTCTTATAGAAAACAATTCTCCTGACCTGCGGATATATGTTTATCCCGGTGATAATAGTTTGCTATTATTTAATCGATATGAGAAGACATTAAAAATCCTCTCCCATCCCAGACTGCAAAATAGCGAAATTATGATTTTAAACAAAAATCGGCCCAATCCTGTGGATAACTACACTGAGTTTGAATTTACATTGAACGAACCAATGTATATTACATTCACTATTTATAACCTTATTGGAAAACCTGTTAAGGTGCTTGCGAGCGGCTTTTATAATAAAGGAACCCATACCATTCCCTGGTATGCAGATGATGAAAAGGGTATGCTTGTGCCCAACGGAGTTTATTTTTATCGGCTGGAAGCGAAAAAGGGTGTATTAATAAAGCAATTGATCGTCTTGAGATAAATAGATTCTCTTTGGCGACTGTAAGCCGATTAATAAATCCAGCACTTTCATCTATAAATAAGGTAATCAAACGATATAAAATCTTAGAGAAAAATTCCGGTGTCGTTGTTGGTGTTTCAGGTGGTACTGATAGCCTTATCCTTTTATTTTTACTTAACGAATACAGCAATAAATTTAAAAAAGACTGGGAGATCTATGCCTGCCATATCCAGCCTGATTTTCCCAACTGGAATGCTACATTCATAGAGGAATTCTGTAAAAGATTAAATATTCCTTTAAAGATTATAAAAATAAATATTGATAATCGCCTGAAAACGGTTGAAAAAAAATGTTTTTTCTGTGCCCGAGAAAGAAGACGCAGACTCCTTGAATATGCTGAATCTCTGGATATATTCAAGGTTGCCCTTGCCCATCATCTTGAAGATGTTGTAGAAACCTTTCTTTTAAATATTATCTATAATGGAGAAATATCAACATTTGTGCCCGCACAATCAGTAATCCAGGGACGCTTTCTGTTTATCAGGCCGCTTTATTATCTTGATAAAAAGAATATTCAGACGATTGCCCGAACATTACGAATTCCTGAGAATATAAATAAATGTCCATATTTTAAGGAATCAAAAAGGGAAAGGATCAGAAACTTCCTGAATGAAGTTTCAAAAGAATATCCCGATGTGTATAAAAGCATATTCAGTGGAATTTTCAATCTCAAGAAAGGATATCTACCGCTTTAAAAATCAACCCTGAAAAGTTGTGCCTGGAATGGTCTATCCTTATAATAACATAATCCACGCCCAATTAATGATTCTGGATAAAAATGGATTCCTGTTATCATATTTGATTTCCCCGCCTTTATGTATGAGGCTGTTGTTAGTGCGCCCACAATATCTCCAATAACCATTCCTGTATAATAGGCACGCAACTCCTCAATACGTGCAATATAAACCAAACCCAGACCGGTCAGTGCTCCAGCAAATCCACCCAATGTAATGATATTGCCTTCGGATTCACTGTAATCTTTTTCTTTTATAACCCTGTAGCCTAAGATTGAACCAAGAACAAGCCCGGTTATACCGGCTGATACATAACATACATCTTGCCTGAAATCCTGCCCTTGCCATTGTCAAACCAGGACGGTGCCACAGGCAATACTGCGCCACCAGCAATCCCAAAATCTGCAAATATAGCCGGGTCTCCATCACCGAGATTTATGTTTTGAGTTACCTTGCTCCCTGTATAAATTCCCAGACATAATCCTGCAAGGGATATTCCAAGATAATGTTTAATATTCATCCGTGGATTTGACCAGTTGTCAAATAGGCTGAGCGCACCAGCCGAACTCGCACCAATAAAATCACTGATAACAAAGATTGTGTTTCCCACTGTGGCAAACATACCCGAGTGTGCCTTTGAGACATCACAATTCTTTGTAACCATTAATGGAATGACAAAGCCAGAGGCACTGAAGAGCATATAAAGTGCAACTCCGATGCGAGAATCATCGGGGTTAAAGCCCATCACAACGAGTGGTGCCTGGATTCCAAATGCAAAGAGGAAGGAATTGCCTAAAAATTGGGCATAACCAGAACGGTCATACTTTTGTTCAGGAATCGCTCTTGATTTTATCAGGGCAATCTCCTGCTGGATCCGGGTGATGGTCTCTGGTTCAATCTTGATTCTTTCTTTTACAATACCTTCAACCTTTTTCTGATAGATTTCTATTATATTAAGAAGAATCAGGTTGAACAAAGAGTAATGCCTTTTGAAACCCTTTGTAATCTTTGAAGAACTCTAACTTCTGGGCAAAAGAACTATCAATCTCATAGACCTGTGCTTCCGCATCAAAAGGAATCTGTTTCTCATAAGAAAGTCCATTTGAATCAATCTGGGCAATTAAAAACAATGCCCATAACTCCATTTTTCACCTCACCATATTATAATCATATTTTTAAGGACTTCAAGATAAAAATTTTAATCTCCATTAGATTTCCAGACCGAACCAAATTTTATACGGAATGAACTATTGTAATGGAATGGGTTTGTATAATAATTCTTTAGCGCCCTGATATACTCATCCCTCATTTCCACTGGTGTGATAAGACCATTGTGGTCAAGATCCGTTTGCGGAGAATAGTATGAACTTGTGATTGTTAACCAGCCAAACTGGGTTATTGGTGGTTCTGGGTCGCCGTGGTCATCGGGCTTGCCCGTTGTCGGATAGATATAGACTACCTGTTTTGTATTAAATAGATTATTTATCAGGCAAATGATAGAAAATTTCGCTTGACCAATCTTGAACGATTTTTGATACTTCAGGTCAAGATCATTATATCCTGGCATCCTTGAGGAATTTATCTCACCAAACGGTGTCCCTCTAAAATCCACAGGTGTATAGGGTAATCCTGAATATAGTGAAAAGCACATAGAGAGAACAGAATTATTCAATAAAGGTAAAAAGAATTCCTCTATATTTAAAGAAAGATTTGCCTTCAAACTGTGTCTGCAGTCATAACTCAATGGGTAATATTTCTTCTCAGGGTTGATCGGCTCTTCAGTGATTGGGTCAACGACTGGATAATAATAGTCGTAATAATAGCCATATTCATAGACCGGCACCTGATTGGCAAACTGGAGATTATAACTTATTCCTGATGAAAGGATGGTGAAGATTGATTTTTTTAAGTGTAGTTCTATCCTTTGACATCTGTCCTTTCAATTTGTGTGTAGGAATAATAATAATTGGACTATGGCAAATAATACCCGTAATAATCCTCAATCTTCTGAATTGCAAAATCATACAGGTATCTCTGATAAAGACTCAAATTGAATGTGAAATCATGTGTCGGATTCATTCTAAAACCAATTTCAAATAACCTGGCCATTTCTGGCTCGTGAATTAATTGTATTAAAAATTGATTGATATTTGTATTATAATTGCACCAACCAGGATAATCACCATTTATATGAAACAATCCAGCAATGCCATAAGGATTATGACATAGTGTTCCTGCACCATTCTTATCATTCTCCTTGTGGTATTGTATTAAACTGTCAACCATAATATCCCTGAGGGGCAAATTATCTTTTATTAGATAACTGATGAGGTGTTCACCTTTTAAGCGGTAGTCATCATACCACTTATATCCATTCTCTTCTTCCCATTCATAATCACGATTACCAAAGACACTATCCAAATTGGTTCTTATAAATCTCACTGATGATATTGTTTTATTACTCAGGAGAATTTCACAAGTTGCAATTATTGATTGACCATTTCCCCGATCCATTGGTCGCTGGTCAAAGTATTTGTACGCATTCCCGCCCACAATATCTGGATGCCAGGGCATAAACTGGTTGCGAAATGCATAACCCATCACCGAAATAATACCCTTATACCTAAATCTATAATCAATTCTTGCCAGACCATTATAACAGTTCTCTTGTGCAGAAACCTTATATAAACCTGAAGAATGGTCATCAGTAAACAAATATCTTCCAGAAATAGAGTATCTGATATCTTTTGTGATAGAACCCTGATTATGGATATTGTATTGATTAAACCCATAATTCAATCTATCTGTTGAAAATATATCATCAGTTAGGTATGACACCGCCGTATTCTTTTTTTCTTTCTTTGTCCTGATAAAGACAATCCCGGAAAATCCATTGCCATATTCAGTTGAAAATCCTGATTTCTGGATTGAAATCTTATCTATCATAGAAAGGTTAATCTGATCCGGATTTATTATGGGTATGCCACCAAGATAATAGGTAATTTCATTTTCACCAGTGCCGCCCTGGATATGGAATGAACCAAGGTATCTAAATACACCAGGGAAAAGTATTAATACATCATCAAGATTACTCACCGGGAAGTTTTTTATATCATCAAATTCAAATATATAAATATCGCCAAACAATGTAGAATCATCTCCCTGAGCCTGCATCACATCAAAAAATATAAATACACAAAAGATAAAATAGATATATTTTATTTCATTAACCCTCCTTTAATAATCAATTTATTATACAAAGATTTTTCTCCCTGTCAATGAATTGCTACATCTGGGTCTCCAAAAGAAGATTCAAGAATAAACTTGACACAGTAAGAAAAATAAATAAAATGGGATGTGGGATATATCTCAATCATCAGGCCCATAAATTGTTTTATTACATTAATCTCTGTTCTCTGCGGTGCCTGGGTAGGAAAGGAAATAATATTGAATGGTAAAATCATCCTCGCTGGAATTGTCGGATTCATCGTCTGCGCCTATGGTAATGTCATAAATGATATAATGGATATTGAAATTGACCGTATCAATAATCCAAAAAGACCACTTGTATCAGGTAAGGTCAAAAAGAGTAGCGCACTACATATAGCTATTCTGCTCATCATTGGTTCATTGGTGCTTTCATTCTTTCTGGGATTGAAACCGCTACTCCTTGTCGTTGTTACAATCTTCCTCCTTTCTTTTTATTCACTATATTTCAAAAAAACACCCCTGGCAAATTTCGTTGTTGCAATAATCGCAGGATTGAGTTTTGTTTTCGGCGGTTTTATCACTGATAATGTTATCTCCTTAGTCCCTGCATTTTTTGCCTTATTGATACACACACCAAGGGAGATAATCAAAGATATTATAGATATAAAAGGCGACCGCTTATCTGGTGTATCATCTCTGCCTATAATCTATGGTGAAAAAAAAGCAAGACAGATCGCCCTTGTCTTCCTTCTCATACTTTTAATTTTATCAACCGTGCCTTATGCAATCGGTATTTTGAATTTGAGATACCTTCTCACCATTCTTTTAATCGCAATACCGCTCATTATCTTCACAATAGCAAAACTCAGTAATAACAGACTTGCCAACAATCTTTTAAAGATAATTATGCTCGCTGGACTTGCAGGGTTTATATTAGGATGATAAAAATCATTTTTTTAGGTATCGTCCAGGGATTGACTGAATTTTTGCCGATTTCAAGTTCTGGCCATCTGGCAATCCTTGAGAACTTTCTGAAAATTCAAGAGCCGGTTGGGGTAACGGTCTTTCTACACCTTGGAACATTTATTGCTACAATCGTTTATTTCAGAAAAGATATATATGAAATCATTGTGGGTTTGATAAAAAAAGAATCTTCAGCAATCAGATATGTGATAAATATCATCATCGGTAATATCCCGATTGTGGTCTTTGCCATATTCTTTAAAGACTTTATTGAAAATACATTTACCGAGTTACGTCTGATAATAATATTTCTGGGTATTACCGGTGTAGTCCTTTTGCTCACTACAATTGTACCCAGAGGAGAAAAACAAATCTCTATAACCAGGGCAATGGTCGTAGGCATTGGTCAGATGTTTGCTGTATTTCCCGGATTATCGCGTTCAGGTCTTACTATCTCATCAGGTATTTATACAAAGATTGATAGAACTGAGGCATTCAGATTCTCGTTTTTGCTATCCCTGCCTGCGATCTTCGGTGCCAATCTACTTGAGATAAAAGAAGTTACCGGTCTCCCCGATCCATTAGAGATTATTATAGGTCTCATCATAAGTTTTATATCAGGGCTTATTGCCCTGAGGTTACTAAGGTCACTCGTTCAGAAGTGGTTTTATCTATTTGGATTTTATTGTCTAATAATAAGTTTAATATTTTTAATTTTAGGTGTTTGATTTCTTAAAAGGAGGTTCTATGTTAAAGGCAATCATTGGCTATTATTCGCGCACCGGCAATACAAAGATAATGGCTAAGGCAATTGCACGGGGCATAGAAAAAGAAGGACTAAAAACAAAGGTTCTGCCCTTAAATAAAATCAAACCAAAAGACCTTTTAAAATACCATTTAATAGTCCTTGGGTCACCAACATATTATGGCTTGATGGCGGGTGAGATGAAAAAATTCATTGATGAAACGGTAAAATACCACGGAAAATTAGCAGGCAAAGTAGGTGGTGCATTCACCTCAAGCGGTGGAATCGCTGGTGGTGGTGAGACCACTATCTTGAGTATCCTTGAAGCATTCTTAATCCACGGGATGATTGTGATGGGTGAATCAGGTTCTTATCATTATGGACCTGTAGGTATTGAAAAACCTGATAAGAAAGTCATTGTTTGTTGTGAACTCTATGGTCATAAAATTGCACAATTAACAAAAAAATTAATGGGCTAACCGAATCCCTTTTCTTTTATGCCATTGCGAGTAACGAACCTGTTTTGAGTTTTGTTGAGAGAGTGACGAAGCAATCCCATCTCCGCAATCCTTGTCATTGCGAGGAACGAAGTGACGAACCGATCACTTTTTAGTTTTTTAGATGATAGAACTTAGTTGAAGAAGTGGGTTTGATAGGAAGTTTGAATAGTGTCAATCTATATCCTGTATCTTGAATCGCTTCATATCTTGACATTTTTCAAAGTTAAATTATTATATAAGAAAGAATTTCATAAAGGAGTGAAGATGATTGAGTTATTGAAATACTCAATAATACACCTTTCCAGGAGAAAATCTTTGTTATCGTCCATATGAATGTAGAATATCCCTATGAACAGATTGAAGGAATGAGACCTGAAGAGAAATGTCAGGTATTCAAGAGTGTGGCAGATAATTCCCAGAGGGATGTGATTCAATATTTAAAGAGTTTGTCTGAAGAAAAGGCTGAGGTTTTAGGACAATTCTGGATATTCAATGGTTTCCATCTGAAGGCGACAAGGGATGTTATTGAGGTGTTAACTCTGCGTGATGATATCTGGTTTATTTCTCATAATGGGGTTATAAAACTTGATTATCAATTTGGTGTGGAGGTTGAATCAAGAAATCCTGAATGGAATATTTCTAAAATAATGGCGGAGTCCTGCTGGTTAGCAGGTTATAGTGGTGAAGGGATAATTGTCGGTCATATTGATACTGGTGTATTTACAACCCATGAGGCGCTTGCGGGTAAATGGCTTTCTCCATACTGGTATGATGCTGTTAATAGCCAAACTTCACCGTATGATGACCATAGGAATGGAACTCATACGATGGGTATAATCTGTGGTGGTGATGGGTTTGGCCCTTTTCAGAATGATATTGGTGTAGCCTATGGTGTGCAGTATATCCCAACCAAGGCATTTAATAATCAAGGGATGGGTTATTATTCCTGGATTGATGCCTGTATGGAGTATCTGGCAAATTTAATACCACAGGGTTTAGATATTCGTGTGATTAACAACAGCTGGGGTAGTAGTAATGGTTCAGATTTGCACTGGTGGAATATTATATTGAACTGGAAGAATCTCGGCATCTTTTCGGTTTTTTAAAATGGAAATTCAGGACCTGGTTCAGGAACGGTATGCGCACCTGCAAGCTATCCATTGTGTTGTGCTATCGGCGCAACTGATAACAATGATAACATCGCTTCTTTTTCCTCTCGTGGTCCATCTCCGAATATCTCACCGATCAATGACCCACAATACTGGTTTTATCCAACCTGGAATCTATTAAAACCCGATTTATGTGCACCGGGTGTGAATATTCGCTCGGCTCTTAATAATGGTGGTTATGTATCACTGAGTAGCCTGGTCGGGCAAATCCCCATGTTACTGGTGCTGCTGCGATTTTGCTTGATAAGAATCCAAATCTTACAGTCCAGGAATTGTATGACTATCTGCGCAATTATTGTGACCAACCACCTCAGGGTGCACCGTATCCGAATAACAACTATGGCTGGGGAAGGGTGAATGTGTGGAGGTCATTACAGGCAGTGCCTGTAGGAATAAAGGAGAAGATAAAGGAAGATTTAACTGCTGAAGAATACCTAACAGTGATGCCCAACCCAGCAAGGGATAATCTATTTTTCTTTATTCATTCAAATAATATAAAAGATTATCAACTTCGCATCTATGATATCACGGGTCGGATTGTGGCAGAAGTCCCATTTAAAATGGGTGATAGGATAATAAATTGGAATCGAGATAAGGCTATGCTAAAAGATGGTATCTATTTTGTTGCCTTAAATAGAGAAGGTAGAATTATAACCAGAAAGTTTGTTTTAAAATATTAAAACCCTTCCCCCCACTTACGAAGTGAAGGGAAGGTAAAAAAATGAGGGGCAAAAACCAATGAAATTTCATATGGTCTCCACCCCCACCTACGAAGTGGGGGGTGGATTTTCATAATTAAATGATTATGAAAAATCACGCTTGACTTTTTTAAAAATTGATTAAAATATATAATGAAAGGAGGTGTTATGAGACTGAAGTTCCTTCTACCCTTAAGTCTCTTATTGTTTCTTATATATCTGGGCATTGGTTTCTCTGCCCAGCGGGTAGTGGTGTGCGAGGAATTATACCAGGAAGGCTGAGGAAGTTGCTACCCAGCCAGCTGTACGCTGGCTCAGATTGCCATAGATTATCCAGGCCGTGTGGCAGTGATTGAAATGCATATTTCTTCTTATTATCCCCTCTACTCTGCAGAAGCCCATGCGAGAATGTACTTTTACCCACCACCATACTATTATGGCGGTTCCTGGTACTATGCCACTCCCTGGCTCTGGTATGATGGTGACCCCCACGGAAGTTATACTTACTCAACCTGGAGATCAAAAATCGTTGCTGAGATGAACCGTCCTGCACCATTTACCTGCACAATGTGGGGAACCTACACACCACCAAATGGAGTGGTCTATGCAAAATTCCGAAATGATTCAACTGCCACAGTAACTGGAACGATAAGATTCGCGCTGACCGAGGATAGTCTGTATTATGCTGGACCAAATGGTGATGTCTGGCACAACCATGTTGCCCGTGATTACCTTCCTGATACAAGCGGCACAACGATAACCCTTGCCCCAGGTGAATCAATCACAGTGAGCAGAAATTTCACCATCCAGTCCGGCTGGAATGCAAATAAATGTGAAATCGTGACCTGGATACAGAGCAATACAATGCTTTCAGACTCAACAAAGGATATCTGGCAGGGTGGTATGATAAAGGTATCCCAGTTGACTGCAGTTGAAGAAGACCTCTCTCAAAAATCAATCTTGCGCAATATTACACCAATACCCAATCCCTGTGTTGACAGGACAAGGTTCATTTTCAAACTGAAAAAAGGAAGTCTTTATCAGATAAATATCTTTGATGTCACAGGAAGAAAGATACGCACAATAAAAGGTTATGCCAATGGCGATACGGAAAAAGTAGAGTGGAACCTGAATAATGATGCAGGAAACAGGGTCGTTTCTGGTGTTTATTTCTATAGATTCATAGGTCCTGAAATAGAAAAATCAGGTAAGATAGTAATAAAATAGCATCTTAACCTCTAATAAAGGCGGGCGCTTTTCATAGGCACCCGCCTTTTTCATTTCAATAAACCTTTGATTTAATTCAGTGTCACATATAATATATAGTGCAATTTACTTTGATAATGGGCTTCATACTTCCAAGCCCATAAAATTTAATCTTAAACTTTCAATAAGGGGGTTTTTTTATGGAAATCAGAGATGATATCAAACAGATAAATGAAGAGATAGAAAAAGAAAGTATTTTTGTGCAGGCATTGTCATCAGAAATAAATAAAGCGATAGTCGGACAGAATTATTTGATAAACAGACTTCTGATAGGACTTTTAGCAAATGGTCATATCCTGATAGAGGGTGTGCCTGGACTTGCTAAAACCTATGCGGTGAGAACCCTTGCAAAGGCAATAAAGGCAAAATTTCAGAGGATTCAATTCACACCCGATCTTTTACCCTCAGATATCACAGGAACATTGATTTACAATCAACGAACCAATGAATTCACAGTGAGCAAAGGTCCAATATTTGCCAACCTCATCCTTGCTGATGAGATAAACCGCACACCACCCAAGGTTCAAAGTGCACTCCTTGAGGCAATGCAGGAAAGGCAGGTCACGATCGGTGAAGAGACATTCAAACTTGATGACCCGTTTTTGGTTCTCGCAACCCAGAACCCAATTGAGCAAGAAGGAACATATCCACTGCCCGAGGCACAGGTTGATAGATTCCTTTTAAAGGTAAAGATAACCTACCCTTCCAAAGAAGAAGAAAAAGAAATCATTGAACGGATAGCAGTAAGTGGTGAACCAGAGATAAAACCGATCATTGATCCTGCAATTATAATAAAGGCAAGGGAATTGTGCAGAAAGATTTACATTGATAAAAAGATAAAGGATTATATCGTTGACTTGGTCTTTGCGACAAGGGAGCCAGATAAATATAATCTCAATGAATTAAAAGGAATGATTCGTTATGGTGCCTCTCCCCGTGCATCAATATATCTGACCACAACTGCGAGGGCAATGGCGTTCCTTAAACGCAGGGGTTTTGTCATTCCTGAAGATATTAAAGAACTCGCACCTGATGTCTTAAGGCATAGAATCATCCTTACCTATGAAGCCGAGGCAGAAGAAATCACAACCGATGATATTGTTCAAAAAATCCTCGCTGGTGTTGAAGTTCCATAATCAAAATTAATTCCTGAAGATGCTGTCTTCTGAGTTCATCAAAAAGATTCGTGAGATTGAAATCAGGACAAAGAAACTTGTAAATACCACATTTGCGGGTGAGTATAAGTCTTCGTTCAAAGGGACGGGTATAGAATTCGTTGATGTTCGTGAGTATTTACCGGGTGATGATGTCCGCTCCATTGACTGGAAGGTGACTGCAAGGATGGGCAGACCCTATGTAAAAAAGTTTGTTGAAGAACGGGAACTTACGGTCTTACTGTGTGTCGATGCATCGGGCTCAAGCCATTTTGGGACAAAGAATCAACTAAAGATTGAACAATCAGCATTAATCGCTGCTACTTTAGCATTCTCAGCCGTGCGCAACAATGATAAAGTAGGATTATTGTTCTTCACTGACCGCGTGGAAAAATACATTCCACCCAAAAAAGGAAGATTCCATGTCTTGAGGCTCATACGGGATATACTTTATTTCCAGCCCGAGAATAAAGGCACAGACCCTGTCCAAGCAATTGAATTTTTAATGCACATTTTAAGACACAGGGCAATTGTCTTTTTCATAAGCGATTTTCTTGGTAGCAGTTTTGAGCCTGAAAAACTTCGGATTCCATTTGGTGTGGCATCAAAGAAACATGATTTTATCGTGATAAAGATATCAGACCCCAAAGAAGAAGCACTCCCTGGCATTGGTCTTGTTGAATTTGAAGACTTAGAAACCGGCGAAATAATAAGTGTCAATACAGGCGACAAAAGATTGATTGAAGATTATTCACGATTTATTGCCAGTAAGATAAATGAACAGGAAAGTCTTCTAAAATCTTTGGGGATTGACTACATAGACTTAAAGACTTCAGAAGATTTCACGCCCAAATTACATAAATTTTTTGAAGAAAGGGCAAGACGCTATAGATAATTTTAAGATCAAAGATTATGGTAAAAAAGGTAAGAATGATGAAAACGGTAAAAAGGAAAGGGAGTATCTGAGCTATGATTTTTTTCTTGTGGTTCATATTTTCTCAATTTGAGACAAAGGCAGATCTCGCAAAGGCATTCATCAATAAAAAACTAACTATCGGAGACCCATTTGAAATACTCATTGAAGTCTCTATCCCTGCAAACAAAAATATCTCTGAACCATTTATTGATTCTATCGAACCTTTTGCAATAATAGAACAGAAGCATAAAATCATCCAGGAAAAAGGAAAGGCAAAACATAGTTATCATCTGCGGGTCTCAGCATTCAATATAGGAGAATTAAAATTCCCACCAGTAAAATTTCTTCTAAGGGAAGGCTCAAAAACTGATACAATCCAGACCAATCCTGTTGATATAAAGATTACAGGCACTCTGCCCGAAGGTATGAAGGATATAAATGACATAAAAGAAATGATAGATTTTCCCAATCCACTCCCTGCAATAATTTTAATCATTGTTTTCTGTGCAGGTGTGATTGCATTTCTGGGAATAAATTTTTATAAAAAATTGAAACAGAAAAGGATTCTTACCGAAGAAAAAATTCCCTGCTGGACAAGGGCATTGAATGCGATAGATTCATTATTAAAAGAAGATTTTATCAACAAAGGTATGATAAAAAAATTCTATTATACACTGACCGATATTTTGAAAAGGTATCTTGAAGAGAGATTTCAGTTCCCTGCTGTTGAACAGACTACCACCGAAATTTTCCATAGTATGAAATCATTAAAGATACCACTGCGTGAGGATTTTCAGCACATCTTCAGTTATGCAGATATGGTAAAATATGCAAAATTCATTCCACCACAAGATGCAACAGATAGCATCGTCAATAAGGCGAAAGAATTGATACTGAAAACGGTTCCTGAAGATAAAGGAGAAAAAAAATGAGATTTGCAAGTCCATTCTATTTTCTTCTATTTTTGCCTGTTGCAAGCCTTGTTTACTGGGAATTAAGAAAAAGAAGAGGTGCAATTAAATTCTCCGATACCAATTTCTTCAAAAATTATAAACCCGGAAATATATTCAAATATATCTCAATTGGATTGAATACACTAATTATGATTTTGATTGTAATCAGCCTTGCCCGTCCTCAAAAAGGTAGGGTTTATGAAGAGACTGAAACAAAGGGTCTTGATATTATGCTCTGCCTTGATATCTCAGGAACGATGCAGGCTGAGGATTTCAGTCCGAAAAATCGATTATATGTTGCAAAAGAACGCGCCAAAGAATTCATCCAAAAGAGACCAGGAGATAGAATTGGCTTGGTAATTTTTGCAGTGACTTCAATGACCCAATGTCCATTGACAAGCGACCACAAAATTTTAAATGATATTCTTGATAGGATAGATTATGGCATAATCCAGGATGGAACTGCGATTGGAATGGGACTGGCAACAGCAGTGGCAAGATTGAAGGACTCAAAGGCAAAAGAAAAAGTTGTGATACTTTTAACTGATGGTTTAAACAATGCGGGCGAAGTCGACCCAATAACCGCAGCAAAACTTGCCCAGGCATATAATATAAAGGTATATTGTATCGGTGTTGGGTCAAAGGGACCAGTCCCTGTTCCTTTTTACCATCCAGTCTATGGAAAGGTATATGTGCGTGAAGAGATTGACCTTGATATGGAAACCCTTGAACAGATTTCTGCTTTAACCCAGGGTAAGGCATTTCTTGCCACAGATGCCCAGGCACTCAAGACCATCTATGATGAGATTGATAAACTTGAACCAACGACCTTCAAGGTCTCAAAACATACGGTCTATTCAGAAAAGGCACAAATCTTTATGCTTCCTGCAATTATCCTCTGCTTTGTATCATTCTTCCTCTCTATTACATTTTTAAGGAGGCTTCCGTGATTAAATGGGCTGAACCAGGTTATTTATACCTGCTCCTTCTAATTCCCCTTATAATCCTCGGCTTGTTTATCCTTTATCTACAAAAAAAGAAAGCCCTTAAAAAATTTGCAGATGAAGGATTGATTCCAATTTTGATAGAATCATTCAATGGAAAATTATTTTTGCTAAAATCCCTTTTGTTTGTCATCAGTTTGATATTGCTTATAATCAGCCTTGCCCGACCAAAATGGGGCGAGAAATTGCAGATATATAAAGGAAGGGGTATTGATATTGTCATTGCCCTTGATGCGTCAAAAAGTATGTATGCCCAGGATATAAAGCCCTCAAGACTACAGCGGGCAAAACAGGATATCTCATATCTTCTTGATAATCTTGGCACACACCAGGTCGGGCTAACTGCATTTGCTGGTGATTGTTATGTGATGTGCCCATTGACAACTGACATTGATGGTGCTAAACTATTTCTGGATATTATTGAACCGGATATGATACCAAGACCAGGAACGAATATCAGCAGGGCGATCGATGTCTCTGCCTCTTTATTCAATCCAAAGGAAGAGACACACAAGGCATTGATTATCTTCACTGATGGTGATAACCTTGAAGCCGACCCGATGCCTGCGGTCCAAAGGGCGATTGAACAGGGTATAAAGATCTTCACTATTGGGATTGGCACACCTGAAGGTGCACCAATCCCTGAATCTTCAACCGGTGGTGTTGTATACAAAAAGGATACAGATGGAAATATCATTATGACCCGTCTTGCAGATAGATTGTTATTACTCATTGCCCGCGCATCAAATGGTAGATTTTTTAGAACCGAAGGTCCTTATATTGAGCGGCTGATTGATGAGTTAAATGCAATAAAGAAAAAGGAATTTGGTGGTGGAGAGTATGTCCAGTTTGAAGAAAGGTATCAATATTTTTTGGTCATCGGCTTCTGTTTGATGTTCTTAAGTATATTCCTGAGTGATAGAAAGGGAAGATGGATATGATATTAAACCCGAAAAAATTTTTAAATTTTTATTTAGACAAACATTCTAACTCCAGCCTGATGACCGAGATCTCTATTATATTGATAATATTCCTCTTTCCACTTTTTGCCGATGTTGGTTCTCTGATGCGCAAAGGGAATGGTTTGATGAGAAAGGGAAAATACGAAGAGGCATTAAAGACCTATGAACAGGCACAGGTCCTTGAGCCGGATAATATAAAAATCCATTATAATATGGGCAGGGCATTATACAAAATGGGAAAATTTCCTGAGGCAATTAGTGAATTTGAACTCGGTCTTTTGACCAGAGACAAAAAATTCCAGGCAAATACATTTTACAACATTGGAAATTGCAAATTTAAACAGGGTGACCTTGATGGTGCGATAAATGCATATAAAAATGCCCTGCTTTTTAACAACAAGGATATAAAGGCAAAACAGAATTTAGAGTTATGTTTGAAATTAAAAGAAAAACTCAAAAATCAACCAGAGAGCGACTCTACAAAACAGCAACAGCAAAAACAGGAACAACCACAGCCACAGGAACAGATCAGGAAACCCGAGATGTCAAGAGAGGATGCGAATAGAATCCTTGAGGCACTGAAAAACAAAGAAAAGGAACAGAAGAAAAAACAACCTAAACCTGAAAGGGAAAAAGTTGAAAAGGACTGGTGAGATATGGTAATAAATTTCAAATCCCAAATTCCGAATTCCAAAAAATACATAAATCATAGACTCCAATCTGTAATTTGTTTATTGATAACAGGGATCTTTATTCCTTTTATTCTTTTCGCTGGAGAATTCAATTTTACAGCCACAGTAGACCGCACCACAGTTGGGCTTGGTGAGACCTTTACATTGAATGTTTCAGTAAATGGAGAAAATATCAGTGGGGTTCCTGCACCAAAATTACCTGAACTACCGGATTTCAATGTGCTGGGTCGTTCATCTTCACAATCAACAAATATAAGTTTCATCAATGGCAAAATGACACAACAAACAACAATTACATTTATTTATACACTCAGTCCAAAAAAGATTGGAAGATTCACAATCGGTCCCTGCAGGATTGATTACCAGGGCAAGACCTATGAAACCCAGCCGATAGAGATAGAAGTTGTAAAAACTGCAACACAGGCAACACCAACCCCTTCTCCAATACCGCCTCGTCCAAGTGCCTATTCTGAAGGCGGTGTGATGCTCATCGCCGTTCCTAATAAGAAAGAGGTTTATGTTGGTGAACAGATAAATGTAGAATTTTATCTCTATACTCAATACAATCTTCAGGTTAATGGTATATCAAAAATGCCCAATTTCAGTGGATTCTGGTATGAGACAATCTATGATCCAGATCGCCTTTTATATCAGAAAAAGACTTATGATGGGAAATTATATTATGCTGCGCTTATCAAAACCGTTGCCCTATTTCCTGTAACGAGCGGTAATCTCACCATCGACCCTATGGAATTGAGTGTGACTGTTGTAAAACCACCCCGTGACTTCTTTGACATTTTTGGCACAGCAGAGGATGTTAGGATTGTATCAAAACCAAGATCAATAAATGTCATTCCTTTGCCCCAGGAGAAAAAACCAGCAGATTTCTGTGGTGGAGTGGGTAAATTTACATTGAACGCAAGGGTTAGCCGTGATACATCAAATCAGGGTGAACCTGTGAATCTAATTATAAAGATTAGTGGAACAGGCAATTTAAAATTGATAGAAAAACCAGCCCTTCCTTCCATTCCAAATTTGAAAATCCTTGAACCCGAAGTAAAAGAGAATATTGATAAATCCACGGGCACAATAAAAGGAACAAAGGAATTCAGATTTCCTCTGATTCCACAGGTTGACGGTGAACATATAATTCCGGAGATGACAATCTCATATTTTAATCCAAAGACGAAAACTTATGAAGTTTTGAAAAGTGAAAGATTAAAATTTTTTGCCACTGGTGTCACCCGGGGAGCAGTCGTAACCGATGCAGGCGGTCTGAAAATTGTAGGAAGTGATGTTCGGTATATCAAACCAGATAAAAATATCATAAAATCAGAATCAGATAAAACATCAATCATCTATTTATTTTTATATCCCATCTCGATCCTGCTCTTTGGAATTGCATTTCTATACCAGAGACACCAGGAAAGATTATTAAAGGACCGTGCCTATGCAAGAAGATTTATGTCAGGCAGGGTATTCAAAAAACGATTTCAGGAGGCTTCAGATTATCTCAAAAAGAAAGACGAGAAGAATTTTTATAGCGCCCTTTCAAAGGCAATAATTGGTTATCTCGGTGACCGGTTTAATCTTGATACCGGCGCCCTGACAACTGAACAGTTGAAACAGGCGTTATTAAGTAAAGGATTAAAAACTGAACTGGTTGAAGAATTGTTTGGAATAGTAAACAAATGTGATGCGGTCGCCTATTCTCCACTATCAAACACAGATCTATCAATGGATGAACTCTTTGATAAAACCAGAAAACTCATGGAGAGTCTATGACCATCTTTTTTCTTTTTACATTTGTTGAGGCAATACAACTCTATAATACAGGCAATAAATATTATGCTGAAAATAATTTCCAATCTGCAATTGAATGTTATGAGAATGCCTTGAAACTTTGTAAAAACAAAGATATATACTACAACCTTGGCAATGCATATTTTAAATCCGGTAAAATCGGCAAGGCAATCATCCAGTATAGAAAAGCATATCTTTTATGTCCAAGGGATGAAGATATATCATACAATCTGAATTTTTTGAGAAATTTCAGACCTGATAGAACGACGAATATTCCCAATCCTTTTTTCCAGTTTCTTGACCAATTCTTCCATTATTTTTCTCATAAGGAAAGCGGTATCCTTTCTTCAATTACATTTCTTTTTATCGCTATCTTCCTTTCTTTATATTTGATTAATTATAATAAATTATTTTTGTGGGTCAGCATTATCGGTTCGCTATTCTTCATCTATTTTCTTACAATCTCAATCCTCTGGCAAGCAGAAAAAAATTCAAATTCTGCAGTCGTTGTCGTCGACGAATTAAAGGCTTATAGTGGACCTGGAGAAGAATACAAAGAAATTCTTATAATCCACGATGGAACTGAGGCAAAGATTCGCGAGGAAAGGAATGGATATTATTTAGTCCAGTTACCAGGTGGGATTGGTGGCTGGGTAAAAGCCGATGGTATTGAAAGGATTTTTGAGTGAAAAAAGTCATTGTCTACAGACGCCACTTAAATCATCCCTGGATATTTTCAAATGAAGTAATAAAAAGTGAAAATCCTTCTCCGGGTGAAGTTGTAAAGGTTGAAGAAAGGAAGAAGGTCATTGGAACAGGATTTTACAATCCACATTCTTTAATAACTGTCAGGCTCTTTTCAGATAAAGAAGAAGATTTTTCAAAAGAATTTTTATTCAACAGAATTAAAAATGCACTAATAAACCGTTCCAACCTGGGTGAATCATTCCGACTCATTTACAGTGAAAGCGATCGATTGCCCGGATTGATAATTGATAAATACAAAAATTTTTTTGTAGTAGAGATAAACTGCCTGGGAATGGATAAAAGAAAAGAATTAGTTTTTCAGACATTAAAAGAAATCTTTAACCCTGAAGGCATCTATGAAAAGCCCGATCAAAATCTGCGTAAACTTGAAGGACTTGAATCAGAAAACAAACTCGTCTATGGCAAAATTCCTGAAGTCGTGGAGATAGAACAGGATGGTATAAAATTTCTTGTTGATATTATCAATGGTCAGAAGACTGGATTCTTTTTTGACCAGAGAGAGAATCGCCAGAAACTTGCTGAATATGCCACCGGTCAAATCCTTGATTGTTTCTGCTATACAGGTGGATTTTCTTTATATACAGCAAAAAAGGGAAATGTATTGGGTATTGATTCATCAGAGAAGGCGATTGAGATTGCAAAAAAGAATGCATTTTTAAATCATCTTGAATGTGATTTTGCGTGTGAAGATGTATTCAAAGCCTTAAGAAAACTTTATAATGAAAACAAAAGATTTGATACAATCATCCTTGACCCACCCTCATTCACAAAATCAAAAAAGAAAAAATTTGATGCGCTTCGTGGTTATAAAGAAATAAATCTAATGGCAATGAAACTATTAAATGAAGGGGGCATTCTATTCACTTCTTCCTGTTCATATCATATTTCTAACGAAGAATTTTTAAATATGCTCCGCGATTCAGCAAAGGACGCAAAGAGGAATTTTCTTATCATCCACCAGGGGAAACAATCAAAAGACCATCCTGTCTTATTAAATTTTCCTGAAAGCAACTATTTAAAGGCTTATTTTTTGCGTGCGATTTAAATATTTTACTTCATCACTTCTTTTCTTGAGTAATCCCGTTTTAAGGCAAATTCACTGATATCATAAGGTGGCTTACCGGTTGTGATATATTCTGCGGCGATGTATCCTATTTCAGGTCCAAGCATAAATCCGTGGCCACAAAAACCACCAATAATCCACAAACCTTCAGTATCTGTCTTATCGACTATCGGATTACCATCCGGTGTCATCTCATAACTACCTGCCCATTGCCTGATTATCTTCACATCCGCAAGTTTTGGTATCAACCGTGCCATCCGCCTTCCCATCTCAATTAGGAATTCAAACGAAGAATGAACATCGTTCCCCGGCACATTTGGAATTGGTGTATAACAAGCAATGATGCTACCCTGTTTTGCCTTCTGATGGAAATAGCAACCGTCTGGACGATAATCAACAACCATTGGTTTGAAAAAGACCTCTATGGGTTCGGTGATTAGAGACTCATGCCGTTCAGGAAATACCGGTATATCCAGTCCAATATGTTTTGAAAACTCCCTGATAAATGGTCCCGTAGCATTTACTACAATCGGTGCAAAATAAGTTTCTTTATTAATGGTGGTGACGGAGATAACTTTGTTGCCTTCAATATTAATTTTTTCAATCCCGCAATATGTGAATACCTTTCCTTTTTCTTTTATCTTCCGCGCATAGCCATCAACTACAAGAAATGGGTTTGCCTGACCATCAGAAGGGCAATATGCGCCACCGAGAAGACCATCGGTATTTATACCCGGAACGATTTCTTTTATCGCTGGAACATCAACATACTCAACATCAAGGCCCATATTTCTCTGCAATTTAATCAATTGCTTGTAGGTCTTTTCTTTCTCTTCACTATGGGCTAAAAACAAATAACCATCCTGTTCAAACTCTACATCCATTCCTAATTCTTCTTTCATTATCTTAAATTTCTTAACCGATTCCATCGCCACTTTTATACTCAATTCGGTTGAAAACTGCTGCCTTATTCCACCGATACACCTGCCTGTTGAACCTGCAGTGAGATATTCTTTCTCAAAGAGATAGACCTTTAATCCTTTTTTTGTTAGATAGTATCCTGTAGCACAACCGATTATACCACCACCAATTATTATTGCATCAGCAGTCCACCTACAGTCCATACATCGCCACGATATCGTCTTTTTTCTTGCCTAAAATATTATATTTTGCCCCAACTTTCTTGAATGCCTCAATAGCCTTATCAAGATGTTCTTTCTCGTGCACCGCAGAGATCTGCACCCTTATCCTTGCCTGTCCCTGGGGAACAACCGGGAAGAAAAATCCAACAACATATATGCCTTCGTCATAAAGGTCCCTTGCCATATCCTGGGCAAGTTTTGCATTATAAAGCATCACCGGCACTATCGGATGGACTCCTTCTTTGATATCAAATCCTGCCTCTTTCATTTTCTGCCTGAAATACTTTGTATTCTCCTCAAGTCTATCTCTTAATCTGGTCGTGCTTCCAATAATATCCAAAACCTTATTCGCAGCGGCAACAACGACCGGAGGAATAGTATTGGAAAACAGATAAGGACGCGCGCGCTGTCTACACATTTCAACTATCTCTTTGCGTCCACTAACACAACCACCACTCGCCCCGCCCATTGCCTTTCCGAGAGTGGTTGTTATTATATCAATCTTTCCCACAACCCCACAGTGTTCGTGCGTTCCTCTTCCATTCTTTCCGAGAAATCCTGTGGCATGTGAATCATCTACCATCACCATCGCATCATACTTTTCAGCCAGTTCAACAATCTTATCAAGCGGTGCAATATCACCATCCATAGAGAATACACCATCGGTGATAATCATCCTGAACCTGCAATTCTGCGTCTCCTGGAGTTTTTCTTCAAGATGTGCCATATTTAAGTGTTTGTAATTGAAGGTCTGTGCCTTGCATAGTTTCATCCCATCAACGATTGAGGCATGGACAAGACGGTCCGCAATCATTGCATCCTCTTTATCCAGCACCACATCAAATACACCCGCATTCGCATCCATACAGGATGGAAACAAAACCGTATCTTCGGTTCCCAAGAATTCCGTTAGTTTCTTTTCCAGTTGTCTGTGTATATCCTGGGTCCCGCAGATAAACCGCACTGAAGACATTCCATAACCACGATTCTCAAGACCTTCATGCGCCGCCTTTATAACTTCGGGATGGCTTGATAATCCGAGATAATTATTGGCACAGAAATTTATCACCTCTCTGGGCGGTGCACCAGCAGGATATTCAACCTTAATATACGCTGATTGGGGAGATGCTATGTATCTTTCTTCCTTGAATAAACCTTTTTCTCTTATCCCTTTAAGTTCGTTTGCAAAAAACTCCCTCACCTTATCGCTGAAAGCCATTTAAACCTCCTCATTTGTTATCGATCTTCACAAACTCCCCGAGTAGTTTAATTATATTATTCACCGTGTCAAATGCCTCGGTTGTAGCCTTCTCGTCCGGTATTTTTATATTGAACTTCTTCTCAAGGAATGTTTTTAATGAAACCATTGAAAAGGAATCTACAATCCCGCTCGATATGAGTGGGGTATTTTCCGTTATCTCCTGGTCTGAATCTTCATCAAGATATTCTTTTTTCACATAATCAATGATTAATTTTTTCAAATCTTCTGCCATTTTTTCCTCCCTTAAAAAAAATTTTTAATCATTCTCCAAGGTTGATGTATCACCAATCTCCTCACCCCATTCCCTTGCCCTTAATAGACGGCGCATTATCTTGCCACTTCTTGTCTTGGGCAGGGATTCAACAAATTCAATCTCCTGCGGCATTGCCAGGGGTGAAAGTTTTTTTCTAATAAAATTCATTATATCAAGTTCAAGTTCATTGCTGGGTTTGTAGCCGGGTTTTAATGCAACAAATGCCTTTACCACTTCCATATTGACCGGATCAGGTTTGCCCACTGCAGCAGATTCAGCAACTGCAGGATGTTCAAGCAATGCCGATTCAATCTCAAATGGTCCAACAAGATGTCCTGCAGTATTTATCACATCATCATCCCGTCCCACAAACCAGAAATATCCTTCATTATCAAGATAGGCACGGTCACCGCAGATATACCAGCCATTATTAAATTTTTTATCGTAGGTTTCTTTATTATTCCAGTAAGCCCTCATCATTGAAGGCCAGCCTGGTCTTAATGCAATAAGACCTATAGAACCCGGCGTATTTATCGGCTCATAATTCCGGGGATCGACAACTGTTGCCACAATACCAGGAAATGCCTTGCCCATAGAACCCGGTTTTATTTTCATCCCCGGATAATTTGATATAACGATTGCTCCAGTCTCGGTCTGCCAGTAAGAATCATGGAAAGGCAAACCAAAAACCTTTTCTGACCAGACCACTGCTTCAGCATTCAATGGCTCACCGACACTTATAAGATGCCGTAGAGATTTTAAATTATATTTTTTTATAATTTCTTCACCCTCTTTCATTAGCAGTCTGATTGCTGTCGGTGCTGTATACCAAACCGTAACCTTATGTTTTTCAATAAATGCATACCATTTTTCCGTATTGAATCCAATATCATAAACAACCTGGGTGACACCATTTGACCAGGGTCCGATAATACCATAAGAGGTGCCGGTTACCCATCCTGGGTCTGCTGTGCACCAGTAAATATCATCTGGTTTAAGATCAAGAACCCATTTTGCTGTAATATACTGAGCAATGATTGAAGAATGGACATGTAATGCACCCTTTGGTTTTCCTGTCGTTCCTGAGGTATAATGTAATACAGATGGCGTTTCTCTATCTGCAGGATGGATATCAAATTTATCTATGCGTTGATAATCATCCATATTGAATTCAATTTCCCTTTCTTCAAGCGGTTTCCCTTCGTTGTGTAAAACAATTATGTATCTTAATTCTAAAAGTTGAGATTTTATCTTACGAACTTTTGACAGATGTTTACGCGTGGTCAAAATTGCAGTGGTTTTGGCATCATCGAGTCTGGTGAACAATGCCTCTTCACCAAAAGCGGAAAAGAGTGGTTGAACAATAAATCCTGCCTTGAGTATACCAATAAATGATATGTACAATTCAGGTATGCGGTCCATAAATATACAGACCCGCTCGCCTTTTTTAATCCCGAGGGAAGTCAGGAAGTGGGCAAATTTATTGCTGTTTATCCTTATATCCTCATATGTGAAATGCCTGACCTCACCGCTAAAACCCTGCCAGACCAATCCCAGTTTATTGCCCATACCGAGTTCGCATATCCGGTCACTGCAATAATAACCAATGTTATACATCCCATTCTTACCATACCCAAGTTCCTGCTCACTCAATTTCCAATCAAAATTTTTATATCGTTCCTCGTAAGAACCAATATTGGACATCAGTCAACCTCCTGTTTATCTTCAATTATTGCTATTGCACAGGCATATTTCCTTGAAATGCCTGTCCCTGTGTGAATATGATTTCTGTTTTGGAACAGATTATTTTTAAATGGTTCGTTTATACTGACTTTGTTGTCTTCTTTTAATTCAATATTTTTAAAGAAAAAACCATAATACAAACCAATGCCTAATGCCTTTAGAATTGCCTCTTTAATACTAAATTTTAAACCCGCAAACAAGTGATTTTTTTTAATTGTTTTCAACTCTCCTGAGGTAAAGACCTGATTAAGAAAATCTCCAGAGACCTTTGAGAATCGGGTAATTTCAATCAGATCAATGCCGATACCCTTTATCATTTATTTCAGGGGTATAAAAGTATTTTACCGCAATTTCCGCTTTCCATCAATTCCATCCCTTTTTGAAATTCTTCAAGCCGAAACTTGTGCGTGATTACCGGTTCAAGGTCAATCCTTCCTGAGGCAAGGAATCTCGTTGTCTTATACCAGGTTGAAAACATCAATCTTCCATTTATCCCCTGTATTGTGAAATACTTAAATACGATCTCAGCAAGGTCTATCTTCAAAGGTTTGTCAGGTATGCCCAGGATTGAATACCTTCCTCCCGGTCTCAAAACCTTAAGCCCTTCTGTGATTGCACTCTGGTTTCCTGACATCTCCAATACTACATCTACCCCTTTACCGTTCGTATTCTCCATAATAGTTTCCACAATCTTATTTTTCTTTGGATTCAACACAATATCTGCTCCGAGTTTCTTGGCAAGGTGTAGTCTATATTCATTTACCTCAGTGGCAATGATTTTAGTGGCTCCGCAGGTCTTACAGACTGCAATAGACATCAATCCAATCGGTCCACACCCGGTGATTAAAACCGTATTGCCCGCAATCTCTCCGGCAAGAACCGTATGGATGGCATTACCAAGTGGTTCCATCACCGATACATAATCATTCGGAATCTTATCTTCAATGACCCAGGCATTATTTGCTGGAACCACAGCATATTCAGCGAATACACCATCAATATCAACACCAAATATCTTTACATTCCCACAGATATGGGCAAGACCAATTCTGCAGAGATAACAATATCCACAGGCAATATGGGTCTCTGCGGAGATAATATCGTCTTTCTTTATGTGCTGGACATTGGCACCTACCTCAACGACCTGTCCGCACAACTCATGCCCCATAATCTGGGGAATCTTTTTTATTCTCTTTTCTGCCCATTCATTCCACTGGAAAATATGTAGGTCTGTTCCGCAGATTGAAGTTGCTAAAACTTTTACCAGGACCTCGTTGGGTCCTGGTGTCGGGACCGGAACATCTAATAATTCTGCACCGGGTTCAGATTTTGTCTTAACGACTGCCTTCATTGTTGTCATACCAAATTATAATAAAAAAAATCTCAAAGTCAAGATTGCATTATTTTTCTATGCCTGGACTTGTAGTTTTTAGATATATTAATTATTTTGCCACCTCGGTTGCCCGAGTTTCCCTTACCACTGTTACCTTTATCTGTCCAGGATATTGAATCTCTTTCTCAATCCTGCGGGCAATGTCATTGGCAATATTACTAACCTCTGCATCAGAAATCACACCAGGATTGACCATCACCCTTACTTCTCTTCCTGCCTGAATTGCATAAACCCTTTCCACACCATTGAATGAAGAAACGAGTTCTTCAAGCGCCTTCAGTCTTTTTATATAAGCCTCTATCGTTTCCCTTCTTGCACCAGGTCTTGCACTTGAGATTGAATCCGCTATCTCAACAATGAAAGCATAAGGACTATTCGGTTCAACCTCTTCGTGATGTGATGCAATCGCATTGACGATTATTTCATTTTCATTAAATTTTGCCGCAAGTTCAGCTCCAATCTGGGCATGAGGACCTTCCATTGTTAAATCTGCGACTTTGCCTAAGTCATGTAAAAGCCCTGCCCTTTTGGCAATTATCGGGTCGAGCCCTAATTCCTGGGCAATGAGTGAAGAAAGGTAGGCAACCTCTTTTGAGTGTTGCATAAGATTCTGGCCGTAACTTGTGCGGAAACGCATTTTCCCGAGGTGACGGGCAAGTTCCGGGGCAAGTCCGATTATCCCTAATTCAAGGCATATCTCTTCTCCTGTATTTTTTATTACAGTCTCTATCTCCTTCTGGGCACTTTTAACAACTTCCTCAATACGGGCAGGATGGATTCTTCCATCCGAGATCAATTTTGACATTGCAATCCGTGCAACCTCCCTTCGGATTGGGTCAAAACAGGAGAGTGATATTGTCTCAGGTGAATCATCGATTATCACCTCAACCCCGGTGAGATTTTCAAATGCCCTGATATTTCTGCCTTCTCTTCCAATAATCCTGCCTTTCATCTCTTCAGAGGGGATTGAGACTACTGATATTGTTGTCTCCATCGTATGGCTTGTTGCACATTTCTGGATTGCCTGGAGGATGATTTCACGGGCAGTCTCTTCTGCCTTCTGTCTTGCCTCCTCTTTTATCCGATTCAAAAGCGCCGCTGCCTCATGCCTGACTTCTGCTTCTAAATTTTTCATTAGAGAAGCCTTTGCCTCTTCCTTTGAAAGATTGGCAATCTTCTGTAATGCCTCAGTCTCTTCTTTAATCAACTGGTCAAACCTTTCTGATTTTACCTGGATTATTTTTTCCCGATTCTGGAGATTATGTTCTTTATTCATAAGTTCCTTTTCTTTGTCAATTATCAACCGTTCCCTTCTCTCCAGACTATTTTCTTTTTCTAAGAGACGGCGCTCAGCCTTTTCAATCTCCCTCCTGCGATTCAGGGTTTCTTTTTCAAAATTCAATTTTTCTTGATACCAGCGTTCTTTGGCAGCAATCTCTGCAGATTTTCTATAATTTTCTGCCTCTTTTTTGGCATCTTCAATTATTTTTCTTGCCTCTTCCTGGGCACCTATTATCTTTGCCCGATTGTATTTGAGATAAAAGAAGCCAACAAAAATTGCTTCTAAAGCCAGTATGATTATGGCAATTATTAGCACTGTCATAACAACCTCCTCCCCGGGGCTGGTTTGAACACCCCCGGGTAATTTCTTTAAAGTCCCCGCAGATGCCGTGTGGGAAAAAGTCTCTGAACCCAAGGTTAAAGTGGGCGCCTGTCAACTACAGACAAAGTCTGTAGCCAAACTTGGCTCCCTAACGATGGGTGTTGGCTCAAGACTTAATGCCCATCACGAGCATCGCAGGGAACGAATTAAGTAACAGCCTCGTCAATCTTGAGGATTAATGAATTAATCCTCTGCTCCAATTCGGAAATTTTTTTATTTAAATGGTCTTCTTTCTGTAAAAATTCATCCACCAGATTCAAACAGGCAAGGACTGCAATCTTGGTGGTTGATGGTAAGGGAAATTCACGATGAATATCCCTCATTTTTTTATCAACTATTTCGGCAATTTTCTTAATCCGTTCCTCATCAATATCTTCGGATGTGATTCTATAATCGTTTCCGAAGATATTGACCAACACCTCATTAGTATGACCCTTCTTCAAGTTCACTCCTAATTATTTTCAATAAAAATAATCATAAATAATTACAGGGTCATCGTATCTATCTTCTCAATCAAACCATCAACCTTTCTCTTTACCTCTTCTTCTTTCTCTTTCAACTGCCTGTTTTCTTCTTCAAGTTCACTTAACCTCTGTCTAAGTTCGTTGATCAGGTTGATCATTCTATCAATCTTTTCTTCAAGTTTTGCGATCCCGTTCAATTTGTCTCCTTTGTTCTTAAAATTGCCCCAAAGTTATTGGTTACTTCATTTATTATTTTGTTTACAAATCTATCAACCTCTTCATCCGTAAGCGTCCTATCAGGTGCTTTAAAATAGAGTCTGAAGCCAAGATTCTTTTTGCCTTCAGGTAAATTTTTCCCTTTGTAGTAGTCAAAAAGTATGACCTTCTCTAAGATCGGCCCTGCAACATGAGCAATAAAATTCTTCACCACAGGCACTTCCACATCCTCTTCAAAAAGGAATGCGAGGTCTCTAATATTTGCCGGAAACTTAGGTGGCGGGTTATAGAATGGTTCACTGACGAGAGAAAGAGTTCGATCAATCGATATCTCAAAATAATAGAATTCGCGCTCACAGAATGATGAATCAATGGCACCCAGGTAACCGATTTCATTATCAGAATACATAATCTTCACTGCCTGGCTGAACCCCTTTATCTCCTTATTTCGAAATTCTATCTCTTTTATCCGCATTGCCTCAAGGATCGTCTCCACCACTCCCTTTGCATCATAGTAATTCAGTTTTTGGTCAGTATTTTCCCAAAAATTTGGGTAGCGTTCACCACCCATTATTGCACCGAGTTTCTTTTCTTCAAATGGCTCGGTATTTAAAAGCACATTACCGACCTCAAAGAGTTTAAGAGAATAATTACCCTTTGAAAGGTTGTAATGTACTGTATCAAGGAGACCCAGAAATAGAGTAGGTCTTAATGCATTGAACCGCTCATTAAGCGGGTTTTTTAATTTCACAAACCCACTGTATCCAAGGCTTTCAAGCCTTTCACTGGATACAAGTGAGAGATTGTAGGTTTCACTGAAACCCAGTCCTATCATATAGGACTTCAGAAATTTTATAAAATTGCGACTTTTGTCATATAACTTCGTAACTCCCCAGCGTGCTGGTGGAATATCTGGAATGTTCATATAGCCATAGATTCGTGCGACCTCTTCATAGATATCCTCTTCGATCTGGAGGTCATATCTGTAATGAGGTATCCTTGCCTTCAACTGATTTTTACCCGATACCCTTATCTCACACTTATCAAGAAGATTCTTCACATCCTCAGATTTAAGATTTAGAGAGAGTATCGTATTCATTCTATCCAGTGAGAATGGGATAACCTTTAATCCTGTCTTCTTCCCGGTACTTATGTAATTCGTCTCTTTTGCCCCGGCCGATGTCTTGAATCCTTCTCCGGTTATTCGCGAAACCTCATCAACCATTGATAAATCAGCGCCCCTTTCAAACCTGATTGAAGCCTCGGTCTGTATTCCAAGTTTTCTTCTTGTGTGCGCAATCCTGCTGGGACTAAAATATGCGCTCTCAAGTAAAATCCGTCTTGTTGAATTTGTAATTTGTGAAGACCGTGCCCCAATTATTCCCGCAAGGGCAATTGGCCCGTTTTTATCTGCAATCACAAGGTCGTTTTCATCCAGTTTAAAAACAGTTCCTTCAAGAGTTACGAATTGCTCATTCTTGTGTGCCTTTCTAATTATTACTGGCAAATCAAGCAAATCAAGGTCAAAGGGATGGAGTGGTTGACCGTATAATAGCATATTGATATTCGTGATATCAACGACATTATTTATCGCATTCATTCCCATAGAATGAAGACGCCACTTGACGGAAAATGGTGATTCAAAAACAGTAACACCTTCGAATATCCTTGCAGTATACCTTGGGCAACCATCCGGGTCAAGAATCTTTATCAATGACTGATCAGTATGATTTGTTTGTTTAGGATTTCTTTCCTTGAAACTGAATTTTATCCCAAGGCCAATGCTGAATTCCCTTGCAAGTCCAATCACAGATAAAAGGTCAGGACGGTTTGTATTGACCTTTATATCAAGCACAACATCATCAAAATAATCGCTGAAATGTGCCCCTTCTCTTCCCTTATCCAGAATAATAACACCGGTTGATTTCTCAGCAATACCGAGTTCCTCTTCACTGACAAGCATTCCATTTGATTTTACACCATCAAAATCCATTTCGCCAATTAACTGTTCTTTGAATCTTTTTCCTGCACCCACAACAAAAACAAGGTCGTTCAATTTAACATTCGTTGCTGAAGTTACTATCTGCTGATGGGTCGTTGTTTTTATCTCAAGGATATTCAAATTTTTCAGGGTGGGATGGGGTGTAATCTTTACAATCCTGCCGATTACAATATCACCAGGGCAGAGGTTCTGCTGTTCACCAATTTCAAAACCAAGATTATTCGCCACCTTATGGAGTGACTTCAATTCTAAATTCGTATTGAGAATTTCTTCAAGCCATTTGATAGAGACTAACATCTAACTCTCCATATTAAAATTGCTCCAGAAATCTTATATCATTATTATAAAAGACCCTTATGTCGTCGATTAGATACTTGATGATTGCCACCCGCTCAACACCCATACCCAGTGCATAGCCAGAATACTCTTTTGGTGAAATTTTGACATTCTTTAGAACCTGGGGATGGACCATACCACAGCCAAGCATTTCAAGCCAGCCCGTATTCCCACAGACCGGACATCCTTCACCCTGACACACTGAACAACTTATAGCAAGTTCGCCTGAAGGTTCGGTGAACGGGAAAAAACTCGGTCTCAGTTCATATCTTGTCTTTGGACCGAAGATGTGTTTCACAAACTCACCGAGGAGCCATTTCAATTCGCCAAAAGAAACCCCTTTATCAACATATAGAACTTCAACCTGATGGAATACAGGTGAATGGCTCGGGTCAAATGGGTCAAACCGATAACATCTTCCCGGGCAGATAATCTTTATCGGTGGTTTTATTTTTTCCATTACCCTTATCTGAACCGGAGATGTGTGGCTTCTCAAAAGTAATTCATCAGAGATATATAAACTTGAAAAATTATCACGCGCCGGGTGGTCTTTTGGTATATTCAATGCCTCAAAATTATACCAGTCATACTCAATTTCAGGTCCAGACGCCACCACAAAACCAAGTTTTTCAAAGAATGCTTCTATCTCATCCTGGATCAATGAAAGTGGATGTCTGTGCCCTACATAACCCATCCTGCCCGGCAATAATGGGTCAAATTTTTGCGTCTGTTTCTTGTTAAATTCAATCTGCTTCTGATTTAATACCTCTGATAGATGGGACTTTAAAAGATTTATCTCATTGCCAAATCTCTTTCTATCTTCGATCGGAAGGTTAACAAGTTCTTTTATCAATTCATTAAATATTCCTTTCCTGCCCAGAAAACGAATCCTGAATGACTCAAGCGTCTTTGTGTCTCTAATATTATTCAGTTCGATCTCAATCGTTGTTTTTATCTCATTCAACTTCTTTTCCATATTACAATTCTAAGCCTTTGCCTGGTCTTTCATCTTTTTGCAAACTTCAATTAAAGTATTGAATTCTTCAGGGTATTCATAGGCAAGCATCGCTAAGGTCTTGCGGTCAATATCTATATTATTCTTCTTCAGCGCGTTAATGAACTCAGAATATTTCAATCCCTGCTGTCTTAAAGCCGCATTTATCCTCGTTATCCACAATGCCCTGAATACCCTTTTTTTCTTCTTCCTTTCTCTATAAGCAGAAAGCCACGCCTTCATCACCTGCAGTCGCGCAGTCTTGTAAAGACGGTGTTTTCCACCCCAGTAACCCCTGGCTGCCTTTAGCCATTTCTTTCTGCGCTTCCGCGTATAAGGGCCGGTTTTTACTCTTGGCATTTCATCTACTCCTTTCTTTTAAAGTTAAAATGGAGAGCCTGAAATCATCAGAATTCAGACTATACCAAATATTATAACCGAATTAAAATTTCTGTCAAGTGCCACGAGATTAAAAGGCACTGGTTATTTAAAATCTTTGAATCTCTTTAAATCTGCCCTGGATACAGGTGTCAATTTTGAAAGTCTTCTCTTCCTCTTTCGTGATTTACCAGTAAGGAGATGCCTCTTCCCTGATTTCCAGCGCAGTATCTTACCACTCTTTTTAATCTTTACTCTTTTTAACCAACCCCTTTTTGTCTTAAGTTTGCTCATTACCTGTTCTCCTTTTTTGTGGAATCAATGTCACCATTATAATCTGTTCCTCTTGTTTGGGTGGAGATTCTTCACGGGCAATATCCTTTAAATCACTTACCACCCTTTCCACAAGATTTACACCCAGGTGGGAATGAAGCAATTCCCTTCCCCTTAATCTCAATTTTATCTTCACCCTATCACCTTTTTCAAGAAATTCTTTGATCTTATTCAATTTCACCTGATAGTCATGCTCAGATATCTTCATTGACAATCTCATCTCACGAACCTGGGTCTGATGCTGATGCTTTCTTGATTCCCTTTCCCGTCTTTTCTTTTCATAGACATATTTACCAAAATCCATCAGGCGGCAAACTGGTGGTTGGGCATCCGGGGAAACCTCTACAAGGTCATACCCCCTTTCTCGGGCAATGCGCAAGGCAATTGCAATATCAAAGACACCCATATATTGACGATTCTCATCGACCAGTTTTACCTTTTCTGCCCTTATTTCATTATTAACCTTTGGTAGATTTTTAATCTTCTCCCCCTTGTTCTGCATCACACAAATTAAAAAAGTCTTTTAATTTCATTTCACCAAGGTCTCCACGACCCCTTTTTCTAACTGAGACCATCTTCTTCTCAAACTCACGCTGACCAATAATGAGCATATAAGGAATCTTCTTCACCTCTGCCTCCCTTATCCGATAGTTTATCTTCATTGATTTGCTGTTCAATTCCACACGGAGCCCGTGTCTCAAACACTTCTGATAAATATCCTTTGCATAAGTTGATTCATTATCAGTTATGGGCATAACCATAACCTGAACCGGAGCAAGCCATAAAGGAAATGCGCCTGCATAGTGCTCAATCAGGGTACCAATAAACCTTTCCAGTGAGCCATACAATGCCCTGTGTATCACCACAACCTCTTTATGCTGTCCTTTTGCATCCATATACTCAATGTTAAACCGCTTGGGTAGATTAAAGTCAAACTGGACCGTGGTTGCCTGCCAGTCACGGCCCAATGCATCAAGGATATGGATATCGATCTTCGGTCCGTAAAAAACCGCTTCACCCAGCTGGATCTTATAATTGAGATTTACCTTTTTAAGGGCAGATTTCAAACCATTCTCTGCCCTTTCCCATTCTTCATCTGAACCCATAAACTTCTCTTTCTCCTTTGGGTCGCGCACCGAGAGATTTACCTGAAATTCCTCAAACCCGAATTTTTTGAATATCGTCAAAGTCAACTGGAGAATCTTTACCACCTCTTCCTCAATCTGATCAGCCCTGCAGAAGATATGGGCATCATCCTGGGTAAATCCTCTTACCCTTAAGAGGCCATGGAGTGTTCCTGATAGTTCATTTCTATAGACTGTGGCAAGTTCTGCATATTTTATCGGTAGTTCTTTATAACTCCTCACCTTTGATTTGTAAATGAGGATATGACCCGGGCAGTTCATCGGTTTGAGCACATACTCTTCATTCTCAACCGGTAAAGTGAACATTTTATCACGGTAATAATCATAGTGTCCTGATATGTGCCAGAGATTACTCCGGGCAATGTGTGGAGTCGTGATCAATTCATAACCATTCTTCAAATGTTGCTTTATCCAGTATTCTTCAATCAATCTCCTTATAATCGTCCCTTTTGGATGCCAGAATACAAGCCCTGCACCTGCCTCCTCAAATATTGAGAAGAGTTCAAGTTCTGTCCCTAATTTCCTGTGGTCTCTTTTCTGTGCGTCTTCAAGTTTTCTCAGATAACTCTTTAATTGCTCCTGGTTGGTGAATGAAATACCATAGATTCTTGAGAGCATTGGCAAGCGAGAATCACCCCGCCAGTAAGCACCAGCAACACTGAGGAGTTTGAATGCCTTTACCATTCCGGTCCTTGGAATATGAGGGCCCCTGCAGAGGTCAACAAATTCTCCATTACGATACAGACTCAGCTCTTTATCAGGAATCTCCTTTGCCAGTTCCACCTTGTAATTTTCATTCCTTCTTGCAAAGAATTCAATCACTGCCTCTTTAGTCATAACAATTCTTTCAAATGGAATATCATCCTTTATAATCTCTGCCATCTTCTCTTCAATCTTTGTAAGTTCATCATTCGTAAATGGACTTGCCCGGTCAAAATCATAATAAAAGCCCTGGTCAATAGAAGGTCCTATGGCAAGTTTCACATCAGGCCATAATGCCTTAACCGCCATTGCCATTACATGGGAAGTTGAATGCCAGAATATCTGTTGACCTTCAGGCTCTTTGAAACTGACCAATTCTATTTCACAATCACTATCAAGCGCAGTGCTTAAATCCTTTAATTCGCCATTTATCCGCACTGCAATGCACTCGCCGTCCTTAATCAATTCCATAACCTTCTTACCCGGCTCAACTTCCATTATACTATTATTCAATTTAACTTTTAACATCGGTCAATTATAAAGCATTTTTTAATTTTGTCAATGGGAAATTGTGGATTTTATTATATTTTACATCAACTGAATCGTTTTTTTAGATAAATCCGCATCTTATTTTAAAACCTAATATTTTCTAAAAAAATTTTAATTTTTGCGATGTTTTTTATTTAATTATGGAGTTTGAACAATCTTTTTTGACCTTCTATGATCCGCTGTTCAAATGGGGATTCTCGGATTACCCTGAGTTCATATTTTGCATTATGAACGATCTCTTCTGCCTTACCATTCCTGCCATAAAGATATTCATAGGCACGGGCACCAGCAATCCTTCCCTCAAGCATTGCGGTTGATGCCTCTTCTATTGAAGCGAGGTCACCTGCAACAAAGATATGTGGTTTTGATGTCTGGAGGTCTTCATTATAATAAGGCACATTTCCACCAAGGTCAGGAACATATCTTATCTCACAACCTGCCTGATATAACAATTCACAAAGTGGTGACAATCCTACTGCAATCAAGACCATATCACAATCAATGACCTTTTCCTTTCCCATAATACATTCAAATTTATCATTGACCTCGGTTATCACTGCTGATTCTACACAATCCTTTCCCCTTGCCTCAATGATTGTATGTCTCAACAAGATAGGCACTCCTGCCCTTTTTATCTTTGCTGCATGGACATAATAGCCACCGATTTTGGGCAAAATCTCAATTATCGCTGCCACCTCAACACCAGCCTGGAGCAATTGATATGGAACAATCAAACCGATATTGCCTGAACCAACAACGAGCGCCCTTTTTCCCGGAACAACACCATAAACATTCATCATTGTCTGGACCGCACCTGCACCATAAACACCAGGCAGATCCGCATTCTCAAAGGCAAGCATATTCTCGCTCGCACCCATAGCAAAAACATAACTCTTTGCCTTTATCTGGAGCAAATCATCATTCTTTAGAACCCCGATTGAATCATCGTCATAATATCCTATCACCGTGGCATTCAGCATCACATCAATACCGAGCTGGTAAACACGCTCACTTAAAATCTTTGCAATATCAATCCCCCTCACACCACAATAATGCTCTTTTGAACCAAAGAATTTATGGGTCTGTTTTATTAACTGACCACCGAGCACTGGATTATCATCGATGATCAAAACCGATGCCCCCAGTTCCCTTGCAACAATCCCGGCATTCAATCCTGCAGGACCACCACCAATAATACAAATATCAACCATCCAATCTTCCTTTTCCTTTTTGCCTTTTTACCACCATTCCTTCTTTTAATGGTTCCATACAAACCATAACATTAGGTCTGCCATCAACCTCCATAAGACAGGAAGAACATTTACCAACTGCACAGAAGAATCCCCTTGGTCTATTGTATTTTTCAGAATACCTCAGAACCCTTATTCCTGCAGCGTGTAATGCAGCAGCAATTGGAAGACCTTCATAACCCTCAAGTTCTCTATCTTCAAAATAAAATTTTACTTTTTTGCCCCTTTTGAATTGTAGTATTGGATGTTCAGTTATATATCCTTCCATAATTATTTAAAATAGTTCACAGCATTTTGAAAAATTTTAAAACCATCACCTTCTTCATCCAGTTTCTTCCTTGTGTGGAGGGGATGTTGTAAATAAGAGATATGCCGTTCAGGATGGGGCATCAAACCGAGGATCCTGCCGGTCCTGTCTGAAATCCCTGCAATATTCATAATCGAACCATTGGGATTATATGGATAGCCATTGGGTCTTCCTTTTTCATCCACATATTGGAACACAATCTGTTTCTCTATTTTCTTTAATATCCCTTTGTTTTTCACCACAAACTTGCCCTCAGCATGGGCAACAGGTAATGAGATTATTTTATCTATTCCTTTGGTGAATACCGACCGCTCAGGATAGACCTTCAAATCAACCCAGCGGTCCTCAAATCTTTCAGAATCATTGGTAACAAGGCTTACTGTCTGCTCGGTAAAATAGCCATCAAAACCAGGCAATATCCCAGCCTTTACGAGCACCTGAAAACCATTGCAAATACCAAGAATGAGATTGCCCTTTTCAATAAATTTTAAGATTTTATCCTTGAGTTTATATTTAATCTCGTTTGCCAGTATCTTTCCTGCACTGATATCATCACCATAGGTAAAACCACCCGGAAATACAAGAATCTTATAATTTAAAAGATTTTTATTTTTTATCTCATCTATATAGACACGCTCTGCATCTGCACCTGCAAGTTCAAATGCATATACGGTTTCAAGGTCGCAATTCGTTCCTGCAGCCCGCACAATGAGTGCCTTAATCTTCATTCCTTTAAAGAGATGTAGATCGTTCTTCTTTCGCGCCTGAATTTTATCTTATCCTCACGCGCAAGCCAACCAAGACCCATATAAAACATATTTATCGGCAAACCCGTCTTTCGCATCAATCTCGTTATTACCATCTCACCTTCTTCTTTAAGTTTTTTCCATATATTTCCTGCGGCAAAACCAATTTCTGTATTCATAAATCCTCCTGTCTATCTAAATTACTGAAAGTTTTTAAAATTTTGTTTTGAAGATTAAAGGTTGATTTCGGTGCCGGTGCTTGCCGCATCTATTTCATATCCTGGAAAACTCTTCCGTGTCTTTTCCAGCACATTCTGGATAAAATCATCACTGCTTGATGGGTCGTGATGGGTAAATAAAATCCTCTTAACTCCACAATCTTTTGCCAGTTGCATCACCTGATTGAATGTAGAATGCCCCCAGCCAATCTTTGTATGATAATTTTCATCAACATACTGGGCATCGTGTATCAACAAATCAGCACCTTTAACAAATTTTATAAACTTTTTATATGGTGTGCGCGGGCTTGGTGAATTTAGTTCGTTGTCCGTAAGAAATACTACATTTTTATCGTCCTCAATAAATTTTAAACCAAATGTATAATTCGGATGATTATTCTCGATTACCTGGATTGCCATTTTTCCAATTTTAAATTTAGGCCTTGTCTTTTTGAATGTGAATTTTGCGGGCAGATCTGTTAATTTTATCGTCGGGAAGAATGGGATATGCATCTGATAGGAAAGTGCCTTCTTTGCCGCAACATCATTTTCTGGTCCATAGATATAAATTTTTGTATTCTTTGAATAAGCAGGGGCAAAAAATGGAAAACCCTGAATGTGGTCCCAGTGATAATGGGTAAATATCAAATGGAGGTCATTCTTTTTACTCTGTATTAAATATACACCAAGTTCCCTGATTCCGCTACCCGCATCTATGATTATTGATTCTCCATTCTTTGTTTCTATATAAACACAGGTTGTATTACCACCATATTTTATCGTTGTCGCACCAGATACCGGGATCGAACCACGGGTTCCGTAAAATTTAATTAGCATTTAATCCTTTTCCTTGACTTTCTGTCCCATCCGGCAATTTCCATCAAAGAACACACCGGATTGGATTATCAAACCCTTACATATAATATCACCATACATCTGGGCACCGCTCTGGAACTCAAGCAATTCTTCTGCCTGAATATTGCCTTCTATCTTACCACCAATCACGCCGGATTTGCAGGATATATTGCCTTTAATAAATCCTGTGCTGCCACAAAATATATTATCTTTCACCACGATATTCCCTTCAACCGTTCCATCTATCTTGATTGAACCCGTAATCTTCATATCGCCATTAACCACCGTATTCCTGCCAATTATCGTATCAATTTTGCTTTCCTTTTCCATAATCTCCTTTCTTAAATATAGATTATATTTAAAAACAAAAAGAAGTCAACAGCCAAATTAAATAATCTTTATTTCTTTACAATCTCAGGATTAACATAATTACCCTTTTTCAATCTGCCCGCACCCGGGATCCAGGACCTTGGGTCAGTAGGAATTTTATTGACCATAATCTGAAAGTGTAAATTTGAACCTGTGCACATCCCGGTTTTACCCATTTTACCTATCTCCTGTCCTTTAACGACTGTATCACCCACCGCGACATTGATCTTATTTAAATGGATATAAACCGTATGGATTCCCTGACCATGGGCAATAACAATACTCTTGCCATGCCCTTCAAGTTCTTCAGCCATTACAACAACCCCCGTATTAGCAGCAATCACCTTGGTGCCAACTGCATTGGAAATATCAATCGCCCGGTGTGACCACTTATCAAGTCCGTTATTATATCTACGGGCGATACCAAACATTGATGTTATTGAACCTGTGCAGGGCCAGATGAAATCACCATTACATAAAAGGGTATCAAAAGATTTGGCATAGGCTTTGGCAAAATACTTCCAACTCTCAAACCTCATCATTTCAAGGGTTTCTTCAGTAAGAATATGGATATCAAGTTCAGCCGTATCCTCCTCAGCAAAATCACCGGGGATCACCTTAAATGGTATTTTATAACTCTTCTTTGCTTCATTTTCCTCATATCTAAGAACCATAAAATATCTTCCTGTATCTGCATCCATAGGAACGGCAAGAACCGTCTTATACATATTCCTTCCTGCAGGATAGAGTTTATAATTGCGGTTCAAAAATTTTATTTCTGGTTTTATTAAAGGTAAAACCGTCGTCACATTGAGGGTTGCAATCTCACCCTGCTTGTAAATCTTCTTATCAAGGGAGATGCTCTGGAATATACCGTTAATGAGTGTATCTTTGAGTGCTGGATTACGCGTGATATTGTTATTGTTTTTATCAATCCTATCACCGAGATCGGTCCCCGGCTCATATTCTTTTATCTGAAGGGGTGGATTGAATATATTCAGATGAATGATTGTTGGTTCGGCAAGTTGTGGGTAAAAATCTTGTATAAACCCAATTACTTTATCTGTCGGTATTAACTTTTTATCAAGATTGAAAACCTTTTCTGAATAAATATTTTTCGTTGTATCACGCTGGGGATTATCTCCCTGGTCATCGGCATAAATATTATAAAAAAATGATACCAGTAAAATAGAAAATATTTTAACACATATATCATTCATCTGTTAATTTTAATCGATATTTTTATGGTGTCAAGTGGCTAAAATATATGAAAAAATTCGCCCCTTGATTTATCTTTAAACCTAAATAAAATAGAAATATGATTAATATATTCCTTTTCATTATTTTAACCCAGTATAGATCTATAGGTATTATTGGGGCAATGGACGAAGAGATTGCATTGATAAGAGAAGCGATGGGCATAGAAAAGACCGACACAATAGCCCAGCGGATATTTTACATTGGAGAGTTGTCAAACATACCCTGTATCTGTGTAAAGGCAGGGGTCGGAAAGGTGAATGCTGCAATCACAACAGAGATACTCATATCAAAATACAATGTTGATGCGATCATCTTTACCGGAGTTGCAGGTGGAATAAATCCTGAAATAAAGATTGGCGATGTAGTAATTGCAAAAAAGGTTATCCATCATGACTTTGGGAAAATTACACCTGCTGGATTTTTCCCTTTTGATACAACTGGTTTTTTTGCCGATAGTCTTTTGTTTGAAATTGCCTGCAAATCTGCTACTGGAATTAAATTCGCATCAATCCCCGAAAAATTATGCAAGGAAAAAAATCGCTATCCCAGAATAATATCAGGAAACATTGCTACTGGTGACCAGTTTATCGCGGACGAGAATAAAAGACGCTGGATTGAAAAAACATTCTCTGTTGAATGTGTGGAAATGGAAGGTGCGGCGGTTGCCCAGGTGTGCGTCATAAATAAGGTCCCATTTGTAATTATCAGGTCTTTGAGCGACCTTGCCAATGAGAATGCTGATATTGATTTTGAAGAATTTGTCAAATACGCTGCGCGTAATTCCATTTTAATCGTTCAGGGAATGTTCAAACTGCTCGGCAAATAGTTTTTACGGTTCACCATCGGCTATATTTAATTTCAAACCCCCTATACTCATTTGTTGGCTCTTCGTAAATTATCTCCACATCATCAACCCGTGCACCAGGTGGACCCTGCCAGCACCAGTCAATAAGTTTTTGTAGTTCAATTTCTCTGCCTTCAGCAATAACCTCAACCCTGCCGTCATCAAGATTTCTCACCCAGCCGACAAGACCGAGTCTCTGCGCTATCTCCTGTGTATGTGCCCTGAAAAATACACCCTGCACAAGGCCTGAAATAAAGAGGTGAATGCGCGAAGATTCCATAGGCGTATTATATCAATTAAAAAAATTTAGTCAATCCGTTTCTAATGGGTTATGGCACCAACGAGTGAATATACCTCCTCTGCCCCATTCTCTTTCAATACCCTTGCACATTCTTTTATTGTTGCACCTGTAGTCATCACATCATCAATGATTATTATCTTTTTATTTCTAATCGAGATACCCTTTTTTAATCGGAACGCATTCTTCACATTTTCCTGCCTTTTTTTATGGTCAAGACGGGTCTGGGTTCTGGTATTTTTGACCCTGACCAGACAGTTTAAAACAGGGATTCCGGATTCTTTATTTATAATCTTTGAAAGCAATTCAGCCTGATTATAAGTCCTGCGGAGCTTCTTCCACCAGAAAAGTGGCACTGGAGTCAAATAATCTGCATCATGCAGATAAAAGTCATTTTTCAAAATCCCGGACATACCCAGGCCAAAAAAATCAGCAAGAATGGTTTTGCCACGATACTTGAAATGGTGTATTATTTTATCAACCGGTGGCACATATAATGTAAATGCCCTGCCATAATCAAGGTTTTTCTCAAATCGGCAGAAAATACAGGTCTTGACATTTTCTATCGGTCTACCACAATGTGGACACAATGGAGATTCTGGATGGACGATGAGATTTAGGCAATCATTGCATACGAGATTCTGTTCGATCTCCTTTCCACAAACAATGCAGGAATTGGGAAGGACAAAATTCAAAAGATGATTAAAAAACCATAAGGGTAGTTTTAACAGCATATTTTTTCGCATTTATATATTCTAAACCCAATATTATACAAAATTTTTTGAGTGTCAAGAAATTTTTCCAAATTTAGTCCTTTATAATAATCTATATCAAATTTAATGAACTTTTAAAATTTAGTTAGAAAATACTTGAAATTTGATGAAATTTTTCTATAATTTTATATGGTGCGGGTAGTGAACTCTAATCACCCAGAGATTCCAAAAGATGCTCAATTATTAATGATTGATAAAAATCCCATCAATGATATATTTGATTATCATTTCTATAATGATCCCACAAAGAGAAGAAAATTTCTATTTACAATAAATAAAAAGAAAAAGGTGATTTCTTTAAATCGAGGAGAAGATATCCAGTTAATCCTTGAAGAACCCCAATATAAAAAATGTGAAAACGATTGTGATTATTGTTTTGTAAAAGGATTGCCTGAAGGTCTGCGAAAAGAATTATATTTCCGTGATGATGATTATCGTCTCTCTTTTCTTTTCGGAAATTTCTTGAGCCTCACCAATCTTACCGATGACGACATAGCGCGCATAAAAAAATTGAGATTTTCTCCCCTGTATGTATCTGTTCATACTACAAATCTTTCTTTACGGTCAAGGTTATTCAAAAATAAAAATGCTCGGCTGGTAATTGACCAGTTGAAAAAACTCATTGAAGGGGATATAAAAATCCATTGTCAGGTCGTTGTCATCCCGAAAATTACAGATGGCATAAACATAGAAAAGACTGTTAATGACCTTTTTAGATTATACCCTGGAGTATCTTCAGTCGGCATTGTCCCGGTTGGTAGAACAAGATTTCTGAAAAAATTACCTGGTATAAATAAAAGACTTGCGCAACAAATCGTTAGAGATACAAATCTAATGCATATAAATTTCAGAAAGAAATTAAAAAGGAGATTTGTTTATATTGCAGATGAATTTTATCAATACGAGAATGGAATAGGTATGATAAGACAGTTACTCGATGAGGTTGATTCAATGAAATATCCAAAGAATATCTCAGGAAAATTTCTCTTTGTCACCGGTAAACTTGCCTATCCTTATGTTAATTATCTAAAAAATAGATTGGCGAATAAAAAATTTCAGATCGATGTTCTATCGGTAAAAAATAGATTCTTTGGAGATACAGTCACCGTCTCGGGTTTGCTCACCGGTAAAGATATCTATAATGCATTGAGATTAATGAAAAAAAATTATGACCGTATTGTTTTTCCTCCCAATTGTGTAAATGACAATGGAAAATTTTTAGACGACTTTGAACTGGATGGAGTAAATTACATTGTTGCACCTTATTCAATAAAGGAATTGCTGCTATGGCTACAGTAGCGATCGTCGGCAGAAAGAATGTGGGTAAGTCATCTATATTCAATCGTCTTGTTGGCAGAAGGTTGAGCATAGTCCATGAGACCCCTGGTGTCACAAGGGATAGAATCTATGGAGAGATTTTCTGGCGGGGCAGGATATTCAATTTGATAGATACCGGTGGATTTTTCCCTGAAGAAGAAAATATTCTTGCAAGCAAAATTATGTATCAAATTGAACTTGCCCTCAAACAGGCAGATTTGATATACTTTGTTGTTGATGGAAGGACAGGTTTAATGCCTTCAGAACAGGAAATCGCGGAATTGCTTCGTGGATTGAGTAAACCCGTTTTTTTAATTGTAAATAAAGTTGATAATAAATCACTCTTGCCCGTGGTAAATGAATTTTATAAACTTGGGTTTAGTAAAATATTTGCGGTCTCAGCCGAAGGAGGTATTGGCTTTGGCGAGGTGCTTGATGAAACGATAAAATTATTGCCCGCGGTCAGGGTAAAAAAGGATACACAATTGATAAAAATCGCAATTTTGGGAAGACCGAATGCAGGAAAATCAACGCTTCTCAATACCATCATCAAGGAAGAGAGGGCAGTGGTTGATGAAAAACCAGGCACAACGCGCGACCTTGTCAATGCCCAGTTTACATTTAAAGATAAAAAGATTGAAATTATTGATACCTATGGTTTAAAAAAGCGTTCGCGTATAAAAGAACCGATAGAGTTTTATTCAATGATGAGGGTGATGCATATTATTGACGATATTGAAATTGGAATTATACTATTTGATGTGACCCAGGGTGTGGTTCACGAAGATTGTCACATTGCCTCATTATTATTGTCAAAGGCAAAAGGCATAGTAATTGCGCCGAACAAGGTTGATTTATTGAAGAAAAAAGAATACAAACTTATCCTTGATTCTACAACTGAATCATTCCGGTTTGTTGATTTTGCACCGATTGTTCTGGTTTCAGCAAAACTAAATACTGGAATTGATAGACTTCTCCAGGCAACACTTGATGTCTATTCAGAACTTCGCAAAAAGGCAGACCCCAGGATCCTGAAGGAATTGCCATTCTCTCTAAAACCACCACCAGATGGACAAATCCTGAAGATAAGTCAGGTCGGTATAAATCCACCTCAATTCAGGGTTCAAACGAGTGTCCAGTTAAAAGAAAATTATATTCAGTATCTTCGTAATACAATAAGAAATTACTTTGGCTTTGTCGGCGCGCCTGTGCTTATCAAGACCGAATTGAAAGGGAGATATAAAAGATGAATATCTTTAATATCCTGATTTCTTTTATCATTGGTATATTATTCGGGATGATACCTTTTTCTTATTTGCTCGGACTTTTAAAAGGGGTTGATTTGAAAAAAACCGGTAGTGGCAATATCGGTGCAACAAACTTAGGCAGGTCCCTTGGTCTAACATTTTTTATTACAGGATTTTTACTTGATGCCCTGAAGGGTTTTTTACCAATATTAATCGCCCGTTCTTTTGATTTCTATCCAGCCTTTGCCGGTGCCGGTGCCATTCTTGGGCATATCTTCAATCCGCTTTTTAATTTTAAAGGCGGGAAAGGTGTCTCAACCACAATTGGTGTTGCTCTCGGTATTGTTCCCAAGCCATTTTTGATAGCGATTGGAGTATGGCTGGTCATTTATCTAACCACCTATATAGTCTCCATCGCCTCAATCTGTCTCGCAATAACCTTATCAATTGCTACATTCTTCATTGGAAAAACAGCCATCAGTGAGAAGATCCTGATCCTGGTCATATGCATCCTTGTCATCTTTGCCCATCGTTCAAATATAAAAAGATTAATAAATAGAACCGAACCAAAAACGGTTCTATGGAGGAAGAAATGAATATTGCGATCCTTGGATGTGGCAATTGGGGTTCGGTTTTCGGCATAATACAGGATAAAAATGGGCACAAGGTAAAGATCTGGGAATTTGATAAAAAGCGTGCTGAATATGTTCAGAGAACAAGGGATAATAGACCATTCCTTTTGAAATATAAAATTCCTGATTCAATTATGATTGACTGGCGCCTGGATAATATTTTACAAAATTCTGAACTTGTAGTATTTGCAGTCCCCTGCCAGACATTGGGGTCGGTTTTGGTTGAAATAAAAAAGGCAGGAATAAAGATAAAGGCATTTTTGAGTCTAATAAAAGGCATAGATATAAAAACACTCCAGCTCCCTGCAGCAACGATTAAAAAGGCATTTCCTGAGAGTAAATGTTTTGTGCTCTCAGGCCCTTCAATTGCCAATGAAATCATAAGAAATGAACCAACCGCGGTCGTCCTTGCCGGCAATGATTTAAATCGAGCAAAAAAATTGCAGGGTGAGCTTGCAACAGAAAATTTCAGAATCTATCTCTCGGATGATATGCTCGGGGTTGAACTTGGAGGTGCAGTTAAAAATGTCCTTGCGCTTGCCTGTGGAATAAGCGATGGACTCGGCTTCGGCGCCAATGCCAAGGGTGCATTGATATCAAGGGGTATCGTAGAGATTGTAAGACTGGGATTAAAAATGGGTGCAAATCCTAAGACATTTTATGGATTATCAGGGCTTGGGGATCTGGTCACAACATCTTACAGTGAGGAATCAAGGAATCATGTGTTCGGCAGGATGATCGGCAGGGGCAGAAGTTTAAATGAGATAAAAAAAGATTTTGTAATGGTTGCCGAGGGTGTGCCGACTGCAAAGGCTGTGATGAAACTTGCAAAAAGATACAATGTTGAAATGCCTATAACAAAGGTTGTCTATGAAATTTTATATAAAGGTAAATCACCTTTACAGGGTTTGAAGAGTTTAATGTTAAGGTCTTTAAAAAATGAATAAAGGAGGAAAGGATGGCTGAGAAAGAGTTTTACTCAATAAAAGAAGTGGCAAAAATGCTGGAAATCCCTGCCTATGTATTGAGATACTGGGAAAAGGAATTTCCTATGCTCAGACCACACAGAAATAGACTGGGCAGGAGGTTTTATTCACAAAAGGATATTGATATAGCACGGATGATAAAGGTTATCTTGTATGAACAGGGATTTACCATTGCAGGGGCAAAGAAAAAATTGGCATCTATAATCCAGGGTCCTGAGCAATTGACCCTGCCCTTGAGTGATGCAGTGAAGATTATTAAAGAGGTGAGGGAAGAATTAAAAGAAATACGTGCTATGTTTGATTAAAGAATTGTTAATTATAGAATCCTCGTTGACAATGTGATTATGTTGGATATAATATTTAGAACTTTTCAGCGCCGATAGGCGATAAAGTTCTTAAGATGTAAACACTTATTATGTCTGCCGGGATGATGGAATTGGTAGACGTAGCGGACTTAAAATCCGCTTCTCCGCAAGGAGAGTGCCGGTTCAAGTCCGGCTCCCGGCACTGTTGTAGCCCAATCTGGAATCTATAATCTAAAGGAGATTTTTCTGTCTATATCTTGCAATTCTATTCAAAAGTGTCTTATAAGATACCCTGAGTCGCCGGGCTGCCTCTGATTTATTCCCTGCAGTCTCTTCAAGGATCTTTTTTATTAGCTCTGCCTCGGCAATTTCTCTGCCATAATTTGCTGCACTTTTCAAATCCATATTTTCTATCTTGAAATCAATCTTTCTTTTTGTAGCCGGAGGCAATAATATGTGTTCAGAATTTATTATATCGGAAGCAAGAATATTTGCCCGTTCAATTGTATTTTCTAATTCCCTCACATTCCCGGGCCAGTCATAATCCTTTAATTTTTGCAATGCAGATGCAGAAATTTTTTTATTTGATTTCAGTTTTCTTAAAAAATGTTCAACGAGCAAGGGGATATCTTCTTTTCTTTCGCGCAATGAAGGAATGGTTATTGGAAAAACACTCAATCTGTAATACAGGTCTTCACGGAATTTTTTTTCATTCACCATGGTGTGTAAATCTTTATTACTTGCAGCAATTATTCTAACATCAACCTTGATCGAAGCAGTCCCGCCCAGCCGTTCAAATGTCTTTTCCTGAATGACCCTCAATATTTTCGCCTGCAGGTCAAGTCCGAGATCTCCAATCTCATCAAGGAATATCGTTCCCCTGTGGGCAAGTTCAAATTTCCCAATCTTTCTTGCTATGGCACCGGTAAATGCACCTTTTTCTGAACCAAACAATTCATTTTCCAGTAATTCACCTGGTATCGCAGCACAGTTTATCGTTACAAATGGCTTTTCTTTTCTTAAAGATAGACTATGACAAGCCCTTGCAAACAATTCTTTACCTGTCCCTGATTCACCGAGTAAAAGCACTGTTGTCTCTGTTGCTGCAACCTTTTTCAATAGTTCAATGGATTTCTTTATTGACTCACTCGCGCCCACAATTTCAGGAAAACCATGTATGTTTTCAACCATCTCTTTGAATAAGATATTTTCATAATATATCTTTTGTTCCTCAATTATCTTCTTTACGGCAAGAATCAGTTGTTCTGTATCAAATGGTTTTGTAAGAAAATCACAGGCACCCAATTTCATCGCCTCCACTGCCCTTTCAATTGTGCCAAATGCAGTCATTATTATAAATTTTGCATCTGCATCAATGTTCTTCAATTCCCTGAGAACATCAATCCCATCAATATCAGGAAGGCGCAAATCGAGAAGCACAAGGTTTATCTTTTCGCGCCTGAAAATCTGTATCGCCTCACGCCCGGTCCTGGCAACGAGACCTGAAAAGCCAGCATCATCAAGTGCAACTTTTAAAACTTCTGCAAAACTTACATTGTCTTCAACTATGAGTATATCTGCCATCAGACCTTAAAATTCTGTATTACCTTGGCGAGTCTTTCGGTGATATTGAGCAATTCCTGACTTGTTGCTGCGAACTCTTCGGTTGCTGCTGATTGTTCTTCAAGTGAGGCGAGTATCTCTTCGGCAGCAGTGGAATTATCTCTCGAGATATTGAATGAATCTTCTATCTGCTTCAACATTGCAGTAATCTCTTCCTCTTCCTTAGAAATCACATTTTTAATATTTTTTATTGCATTGTTTAATTCTATAACTGCGCTTGATATGGTGCGCAATGATTCGATCGTGGATTTGACAACCTGATTGCCATCGTATATCGCCTTTCTCACTTCCTCTGAACTCTCTGCTACACTTCTTATTGAGTCAATCATTTCTTTAACTATTTCTCCGATCTCCATAGCGGAATTCTGGGTATTATCTGCAAGTTTTTTTATCTCATCAGCAACGATTGCAAAACCCTTTCCAAACTCACCTGCACGGGCAGCCTCAATCGAAGCATTGAGCGAGAGGATATTTATCTTTTCTGATATTTTATTTATCGTCTCTATGATTTTTGTAATCGTATTAGATACATCGTGTAATTTTGCCATCAATCCAATAAGATATTCATATCTCGAACCTATTATTTCTATATTTCTTAATGCCACATCACTCATCTGCAATCCATTGTTTGCACCAGCCGAGAAATTTTCCGCATGGACCTCAACTTTTTTTATGTTATCCACAACTGAAAAACTTATCTCGCTCAAAGACTTTCCCATAGAAATAGATTTATCAAGTTCCTGAAATTGACGGTCAACCCCTTCGGTCATCTTCTGGGTTGTTGATACGATCTCAGAAATTGCTGTTGACAACTCATTTGATGTTGAGGCAATCTGGGCACTGATTTCGCTCAAATGTCTGGATGTCTCAATGATAAGTTTTATTATACCGGACTCGGTCTCAATCAGGTTTTTTATCGCCCTGATTAAAAAATAAATCTCATCCGGTGTGCCCTTTTCTTCGATATGAACGGTCAAATCTCCTTTTTCTACTTTTTTTAGAATTTCTCTTAATTCTTTAAGACGGGTGATGTCTCGGTCAAAATCAATAATGAGCAGAAATGTTATGAATGTAAAGAAAATTAGTTTAACGAATTCCATCCCCAGATTTATCTCCGGAGACATATTCTGGGTCAAAACAATCATCAGGGCATAAGCAAAATCTACAAGGGCAATGGCATAGATTCCATTTTTTATTCCGAGCAGGTAGCCCGGATGGAGCACGATATAGAAATAGATTAGAAAGAATGGAATTCTCAATTGGGGCTGGATAAACGAAAGACAAAATGTCAGAATAATTGTAGTAACGGTGGTTATGGAATATGGAACCACAGGCGCATAAATATTTTTTCTTGAGAGGATGTGAATGACTAGTCCGAAAATAAAGACAATGGCAGTAAGTACAGGTATAAAGAACGGCACCAGAAAAAATTTAAAGATTGCACCGAATAAAAATACTATCTCAAACAAAAGGCAGAATAGCATCGTTGCCACACTGCCCTTCTTTGCAAAATTTAATCCTTTTAACCGGATATCTTCATTGGTGGTCATTATCACCTCCTGAAAATCTCCCTGGTTTTTTTCATCGCACAGAATTCACCACACATCGTGCAGGTGCGGTCTGAATGAGAAGATTTGCGGGAATATATTTTTCTTGCCCTTTGTGGGTCAATCAAGAGACTTATCATCTTTTCCCAGTTAAGGGAAAATCTTGCTCTGGATAGATAAAGGTCACGCAACTTTGCCTGAGTAACACCCTTGCCGATATCTGCAGCATGGGCAGCAATCTTCAAAGCAATAACACCTTCCCGGACATCCTCCACATTAGGTAAACCAAGGTGTTCAGAAGGTGTGACATAGCATAGAAAATCTGCCCCATAATAACCAGCAAGGGCACCACCAATTGCAGCAACGATGTGGTCGTAGCCTGCTCCGATATCTGTAACCAGGGGACCAAGCACATAGAATGGCGCACCATCGCATATTGTTTTCTGCAGTTTGATATTTGCCTCAATCTCATTTATCGGAATATGTCCTGGACCTTCTACTATTACCGAAACACCTTTCGCCCTTGCCTCCCTCACCAGGTCACCGATTATCACAAGTTCTCTTATCTGATATTCATCTGTAGCATCGCTTATAGCACCGGGTCTCAGACCATCACCAAGGCTGAGTGTCGCTGAATATTTTTTTGCCAGATTGAGGAGACGGTCATAATATTCATAGAAGGGATTTTCTTTATTATTTGTCTTCATCCACTCGATCATCATTGAACCACCCCTGCTCACCACGCCGCAGACCCTTCTCTTTTTTTCCATTCCCTTTATCGCTTCCCAAGTAACGCCACAATGGACTGTTATAAAATCAACGCCATCCTCAAGATGTTTCTCTATCGTCTCAAATAGCTCATCAACACTTGCCTTTGTAAAAGGTTTTTTCTTCTTACGCATCTCAAGCGCAACCTGATATATGGGCACAGTCCCCACGGCCACACTCGATGCACTCACAATCTCCCTGCGAATTCTATCAATATTGCCACCGGTTGATAGATCCATTACTGCATCGGCACCGCTTTCAATCGCCACCTTTAATTTTTTTAACTCATATTTTAAACTCGCAAAATCCGGTGATGTTCCTATATTGGCATTGATCTTTGTTCTGCATCCTTTTCCCAAGACAAGTGGTTTTATTTTATGAAGACGGCTCTTTATTAAAACTGCCGTGCCATTTTTTAAATTTTTTTTCAATATTTCCGCATTTATGCCTTCTTCTTTTGCCAGTCTCCTTATCAAATCAGTCATTTTTCATACTCCACATTGACACCGAGTGAAGTCTTTGGAACTGCATAGGGAACGAATTTTAAGATAAAATTCATCGCCTTTTCTTCATTGGGTGCTTCAAAGACTACAAGATAATCAGGTTTACCAAAAAGGGATAAAAATTCTCTTACTTTTATCTCTTCAGGAATCTCTAAATTCTTCACGGTATTTAAAAGTTCATCAGCACGACCCGGAATCACATCAAGCATCGTAATAAAAGTCATTCTGCCTCCTCATAAACTATATTATATGCTAAAATGTAAACCTGTCAAGGAATTGATTTTTTATACTGTGCCCTGATATATTCTATATTTTTTGTATAACCTTCCCCCCATTTTTATTATTGTATTATTTACTGGGTAATTATCTTCAAGGGTCCAGCTTAATTCACCGCTGAGATAACCAAGTTTCATCCCTGCCTTCAGGGTTTCAAAAACCATCAATCCTTCAAGTCCCAATCTTTGATAATCTTTCTTAACCCCCATAATCATTAACCGGGCTTCCTTAATCTTATTTTTGTAATACAAAAATTTTAACATACCGGGGAGATTTAAATTACCATTCAGTTTCTTTAAAATAAAGTTATAGTTTGGAACCGTAAGGGAAACACCTATGGGCACATTATCAATTTCAACAATAATGACCAATTCAGGAACAATGAGATCCTTGAGGGTTTTTGCTATATGACTGAACTCCGTATCGGTCATCGGCACAAATCCCCAGTTTCTACTCCAGGCATCATTATAGACCTCCTGTATCTTTTTAACTTCATTGTGAAAATCATCGATGTTAACCGGTCTGACTTTTAAATCTTTAACCCTTTTGCGAATTGCCGAGCACATTCTCTCTAACCGTTCAATTGGTGCATTCTTCGCCTCAATGTAAAAGGCGTATAAATCTTTTACCTTGGTCAGACCTGCAACTTCTGCAAGTTTGTGATAATATTCAAAAGTGTATGTCATCATTATCATCGGTTCTAAAAAATAACCTTCAAGGAGGAAACCTAATTCTTCATTCGTTGATGGATTGAATGGCCCAACAAATTTGGTCATCCCCTTCTCTTTATGAAAGTTATGCACTGCCTTGAACAACGCAACCGCTGCCTCGGCATCATTCTCACATTCAAAAAATCCAAAATATCCTGTCTTTTCATTCCAGAATTCAATAAAATTATAATCTACTATGGCACAAATCCTGCCCACAACTTCTTTATCACGATAAGCAAGAAACATCTCACGCTCTGCATGTTCCCAGAAGGGATACTTCTTTTTGTCAAAAAGATTGTAAACATCCTTTCTCAATGGTGGAACCCAGTAGCGATTGTTTTTGTATAAGCGATAGGGTAATTCTATGAATTCCTTTAATTCCTTTTCGTTTTTTACAGGGATGATTTTAATCACTTCACAAGCCCAAATTCCTTTGCACACTTCTCAAATGTGTCAAGCACAATTGAAATATCCTCATCAGTATGTGTTGCCATATAACTCGTCCTTATGAGTGCACGACCCGGAGGTGTTGCCGGTGAAATAACCGGGTTGGCAAAGATACCATTTTCAAAGAGCATCTTCCAGAAGGCAAAACACTTTTCATCTTCACCGATAATGACCGGAATCACCGGGGTTGTGCTTTCACCCGTATCAAGCCCTATCTCTTTAAATCCCTGTCTAACTTTTTCTGTTACCTCCCAGAGTCTTTTTCTTCGTTCAGGTTCGGTCTTTATTATCTCCAGAGATTTCAGGGCACTGGCAACAGATGCGGGTGTCATACTTGCTGAAAATATGAGTGCGCGGGCAGTATGCCTGATATGGGTTATCACATCCTTTTCAGCAACAACAAAACCACCAAGTGAGGCAAATGATTTGCTGAATGTTCCCATAATTATATCCACTTCATTTAATAGATTAAAATGTTCACACACACCGCGGCCATTTTTGCCCAGCACACCTATACCATGGGCATCATCTACAAGCAATCTTGCATTATATTTTTTCTTCAGTTTAACAACTTCGGGTAGATTTATTACATCACCTTCCATACTGAAAACCCCATCCACAACAATCAACTTCCCTTTGTTATGCGGAATTGACTTCAGTATTCTTTCCAAATCCTCCATATCATTATGTTTAAATTTTTTGACATCAGCAAACGAGAGTCTGCATCCATCTATGATAGAAGCATGGTCCTGTCTATCTATGACTATAACATCATCTTTGCCCGCAATTGCAGATATTATTCCGAGGTTTGTTTGAAACCCGGTTGAAAAAATAATACCATCATCTTTTTCAAAAAATTCGGCAAGTTCTTTTTCAAGTTTTATATGGATATCAAGAGTTCCATTCAAGAATCTTGAACCAGAGCAGGTAGAACCATATTTTTTTATTGCTTCAATCGCAGCCTGTTTGAGTCTTTCATCTGCTGCCAGTCCAAGATAACCATTTGAACCGATCATTATATATTCTCTACCATTTATCCAGACCCTGTGGTCCTGGACTGATTCAATCGGTGTAAAATATGGGTAAATATCCATACCTCTGGCACGGTTTACTGCATCAACCGTTGCTTTGCACTTTTTAAATATATCCATTTTTTGATTATAATAAATTTCTCATCAAAGTCAATATCATAAAATATTCCGCAAAAACCATTTCAGTTCGAAGACCCGATCAATATCCTCAGAGTTTAGATATTTTTTTATCTCATTATCTTCCTCAGCAATCTTCTTTAAATGTCTTTTTTCCTCCATTGCCTTGAATGAGAGTTTCTGCACCAGGTCATATGCTGTTTTTCTGCTCATCCCTTTCTCAATCAATCTATTCATCAAATTTTGTGATGCATAAAGGCCAAGACTATTTTTGATATTTTCCATCATTCGCTCAGGATAAACCCTTAAATTTTCTAATACCCACAACATCTTCATCGTTGTATAATGAACAATGTGAAATGCATCTGGTATGATGACCCGCTCAACTGACGAATTAGTGAGGTCCCTTTCATGCCAGAGATTTATATTTTCAAATGCTGGAATCAGATATCCCCTGAGCACCTTTACAAGACCACATACCCTTTCGCAGGTGATGGGATTCTGTTTATGGGGCATTGCTGAAGAGCCCTTCTGCCCCCTGGTAAAAGGTTCAGAGACTTCACCGATTTCTGAGCGTGAAAGATTCCTTATCTCAGTAGCAATTCGCTCTATGGCACAACCATATAATACAAGAACAGTCAAAAGATAGGCATGGCGGTCCCTTGGTATGACCTGGGTGGAGACTGGCTCGGGCTGTAGATTTAATTTTTTCATCACCCTTTTTTCAATATCAGGCTTCAGGATTGTATAACTACCGACTGCACCTGATAATTTACCAAAAGAGATTTCTTTTAGTGCCTGATTCATTCTATCCCTTGCCCTCAATACCTCCTGATACCAGGAATTTATTTTATATCCAAATGTGATGGGCTGGGCAAATATGCCATGTGTTCTGCCAATTTGTGGTGTCTTGCGATATTTTAGTGCAAGTTTTCTTAGAATTTTCAATAATTTACTAACATCCTGTAAAATTATATTAAGCCCATCCCTTAATATCAATCCCCAGGCAGTATCAACGAGGTCATAAGAAGTCATCCCAAAATGTAGCCATCTTCCTTCTTCTTTTCCAATCTTTTCTCTTACTGCCTCAAGGAATGCGATGACATCATGATTGGTTATCTTCTCTATCTCATCAACCCTTTTGGGGTCTATTTTTATCTTCTCTAATCTCTGACTTAAACCCTTGGGAATGATTCCCAGCTCTTCCTGCACCCGGGCAACTGCCTGTTCGACAATAACCCAGACCTTCATTTTGTGCTCTTCACTGAAGATATTTCTGATCTCTTCGGTCTCGTATCGCTTAATCATAAATTATTATATCCATTTTTTTTCTAATTGCAACTGCTAAATAAGCGGGGAAGAATTCGTTAAACGTTTACCGTGAAGCGTGAAACGGAAAAAGAAGAAGGCAAATTTAGGCAATTGGAGAAATAAAGAAAAGGGGATTAAGGGGTATTGAGAAAAATGCATAATAGCCCTCATCACTCTCTATCTCCTATTATAACCCTTGTTTATGATAGGAGCGGTCGGATTTAACCGACAATATGCCGATATATATTTTCCAAAGGGAGGAATATGACCTTTTATTTAAAATCTTATTCTAACTGCGCTGTTTTTTTCTTTATCGTAAGACAAAAATTATCTTCAAAACCTTTTCCTGATCATAGTTCTTAAGGCGGATAAAATATGCGCCATCAGGCACAGGATTATTATTATCATCACAACCATCCCAGATGAGTGTATATTTGCCTGAGATTTTGAAATCATTCAATAATCTTTTGACAAACCGACCTGACCTATCATATACATCAATTGTCACAATGCCGGGCAGATCAATAGAGTAATCTATTTTTACTGATTCATTAAATGGATTGGGCTGGATAAAGAAATTTTTGCTGATATCTCTGCCTGATAAATCAAATTTCTGATATATCGGAATCAATCTTACTGGTTCATCCGGTCTCAAACAGACGAGTGTGCGATTTGGTAGCTCAACCCATTTCTGGCTGAGTGAATCAAGGGGCTGGGATCCAACAACCCAGAATTTAGAAACAATAGAATCAGGATAATAATAGACAGTGATTGCCTTTGGTTCTGCCCTTGTGAAATTCAATGCCCAGAGTGTATTGCCTGAGGTCATCACAAAGTTCAACTCTGCCTTGTTCATACCGAGTGCAGAATCAAGTTTTATTACCGCCATTTTGATACAATCTTCAATCGTTAGGTCAGGATACATATCCATCACCTCAACAAGCAATATTGAATACAGGTCAGAATCAAGGTAATTCAATTCATAATCAGGTGGATTCTGCTCAAGGTAAAAAGGATTGATTACTTCAATTAGTTTTAAAAGAACATCAGTATTTATAGTGCCATTATGGGCAAAGAGCATATCAAATCTTCTATTGATACACTTTCTTCTAAAAGGATGCGGGTCTGGAATTCCACCTGCAGGACCGCTTGAACCCCTGCGCACATGGGCAACTGCAGATTTTTTTATATTTCTGGTCAATTCTTCAACCATCTCAGGATACCTTGGGTCAAGTGGTGCTGATGGTTCACCCCTACGGATAACTGGAAGTAATGTGTCACACTTTGATTCAAGATAATATCCCATACCCCAGCCATCAGGATTATTCACACCGAGTGCACGCAGAGACTCAAGGTGGGTTCTTATTAAAGGATTAACAATCAATGTGTCTGTAGAAAAGATTATACCCCAGAACCTGCATTCGTGATTCTTGCCTGAAGGCGAACTGCAATTGATTAAAAATATAAAGAAAATGATAATCAGCAAAATGTTCTTTTTGTTTCTAATCCCGGGGTGCATAAATCAATTATATCTATAACGCGGAAACCGTCAATAAAGACATAGAAATTCTGCAACATTTTTCCGCCTGCCTAAAAAATGTTGCAGAATCCCTCAGAAACCGCTTCTCTATTTTAATAGAATCACTTTCTCAACCTTCTTATATCCATCTGCCTCAAAATACACAAAATAAACCCAAGAAGGAAGTCTATGCCCTGAATCATCAGTGCCGTCCCAGATAATCGTAGACCGTTCACCGTTTACCGTCAACCGAGAAAAATCCCGCACCATTCTGCCACTGGCATCAAAAATCCTCAAATTTATATCCGGTACCCTGTATCGTGTATCCTGTATCCTGTATCCTGCATTATGTATCATGTATCTGATTCCCAATCTATCACTGAAGGGTGAGGGAAAGGCATTAAAATAAATTCCTGATTGAGTATTTATCATTGATTCTAATATACCGACCTGGTCAGGATAGGTCTTTATTAAATACGCATTATTGTCACCCGGACCATAGGAATTCGTTATTCCGGCAATGATATAACCATTATCTGAAGTTTGCTTGATTGAATAGGCGCAGTCTGTTCCTGCACCACCCTGCATCAACATCCATATATTCAATCCTCCGGTATCTGCCCTCACTACATAGAGTTCATAACTGAAATTCCCAGCAATGACATAATCCTTTTCACCTATCTCCTCGATTGAATAGGCATAATCATCATTCAAACTACCCTGAAAAGTATCCCAGACCAGGTTGCCGCGTCGATTGTATCTTAATAAACACCATTCATAGCCTAAGAGATTGACATATGCGGTTCCACAAACAACATACCCTGAATCTGCGGTCTGTTTAACACAGAAACCGCTTTCATCAAGATTCACACCATATAGCCCTGTCCATTCTTCATTGCCGAGCGAATCTAATTTCATAACCAGAACATCATAACCTCCAGCAGAGGATGAATTGGTCGTGCCACAAATTAAAAAACCACCATCTCCTGTTGAGACAATTGAATATCCAATTTCATCAAGTGAATCGCCGTATGTCTTTGTCCATATCGAGTCACCATTTTCGTCTATCTTTATCAAAAATATATCACGCATACCATGGCCATAAGAATCAGTGGAACCCACAATCAAATATTTATTAGATGTAGCACAGAATGAATAACCATAATCATCTCCAGTTCCGCCATATGCCTTTGACCATAATGGATAACCAGAGGAATCAACTTTGAAGACATAAACATCATAACCACCACTGCCAGAAGAATTTGTTGAGCCAATTGCGATGAATCCTTTATCAGGAAATTCTAAGACTGCGCGTGTATAATCATCTCCATCACCACCATAAATCCTTGCCCATTGAACCTGTGGACTTTGAGCCAAAAGAAAGAAGATAACTGTAAGGAACATTAATTTATTTTTAACTTATTAGTTTTTATTTCTCGTGCTTATTTCACCACAACAAATTTATAAACCTTATCCCTTATTTTAAGAAAATAGACTCCGGATTCAAGCCTATTTGTTAGATTATTGTAATCCGATTGAAAGGAAATTGCCCTTCCATAGATGTCATAAATTTGGACTGTTCCATCAAGAGGTAGATTTATATTTGCAAGAGGACTGATGGGATTTGTAAATATATGCAATGGATTATGCATGGCAGATTCTTTTGATTCCTCAATGGATACAATTGGACCATTATAAACCTGCAGACCTGCACTGTAATCACCGATATAAACATTATTTCCAGCCACAGAGACTCCATAGGCATAGTCCGCAGTGATATAATAGCCGACCTCATGGGGATTGGTGGGATTTGAGATATCTACTATTCTTAAACCGCTCTGATATCCTGCAATATAGGCATAGTTATTCCAGATGAAGATGTCTTCATTAAAACCAGAAAGACCGCAGAATCCTACCTGATAAGGATTTGAAGGGTTTAATACATTTATGATCCTCAATCCCTGATACCAGTCAAGGACATAGGCATACGAACCATAGACAAAGACGCTCCAGGCATAACCCGGAATATCACAAACACCAACTATACTCGGTGCAGATGGATTTGAAATATTGATGATAACAAGCCCCATTGATGTATCAGCAACATAGGCGTAATTCCCTGAGACAAAGACACTGTGCACCCGCTGGGGTGGCATACAATAACCTACTTCCACAGGATTTGATGGATTTGAAATATTGAGTATCCTCAAACCCATATTCCAGTCTGCAACATAGGCATAATTTCCAGAGACATAAACTTGAAGTGCTAAACCAGGACTGCTCCAGGAACCAACCTCATAGGGATTTGAAGGTGTGCTAATATTTATTATCTGCATTGACAAATAGTCTGCGACATAGGCATAATTGCCCTGAACAAAGACATCCCAGCATATCCCTGGTGTATCAAGATAGCCGACTCTGATTGGATTATTGGGATTAGAAATATTACATATCTGGAGTCCACCATAATCATTCGCCAGATATGCATAGGAGCCTGTTGTATATATCCCCCTCGTATAATTCAAACTCGTGAATGTACCTACCTCTGATGGATTTGATGGGTTTGATACATTAACAATCCTCAATCCTCCGGGTCCATCAGCAACATAGGAATAATTGTCATAGATCATTACCTCAAAAGAATTTCCAGGTGTATTATAATATCCAGCCTCAAAAGGAGAAGATGGATTGCTGATGTTGATTATCCTGAGTCCGGCATCAAAATTAGCAAGGTAGGCATAACTACCTGAAACCCACACACCCATTGCCCAGCCCTGGGGAAAACAAGAACCAACATAATATGGATTTGCAGGATTTGAAATATTCAGTATCAGTAGTCCTCCAACAAAGTCTGCAATATAGGCATAAGGGCTTGAAACAAAGACATCCCAGCATATCCCTGGTGTATCATAACTTCCTATCTGTTGTGGATTAGTAGGATTTGAGACATCAATGATAATTAATCCACCCATATCATAATCTGCGAGGTATGCATAATTGCCGCTGACAAAGACTGCCATCGTTACCCCTGGATCATTATCCCAGTATCCTACTTCAACAGGATTTGCAGGATTGGAGATATTTATAATCCTTAATCCATTTGTCCAGTCAGCAATATACGCATAACTGCCCGAGATAAAGACATCACGGGCATACCCAGGGGTGATGATATACCCAAGTTTTGATGGTGCTGAAGGGTTTGTGACATCCCAAATCTCCATCCCATACTTTCCTCCGGCAACATAGATTCGGTTATTCAAATAATATAATCCTTCAACCAGACCCCTGGTCTTTATCTGACCAACCTCAACAGGGTTTGATGGGTTTGATAGGTTTATGATGTTTATCCCACCACCAGCACCAAGAAAGACCAGATTTCTGGACATATCAAGTGCTACTGCATTTGCCGGGCCAAAGGGCCAGTTTCCAATGAATCTGACATTTGAAGAATCGTAAGCAAGCGGTGAAATATTCGGTATCATTGGGTTTGGATCGAGCAGGAATAAACAAAGGATTATGGAATTCATAATTCCTCCTTTTAGTAGATTACAATTTTTTTTCTGTAATTTTCTCTGCTGTCATTCAAAATCAGAAAATAGACACCATTGCTCAAATCTTCTGTCTTACATTGGATAAAAAATCTCTTATATTCTTTTTCAATCTGATAAGGCACTTTTACAACCCGTCCACAGGCATCGAAGATGAAAATAGAAGGTTTGTTTTTCCCATAAAATTCTATCTTCAGATTTGTTCCTTTTCTTACCAGCGTCGGTATCATAAGTTTTGAAAGATTACCTGCTTTTGCCTCTTCGCCAATCATCTGGGTAATATCATTGCTACACCAGAATCCCCTTCCAGGCTGGTAATAGAACACACCTGCATTTCCTGCACGCAGACCACCCGACCAGTAGATAGAAATCGGAAATGTTTCCTGTTCAATTGTATTTCCTCCATCAAATGAACGGGCAACCAGGACCACATTTGGAGAAACATAGTGCAGGAAGTATAGATTTCCATTAGGAGATACCGAAACAGTTATGGGATAATAAGGAAGGCTGTCAAAGGTTGAGGTATTCAAATTGTATCTGTATAATTGTTCGCCTGCAATAAAGAGTAGTTTACGGGTATTATCATAGGCGAGTTCTCCTCCACGGTCAATAAGACCTGTCCAATTTGCACCCCGGTCATAACTCACAAATGTTGAATCATAGGTTGCAACGAATATTGTATCAAGACCAACAAGATTTGAGAAGGAACTCTGTTTTTCAAAAACCTCTATAAAGTTGTTTCCACCCGCAGTGGAACGGATAATAATACGGTCGCTCACACCAATGACTATATTCGGGTCACTCGTAATCAAAAAGTCATTTACAAGATAAGTGGAATCAACCTTTTCCCAGTTCTGTCCATTGTCTGTGGAACGGAATATCGTGCCGATGCTTGGAGTCATTCCTGCAAGTTGGATATCCATTGCCGAGACGATTAGAAAATTTGGATTTGTCGGTGCTAACTCAATTGCCGAACCCATCAATAAGAAATTGACATTAAGGGTATCCCACAAACCACCCCAGTTCTGTGTTCTGTAAGGGGTGCCACCAAGACCGATGAAATAAGCAGTCGTATTATTAATATCACTTGCATTTCCAGGAGAGATAAGGGCATGGGCATAGAGGTTATTGCGCATAACCTGCCAGGAGGTTCCATTATTCATTGATTTGAATACGCCCTTGCCAATACTTCCACAATAGAATGTGCCGGCACCAGCAGGAGCCATAAATGTTCCTATCTCCCTTGATTCCACTCGATTAAACAACCAGACACCATACTGCCTTCTACCGGTAAAGATGCCTGGCTGAAAAAAACTTGATACAATGACAGAATCATTTCCAGTAAATTCAATATCCACAGCCTGGAATAGACCAAATGCATAGGGTTCATTCATCCTGGTCCAGGGACCGGACGGTGATGTTGCCTGATAAATACCGGCATCTGTGGCGATGAGAATCATATTCGGATTATAAGGACTCACCTGGAGATCTGTTATCTCACCTGCAAGGATTGTATCAATAAAATTACCTGAAGGTGAATAGTATATATAAGCAAGTGTATCATCAGGCATCTTATGCCCAATGAGCCAGAATGTGGTTGGTGAACTCTTTGAATGAACAACAATATCAACATAGTCAAGTTGGTTAAATGTCTGAACAACCTGCCAGGACAATCCTGAATTTGTGCTACGAAGGAGTCTTGGTGGAAAACTATCTACAAGATAGACGACCGTGTCAGGCACATCAAAACTGCCACACTGAAAACCATTGGTATATAATACCTCTGCCCAGTCCGCCCCACCATTCAAAGTCGCCCAGACCGTGCCATTGCCATCAATAATGATGCCACGAGATTGTGTGCACATCACACCAGCCTGGGGCATACAATTCTCAAGGCACAGGTTCCAGTTTGTCCCACCATCGGTAGTGCGCCACACATCATTGGCAGAGAGTGCCAGTGCCAGATTTGGTGCATTAGGATTGGCGATTACCCACAATATCTCACCGCCCTCCGGTCCGGTAAAATTCCAGTTCCAGGGATTGAGAAATTTCGCATCTGATTTTATATGAAATTGACCGAGATGTGCCCTTTGCCAATCTTTTATAACCCTGATAGGGCTTGGAATGATTGTTGCCCCTAATAGATAAAGAAGCAAAATATTCATAATGCTTCCTTTGGCAAAATTATATATAAAATACCCGTTTTGTCAAGTATTATTTTTCTTTTATTTTTAAGAACAATTTCCACACTTTTAAGTATATTTCCCCACATTAATTTACCCCTTGACAGTTTTCATTTTTTGATTATAATAGGCTATGCATTTGAATAAAAAACGATTTTGGTCGAAAAATCAAAATGGTGGTGCTTATGACCGTTTCTAAGCGAGCGATGCGTGAGGCAATAGTTAATTCAGCAAGGTATGTCTTTGCCCGTTTTGGCTATCGTAAGACCACAATGGATTCCATTGCCCGTGCCGCACGAAAGGGCAAGAGTTCAATATATTACTATTTCAAAAACAAAGAAGAGATCTTCCTTGCGGTCGTGGAAAAAGAAGCCCAGGTTGTAAAGGATGAGATTAAGAATGCCCTCTCTGCGGTCAGTGACCCGAAGGAAAAATTGACCATCTATGTCCTCACCAGGATGAGGGTATTTTATCGTATTGCCCATTTCTACAGTTCGTTCCGCGAAGAATATTTCAAGGAATACGACTTCATCCAGCGGTTCCGTGAGAATTATGACCGTTATGAGACTAAACTCATCCTTGATATCTTACGCGAAGGCATTAAAAAAGGGATATTCTCTATCCCTGACCCAGCACTGGCGGCAAACTACTTTGTGATGGCGTTAAAGGGTTTTGAATACCTCTGGGGAACTGAAGGGGATATTGCCAGACTGGAAAAAAAGACCGAGGCAATGCTTGAGATGCTGTATCGGGGGATTTTAAAGAAATGATAAAAAATTTTTTCAGAATTTTCGACCAAAAAACATTATTAGTCAAAAATTCAATAAGGAGATAAATTACCCCCACCCTTACCCTCCCCCTTTGAAGGGGGAGGAATAAGGAGGGGGTGAAAGGAGAACTAATGCCTGCTCAACAAAAGATTTCTAAATTCATCATCAAAAATCATTCATTGGTGATCGGACTCGTATGTGTTTTGAGTATCATATTTGCAATAGGTTTAAGAAATATAAAGGTCAATGCCGATATGGCGAGTTATCTTCCAGAGTCCGACCCTGGTGTGAAACTCCTTGATTATATCAGTGAAAAATATGGTGGTAATAGTCTGGGGATTGTAATAGTTCAGGCAGAAGATGTATTCAATTTGAAAACCATAAAATCAATTGATTATTTGACCCGACAATTCAAACAGATTGATGGCATTACCTACGTCACAAGTTTAACAAATATTCTTGATATTAAAAAGACTATAGAAGGTTTGGAGATTGGCAAATTAATAGACGAAGATAATATGCCAGACCAGGAAACCTTGAATAGAATAAGAGATTATGCATTGAATAAAACAATATACCGCAATCGCCTTGTTTCTGAAGATGGAAAGACGACTTTGATTATATGCCGAATAGACGGGGATAAATCAAAGGTTGCAAAGGATATTGAGCGGGTTGTGAAAGATGCAAATTTAGAAATAAAAACCTATTTTGCCGGGCTGCCATTCCAGTTGAATATGATAAATGATTTAATCATCAAGGACCTGAAAGTCCTTATGCCCTTTGTTGCCCTGATGATTTTGATAATCCTCTATTTAAGTTTCGATAGTGTGCTGAATATCATTCTGCCACTTATAAGTGTTGGAATCAGCACATTATGGACGCTCGGCTTTATGGCATTATTAAGGATTCCGCTCACCGTCATAACCAATACAACTCCAGCAATCCTCATCGCTGTAGGCAGTGCCTATGCAATTCATGTCATCTGTAAATCTTTTGAGGAGCAAGCAGATGATCCAAAACTCAAGGCACAGAATTCCCTTTCAAAGGTGATTATCCCTGTATTCCTTGCAGCATTAACAACCATCATTGGTTTTGTCTCTTTTATCTTTGGTTCTTATCTCATAATGATCCAGCAGTTTGGGATCTTCACATCGTTTGGTATATTCATCGCATTTGTAATAAGTATTACACTGATCCCGGCGATACTTGGCAGTATCAAATACAGCAAAACAAATAAAAAACAGAATCTTGAATTCATAAATTCCCTGATGGAAAGAATGGGTATCTGGGTGATAAACCATAAAAAACTTGTATGTATCCTTGGGGCAATCATCGGGTTGGGCTTTTTATCAGGTATTCCTCTTATAAAAACAAAGGTTGATTTTCTTGATTATTTTAAGCCCGGCAGTTCGATCCGGGTCACTGAAGGAATAATGGAAAAAAGTTTTGGTGGTTCAGTTCCGGTCCAGATTCTTGTTAAAGGTGATTTGCAGGAACCCGAAGTGCTCAATGCAATGAAGGATCTCCATAACTTTCTTGACACCCTTAAAGGCGTTCACCATCCACAATCAATCATTGACCTCATTGAAGAGATGAATGATGCAATGGGTGAAGGAAAGAGAATTCCTGATACCAGAGAAAAAATAAGCAATCTCTATTTCTTGCTTGAAGGAGAAGAAACCCTAAAACAACTCATAAACGAAGATAAAACAGAAGGATTGATACAGGCAATGACCCCTGGTGCATACAATAAAGAGAGTGAATTTGTCATCAAAAAAATCCAGGAATATATAAAATTCAGGAAAAACCATATTTATCAATTTGAATTCACGGGTTCTCCAGTTGTCTATGAACATCTTAATAAAAGCCTTTTGAAGAGTCAGTTATACAGCCTTGTCATTGCGATTATATCAATATTTATCTGCCTTATATTTCTAACCCGTTCTGCGATAAATAGTTTGATAGGCATTATTCCAATATTTTTGAGCCTCTCAATGCTCTTCGGCTCAATGGGGATATTGCAGATTCCACTCGATGTGGCAACTGTGCTTGTAGGAAGTATCTGTATTGGAATTGGCATTGACTACTCAATCCATTTTCTGAATCGCTATTATTATGAAAGGAAAAATAAAAATTCAGAAACGGCAGTCCTTAATACAATAAAATATACCGGAAGCGCAATTATGGTCAATGTCTTCACTGTGATGCTTGGGTTTCTGGTTCTAATCTTTTCAAATCTCGTTCCCATCACAAGATTCGGAATATTGTTAGGCATAACGATGTTGAGTTCAGGGTTTGGTGCGACTACCCTTGTGCCCGCGATAATCTTGTTAAAAGAAAGGACAAAATGAGGCAAATTAAGGCAATTGTAGGAGTGGTTTCTAACCGGGATAATTTGAACGATTGCCCCCAATTGCCGCCAATTGCCCTCAATTGCCCCAATTGCTTTATTTTTATGATATGTGAAAGGAGGTCAAAATGAAGCTCTTTTTCATCTTTCTCATTATGCTACAGATTACAAATGCTGAGCAGAATCTTGATGCCCAGAAGATTCTGCTCAGGGTTGATGATGTCCTAACTGCACCAAAGGACCTTTCTGCCTTGATGAAGATAAATATCATCAATAAGAATGGTGATACAAAGAATCGTGAGGTCCAGATGTATCAAAAGGCAAATAACAAAAGGCTGGTAAAGGTCATCTCACCCGCAGACCAGAAAGGGATAGGATTTCTATCTTTACCCGATGATATTATGTATGTCTATCTTCCTGCCTACAAGAAGACCAGGCGTATTGCTGCCCATGTGAAGAATCAGAAATTTGTCGGAACAGACTTTACCTATGAAGACCTTGAGGCAAAGAACTACTCGGATAAATGGAACCCAGAGATACTTAAAGAAGAAAAGGATTTTTATGTCCTTGAATTGACCCCTAAATCAGGGATTGTATCAGAATATTCAAAGATGAATCTCTATGTGCGCAAAAGCGACTTCTTTCCAATAAAGGCAGAGTATTTTAATAAAAAGGGTGAGATGATAAAGATAATGGAAGTCACCAGGACCGAGAGGATAAAGGACTATATAATTCCGAAGAATTACCTGATGCAGGACCTGCGCAGCGGAAATAAAACCGAAATGGCGATGGAAGAAGTTAAACTTGATACCGGTCTTGGTGATGACATCTTTACCGAAAGGAATCTCAGTAAATAGGAAAATGGAATAGAAATAGTTGGATAGTTATATGGTTAAATTGTTTAATGGTTATTAACTATGGAACCATCTAACCATAAAACAATCAATTGCCCTCAATTGCCCCCAATTGCCTCCAATTGCCCTATTTTTATGATATGTTAAAGGAGATCAAAATGAAACACCCCCTTCCTTACCCTCCCCCTTTGAAGGGGGAGGAATAAGGAGGGGGTGAAAGGAGGTCAAAATGGCAAAAATAAAAACCATAAAAATACTTGCATTCGTTATGTTTATAAACATTGGGTTCAGCCTTGATTGGTCTGGATACCTTTCAACTGACCATCGCCTCTTTCTAAAAGAAGATTATCCACTTTCTTTTGAAGAATATCGTCTCAGTCTGAGCCCTGAACAGACAATCTCAGAAAACCTGAAATTCCACAGCGAAATCTGGCTCCGTTCATTCGGATTACCATATATCACAAACCTCTCTGACCTGTATTCAAAAGAAAAAATCACACCCTTCAATCTTGATATCAGAGAGGCATACATAGATATTTTAAAATTTCCTCTGAAAAACTTCGACATCCGCATCGGACGTCAGCGTATCGCCTGGGGAACTGCAGATAAAATAAATCCCACGGATAATATAAATCCCCTTGACCTTGAAGATATCTGGGACTTTGGCAGGCACCTCTCGTCCAATGGTATCAAGATTGATGGTTATGTGAAAGATTTTAACCTATCCTATATCTTCATTCCCCGGTTCACACCTGCGGTTCTACCTCAGGAAGATTGGTTTAATACAAAGAATTCAGAGATAAATCTTCCGCCCGGGCTAATACCCTTGAATATCACCAACTCAATTGCTATGCCTGATTATGCAATAGAAAATTCCCTCAATGGTGTGAGGTTAAAAAAGAATCTCTTTGGTCTTGACTTTTCCTTGAGTTACGCCAGTATAAGGGATGGTATTCCAATCTTAACCAATACTACAATCGTTCCTGCAGGGATGTCCGGTGAGGTAAATATCTATAATACACTCTCCTTTCCAGAGATGCAGATGATAGGATTTGATTTTGCCGGTGCAATAAAGGATATTGGGATATGGGCTGAATGTGCGCTCTTCTTTCCTGAGAGTATAAACTACAGGATTGATATGTCCCAGCTCGGTATGAGTGTGATTGATTCACTCATCCTTGATAAAAAACCCTATGCAAAATATGTCATCGGCACTGATTATACATTCAAGAATGGAATTTATATCAATCTCCAGTATGCACACGGATTCTTTTATGAAAGAAATGAAGAGATAGAGGATTATCTGCTCGCAGGACTGGAATGGAAACTCCTTGAGGAACGGTTGAAACTGATGCCTTTAAGTGGTGGATTGGAGATAAAGGATTTCTCGGATATTAAAGATAACTATGCATTTGTCTATATGCCTGAAGTATCATACAAGCCGGTTGAGGATTGCGAACTATCAATTGGACTCCGGCTCATTGATGGAAAAGAAGGGACAAACTTTGGTATGATGAAAGAAGACGACGAGGTCTTCCTGAAGGTAAAATACAGTTTCTAATACTAAACCATCCCGATGTCGTTGCCACGCCCCGAACACCAAATCGCACTTTCGAACCAAAACCATCATATTTCGTATGCTATGTTATAGCCATTAGAATTTAAACGACAAGAGTGGCGCTACTTCGTTATTTAGAATAATTGAAACTGCCAGTACAGGTATAGCGCTGGAAACCAACCCTGCTCTTTTTCGACCTCTAAGAAATAAGTGTTGAACACGCCAATGTCAAAGCGCATCCTGCGAAAAACGCCCCACCAGCTGTCAGGAAAAGGCGCCATGTTGACCCCGGCAATCAATTGGAGCTTGCGCGGGACCTGATCCCAGAATCCGAAGGAGTTGCCGTAGAGAACTATGCCGAGGAATCGGAACATCCTATTATACTTGTAATCCAGTCCGAACCACAGGTCAGGACTGAAAGCGTCGGTGCGCTCCACTTCGAGCCGGGGCAGGGGATCTTTTCGCCACAGTTTATAATAATGGTGATATGACACCCCTGTGGTCGCGTGAACCCTGAATTTTGGAGTAATGTTCCTGGTCGCGGTCGCGTGCAGCCATCCCATATTCCCGGAAACCTTGTAACCAACATAATCATACCCTGGGAATAGGTCCTCAACCGTATCGACAAGTGATGTGGCCTTATATAATAATCGAGAATATCTATTGAGAGGCCGAAGTTTTTATTGCGCAGGCAATTCATTTTAATATAACCGGCAGGACACAAGACCAGCGCCAGTTTCCAGTCCCATTCTAATGTCACGCGATCGCTTATACCGGCCGCAGTCCATCCCCATGGACAGAAAAAGACCTCACCCTCTCTCAGAACATCGGATGTCCATAATGTCAAAGGTGCCAAAGCCGGTTCTTGTTCATCAAAATATGCATAGATGTTACTTAGCCAGAGGAACAATACTGCAGAAATGATGAGAGCAGTGTTCTTTCTTTCCAGGATTGTTCTATTCACTGCTGAAATTCGATAGCAAGCCCTATTCATAATGTATTATATTACCAACCACCTGTTTGTCAATGGTTATCTTTTTGGCTCTTAACCATTTTGTTACAAAATTTATCCGTTCTTCCTACAATTAGACACTTAAACAATTATTTAATTGTTTAAATATTGAAATGTCGATATGTTTCTTAAAATTTGTAGTATCTGCACGAGACAGCGCTTATTATTCCATTAAAAAAACCACTTAAGAGTGGGGTGGTGTTATTAGTGCGAAACAGGTTTCACTACTCCAGTAGAAACTTCCTGAAACTTCCTTTTACTTACGAAGTGGAATTGTGCGACTTCAAACTAATGAGCGACAACAATATAGACAAAGAAAAAAACCATCCTGTCTTCTTCTTTGTCTTCATTGTATCTTGACAAATTTCAATTTTTACATATAACATATATGAGGTGATATGAAATACGAAGTGAATTTTACCTCCCGTAGTTGGGAAATAATTTCTGAAGATTTTAATTTTGATGATTATTATGCCGGGAAATACAATGATGACAATGAGCGGTTAATGCTAACGACATAAGTCTGGCAGGGGAATATTCCGTTATATCTCTATGACATTGGAAATTTTTCCTTATCGGATATGTTAAAAATGAGTGATGGCATTGTCGTATCTGCGCCCATCTTTGCCATCTTTGATAAAAAAGATCTCACCTTTGCCCAGATGCTCCAGGAAATCTGGAATCGGCGTAAAGAGATAGTTAAAATTGTCCCCGGTGATGAAAATCCTTATGAGTAAAACGAGGATTCATTGTGGAAGAAAATATAAAAGGCGGGCTACTTTTTATTTTGATTTTTTTCTGGCAAAACATCATTTTAAATCACCTCATTTTATTTTGGTCTCTAAAGAATCTTTCAGTTTTAAAAGCGATTTATGCATCCAGCCTTCATAAATAGAATCATATTGGATTAAAATCCAGTCGTCTTGCGGTATTAGAATTCTTACTTTATAACCTTTGTGCAATGTAGTGATTACTTCATTTTCCATACCAGGTCCTTTTCGGACATTGGCACTTTTTGCATTTACAAAACCAAATATTGGTGGTTCTTTCAAGACTTTAAGTTTTTCAAATTCTCTTGCAAAATCTTTTCTTATCGGCTCTATAAATTCCCAATACCAAGTATTGTATATGAGTTTTTTATAAAAAAGAGAGTCGCACCGATACAATGGATAGGTGCACATAAGGAGAACAATGCATATACCCAGATATACTTTACCTGCCATTGATGGGTCTTTTGAAATCAAGTATAATATACCATATATTGCTCCAGAAAAAACCACCCCTAATAACCAAAAATTACCCATCTTTAATGAGATACCAAATATAAATTGGGTAATTAATAGCCCAGGTAAACAAATAAATACCGATGCTATGTAAACCAATAAGGCTAGTATTGCGATAAGGATGACACAACCACTATACTTGTTTTTCTTTTTTTCTGCTTTAAATGAATATCCGCAATGCGGACAAAATACTACTTTATCGGGTATCTTTTCTCTGCATGATGGACACCGTTTTGTTAGCATTTTTTTATTTGATTCTAATATCCCAGCGTTTGAATATCTGCGTACCCCTGTTAATCAATCTTGAATATTATTGGAGCACAATCTCAATGCACCTTTCCAATAACTTGGTTAGTGTCTCAATGTCAATCGTATCATTCTTATTTTTGGCCTCCAAAATATCAACAAGATTAAAGACCGCTACCTTACAGATATGCGATTTTTTTCCTCGTATGAAATTACCTTTCCCAGAATAAATCTTCACTCCACAGCATTCTTCATAGGTGGGGTTGTAGTTCTTAAGTTCATCATCTTTATCTTGTCGTATCAATAGACATCCTCCTACTACAATCCAAAAATTTTTAAGGATTGTATTTAGGGCATCCAAGATAGGACTTTATTGACCTTATTACGGAGATTGTTTCCGGGTAATATTTTTTTATTTTTATCCAAGTTCCTGAAAAGTCCGCCAAACAGTTTGGCGGACAAAAAAACAGGAACAGATGCCCAGCCACTTCTGTTATCGCTTCTCCTGAAATAAATTCAGGAGGACATTCTTAAGAATCAGTTTTCAAAGAGCAAGTGTAACATTATTTCCAAAATACTGAATATGTCAAGTACTTCTTTAAGCTACTTGCCTGTAGGTTAACACCACCTCCTGAACCATGCTAAAATTCTTATCCTCCATAGTAAATTTGCCACCTTTCAGTTCCTTATCTACCGCCTCCAAATGCTCTAATCCCCAAAAATTCTTAAACCCCTTATCACTCACTCTCTCCCCAAAATACCGCTCAACCGGCGGCAGCCAACCTAAAGCCTTGTTCAACCGATGATGATTATAGTTATTAACAAACTCTTTTACCTTCGCCTGAACCTCCTCTAACGAGGTAAAATAATACCAGGAAAGACATTCCACTTCTAAGGTCTTCCAAAACCGTTCAATCTTACCATTCGTCTCCAGCGTATGCACCCGACAACGAATCTGCTTTATACCCAACTCATTAAGCAACTTCTGAAAACCATTTAAACAACCCTCTTGAAGACTCACAAATTGTAAACCATTGTCATTGATAATCTCTAAAGGTTCACCATATTTTGCAATCGCCGCTTTTAACTCGGCAATCACCGTCTCCATCTCCTGGTCCATCCTCAATTCACAAGAGACAATATACCGGGAATAGTCATCAATAATTCCAATCGTGTTAAATCTTCCCAACACCTTTAATCCAGAATGGACCTTTTATATCAATATGCCATAACTCATTGGGCTTACCCCGCTCATAACGCTGGATAGGTTTTTTCTTCAAACGCTTAATATGATTCAAACCATAACGGACAAAGATATTACGCACCCCTTGATGACTAATATTAAAAATCCCACGGTGCTTAAATTCAGCAGCTAATGCCTCAGCACCCAGCCCCCTGATTACCCGAACCAAAACAACCAAGACCTCAGCCCAGAAGGGCACCTTAAATTTTATATTCTTTGGCCGTTTTGGTAAATCGATAAGAGACAAAGAACTACACCCATTTTCTTCATAACGCTTTAACCAAAAGTTAAAGGTTTTGTAATCAATATCAAATCTATTGCAAACAGCTGTCTTGGCGGTTTTATTACCTTCGTCTAATAATTTATAATAGTAGTTAATCCAGGATAATCTTTTTTCAATATTAGCTTGATGCTTCTTAAGTAATTCTCTCTTAACTTTCCGCTTTTCACGCTGATGATATCGCTTTTTGGCTTCTTCAATCTTTTTAAACATCCAATCCATCCATTTGTTTTTCAAGGTATCCTCCAGGCATTTGTAATTATCTTCATCTCGCCAAAGATGTCAATAATCATTGGGATGATGTCTATTGATACGACACTATTGATTAATCACTGCTAAACAATTCGTCTATAAAGACTCTGTTTATCTTTTTCCAAATATTGTGAAATGTGAGTTAAAATATTGTTTAATGTTCCAACCTTCAGGACTTTGCGTTTGGGAATTGTTATATGGGATTCGCCTTTTAATAATGTTGTAAGTCTTATATGACTACCAGTCTGACGGGTGATACGAAAACCATATTTTGCAAGAATTTTGGCAAGTTCTTCGTCACCTAAATCCCGGGGTAATTTCATACCGGAATTAATTCATCTTTTACAATATGCATCCTGATAATAGGTGGCACTTTACCCTTAGGAAAATGGCACTTAACTGCATCTTTTATCGCCAAACGTAGTTCTTCCAGTGTTTCGGCTTCAGTAAAAATGGAATATCCTAAGGCGCGTGCTTCATATCCTCCATCAAGAGACTCTTCAACAATGAAAATTATCTCTTTATCAATTTTCTTCTTCATACATTAAATTATATCTTTATTTACATAAAAATCAAGAGGATTGAAAAAAGGACAGGCTACTTTTTCAATTTTTTGTTTTTCTGAATGCACGGCTGAAGTTTTGCTCTACCTATAAAAATATTGTTTTATTTCTCATTCACATTTTATCATTTTGTCAATTGACTAAATGTTAAAATGAGAAATTAATATTTTGGGAGGGCAAAAAGGGGACAGGCACATATTAATATTGGTTAAATTGGTTTACGCGAGACAAGTTGCGCTACTACGTTGACGTAATTATACCTTAATGTAAAAACCTTATTAAATTTCGGCAGTTTTGTTCTTTTGTGACAGTAATGTGCTGGTATTTTGATATAGAAATATAAAAGTCTTGAAATTTCATAAGTTTTGGGAATTCTGGATTTTCATTTGCATTTCCCCCTTGACAAAAGGAGAAATTTGCATATAATATTATAGGTTAAGGTTTAGAGATTTTTGATATTTATATTTGATAATAAGTTCCGATTTTTCGGGACTTTTTTATTTTTATAGAAGAAAAATGGGGTAAAAGAGGTTAAAAAATGGAGGTCTTATTGAAAGGAATATTTATTCCTGGAATAAATTATCTTGTTCTGGAAATATATATGTAGGGGGTATTAATATCCCTTATTAGTAAAAATTTTTTGGATTTTTCCGAATAATAATAATAGGAAAAGGAGGTAATTATGAAGACCTTAAAAAACGAATTAATAGAGGTGGCAAAGGATATCTATGCCACCCCGCCAGAAAAACTTAAGGAGGTTGCCCAGGCAAAGCATTATTATCATAATCTTAATCTGCCTAAAGAGACATCTGTTCTGTTGATAAACTTCCCATTTCCTGCGACCGAAGAGCCGGATGTGATTGAGGTTAATTAAATAAACTACCCTTCACCCTTACCTTCTATCAAAGGGAAAGGGGAAAAGGAGTGAAAGGAGGTTTTATGTCTAATAGACAAAATGGAAGGCTAAATACAAAATATCTGGAGGTTGCTCATAAACTCTTTCGGCTTTTTCATACCCGTATGGGGATATTTGAGCGTATTCAAGATGGTGAGTTTGAATTTGATAAAGGTGGCAAGGATGTCAAATATTATAAAAATAGACTAAGGCATATTAATAAATTGATAAAGCAATATGAAAAAAACTGACAAAGATTGTTGAAAAGGCACAGAGTTATGGCACTGTCATTCCCTTTGAAGATTTAGCCCAGAAGCATAGATTAACTAATGAGCAAAAGTATGTTCTTTTGTTGATGTTTTTTGAAATTGCAGAGAAAGACCGTGATGGGTATTCAGGAAGGCATTTATTGCAACTCCTTGGATAGAGCACAGGACAGTTTTTTGAGAAAAATAGATTATTTGAGATTCTTCTAAAGAAAAAACTTATTAAAGTTGTTGACTATGCCCATTCAAACATACTTTTTGAGGCAGATTTTACTTTTTCTTCAGAGGTTATAACACAGGTGGTTGGTAAAGGAAAAATCAATTTAGAAGAGAAAGTAGAGAGTCCTAACTGGATGCGAAGACTTTTTAAGCGAGAGGAGCAGGAGATATCACCCCTTGAGGTGCATGAACCCGTGCTTACTCTTGACCAGATTGTGCTTGATCCTGATAAGAAAAGGGAGATTATGAGGTTACTATACCAGGCAAAGAGCAGGGATTCCATCTTTAAAAACTGGGGTCTGGATGAGACAATAAAATATGGCAAGGCTATCACTATGCTCTTCTATGGTCCTTCAGGGACCGGCAAGACCGCGACCTGTGAGGCTATCGCCCATTATTTAGATAAAAAGATTGGTATTGCCAATTATGCCGGAATACTTATTAGCTGGGTTGGTGATTCAGAAAAGAGCCTTGTTTTGGTATTTGAACAGGCGAAGAAAGAGGATTGTGTCTTAGTGTTTGATGAGGCAGATGCCCTTTTTGGTACACGCCTTTATGAACATCATAGCACAGACAGTATGCTCAATTTTATGACGAATATCCTTATGCAGGAGATTGAAAGGTTTGAAGGGGTCGTTGTTTTGACTACAAACCGTAAGGTTGTAATAGATGAGGCTTTTGCGCGCCGGATAATTTTGAAATTAAAGTTTGATATTCCTGATGCAAATGAAAGGACAAAAATCTGGCGGATATTGATTTCTCCAAAGACACCTCTTGATAAGGATGTGGATTTTGAGAGATTGGGTAAGTATTATGAACTTACGGGTGGAGAGATAAAATATGCAATCCTTAATGCGGTAATGGATTGTGCAAGTAGAAACAAAAAGAGACTCACTATGTCAATCCTTATGGAATTTGCGGAAAAGGAGATGGAGAAAAAGAATAGAACCCAGAGGCGGCTTGGATTTTATGCTGGTTTAATAAATTAAGGAATCGTATTCTGAAAAATCGGGGCGGGGCTTTGCCCCGTCCCGGGGAATATAAAATGGACAGGCAACTTTTTTAGTTTGATTTCCCAAATTGCAAACCCGAAGGTCTGTCCTACATTTCTAAAGATTTTCTGCGTTTTTTGCGCAAGACAAGTTTCTCTACTCCGTAGTATAACAGCATACTCAAAGATGTATTCGAGAAAATGTATGAACCAGAAAAAACCAGATAGACTAAAAAAACTAAACAGACCAGAAAAACCAGATCGATCAGATTGTAGGTGCAATCCACCATTTATCCGCCAAACATCGTGGCGGATGGCAGACGAAGAACCTCAAATATTCTAAAATACCCGAGATTCTTCACTCCGCTATCGCGCCATTCAGAATGACAAAAAGAGGGCGTCGGAAGGGGTCTCTTGCAGCGGCCGGATTTATCCAATAATGAAAATTTTATTTTGTGTGATGAATCGCACGCTACATTACGCCTTTCAGGATCCTTGCGAGATTTGGAGAGGGGAATTTATTCCTGTGATGGATGCGACTGAAGTCGCTACTCCGACGAAGCTCACTAAAGAAAAGGCTTGACTCAAAAATTGAGCGGCTTATAATTGGGTTGTTATGTTAAAATCAATTTACACCCTTGGAACTGGCACAAGGGGAATAGTGGTTTTTTTCAAGATAATAAAAGATTTCCATATCGATACAATAGTGGATGTGCGTAGATTTCCCACGAGTAAATTTGAGGATTTTAAAAAAGAGAATCTTTCCCCTCTCTGTATTAAAGAGGGGATTGAATATGTCTATCTCGGAGATGAACTTGGTGGATATCGTAAGGGTGGATATGAAGAATGGACAAAATCTAATGAGTTCAAGTCTGGGATAGATAAGTTGGTTAAAATTGCTAATAATAAAACCGTCTGCATCATCTGTGCCGAGACCCTGCCCTGGAAGTGCCATCGGAGATTCATTGGTGCCGAATTAAATAAACTCGGTTTTGATGTAATCCATATAATTGATGAGAAACACCTATGGAAACCGAAGAAATGATAAAAGTTGGTTGTTGTGGTTTTCCGGTGGCACGTTCAAGGTATTATAAAATATTCAATGTAGTTGAAGTCCAGTCGATATTCTATGATTTTGTTAATTGTGATAATTTAAAAAGATGGCGTGATGAGGCACCAGAGGATTTTGAATTTGTCTTAAAGGCATTCCAGTTTATAACCCATCCTGCAAATTCTCCGACCTATAAAAGGGCAAGACACATAGAAAATCTAAACTTAAAGAATTTAGGAAATTTTCAGCCCACAAAGGAAGTGTTGAAATGTTATGAGATACTAAAAGATTATGCTACAATCTTGAAAACAAAAATAATCATCTTCCAATCTCCACCGAGTTTCAAACCGGAAAGAGAAAATATTAAAAATATGAAAAATTTTTTCAATAAGATTGATAGAAAAGATTTTATACTGGGCTGGGAATCAAGGGGAAGTTGGCGAGCAGAGGAGGTTGAAAAAATTTGCCAAGAACTTGGTTTGGTTGATGTTGTTGACCCATTTTTGCGTGCGCCAACTTATGGAAAAATTTTCTATTATCGCCTTCACGGTGGCAAAGGTTATAAACATCAATTCAACGATATAGAACTAAAAGGACTGGCTGAAAGAATAAAAAATAAAACCGGCTATGTGATGTTCAATAATATTAGTAGTTTTGATGACGCCCAGAGATTTTTAAAGTTTCTGGAATGAATTTGGCCTTGTGATCTGATTTGAGATTAAATCTTGATTTTTAGAAGAAAATAGTTATTATTCTGTAATGTGAGAAAAGAGCCAGAAAACATACTCACTAAAGACCTTATCAAAGGTAATAGGAATTCTTATTCCTTGAGGAGGTGCTATTTGTCGCAAAATAAAGTTCCAGAAGTGAAAAAATGGAATTATAACACGCCTTTTGCGTATTACAATTTAAGATTTTATGGATGCTTGACAATCCATAAAACTTAATTATAATTCAATATGTTTAAAAAATTTGACACAGGAAATTCAAACTCTAATACAATATCTAATCTACCCAGATTAACTTCTTATCTATTTCCATCTGAATACGAATTGCTTCCCAATACTTCAGAATTGTTTGAATTAGAATTTGCATTTTATGGGGTATTCAAAAGTTGTCAATTGATATAGCCTGGAGGCTAATTAATTATGACTCTGCATAACATTTTGAAATTAAAGGTTCAAGAATGGAGAAAGAATAATTATCAATCCGCATTTCCCACTATCTCTGATATTTTAGGCTTCAATCTTGACACTGAAACAGGAAATCTACGGTTTTTAAGGAAGGCACAATTTGAGGCACTTGAAACATACTGGTATTTAAGACTTATAGAAGGAACCCCACATATTTTTGATTTGTATAAAAAATTTTATGATGATCCGATAGAGCTTTTCAAAGCTTTAAATATCGCTATCTCACAAGAAGACTTGATAAAAACTATGAGTAGAGGGGGGATAGACTCAATATTTGAAAAAATAAAAACTGATGATGAGTTTACAAAAGTTTACAGATTGGAAGTCCTAAGAGAAACTCTTTTATTAAGATATCCGAGTTATATTTTTGCGTTGGCAATGGGAGCAGGTAAAACTATCCTAATCGGAGCAATTATTGCTACTGAATTCGCAATGGCGCTGGAATATCCTGATAACACAAATTTTGTTAAAAATGCCTTGGTCTTTGCTCCAGGCAAAACTATATTAGGTGCATTAAAGGAACTTTCTGATATACCTTACGAAAAAATCTTGCCACCAAGATTATATAAAGAACTTATCACAACAGTTAAATTTACATATACAAGAGATGGCGTAAAGGATATCCCCATAATTAGGGGAAGTAGTTTTAATATAGTTGTAACAAACACAGAGAAAATAAGAATTCAAAAGCGGGCTATTACAAGGAATCTGATTAAAGACTTATTTGCTGATGCATCCCAAGAGGATATGATAAAGCAAGAGGTAGCCAATAGGCGTTTACAAATAATTGCCTCACTTTCTAATCTTGCTATATTTTCTGATGAAGCTCATCATACTTATGGAATGAAACTTGGGGAAGAATTAAAGAGAGTTAGACAAACAGTTGATTACCTTGCTAAACAAACTAATCTTTTAGTTGTGCTTAACACTACAGGCACACCTTATTATGGAAAGCAAATATTAAAAGATGTAGTTCACTGGTATGGGTTATCCCAGGGAATTAAGGATGGGATTTTAAAGGAGGTAAGAGGTAATATCGTTGCCTATCCTGATGTTGAAGATGAACAATTTATTGAAGATGTAATTACTGACTTCTTCAGGAATTATAGGGATGTCCGAATTTATGATGGTAGTCCTGCAAAACTTGCTATTTATTTTCCTCAAATAGAAGATTTGCAAAAATTTAAGCCTGTCGTAGAAAAGACATTAGTAGAACTTGGCTTAGACCCGTCAATTGTTTTGGAAGTTCATAGTGATTCAAAACCAGAAATACAAGATTTATTTGATAATAGGATAAATGACCCACATTTGTCATATAGAGTCTTTCTTCTTGTAAATAAAGGTACAGAAGGATGGAATTGTCTTTCTTTGTTTGCAACTGCCCTGGCGAGAGAACTTAAAGCAAGCAATAATTTCTGTCTTCAAGCAGCATCTCGCTGTTTAAGGCAAACGACAGGGAATATCCATAAAGCAAAGATATACTTATCACAAGCCAATGTAAAAATTTTAGACTCTCAACTGAAAGAGACATATGGAGAAACACTTCGCGAATTAAATTTAGTATCACCTGATTTAAGAAAAGAAAGACTAATTTTAAGAAAAACAGAGGTTCCACCACTTCTCCTTAAAAAGAAAGAACGAAAAGTTATTAATCTTGACAAAAGTATAAATTTTACACTAATAGAACTCCAAAAACCCGAATCTAAAACTGAAGAATATAAAAAAGTTATTTATGACTTGAAAGATATACCCGACCGGAATGGTGTTTTGATCAGCCAAAAAGAAGAGAAATTTATAGTAGAGGAAGATTTTGTTGATGTTTATTCCTTTGCCTGCGAACTCTCATCTGTATACAGATTGCCACTTATGGTGATTTATGAAAAAATAAAAGCACTCTATCCCGATGGGGAAATTCCAGAGAGTCATGCATTTGAGATTAAAAGACAATTAGAAGAAAAACTAAGAAATTACACAATTACAGAAGAAGAAATTGAAGTCGCCCTTGCTTTGATTAGACCACAAAGTTTTAATAAAGAAGAAAAAGAAGGACAGGCTATCTATACAACTGAAATTGTATATCATAAAGATAAAGAAAGATTTCTCTTAAGATATGAGCAATTAAAAGAAGAAAATAAATTTGATTTTGGTTTCCATTACTCTCCCTATAATTTTGACTCAAATCCAGAAAAAGATTTCTTTGAGCAGTTATTATTAATGCTAAACGAGAACCCAGCAGATATTGAAGATATTTATTTTACGGGTGCAATAACAGACCCGAATAAAACAGATTTTATATTTGAATACAAAGGCAAAGACGGCAGATGGCATAACTACACACCTGACTTTTTAATAAAAAAGAAAAACGGGAAGATGCTCATTGTTGAGATAAAAGCAGAACCTTACAGAGACTCTGAAAAAGAAAAAGTAGTAAGAGAAATTGAGGGATTAAATCCTGATAGATTGAAATATGAAATCTTAATTACTGATAGAGATGAAATAGGATTTGAAAATATAAACAAGGTAAAAGAAGAAATTTATGGATATGGAGGAAAACAGTAATGCTTACACAATCTGAAGCAGAATGCTTTAATAGCTTTGAAAAAGAAGAGGACTTCAAATGATACTTATAGTTTTCCCTCTCCCGGAGAAATTTTGACAATACCTATTATCTCAATAGATGAAGGAGAATCTTTTTTATTAGATATAAACAGAAAGGGAAGTATTAAACTTACACGGTGCACATATCAGGAACGCTATAGAGGAATAATTATCCTTATCCGACTTGATATTGATGGTCAGCCACATACCAATCCTGAAGTTGATGTTGTTCCTTTACAGCATCTTAGCTCATACAACGGACAAACTATACAGTGCCCTCATTTACATCTTTATGTAGAAGGTTATATGGATAAATGGGCAATCCCTGCACCAGCTAACGAATTCCCAGACACAACAGACCTTTATAAAACATTAGAGGATTTCTTTCGTTATTGTAATATAATTGAACCACCTATAATACAACGAGGGTTATTTACATGATAAAAGATTGTAAAAATTTGGTTAATACTTATATTGAATGGCTTCGTCAAAAGATAAGTATTGAAGAAATAAATGGTATATGTGAAATTACCACCCCATTTCTTGATAGACACAATGACCATTTGCAAATATATGTAAAAAAGTCAGATGGGGGGATTATTTTAACTGATGATGGACATACTATAACAGACCTCAAATTAAGTGGTTGTGAGTTTACAACCGAAAAGAGACGACAGATTCTCCATTCTATTTTAAATGGATTTGGAGTGCGTCTTAATGGAGATGAACTTTTTGTAGAAGCAAGACCTGAAAATTTCCCCCAAAAAAAGCATAACCTCATTCAGGCAATATTGTCTATAAATGACCTTTTTGTAATGGCGACACCAATGGTGGTAAGTCTTTTTAGGGAAGATGTAGAAAGATTTTTACGACTTAATGAGATACGATTTACTCCATCAGTTAACTTTGCTGGAAAGAGTGGATTTGTTCATTTCTTTGACTTTGTAATTCCGGCGTCAAGAGTAAAACCAGAGAGAATACTTAGAACGATAAACCGACCTAACAGGCAGAACATCACATCTTTGATCTTCTCATGGACAGATACAAAAGAGGTAAGAGCATCTGACTCTACTGCTTATGGTGTTTTAAATGATACGGAGCAGTCAATAAATCCCGACTTGATAAGTGCACTAAAACAATATGAAATAATTCCTTTGCTATGGAGCCAGAGAGAGGAATATGTTAAAGAACTTGTAGCGTAAAAATAGGGAGGAGCAAAAATGGCAGCAGATAAAATCAAAATCACTCCTGCTAAAGGCCGCCCAATGCTTCATTGGGTTGGCAAAAGACCGCTTGATTATGTAAAGGGTTTTCCTGCACAGTTAATAGAAATTTTTGACCTGTTAAATAAAGAAAGAAAAGTTGATATCCCCACTTATGATGAACTAAAAGACAACTGGCAGAATCTTCTGTTTCATGGAGATAACAAAGAAGTTTTGGCAACACTTCTTGAATTGGGTTTTAGAGGAAAAATTGGCCTGATTTACATTGACCCACCATTTAAAAGTGGTGCTGATTATGTGAGAAGGGTTGAATTGAGAGGGTTAAAGAATTTAGGCAGAATTGATGAAGATTCTGCATCTGTTTTACAACAGACTATGTATTTTGATATATGGAACAATGATAATTACCTGCAGTTTATGTATGAGAGGTTGATGCTGTTGAAAGAATTATTGGCAGAGACAGGATTCTATTTACGTCCATCTGGACTAGCATGTGGGACATTATATAAAAATTTTAATGGATGAAGTCTTTGGAGAGGAAAATTTAAGAAATGAAATAGTATGGTGTTATACAGGACCATCGCAAACGAGTAAGTACTTTGTAAGAAAACATGACAATATTTTATTTTATACAAAAACGGATGGTTACACTTTTAACACTGAGGAGGTTAGATTTCCATATAAGAAGTCCACAAAATTTGCAGGAAAGACTTCTTTCACTGGCTTAACTCCTGAAGAGAAAGCTAAGTTATTAGATAAAAGGGGGAAGTTAAAAGAAGACTGGTGGGATGATGTAGCAGGTATTGGTTATGCGCATGGGCAAATTACAGGCTTCGACACCCAAAAACCCGAAGCACTCCTTGAACGCATAATCAGAGCCTCCTCTAATCCCGGCGACATAGTCCTTGATTGTTTCATTGGTTCAGGGACAACTGCTGCTGTTGCTCAAAAACTTGGCAGGCGTTGGATTGGCTGCGATATAAATAGAAGTGCAATTCAACTTACAAGTTCAAGATTACAAAAGATAATAAAAGAACAAATTGAAAATAATGAGACAAAGTATCCTACATTTGCTATTTATAAAGTTAACAACTATGATTTAAAACTTCTTCAAACAGAGGCAATTGAACGTGCAGTCCAGCATATTGGAATTTACAGGACAAGAACTGATAGATTCTTTGACGGGACTTTAGGGAAAAATCTTGTGAAAATTATTGATTTCAATCATCCTTTAACTTTACTCGATTTACAACTCCTTCAGGATGAATTAAAGAAAAGACCCGACGAAGACAGAGATATAACCATTGTCTGTCTTGGAAAAGAACTTGCAGTTGACACATGGATTGAGGATTGGAACAAGAAACATCCTGTGAACAAAATAAAAGTAATTGAGTTAAAAACAAATAAAAAATATGGCAGTTTCTTAATTCATAAACCAGCAGAAGCAAAAGTTAATATAGAAAGGAAGGGAAATAAAGCAATTATAGAAATAGAGGACTTTATTTCACCTACGATAATAGAAAGGCTCAACATTGATAATAAAATCTTTAAAGTAAAAATACCTGATTTCAGGTCTATGATTGACTGTGTCTTAATTGATACTAACTATGATGGCAATACTTTTCGCATCGTCTATTCAGATGTTCCTGAAAAGAAAAGCGATTTAGTTAAAGGAAAATACGAAATTGAAATGCCTAAAGAGAAAACAAGGGTCGCAGTAAAAATTATTGATATGCTTGGGGAAGAAGTTATAAAAATATTTGAGTTGTGAGCTGTGATTTTAACTTATGGAAAATAAATGATTAAATTTCTTTTAAATACCTATGCGCACGGGGATTGCTGATTTACCTCTACATTATGGCCGGGCACCGAGATGGCTCTTTGAGAAGATGACCAAACTCTCAAAGGCAATTATTGAGGTGATTGTTGCTGAGTATGGTCCTGAAGAATTCTTACGCCGGGTTTCTGACCCCTACTGGTTTCAGGCATTTGGCTCGGTTTTAGGCTTTGACTGGCATTCTTCTGGTGTTACTACAACGGTCTGTGGTGCGATGAAAGAAGGGACAAAGGATATTACCCATAGTTTAGGATTATATTTTTGCGGTGGCAAAGGCGGGACATCAAGGAAAACTCCTACCGAAATTGAAAGGATTGCAGAAAAAATCGGTAAGGACCCGAAAAATTTGATCTATGCCTCAAAGATGTCCGCAAAGATTGATAATACCTGTGTCCAGGATGGATATAATCTTTATCACCATATGTTCATTTTTACAAAGGACTTAAAATGGGCGGTGGTGCAGCAGGGGATGAAAGTAAAAACGAAACAGCAATCTGTTGAACTCCAAACCAGAACCAGTCGCACAGCACGAAGGTATCACTGGCTCTCTTTTAATCTAAATTCCTTTGTCTGTGAACCCCATACTGCAGTCTGCTGTGATATAGTTCAGCCCTGTTTAAATATGGTTGCAGAGAAGAGTGAAGATTCAAGGAAGATCGTCACAAGCCTTGCCCAGGATAGACCAGAAAAGGTTATAAAAGAGACCGAGAAAATTTTACAGATGCCTTCAAGACATCCCATATTGCGACTTGATATAAATCCAAAATATTTTTATAAGGTTCTCCTGAAGACATATGAAACTGCACCAGCAAACTTTGAAAATCTACTACAAATTGAGGGAATTGGTCCAAAGACCTTAAGGGCACTTGCGATGATTGGTGAACTGATATACGGCATTAAGCCTTCTTTTCAAGACCCGGCACGATTTTCCTTTGCCCATGGTGGTAAGGATGGTTATCCTTATCCTGTTGATAGAGAAATTTATAATAAATCAATAAATTTCTTAGAAACCGCGCTAAGAAAGGCAAAGATTGGTGAGACCGAACGTTCGAAACTGATAAAGAAATTGGCAAGTTTATGAAGGATTAAATAGTGCGATAAATAAATTGGCTTGTTGACTTTTTGATTGATATTTATATAATTGTTGGTGAATTTTTTTAGAATTTCTTACTCTGCGCTCTTACTTATTTTATTATTCGTCTTTTGTCCAAGAAGACTGCCTGAGAATGTGGGCAAGGCAAGGGATGTTGTGGTTGTTGGCTCGGAATTAGATACCGCATTGATTAATGCAAACCTCCAGATTTATCATTATGTGCCCCAGCGTGAACCATATTTCATCTTTGTATTCGCTCCTGACACAATCCTGAAAGATGTGAATCAATTCCATTCGCTCTTCCTTTATGGCTCATTAAAAGAACAATTCATATATAACTTACTCAATGAAGAAGCCCGTGCAGCTACTCGTAAAGACACCTTCAATCTATTCAAGGTCAACAATCTCTGGGCAAAAAACCAGACTGTAATAATCCTTGCGGTATCTGAAACCGAATATATTAAACAGGGTATAATTAAATATCAGAAAATGATAAAAAAGATTCTTGAAGAATCTTATTACCAGAAAGTTAAATCGTCATTTTATGGTAAAGAGATGGATAAAAATATCAAAACCCATCTCAAAAAATTTGGGTGGTATATGGATGTTCCAGTGGGCTGGATGATAGATTCCACATTCAAAAATGAAAATTTTATCTATGTCCATACCCACTACCCCGACCGCAGCATATTCCTTTATAAAGAAAAAAACTCATTGCCTTTGACTGATTCATTCGCAATCGAAAAAAGAAACACACTCACCAAAAGATTTTATAATGGGGATTATATTCTCAAAGAACTGACAACAATTGAACCGATTGAATTTCAGGATATGAAAGGGCTGAGGATCCGTGGTGTATGGCAGAATGATTCACTCGTAGCAGGCGGTCCTTTTCTTTCTTATTTCCTGACTAAAAACGATTCCTTATATATCATCGATGGAATGTTATTTCTACCTGGTGAACGCAAAACGGATTATATAATGGGACTTGAGGTGATGATGAATTCGATAAAAAGGGTGGATTATGCGGAATAATTTACTTGACAATTATTATTATTTGATTAAAATATAGTGTTGGAGGCATAAATGGCCGAACAAGATTTTACCGAAATTGCCCGCTTGGCAGAACGATTTAATAAGGATCCTAAATCACGGGTATTTGTGCAACTTGCGGATGCCTATAGAAAGAATAATATGGTGGATGAGGCATTGGAAGTTTTGAAACAGGGTTTGCAGCACCATCCCAAGTATCCGCTTGCTTATCTAATTTTAGGTAAATGTTACTTTGATAAAAGAATGTATGCTCAGGCAAGAGAGGCATTAGAAAAGACAATTGAGTTTGACCCTGTCAATGTCGTGGCACTCAGGATGCTCGCCCAGGTATGCGAAAATCTAAAGGATGAGGCATGCCAGATAAAGGCTTATAAAGGTATAGTATCCATTGACCCGAGTGATGAGATGGCAAAAAACAAACTTGCCCAACTTGAGGCAGGACAGAAAAAGGGAGAAATCTACACATTAACACTTGCCCAGGAATATGAGAAACAGGGTAACCTCGAAGAGGCATTAAAGGTCTATGAACACTTAAGTTTTATGGACCCAACAGACCTTGCTATCAAACACAAGATAAACGAATTAAAGAATAAAATTTCAGGTGTTGTCCAGGAGTTAAAAAAAGTTGAAGAGACAAAGGTTGCAGAAATGAAACTGGAAAACTATTTCAAACCTGAAGAGATAGCAACCATACCCAAGATAGAAGTTCCACAACCACCTGAACCACAATTAGGAGAACACATCTTTGACCTTGATAAAACACCACCACCTGTGATTGAAGAAGTAAAACCAGAACCTGTTATTGAAGAAAAAGGACCGGAAAAAACAGAAGAGACCGAAGAGGTTCTCTCGCTTGAAGAGTTTCTGGTTGAACCACTTGAACCAGTCCCTGAGGCAAAACCAGAACCGCTCATTGAAGAGTCGACCGAGCCTGAAATCATAGAGAAAGAACCTGAAAAGGAACTGATTGGTGAGGTTCCTATAGAACAACCTAAAACCGAAGAGCCGCAAGCACCGATAATCGAACAACCTCAGCAAGTTGAAGCAAAAGAAACTCAATCGATACAGGACTTACTTGTAAGTCCGGTTGAACAGGAGATGAAAAAAGAATCCGAACCAGTGAGAGAAATAGTAATTGAAGGTCCTCAGGAAAAGATTGAAGAACCAAAAGAGGTTGAAAAACCAACAGAAGAAAAACCTGCTGAAGCACAACCGGTTCAACCTGAAGAAGAAAAGAAACCTGAAGAAGAAAAGAAAAAAGAAGAAACCCCTAAACCAAAGGAAGAGGATTTTAAATCGTTCCAGGATTGGCTCTCAAGCCTTTTGAAATAAAATTATGAATATAAAAAAGATAAAAGAACTCGTAAAAATATTAGAAGAAAGCCCCCTTACCGAGATTGAACTTACTGATTTTTGGGGCAGAAAACTTAAATTATCTAAAGGAGATGGTGCTCGAAAGGGCAAGGTGATTGAAACGAGTGTTGTTATTCCTGAAGCAAAAGAGCAACCTGCTCCGCCTGTATCTATGGCAAAAGAATCTGAGAAAAAAGAGGAAACGTCAAGAAAAAATCTTGTGGCGATACGTTCACCGATTGTCGGAACATTTTATCGTGCACCTGCGCCTGACGCCCCTCCTTATGTTGAGGTTGGTGATATAGTAAAACCTGGTCAGGTCGTCTGTATTGTGGAAGCAATGAAACTGATGAACGAAATTGAATCTGATGTTGCAGGTAAGATAGTTCAGATCCTGGTCCAAAATGAAGAACCAGTTGAATACAATCAGGAATTATTTTTGATAGAACCAATGTAGTTTGGTTAAATGATTAAATAATAATTAAAAATAAAAAATAGAGGATTATGGAACTAAAAACATTACTTGAAAAAATGATGAAAGTAAATGCCTCAGACCTTCATCTTAAGGCTGGGGCACCGCCTGTTTTCAGGATAGATGGTAGACTTGTGATAGAGAAATCTGAATCTCTAACCCCTGAAGTTCTCAAGACCATGGCATATCAGATAATGACACCTTCTCAGCAGCAAACATTTGAAAGAATGAAGGAGATGGATTTTGCAATTGGTGTTCGTGGTGTGGGACGTTTTCGTGTTAATATATTCTTACAACGCGGTAGCATTGCTATTGCGATGCGTGCTATTCCAATGTCGGTAAAAAGGATTGACGAATTAAATCTACCCCCGATACTAAAAGAGGTTTCGTTAAAGCCGAGGGGATTGATTCTTGTCACCGGAACGACCGGCAGTGGCAAATCAACAACCCTTGCTGCAATGATAGAACACATAAACGAAAACATCTCCAAGCACATCATCACGATTGAGGACCCTATTGAATACCTGTTCCGTGATAACCTTTCGGTGATCAATCAGCGTGAGGTATTGATGGATACAATTTCATTCTCTATTGCACTCCGTCATATCCTTCGTCAGGATCCAGATGTGATATTGATCGGTGAGATCAGAGATCGTGAAACAATGGATGTTGCATTGAAGGCTGCTGATACCGGACATCTTGTTATGTCCACACTCCATACCTTGAATGCAACCGAAACGATCAACCGTATCATATCATTCTATCCACCACACCAGCATCAGCATATAAGGGTATTACTTGCAGCCACACTTGTTGGAGTTGTATCATTGAGACTCTTGCCAAGGACAGATGGTAAAGGAAGGATTCCAGCTGTAGAAATCCTCATCGCCACACCAACAATTAAAGAATATTTACTTGATCCAGTTAAGACCTTATTGATACAATCGGCGATTGAAGAAGGTTATGGACAGTATGGTATGCAGACCTTTGATCAATCCATATTCCGGCTCTACAAGGATGGTCTCATATCCTATGATGATGCGATACAGGCGGTCTCCAATCCTGATGAATTCAAACTGAGGCTTGTTGGTATTGAAGCCACTGCTGAGCGTGGCTGGGGTTCTTTTGAGAAGAAGTAGTGAAATTTGAAAAGGTACTCATTGCCAACCGTGGCGAAATTGCCATAAGAATAATTCGTGCTGCCAAGGAATTAAATCTAAAGACTGTCGCAATATACTCAGAGGCAGATGCAGATGCCTTACACACCCGCCTGGCAGATGAAGCAGTCTGTATTGGACCGGCTCCAGCACGGGAAAGTTATCTCAATATAACCAGAATTATAAGTGCCACAGAGATAACCGGGGCAAGGGCAATCCATCCTGGATATGGATTCCTTGCTGAAAATGCAGAATTTGCTGAAATATGTGAATCCTGTGGAATTATATTCATAGGTCCTAAACCTGAACATATCAGGGCAATGGGTGACAAGATAAAGGCTAAAGAAACAGTTGCAAAGTTCGGTGTCTATGGAATCCCCGGGAGTAATGGAGAGGTAGAAAATATCCGCGATGGGAAAAAAATTGCCTCAAGGATAGGTTATCCAATAATCCTGAAGGCAGCTGCGGGTGGAGGTGGTAAGGGTATGAGGATTGTCCGGGATGAAGATGAGATGGAATCCGGATTCAGAATCGCCCAGGCTGAGGCAAAGGCTGCATTTGGCGATCCCAGACTGTATATTGAAAAATATATTGAAAAGCCAAGGCACATTGAGGTTCAGATACTTGGTGATAATGAAGGCAATGTTGTTGCACTGGGTGAAAGGGAATGTTCAATCCAGAGGAGACATCAGAAACTGATTGAAGAATCACCTTCAGTAGCAGTGGATGATAATTTGAGAAGTAAGTTGATGGAAACCGCAATAAAGGCTGCCGCAGGCATTGGCTATCAATCAGCCGGAACCATCGAATTTTTGATGGATGAAAATAAAAATTTTTACTTTATGGAAATGAATACAAGGATTCAGGTTGAACATCCAGTCACCGAGATGGTCACAGGCATAGATATTTTAAAGGAGCAAATAAAAATTGCCCTGGGAGAAAAAATTTCTTTTTCCCAGGATGATATTAAACTAAAGGGGAATGCAATTGAGTGCAGAATAAATGCCGAAGACCCCAAGAAAAATTTTGCCCCCTCCCCAGGCAAAATTACCTTCTTCCATATGCCCCAGGGCATTGGTGTTCGTTTTGATACACATATTTTCGCTGGCTACACAATCCCCTCACAATATGATTCATTGATTGGCAAACTCATCTGCCACGGCAATTCAAGGGTAGAGGCAATCGCCCGTATGAAGCGGGCGCTTGAAGAACTTGTGATAGAAGGTATTTCCACAACAATCCCGTTTCATCTTGAGGTTATGAATAATGAAAAGTTCGTTGCCGGTGATATTTCAACTAAATTCATTGAAGAGAACTTCGGATTAAAATAATTTAATTCGTCACGACCTCAAATACTCCAGTGACCAAAAATATGTGTTTTTGATTAAAGGATCTTGCGCAGAAACTGTCCTGTATATGAATTTTGATTTCTTGCTACTTCTTCGGGCGTTCCTGTACATACAACCCTTCCTCCCTCCTCTCCCCCTTCAGGGCCTAAATCAATAATCCAGTCTGCACATTTGATCACCTCAAGATTATGTTCAATCACAATCACTGTATTACCCCGGTCAACGAGTTTGTTTAAAACATCCAGGAGCAATTTCACATCCTCAAAATGTAAACCCGTTGTCGGCTCATCCAGAATATACAATGTCCTTCCAGTTGCAACCTTTGAGAGCTCTTTAGCAAGTTTTATACGCTGTGCCTCACCACCAGATAGGGTTGTAGCAGACTGACCAAGTTTTATATAACCAAGTCCAACATCATATAATAACTGTAATTTCCTTTTTATTGGTGGGATATGCTGGAAAAATTGTAATGCCTCTGATACTGACATATTCAATACATCGCTGATATTCTTACCCTTGTATTTTACTTCTAAGGTCTCGCGATTGAATCTCTTACCCTGACACGCATCACAGGTTATATATACATCAGGAAGGAAATGCATTTCAATCCATAAAATCCCGCCACCTTCGCATTGTTCACATCTTCCTCCAGGAATATTAAATGAAAATCTACCCGGTTTATATCCACGCACCCTTGATTCAGGGAGGGATGCAAATAAATCCCTGATTGGTGTGAACGCACCGGTATATGTTGCCGGATTGGAGCGGGGAGTTCTGCCAATCGGTGATTGGTCAATATTTATCACTTTATCAATATGTTCAAACCCGATTATCTCTTTATATTCACCTGGTGGATACTTTGAATGGTAATATTGCTGTGCCAGTGCACGATAAAGTGTATCAACGATAAGCGTTGATTTTCCTGAACCACTAACCCCTGTTACACAAACAAATACGCCGAGTGGAATCTCAACATCAATTGATTTAAGATTATTTGCCCTTGCCCCACGAATCATTAAAGAACCCTTTTTTTGCCTGCGCATTCTGGGAATCTCTATCTTTTTTATCCCGGATAGATATTGACCCGTTATTGATTCAGGATTTTTTGCTATTTTATCCGGAGTATCTGCACATACTACATAACCACCGTTTTCACCAGCACCGGGTCCAAGGTCAATGATGTAATCAGCCGAGCGAATCGTCTCTGCATCATGTTCAACCACAAGGACCGTATTACCAAGGTCACGCAAGGACTTCAAGGTCTCAAGCAATCTTTTGTTATCCCGTTGATGCAACCCTATGGATGGTTCATCCAGTATGTATAAAACACCAACCAATCCTGAACCAATCTGGGTAGCAAGCCTCACCCTCTGTTCTTCACCACCCGCAAGTGAATCGGTCGTCCGATCAAGTGTGAGATAATCAAGACCGACCGAATTCAAAAATTCAAGCCTCCTGATGATCTCTTTTATTACATCCTTTGTAACGATCTTCTCTTTTTCAGAGAGTTTCAAATTCTTGAAAAAACTCAGGGCATTTTTTACGGAAAATTCGGCTATCTCAGCAATATTTTTTTCATTTACCTTTATTGATAGACTCTGAGGTTTTAATCTCTTTCCCCTGCAATCAGGACAGGGTGTGATTACCATATAATCTTCAATCTCTTCGCGCACCGCCTCAGATGTTGTCTCATGAAATCTTCTCATCAATTCAGGGATTACCCCTTCAAACATCTCCTGAAAAACTCCCCTTCCTGAGCCATCCCTTCTTACATATTCAACCTCTATCGGTATATCTTCACCATACAAAATTACCTCTCTGACTTCTGCTGGTAATTTATTGAATGGTTTATCAAGGTCAAATTTTAACTTTTTTGCGAGTCCTTTTAATAGTGCAGTACGCCAGAAACCAGGCAGGCCATAGGGCTTTATCGCACCATCAAGGATTGAAAGATTGGGATTAACAATAACCCTCTTGGGGTCAATCTCCATCTTCGTGCCCAGACCATCACAGGTCTCGCAGGCACCGTAAGGCGAATTAAATGAGAACATCCTCGGTGAGATCTCAGGATAACTTATACCACAATTAACACAGGCAAGTTTCTGGCTGAAAATCTTTTCTTCCTTTACGTCAAATATCACTATCAAAAGTCCTTCCCCTTCTTTTAGTCCCATCTCGACTGAATCCGCAAGCCTTTTTCTTATTCCTTCCTTTAAGACAATGCGGTCAATCACAATTTCAATGTTGTGTTTTTTATAGCGTTCAAGTTCAGGCACCTGTTCAATCTCAAAGATTTTACCATCAACCCTTACCCGGACATAACCCCGTCTTTTAATCTTTTGCAGATATTCCTTATATTCACCTTTCCTTCCCCTTATCACAGGTCCGAGAATCTCTATCTTTGTTCCTGCTGGATAAGAGAGAATTGCATCAACGATCTGGTCTGTGGTCTGTGATTCAATCCGCCTGCCACACTGATAACAATATGGAATTCCGATACGAGCATATAAGACCCTTAAATAATCGTAGATTTCTGTAACCGTTCCCACAGTGGAGCGAGGATTTTTTGCAGCGGTCCTCTGCTGGATTGCGATTGCGGGTGAGAGTCCGGTGATTTCGTCTACATCGGGCTTATCCATCATTCCCAAGAATTGTCTTGCATATGCAGATAAAGATTCTACATAGCGCCTTTTTCCTTCGGCATAGAGTGTATCAAATGCGAGAGAAGATTTTCCGGATCCAGAGATTCCTGTGATTACGACAAATTTATTCCTTGGAATAAAGACATTTATGTTTTTTAAATTGTGAACCCTTGCGCCCTTAACCCTGATACCATCATTTAGTTCAGACATTTTCTTTAAAAATTAATCTTTTGTGCACCAATATTCCTTCATCACCTTGAGGATAAAATAATAAAAAGTATATCGGTCTATTTCTATAAATCATCATAGTTGAATTTTTTGGAAGAACTATTAAATCTATAAACTGCGCATTCATCATTATAATTTTAACCAAAAGACATTCAAAGTCAAGAATAGTAAAGTTCATTAATAAATCATTTTCCCTATTGACAATGGTCCAATTTTATTTATAATATTACAGCTTTGACCGTAGAGGTTGGCCTTATGAATTTCAAGGGCGATGAAGGCTGAAAGGAGGAAATTTGGTCTACGGAAAAGTTAAATGGTTCGACGGTAAGAAGGGTTATGGTTTTATTGAGAAAGAGGATGGATCTGGTGATGTCTTTGTCCATTACCAAGATATAGTGGGTGAAGGTTATCGGGTCCTTAGAGAAGGCGAACGAGTTAAGTTTGAGATAACCCAGACTCCGAAAGGAGACAAAGCAATTAAAGTCGAACGTGCAAAAAATGAATAATGGATTCATTGCAATCCAAAGCAGAGCCTGGATAAAACCAGGCTCTGCTTTTTAGAAATCTAATTATGGAAAAAAGACTGGATGAAATAAAGGAACTTATAAAAAACAGTATAAGTTTTGAAATTCAGGGTAAATACAAGGATGCAATCCATTTACTGGAAAAGGCAATCAAATTAAATCCCAAGGATGGTAATCTATATAACCGCCTTGGTGATCTATATCTGAAATTGAACAAAACAAAAGAGGCAATAGAGACATATCAGGCAGGAATAGAAGCATTCAGGGCAGATAATTTTTTAAGAAATGCCCTTGCCCTTTGTAAAAAAATTTTGCGTTATGACCATGGTAATGCTGAGATCAATTTTACCATTGCCCAGCTACTTATAGACCTGGATGAAAAAGGTGATGCAGCAATTTACCTGTTCACATATATTGAAAGACAGATGGCACAGGGCAATAAAAAAGAAGTAATGAAGGCAATGGAAATTTTAAAAAACCTCAAATTGAGCGACAGTTCTGTGGCGAACAAGATGGCAAAAATATATGATAAGGTTGGTGAGAAGAAAAAGGCGGAAGAAGTAAAGAAAGAAACCCCTGAACCTGCACAGGAACAAATTCCAGAAACAAGTATTAGCACCGTTGATTTACAACCAATAATTGAAGAGGTTAAAACAGAATCTCATTCACAAAAACCAATCGTTAATATTGAATCCCTGGACCGCCTGGAAAAAATTTCTGATGAGATTGAGAGGGTAACCGTAGAACTCCGCAAGGCGATGCGGATAGATGAGGTTATTGTCGCAATTGATAAATCTCTAAATATCTTCTCCCAGCAACAGAAAGAGGCAATTACCCTCTTGCATAGATCCTTAAATACAGATTTAGTGAATCTACAAAAGGCAATCAGCAACCTGCAGGAAAGTTCAAAAAGAAATTTAGAAGATGTCGCCAGAATTGTGACAACATTGGAGCGGTCAATAAGCGAGATCAACAAGAGTCAAAATTTAATCGTTGATGAAATAACAAAGAACCTGAATAGTATCGGCGGACAATTTGAATCAACAACCCGGAAAATGCTGGAAGACCTTCGTAATCTTACATCCTGTTATGAATCAGCGAGTAAAGATGTCTGCACAAAGGTTGATGAAAATCGCCAGATCACCTCATCTTTATTAAAGGTTGGTGGTGAGACAAAAATTGGCATCCAGACCATCAATGATAGTCTCTTAAAATTTTTTCTTAATCAGGATATCCAGATAAAAAAATTAAATAAATTTATCTTAATTATGTCTATAATGCTCGGAGGAATAACCACTCTGCTTTTGCTTATCTTACTCTTAAAATAAATGCTTAATGAGTTGATCTTTCTTACTTTATTTCCTGTCCTGTTGACTTAATCGCTATAACTGTGTATAATTATTTATGAAAATACTTGTCACTGGTGGTGCAGGTTTTATCGGTTCACATGTTGTAGATGCTTATTTAAAAGCTGGTCATAGTGTAGTAATAATTGATGACCTTTCAACGGGCGATATCAAAAATGTAAATCCCAATGCAACCTTTATCGAAAAGGATATCACTGATCCAGGAATTGAAGAAATATTTAAGAAATTTGAGTTTGATGTAGTAAATCATCATGCCGCTCAGATAAATGTCCGTCGTTCCCTTGAAGACCCCTTGTTTGATGCCAATGTTAATATTATGGGTTCATTAAATCTGCTCAATCTTTCGGCAAGGTTCAATGTAAAAAGATTTATCTTTGCCTCAAGCGGTGGGGCAATCTATGGAGAACCTGAAAAATTTCCTATCACTGAAGAATTCAAACCCGAGCCTCTTTCTCCATATGGTGTGGCAAAACTTACAGTAGAAAACTATATAAAGGTTTTTTCCCATCTATATGGTTTTGATTATGTCATTCTCCGATACAGTAATGTTTATGGACCGAGACAGATATCCAAAAGCGAGGCGGGTGTCATATCAATTTTCATCAACCAGATCCTTGAAAATAAGGAATGTTTTGTGAACGGCGATGGAAATCAAGTAAGAGATTATGTCTATATAGGAGATGTCGTAAGGGCAAATCTTTCTGCCCTTAATGCCTGTCCTGGTTATTTCAATATTGGCACCGGGGTTGAAACGAGTGTGAATGATCTACTTGATATCCTCAGGAGAATTTTGAATAAGGAGATTATCCATCAGCACCGTGCACCCATTCCAGGCGAGGTATTCAAGAATGTGCTTGATTTTTCTAAGGCAAAAAGCGCTTTTAACTGGTCCCCAGAAACCCCGCTCATAAAAGGTATCGAACTCACTTACAGATACTTTTATAATGAAAGACAAGGCAAGGTATCTTGATCCAGAAGTCCTTGCCCGATTGTCAAATCTCGAGCTGAAGGCAAGGCTTGTAGTAGAAGGTTTTTTAACTGGATTACACCACAGTCCCTACAAGGGTTTTTCTCAGGAATTCACTGATTACCGTCTTTATATCTCAGGTGATGAGATAAAACGTATCGACTGGAAGGTATATGCAAGAAGAGATAGATTTTATATAAAAGAATATCAGGAAGAAACAAATCTCCGTGGCTATATCGTACTCGATAAAAGTGGCTCAATGGGATATGGTAAAAAGATAACAAAACTTGATTATGGCAAATTTCTCAGTGCCTGCCTTGCCTATCTGTTATTCAAACAACACGATGGTATCGGGATAATCACATTTGATACGAAAATCAATGAATTCATACCCCCATCAGCAAAGAAGATCAATTTCACAAGGATTCTTGATGCCATCGATAGAGTAACCCCAGGGAATGAAACATCGCTTGCCAATGTATTATTTGACCTTGGACAGAAGATAAAGAGGCGCGGGCTCGTGATACTCATATCAGATTTATTTGATAAACCAGCAGAGGTTATAAGGTCATTAAAATCTTTCCGTGCACGAAAACACGAAATAATAGTCTTCCAGACGATCGACCCTGATGAATTTACATTTCCATTTACAGAGACTGCATTATTTCAGGATATGGAAACTGATGAATATCTTGTCATCGAACCCAAGTCAATAAAAAATTCTTATCAAAAAAAGTTCAGGGCATTTTTGGATTATTACCAAAAAGGTATGCTTGAATCACACATTGACTACGCATTAATAAATACCACACAAAATTATGATCGGGCATTGATCACCTATCTGCAGAAACGAGCCAAACTATTATGAAATTTCTGAATCCATTTTATCTCTTCGGATTATTCTTTATCGCTATACCCATAATAATTCATTTAATCTTCAGAAAGCATTTAAAAAAAATTTTTTTCCCATCTTTATTATTTTTAAAAACTTCTGAATCAAAAAGATTGAGATGGTTGAGACTGAAGGAAATTTTGACCCTGATAACCCGTTGTCTGATGGTTGGTTCAATATTTTTAGCCCTTGCCCGGCCCCAATATGAAGGCAAAATTTTTGCAAGGAATAAACTCTCCGCAGTGTATCTGGTGATCGATAATTCTTTCAGTATGCATTACAGCGGAAATTTTGAAAATGCCTTACAATATGCAGAAAAAATTATCAATAATTTTTCACCAAGAAGCATTTTCTATGTAATACCACTTTGCAATCAGGAAGGTTATAAACCTTTCTGGACTGAAAAAAATAATGCACGCAACCAGTTGAAGAATATTAAATTATCATTTGCCACTGGTTCATTAAAGCCATTATATGAAAAATTCTTACTGGAGAATACAAATATTCCAAAGGAATTTATATATATAGGTGATGGTCAAATTATAAATTTCAGGGGCATTGAAAGATTATCAGATTTTTACTGGATTCGGATTCCTGTTGGCAGCAACATCGCAATTGAAAATGTATTATTGAAAGAACCTTATGTGGTGCCCAAAGATAACTATGGACTAACTGTAACTATAAAAAATTACGGCAAAAAACAATTCCAGACAAAGATTGAACTCGTTGCTGGTAGTTTTTATCGGGAGCAGGCATCAACAATTCCTGCTGAACAGGGGTTGAATGTCTTTTTTCAACTACCCCTGCATATCCATAACGGTATAATAAAGATTGACCAGGATAGTCTTCTTGGAGATAATCAATACTATTTTTCTAAATCACTGCTTGAGAAGATAAAGGTATTAATAGTGGGTGATGCGAAATATATCAAAACCGCCTTGTCGCCATCGCCAGAGTTCAAGACACCTTTTGAGATAGGTTATACAACGAATATAAAGAAAATAGACCTCAGACCCTATAATATCATAATCATCAACGGCATAGAAGAAATCGCTGATTTTGAACTTTTAAAATTGATGAATTTTCTTTCCCAGACGAGGACCGGATTGGTATTATTTTTAGGCCCATCGGTTGGACCCGGGTTAAGAAATTGGGTCTATAATTATACGGAACTTGAAGAATGGTTGAACCTTGAAGGCTATATTAACATAAAATGGATTGATACTGATTATCGACCATTTGCTTTATTCAAAGATAATGCAGGTTTAAAGGGAATAAAAATTTTTAAAATGTGGAAGTTAAAACCCAGGGCAACAACCCTGATGAGACTCGATAACAATCTGCCATTTTTAATAAATCAAAATAACATTATGGTCTTTTCTACAATATTTAGTGAAACTTATACCGATATTGTTTATAATCCCAATTTTATCCCTTTATTGCATTCAATCATTTATGGTTTGTTAAACAAAAATATTGATAATGAATATTGGATAGAAGAGGTTGAGAATAAATTTGAATCAAGGATTACAAAACCAGGCTTCTATAAGGTAGACAGTGATACCATAGGTGTCAACATAAACCCTCTGGAAAGTAATTTATCAACAATAACCCCACAAATGGCACAAAATTTAGGGATAAAGATTATAGACGCTGATTCAATGAGTGGTTCTACCGATTTAACAAATCTATTTCTATTCTTTTTATTATGTGCATTTGTTTTTGAAATATTACTTTTATTATTTTAATTAATAAATATTAACCTTAATGACCTGTGGTTTTGAATAAACCAGACTGATAAAATCAGGCATTATAATCTCTGGAGAAAGAAAATATTCACCGGAGACCAGGTCTGATATGCTGATACGCACAATTACATCATTTCTGTTCATCTTATCAAGGCGGTTTTTGGCTCCAGAAATGACGAGTGTATCAATATTATAATTATCCATTTTGACCTTTTGTCCGACATTTTTTAAGATATTAATTCCAATATCAGTAAAAGTCTTCTGTGCCGAAGAATCAATGACCACAAGTAATCGGATATTTTCCTTAGAAAATTTTACCGATTCTAAAACCGATGCAATCCTTAAACTCGTTTCAAATGTTGCGGATTTATTATTCACATTAAGGGTCTCAGCAATGACTTCGCTTAATTTCTGTAAGGTTTTTTTTGCACCAGTTGCAATGACGGAATCAAGGACTTCAATCGTTGATATGGCATAACCATTTTTCGGGCTCCCTTTTATCGGAATTAATGGTTTGACAAATTTTACCGCCTTTTCATCTATATCAACAGTAATGAATTTTGTATTGAAATTTACAGTTAAATCCTTTACCGGTACTATTAAATCCTTCGTTGATATCACATTTCTGCCCGGAACAACCTCAGTAAGGTCACAAATTATTCTGGGTGGCGATGCCCAGATACCAAAGAGATTTTTGCCTTTTCCATTGAATTTAACCTGTAATTTTGTGCCTGATTCTGTGATTACATAATGGTCAGAAAGGTTGATATAACTAATTGGAATTTCACGCTCATAGTTATATACCCCTTCAACTGCTACAAATAACCATAATCCAAATGCCAGAACCAGGGCAAGGACTTTGCGCGCCGGGTCTACAACGAAAAAATTAATAAAAGTTTTTAGAACCTTTTGCATAAAAATACCATTATCCCCTTTTGAATATGAAGGCGATTTTCTGCCTGGTCAAACACGATGGAATGTGGACCATCAATGACCTCGTCCGTAATCTCTTCACCCCGGTGTGCAGGCAGACAGTGCATTATTATATAATCTTTTTTCTGTGCATTCTCCAAAAGTTTGCTATTTAACTGGTATGATTTAAATATCTTTTTCCTTTGCTCAGTCTCTGCCTCCTGTCCCATCGATGCCCATACATCAGTATAAATCACATCTGCATCCTTTACTGCATCTATCGGATTATCTGTCCATTTGAGATTCTTTGCCCTTTCCATATATTCCTTGCTGGGTTTGTATCCATCTGGTGTGGCAACATTGAGTTTAAAATCAAGCAATGCAGATGCGGCTATGAATGAGTTGCATACATTATTACCATCGCCGATATATGCCAGCGTTATTTTATTTAAATCTCCTTTTTTCTCAATTACAGTGAATAGGTCACAAAGGATCTGACAGGGATGTTCAAGATCACATAAGCCATTTATGACCGGAATATCGGCATTTTCAGCAAGTTCCTTTATCGTTTTGTGGCTGAATACCCTTGCCATTATTATATCAACCCAGCGCGATAGATTTTTTGCTACATCTTTCACTGCTTCCCTTTTTCCCAATTGTATATCTGCGGGTGCAAGATATATGGCGTGACCACCAAGCTGGGTCATCCCGGTTTCAAATGTAACCCTGGTTCTCAAAGACGGTTTTTCAAAAATCATTGCCAGGGTTCTGTCTTTTAATAGTTTGTGTTCAACTCCCCTTTTCTGTTTTTCTTTTAGGTCCCGGGTTATTTCAAATATCTTATAAATCTCATCCCGGGTTAAATCAAAGATTGATGTTAGGTCTCTTTTCATTATTCACTCCTTCGTTTTATTATATAAAAAAAATTTTAAAAATCAATAAAAACTTTTTTGTTACCTTAAATTCTAAATTAGCGTCGTTTAATTGTAAGGGAACATATAAATGCTTGACTTTAATCTCAATTTCAGTAATATTGAAAAAAGGAGGTATAATGAAGACAAATAGAATATTATTTGCAGCGATGCTAACAATATTTGCCTCAACCTACGGGGCAATTCCAACCTTTTATGAACATAACAAGTTTCTCCTCGCATCACCTGGTGCTATGTATGTAGGTTTGTATGGTTATGATAACCCAGCCCTACTGACCTATTTACATCAGTTTGACCTTGCATTTATCTGGTCAGATCAGACCAACAACTGGAATGATTTTGATGATTGGATGTTCCTCACCGGCATCCCTAATCTTGGTTTTACAATCAACCACAAGGAATCTCCCACAGGGTCTATAAATCGTTATAACCTTTCCCTTGGTATGGGTGATAAGAGACAGAATTTAGGGATAGGATATGAATGGTCAAACAATGATACTAATATATTAAAAATCGGATCCTTAACCCGTCCTGTTAAATACCTTTCTATGGGAGTTGTTGGTTCATTTGCCAGTTCTAAAGGCGACCGTGAAATCTATTTTGATATCGGTTTCAGACCTCTGGGTAATGAAAAAATAACATTTTTTACTGACTGGGCAATACATAGGGATATTGATATAAAGGATAGTCCCTGGAGTGCCGGTTTCGTCATTGAACCACTCTCTGGAATCAGAATTACAGCACGATATTTCAATGATCGTTCTTTCACAATGGGTATAAATTGTAGTTTTGGCAGAACTGGTTTTTTTACTCAATCACATTTTGATTCCAATCAGAAATGTCAGTATAACACATACGGAATAAGGCTCGGTGCATATGATCGCAATATATTTGAATCTTTTATCAACAAAAACAAAAATTATCTTGAACTCGATCTGCAAGGTGAATTAAAATATCAGCGCTATCTATTTTTTGACCAAAGTAAAACATTGCTCTCTGTAATAAAATTGATTGAAATTGCAAAAAATGATCCGACGATAAGTGGGATTGCAATCAATCTCTCTGGTATGAATATCAGTGCTGAGATGGTATGGGAACTGAGAGAAAAACTAAAGGACTTCAAATCCCATAATAAACATATTGTTGTATATATTGATGAGGCGGGATTATTGGACTACTATCTCGCATCAATTGCCGACAGAATTGTCATTGATCCCCAGGGAGGTATCAACCTCCAGGGTCTCCTGATGGGTAGAATCTATTTCAAGAACGCACTTGACAAACTCGGCATCGGAGTGGATGAGTGGCGTTATTTCAAATACAAGTCAGCGGCTGAGACCTTTTCCCGGGATAAAATGTCTGAGGCAGATCGAGAACAGAAGCAGGCAATAATAGATGATATTTATCATACAATTAAAAATGATATCTGTTTAGCCCGTGGCTTTACAGATGAAAGATTTGAGCAATTAATAAACACAGAGTATTCATTCTTACCAAAAGATGCAATAGAAAAAAATCTCGTTGATACACTGGGTAGATGGGATGAAGTAAAGGAGATAGTGAAAAGTATAGAAGGAAAAAAGAAGAAATTTGTCGATAATCATACCCTTACATATTATCATTTACCAAAGGATAACTACTGGGGTGATAAACCAAAGATTGCGGTGATCTATGGTCTTGGTGAATGTGCTATGGATACAGGAATAAAGGCAAGGGGCCTGGTTAAAGATATTGAATGGGTAACCGAAAGGAAGGATATAAAGGCGGTCGTCTTCAGGGTAGACTCTCCAGGTGGTAGTGCCCTTGCCTCAGATATTATTGCTGAGGCAATAAAAAAATGTCAAAAAAAGAAACCCGTGATTGTATCTCAGGGCGCAGTTGCTGGTTCTGGTGGATACTGGTTATCAATGAACGGTGATAAAATCGTCGCTTCGCCATTCACGATAACCGGGTCAATTGGTGTTATCGGTTTATGGTTATATAATAAAGAACTAAAGGAAAAACTGGGTTTCTCTACCGATTTTGTAAAGGCGGGTGAGCATGCCGACCTCGGTTTTGGATTTACATATCCATTCCTTGGACAACTTCCGGACCGAAATCTGACCGAATCGGAAAAACAGAGAATGGAGAATTTAATAAAATCCCTTTACAAAGAATTCGTTATAAAAGTTGCTGAAGGCAGAAACAAAACCCCTGACGAGATTGAGAATATTGCCCAGGGCAGGGTATGGTCAGGGGTTAAAGGTAAAGAAATTGGACTGGTAGATGTAATTGGTGGGCTTGAAACCGCAATAATGAACGCCAAAAAAAATGCGCATATTCCCGAGAACGAAGATATAACGATCATTGAATTGCCCAAGCCTCAGCCTTTTGCGCCCGACTTATTCCAGCCCAAAATCATAAATACAAATAAAGAATATAACGAATTTATAAGATACCTCCAATTCCTTGCCGAACATAATGGCGAAGCACTATTGATTATGCCCATTGAGGATTTTATGCTAAAAACAGAGAATTATTTAAAATAATTCAACGGAAATTTTAAAACGCCAAATTTAGCGAGTAATAGAACAAGGATTGTATAAAGAAAAGAAATCAGGAGGTTTTTTGCTAATCCATTTTGTTTTTTATCTTCTTTGTCTATAAACTGTTTAACGCTATGATGGATTAAAAAAAAGCCTAATGCATTAGTCATCCAGTATCCCAAAATCATCATCGGCAAAAAAAGTCTTTCTGAAATCAAACCAAACGGGAAGGCAAAGATATAAGCAATGGAAAGATTTATGATTAAATCATTCCACCAGGAAAGGGGTGAGAGGAGATAGCCGATGATAAACAAAAAACTACCTTTTATCTTTTTCTCCATCAAGAATCAAATAATTTTTAATAATTTCACAATTCTTTCTTTGCTGCCCGCTCTAAGATATTGAAAATCACAGGATTTTTTAAAAGCGCCATCACCTGTTCACCTATCTCAAAATTATGCTGACGCACCTTATCCAGGAATGATTTCACCCTGCTGTAACTTGGCTCAATCTTCTTTAACTCTTTTTGGATTTCTTTTATCTCTTCAATCAAGATTTCTTTTATATCACTGCTTATTTTTTCATCCACATTTATTTTATCAATCAATAGATTGAGTTCCTTAAATATATTTATCTGTATTACAGATGTATCTTCTGTCACTGGAAATGCAATATCAAATTGATAATCATCCTCCACCAAATCAACACCCTTGCTTGTTATGCGGGCACCCACGAAAAGGCTTCCTTCCAGTGGTTTTTGAAGTTCAATATAACCTTTTTCCTCAAGGTAGACGACATTAAAATTTAGCGTCTTCAAATCAATGTTCAATGCCTCTTTAAATTCTTTTGGTGTAATACGATAATAGGGATGCTCCTTAAATTTTTCATATGCCATTTTTAGAATCTTACGTCTAATCTCAATATTTGTCATTTTCTTCCCTTTTAAAATCTACTGAATCCATATCTGAAATATCAGTCCACCGCGGTCAATTATAAAATATTTATTTTTAAAATCTCCGACTGCCCTTTTAAAATCATCTTTATTTCGGATTCTAATTTCGCCGATACGGAGTATAACATCACCGGGTGAAAAACCCAATTTCTCGCCGACGCTGCCCGGATCTACCTTTGTTACAACGACTCCCTGTTTATATCCTAAGTCAAATTTTTTTATGAGGTAGAGATCTATCTCCTCAACATATATGCCTAATTTTGAACCGACACCAATCGGTTCCTGGTATTCCCTGACAACAAGGTTCACATCCAGAGAATCTTTATTCCGGTAAAGTAGAATATGGATTGTATCACCAACAAAGATATTTGCATTCATTCTATCCCAGACCGATGTGTTATTTATTATTTCATTGTTAGCCACTATAATCCGGTCACCTTCTTTTATTCCGGCAAGAAAGGCAGGGCTGTTTGGTTCAACATTACTCACGAGCACACCACGCTGTTCAATACCCATTGCCTCAGCAATCTCCGGGGTGATATCCTGAACCCATATCCCGACCCAGGGGGTTCTTATTCTACCAAACTGTCTTGTTTCATTGATAAATTTTTTTACTACATTTATAGGACGGGCAAATCCCACGCCTTCGGAACCACCGCTTGAGGTAAAAATAAATGTATTTATTCCAATGATCTGCCCGAGGATATTAACAAGAGGTCCACCTGAATTACCCGGATTTATTGCAGCATCGGTCTGGATCATATCCTTGTAGACTCTATCTTCATAGGTTGATTTTATTGCACGGTTGAGTGCAGATATGACACCCACGGTGACAGTGGGTCTTGTATCCTCAAGTAAAAAACCAAAAGGATTGCCCAGCGCAATCACCCATTCTCCAATCATCAAATCATCCGAGTTTCCCAATTCTGCATATGGCAGATTTTTGCCTTCAATCTTCAAAAGAGCAAGATCCAGGGCACGGTCGGTTGCCACAATCCTTGCCAAAAACTGTCTTGCATCAGGCAGTGTTACATTTATCTCAGTAGCGTTGGATACTACATGTTCATTCGTTAAAATGTATCCATCCGGGGAAATAATCACCCCGGAACCGAGGCTTTTGACCTTTTGTCTATACCGCTGTTCCGGGAAAAAATCGCCAAAAAATCTCTGAAAAAATTCATCATTAAATGGTGAAACAGTAACAATTCGTGTCTGGATAACAGTAATTGAGACCACGGATGGGCCCACCATGTTCGCAGCGAGAACTATTGCATTCATTCGCTGTTTTGAAATTTCGTCATTTAAATTTACAAGACGAAGGTAATCTAAACTATTCGGTGACCTTGCCTTAAATTGATTATACAAAAATATACAAATTAGGCATACTACAAATCCGACGAAACCTGCAATTATCTCTCGTCTTCTCATAAATCCCTAACCAATTCTCTTCTGCCAGTCTTCAAGAAATTTTTTAATTCCAACATCCGTAAGTGAATGCCTTATTAGTTGAGTAAAAACCTTGTAAGGTATAGTACAGATATCAACCCCCAAAAGTGCTGCCTGTCTTACATGTTCTGGATGCCGCACTGAGGCAAAGATGATTTTGGTCTTAAAATTATAATTTCTATAAATGGTCAATATGTCATTGACAACTTCAATCCCCGGATTACCAATATCATCAAGTCTTCCTACAAATGGACTCACATATGCAGCACCAGCCTTTGCAGCAAGTAGCGCCTGATTAGAAGAAAAGACAAGGGTCATATTGACCTTTATGCCATCATTAGAAAGAACTTTTGTCGCCTTCAATCCATCCACAGTGCAGGGTATTTTTATTACTACATATTCACTTATTTTACTCAATTCCCGCGCTTCATTAACCATCTCATCAACCTTTAAGCCCAAAACTTCACCGCTCACCGGGCCCTTCACGATGTCACATATCTCTTTTAATATCTTTTTATAATCACCTCTTTCCCTTGCCATTAACGTAGGATTCGTGGTAACGCCATCAAGAATCCCCCATTGAGCGATTTCTCTGATTTCATCTAAATTTGCAGTATCAAGATATAATTCCATTATCTTCTCCTTTCAAAAATTCTTCATATCTCACTTTTACCAGATACAATCCGTGGGCAGGCGCAAAATATATGCCGTTTAAACCCCCGGTAAAAATTTTTTCCGCATCTTCAGGCTGAAATCTGCCTCTGCCCACATCAACCAAAAACCCCACAATACCGCGGACCATCTTCCTTAAAAATCTATTAGCCTCCACATTTATTATAATATCAATATCCTTTTCTGTCAATGATAAATTAAATATGTGACATACTGTATTTTTCTCCTGGCCTTCAGAATCGGTATCATTTGAAACCGAAAGATTTCTAAAGTCATGTTTACCAACAAAATATTTTAAGGCTTCTTTCATCAAACCAAGATCTAATTTATAATCAACAAACCAGTAATATCGCCTTTTTATTGGAGAAAATTGGCTCATAATTTTATATTGATATAATTTGCTACAGGCTGAAAATCGTGCATGGAAATCAGATGGAACTTCCTTGACTTCTTTTATATGGATATCTTCTCCAGTGAGTGCATTTAATCCATCTTTGAGTTTATCACAGGAGATATCAGAATTGGTTTTGAAATTGGCAATCTGAGCAAGGGCATGAACCCCATGGTCTGTTCTCCCTGCACCAATAATCCTTATGTTTTCGCCGGTTATTTTTTCTATCGCCAATTCTATTTCACCTTGAACAGTCCTTTTTTCCGGTTGATATTGCCAGCCATAAAAATCAGTTCCATCGTATTCAATTGTCAATCTTAAATTTCTCATTTTTTATTTAAATTATTCACCAATTATGCAAGCGGAAGTATAATCCTGAATGTTGTTCCTTTTCCAATCCTGCTTGAGACCTCAACATTACCATTGTGGGCTTCAATAATCTTCTGGGCAATTGAAAGGCCCAATCCCGTACCACCTTTCTTAGTTGTAAAGAATGGTTGAAATATCTTTTTTAAATCTTTTTTTGCTATTCCTGGACCCTGGTCAGTTATCTCTATCCAACCATATTTATTATTATAATTTGTCTTTATAAAAATCTTTTTGCCCTGCTCGCTAACTTCACAGGCATTTATAAGAATATTCAAAACCCCGGATTTTAATCTATTCAAATCTGCCATTATCTCAAAATCCGTTCCCTCCCTTACGAAATTGAGTTTCTTTTCGCTAAAATGAGGGATTATATCAAGCAATGCCTCATTTATGACATCACTCACTCTGATCCGGTATGTTTTTTTAGGAACAAACTGGGCAAAGTTCAAAAAATCTGTGACAATTTCATTCAATCTTATTGACTCTTTGAGTGCCATTTCAATAAATGGCTTCGCTGATTTAGGAAAACGGGTTTTTGAAATGACTTCTAATGATCCCCGTATTGAGGCAAGTGGATTGCGAATCTCATGGGCTAATGAACCACCGAGTTCAGCAAGCATCTTTGTCTGCCTGGATATCCTTGATGCCTCTTCTAATTTTTTTATTTCGGTCAAATCCTGAAGAATCGCAAGTGCGCCCTGTTTATTACCGATGAGAGAACAGGAAAGCAGAAAAAAATTCTTTTTGATTTTTAATTCTCTAACATCCCTCCCACGCTCAGGATTTTTTAAAAATCTTGCCAGATAAAGATGGACATATGAACGGATGTCATCCTGGGGAACATTTGTGTAAATAACCGAACCACCGGCATCAATCACCAGAATCCCTGATGGTAGATTCTTCACAATCTCTTCGGTCGTGAGGTTTAATTTCTTTAACTCTTCGGTTCTTATGCGATACCTTTCTGAAAGCCATCCGCTTAAAATCGCGGTGAAGAGAAACAACAAAGAAAAGAGATAGAACTGCTGGATCACATATCTGGGCTGAAGGGATTGCTCGTTTATCTCAAAAAACATTAAGCCCAAAAAACAAAATACAGAGATCAAACTTATTATGTATGCACCCTTTCTATAGGTATAGATAGCAGATGTTATAATGAGAACAACATATAGCAGAGGGAAAAGACTGCTAATTCCACCGGTGAAATGAATTATCACTGCAATAAGCGGAATATCAGTTATTAACAAAATATATGTTAGAATTTCTGGCTTTATCCATTTGTGGAGAATGAGGAATAATAATGATATTACAAAAGAAACCAGAATAATAAGCCAGTAGGTTGCTGGAATGGTATAATTTACTGGATATGATGAACTCAGCAGGATAAAAGTGATAACCAGGGGATTGAGCAGAATGAGCCCAACCAAAGGATTAATAGTTTTCTTACTGAGCATTTATGATAAAACCAAGCAGGTTATTTTGTATCCCAACCTGCTATTTATTTCTCTTTCAAATAAGATTATTCAGTAATCGTTGAGGCAAGCTGGAATATCGGCAGATACATTGAAATCACCAGGAAACCAACAACCCCGCCGAGAACGACCATAATGAATGGCTCAAGGGCATTGGTAAGGTTTTCTACTGCCTGATCAACCTCATCATCATAAAAATCTGCTACCTTTGAAAGCATATCATCAAGTCCACCAGATGCCTCACCAATCGCAATCATCTGGGTCACCATTGGCGGGAATACCGCAGTCTTGGAAAGGGGGTCAGCAATATTTTCTCCACCCTTGATTGAAACCCTTGCCTTGAGAATTGCATCCTCAATCACCCAGTTGCCTGCACTCTTTGCCGTAATTTCAAGCGCATCAATGATTGGCACACCACTTGAGAGTAATGTAGCAAGGGTCCTTGCAAATCTTGCAATCGCCTGTTTTTTGATCAAATCTCCAAATACCGGTGTTCTTAAGAATAATGGATCCAGTGTCTTGGCACCGGATTCTGTCTTATGCCACCTGCGGATCATCGTAAATAAAAGGATCAAACCAATGAGAATTGGTAATGCAGCAACCTGCATAAAATTTGAAATCTTTATAACGAGCTGGGTCATTGCAGGTAGTTCCCTGCCTACGCCCTGATACATTTTGGCAAAGATGGGAATCACGAAGATTAAAAGTACCGCGATAGCGCCGACCGCAACAATACTGATGATTGCCGGATAGACCATTGCCCCCTTGATCTTCCTCTGTAATGCTACAGTTTTTTCAAGGTATGTTGCCAGACGCTGGAGAATGGTATCAAGTGCACCACCGGTCTCACCTGACTCAACCATATTCACATAGAGATTATCAAAAGCCTTGGGTTGACGCCTTAAGGCATCGGCAAGGGAAAGTCCCCCTTCAACATCTGTGCGGACTTCATCAAGCACCCTTTTTAAACCCACACTTTCAGTTTGTTTTGAAAGAATTTCTAGAGAGTTAAGCAAAGGTAAACCAGCATTCAACATTGTAGCAAATTGTCTTGTAAAGACTGATAGTGCCCTTTTTGAAATACGTCCACCGAAAAGGGCAAATCCTTTTTTCTCCTCTTTTATTTTTATTGAGGTGGGAATTATTTTTTTCTGGCGTAGTGCTGCAACAACATCAGCCTGTGACTGGGCGGTCAGTTCACCACTGGCTGATGCGCCCGTTGCTGTTCTACCTTTCCAGACAAAAGTCGGCATAATTACCTCCCTTTTATAAATACTTGATTAAACATTATTTGGTAATTTCCGCCATATTTAATGGCGAATAAATATTTAACCATTTAACCTTTTAACCAATTTGTTATCATAATTTTATCCCAGCACAGGTGATTTCTGCTCAACCATATGTTCAAATTCTTCAATATTTGGAGAATAATCAAAAGCGGTTTCAAGTGTGATTAGCCTTTTTGCATAGAGATTATATAATGCCTGATTCATAGTCTGCATTCCATACTTTTGTCCGGATTGAATCATTGAATAAATCTGGTGCTCTTTACCATCACGAATAAGTGCCCTTATAGCTGGAGTAGCAACCATCACCTCTGCAGCCAGCACCCGACCACCGCCAATCTTCGGAAGGAGTTGCTGGGTGACCACACCTTCAATCACAAAGGCAAGCTGTGAGCGCACCTGACCCTGCTGATGGGATGGAAAGATATCTATTATCCTGTGGATTGACTCGGCGGCTGAATTTGTGTGGAGTGTGGCAAGGGTTAAATGTCCGGTTTCGGCAATGGTAAGGGTAATTGCTATCGTTTCAAGATCACGCATCTCACCGACCATAACCACATCAGGGTCTTCCCGTAAAACATATTTCAATGCATTGGCGAATGATTTTGTATCACTCCCCACCTGTCTTTGGTTAACGATTGCCTTTTTATGACGGAACAAATATTCAATTGGGTCTTCAACTGTAATAATATGGCATCTACGGTCACTATTGACTTTATCAATAATTGCCGCGAGGGTGGTTGATTTTCCACAACCAGTAGGACCGGTCAATAAAATCAGACCCTTTGGTCGACCAGCAAGTTCCTGGACCACCGGTGGAATTCCCAGTTCTTTAAATCCCCGAATTTCAAATGGAATTGTCCTTATTGCTGCAGCAATACTACCCCTCTGCTGGAAACAATTACCTCTAAATCTTGATAACCCTGCGATACCGAATGAAAAATCAAGTTCCCATTCCATTTCAAATTTTTTCTTCTGCTGATCATTTAAAACACTGTAAACAAGTTGTTGAATCAATTCCGGGGTCATCACCTCATAATTTGTTGGCACCAGTTCACCGTCGATTCGAAACATCGGTGGTGCTCCTGTGGTCAAATGTAAATCTGTCGAATTTCGTTGAACCATTTCTTCTAATAATTGTTTCATTGTTACAGGCATCTTGCCTCCCTTATCCTATTTTATATTATTCGCAAAAAGCGGGATGATTGTAATCATAATGATGCAGTCTCCCGCATTAACTCCTCAATTGTGGTGATACCTTTTTTAATTTTCTCTATGCCATCGTCACGAAGGGTCTTCATCCCTTCTTCTTTTGCCTGTCGCGCTACTTCATCGCTTGAGGCACCCTTTAAAATCATATTCCTGATAGTTGGCGAAATAGGCATCACCTCGTAAAGTCCGACTCTTCCTTTGTATCCTGTCTGACCACAATTTGAACAACCCCTGCCTTTATATACAATACCATCTGGGAATGTATCAGGTGGGATATTTGCATCTTCAAGCAATTTTGGACTCACCTTTACCGGTTCTTTGCAATTAGGGCAGATTCTCCTGACCAGTCGCTGTGCCTGGATTAATATCAAGGCACTGGCAACGAGATATGGTGGTATGCCCATATCTACCAAACGGTTTATCGTTGTTGGTGCATCATTGGTATGAATTGTTGAGAAAACGAGGTGACCGGTCAATGCCGCACGGATACCGATCTCTGCAGTCTCTGTATCACGCATCTCACCCACAAGGATGATGTTTGGTGCCTGACGCAGGAATGCCCTCAGAGCTGCGGCAAAGGTCAATCCAATCTCCTCATGAACCTGGATCTGGTTGATACCATGTATATTATACTCAACTGGATCCTCAATCGTCATAATCTGCCTGTCTGGTTTATTAAGCCGTTGGAGTGTAGAATAAAGGGTTGTGGTCTTACCACTTCCTGTAGGACCGGTAACAAGAATAATACCATAAGGACTTTCAATCGCCTTCAGAAATTTCTTCAATGCCTCATCACTGAATCCTAATTTTGTCAAATCAAGCATCAAGGCACTTCGGTCAAGAATTCTCATCACCACCTTTTCACCATAAAGGGTTGGTATCACCGAAACCCTGAGGTCTATCATTTTATTTCCAACCAGAATATTTATCCTTCCATCCTGACACTGCCGATGTTCAGCGATATCCATCTTTGCCATTAATTTTAGACGGGTAATGATACCGGCTTTTAAATTATAAGGAGGTGGCTGTTGTTCTCTTAAAACACCATCAATTCTAAAACGGATTCGTACCTGTCGCTCAAATGGCTCAATATGGATATCTGAGGCACCCTTGTTAACTGCATCTGCAATATAGAAATTAACCAATCTTACAACTGGCCCACCTTCAGCATCAGCCCGAAGTTTGGCTTCCTCTACCTCTTCCTCAATTCCGGTATCAAGCAATTCAAGGTCTTCTATTCCTAATTCCTTTGGCCCGGACTCAGCCTTTACTTCAGCCAGACTTGTATCCATCTTGTAATAACGAGCAAGCGCCTCTCTTATGCTTGACTCCGAAGCAAGAACCGGATTCACCTCCATTCCAGTGATGAATCTCAAATCCTCTATTGCACTTATATCAGTCGGGTCAACCATTGCCACGGTCAGGGTTTTACCCTTCCGTTCAATCGGTATCACCTCATAGTGGTATGCCTTCTCTGCCGGAATTAGATTCAAAACCGATTCCGGAGGGATTATATAATCAAGGTCAGTTACCTCCATATGATAGAGGTTGCTCAACTGGGCTAAAAGTTTGTTCTCAGGAATAAAACCCAATCTTACCAGAACACTCACAAGTCTCTGCCCGGTCTCCTTTTTTTCCTGAATTGCCTGATGCAATTGTTCTTCCGTGATTAAATTATTTTTCACCAGGTATACACCCAATCTTTCTTCCATTTATTCCACCTTTGTTTCTCTTATCACTTCTTCAACCGTGGTCAGACCCTGACGGAGTTTTTCCAGGGCTGAACTGCGGAGAGTAAGCATTCCTTCTTCAACTGCTATCTTTTCAATCTCTTCAGCTGGAGCGCGTTTTAAAATCAATTCCCTGATTCGTGCGGTTACAAGCATATTTTCAAATATACCAATCCTACCTTTATACCCGGTTCCCCTGCACTCCTTGCATCCCTCACCTTTATATAATGGAAAATCTATTTTCTCAGGGTCAATCCCGGCATCCAATAAAACTTCAGGAGGATATTTTACTTCATTTCTGCACTTCATACAGACCTTTCTCAATAACCGTTGAGAAAGAACAGACAATAATGTCGAGGCAATCAAAAATGGCTCAATATTCATATTCACCAATCTCGTTATGGTCGCTGCTGCAGAATTCGTGTGGACAGTTGATAAAACAAGATGGCCGGTCAAAGAAGCACGGATCGCAATTTCGGCGGTCTCAAGATCACGGATTTCACCCACCATTATGATATTCGGGTCCTGACGCAGATACGCACGCAGTGCTGAAGCAAAGGTCAAGTTAATTTTTTCATTCACCTGCAATTGATTTATTCCCATTAATGAATACTCAATCGGGTCTTCTGCGGTTGTTATATTAATTCCAGGGTCATTCAATTCTGTAAGGGCTGAGTAAAGGGTGGTGGTTTTGCCGGAACCAGTAGGACCGGTAACGAGAACAATACCATAAGGTGTCTTTATTGCCCTGCGGAAAGATTTTAAAGTGCTTTCTTCAAATCCCAGGAGGTCAAGATTCAATTGAATCGATGATCGGTCAAGGAGTCTGAGTGCAATCTTTTCTCCAAAGAGTGTGGGCACGGTGGAGACACGAATATCAATGATCCTGTTATGAACCCTTGCCTTTATCCTTCCATCCTGGGGTAATCTTTTTTCTTCAACTTTTAATTTTGCCATAACCTTAATAACTGTTGCTATGGCACGATTCATCTTCTTCGGTGGTTTTAAAACTTCATGCAATATGCCATCAATACGATAACGAACGCGCATTTCATTCTCGTAAGGTTCAATGTGGATATCAGAGACATTCTGTTCCACTGCATCGCTTATGATTTTGCTCACCAGCTTAAGGGCAGGACCACTATCACTGTCCTCTGCAACATTTGATAGGTCTTCCTCCTCTTTTTGCTGAACCACCTCATCCATAACTTTAACCGAGGTCTCACCGGCATCTGCAGTTTCCAATTCATACATTACATCCGCAAGCATCTTTTCAACATGATAATGTTCATTGATTATCTTTATTATTGCATCCTCAGATGCAACGAGCGGTTCAATATCATAACTTGTGGCAAATTTGATATCTTCAATTGCATTCATATCCCCGGGATTGACCATTGCGAGACTCAGGGTTCTACCCAATCTCTTCACCGGCACAACGAGATATTTAACAGCAATATCGGTGGGAACTAATTTCAAAATATTGGGGTCGAGTTCTAATTTTTTTAGATCAATGGACTTTACGCCAAAATGTATGGAGAGTGCCTTTAATAAATCTTCTTCCTTTAAATACCCTAACTTTTTAAGGGTTGAACCAAGCCTCGCACCATCCTTTTTCTGCTCTTCAATAGCACGGGCAAGCATATCTTCACTAATAAATCCATGTTTCACTAATATCTCACCTAATTTCATGATATAATATAATATCAATATTTAGAAAATTGTCAATAGGGAATTTGACATTTCAATTGACTTTTTTTCAATTCAGAATATATTTCTATATGCTGATAGGGATTGATAGGATTAGTGAAATTTTTGATTTATTTAAAAACAAAAAAATTGCTTTATTAACAAACATTTCAGCCACTGACTGTAAATTGCAACCTACAATTTATCATTTTATTAAATGCGAATACCTCAATTTAAAATTTATTTTAGCGCCCGAGCACGGATTATTCGGTGCCTTGCAGGACCAGATTTATGTAAAAAGTCACCGACAGAAAGGGGTTCCGGTTATAAGTCTCTATGGCAAAGGTCTTGTGCCGTCCATTAATATTTTAAAGGAGATTAATACATTGGTGGTTGATTTGATTGATATAGGAACCAGATATTATACATTTGTCTGGAGTGCAGTATTGTTAATGAAACAGATGTCACGATTAAATAAAAAAATAATCATTCTTGACCGTCCCAATCCATTAAATGGTATTACAATGCAGGGACCGGTTCTTGAAAAAAATTTTTATTCTTTTGTTGGATTGTTTCCCTTGCCGGTACGGCATGGTTTGACATTTGGTGAAATCTGTAATATGGTAAATATTGAAGAAAATATCTTTGCTGATTTGGAAATCATAAAAATGCGGGGCTGGAAAAGAAAATTTTATTTTCCTGAATGCGAATTATACTGGACCGTTCCCTCGCCAAATATGCCATCATTTGAGACTGCCTGTGTATATCCTGGGATGTGCCTGCTTGAAGGAACAAATATTTCTGAAGGTAGAGGGACCACCCGTCCATTTGAGATATTCGGTGCTCCCTGGATTGATGAAGAAGAATTAGTAAAAGAACTGAATTCAAGAAAAATATCCGGGGTAAATTTTAGACCATTGAAATTCATCCCCACATTCCATAAATACCAGGGAAGAGTCTGTGGTGGTGCACAGATCTATGTGAACAATTTAAAAAAATTTGACCCGGTCTATGCCGGGCTTGAGATAATCTCTACAATAAAAGAACTTTATCCAAAGAAGTTCACCTGGCGTAAACCACCATATGAATTTGAGAGAAAAAAAATGCCCTTTGACATTCTGATCGGAAATTCCTGGATTAGGAATGCAATTGAAAAAAGTGAATCCGTGATTTCAATAAAGAAAAGATGGCAAAGGGATGTTGATGAATTTAAAAAGAGACGGCACAGATACCTGCTCTACAAATAACATCTCTATGATTTTATTTAACCATTTAACAATTCAACTATTTAACCCTCATTATGAAGGCGATAATCCTTGCTGCAGGTCTTGGTAAAAGGCTAGGCAAAATAACTAAAGAGATTCCCAAACCATTATTACCCATCAAAGGGATTCCAATAATTGGACTCATAATTAAAAAAATCAAAAATGCAGGAATAAAAAATATCGGGATCAATACCTTTTATAAGGCGGATATGGTAGAAGAGTATTTAAAAAAATTCAAGGACTTGAAAATTGTCAGGGAAGAATACCTTTCTGGAACCGGTGGTGCATTATTGAATTTTAGGGATTTTGTCTCTGAAGACTTCTTGATTCATAACTGTGATATTCTGTCAAATATTGATCTAAAAAGAGTAATCAGTATGCATAAGAGAATAAAACCTCTTGCCACGATTGTGCTCGTGGACAATTATAAAACCAATCGGGTACGAATTTCAAAGAATTACGCAGTCAAATTTTATAAAAAGAGAACAGAAGGTTGTTACACCTATACAGGTATTGCCGTCCTCTCAAAAAGAATCTTCAAATATTTTCCAGAAAATAAAAAGGTCTTCAGCCTTACTGAAGTATATAATATGGCAATAAAAAAGGGTGAGTTAATCCACTGCCTTTTGGTAAGAAATATATGGTATGATATAGGAACCTATAAGGTATATAATCTGCTTCAACATAATTCATTAGAAACATTATTGACAGAATTCATTTTTTAGATATAATAGCATTATAATTCTAAAGAGAAGAACTAACCAACCTGGTTAGGTCAGCAAATATCTTTTATTAATCAACAAAGGATGTAATATGAAAAGAATGTTTGCTGGCACTATCATAATAGTGTTGTTTCTGATTGGTTGTGGAGATAAAGAACCACCCGAGATTTCAATCACACAACCTGCAAGTGGTGATACTGTTGGTGGGATAGTCACAATTAATGCGGATGCCACGGATAATAAGGGCGTAGAGAAAGTAGAGTTCTATATTGACAATGTCCTTGTCTCCACAGACCAGTCTTCTCCTTATAGTCATACCTGGAATGCCTCAGCAGTTCAGGATAATACCACTCACAATATCTATGCCAAGGCATTCGATAAGGCAAATAATGAAGGAACCTCTGAGACCGTAATTGTCACTGTGATAAATCCACCAAATATTCCTGTTACACCCTGGGGTCCTTCAAGTGGTTATCAAGGTACGCAGTATTTTTATGAATTTTATACCTCAGCAACCGACCCGGCTGGTCAGGGTGTTGCAATCCGGTTTGCCTGGGGTGATGGGGATACATCAAGCTGGAGTTCTTATGTGCCGAGCGGCAGCACAGTTCAGGATACACACACCTATACTACGACTGGTTCATATTCAGTCAGAGCACAGGCAAGGGATACATACGGTGCTACCTCAGCCTGGTCAAGTCCCCATACAATAAATATTACTGAAGGGATTGTAATACTAAGGCCCAATGGCAATGAAACATACCTTTCCGATGAATATCATCCCATCCACTGGAACTGGTATGGAAGTTTTGGCACAGTAAAGATAGATTATTCAACCGATGGTGGGACTTCCTGGAATACAATCGTTTCTGCCACTGACAACGATGGCAATTATGCCTGGGATGTTGCTTATACAAGCACGACCTATCCCAATTGCCAGTTAAGGGTAAGCCATCCGACCAATCCCAATATCTATGATATCAGCGATGCGAACTTTACAATTGCGCGTGATACAATCACTGTTGTAATGCCCAACGGCGGTGAGAATTATATTGTGGGTGAATAATATCCGATTCACTGGAACTGGACCGGTGGATTTAGTTCAGTAGTAATTCACTATTCAACTGATAATGGCAGTTCCTGGACACCGGTTAATACCTATACAACGAATAACGGAGGCTATGCCTGGAATATTCCTAATACCCCTTCCACAAACACGCTTGTGAGAGTAAGTAATTACTCTGATGCCAATCTCAACGATGCCAGTAATACAAACTTCACAATTGCCCATCCTTTGATTACCATCAAACGTCCAAATGGTGGTGAGACCTACCGGAGTGGTGAATACTACCCAATCCACTGGGATTGGACCGGTGGAACAGGAAATGTAGCAATTTATTACTCAACCGATGGAGGAATAAACTGGACCACGATTAATTCCGGCACAACCAATGATGGTTCTTATCTCTGGACTGTTCCGAATGTGAATTCAACGAATTGCCGGGTGAGAATTGTCTATGCTAATGATGCCAATGCCTATGACATAAGCGACAACAACTTCACAATCACCACAACCCAGGTCACCGATTCCATTATGGTGACCTCACCAATGTCTAATGACAACTGGATTTTAGGCAGGGATTATTATATAACCTGGACCGGAACCAATACCAGTGGTTATGTGCGAATTGATTATTCTACTGATGGTGGTTCAACCTGGAACCAAATAACTGACAACGCCGGCAACAATGGTAATTATGAATGGTATGTTCCTAATGTCTCAAGCACAAACTGTAGAATTAGAGTGTCAAATGCCCAGAATACAAATGCCAATGGAATCAGTGGCACATTCGAAATTCGAAGCAGCGGCAAGAGACGAAGATAAAAATAGAATGAAATAAGGGGTGGCTACAAGCCACCCTTTATTGTTTTGAATACCCTTTACAAAGACAAAATTTTGTCTAAAATGAAATTATGTATGAGAAACAGAATAATAGCGATGTCTTATCTGAATATGAAATCATTGAAGCGATAAATACTGGCGGCTCGGACCGAAAGTTCTTTCGGGTAAAAAAAGGGAATACCACATATATTCTGATTGAAGACCCTAATATTGACCAGTATGTAAAGATTCTAAATCATCTTCACCAGAGAGGCGTGGGCGTGCCAGAATTGATTATGACAAAGGGCAACCGGGTAATTATTGAAGACCTGGGTAGAGATTCGTTATACGATTTTATGCGTAATAAAAAATACAACTGGCAGAGATTTTATGAACTTGCGATTGAGGAACTTGTAAAATTACAGATTGACGGTTATAAAGATGCACCGGTCAATCTCTATTATGACGAAGATCACATAAAGTGGGAACAGGATTATTTTAAAGAATTCTTTCTACAGCAGTTATGCAAAATTCCTGAAGATAGATTAAAAGAAACCGAGGACGATTTTAAAATATTAATAAAAGATATGGTTGGAGGTATAAAGCCCATTGCGAATTTCTTAATGCATCGTGATTACCAATCACAGAATATATATATAAAAAATAATAAAATAAGAATCATTGACTTCCAGTCGGCAAGGATTGGTCCGCTCACCTATGACCTTGCTTCTTTGTTAAGGGATGCGTATGTTGATATTGATGAAAGGACTGAAGAATACTTAATCTTCTATTATCTTGATTGTCTCAAAAAAAGGGGAATAGAGATTCCAAAAGAAAAATTTTTGAGAATTTATAATCTTACCGCAATCCAGAGAAATATGCAGGCACTTGGTGCCTTTGTTAACCTTTCTCTAAATAAAAACAAAACCCAATTCAAAAAATTTATTCCAAGAGGCATTAGACTTCTGAATGCAGAATTAAAAAGAAGTAATTTTTTAAGAATATACGATCTAACTTCAACAATTGAACAATTGTTCAATTGTTCAGATGCTCAACTGCCAGAATGATTTCATTAAGATTGGAGGAATATCTTAGGAATTGTATAAGGGAAGGTAAGATACCAGGTACGGTGTTGTGGGTGGGAGATGATAGAAGGATTTACTATTTTGAGGCGTTGGGTAATGCCCAGGTAATTCCAAAGCAGATAAGAGTTAATAAAGATACAATCTTTGACCTTGCATCAATAACAAAACCTTTGTGCACAGCAATGGCAGTTATGCTTTTATTTGAGGATAAAGAGATCAAACTCAATGACCAGGTTGAGAAGTATCTACTGGAATTTAAGAATTCTCTGACCGGAAAGAGGACCATCAAACAACTTTTAACCCACACCTCAGGACTCCCTGCCTGGTATCCGCTCTATATCTTACCCGAAAATAAAAGTATTGATTATCTCAGGAATGCAGGGACTAAAGATAATAAGGTGGTCTATTCCTGTTTAGGATATGTAATCTTATCAATAATAATAGAAAGGATTACTCATCTAAATTTGGCTGAATACTGCGCAAAGAATATTTTTAAAAAATTAGGATTAAAAAATACTTTTTTTAATCCGCCCAAAGAGATAAAGAATATTGCACCAACCGAACTGGGGAATGAGCACGAAAAAGAAAAGGCAAAAGAATTTGGAGATATTTCAAAAATAAGATGGCGGGATTATTTGATAAAGGGTGAAGTTCATGACGGAAATTGCTTTTATGCGTTCAATGGCGTATCAGGTAATGCCGGGTTATTCTCTAATGCTGAAGACCTATCAAGGATTTTAAAAGCCTATTTGCAGGGTGGGATTGTGAGACCAGGCACATTAAAGATGATGATTAAGGACTATACCGGTGGAAATGAAAAAAGGGGGCTTGGATGGTGGGTAAATCCTTACCCGGGTATTCTATCTGATTCTGCATTTGGCCATACTGGTTTTACCGGAACTATGGTGATGGTAGAACCAAAGAAAAATCTGATAATAATTCTATTAGCAAATAGCGTGCATCCGGTGGTGAGACTTGGCATAATGCCCGAAATCAGAAGAAAAGTTATACAAATAATAGTTAGTTCTCTAAAACAGAAAAAAAGCAAGGCTTAAAGCACTGCCCTACAAAATATCTTTTATAGCCCTTCAGTATCTATGGATGAATGCAAAATATCCGACTACAAGGCCAGCACCATCCCAGCAAAGATCCTTCCAGGAGAAATGACCCTTTTTCTTTTTATCATAGACTTCTTTCCCCAGGCCAACCAATGCAGTAAACGATATCGAATAGATCCTGCCCTGTTCCTCATCCCTTTTTAAACGGCAGACCAGTGTATGATAACTCAAACCCACTATTGATGCACAAGCAGAAAAATGCCAAAATTTATCCTGAGAAAACCATTTATCCGTAGTTTGAACATTGTTTGATATATTTAATCTGTATCTCAAAGAATCATAAAGAGAATCACGATCCTGGGCAAAAACAGATACAATAAATAAAAGATTAAGAAATAGAATCTTCTTCATTATTTTATCATTATATTATAGCTTGTTTAAATCAATTTTCAACTTTTTTGATTTTAACCATTCCTGTATTTCTAAAACCAATCTTTTTTTGCCAATCTGCCGCGCAATTTTTAATGCCTGTCTTATTCTATCCTGCCAGTCTTTACCCCTGTAATAATTTAATTTGGCACCCAGGAAAACGACCTCAGAGTAGTAACATCTCACCTCTTCTTTAATCAAACGATTCAAAATTGAATAGATCACACCAGCCTTTTTCAAATTGTGCATTAAAAAGAATTCAACCAATGCCCTGCCCAGATAGAAAATCATTTCGCAGTCCTGGGTTTGTTCAAAAAATCTTTCCAATTTATTAAGCAAAATTCGAGTATGTTTCTTTTTTGACATTTTGTTATAATAATTTTGAAGCTCCCATTCTATAAGCAGCAAAAAACTCTGCGTCCTTAATCTAAAATCTTTTGATGACAACTTACGCACGATTTTTTCAAACTGAGAAATTTTTGTGTAATCCTTAAGGTAGGTTAGATATCTGATTTTTTTTGTATAATATTTCCGCAAGAAAAAATTGGTCAGACATTTCTTGTGCTAAAACCTCTGCATATTCAAGCCATCTAAGTGCATCTGATTCATTTTTTTCACATTTTAGTAAGGCAATCATATAAGTATTTTCCAGAATTCCTTCTTTGTCGTTAATCTCCGCTGCCAATCTGAGCGCTCTATAAAAGTTATTATATGCAACCTTGTAGTCCCCCCACAATTTATAAACCTTACCTATTCCGGTCAGGTTAATGGAAATAGCAAATTTATATGACATTTTCTTAGCAAACTGGAGGGCTTTTTTATATTCTAAAAATGCCTTATTACAAACGCCAAGTTCAAGATAACTATTTGCCAGGTTATGCGCTGATTCGGCAATACCCATACCATAGCCAATTTTTGTAAATATTGATAGCGCCTTTTTTAAGAAAAAAATCGCACTCTGCAAATCTTTTTCGAGGTTACCGATATTATTATAAACACCCGCGATTTGTCCTATATCACCAACTTCAGTAAAGTAACGCAGACTTTTATGATAATATTTCAAAGATAAATCAGGTTTATTCATTTTTCTATAGATAACACCAAGCAGGTTGTATGAAAGACCTTGCCGTCGCTTGTCCTTGATTGCCGATGAACTCTTTAAGCTCTTTTTTGCATATTCCAATGCCGAAGTAAGTTTGTCAGAATGGAGGAAGAAGACACTGAGATTATAATAACTGCGCCCTGCGTAGTTATTGACATCCACTTTATGCCCCTTGATTTTCTTCAGAAGATTCTGCGCAGTTCTCTCGGCAGTCTTTGCTCCTTTTAAATTTCCCAACCTCATTAACAAGAATGCCTTTTGGTTGATTATCTCAATTTTTCTCATTATATCTGGGCAATTATTGAGGGCTCGTTCAGTATATCTTAAGGCTTGATGATATCTGCCCATTTTCTCAAGAACTTCACTTATCCCAAAGTCAGCAATGTATTGATATGTCTTATAGCGACCTATAATCTTAAAATCATTTATCGCCTTGACATATTCTCCAGATAAGTCATAAATGCTACCCCTACCATTTAATGCCCGGATTAAAAGATTTATTCTATAATTATTTATATTCGCATCCAGGTTAGATATCATAGTTGTTGGATGTTCTATTTATTATCGCAAACTTGGGTAACTGATACCGAATTTCTTTCTGTAGTAAATGCGCAGGAATATAAATATTATAAGAGATAAAATCAGAAAATATGGAAAGACAATACCCGTTATTAAAATTAGCAATGGCCCACCAACTCTAATTGAAAGCTGGATATATTTTGTCTCACCCTTTAGCGCGGCAAGAAAAAACAAGGGCAAAGAAACCACTGCCGGTATTAAACATATATAATCTACATTGTATAATCCACTGATAATACTGCAGATTATAAGGAATAAGGCAAGGAGTGCGGTATTTTTTACCCCGAGCAAAACACCTGTGGTTATGTAATTAAATTTCCTGTCACCTTCAATATCAAGGATTGTTGTGTTTACAAATATGGCACTTACAGCAAAGATATAAGGCAGGGAGTGAATAACAGTTTCTTTAGAAAATGGTTTTAATGTTAACCAGCCAAGGGTGAAGTTTAAAAATCCATAACCGATACCGTTTATCAAAAAATCGGCAAAAGGCACTGCCTTTAATTTAAATGGAACAAAGGAGTATAAAATCCCAAATATAAAAGAGATGCACATAAATATTATAATTGATAAAGGTAGAAATACGGAGAATCCAAACGAAACGATTAATGAGATAATTATTACAAGATATGCCTGCCTTACTGTTACATATCCTTCAGCAATGAGCAGGTGCTTCTGATTTATCCTGTCTGAATCTTTATCAGCGATCTGGTTTAAAACATATAAAACAACGAGTAAAAAAGTATAGACAACCAATCCCACATAGAATGTTTTATTAAATTGGAATTTTTTTCCCCCTGCCCAGAAATTTCCCAATAAAAAAAATGCCCAGACCGGGATGAGCAATATCGGTCGGGTCAAAAAAATATAATCCCAGACCGATGGTTTATTCATAAGGTTTTTAAGGGATTTTTATAACCTTAGAAATGAAATGGAGAAATGGAATTGGAATAAATTTTTATTCTGGTTTTCAATATGTTGCTGATTATTTATATTTAAAAATCCGATATCTGTGTCAAGATAAAGATTTTTTTGATAAAAGAAACGTATACCAAAGGTTATATTAAGTGTTCTTTCAATAATCCCGGAGAGGAAGTTATCATCCGGAAACGAAGTTCCGGGCACCCGTGGCTTTTCAGGAATGGGCCAGATTGAATTTACCTGATTCTCACCCTTTCTTAAGTATGAACCCGCAAGATATATATCAAAATGCTTATTGATATGATAGGTATATTTTGCGTAGACCTCATCACAATCATTACCATAGGGGAAACCAATCGGATGTCCATAATAATTATACCGCTGATGTGGTGCATAGATTGAATAAATCCAGCGTGTCAGAAGATGATATTCCAACATCAGGAAACTACGGTCAATAAAAAAATCCGCAAGTTCAATTCCAAAATTTACCCCAAGGTGATTGGGCTCGCCATTGGGGTCAGGTTCGAGTTGATAGTCATCCACAAGGAGTGCAGAATAAACAGAAAAATTTTTAAAAAATAACCGAAGATCAATATGGAAGAATAGATTCGCATCCTTTTCCCAGTTATGCTGGAGTGTATGGATGAATACAATGGGATTAAAATGATACAGCATCAGTGAATAATTTTCACCACCAAAAGTTGCCGCCTCAGAAAAACTGCAATTAAAAAATTTTACCGGAGTCCAGTCCAGCCGTTTGATTATTAAATACCTCTGGGCATTAATTATTGTTGAAATAGTATCACCAATGTATTCAACCGGTTTACAAATCATATCATCAAGTCGGCAGAGATAATAACTTAATTTGATATATTTTGCCGTGAGTGCATAATGGAACCAATCCATTGGTGCACCATAGCCGGATAATAACATATTATATCTTGGTGAGGGACCGATTGAGAACCTTTCACGACCAATAAAGAGGCGAAATACTGAATTTTGATATTGGGTATAGACCCGCTCATAATCAGCAGAAAAAAGGTTCTTAAAGACCTTGCTCGGTGGTAGACTGTCAGTCCCGAATTTTACATCGGGCTGGAGGTAGAAAGAAAAATTAGAAAAATAATAATTAACCATTGGTTTGAAACGAATTGTTTTTATTGTATCATAATTTAATGCGATTCTTACATTTGAAATCCAGATATGGTTATATAACCATAGGATATCTTCTTTTAAAGAATCACTATATGTCTTCTCATCGGCATCAAAAAAATAAGGTCTGATACTTGGGGATTTTGTGAAGAAATAACCCCTTACCTGGAGTTCTTCAATCAGTTCATTTTGATAAAAATCAATGGGATAGAATATTGAATAAATTAAAAAGATAAGCATTTGTTTTGAGGTTGGATCAGTAATTATATAAAACTATCAGTATGCACCCTTGCCTAACAATACCGCAGGGATTGTCTGAAACAGAAGTTTTAAATCAAGTGTGATAGAACGATTCATTGTATATAATAAATCAAGAAATATTGAAGAATCGCAGGGCATAATACCACGACCGTATACCTGCCAGAGTCCACTTACTCCAGGTTTGACCTTCAGTCTATCTTTATGCCATTCCTTATAATATTTCACCTCATAGGGTATCGGTGGCCTCGGACCAATCAATGTCATATCTCCTTTTAATACATTAAAAAACTGAGGAATTTCATCAAGGGAAGTCCTTCTTAAAATTCTGCCCACCTTTGTAATTTCATCATAGTCTATAATTTTACCCTTGGGCGTTTTATTTTCGATAAATGCCTTAAAACAATTTTCTCTTTTTTCCTGAGTATTATTATTATACATTGAACGGAATTTATAAAGTGTAAATTCTTTTCCATTTCTCCCGCATCTCTTCTGTTTATAAATTACAGGACCTGAAGAATCAAGTTTAATAGCAAGGGCGATGATCGCAAAAAATGGAAGTAAAATGATCAAAAATAATGACGAAAGCAAAATATCAAGTATCCTTCTCACAATCGCCTGCCATCTTTTTTCACCATTTATCTTCAATGAAATTATTGGTAAATTATCAATCTTACACCATTCCCATCTCAACGGAAGGTCGTTAAATAGGCCTGTAACAATGTGCACTTTCTTACCAATTGATGAATATTGTTTTAATTCTTCATACAAACCACCGAAATCCTTTTCGGCACTGAATAGAAATATTTCTGATATCTTGGATTTATTTTCATCTGCATTTGAATTGGTCAAATTGAATCCAATAATTGGATTTTCTTTAAAGAATTGATTGAACTCGACAAATTTATCTTCAGGACCAATATATTTGCATACAGTTCGGTGGTCTGGCTTGGAAAAATAACTTCTGAGAATCCTGGGAATTATCAATAATCTAAAGAAAGATGTAATTAATGGATACGAGATAAAGAAGAAGTAGAAGATAAATCCGCGACTATTGTTCAGAAAATAAAATTTGGTTAGAAATCCCACTATGACATAACCAATAAAGGAAAGAATCCAGACATTGACAAGTTTGAAAAAGACTCGACCAGATTGGGCATAATAATAATGATTATAAAGGTCATAAAGGTAACTGATTAAGGGTATTACTAATACAAGAAATAAAAATGTGGTTATCTGGTTCGGGATAAAATGTGCACCATTATGGTAGCGAAGAAATTTTCCAACCAGGAATGATGATACAATCACGAGAATATCAGTGAATAACAAGATTGCCTTAATCATAAAAAAATCAGGTTTTCATAACTGGGCTGCCCATTCTTTTATTTTGGCACAGACATATTCTATCTCCTGTCTTGTCAATTCTGGGAACATCGGTAAAGAAACGACCCCGCTGGCACATTTTTCAGAGACTGGAAAATCGCCTTCTTTATATCCAAGATGGCTATATGCCTTTTGCAAATGGAGTGGTTTGGGATAGTGGATGCCAGTACCTACACCATTCTCTTTTAAATAATTCTGAAAGCCATTACGGTCCTGAACACGCACAACATAGAGATGATAAATATGTTTTCCATAATCCATTTCCTTTGGTGTAAATACTTTATCTATGCCATTTAAAAGTTCATTATAGTAATAGGCATTCTGTCTCCGGTCTTCATTCCAGTCATCAAGGTAGTTCAATTTTACATTCAAGATTGCTGCCTGGAATCCATCCATTTTGAAATTCCAGCCTTCAAATTCGTGAAAATAACGTTCCTTCTGTCCATGGTCAATCAACATCCTTACCTTTTCAGCAAGCTCTTCGTTATTTGTCAAAACCATACCACCCTGACCATAGGCACCAAGGTTTTTGCTCGGGTAGAAACTGAAGGCACTGAGATCTCCTATTGTTCCAGCCTTTTTATCTTTATACAATGCACCATGTGCCTGGGCTGCATCCTCAATCACTGCAAGATTATATTTTTTTGCAATATTTAAAATCTTATCCATATCTGCGGTTTGTCCATAAAGATGAACCGGTATTATCGCCCTGACATTCAATTTTTTTTCCTGGTCCCTTAAAATTCCCTTTTTCTCAATCCATTCACATTTCTTTTCAATGTATTCTTTAATCTTCTCCGGGTCAATTGTATAAGAATCTTCTTTTATATCCACAAATATCGGTGTGGCACCGGTTAAACTAATTGCCTCAGCCGTGGCTATGAATGTATAGGGGGCAGTAATTACTGCATCGTGCCTGCCAATATCAAGTGATTTTAATGCTACATATATTGCACTTGTGCCAGAAGATATGGCAATACCATACTTTGCCCCGCAATAATTGGCAAAATTCGTTTCAAATTCCTTCGCCTTTTCTCCAGCAACAAAGGCACAGGATTCTATGGTCTTCTGAATTGCCTCATCGATCTCGTCCTTTATCATCTCATACTGCCTTTTCAAATCCATAAATGGGACCTGCATTTAACCTCCTCTCAATAACTCCTTAAAAAAAACAGGGAATCTATGGACTTTTCTTTTTTTTCTCATAATCTTCTTTGTTCAACATCTTTATGACTTTTGCTGGAACGCCCGCAACTATTGCATTATCCGGCACATCCTTTGTGACCACGCTACCCGCACCGACAATGGCATTTTCTCCAATGGTTACACCGCAGAGGATTGTTGCACTTGAACCGATTGAGGCACCCTTTTTGACAAGGGTGGGCACGACTTGCCAGTCTGCTTCAGTCTGCATTGAACCATCAAGATTTGTTGCCCTGGGATATTTGTCATTAATGAAAGTGACATTGTGTCCGACAAAGACATTGTCTTCTATGGTCACCCCTTCACAGATAAATGTGTGGGTAGAGATCTTGCAGTTTTTACCAATCTTTGCATTTTTCTGAATTTCAACAAAGGTTCCAATCTTTGTATTATCGCCGATCTCACAGCCATATAGATTCACAAAACCAAAAATTTTTACATTCTTACCCAATTTTACATCTTTTATTATTTGTGTATTATTCATTTTTTAACTCCACTACACAGCCACAGTTCTTTAATGATTTCTGAGCCGCATTCAATATTCTCATTACCTCCAGACCAATTTTGCCATTTGATAACGGCTCTGCTCCATTTTTTATTGCATCGATAAACTCAGTTATTAACGATGAAAGGGGCTCAGTGGTGTCAAATTTCGGTGCATACATATCACCGGTGCGATATTCAATGAGTGTTTTATATATCCCTTCTTTTGTCTTTATCTCAACCCCCTTATCATACACCTTTATTTTTTCAACCACTTCCAGGTCATCATAAACAATCATCTTCTGCGAACCACCGATCAAAATTCTCCTGACCTTTACTGGAGCAAGCCAGTTTACATGGAAATGGGCAATGCAATTGTCACCAAAGAAAAGGGTGAGATATGCAATATCTTCAATTGTACTATAATGACCAACACCGATAGCAGAGACAGCCTTAGGAGATTTATTAAGTAAATATAACATTATTGAGATATCATGGGTTGCCAGGTCATATAATACATTTACATCGTGCTGGAAAAGCCCAAGGTTCACTCGCACCGCATCGAAGTATAGAATCTTTCCCACCTCTCCTGATTCAATAAGTTCCTTTATCTTTCTAACTGCACCGTTATACATAAATATGTGGTCAATTGCAAGTTTCAATCTTTTTTTCTGGGCAAGTTCAATCAAGGTTTCTGCCTCACGCACGGTCACGGTAAAGGGTTTTTCTACCAGAATATGTTTATCATACTCAATTGCCATTTTTGCAAGAGAAAAATGGGTGCTTGCCGGAGTTGCAATACAGATACCGTTAATTTTGGGGTCCTTTAATATATCTTCATAGTTATCAACGATTTTTACTGTTGGAAACAGTCGTTGAATATTATACAACCTTTTTGCATCAATATCAAAACAATAGACTTCACTCACAAATTTGTTATTTAATAGATTTCGCACCAGATTTGGACCCCAATAACCAACACCCACAACCGCAATCTTCATTTTTTCTCCTTTATTAGTTTTTCAAAATTATTATATCAAAATTCAATTTAAAGTCAAGACCCAATATAAAAATTTTCATAAATACCCAATGGTCATATTGTTTATCTTACCGGATATAGTCCAATTGCCGTTGGTATCTTTAACAATAGTAGCACAATCACGATAGCGCCACCAATCACTAACTTCTGATGGTAATGTATGCCAGTAATCTCTTTTTGAAACATAATCCAATAACTCAATATAATATGCTTCCATATTTTTATCAAAGTAATCAGGATGAACAATTAACAATGCTAGTCCATTCATCTCTTCAATCCAATCAATCTTTTTTCGCCAGACTGAGATATCATCCCATTTGAGAATTACAAAAAGGGTGTGGTCTTGGGGCAGTGTAACGGGCAACTCAACAATATTACCGATGAAAAATGGGAAAATAGATAGACAACCACCTGGTTGAGGACCGTAAGGGTCGGTATCAGGGAAAGAAGAATCATATTCAAATGGGATTTCTTTTATCCATTCAGCATTGCGGAGCAAAGAAGGAGAACGAAAACCTTTTGCATCCCATTTTAAGGCGTATTCTTTTATTCTTTTCATCCGTCCCTCAAAGATTTTTTTGGAACTGAATAATTTGCCATCATGCCTTAAACCATGGATACCAATCTCAAAACCCTGCTCTTTTAATTCCTGAATGAGTTTATCAGAAATTAGATACCTTTCTGGAACAAAGAACCAACCTGAACGAAAACCAAATTTTTTTTCAATTTCGCAAATTTTATCTATATTTTTCAGGCCCTGCTTTGTTTCCACATCATGGGTCAAAATAAAAGCAAATTTTTTATCTTCTGGCCAGAACCAGATGAACGGGATTCCTCCTAAATTAAAATTTTTTAATATCCTTTTTTTTAAATCTTCAAGTGTTGTGTCTATGGGCCATTTTGGAAAGGAATCTTTGATCCTTTTCATCCTTTCTTGTCTCAAATAAATCTGTAAGAAACGAGGGATTGAAGGTTTAAGTAAGTAAAAGAATTTTAAAAAAACAAGATTGCGATTTTTTCTACGATGGTATTGTTCAAAAAGGTATTTCTCAAATTCTTGCTCAAAGATTAGAATGTTTTTTTCATACTCCTCTGGTAATTTCCATAATTTTTTTAGTTGATCCATTTTTCAACCTAAGTATTTATAGAATTTATTGCCCATAACTTGTAATATCGGAAGAGGGAGTTTCTTGAATATTGAACTTGCAATTTTATATTTCAAACTATTTTCTTGGATCGCACCCACGCCCTGGACGTCAGGATAATAATAATAGTGGAGTTCAGTTTCAATAGCACCCCAGTGCCTTTTAAAGGACATTAAACCCTTATTATCCGGTGAGGTTCGCCCCATATCAAGTATTCTATAACCGTTTTCAACTGCCCATTGAATTACAGACCATAAAATCAAATGATTAGGTTGGTATCTTAAGTAATCAATAATAGATGCATTATACTTATAGTGAACTATTTTGTTATAGACAAAGAATATGCTTGTAGCAATGGGTATGGATTTATAATAAGCAATCGATATGAATCCTAAGTTCTTTTTAATAATTTCCTCATAAATATTTAAAAAAAAATTATAGGGTTGGGGCAGAACACCATGTTTTTTTCGCGTTAGAAGATTCAATTTATAGAATACCGACATATCTTCTCCGGCTATTGAATGGACAATCCTTACTCCGTAATCTTGAGCCTTCTTTATTGGATAACGTATAGACTTTTGCTTAAATCCCTTCCACAAAAGATCAAGTCCTTTAGAAAGATCAAGTGTAAATTTCCTATAATAATTAAAATCTTTAAAATTCGCATTTCTTAAGAATTCATTATTAAAGCCTCTGATCTCTATCTGCTTAATTCCTTTCTCTTCTATCAATCCAATGACCGCAGAAATTATATTATTCTTCTCTTCCGAATTAAGCTCAGATGCGAATAGAGGAAGGCATTCGTCAGTAAATGGTAGACAAATCAAGCGATTACCTTTAATTTTATCCTTGATAAGAAAAAAAGGAAACCCAAATTTAATATCTCCATTGGCATTAATAAAAAATTGTGGCTCAAAACTGTATGTTTTCTGAATCACCCTTGACCAGTGTGAGGTGTGAAATATCGTCCCTTCATTGTGATTTCCAATGAATTCATCCCAGCGTTTTTCTTCCAGAGGACTAAACGTTTTAATGATTACCATAAGATAAAAACTTAATTGTTCTTAATGCTTAGATTTTTTTTCCCCATTTTTTACTCGCTGATATAAAATCGCGGCAAAAAAATAGAGGATATAGGATGAAGCATCAAAACGCCATACCGGATAGTAAAGGGGGCCAACAATTAAATAATAAAAAATCATTCCTACAAATGCGGTTCTGATTATTGCCCACAATTTCATATTCTGATTATCATCGCTTACGTTTAGTGACTTTCTCCAGATTTTTATCAAAAATACTAAAATCAAAAAGTAGTTTATCAAACCTGTTAACCCCACATCCAGTAGGATGGAAGCATATTGATTCGGGGTATCCTTTCCGCTGCCGAGATATTGTATAATTAGACCAGGAATTCCCGAGAAATTACCAATAAAACTTGAACCAGGTCCAAAACCGAACAGAAAGGTTGTAGTATTCTGTCTGATTCCTTCCACGATTCGTAGTAAAATGCCCAAACGATATAAAGAATATTTATCTTCTGTTCCAACATTTCCTTGGAGAGTCAGGTAAATACTTTGAAAAATGTTTGCAAGCTGGATGCCATGAACCTTATTCCAGTATTGATAAATAGTTTGTCCAAATGGAAATATCAAAATAATGATTACAAAAATTATGATATATTTTTTTATTTTTGTTTGGAACGGATGAAAAACAACCGTAACAAGAATAACAATTATAAACCAAACCATTATCGTTTTGATTTCACCAAAGATCGCGATAATAAAGAATATTAATATTCCAGCGATATGCCATAAGGTTATATTTTTATGTAGGGCATGAGCGATAATTAAGCAACCACCATATATCATATATATCCCGAGATTTGCAGTTCCCCAAGAGCCAAGGCTCCAAGAGACTTCATCACCCTTTATTCCAAGAATTGAGTAACGAATGAATACTTCAGGAAATTGAATTGCTAACAAGATAGAGAACAAAATAAGAAATTTACGCATAACATTTTCGGTTAAATCAAGAGTCGTCAAAACTAAGAAAAAGATCGGATAGCGCAAATAAATGCTCAGATAACTGAGCACATCAAATAGACTCTTATTATTAAGAAAAGCAGATATGAAGGAAATAATAATAAAGATGGCGATTAACAGGTAAAAGCCACTTATATATCTTATGGTCTTGAAAAACCTTCTTTTCAATATTGCTATAACCATCAGGAACGGAATCATTATTACTGTAAACCATCGGACAAATATGTAGTTTTCTAAGAGTCTGCCCGGTGATGTTTGTTCTGGAAGATACCAGACAAGTGGTAGGAGTAAAAAAGGAAAAGCATCCCATTTCTTTATCAATATGATTAGAAAATAGATTCCAATGATAGATACTAATAATAATTGTAATAATCCAGTTGGACTCATTTTATCAATTCCCAATAGATATTGAGATATTTATATTTCATTTTCTGCCAGCAAAATTCATTCTGATAACGCCTCTTTAACATTTTCGCCATTACCAAAGCCTGTGCATAATTATTGATAACCCATTCAATAGCGGATGCAAGGGTATTGTAATCGTCACGCTTATAAAATAAAATTTCGTCCCGTCCAAAAAATAACTTTATAACCCGTGCATCACTACAAATAACAGGAATCCCAAGACAGATGTATTCAAAGAGTTTGTTAGGCAATAAATAATCTGAGAGAATTGAAACAACACCAACATCTGCTTTTAGAAGGTGCGAAGCAAGTTCTTCAAAAGGGATGTATCCCTTGAAACGAATCAAAGAATCTGTTCCAAGATTTCTGGATAATTCTACCAGTTCTTCATAATATTCACCTGTTCCAATTATTTCACATCTTAAAAATGGGTATTTTTCTTTGAGAAGCGGAATTGCTTTTATAATATTTTGAATACCGTATGTTTGAGTAAAGGTAGAGTGCGTTACAATGAGAAATGCAGATGTATTTTTCCGCGTATTTTTACATTCGCCAATATTTCTCAAAAACATTTCTTCATCTGGCACATTTGGCACAAGGGTGCTCTTATTTAGAAAATATTGTTCAGACCTATGATGGGTCAAAATCACCTTATCTGCGTATGCAACTGCCAGTCTTTCAATGGCTTTGAGCGTAATAATAATTGGACTGTTTTTTCTCAAATCATATTTTTCCGCAAATAGTATAGGCATATTTTCAAACTGGTAAAGTATTATTCTTGCACCAAGCACTCTTGGAACTATAGTAGAGAATACCAGGAAATCTGGCATTGTGTCAACTTCTATTATTCTATATCTCTTTTTTAGATGTAATACCGATAAAACTATTGAACAGAGGACGAAGAATGAAAAATATTCATAAATATATCTTAAGGGTTTACCACGCTTGTGTGTTAATGGAATACGGTATACATTTATTCCCATCCAAACCTCGTGAAATTTTTCTTTTGACTCACGTGCGCAGATAATATCAACAGAGAACCCAGCGTTCATTAAAGCCTTTACATCCCTTCTGAGGTGAACTTCCTGGGGAAAGTAAAATTGGCGAATAATACAGACACGGGGTTTGTTTTTCATCATCTATTTTCTATAAAACTACGGAGCCAGAGTTCAAACCGTGCAACTTTTTCCAGTTCATATGCTTCAGTCGGTTCCCAGGGCTTGTTTTTTCTCAAACTCTTCAGTATTTTTTTCTGGTCGTAAAATTCCCGTGTAAAAATACTTTTTTCACTCAACAAATTTTTCATAAAATTCTCCCAGGGCGAGATTGATACTTTTATTATTTTAGATGATAAAGTTTCTCTCAAACCCCAAATAATCGTAAAAAGAATGCCTAAATAACAGTTATCATATTTCGGTTTGTAGCCTCTATCTAATGGAATTTCTAAGAGTTCTGGTGCATTTTTTCTTATAATTTCAAAATACATATTTCTGTTTTTAAATGTAGTAATTAAATTTTTATTCCAAGATTTCAATCGTGCGAGTGAAATAGGACTTTTTAATAAAATCTCAATAATTCTGGCATCCAAAAATGGCATTACTACTGTAGTAAATCTACCTTCTCCATATCTAAGTATACCATAATCATTACGATATGCATTATATAGCAAAAAAAGGGTAAGTTTTTCATAGGTTCTGAAATCTTTGTAAATAGAATCATCAAAGGCAATTTTTGTTGTTTCATCTGAGAGATTAAAGAAATGTGTTTTACCCGCAGTAGTACTTGTATTTTGTTTTAAAATCCAAGAAATTGTATTCTTATTTATATAATCATTTGGGAGTGGTGTCGCCCTGATGAGTTCCCCCTGCCCTGAAAAAAGAACATCAACTTCATTGCCAATTATTTTTACCGCATAAAATCTTCCAATATGAAAAAAAGGAAAAAGAAAATCTGTCTTTCTTTCTGCTTCATAAATAAGTTCAGCAGTAAGTTCAATCGGGGGATAAAATGGAAGGTATTTTAGCGAGAAACCCGTTCGTTCCGCAAGTCTTTTTGCTACGCCCATCTCTTTGATCTTAGGATTATCCCAAGTATAGGCATAGCCTTTTATCCCCATTTTACATAAACAGGCAAGAATGGCCCTGGAGTCATATCCACCTGAAAGAAGAATTCCAATTCGCTTCTTTCCTAAAATCCATTCGGAAATCACTTTATGTAGCATTTCAGAGATTTTTTCCTTTGCCTCTTCTTCTAATAATGGTTCTTCTTTGATAATATTACCTGCATCCCAGTATCGTTCGTGAGTAATTTTTCCGTCTTCCCATTTTAATACCGTTCCTGGTTCAAGGCGATTGATTCCTTTAATAAAAGTTCGGCTTCCGAGAAAATAGTTGAACAATGCGAATTGTGATAGCGCAATAGTATCAATCTGTTTTTCTGCCCCTGTTAGATTCAGCAAATCCCTGAGTCTTGTGGAAATAGCCATTGAGTTACCAATTATTGTATAATATAACGGATTAAGACCCAATTTGTCATTGACAAAGATTCCCCTTTTTTTAATCTTATCCCAGACCAATAGATTAAAGTATCCCTCAAGATGGTTCCAAATATCAATGTCATCTCCCATTTGAAATGGTGAGTGAATTTTTTTGAGGATATTCCCTTCGGCAACAAAAACACAGTTTGTGTTACTTCCAATTAATATGTCTGAGTGGTTTTCATCACGATTATTCAATATTAATATGTCATTATCTTCGTAGATGCTTTTTTCTTTCAGTAAAGGAAGGTTTAATATTTTATTCTTGAGGAAACTATTTTTACCGCAAAGGATGGTCATATCTTTTGGCAGATAAAGAGCATAAATGCAGCAAATGCAAAGTTAACAGATTTTTTGAATTGAGCAATTCTACTGAAAAATTCAATGGGATATTTAACAAACGGATATAAGCCGCGAAAATCATCGCGCAATCCTAAGTCTAACCAAAATAATTCATAGTGTTTAATTTTAAAATTGTTTAGAATGATTTTTTTCTTAAATTCACTGATGGTGAGTTCATATTGAAAGAATTGCTTTTTTCCTTTCTTAAAAATCTTGCGTAACCAATTGATTCTGCTGGCAAATCGCCTCGCTACTACTTGTGGATTAAATAGCCTATTAAGTGACAAATAAGGCACTGAAACTATCAATATTCCGCCCTCATTTAAACAACGATGACTTTCCTTTAATACTATATTGACATCATCAAAATTTTCAAAGTGCTCCATAACACCCCAACTTAAAATTAGGTCAAAGCTACAATCTTTATAAGGTAGATGCCTCACATCTCCCTGAACCACCAAAGCATCAGGAATGACCTCTTTTATTGCTTTTAAACCCGTGGTAGCAAAATCGATACCGTAGATATGTTTTACCAATCCATACAATGCCTTTATCCATTTGCCATTCCCACATCCTGCTTCTAATATTTTCAATTCTTTGTTTAAAATGTTAAATTTAAGCATTATATTCCACTCTTCGGATTTGAATACACTTTCAACACCAATAAAAGGATTGATAATATATTCCTGATTCCATATATCTATGTTTGGTTGACCTGTTAACGCACACTCTGGACTTGGAGTATAAACTTTGCGCTTCATATTTACTATGAATCTAAAATTTTATTATAAAGATTAATAATATTTTTTATCCAGTTCTCAAGTGAAAATTTCTCTTCTGCATATTTCTTTCCATTTATTCCCATTTTTATTTTGACCTCTGAATTTTTTAGTAGAAAAATTATCCTATCAGCAAGTTCATTATACCTACCTGGAGAAATTAAGTATCCAGTTACTCCGTCGTGAATCACCTCTCCAATACCTTCAGTATTTGTTCCAATGACTGGAACACCAGCCATCATATATTCAATTATGACATTGCCTAAACCTTCGTTGTGTGAGCATAAAACTCCGATATCAAACCGCGGAATAATCTCAGTAGCATATAAACACTTGTCAATCAAGAAAACGTTTTCTTTTAGTCTAAGTGATTCAATCATTCTTAAAATATCTTCCTTTATTCCTTTTCCAAAAAATTTTCTTTCCGAACCAACAATAAGAAAGATAACATCGGGATTTTGCTGCCGAACCAAGTCTGCAGCTTTAATAAAAGTCTTGTGGTCTTTTTCTATTGAGTAATCAGCGACCATTCCAACAATCGGTTTAGAAAATACTTTCGTGTCTATTAATTTTTCAATTACTACCTGCGCTTCAGCATAATTGTATTTTGTCAACTCTTCAGGATCTACACCATTGTATATAATATAAACTTTATCCTGAGGTGAGAAGGAATGTTCAATCAATATTTTGCTAATTGCTTTACTAATCACTATATTTGCGTCAATAAATCTCTTACTAAGAAAATTATAAAAATAAGGAGAAAATTTATAACGAAATTTACTTTTCTTTTTTGTGATACAGTCCGGAATACAGCGCCAATGGACTATTAATTTATAGCAAAAAAGAAATTTTAGAAGGCTTGCAGCGATGAGGTATGCCATACCCACAAAGTGTATGTGAATGATATCTGCTTTTATTTTCCGCACTGCGCGTGTTAAATTTACGAGGGATTGCAGGCTAAAATTTCTATTGGTTGTGTTATTACACACATATACTATCCCAGTATTTCTCAATTTTTCAAGATAAAATCGCTTTTCGCTAAATAAAAATGCCACTTTTCCTCTGTTTTCTATGATTTTCTTACCAAGTTTAGTTAGGCTTCTAATAAATGCACCAGGGCTTGAAGCAATATAGTCAGCAGCAAAGACTACGTTCATTTGCCCGAAAGGAGTTTATTATACAACAAAATTAAATTGTTAATCCAGTTTGTAATGGTAAAACGTCTTAAAGCATCTTTCTTTGCTCGTGCACCAATTTTTTTTCTCAAATTTTCATTAGTTACAAGTAACTCTATTTTCTTCGCAAGTGCCTCATAATCTCCTGGTTTTATTAAAAAACCGTTATTCCCGTCTTCAATAATTTCTGTGATCCCGCCGACAGCACTTCCAATAACAGGTTTGCCAGCAATTGCACATTCCACGATGGCGTTACCAAATCCTTCAAAATTCGATATTAAAATCCCTATATCAAAACGCGGAATGATATCATAAATATTTTTTACTTCCCCAGCAAAATACACGTAGTTTTCTAAACTATTTTTCATAACATAAGTCTTAGCTCTTTCCATAAAACCATAGCCCTCAGCTATTTTATTGGAACCAATAAATAAAAATAATAGATTTGGAAATTTCTTAGTAAGAATAGAAGCGGCTTTCAACACTGTAAGATGATCCTTCTGTGGTGAAAAATTGGCGATCATTCCAATTAGTACTTTGTTTTTAACAGATATCCTTAACATATCTTTTATTTTATGTTCTGCTTGTGAATAACTTGCTTTAATCTCCTGCGGATAAATACCGTTATAAATTACAAAAATCTTATCAGACTTTGTGAAATTGTGTGAAACAAGAATATTTTTTATTGATTTACTTATAACTATATTCGCATCTATGAAGAATGTATTCAAGAAATAATAAAATAAAGGGCTAAATTTGTGATACAATTTGGGTTTATTTAATAAACTTACTGGCGGATTGCGATAATGAACAATAATTTTAAATGAGAAAATTGGTTTTAATAAAATTGCAGAAATGAGATATGCCAAGCCCAAAAATTGAATATGAACAATTGTAGCCCTAGTTTCTTTTATTGCTCTTGCCATATTCAAAACGGCAGATACACTGAACTTTCTGTTTGCTGTATTTTTACAAATATAAATTTTTCCGTATTTTTTGAGTTCAGAGAGGTATTCACGCGACTCACTGAATAAATATGCAACTTTACCGCCGTCTTCTATGACACGTGTGGACAGCAATTTCAGACTACGGATAAATGCCCCAGGGCTTGGAGCAATATAATCTGCAGCAAATACTATATTTAGCCTTTTCATTTATTAGTTTTTTAATATTTTTTGAACCAGGATATTATTTTAGGAATAAATCTTTTTTTGAAAAAATTAATAACAAATTTATCATTAATTCTTCCCCTATATTTAATGAAATCCTCAAAATAGCCAAATAGAAAGGGAATAGCCCCGATATGTGGATACTCTATCGTATATTTTAAAGATGCAAGCAAGGCTGATATAAAGTCGTAGCCAAGATAATAGCGGGTTTTGCCGACATCTATGTATCCTGTCCAAAAACCGCCGCCACTCCAAGTAGGCCTTAAGTGTATAATAACTAAATCCTGGAAATTACGAGTTTTATAACCTAGTTTCATAGCCATCACTGTAGATACTGTATCTGGTGCCCTTGTTATTTTCCAGCCAGTTTTTTCAAAACATTCTCTTTTCCATACGCGTGCAGCTCCACAGGGCCATTCCGGAGGTTCGTTTTCCCAAATGAGTCTCTCGCCAACTCTGCACATAACAATACCACTCGCAATCCCTAAGTTCTTATCCTCCTCAAATTTTTTTATTAATCTTTCATAATAGTTGTTTGGCAATACAATGTCTGCATCAAGAATTCCAATATAATCATATGAATCATTCCAAATTTGCTTAAAGTATTCAAAACCATTAAATATTACTTCGGAATAATTAAATCCAATTTCCCGCCTTTTTTTTCTATTGAGTTTTAATATCTTGATGTATGAAATTTTTTTTGCCCATTCACTGACCAACTCATAGGAACCATCCGTGCTTCCATCATCAACCAATATCCACAATGAAGGTAAAATAGTTTGATTGACGACACTCTTGAACACTTCTGGTAGAAACTTAATTTCATTTTTAAATGGAGTTACTATTACATATATGTATCTATTTTTTTCTGTTAGATTCATATGAACGTTTAACTTTGAATCTCTATACTAAATTTCACATATTACCATAATTTGTCCTACCTGTGCCTTAGGCGAAAATGTTGATATTTTTTCTTTTCAAAAACAAATAAAGTACCAAACATGCAGAAATCATTGTTAATAAATATGCAATAGCCGCTCCAATATGTTTAAGGACTGGTATCAAAATAAATGCCAAGACAATATTTAGCATAGCAGCACCGAATAAAATTCGTGAAAGGATTTTATCCATTTTAAATGGTAACATAGTTTGAAATCCCAGAACATTCAGGATAACACTTGCTAACGGTAGAAGGGCAAATATTCTTATAACATAAATAGATTCTTTATACGATGGTCCCAACAAAATATCAGTCAGGATGTTCGCCCCTAAAAATATAATGAAAAAGAGTAACACGCCGATTACAAAATTAATGTAAAAAATCTTCTTAATAAAGTTTAAAGATTTCGCTTTTTCTTCTTCTACTTTCTTACTAATATAGGGATACACAGTTTGAGATAGTGGAACCAACATCCTCTGGGCGGCATATATAAGTTTTTCAGCAGCCGCATAATAACCCACAATAGTATTATTAGAAAAGAAACCAAGAATAAAGGTATTTGAAGTGGCATAAAGACTAAAACAGGTATCAGCTACAAAACTATCCCAACCTCGTTTGATTTGAAGCCATATCCTATGCCATTCAGGTAATTTAATTTTAATCTTAAAGTAGAAAAAAGCAACACCTAAACTCAAAATACCCGAAGTCATATAGCCCGCAGTATTTAATAGGGGAACATAAATATAATCATTTACTTGTTTTATAAAAATAAAGATACAAATAGTATAAACAATCCTTTCCAGCACTACGAAGGCAGTTATATACTTCATCTTTTCTAAACCCATAAATAGCCATAGAGGAAAAAGAGTCTGACCTAAAATTATGCCAAAAGTAAATATGTATAATTTATAATCTGCGCGAAATTTTTCTAGTTGCAATAAAAATAATAATATAAAAAAGCATAAAAAAAGTAATATAAATTTTGCATACATTACCGCGTTAAAAATCTCAGATAATTTTTCCTTTTGGTCACGATTGATTGAAATTTCACGCGTTGCCGATAGATCAAAACCATAGTTTGTTACTAATATAAAATATCCAAGAAAGGACTGGGCAAAAGAAATCAATCCATACTTTTCAGGACCAAGAACGCGAACCAGATATGGAAGGGAGATTAAAGGAAAGATATAATTGGCAATCTGAACAATAGTGAGAGAAATAAAGTTTTTTATCAAAGGATGAGTGGTCCATTTATGATCTTCTATTCGCATTTTATATTTAATAAATTTTGATAATATTCATAGTATTTTTTAAAATCATGTTCGCTTTCCATTTTTAATTATTCTTTTTTTAATTATTTTTTTTAACACCACAAATTATCCGTACGTTTTTTTGGTGAACTTTTACTCCAAATGTAGTTAGTTTCGTGATGAATTTACTAATTGCTTGCTTTCCTAATAAGGGAAACAATGGTTTATTAGTGGTATAAATATCACCAATAATTTCACCAACATTTGCGAAAATTTCTTTAACCTGGCTGGTATTATATTCAATTATCACATCGTCTTTAATTCTTTTACCAGTAAGTTTACTACTCCAGATGAATATGAAAATGCCATTTTTATTTAACATTTCAAAAAATTTTTTTGTAATTTCAATTGCCTCTTTAGGCGAATCAATCAAATTATACGGAGGAAAATCACAGCAAAAAATTACATTAAATTTTTGTTTTGAATGGAAAGGGATATTTAAAGCATCGCCAACAACCCAATAGATTTTATCGCCGTAGGTCTTCTTAGCCCTAAAAATCCCTGCCTTGCTATAATCAATGCTAACCACCTTAAACCCCAATTCTCCAAACAGGTTACTGTACCAACCAGTTCCACATCCAAGGTCAAGTAAGAACCCTCTTGGTAGATTGTATTTCGCAACCAATGCCTTTATAAAAGCACGATCTATAAGTAATAGACGCTTATAGTCGGTGACAAGATATTTTTCTTCATAGAACTTCCTGTCCATCGCCGAACGTTCTTTAAAACTTGCTTTTTTAAAGGTATTATTAAACTTTAATTCCATAGCAAGATTTAGTTATTATTAAACTCTGGTATTCCAAAATTGCACAATGTCTCTTAAAGTTGTTACCCAGGCACCATAGCCTAAACTGAATTTTATTATTTCTTCATAAATTCTTTCTCCACCAGGAAATTCTTTTTCATTGAATGTCCTTTGATGCCACAGTATAACTACCATACCTTTCTTCTTTTTTGCCTCCATTATAATCTTCCTGCATAATTCTATCCTTGCCTTATGATTTTTTTCTTTCTTTAACAAGACATAATCCATCAGGGTCAACGGGATCACAACAAAATCATCGTCAAACGGTCTAAAAGGAAGGTAGCTATTCTCAAAAAATCCAAGATTTTTGTTTGAACCATAGCTTGCATCATACTTGAACCCTACCTCTCTTTGTATTCTCCAGGTTTGTGGTATTTTAAGATTAAGATAGTGTTGGCGAATTCCCCAAATTGGCTTTCCCAAAATTTCTTCAAGGATGTTCTTTTCATATTGCATTAATTTTTTATCACAGAAAGAATAAAAAGAGCCATGGAGACCTATCTCCCAGCCATTACTGTCAAGGATTTTAATAATCCTGGCAGTCTTTTCTTCTAAAAAACTGGCTTTACACATAGTCGCTATCATTTCCACTGGTTTTTTAATATTAAATTGTGGCCTCTGGTGGAGAAAATAAAATGTTGAGCGAACTTTGTATTTGTCTTCAAGGTTCATAATTTTATCAAAATTCCAATACGGCTCATTTTTAATAAATAATGAAATTAAATGGTAGGGACGCAAGGATTTAAGAAAATTGGTTAGATATTGATATGTCTTTTTTGTTTCATCAACATCGTGACTCAAACCAATTGCAAATTCGTAGCCTTTAGGCCAAATATTTGATTCACTCATTTTTCTTATGCAAAACGACCAACTACTTCCCCTTTAGCACTTTTGCCTATTAGAAGAAAGTTAAGGTTTATCCGTTTTTCAGTTTGGTTCAATCAAAATAGCCATACCTTTTGACTTTATTTATCCAGATTTTTTCATTTTTCAGGATTGATTGTTATCGGATATAAAGGCATCCGGCAAAGCAACCAAGCCAGTATATAGTTCCTCATTCCGAATAACTATTTGCTCAAAGTAAAACATCACAGTTAGTCTTCCCCCAATACCTGTCATATCTTACTCACCCTTTGCACTTTTTTTACCTTTAGCAGAAGGTTAAGGTCAATCTTATCCTGCCTTCGGTCTGACTTTTTCTTGTTCTCTATCAGTTCATTAATTCCGATGAAGAAAACCTTTGTCCTGCCGTATCTACCGACTTTTTTATGCCTCCAGATTCTATCAAAGGAACAACCAGTAAGGGATGTCATAATATCTATTCGTACCGGCTCGTAACCCAGCTGGATAATTCTGTTTTTTTTCGTAAAGTCCCCTGGCTTTAAGTCCAGACTGCCAAAACCGAAGTCATTTAATGCCTTAGCAATCTTATTACTATTTTCCTGGCTTGGTTCAATCAGAATATCAATATCCTTTGTATATCGTGGTCGGGCATAGAAGGCAACCGCAAAGGCACCAACAATACAATATTTTACCTTATGTTTGTTGAACAATTTTAACAAATCTTCGTAATCTTTTTCTACCTTCATTTTTCTTATATGATCTGATTTTATAAAACATTTCTCTTAAAATCTGCATCAATTCTAACCTTTTGCGTGGACCAATCTTTTGGTAATATTCAATATCAAATTCTTCAGCAGATTTGAAACTTCTGGCTTTGTTTATCCAGATTTTTTTCATTCGCCACATCTTCTAAAATTTTTAAAGGAACAGTATTACCAATCTTCTCATATTCTGCTTTTTCTTGTTCTAAAGTTTTTAAGATGTCTTCTATTTTCAAATTTGTGGACTCTTCAATAATTGATAAAATACTTACTGCTGGACAAAGAACATCTCTATGTATCGGAAAGTGCCCACCTCAACAAGATTGGCAATGATGCGAACATTTATCTCCCGGTAATTCTTATCCAGCAACTTTGTTTCTATCCGTGCATAACCTGATGAGACCTGCTGGAGCAGTTCGTTTATTGTGCTCTCCCTTACATCACGGGCAAAGATGTTTTCCCAGTCCATATCCACAAGATTCTCAGGGTCATAGGCAAGGAGATTGAGTGCAGATTGATTCGCATCAGTTATCTTATAATCATCAAGGCTCACTACAATTATCGGTACCGCAGCATCATCAAATAGTCTGTCATATTTTGCCATTGTCTGGGCTTCCTGTTCGGTCGTTGTGGATGATTCATGGAGATAATGGACAAGCCCGCCACCATTTGCAAAGACTTGGGGATAAACGCTACAGGTCATTCGCCTTTTTATGCCCTTGAAAGAAAGGGTATCAGTAACAGGTTCACCACTATCCCTTGCCTTTTTTCCCGGGCAATCCGGCACCGGGTCTTTTGCACAGTGTAGCAACTCATAACATTTACGACCAATCACTTCGTGGACGCCTTTTTGTAACATTTGGAATGTTGCAAGATTTGCCCTGAGAATATTATAATCAAAGTCTGTGACAAATATCGGCTCCTCAATCGCATCAACAGTCGCCTCCCATTCTTTCTTCGCCGCAGTTACGTTCAATAATAATCTGCGATTTTCTGTTAATAAGTTAAGTTGTCGCAGAGCACGGTTCAATGTTAGTTTTACCCGCTCCGCATTCAAAGGCAGAATTAAAAAATTGTTCAATTGATATGCTTCTAATTTCACCAGGGCTTCAGGTACAGTATGACCGGTTATAAGAATTATTTCACTCTCTGGACAGGTTTTTTTAATGTCTGGAATGAGTTGATTAAATGGTAAAGTGGGGATATGGGTATCAACAAATATCACATCAAAATTTTCAGTTCTACATAGATTCAAACAATTATCTGCAGTGCTGACTGACTTTATAGTAAATCCTGTCCCCTCAAGAAAGTTATTGATATTTTTTACAATTTCCTGGTCCTGACTTATGACCAATATTTTTGTCTTCATTCTAACCTCCTTAATTGGTTCCCCTCGCTCCGCTCGGGACACTCAATTTTCCAACCACATCTGCCCACACTACCGCTTGGCATCTGTAGGGAAAATTGGTGCATGCTACCGCTATCGTCAGTTACATCCTCTGACATTAAGTAAACCATAGTTTTGACATTCATATTTTATTCAGTTTAATTTTATTGTCAATCCCTAAAAAGAAGCCCCGCCAGAAGGCGGGGCTTCTTAGCCACTCTATCTCTATTATTTCACAAGGACGAGTTTGTGAGTTGCAACCTTGCCTTCAGCCTCAAGTTTCAGGAAGTAAACACCACCTGTCACTGCCCTGTGATTATCGTCTTCGCCATTCCAGTAAACGGTTTTTGAACCTGCTGGTTCATTCGGACGATTAACGAGTGTGCGGACAAGTCTACCAGTTGCATCATATACCCTGAGTGTTACCTTACCAGGTCTGGTCGTTGTGTAGGAAATTGGGGTATAATCCTTGGTTGGATTTGGCATATTCGGTGCAAATCCAAACTTGAGCTGGGTAATTGGAGCATTGGGTTTTTCCTGCACACCAATTATATGGCCGGTATGGAAGACTTCGTGGGCAGGAACATAGGCACCACCCTGATAACCGCTGGCAACGAATACACCTACATCACCAGCAGCACTCAATGTGACTGCAATCGGTGAGACATTGCCCACAGGCGTTGGTTTGGGTTTATTCCAGTTGGTCCAGGTATTTGTATATGGATTGTATGACCAGGTCTGGTCACTTGAACCACTTGCAGTCTGTCCACAAACAACCCAGAGTTCTTTATTCTCTCTGTCAACTCCACTGGGCACACGATAACGACCATCAGTCATACCAGGGATCGTAACAGGCTGACCCCAGGCGATCTGGGAGCAGTTTGCAGGATTGATTATTCCAACGATATAATCCTTTCTGTAAGTAGATGAACCATCATAGCCGCAGGCAACGATCGCAAAGGTATCAATTATACCACCGGCTGCGCAACCTCTTCCAACACCAGTCATATTTGTTGACTGACTCCAGGTATTGAGATAGGTGTCATAGAAGTAGACATTGGTATGCGGTGTATTACCGGTTCCCCAGTTACCACCACCGAGGCAGAAGATAAGAGAGTCTTTGTATACACCGGTCACATGATCTATCCATGCAATTGGTGATGCAGTCCCGCTTGACCACTGATTAGAAGATGGGTCATATATATCAACCCTTGTCAATGGAGTGGGCCAGGAGTCAGTGCCACCGATTCTATAGTATTTTCCATTCACACCCTGTGCCGAACCATAGGCACCACAACCATAAGGATTGTTCGGACCTGCACTCCATGAGCCAGCAGCAATATCATAAATCTGGGTCTGGTTGGTATAACCAGATGTGGTTCTGATACCAAAGACCATATATTTTCCATCACCGATCGTTGCCATTGAATGTCCTGAACTTGGAGATGGGAACTGGGCTGATAAGATTTCCCAGAATGTAGGATTGACTACTGCAACGATGCTGAGTGTATCATTAACTGGATTCACATCACCTGCCATTACCGTATATGCCTTTATCGTATAACTTATTCCAGTTGTGCCACAGCAGGTCCAGTCCGGGAATGTGATAACCGTATCCTCACCAGCATTGACCGTGATATTCTGTGTCTGATTATAAATAATGGTTCCTGAAGAGTCAATGACAAAATAGACATCAAAGGTTTCGTTGTTATTACCAAAGTTTTTGTAGGTTGCAGCAGGTTGGTAGGTGTGATTGGGCAAGAGGTTGGTTGGTGGTTGATTGATTGCGGTTGTTCCGACATCGTGCTGTGGAATATAGAGTTCACCATTTATCGTCACATTATCAATCGCACCCCACCACTTCCATCCGCCACCATCATCATAATACGCATAGACCTGGAGCCTTGGATAGGTCTTATATGCGCTCACATCAGCAGAATCCCAGGCACCAGAAACATCCCAAGTATAGGTTTTTAAGGGAACAACATGCCAGGCAGAACCATCATAGTATTTGAGACCGACTTCAAGCCTTTCTGGTCCGCTCAAGTAATTATATGTCACACCCCATTTTAACCAGTTCGTTGTGGGATGCGGGACAATCACTGGAGAAAGTGCAGTATCCTTTAAAAGTGGTGCACCACTTCCTGCTGCATCATCATCAAACCACAAACAGGAATCCTGGGCATTTGGTGGCATCCAGCCTGTATGGAGATTTGACCGTGCAACACCCCAACCATTGGGAAATAGATAAGCGCCGGTCTTTGTCCAACCCTGCCAGCCAGTTTCAAATGTCCAGCGAATCGTATCGTTAAGAATTATACCTACATCATAGACCCAGATCTTATCAGGCCCTGACTGGTCAAGGATATAGACATACTGACCATCAAAGGCACAGTCTGCCTCATAACCCTGGGTCTGTCCTGGATCACACTGCCAGACTGATTCTGGTGTGGTCGCAGGCACCCCATTGGTCAGGCGGAATTGGTAGAAGTGGGATGGATATGCCTCTTCAGCCTGGAATAGAAGGGTCGGTGCGATTGTTGCACTATAAGCACCACTAACTCCACAAGGGTACTGTGGACGTGATATCGTAGTCCAGGTGCCACTCTGGGATGGCTTGGCATATCCAAGGACATTGGAGGTCCAGTCCGTGGCATAAACTGCATCATCCACAACATTAAAATCAAGCCCTTCAAGGGTTCCTGAGACTGTGCGATAGACACTTCCAGTTCCATTGGTCAGGTCAATACGATAGATCGTATTATTGTAGCCTGCCATATACATAATATTGCTACCACCGTAACCAATGCCAAGACGATAGGTAGGAGCACCACTTCCAAGCGTAACTGAGTCAACCTTTGTGCAGGGCGAATGTTTTTGAATCGCATACATCCTTGGATATGCACTATTCCACTGGGTTACCCATAAGGCGTCCCTTTCCCAGTCATAGGCAAGACCCCAGCAATAACCCTGGGAATTTATTGGACTCAAATCAATCGTATCCACAAGGGTTGGGGTTGCAAATGGACCAGTATAGGTAGTGCCCTTAGGGTTTGCGACCTTAAAGACATGGGATGGCACATCACCCGGTGCTCTTAAATCTTCATTGGCACCGAATGCGATTATTATCATTGCCATCATCAATATTGGTATTAACCTTTTCATTTCTTCTCCTTTCTTTCGGCATTGCCGGATATTCGCGATGTTATTATAAACATCGCAACCACCCCTTTTTTGTTGTTTATCACCCCCTTTCTTTAATATCTCCATTAAATAATTTTTTTTATTTTTATAGCAACCAATATATTATATCCTAAAACTGTAAATTGTCAAGGGTATGATGAAAGATAGGGCAAAAATTTCTATTATTGACTTTAGAAAATAACTAAATATAATATAAAAATGGATTTTAATTTTCTTGACATCCTTATTAAAAAAAGGATCGGAGAAAGACTCAACCCTGAAGAGATTGAATTTATAATAAAGAATTATTCTAATGGCTCAATCCCTGATTATCAATTCGCTGCGTTTTTGATGGCAGTCTATTATAAAGGAATGGATTTTGAAGAGACAACCAATCTAACCAGGGCAATGCTTTATTCAGGTAAAACTCTTGATCTATCAGAGATAAAAATGCCCAAGATTGATAAACATTCTACTGGTGGGGTTGGTGATAAAGTCTCTTTAATCCTTGCCCCTCTTGTTGCAAGTTGTGGTGTCTGTGTGCCGATGATTTCAGGAAGGAGCCTGGGTCATACTGGTGGAACCCTTGATAAATTAGAATCAATACCGGGTTTCAGAACGAATCTTTCTTTAAACGAATTCAAGATTCAATTAAAAAAGATAAATCTGGGTATTATTGGACAGACAGAGGAAATAGCACCTGCTGATAAAAAGATTTATAGCCTGCGCGATGTGACCGGAACAGTCGATTCCATACCTCTGATTACTGCAAGCATAATGTCCAAGAAACTTGCTGAAGACCTTGATGGACTTGTCCTGGATGTGAAATTTGGCAATGGTGCATTTATGGAATCCTATAAAAAGGCAAAGGAACTTGCAAACTATCTGGTCAAGATTGGCAAAAAATTTAAAGTCAAAACGATAGCAATTTTGACTGATATGAATAGCCCATCAGGTGATTGTATTGGAAATTCTTTAGAAATCATATTTCCAACCACATCTGCCCACACTACCGCTTGGCATCTGTAGGGAAAATTGGTGCATGCTACCGCTATCGTCAGTTACATCCTCTGACATTAAGTAAACCATAGTTTTGACATTCATATTTTATTCAGTTTAATTTTATTGTCAATCCCTAAAAAGAAGCCCCGCTAGAAGGCGGGGCTTCTTAGCCACTCTATCTCTATTATTTCACAAGGACGAGTTTGTGAGTTGCAACCTTGGCTTCAGCCTCAAGTTTCAGGAAGTAAACACCACCTGTCACTGCCCTGTGATTATCGTCTTCGCCATTCCAGTAAACGGTTTTTGAACCTGCTGGTTCATTCGGACGATTAACGAGTGTGCGGACAAGTCTACCAGTTGCATCATATACCCTGAGTGTTACCTTACCAGGTCTGGTCGTTGTGTAGGAAATTGGGGTATAATCCTTGGTTGGATTTGGCATATTCGGTGCAAATCCAAACTTGAGCTGGGTAATTGGAGCATTGGGTTTTTCCTGCACACCAATTATATGGCCGGTATGGAAGACTTCGTGGGCAGGAACATAGGCACCACCCTGATAACCGCTGGCAACGAATACACCTACATCACCAGCAGCACTCAATGTGACTGCAATCGGTGAGACATTGCCCACAGGCGTTGGTTTGGGTTTATTCCAGTTGGTCCAGGTATTTGTATATGGATTGTATGACCAGGTCTGGTCACTTGAACCACTTGCAGTCTGTCCACAAACAACCCAGAGTTCTTTATTCTCTCTGTCAACTCCACTGGGCACACGATAACGACCATCAGTCATACCAGGGATCGTAACAGGCTGACCCCAGGCGATCTGGGAGCAGTTTGCAGGATTGATTATTCCAACGATATAATCCTTTCTGTAAGTAGATGAACCATCATAGCCGCAGGCAACGATCGCAAAGGTATCAATTATACCACCGGCTGCGCAACCTCTTCCAACACCAGTCATATTTGTTGACTGACTCCAGGTATTGAGATAGGTGTCATAGAAGTAGACATTGGTATGCGGTGTATTACCGGTTCCCCAGTTACCACCACCGAGGCAGAAGATAAGAGAGTCTTTGTATACACCGGTCACATGATCTATCCATGCAATTGGTGATGCAGTCCCGCTTGACCACTGATTAGAAGATGGGTCATATATATCAACCCTTGTCAATGGAGTGGGCCAGGAGTCAGTGCCACCGATTCTATAGTATTTTCCATTCACACCCTGTGCCGAACCATAGGCACCACAACCATAAGGATTGTTCGGACCTGCACTCCATGAGCCAGCAGCAATATCATAAATCTGGGTCTGGTTGGTATAACCAGATGTGGTTCTGATACCAAAGACCATATATTTTCCATCACCGATCGTTGCCATTGAATGTCCTGAACTTGGAGATGGGAACTGGGCTGATAAGATTTCCCAGAATGTAGGATTGACTACTGCAACGATGCTGAGTGTATCATTAACTGGATTCACATCACCTGCCATTACCGTATATGCCTTTATCGTATAACTTATTCCAGTTGTGCCACAGCAGGTCCAGTCCGGGAATGTGATAACCGTATCCTCACCAGCATTGACCGTGATATTCTGTGTCTGATTATAAATAATGGTTCCTGAAGAGTCAATGACAAAATAGACATCAAAGGTTTCGTTGTTATTACCAAAGTTTTTGTAGGTTGCAGCAGGTTGGTAGGTGTGATTGGGCAAGAGGTTGGTTGGTGGTTGATTGATTGCGGTTGTTCCGACATCGTGCTGTGGAATATAGAGTTCACCATTTATCGTCACATTATCAATCGCACCCCACCACTTCCATCCGCCACCATCATCATAATACGCATAGACCTGGAGCCTTGGATAGGTCTTATATGCGCTCACATCAGCAGAATCCCAGGCACCAGAAACATCCCAAGTATAGGTTTTTAAGGGAACAACATGCCAGGCAGAACCATCATAGTATTTGAGACCGACTTCAAGCCTTTCTGGTCCGCTCAAGTAATTATATGTCACACCCCATTTTAACCAGTTCGTTGTGGGATGCGGGACAATCACTGGAGAAAGTGCAGTATCCTTTAAAAGTGGTGCACCACTTCCTGCTGCATCATCATCAAACCACAAACAGGAATCCTGGGCATTTGGTGGCATCCAGCCTGTATGGAGATTTGACCGTGCAACACCCCAACCATTGGGAAATAGATAAGCGCCGGTCTTTGTCCAACCCTGCCAGCCAGTTTCAAATGTCCAGCGAATCGTATCGTTAAGAATTATACCTACATCATAGACCCAGATCTTATCAGGCCCTGACTGGTCAAGGATATAGACATACTGACCATCAAAGGCACAGTCTGCCTCATAACCCTGGGTCTGTCCTGGATCACACTGCCAGACTGATTCTGGTGTGGTCGCAGGCACCCCATTGGTCAGGCGGAATTGGTAGAAGTGGGATGGATATGCCTCTTCAGCCTGGAATAGAAGGGTCGGTGCGATTGTTGCACTATAAGCACCACTAACTCCACAAGGGTACTGTGGACGTGATATCGTAGTCCAGGTGCCACTCTGGGATGGCTTGGCATATCCAAGGACATTGGAGGTCCAGTCCGTGGCATAAACTGCATCATCCACAACATTAAAATCAAGCCCTTCAAGGGTTCCTGAGACTGTGCGATAGACACTTCCAGTTCCATTGGTCAGGTCAATACGATAGATCGTATTATTGTAGCCTGCCATATACATAATATTGCTACCACCGTAACCAATGCCAAGACGATAGGTAGGAGCACCACTTCCAAGCGTAACTGAGTCAACCTTTGTGCAGGGCGAATGTTTTTGAATCGCATACATCCTTGGATATGCACTATTCCACTGGGTTACCCATAAGGCGTCCCTTTCCCAGTCATAGGCAAGACCCCAGCAATAACCCTGGGAATTTATTGGACTCAAATCAATCGTATCCACAAGGGTTGGGGTTGCAAATGGACCAGTATAGGTAGTGCCCTTAGGGTTTGCGACCTTAAAGACATGGGATGGCACATCACCCGGTGCTCTTAAATCTTCATTGGCACCGAATGCGATTATTATCATTGCCATCATCAATATTGGTATTAACCTTTTCATTTCTTCTCCTTTCTTTCGGCATTGCCGGATATTCGCGATGTTATTATAAACATCGCAACCACCCCTTTTTTGTTGTTTATCACCCCCTTTCTTTAATATCTCCATTAAATAATTTTTTTTATTTTTATAGCAACCAATATATTATATCCTAAAACTGTAAATTGTCAAGGGTATGATGAAAGATAGGGCAAAAATTTCTATTATTGACTTTAGAAAATAACTAAATATAATATAAAAATGGATTTTAATTTTCTTGACATCCTTATTAAAAAAAGGATCGGAGAAAGACTCAACCCTGAAGAGATTGAATTTATAATAAAGAATTATTCTAATGGCTCAATCCCTGATTATCAATTCGCTGCGTTTTTGATGGCAGTCTATTATAAAGGAATGGATTTTGAAGAGACAACCAATCTAACCAGGGCAATGCTTTATTCAGGTAAAACTCTTGATCTATCAGAGATAAAAATGCCCAAGATTGATAAACATTCTACTGGTGGGGTTGGTGATAAAGTCTCTTTAATCCTTGCCCCTCTTGTTGCAAGTTGTGGTGTCTGTGTGCCGATGATTTCAGGAAGGAGCCTGGGTCATACTGGTGGAACCCTTGATAAATTAGAATCAATACCGGGTTTCAGAACGAATCTTTCTTTAAACGAATTCAAGATTCAATTAAAAAAGATAAATCTGGGTATTATTGGACAGACAGAGGAAATAGCACCTGCTGATAAAAAGATTTATAGCCTGCGCGATGTGACCGGAACAGTCGATTCCATACCTCTGATTACTGCAAGCATAATGTCCAAGAAACTTGCTGAAGACCTTGATGGACTTGTCCTGGATGTGAAATTTGGCAATGGTGCATTTATGGAATCCTATAAAAAGGCAAAGGAACTTGCAAACTATCTGGTCAAGATAGGCAAAAAATTTAAAGTCAAAACGATAGCAATTTTGACTGATATGAATAGCCCATCAGGTGATTGTATTGGAAATTCTTTAGAAATCATAGAATCAATTGAATGTCTGAAAGGAAATGGACCTGAAGATATAATGGAAATAACCCTAACGCTTTCAGAACATATTTTAAAGCTCGCCAGGATTCGGGGTGGAAGGGAATTGTTGTTAAAAAAGATAAAAAATGGTGAGGCATTGAATAAATTCAAAGAAATGATAACATATCAGGGCGGAAATCCGGATGTGACAGAAGATTATGATTTATTACCAGTTGCAAAGAATCGCACTAAATTCTCTGCACCGAAGACAGGATATATAAATAATATTGATACATTCAAATTGGGTATTCTTGCAACAAAACTGGGTGCAGGAAGGCTAAAAAAAGATGATAAAATTGATCATAGTTGTGGTTTTAAAATTTATAAAAAGACCGGGGATTTTGTAAAAAAAGGGGAAACGATAATTGAAATCTATTCTGATAATAATAGTATTGTTAAAGAGGTTCTTAGTGGACTAAGCCCGGTATTTTCAATAAAATCTGAACCACCAAAAAAAGGAAGACTAATCCGGGATATTATCAGGTAAGACTCGGTCGCTGTTGTGGGCGAGCATATCAACAAATTTCTCAACAATCTCAGGGTCAAACTGCTTTCCCCTTGAATTCAATAACTCCTTGATTGCCTCAAGTTTTTACATTGCCCTGCGGTAAGGCCTTTCTGAAAGCATTGCATCATAGGCATCAGCAACTGCGAGGATCCTTGCCAGAAGAGGAATTTCATCATTTTTTAAGCCTTCAGGATAACCAGAACCATCATATACCTTTCGTGGTGGAAATAGATAATATCAAGGAGCTGTTGGAAATCGCTCATCTGGTTCAAAATTTCTTTACCGAGTATGGGATGTTTATAGATATAGGCGCGTTCTTTTGCTGTTAATGGAGATTTTTTATTAAGGACTCCATCAGGTATGCCGATCTTTCCAATATCATGTAGCAAACAGGCTTTTCTTAAGATTCCTATCTGCCTTTCATCAAGATTGAAGACCCGGGCAATCATCACTGCATACTCCGCAACCCTCATCGAATGTCCTGCAGTATATTTATCTTTGGCATCGATTGTTTTTGCAATCAATTGAACAAATTCATCAAAGTTCTGTTTATTTTTTTCCCGCAGGTTCTCAAGTTCATTCAATGTCTTTTTGTATTCAAACATCGTTTGTGAATAACTGAACAGAATGAAGATACCGAAAGAAAGGCTGATCGATAACATACCCATGCTGAACGCATCTCTTAACCAGGGCAAAACCGGTATACCATTTAATCTTCCTGCATAATCAAATATACCGCAAAGAATGCAAATTCCGAGTCCAATAGGGATTATATACATCAACTCCGGATTCTTTAATCGGTTGGCAAAATTGATCATCTTACTGAAGTAATAGATACAGATTATAAAAAGCAGGGTGCAAAAATATGGATACAAAAAACCTATGTGTGCAGAATAAAATGTAGAATAAATGTATGGATTTGAAGTTATTATCAGATTGGTGAATATGGTGAGAAACCACGCAAAAATTGTAATAGCAATACCAATTGTTAGAATCCAGGGATTAAAATCTTCGCCGGTGATACTTGTCACAAGCATCGGTACAGTTATAAAACAAGTCCAGAATCCCAGATATTGCAATCTGGTGAGGATTATTGCACCTGCCGGGTCTTTATTCTGTTCAATCAATAATTGCACCAGTACCGTAAACAATCCTGAGATAAAGAATGGAATCATCCGGCAGAATTTTTTCCATTCTTAACACAGGCACAAAGATAAATTAGCGCAATATTAATTAAAAATAATAATCCCAGAAGAGGTAGAGTAAAAAGGGACAGGGCCATTGGGTTTAAGTCTATCCAATTTTTGAAAAATGTCAATACCTAATTGACAAATAAAAAATTTTAAGTAAACTTGGTAAGAATGGAGGTTCGATGATAATACTTTTGATTATCATTGTCCTTCTGGTGATATGGGTCATTGCAATTTATAATGGGCTTGTGACCAAAAGAACCAGAGTGGATAATGGCTGGGCACAGATTGATGTGCAATTAAAGCGCCGCTATGATTTGATACCAAATCTGGTAGAAACCGTAAAGGGTTATGCGGCACATGAAAAAGAGGTTCTGGAAAAAGTTGCCGAGTTGCGTTCAAGGGCAATGGGTGCAACGAGTCCGAGGGAATCTGCCGAGGCAAACAATATGCTCAGTGCAACATTAAAAACCTTATTCGCGGTTGCTGAAAATTACCCACAGTTAAAGGCGAATGAAAATTTTATGAGGCTCCAGGAAGAACTGACTGCAACTGAAAACAAAATCGCCTTTGCCCGACAATTTTATAATGATGTGGTTATGGATTATAATGTGACCATACAGAAATTCCCCCAGACTATCATCGCCTCAATGTTCAATTTTAAACCTAAAGAATTCTTCACCGCTCCGGCTGAAGAAAGAGAGGCGGTAAAGGTTAAGTTCTGATATGCGCGAAACACTCTATGACCAGATAGCTGCAAATAAGCGCAAGACATTTATCTTTATCCTGATCACAAGTTTGTTTCTTGGTGCGCTCGGATATATCGTTGTTGAATTGCTCAACTGGGGGACTGCGGGATACATCTTCTTTGCCCTTTTTATCATCATCTACAACTTTGTGCTATACTACAATTCAGATAAGATTGCCCTCGCCTCTACCGGCTCAGTTCCTGCGGATCCAGAAGAATTTAAACAACTCCACAATATTGTAGAAGAAGTTGCTATTGCAGCGGGTGTGCCAAAACCAAAGGTTTACATCACACCTTCGCCTGCACCAAACGCCTTTGCCACCGGACGGAATCCCCAGAATGCAGCAGTTGCTGTGACCACGGGTTTACTTGAAATTATGAATCGCGAAGAACTGCAGGGTGTGATCGCCCATGAGATATCGCACATCAGAAACTATGACATCCTTTTGATGACCGTGGCCGCAGCAATTGGCGGTTTGATTATCTTATTAAGGGATTTCTTTTTACGAAGTATGTTCCTTGGAGGCAGAAAAAAGGAAAGCAAAGATAGAGGTGGTGGCGGTATTCTGATCCTCATTGGACTTGTTCTTGCACTCATCGCACCACTATTTGTTGCCTTGATAAGGGCGGCAATATCAAGACAGCGTGAATACCTTGCAGATGCATCTGGTGCATATATCACCCGTTATCCCCAGGGGCTTGCCAAGGCACTCGCCAAATTAAAACAGGCATATCAACCAATGGCAAGGGCATCCCAGTCTAATGCCCATTTATTCATTGCCAGTCCGTTTGGTAAAGATAGATTGGATATCTCAAACCTCTTCGCCACGCATCCACCCATAGATAAAAGGATTGAACGACTCAATAGCCTTGTTGTTTGATTCAAATGGAATGCAGATTTCTTGAACGAATCCTTTTTTTATTTTTATTGACCCTTCCCTTTAATCTATTGCCCAGTGAGCATCTAAAAATTTTTCCGGTTGGAGAAAAACTTGAATATGAAGGAAAATTTGGCTTTATAAACCTTGGGAATATGGTTCTGGAGATAGTAGATACAGCGACCATTGCAAACAGCACATACTATGTCATTGTCTCCTGTCTCAATTCCAATCCTGATTTAAATTACCTCTTTTCGCTCAATGATACAATAAAGGTTTATACGATGATAAATAGTTTAATGCCTGTTTTCTACGAAAAAAAGATACACGAAGGTAAATATTCAAATTATCAGAGATTGAAATTCAATCAGGATAGTTTTTATGTCATATTGAATGATTCATCAAAGATAAATCTCACCCAGCCGGTTATGGACCTGCTCAGTTTCTGGTATTATTTAAGAAGAATACCATTGATTGAAAATGATACAATAATTCTATACATATTTGAAGGAAGGCAGCAGCACAGGATTGAGTGCATAGTGGGTAAAAAAGAGATTATTAAAACACCCCTGGGAAAGTTTTCAACGATCCGCGTGACACCAAAAACCCCAGGTAAGGGTGTATTCGGTGCTGGTGGCTCAATGGATATCTGGTATACCCTTGATGAAAATAGATTTCCGGTCCAGATAAAGACAAAACTGAAATTTGGCACAGTATTATTCAAATTGAAAGGAGTGTCTTATTAAAAGGTTTGTGATAATCCTTGCGGGTGGCCAGGGAGAAAGATTCTGGCCATTGAGCCAGCCTGATTTTCCAAAACAATTTATCAGTATATTCAATAACAAGCCATTAATAAATCAAACGCTTGAAAGGATAATGGGTTATTGCAAAAAAAGTGAGAGATTTCTTGTAATCCCTGAAGAACTGAGGATTATCACAAAGAGGTTTGTGCGCAATGAAAACCTTATCATTGAGCCGGCGCGAAGAAATACAGCACCTGCAATATGCCTCTGTGCAATGTTATTAAAAGAACAATTTGGTGATGGAATAATCCATATAATGCCTGCTGACCATATTATCAGAGATAACAAGAGATTCATTCAATGTCTCAGATATGGTGAAACTATGGCGAAAAATGGATTTCTTGTTACCTATGGCATAATTCCGGATAGACCCGAGACCGGCTATGGTTATATAAGGATCGGCAATGAGATTAAAAAAGAAAGAGGTATCACAGGATTCTATGGTGAGGGGTTCACTGAAAAACCTTCAATCGAGAAGGCAAAAGAATATCTCAAAACCAGAAAGTATTTATGGAACAGCGGTATCTTTACTTATAGAATCAGCACAGTCCTCGATGAGATAAAGAGATTTACCCCTGATGTCTATGCTGGAGTAAAAGATTATCTAAAATTTAAAGACAAAAGATATTTTGAAAGGATTTCAGAGATATCAATAGACTATGCGATAATGGAGAAAAGTAATAAAATATGTGTGATAAAATCAGATTTTGGCTGGGATGATGTAGGAACCTGGCTTGCCTTAGAAAGATATTTTAAAAAAGACAAAAGCGGTAATATCTTTTTAGGTGATGTTTTGGGTCTTGAAACGAGCAATTCAATCGTATATAATAATAAAATACCGGTCAGGGTCTTTGGAATAAATGGGCTTGTTGTCGTGGCAAGCCCTGAAGGTGTCCTTGTCTGTAAAAAGGAAAGGGCACCAGAGTTAAAAAAACTCGTTTCTGGTTATAAAGAAAAGAAAAAAAGGGGGTTATGATGAAAAAGTTGCTCATATTGGGTGTAATTATGCTCTTCATTTTTTGTGCACCCAAGAAGACCACGGTAAAGACCGAGGGGCTGGAAGAGGTCGTTGTATTCGGTGAAGAAGGGAAGAATATATCTGAAGAACCTGTCTATCCAACCACGGCACCTGCTCCAGAAACCACGGCACCTGCTCCAGAAGTATCTGCATTACCACCTGCAATAGAAGAGGCACCTCAATCAATGGAAGAAGTCACTACTCTACCACCTGCTCCAGCACCAGCTGCACCCCAACCAATGGAAGAAGTCGCGGCACAAATAACCACTGCACCAACACCATCAGCACCACCTGCTTCAATATATGGTTTCCGGGTTCAGATATTTGCCTCGTCAACACAAAAAGGTGCTTCAAAAGTCGCTGATGATGCCAGGAGTTTATTTGGTGGCAAGGTATATATTGAGCACACACCACCTTATTACAAGGTTCGGATTGGAGATTGTCTTACAAAGGAAGAGGCAGAATCCCTAAAAAACCTTGCAATAAATAAGGGCTTCAGGGGTGCGTTTGTGGTTGAAACAATGATAAATCCTTAAACAGGAAAAGGAATACAGGGGGTCTCTGACCCCCTGTATCGATCTATGTTCTGCATCGTTCTGGCAACAAGAAATTTCCATAAGGTTGAAGAGATAAGAAATATACTTGATTTAAATAATGTTTTATTAATTCCCTATACGAGATACATTGACTTGCACATTCCTGAACCCGGTGATACACTCCTTGAAAACAGTTTTTTAAAGGCAGAATTTATCCATAGAATCATTAAACTCCCGGCGCTTGCTGATGATTCAGGATTATTTATTGAAAAATTAGATGGTGCACCAGGTGTTTTATCATCAAGATATGAGGTAAATGCTGAAAAAAGGATAGAAAGGGTTTTGAAAGAACTGGGCAGAGCGAAGAATAGAAGGGCGTGGTTCCGTGCCGTATTCGTTTATTATTATGATATTAAAAAATACAAAATCTTTGAAGGAGAGATTGAGGGAAGAATAGCCTATGAACCAAGGGGAGAATGGGGATTTGGTTATGACCCCATATTTATCCCGAAAGGATATAAAAAAACATTTGCCGAACTTGGACCCTGGGTAAAGAATCGTATAAGCCATAGGGCAAGGGCATTAAAACAATTCAAAAAATTCCTGCTTAAGAATTTTGTTAGAGAAATAGAATCAGGTAAAACCTTGATTTAAAAAAATTTTTTATTATAATAATATGTGGATTATCTTGATGAGATCATTGGGCAGGAAACAGCAAAAACATTTATCCGCAATGCACTGAAAAAAGACCAGATTTATAATCTTTTAATTGCAGGTCCTGAAGGTGTTGGCAAGAGACAGGCTGCTTTTGCCCTGGCAAAGTCACTCGGATGCCCACCGCATTCACCAAATTTTATGCTTATTGCACCGGTCCCATCCGGAACCAAAGAAGAAAAGATATTTGAATATATGAAAATTTATCTTCCAGAAAATCCTGTTGTCCATCTTGATGATTATTCATCTATAGTAATACAACAGATAAGGAATCTAATTGAATGGCTATTATTAATGCCTGCGCAGGGAACAAAGCGGATTGTCATAATCCTTGAGGCAGACCGGATGAATGAAGAATCAGCAAATAGTTTTTTAAAAACCCTTGAAGAACCACCTATGGATACATTATTCATCCTCACATCCTCGCGACCTGATTTCCTGCTTCCCACGATTCGTTCAAGGTGCCAGATTGTAAAGTTCGGTTATCTAAGTAATGCACAGATAGAAAACATAATTTTTGAAGGAAAAGATAATTTTTATCTTGGAAGTCCAGGTGAGATACTCTATCTCAAAGAAAACAAGATTTTTACAACTTCACTTGAAATCTTCAAAAAAGCACCCCTTCCTCCTGAGGGTATTGCAAGATGGGCACGAGAACTTGAAAATGAAAATCTAACCGATTTTTTCTACAGTCTCCTCCTTCTTTATCGTTGTGCCCTTTATAGACAATTAAACCAACCGGTACCACAAGAACTGGAGATGGAAATAAATAGAAAGGCACGAAAGGTTAGTGGCGAGAAGATTATCAAAACCATCTTAATGCTCAACAATTGTATAAACTTACTCGGACATAATCCCAATCATTTAATTCTTTTATTCAATACCCTGTTTAAACTGCCTTAAAAATGAAATTTTTTTGTAATGGTATGCTTGGTAAACTATGTAAATACCTGAGGATGTGCGGAATTGATACCCTGTATTCTAATGAAGGAATGAAATCATTAATTCGGGCAAGAAAAGAAAACAGAATATTTTTAACGAGAAATATAAAATTGAAAGATAAAGAAGGCGTATTCTTTGTTGAATCCGAAATGTTGCCTATCCAGTTAAGAACCATTATCAAATATTTTAATCTTGAAGATAAAATAAATTTTTTCTCACGCTGTCTCCGTTGCAACGAAATCTTGGTGGATGTAGCAAAAGAAGAAATAAAGAATCTCATACCATTCTATACTTATAAAAATTTCACAGAATTTGCCCGGTGCCCAAAATGCCAGCGCATATACTGGAGAGGAAGCCACTACGAAAAGATGCTAAAGGATGTGAAAGAATTAATTGGTTAGATGGTTAAATGGTTGAATATATTAATTCTTTGTGTGATATGCGTTAATTGTATTCCATTTGTCCAGCCAAAAAGGTATCAAAGATTAATAAGGGTGGCAATCCTTACTGGATTAGATTCAATAAATGTTAGCGGGATTAAAGAGAATCAATACCTTGAAAATTATAAGATAAAGATAAACGATAGTCTACCTGTTTTTATCAAGCCCTATGGAAATAAGGTTAAGGTTAATAATAACTTTTATTATGGACATTTAGAGATAAAAAAGATAAACAACAAAATCTGGGTAATAAATATACTGGATATTGAAGATTATCTAAAAGGGGTTGTGCCCTGTGAAATCGGAAAGATAAATGAACGTTTAATTGAGGCTGCAAAAGCACAGGCGATCGCTGCCCGCACATACGCATATGCCCATTTAAATAATTATGCAAATCTCGGATTTGACCTTTATGCCACAGTTAAAGACCAGGTTTATGAAGGGCTCTCAACTGAAGATACTCTGATAAACAGGGCAATTTTAAAGACAACAGGACTTGTCCTGACTTATCAGGGTAAACCCATTGATGCCAAATACCATTCAACCTGCGGTGGCTACACTGCTGATTTCAATGATGCCTGGTCTGGAAATTCTGTTCCCTACCTGAAGAGTGTGGAATGTGGTTTTTGTGATGATAGCCCATATTCTTACTGGAAAAAGGAAATGGATAAAAAAGAATTTTTTAAAAATTTAAGGAATAATCTTTATCAAATTGGCATTTCACTTCCGGATACCGAGTTAATAAAAAGTCTAAAATTTAAAAGGAATTCAAAGAGCAAAAGGGTCGTTGAGGTGATAATAATCACCAATAAGCACAACCATAAAATCCCTGCATATAATATACGCCGATTATTCGGCTCGGAAAAAGACCCGGGTCGATTATTGAAATCAAGTTATTTTAATACCTATGTTAAAGATAATAAAATAATAATTGAAGGCAGGGGATATGGACATGGTGTGGGAATGTGTCAATTTGGTGCTATGGGAATGGCAAAAAAGGGTAAAAATTATAAAAAAATTTTAAAACATTATTATCCAGGGACAAAAATAACTCGCTTTTGATTTTTTTAATATCACATAGTGTCAATCTATGATAATTATGCTTACATCAGCCCCCGTCTTTTATCAAAATAAAATCTTACCCAAATTAAGATTTTTAGGAATAATCGAGTTAGAATTGATTGATTTAGTCATCTTCATCATCCTTGAGAACTGGATTATATTTCTCTTTATATGCCTGGTCAAGATTTTTCTGTAAGTAATGGATCCTCTGAAGCAACTTGAGATAAGAAAGCCCAATCTTTCGCTCACGCAACTCCTGCTTCTTCTCCTCACTCACATCCAGTGAACGCAGAACACGATTGTAAGGCGTATCAATATCATAAACTTTCGAAATAAAATAATTGTGCACCTGCGAAATCAACGGCAACAACTCTTTTAAGACCCGAAACTTAGCATCCGTATCATAACGCCGATAACCCACATAAGACCGAATCAAAGTAAAATTCCGACTCTCCACCACCGGATTGTCATTCTTGTGATAAGGTCGTGAACGCACCAACCTTATACCCCGCGCCTCACAATAAGACATAAGCGCCAAATTTATAATCTCTGAACCACTATCCGGATGCGGACAATACCACTTCCTCAACCTATACTCATCCTTAATCGGCTTTAATAACCGCTCAATCGTTGAAACACTGATACTTAACAGTTGCTCTTTTATACAAGCAGGAAATCCACCAACAGTGCTAAATCCATACGCTCCTCTTTTGCAAAACCTTCAAGGTCAGACTTCTTGATTTCTCCTAAAAGCCATTGGTGATTATTTTCAATAAATGCCTTCAAATGGATTGAGGAGCGATAATGTGATAAGATCCAGATTGCTTTAAGATAAGGCACAATCTCCTGGGTGTATTTCTTTTTTTGGCCTCGGTTTTGGAGATAAGTTACTGTTGGGTCGCCAACCAACTTAATACCAGAGGGGGTATAATATACCTTGCCCGTGTTATTGAGGAGCGTAATAAGATATTTTCGGTGCAAATGCAGGGTTTTTTGGAGGTCATTAAGGATTTCTTTCTTCAGTCTCCTTGGTGCCTGCTTATAGATTTCCTCATTTGATTTAATTATTGACCTTTTAGCCTTCATTGTGTATACTGCCTCCGGGATGTTTATAACCATAGCGACTCCTTTCAGGTAAAATATACCCGAAAGTCGCTATTTTTTCAAGTACTTGGGTAAGAATTTTTATTTTGATTAAATAACCCCATTTCGGTAAGATTATTTTTGATTTAAATCGACATCTTGACATCACTAAAAATTTCATTAAGCTTGGCCTTAGAATAATTAAATGGATTCATGGTGTATCCTCCTTTCAAGCTCATCTGAGCTTTTTTTGAATCCATATATCAAGGAAGGATACACCATTTTCTTTTATTTTCAAGACTAAATTCCACACTTTTAAGTATATTCCCCATTTAAATCGAGCCCTTGACTTATCAAAAAAAAGGACTATAATATTTTATATTACCTAAAGGAGGCTTAATGGGATTAACGACCATATTAATCGTCGTTTTGATTTTAATTGTGCTCAGTGCAATTAAAGTCTTAAGGGAATACGAAAGGGCGGTTATTTTCAGATTGGGAAGATTTATCGGTGTAAAAGGACCAGGTATTTTCATCCTCTGGCCCGGAATTGATAAGATGGTAAAGATTTCTTTAAGGGTTGTGACGATGGATGTTGCACCTCAGGATGTGATAACAAAGGATAATATATCTGTTAAGGTCAATGCAGTTGCATATTTCAGGGTCTTTGATGCAGCAAAGGCAGTTATAGAAGTTGAGGATTACCTATATGCCACAAGCCAGATCGCCCAGACCACATTGAGGAGTGTCCTTGGTGAATATGAACTTGATGATTTATTGACCGAGAGGGAGAAGATAAATATGAGACTCCAGAAGATAATCGATGAACATACCGACCCCTGGGGCATAAAGGTTTCAACTGTTGAGATAAAACATGTAGATATTCCACAGGAGATGCAGAGGGCAATTGCACGCCAGGCAGAGGCAGAAAGGGAACGGCGTGCAAAAATTATCCATGCCGAAGGTGAATTGCAGGCAGCAGAAAAATTGAATAAAGCCGCAACGATCATTGGCCAGACACCAACCGGAATCCAATTAAGATTTTTACAGACCCTGACCGAGGTTGCAACGGAAAAGAATTCTACCACAATCTTTCCGGTGCCGATAGATCTTTTTGCACCATTTATAAAAAAGATGAGTGAAAAATAATTATGCATCATGGTCTGTCTGTATCAACAGGAAGGTTTGGATTTTTCTGATTTGATAGGCGACATCCTGAAAAAACAGTTTAATCTATCACTATTCAATTGTGGCAAATTCAAGGTTCCATCTGAAACCTTTAATCCTCTGAGAGATCAGTATGAGGCATCAGGGATTACTGAATCACTTATGAACTATTACGATAACAGGTGTGATAAACATCTGGTCATAGTTGATGTCGATATCTATACACCGCGGTTCAATTTTATATTTGGGCTCGCAGATACCAATAAAAATGTAGCAATCGTCTCAATTCACCGCCTTTCAAAAAATGGTTCATTGAAAGAGAGACTGGCAAAAGAGGTCATTCATGAACTTGGACATATCCTTGGATTAAACCACTGTTCAAACCAAACCTGTGTTATGTATTTTTCCAATACAGTTGATGATACAGATAGAAAGGGGATTGATTTGTGTGAAAAATGCAGGAGGAAAATTGAAGGGATATAGACTCTTTACACCAGGACCGATTGATATACCTTTAGATGTTCTTCAGGCAACTGCCCATAAATGTATTTATCACAGGGAAGATAAATTCCGGGTCCTGATGGATGAAATTACAGATATGTTAAAAAAGGTGATTGATTGCCATTACAGAATCTATCTTTTGACTTCTTCGGGAACAGGGGCAATGGAAGCGGCTTATGTGAATGTTATTTCAAATTCTGATGAAATAGTTGTCGGTGTCTGTGGAAAGTTCGGAGAAAGATGGGTAGAGCTGGCTCAGAGTTACGGTAAAAAGCCCATAATCATAAAACAGGAATTTGGAAAACCGATTACTCCAGAAATGTTTGAACAGGGATTAAGCCAGGCGAAGAAACCAGCAGTTGTCTTTACAACCCTGACCGAGACCTCTACCGGCGTGGTAAATGATATAAAGGCGATAAATGAAGTTATAAAAAAATATGATGGATATTTAGTTGTTGATGGCGTTGCAGGCATTGGTGCTGATCCATTTTACCTGGATAAATGGAATGTAGATCTCATCGTCGGTGCTTCACAAAAGGCATTGATGGCGCCTCCAGGAATTGCATTTGTAGGAATCTCTGAGCGGGCATTTAAGAAGATCAAAAACTCTGATACCCCAAAATACTATTTCAATTTTAATTTATACGAAAAATTCTTAGAAAAGGGCCAGACCCCCTGGACACCTGCAATCACGATTCTTTATGGATTGAAAAAAGGGCTGGAGAAAATAACCAGGATGGGAATAGAAAAGAATTTTACCCATCACAGAAAAATGGCTGAGTATGTTCGCACACGAATCAAAAAAATGGGTTATGAATTATTTTCAGAAAACCCATCCAATGGATTGACCGTATTAAAAATGCCCGATGGGATTGATAGCACTGAAATAATAAAAGAATGCAAAATAAAATATGGTATCCTTTTTGCCAATGGCCAGGCCGAGATGAGAGGAAAGATACTGCGCATAGGGCATATGGGGAATTACAACATAAAGAAATTGAGCCAGGTCATAGATATTCTCGAAATGGTGATGGCAAAAAGAATAAAAACCCAAAATAAGCGGAGATGATTCTCCGGTAAGGAGGGCAGGAAAATGAATCGCTATATAAAACTTGGATATGAAGGGATTGAACTTGAGTTGCCGGTTCATGCCCTCTATCTTTACAGGGATGAAAACCAGCTCATTGAAAATATCAAACCTCTTATAAAAGAAGGTGTAGAACGTAAGGAGCGGTGTATCTATATAGGGAAAGAACCCTGCATAAAGGACCTAAAAACTGAGTTTAAAAATCAGATTATGATTGTAGAAGAAATTATGGAGGCATCGCTCTTCCTACCTTGGCTAAAGAATGAATATGATAAATTGATAAAAGGGCATCAGGGAATGCGTGTATTTGTGGAAAGCACACCTGAATTTTTAACCTTTGAGGAATTGCTTGATGATTTCAATACCCAGCCTGATTTGAAACTATTCGTTCTATGCCAGTACCGGATTGAAAAGGTAAGTTCTCAGGATGTCCTTGAGATATTGAAGAATCATCCCTATGTTTTCGTTGAACATCTGCTTAAACCTAATTGTTTCTATTCAAGGGTTAAACACCGCATCTGGCTTGACCCATTGACCGGCATATTTAATCGCAGATATTTTGAAAATCAATTGAGCAAAGAATTGCAGAGGGCATCAAGATATGAACACTCGCTTTCAATCTTATTCTTAGATATCGATAAATTTAAAAAGGTGAATGATGAATTCGGTCATCAGGTTGGTGATCAGGTATTACTCGAACTTGCCCAACTCCTTGAAAGAAATTTGAGGAGTGTGGATGTGATTGCACGGTATGGTGGTGATGAATTCATTATTCTCCTTCCTGAAACAAAGAAAGAGTCAGCATATAAGACTGCAAATCGAATCCTCTACGCAATCCAGCAATACGACTTTTTTAAAAATCATCCAAAGATAAAAGAATTGGGTGTCTCAATCGGAATCACATCTTTTCCTGAAGATGCAGGTGGGACCTATGAGTTAATAAAAAAGGCTGATATTGCCCTTTACAAGGCAAAAGAAAGGGGTGGTAATCAGATTATGGCGTTTATGTGATAGGAGGTATTATGGCGATCACACCACTTGAAATTCGCAAACAGGAATTCAGAAAATCCCTGCGTGGCTATGACCCGCATGAAGTCCGTTCTTTCCTTGAAATGGTTTCAAGTGAAATGGAAAATCTGATGAGGGAGAATGCATCGCTCAATGAAAAGGTCAAAGACCTTGATGCAAAGATTGAGGATTACAGAAGGATGGAAAAAATCCTGCAGGATACACTCACCACGACCCAGAAGGCAACCGAAGAATTAAAGGTAGGCGCAAAGAAAGAGGCTGAAACAATTATCGCCAATGCCCGGGTTGAGGCACAGAGATTTTTGCGTGAGGCACAGGCTGAACTGGCAAAGATAAAAGAAGAGACAAAAATGGTTGAACACCAGAAATTATTACTCGTCTCTGAATTCCGCGGACTCTTGGAATCCTATCTTCGTTTGCTTGAACGATTAGAAAAGAAATGAAGGCGAAGATAAAAAAGACCCTTGATTATCTCTGTGAAAAAACAGATTTGAGACCCGAGGTCGGTATCATACTCGGAACCGGACTCGGTGGTCTGGTTAAGGGGATGAAAATAAAAGATTCGTTTGACTACGCTGAAATCCCCCATTTCCCTGTATCCACGGTTGAATTCCATAAGGGCAGATTGCTCTTTGGCTATCTCTGCAATCGCAGGGTAGTGGTGATGCAGGGAAGATTCCATTATTATGAAGGATATAATGCAAAAGAAATAACCTACCCGATAATCATTATGAAAAAAATGGGGATCAAATTCCTCATAATCTCAAATGCTGCAGGTGGTCTGAATCCGGAATTCTCTGCAGGCGATATAATGATCATCACCGATCATATTAATCTACTATTTGATAACCCCCTGCGTGGTCCAGATGAATTAAAAATGGGGCCGAGATTTCCTGATATGTTAAATTGTTATGACCCGAAACTTGTCAAACTCACCGAGACCATTGCCCAGAGACTCGGCATCTTTATAAAAAAAGGGGTCTATGTCGCTGTTCCTGGACCGAATCTTGAGACCCGTGCTGAATATCGTTTTCTCAGAACCATCGGCGCCGATGCAGTTGGAATGTCAACTGTTCCTGAGGTGATAATGGCAAGATATCTGAGAATAAAAGTGCTCGGGCTTTCGGTCATTACTGATATGGGAATTCCTGATGCACTCCAGCCTGCAAACATTGTAAAAATAATTATCGCAGCAAAGAAGGCTGAACCAAAACTTATAAAGATTGTGGAGGCAGTGGTCGCAAAACTGTGAAAACGAAAACTTTTTTATTATCAATTCTTTTAATATCCTGCTCTCAGAAAGATATTCATATCAACAATGCCAGGAGATTTATAAATCAGTGGAATTATGACCGTGCACTCATTGAAATATTAAAATATCGCGAGGATAAAAATGCAGAGATTCAATATCTTTTGGGTATATGTTACTTTGGAAAGAATGAGTATGACCAGGCAAAAGATTATTTTAGGAATTCCCTCCAGATTGATACATTATTCAGGGATAGCATTATAAATATCTACACAATTTCTGCGAAGAAAGCCCTTAAAATATCTGATTTAAAAAAGGTACTCCAGTTTTATAAAACGATTGCCGAATTAGTCCCGGACTACAAACAGATTGAGAATCTATTTCTGGTCGCAGATTTAAATTTCCAGCAGGGCAATTATCCTGGTGCCCTTGCCGGTTATATGAAGGCTTATGAGATTGATTCTACATCTGAAACAGCGAGAAAATCAATAAAAAATTTTTTGAAATCATTGATTGAATGTGAGAGCCTTTCTATTGCGCGCATAGTCGCCCTGAGAGAATATAAAAGGGCAAAGACCTCAGAAAATCTATTATTGCTCGGTGAGGTCAATTTTCTCTTAGGAAAAAAATATTATGATAAAGGACAGTTCGATAGTGCGACTGTTTATTTCAAGGAGGTTGTAACCAATCAAGAACCCAAATCCCTGCTTGATGATGCCTGTTTTTACCTTGGTGAAATATCTTATACCAGTGAAAATTATGCCCAGGCAATGGATTATTACAAGAAAGTCCTACGTCTTAATCCGTATCAAAAAGGTGAATTTGTTCAGAAATCCCAGGAGAGGATAAAAGAGATAAAGGAGAAACAATGATAATAACCCCAAATTTCAAATGTCAATTTTTTAGGTTAATAATATTATTATCTTCATTTATTTTGTTCTGTGGCAAACAGGTGCTGGCACCGCTCGAACCCGGGGATGAATTTGAAAGGGCAATGGAATTCTATAATCAAAAAAAATACGATGCAGCAATCAAATCGTTTGAAAAAATAATATTCTATTATGCCTCAACCGAGTTTGTTGATGATGCCCAGTTCTACCTCGCAAAATCATATTTTGAAAAAAAGGATTATAATCAGGCAATCACTGAATTTGAATATCTGATAAAGAATTTTCCTAACAGCCCATTTTTTGAACAGACTTATCTCTTAAGGGCAAAGGCATACTTTTTAAAATCACCCGGATATGAAAAGGACCAGACCGAAACAAAAGAGGCAATATCTCTATTTGATGATTTCATAACCCGGTTTCCGAACTCAAGTTACAGTGATTCAGCAAGATTATTAATCCTCCAGGCAAGGAATCGCCTTGCAAAGAAGGAACTGGAAAATGGAAGATTGTATCTCAAGATGAAAGAATATGAATCTGCAATCCTTTATTTCCGATATGTCATTGAAAATTATCCTGAAACACCTTCGGCAGATGAATCAAAATTTTTGCTTGGCATTGCCTATGAAAAAGTCAATAAAAATGAGGACGCCTATGAGATATATAAAGGATTGCTTGAAAACGAAGTCTGGAAAAAATCCGCAGAAAAAAGAATAAAAAGATTGAAAATTGAAAACCCGTAATCTATCAATAGGAATATTTGGCGGTCTCTTTGACCCACCCCATATTGGACACTTGATAGTAAATGAATGGCTCCTTGATGAATTTTCTCTTGATAGAATAATCTTCATTCCTGCATTCAACCCACCCCATAAGCATATGTATTCTCCTTTTGAACATCGTTATAGAATGACCGAAATCGCAATCAAAGGGAATAAAAGATTTTTCATCAGTGGCATTGAAAAAGATATCAAAGGTAGAAGTTATACATATAAAGTCATAAAGGCATTAAAGAAATCGGATAAAATCTATCAGCAGGCAATCCTTTATTTAATAATCGGTGCTGACCAGTGGAATGAGATAAGACACTGGAAAAAACCAGAGGTTATCTTTAATGAAACAAGGGTAATTGTATTGCCGCGCCCCAATTTTGAGATAAAGAAAATCAGACCATATTATAATAAAATCTTATTGAGCAATGCCCCATTGATAGACCTCTCATCAACCTTGCTCAGGGAGAGAATAAAAAGGGGACTGGGCATTGAATATCTAACAGTTCCCGGCGTTGTAGAATATATTAAAAAAAATAAATTCTACAGTTAATTATCCCTCTATATCATAGAATACCAATCCCGAAATCAACTTGGGATAGAAATCGGTTGATTTCTGTGGCATTCTTTCTTTTTTTGTCGCTACATCACGCACCTGTTCAGGCCTTGTCGGATTCATCAGAAAAGCAAACTGGAATTCACCAGAATCAACCCTTTTGATTGTCTCTTCAATCCCGCGCTGGTATCTGATATAATCTTCTATCCTCTCTGGTTTGATTCCAAGAATATTTTCAATCAGAATCGTATGGAGTATTGCCACATCAAGACTCTGATATTCTTTGCTCCGGTCTGGAAGAAATCTCTCCATTATCTTCAAATCCTTCAACTTCAGGATATAACAATCTTTTTTTGTGTAAAAACCAAATGCATACATCTTCTCTTTCTCAAGCGTGGATTTAAGATTTTGTCTATCCACTTTTTTTACTGCAAAATATTCTTCTGCCTTTTTAATGAAGTCATCTCCTTTAAAATCCTTTAAATTCATTACAAGACGATGGGTAGGAAGAATCACAAGCCCTGGGTCCTGGATATTAACAAGGGTCACCATCTTGAAATTCGCTGGGTGTTCAGTCCCCACCTCTCCAAGTTCATTCAGGTAATTGAATGCAGTCTCATAACGATGATGACCATCAGCAATGACCAGTAGCGCATCTTTCAATGCCGAACCAACCTGCGCAATTATATCTCTGTCTGAAATCTTCCATAATTTGTGTTGCACCCCGCGGTCATCCTTTACATCAACAATTGGTTTATCCTTGCATTTTCTCTCAATCATATCCATCACGACATTCTTGGGGTCTGTGTATAATAAAAATACTGGTTCAAAATCCTTTTTCGTAATTCGCGTTAAATTCAGTCGATCCTCTTTGGGTTTGGAAAGTGTCTTTTCATGGGGCAGAATATTACCTTTTCCCAATTCTTCCAACCTCAATCTGCACACAAATCCCTTTCTTATGTAATTCTTGCCTTCAAGATTGAATTCCTGATAATATGGATATATTGAATCTTCTTTGTCCTGAATAAATATTCCATCCCTGAACCATTTTTCCGCACATTCTTTTGCATTTTCATATTCTTTATTGCGGTCATGGCCATCTGCATAATGGGTAAGGATGAGGTTGACAAAACTATAAGGGCTCTTTTTTTTGTATTCCCTTTCCATCTCATCTGTTATCTGGTCATAGGGCTGGGTTATCACATCAGCAAAATTTTTTATCTTTTCTGTATTATATCTTATTCCTTTAAATGGTCTGATCTCAGGCATTCAATCTCCTATCCTTTCAATGCATCTCTTACCAGTTCCGCGATCTGGACACCTGCCCTCTGCTGTCCTTCATCGGTCTGGGCACCGATATGGGGTGTGAGAATGACCTGCTCAAGGCTGAATAATTTGTGCTCTTTTGCTGGCTCAACTTCAAAGACATCAAGACAGGCAACCTTCACCTTTCCTGATACCAGTGCGTCATACAATGCATCCTCATCAACAACACCACCCCTTGCACAGTTCACGATGATAACACCATCCTTCATCTTATCAAATGCAGACTTATCTAAAAGATGGGCTGTTTCTTTCGTCTTGGGGATATGGAGGGAGATGAAATCCGAATTTTTTAATAATGTATCAAAATCAACGATCTTGCCAAAATCAGAAGATTTCACATAAGGGTCATAGGCAATGACATCCATTCCCAATGCCTTTGCCCTTTTTGCCAGTTCAGAACCGATCCTGCCGATTCCTATGATACCAAGGGTCTTGCCAAAGAGTTCTGTTCCGTGAAATCTCTTCTTTTCCCATTTTCCTGCCCTTGTTGAAGCGGTCGCCTGAGGAATCATCCTCGCTGCCGAGAGCATCATTCCCAAGGCAAGTTCAGCCACAGAGATAGAAGTCGCTGCTGGTGTATTTACAACCTTTATTCCTTTTGCCTTTGCTGCCTCGGCATCGACATTATCAAGTCCAACACCTGCCCTGCCGATCACCTTCAATTTCTTGCCTGCTTCAATAACTTCTTTTGTTACTTTGGTTGCACTGCGCACAATTATTGCATCAAAATCCGGAATGGTCTTTATCAATTCCTCAGGCGGCATTCCGGTCTTTTCCACAACCTCAAAACCACTATTTTTTAAAATTTCTATTCCTTCTTTTGCAATAGGGTCAGAAATCAAAACCTTCAATGTTGCCTCCTTTTGGATAATTATATCCAAAAATTGTTTAAAATCAATGATTGACAGAATAATTTATGTGATTATAATTACCTATGTATGCAACTACAATAATCGGATTAAGGCGCAACAACAAAGTTGCCATCGGTTGTGATGGTCAGGTCACAACCGGTGAAACCGTAATGAAACACCGGGCAAAGAAGATTCGTAAGATGTTCAATGATAAGATTCTGGTTGGTTTTGCTGGTGCAACTGCGGATGCCCTGACACTATTTGAAAGATTTGAGGCAAAATTAGAAGAATTCAGGGGTAATCTGCCAAGGAGCGTGATCGAACTCGCCAAAGACTGGCGTCAGGATAAAATTTTAAGGAGGCTTGAGGCATTTTTAGCAATCCTTGATAAAGAACATTCATATATTGTGTCAGGGGCAGGTGATGTTATTGAACCAGACGATGGGATCGTTGCAATTGGTTCGGGTGCACCTTATGCCCTGGCTGCAGCAAGGGCGCTTATCAAATACACAACCCTTTCTCCACGAGAGATCGTTGAAGAATCAATAAATATTGCAGCAAAGATCTGTATCTACACCAACTCTGAAATATCTATAGAAGAGTTGTAGATCTGATCTCTCTTTATTTCATCTGGATTTATAGATGTAATGTTTTTATTTAATCCGGGGCAGGATTAAACGGAGTTTCTTCAGTGCATTATCCCTTATCTGTCTTACCCTTTCCTTTGTGATATTCATCAACCTGCTTATCTCCTCAAGGCTCTGGACTTCAAAATCGCCGAGTCCAAAATTTTTCTCTAATATCTCTCTTTCCCGAGGTGATAATTTTTTTAATGCCTTCTGAATTCGCTCGGATTCCTGTTTCTGTTTTAAAATCTCTTCTGGTGAAGGCAAAACAAACTTTTCTGCTGCACACTGTTCAATTGAGATGGTCTCTATAAAAGGTCCTCCCTCCCCATCCATCTGTGTATCATCGAGCGAAATCATAGGAAGTAATTCAGTAAGGGCATTTGAAACCTGGTGGGTAGAAATCTTGAAGTGCTTTGCTATCTCCTGAATTGTAGGTCCACGCCCGTGTTCTTGAACAAAATTCGGTATGAAAATCTTTATTCTCTTTGCCAGATTACTCTTTGGTATGAGTTCCTGGTCTGAGAATATCGCCTTGTATATCTCCCGTTTTATCCACCAGGTGGAATAGGTGCTAAACCTGTATCCTTTTCTCTCATCAAATTTATCTACCGCGTGTATTAACCCCTGGGTCCCGGCATTTATCAACTCACTCAAACTCAGACCACAATCCTGATAATTTTTACAGATATGAAGGACATTCCTCAGGTTTGAAAGTATAAGTTTTTCTTTTGCCTCATTGTCATTCTTTTCTCTTATTCTGCGGGCAAGTTCAAATTCCTCTTCTTTTGAAAGAACTGGATACTTACCGATCTCCTCAATAAATTGTTTTAACCCTGTTTCTTTTATCCGTCTCTTTATCACCATCAATCTATGGTGTCAATGCTACATATCTCTTCCTCTCACCCCGCTGGATCTGGAATATCACTGGCTTGCCCTTTTTTAAATCCTGGATTGCTTTTCTGAAATCCGAGATATCTGCAATCTCTTTATTACCAATCCCAATGATCACATCACCGGGCTCTATCCCGGCATCACCGGCTGGAGAACTTGATTCAACCTCGGTCACAACAACCCCTTTCTTGGTGCTGATATTATACATCTTTGCATCCGGACTGTCAATATCCACAACCTGCATACCAAGTTCGGTCCCCTGTTTTTCACCACCAGAAAGAGCAACCTCTTCCTTCATTTCTCCAATCTTCACCTTCAATTCCATTTCCCGGCTGTTTCTTATCAATTTTAATTTTACCGTTTTCCCTGGTGCTGTTGATGCAACCATTATCCTGAACGACTGGACATCAGTCACCTTATTTCCATCGTATTCAATAATTACATCCCCTTCTTTTATTCCAGCATTATCTGCCGGTGAATTGGCAATAACTTCATTTATGAGAACACCTTCAAGCGAAGGAAGGTTCAATGCATTCTTCATATCTTCAGTCAAATCTTCAAGATATACACCGAGATAACCCCTTGTAATCTTACCCTTTGTTTTTAATTCTTCAATTACACTCTTTGCAAGATTTATGGGTATGGCAAATCCAATTCCGATATTACCACCGCTTGTTGATGTGATTGCCGTATTAATTCCGATCACCTCACCCTGGAGGTTTAATAATGGTCCGCCTGAATTACCAGGATTTATCGCCGCATCGGTCTGCAAAAAATTCTGCAAATCCGGACCCTCGCTCAATGGAATATGACTCCTGCCCTTTGCTGATATCACACCGACCGTGACCGTGCCTTCAAGGTTGAATGGATTACCAACCGCCATCACCCAGTCACCGACCTTTATCTTATCTGAATCGCCGAATTTCAAATAAGGAAATTTATCTTTTGCCTCTATCTTCAAGAGTGCAACATCAGTCCGAGAATCATAACCGATTATCTTCACATCCTTTCCTTTATATTCTTTCTTATTCGTGAGGCGGATAATGATATTTTTGGCATTTTTAATGACATGATAATTTGTAACAACATAACCATCTTCAGAAATAATAAATCCAGAGCCAAGTGTTGTGGTCTTGCTCTCACCGCGTGGAAAGTTTTTAAAGAAGTCGCGGAAAAAATCCTCAAACGGACCGCGGAAATTCCATTCAAAGTTTTTTATACCGGTCTTCACGCTTTTTTCCGCCGAAATATTTACAACCGCTGGTGAAACCATCTCTGCAACCCTTGTAAATGGACTCCCACCCTGCTCAGTGATGATCGGATTTAATTCAACCGCACCCTGGCTTGCCTCGGTTTTATTTGATAGTGCAGGAATTCCTGCACTGATTATCAATCCAAACAAAAATGCGACGATCGCAGCAATTCCAGTGATGATACCTGCAGATTTCAATGATATTTTTCCTTCCATTATAACCCCTATTTTATTTCAACCTCAATCTCTTTTGGTTTCATTGTCTCGGGTTTGGGTAGTGTAATATGTAAAACACCATCTTTATACACAGCCTTTATCTTATTGACATCAACATCGCTCGGCAGTGATATTGTCCTTGAAAATTTCCCATACATTCTTTCCACCCTGTGATAGGTCTTGTTTTTCGTCTCTGACTCCTGCTTTCTTTCACCGGAGATGGTCAAGAGATTTCCCCTTACAGAAATCTTCACATCCTCTTTTCTTAACCCGGGTAATTCAGCACTCACAATGAAGTTTTCATTGTCTTCCTCAATATCAATCACTGGTATCCATACCCCTTCGGATTCTTCTGCCACAGGTTTACCAAAGAATGCATTAAACAATCTATCCATATCCTCTCTTAAAGACATCAATTCTCTGAATGGATCCCATCTCTTTATCAATTTATCTGACATAGTTAACCTCCTTTTGTTTATTTATTTATTTTTTGACCTATCTTTTTATATTCTGTTTCCTTGTTTTTTATCTCATTCTTGATGCGTTTTATTTTCTGGACAATGTGTTTAATCTTTTGATCACCTTTGAAATCCTCATTACCTTTCAAAGGGAAAAAACCATAAAATATCTGGCCGAGTTCTTTGAATAATTCCTGCAATTGCCTTTTCAGTTCAAAGATTTCTAATTTCAATTTTCCCTTCATCGTCAGGTCGCCTGCTTCTTTGCTCAAAACCTTGGAAGCATCATCAAGCCAGCGCGAAAAATCATCCCAGAATTTTGGCATTATTCCTCCTGTTATAGTTTTGACAAAGAAGTCATAGGTAGGTTTAGTGTGGTAATCACCCAATTTTTCAAACCAAATTTATTCCTGAAATTTCTCCTGTCAGGCTTGACAACAATAGATATTATATATATAGTAACAATCCTTGCCTTCATAGTTTTTTCTCAATCAAATTTAAATGACTCAATAATAGAAATAAAGCCTCATTATCTTATGGATGGGATGATCGGGGTTATTGGTGGAGTAGTAGGTTTTGGTGCTCTCACCTATACAACCGCGGCATTTCTTACTGGAACAAAGAACAGAGGCATAAATTTTCCTGGAGAGGTTGGTTATATAATGGGTTATACATTAGGTATCCCAATAGGTGCCACATCATTCATCCATTACAATCCTTTCAATAGATACCGTTCGCAAAAGGCATTTAAATCAGCCCTAAAATATAGTTTGCTTGGTGCTCAGATCGGGTTGGGTTTTCTGCTCATCGGTTCAAATATCTCAAGGGATACAAAATACTGGGTCGGTGCATTTATTCTCACCATCCCTATTGCTGGTGCGATAAAGGGTTATCATTCGGCTCCATTCAAACTCCAGGAAGAAATCGGTCCTGCAAAAGGAACAATGACAGAAATAAACTATTCTACCCTTGCCGTCCATATAAAAATCTTAGAATTTAAATTGAGATGAAAAGAATTTTTTTCTTTATTCTATTCATATTTATCTCCTGTGGTGATTATTACGGAAGGCCGGTTCCTATCGGTGATGAGTTTGAAGACCACTGGCAAAAGATTAATTTTGAAGGGGTGATTTACGATATTGAAGATTCAAAGGCAAATGAGAATGAATTCTTTATTATAGACGAGAATAGTATCTATATCGTGGATAACACAATTAGAAAATTGTTTTCCTTCTCTTATCCATATCCTGAATTGACCACTTTATCCTCATCATTTTCAAATCCCCTGCGCCTCCTCATCGGCACGAGTTCATCAAAAATTTATTATTGTAATATGCAAGGTGTTTTAAGAGAATCTGAGCTCCATTCATTAGATAATATTAAATTTTTATCTTTTTCACCCTTAGATACCACGACGATATTTGCTACCGATGGAAACCTGCTATTAGAGGTATTTCTTCCAGAACTCCAGATTGATACACTTTATTATAGCAACTCTGGCATAATCAGTCTACTGGTTAGTTCATCAGCCGAGATTTTCCTGACCAGCACAAACCAGGTCTGTTCTTCAATAGACCAGGGATTATCCTGGGATACATTGTATATAGCATCTGGAGAAAATATAAATGGATTCGCCCTGGACAAAAAAGGTATAATCTATCTTTCAATTGGTAATAAGATTTTAAAATCCGAAGATCGAATAAATTGGACTGAAATTTATACTGATTCTATCGGCAATTTTTCCATCGCCGGGATTGCTAATGGTTACTCCTTCTCAGCACAAATGGCGATGTTGTTTCTGCATTTAAGATTGATGAGACAGGGGAGTCCTATGATATCTCACTCGGTATCGTCCACACCTTAGTCTATATCGCGGATTCGCCATTAATGCTTGCAGTCAATGAGAACAGATATCTAATTTCTTTCTGCGATGCAGATGAAAAAGTTTCAGCACTATTAATATTCCTGGACACGATTTGGCCGCCATGATTATCTTACTCTTCATCAATGCCCTGCCATTTTATCTTGGCTTGAGAATGGAATATTGCACAATAGGTCATTTCAATGACCATTTCCAGTTTTTGAATAACCGTGCAAAAGAACTCGGCTGGGAAGGCAATCTGGGCAGATTTAATAATTTTCTTTATAGCCCGATTATTGAATGGGAATTCTTTACCATCGAAAACCTTTCAACAAGTCTCTGCCTTTTCTATCTAAGGGATGAAAATCACGGCGATTTCATATACAATAATGGAGCCGTGCTATTAAGATTAAGAGAAAACTGGAATTACTGGACATTGCATTTTGATTTAAAATTCAACCTGAAATTTGATTCCTGTATTTTTATAAGTGGTTTCATTATTTCTATCACCCGGCTTAATATTAATGTTGAAGGTAATTATCAGATGAATGGAAATTATCCCATCCGATTTACGAGCGATGATGTAGGATTATTTGCCGGGTTAATAAAGAGATTCAAAAAATTCAGTCTGGAGATTGCCTACCGTTATATGCAGATTGACCAGTTTTATAATGATGATGGTTATCTATATTATGAATCTTATGAGAAATATATCTATATTGGTTCACAATACCACAGAAATCCGAGTGCAGTGTTAAACCATTCTGGTCTGGATATAAGATTTCTTTATCGAATTTTTTAGATGGTGTGATCTTATATCTCTTTTATTTCCTTTTCTTTCTTCTTTAAAATCTCATCAACCTTTTTTATATACTCATCAGTCATCTTCTGGATTGATTCCTGTGCCTTGAATGAATCGTCTTCAGAGATCTTCTTCTCTTTTTCTATCTTTTTCAATTCATTATTTGCATCCCTTCTTATGTTTCTTATTGCTACCCTGCATTCCTCAGCAAGTTTCTGGGTGAGTTTTACAAGTTCTTCCCTTCTTTCTGCAGTCAATGGTGGTAACGAAAGTCTGATAACATTTCCATCATTATTCGGGGTTAAACCAATATCTGCCTTGTATATCGCCTTCTCAATTGCAGAGAGTGCCTGTTTATCCCAGGGCTGGATCACGATCAACCTCGGCTCAGGGATGCTGATGCTGGCAACCTGATTCAATGGTAAAAGACTATTATAATATTCAACCTTTACACCATCAAGGAGTGCTGGTGTTGCCCGACCGGTCCTTATTTTTGCAAATTCTTGATTTAAAAGGCTTATTGATTTTTCCATCTTCTGCCGTGTTTCTTCTTTAATCTTATTTATCATAAAATGCCTCCTGAAATTTTCTAATAAACAAGGGTTCCAACTGCCTCTCCAAGAACAATCTTTTTGAGAGGATATTTCATAAGGTTATAAACACAGATAGGGATCTTTGCATCCTTACAGATTCTGAATGCTGTGATATCCATTACATTAAGATTTTTTTCGATCGCCTCCTCGAATCTCAATTTACGATATAATCTTGCATTTTTATTTTTCTTGGGATCAGCTGAATAGACCCCTTCAACCTTTGTTCCCTTTATAAGTAGTTCTGAAGAAAGTTCAACTGCACGGAGTGCAGATGCAGTGTCGGTTGTGAATAAAGGATTACCTGTTCCACCAACCAGGATTATCACTCCACCCTGATTATAAATTGTCTGGTCTTCTATCTTATGGAAACTCTCCACAAATCCTGTGATTTCAAAACTGCTGCGCAGATAGACATCGTCTGTATATTTTTTTATTATGGAGTAAAGTGCCATACCATTTATCACCGTAGCAACCATTCCACATAGATCTGCCTCTACCGGATTTAGCCAGGAAACCTCTTTGCCTCTAATGATATTTCCGCCGCCAACCACAACACCAATCTTGACACCGAGTTTATAAACCGAAAGAATCTGTTCGGTGATGTAATGTAATACCTTTGGTGTTAAAACTTCGTTATTCTGTCCGAGTATCTCCCCGGAAATTTTTAAAAGAATTCTTTTGTATTTTATCTTGTCTTTACTCACCAAGGCGAAAACGGATAAATCTCCTGATGACAATATTTTCGCCAAATTTTGCAATCTGTTCTTTTAAATAGTCACCAACTGTCTTTTCAGGAATTTTTACAAAAGGTTGTTCCAAAAGGCAGACAGAGTTATAAAACTTCTCCATCTTACCCTCAATAATCTTCTCAATTATCTCAGGAGGTTTTTTTACATCCTGCATCTGACTGCGATATATCTCTTTTTCTTTTTCAATTATCTCCGGAGTTAATTCTTCACGGCTGACCACAAGGGGTTCACTCGCTGCAATCTGGAGGGCAATATCGTGAACAAATCTACGGAAATCCTGATTCCGTGCTACAAAATCGGTTTCACAGTTTACCTCAACAAGCACCCCTAATCGATCCCCTGGATGGATATAGGCATCAATGATACCTTCTTTTGTAATCCTGCCCACCTTTTTTGCCGCAAGGGCAACTCCTTTTTTTCTCAAAATATCAACTGCCTGTTCAATATCTCCTTTTGCCTGCATCAAGGCATCTTTACAATCAACAATACCCGCACCGGTCCTCTCCCTTAACTCCCTGATTTTTTCAGTATCCATTTATGCCTCCTTTTCTTCAGTTTCAAAACCCTTTCTACCTTCAAGGATTGCATTTGAAATGGTTTTTGCAACGAGTGAAATTGCCCTGAGTGAATCATCATTGCCCGGGATTGGATAATCTATACCTGTGGGGTCTGTATTTGTATCCACGATTGCAATCACCGGTATACCAACCTTTCTCGCTTCTTTAACCGCGGTGGCATCTTTTATAACATCAACGATAAATACCAGACCCGGCAGTCTGTCCATTTCTTTTATCCCTTCAAAATATTTTGCAAGTTTTGTGAATTCTCGTTCATAACGGACGAGTTCTTTTTTGGGAAGCATTGACCAGCGCCCATCTTCTTTCATCTGTTCTAATTCTCTCAATCGTTGAACCCTTGTATAAAGGGTATTGAAATTGGTCAGTAAACCACCGAGCCAGCGTTCAGTGATGTAAAATGCACCTGCCCTCAACGCCTCTTCTTTTATTACATCCCGAGCCTGTTTCTTTGTTCCCACATATAATATCCCCTTTCCCTGCTCAGCAATACGAACCGTTGCTTCATATGCCTTTTTCAAACTTTCAAGGGTCTGACGCAGATCAATGATATGGACTCCATTCTTCTTACCAAAGATATATTTAGCCATTTTCGGGTTCCAGCGCTTTGTTCTATGTCCAAAATGTATCCCGGTACTGATCAATTCCTGCATAGTAACTATCTCCAAAATACCTCCTTCTCTTTAACGTTTGGAGAACTGGAATCTTTTACGCCTCTTTGCCAGTCCATATTTCATCCGTTCTTTTTCTCGTGGGTCTCTCTTCAATAGACCTGCACTCTTTAGCGTGGGCCGCAACTCTGGATTGAAATTTACGAGTGCCTTGGCAATCCCCAAACTTACTGCACCAGCCTGACCCGAAACTCCACCACCTGATACCTTCACATAAATATCAACCGCCCCTTTCACCCCTGCAGTAATAAGAGGAAGATTAACCAGATCAACAAGATCCTGGCGACAGAAATATTTGAGGGGGTCTTTGCCATTTATCTTTATTATCCCTTTGCCAGGGAATAATCTAATCTTTGCCACACTCCTCTTGCGCGAACCGGTGAAGATTGATTCCATCAATAAACCTCCTAGATCTGAATTTCCTTTGGTGATTGTGCCTTATGAGGGTGCTCGGTTCCAAGATAAATTTTCAATCTTTTAAGTCGTTTTGTTCGAAACTTATTTTTGGGCAGCATTCCGCTGACCGCATGATAGAGCACCTTTTTTGGATTTTTCGCAAGCATAAGTTTTAGATTGACTGCCTTCAAACCACCAAGATAAAAAGAATGTTTATAATAAAATTTATCTTCCATTTTATTACCTGTGACTTTGAATTTATCAGCATTGAGCACAACCACATAATCCCCACAATCAATATGGGGTGAATACTGTGGCTTATCCTTACCCATCAGGATTCTGGCAATCCTCGTTGCCATCCTTCCGAGTATCTTACCCTGGGCATCAATAATATGCCAGTTCCGTTTTATCTCAGTCTTCTTTAAAACCTTTGTTTTCATAGCATCAATTATAGTCAATTTATAAAAAAAGTCAATACCCGATTATTTAAACTATGATTCAGAATTCACGATACTTCATTAATGCACGAAACACGATTCAGGATACAGGATTAAAGAAATGAAGGGGGCGCTTGAAGATAAGGGTGCGAAATGAGTCTCGCTATTTTAGGTTTTGAAAACGATGCAGATGCTTGGCTAAATAGTGGTGGATTCAATTTATATTGACACTTCATAATATATAGATATAATATTATAGCTAAAGGGGGATTTATGAAAGAGGAAAAAATTAACGAATCACTACTTGCAAGTATGGATGAGGCTGCACAGAAGGCGAAAGAAGAATTTGACCAGATGCCTGAGGATGTAAAAAAGGTCATCTCACAGTGGATGAGGAAATGGTATTTAAAAGCAGGTTATAGAAGATTAGGAAGGATTGCAGTCGCATATGCAAAGGCACTTGAAAAAGGTTAAACCGAGGGGATTGAATGATCTTTGATGATATGGAGGATACAGATAAAGGACCTTTCTGCAAACCATTTGGACAATTATTTTATGAAAATCTTGAGAAAATGCCTTCTTTCCAGATTGTGGAAGCATACCTTTCTTTTCTCCTTGATGCCCAGGACAAGATTCAAAAGGCAATAGCCATCCTTGAAGGTGCGCTGAAAAAAGGAACAGAAAGGTTAAAAGAAATTGAAAATCCTGATTTATTGCAATTCTATTTTGGTAAGATAACCACTGCCCGCGGTGAAATTGAAAAAGAGATAGAAAGATTGTCGCACAATCGTCGCGATATTGAAAGTTTGATTTCTGAGTATTCAGAAAAGGGAATTTTCAATGTTCCCTTAAAAGAATTTATGACTACATTTGATGCTGAATACCCGATTAAAGTAGAAAAGAAACATATTGATAGCGACGAATGTTATATCACAGAGATTAAGGCATCAGACCTCACAGGGAGTGCTGATTTTGAACATTTAAATCGGGTGATGACCGGGTATATTCTGAGAAAGTTGTTGAAAAGTAAATAATCATTGACTAATTAAAAATTTTGGATATAATATTTTTATTATGAAGAAACTGATTTTAATTGGATTGATTATTGTCCTCAGCCCATTATGGGCGAACTGGACAAGGATGAACACCCTGATGATTGGCGATTATATAGATGACCCGGTGAACATCGGCATATATCCACAACACATAAATGTTTTTCCAAATAATTTCTATGGAGATATCTTATCATCCAATACGGATTTTGGAATAGTAGTCACACCCATTGAAAAATATGGCGGGCTTGGTTTCTGGCAGGATAAGAATTTCTACATTGGTTACGGCATCACTGTAAAGAAGTTTGAACTCGGCATTATGGGTTCACCGGTCAAAGACCATAATCGCTTTGGCATCGGTTTTGGATACGCCACAATAGATATGCGCATAGATATTTCTGGGATCATCAATAATGAAACGAATGTGAATGAAGGCTATGATATCCATCTCAGATTGCTCAAACGAAAGGCTGAATACATTCTCATTCCGAGATATTCATTGAATATTCAATCCCAGCCTTATGATTATCAGAGTCATAATATTGGTCTTGCGCTCCAGAGGCTCATTCTCAATGATGGATTTGCTATCCTGGGTATGGAATATTTGGTCCGCAAAGGCGATATTGAGGCTGACCGTATCTACTTCTTTGCAGGTTTTGAACTCCCTTTGAACAAGACATTCTATCTCAGAGCAGGTGCGCGTGAAGAGTTTGATGAGGACTTTATACCCCAGAAATGGAATGTAGAACCTGGACTTGGGCTGCGCATAAGGGAATTCAATCTGGATTTTCATTTCAATCAGGAACGACTTTTTAACAATAATGCGAATCTTTTCAAATCATTCGGTTTAGATCTGAATTTCGGAAAATTCTGAATATAATGTTTTTGGGCTGGGTATCTTTTTCATTCACCTAGCCCAACAACCACATAACATAAGTCAGGGGGTGTAGCTCAGCTGGGAGAGCAATGCGTTTGCAACGCATAGGTCGGCGGTTCGACTCCGCTCACCTCCATTGAATCTTTATAAGTAGTAAGTTCTTACCAGAAATTAGGGTATAAAGCGAAAGTCTTATTTTAAGTTAATGTAGTTGCCCAATCAATTGAGCAACTATTTCAAAACCTGACAAATCAGTAACTATGGAATTTGTAAGTGGTTAAATTAGATAGGAGTAAATGTGCCATCTTTTGATTTTAAAGAAGATAAAGGTCTTATCATCCATCTATTTGTCACAAGCAAGTGTAATGCCCGATGTGAAGAATGTATCAACCAAACTATCACAAATAATTCCGGTCTGAAACCAGAAGATTTAGAAATAAATTTAGAAAGGGATTTAAAAATTATAAAAGAAATTATGGAAAAAAATAAAGGAATACCTGCCACCTTGTGTTTTTATGGTGGAGAACCACTCCTCGAACCACACCGCTTTGTGCCAGTGATTGAAGAATTAAAAAAGAAATATGATTCGGTCAGATTTATGATTTATACAAATGGAGAATTCCTTGCCCGATTTTTTAAGGAATATCCAGAGATCGCCAAAAATATATGGATTTATGCAGTATCTATTGATGGAGATGAAAAACAGCATAACCGGGTGCGTCTTGGAACTGACCTGAAGCAGATCAGAGAAAATCTGAAAATAGTAAAAGAAAATTACTATGGGAATGTATTGATGTGGTCAACACTGCGTGAAGGACAGTCTTTGCTCAACTGTTTTGAAGAATTCATCAGGTTGTATAACAATGGTCTTGTCAACCATTTCTTCTGGCACTGGCTTGAAACCCAGGATGATTTTAAAAATTTCCCTCAATATTTTAAAAATTATACAGACGATTTGAAAATTATAGTTGATGATTATATTGGGAAATTAAAGAATGGAGTCTTGCTTCCGATTGCCCATCTCAATGAATTGATTCTATATTTAATAACAAGAAGAAAGAGAAATCATACTGCCTGTGGTGCAGAATTGAAGACGAATTATGACATTGTTGGTGGAGAAATCCTTGCCTGTGTTGACCTGCCATTTGAGGTGGGGAAAAGATTGAAACAAAATCCGGATGAACTCCTTGCATTGAAAGATTTGCTCAGCTGTCATAATTGTCAGATTCATTTTTATTGTGGTGGTAGATGTCCGATACAGATTCTCTATGGAACAAAATTGAGGACAGGTCAGTATTGTGAACTATTAAAGGCACATATTCAGATTGTGGAGGAGAGATTAAATGAGATCAAAAAGGCTCTTAATGAAAAGAACATAAGCCTTCAGGAGGTTTATGACCGTTCAGCATTTATTGTCCGTTATACAGATGTAACCCCTTAATTTAAATTTTTTTCAAAACCCTTATAAAATTTCTGAAGAATATCTTTTCAATCTCTTTTTCTTTATAACCATCCCTCCTCAACCTATCCGCAATTTTTTTATAACCCTCCGGACATTTTAAAACTGGATCGGTGATACCATCAAAATCACTGCCAATGCTTATCCCTTTGATTCCGATATAATCATAAAGATAATTGATATGGTCATTTACATTATATTTGCCAAGATGTTTTTTTGAAAAGTTTATTCCTACAACCCCATCCTTTTCTGCGATTGCCTTTGTCCCTGAATCATCAATATTCCTGATAAATGGATTTAATTTTCTTATACAGGAATGGGATGCGATCACTCGATTTTCACAGATTTCACAGACATCAAGGACCGTCTTTGTGGAAGAATGTGAAAGATCAATAATCACATCATAATTTTTTATAGACCTGATGAATTCTCTACCTTTCTTGGTGAGCCCTTTTTTATCATCATCAAATGCAGAATGGGCAAATCGGTTTGAATTATTCCAGGTGAGTGTATATACCCTGACCCCGAGTTCATAAAGGGTTTCAAATTGTGTAAAACCCTTATCAAATATATGGCCACCTTCAACACCGAGTATGATATTTGTCTTGTTATCATCAATTTTATTAAGTTCATAAAGGATATTTATCTCTTCCTTCTTCTTCAGATAATTTATCGTGCTCAAAACGAGTCTCAACCCGGCATCAAATGGTTCTTTCTCTTTTGGATAAACAAAATGGGCAAATATTGCTCCCGCGAAGACCGATGACTTTAGATGTGTTAACCTTATGTGATTAAACTTTCTTTTTTTGATGTTCATTGGTGTATCACAATGGAGGTCAAAGACAGGGATATTCATTTTTTTATCCTCAGTGAATCAAAGACAGACCCATCAACCTTTATTGCCTTTAATAACAGTTCTCTTTCTTTAACCTTTACCAGGCAGAAATGATGGGTTTTCTCTGAGTATGCAGTCCATTCATTCTTTCCCACAGCATATAATGGTGCACCACCGCCAGCACAGACTATGTAAATGACGCCGTTTATCTCTTTTGTTCTTTCATAAGAATGGTCATGGCCACAGAATACAATATCAACACCATATTCTTCAAAGATTGGACACCACGCCTCACGCACCTTTATATCACTTCCATGACTACCTGAGGAATATGGTGGTCTATGCATATTCACAAATATCCAGTGAATGGTCGTATCACTCGTGAGAAATCTCAGTTCATTATTCAGCCATTTTCTTTGAAGACCATTCAATTCCATTTCGGTATTAAGGCATATAATACAAACATTACCAAATCTAACCGAATAAAAATCTTCCAATCCCGGCAGTAAAAAAAGTGTATCATATTGCCAGAATGGCTTCTCATGGTTGCCTATCACAGGCAGGAATAATTTCTTTGAAATGACCTTACCTTCTATATTAAAAAACATCCTCCAATCATCTGTGTTATAACCCCTGGTAACAAAATCACCTGAATGTATCATAAATTCAAAATCATAATGTGCAATTCTATCAATCACTTTCTGATGGCTTAAAAAATCGGTCCGGGTATCACCAATGACCACAAAATTAAAAGAATCAGAAGATGACGGGAAAGTCCTGAATCTATTTATCCCTCCATCCGGCAAAATTTTATAGTAGTATTCTGTGCCGGGCTTAAGATTATTAATAATTATATGATGGAAATTCGCCTTTTTAGTTATTATGATCGTATCCCCGAATGAAAGATCGGTTCCAAATGCAACTGCACTTGGTTTCAAAACCTTTGTATTCCAGTTAATTATCACAGAAGTATGAGGTGAACCGGCGGTGGTCAAATAAGGTGGTGAATCAAAAGGCTGAAATTGTTTTTCATCTATGCTGACAACCTGACTATAAATTATTAAGGGTATAAAAAATATAATGTTTTTATTCATCAATGCACCTCTGCCCAATTTTTACCCGTGCCGATATCAACCTCTATCGGCACTTCACATTTATATACATTTTCCATCTCATCCTTTATAATCTCTTTTGCCTCTTCAACACGATCCTGTTCTATCTCAAACAGGAGTTCATCGTGGATTGATAGTATTAGACCAATTTTAAAACCCATACTGCTGAGTTTTTTTTCAACCTCAATCATTGCCATCTTGATCAGATCCGCAGCCGTCCCCTGTATTGGTGTATTTATTGCCAGTCTCTTTGCCGATTCTTTTAGATTGAAATTTTCTGAATTTATCTCGGGTATGGGCCTTTTTCTGCTGAATATCGTCTCTGTATAACCTCTCTCTTCAGCACTCTTTATTGCAGATTGTCTCCATTCTTCAACCCCGGGATACAGTGTATAATAATCCCGGATAAACTGACCCGCCTCTTCCCGGGATATTCCCAGTTCCTGGGCGAGCCCATAATCGCTCATACCGTATATCAATCCATAGTTTACAACCTTTGCTATCCTTCTTTTATGGTCATCAACCTTATCTTCAGATAGATTGAATATCAATGATGCAGTATGGTTATGGATATCCCTTCCTGATTTGAATGCAGATATGAGATTTTTATCCTTTGTTATATGGGCAAGGATGCGCAATTCAATCTGGGAATAATCAGCCGAGATCAATAAAAATCCTTCCCGGGCAATAAATCCCTTTCTCAATTCACCCCCCCAGTAACTGCGAATCGGGATATTCTGTAGATTTGGATTACTTGATGAAAGCCTGCCTGTTGCTGTCCCGGTCTGATTGAATGTAGTATGTATCCTGCCATTTTTTTCCAGCTCAAGCAAAGGGTCAATATATGTGCTTGAAACCTTTGCCAGTTCTCGATACTCGAGGATTTTGCGTGGTAATTCATGCTTCAAACTCAATTGCTGGAGCACCTCAAAATCTGTTGAATAATGAGATTTCCCCTTTTTCACAGGAGTCAGTTTCAGCCTTTCAAATAAAATATGGGAGAGTTGTTTTGGTGAATTGATATTGAATACACATCCGGCAATTTTGTAACACTCATCAGCAAGCAAACCAATCTCTTTTTCAATCCTGCTTCTCAAACCCTTTAAAAAATTTATATCAATGCCGATCCCTCTCTTTTCCATCCTTGCCAGCACGGTTATCAATGGTTCTTCAATCTTTCTATAGAGTTCAAATTCATTCAATTCCTCAAGCCTTTTTCTTAAAACCGGATAAATTTTTAAAGAAAGGCTGGAGATGGCTTCTGGTGAAGGTTCAACATAACAATTGAGGTATTTCAGGCAGATATCTTCAAATCTATCGTTCTTCATATTCGGTTCAATGAGCCAGGATGCAATCTTTATGTCAAACAAGGGTGGATTTAAAGGCATTGACTTACAAACCTCTTTCAAATCAAATCCTATCTTTGTCGTTTTTTTATCAGAGATAATCTTTTCCCCATCCTTTAATCCTGTGATATAAATTTCGCCTTCTTTAAAACTCAAAAAAATTTTTTCGTCCGCGTATGCAATGCCAATCTCATCTTCCATCTCAACATCAGAAATTGATTTTTTTATAATCAAATTCCTAAAGTCCAATCTTGGGGCGAATTCCTTTATCAAAGAATGGAACTCAAGTTCAGCAAGGACCTTTAATAGGCTATTTATATCGGGATTTTTTATCACGAGGTCATCAATATTCATCTCAATCGGTGCATTAATCTCAAGTTCCACAAGTTTTTTTGAAAGGAGTAAAATATCTCTATGTTCAGAAAGTTTTGATTCATTTTTAAGTGCCAGTTCAAGGTTCTCATACTTTTTTAAGATCTCTATTGCCCGATGGGGACCAATACCGGGAACACCAGGGACATTATCAATGGAATCACCACACAATGCAAGGTAATCACCAATGCGTTCAGGTTCAACTCCAAATTTCTCTTTCACCCGCTCTCTATCATAGACCATATCATTGAAAACATCATAAATGAATACATTCTCCGAGATGAGTTGAATGAGGTCTTTATCTGAACTCACAATGTAGACCTCACCATAATCTTTTAGTCTTTTCGTCAGGGTCGCAAGTATATCATCTGCCTCATAGCCCGGCATCTCAAAACTTTTTATTCCGAGGTAATGACTTATCTCCTTCACCTTCTCAATCTGAAATGGGATATCCCTGGGCGGGGCAGGACGGGTTGCCTTGTATTCTTTAAATAACCGGTCCCTGAAGGTCTCGCCCGGGGCATCAAATGCCAGAACAATATATTCACTTGAAAATTTTGTCTTTATCTTTTTTAATGAATTGAGAAAACCAAAGATACCTGAAGTGTTCTGTCCCTTTGAATTTTTGAGTGGATTTTTAATGAATGCAAAATAGGCACGGAATATCAAAGAATGGGCATCAAGGAGCAAAAACCTCTGCACTCTATATTATATCTGACATTTTGAATAATGCAAGGATTTTTTCCACCCACCTCATTCCCCTTGATATTCACTCAATGACCTATATAATTATGATGTATTATGACAGATGCTAAAAAGGATGGTGGGTATGAATAATTGTCCGCATTGTGGTGCACCAATAAAAGAAAATTACAAATTATGCAATGCCTGTGGCACAATCCTTGTAACCTTGAGCACTGAAACGACTGCCCATATCAACCTTTTAAGAAAAGAAATTGAATCCGACCCAAAAGATGTAAAACTCCGCATTGAACTTGGTAGCCTTTATCATAAAAATGGTCTTTTACTTGAAGCACTTGATGAATATAAAATAGCGATAGGGATTGACCCGAACGATTTTGATGCCCATAGCAAATCAGCATTGATTTATCTCAAAATAAATGACCTTATCAATGCCGAATCTGCATTCCGCTCGGCATTACATATCAAACCAGATTCTGAAGAATCACTCATCGGTCTTTTTCGTGTATATTATCTGCAAAACAAGATTTTTGAAGCGATTGTCCTGGGTGAAAAGGTTCTTAAACTCAAGCCGGATAACGTAGAATTCCATATGTTGATGAAAAATCTTTACCGGCAAAAAGGTGTTAAAGAAAAAACTTTTATGGAACTGCAGAAACTTGAACAACTCGTTCCGGACAATGAACAGGTCATCAGGGAGATCGTCCAGTATTTTACTGACCAGAACGATATGGAAGGGCTTGTTAGATATTATCAAAAAATGGAAGGATTGAAGATGGAAGATACAAAATTAGGTCTGACTATCGGAAAGCATTATTATGAAAATGGTAATTATGATAAGGCGATTCAAATGTTTAACCGATTATTGGCTAAAGACAAAATCTCCGATGAAATGCGAACTATGCTACAGATTTATCTGATATTTGCCAGTTTTGACAAAGGGGATATCACAGGAACTGAAAGTTTTATATCAAAGATAAAGGAGCCATTTGATAAAATAGATGAGCCATCACGCAAAAAACTTGCATTGATTTTATCAAAGATTGGCACCGAGAAAATAAATAATAAAAGAAAGAGAGAAGCAATATCATTTTTTGAAAAGGCAGTTAAATGCGACCCGGATAAACAGTATCAGGAAATTCTAAATAAAACAAAAACTGAAATCTCAAGTGCACAGAGAAATTTTATTAGAAAGGCATTGTTTATCACTGGTAGTGCGGTTGCAGTCTTTATTATTGTGATATTATTATGGAATCTTACACGCAATAAAATTATAATTAATGTTGAACCTCCAGAGGATTTGACCAATTTAATCGACGGAAAGCGAATACAAATGGTGAATAAAAAATCCGGGGTTTATGAGTCACCAAAACTCTTCATTGGTTCCCATAGGGTTGATATTGCAAAACAAGGGTATGAAAAATGGCAGGCAAAGGTGAACCTGGGATTCGGGAAAAATACCGTGGTCAATGCAAGCCTTGTTCCAATCTATGGTCTATTCCAGATAAATTCTCAACCTGAGAGTGCAGATGTATATCTTAATGGTTTATTTGTTGGCAAAACACCTTATATTTCAGAAAGGATTCAGGCAGTCCTGCATAAGATTGAATTAAAAATACCGGGTTATCAAATATATACGACCTCTATAAATCTCCGTAAGGATGAGACACTTGACCTTGGAATTATCACGCTTAAGAATCTTGCTTGTGATTGGAAAGGAAAGATTGGAGAGGACGGAATTTCGTATAATGCCTCTTTTAAAATGACGGTAAATCAAAAAAATGGGCAGATTAAAATTAAATACTTTCACCAGCCAAAAGATGAAATGACTTACACAGGTGAAATAAATGGAATAATATCAAATAACGATTTTCTTGCGGATGGCTATATAAATTGCAGGGAGCGCAATGTATTTTACTGGACAACGACAAAGAAGAGGGTCATTCTAAGGGGAAAAATCTCTGATGATTGGGAACGGATTGAAGGAAAGCATTATGCTGAAGGACTGGGTGAGAAGGATTGGTGGGCAAAGAGAGAAAAATAAAATTTTAATCTTTTCTAAAATGAGTATTTAGCAACTTCTCTTAAGAGTTTTTCAGTCTCTATCGCCTCTTTTTCATCGATTGGGTTGATGGCGAACCCGGCATGGATCATTACATAATCACCAACCTTTACCTCGGGTGTGAGGACAATAGAGATCTCCCGGCGCACACCCATAATCTCGGCGATTGCCATATCACCATCAATCTTTTCTATTCTACCAACCACTGCCAGACACATATCGCCTCACTTACTACTTCTAATTTCCCAATTCCCGTTTCCCAATATCACCTGTCCATAAGAGATGCAGCCGTCATTGGTCGGAAGTTTATGATGGGTAAAGACTTTAAAATCAGAATCCTCAAACCGCCTGATCATCAAATTTAACAAATATCTATTCTGAAAGACTCCACCGGATAGGACAACCGTGTTCACACCATAGATTCTACGCAATTTCCTTGCGATGTCAAGTGAGAATTGAACAACGGTATTATGAAATTTTGCCGAAATTATATTTTTACTAATTCCCCTTCTTATATCATTTATTATGCCTTCAAGGATTAAAAAGATATGGACAATAAATTCATCATCTATATTTTTACCAATTTCATAGGAGTAATAATCTTTTATACCCTTTTTTGCCACATATTCAAGGTTAATTGCTGCCTCTGCTTCGTAGGTGATCTCCCGGGTTATGCCGAGTATTGCTGAAACACAATCAAAAAATCTACCCATACTTGATGTATGGGCAAGATTATAATTCTGGTCAATCATTTTGATTATTGTATCAATCTCCTTTAAAGGATAGTTAAGGTGTAAAATTTTTGTAAAATCCTTATGGATTAAATCCGGACCAAAAATTTTATAAAGATATGCAATGGCAATACGATAAGGTTTTTTAATACTCTCTTCGCCACCGGGCAATGGAAGGTATTCTAAATGGGCAACCCTTTTTTGCTGGTACAAATCACCAATAAAGAATTCACTACCCCATATATATCCATCAATTCCATATCCAGTTCCATCAAATGCGATGCCAATCGCCTTTTCAAAAATTTTATTCTCACCAAGGCAGGAAACAATATGGGCAATGTGATGCTGGACACCTTTAATCTCTAAATTTTTATTTTTAACCATCTCCTGGGCTATTTTGGTTGAAAGATAATCCGGATGTAAATCGTGCACAATCAACTCTGGTTCAATTTTGAACCATCTTTTATATTTCTCAACCATCTCATAAAAAAATTTCAATGTCTCAGAGTTATCAAGGTCACCAATATGGGGTGAAACATAGGCATTCTTTTTATCAGCAAGGGTAAAAGTATTTTTCAAATAAGGACCTGTAGCAAGGGTTTTTCTTACCGATAAAGGCAGTTCAATCGGCACCGGCACATAACCCCTTGAACGACGGATGATTGAAAATCCGCGTTCTTTAAGATAGAAGCCTACCGAATCGTCACACCTGTTTATGATTTTGCGATTATGTGTAAGATAGAATGAAACCTTTCTTTTTAGTTTTGTTTTTATCTCTGTGTCTTCCTTTATAAGTGGTTCATCTGCAATATTTGCACTCGTCATAACAAGAAAAGGAATCTTCTCAAGGAATAAATAATGGACTGGCGCATACGGTAACATCACACCGAGATAGGGATTATTAGGTGCAACCTCCTCGCATACCTCACTCTTCTTTTTCTCAAGGAGCATCACTGGTGCGACCAGGGATTTTATCATCTTTTTTTCCTGGGATGTGACCTTTACTATCTTTCCGAGGTCTTTTTCATTAACCATTATCGCAAATGGCTTTGTAGGACGATTCTTTAAAACTCTCAATTTTTTTACAGTGCTACAATTCGTCGCATCACAGGCAATATGAAATCCACCAATCCCTTTTATCGCAATAATCTCGCCTTTCTTAATTAAATTTATTGCTTCTCCAATTGGGTCTTTTGTTTTAATCTTTTTTCCATCAATCCTGTATAATGAAAACTCTGGGCCACAGACAAAACAGCAATCAGGCTGGGCATGAAATCTGCGATTGTTTATATCCCTAAATTCATTTTCACAATCCAGGCACATTTTGAATTCCTTCATTGAAGTCTGTTTGCGGTCGTAAGGTGTATTATAAATTATTGAATATCTCGGGCCACAATTTGTGCAGTTTATAAAAGGAAATCTAAATCTGCGGTCTGCGGGGTTAAAAAATTCCTTCAAACAATCCTTGCAGGTTGCAATGTCCGGTGAAATCTGGGTAAAACCTTCAGCAAATTTACTCTGTTTAATGACAAATCTTTTTTCCCTTCTTGGAGGAATCTGTTTGACTGTAATCAATTCAATTATTGAAGCAACTGGTTTTTCTAATGAGAGCCTTTTTAAAAATTCCTTTATTCTTTTTGCATTTCCTTCTATCTCTATCTCCACACCATAGGATGTATTACGAACAAATCCAACAAGATTTAATCTATATGCCAGGCGGTAAACAAAAGGTCTGAAACCAACCCCCTGAACGATTCCCTTGACCTGAACAAGACTTCGTGCCATTGAGAGTTTGATTTTTACTTTTTCTTCGTCAGTTCTTTTTCTATAAAATCAACGAGTTTATCAAAACCCTTGCCATTTTTTGCTGAAACTTCAAATATTAGCACCTTTGGATTTTTATCAAGGATATTCTTGCGTGCTTTTTTTATTTTGAAATTTAAATATTGCAAAAGGTCGATTTTATTAATAACAACAACCTTTGCCAGATGGAATAGTAATGGATATTTTATTGGCTTATCATCACCCTCTGGTGTTGAAAGAATTGCAACCTTATAATCTTCACCAATTTCAAATTCTGCAGGGCAGACAAGGTTACCCACATTTTCAATAAGTATCAAATCATATTGCTTTTCAATCTTGGGCAGTGCCTGGGCAATCATAAATGCATCAAGGTGACATTCAGTCTGCGTATTTATCTGAATTGTATCAATCTTCAATCGGCTCAATCTTTCGCTATCAATTGAACCTTTGATATCCCCCTCTATCACAAGTATCTTGTATTTACATTTTAATCTTTTCACAATATTCTCTATCACCGATGTCTTTCCTGAGCCAGGGGAACCAATGATATTCAAAACCAGGGAATTTGTCCTATCAAAAAATTTTCTGTTTTCCTTTGCCCTTTCCTGATTTGATACCAGAACAGGTTTAAGAATATTTACTTTCATACTGCTCCTTTTTTTATTATAATTAAACAGATGAGTAATCATATTTTTATTCACCTTCTATTGATTCCACATAGAACTCCCTGCCCGTTAATATCTCAATTGAACCCTTCCCGCATTTCGGGCAGATAAATAAGGGTTCTTCTATATCTTCTTCAAAATGGCAATCACTACATCTGATGCGAATCGGTATCTCAAAGAATTCAATCTTTGCAGATTCACACCGGGTGCCATTTTTTAAATAATCAAAATAAAAATTTATTGCCTCAGGAGAAAATCCTGTAAATTTTCCAAGCCTGACCTTTATTATCCTTACCTGATTTATTTTGTGCTTCTCTGCCTCTTGATTACAGAGGTCAACAAGTGATTTTGTTACACTATATTCATGCATTGGATAGAAATACGATATTACGATTGCCTTCGCAATTCATTTAACAATCGCAAATTTGCAGACCTTTTTATCACTACCTGTATTAATCAATGCAAAATATAATCCGCTTGATGTGTTATGGGGAATATGCCAGAGGACTTCACCCAGTGAGTTTGGTTTCAAATTCGCTACAATCTTTCTGCCGGTGATTGAATAAATATTTACCGATGCATCGGCGGGTATATTTTTTATGCGCACAACAGAACCGCTCAACACAGGATTTGGATAGATTAAAACGCTATCTAACGAAGTGGTATCCTTTTTTACAATTTCCAGTTTTAGCAATCCATTCTCATTGCCCAGCCAGAAACAGGAACGAAAACGGTCATAGAAAAATCCCTGCACCTGTATTATCTCATTGTTCACAGGCATAAATTCTACATTTACATTAAGTTCATTAAATGTAAAACTCTTTAACATTTTATAGTTTATATCATAGGCATAAATCCCATTATCAGCCATTACCCATACCCTGCCCTCATCATCAGTAAGGACATCATAAATCACACCACCATTGAAATTTTCTATATGTTCAAATCTATTGTTTTGAAATACTGAAACGCCAATATCATTTGCAATATAGACATTGTTATTCTCATCTACGGTTATACCTGAGCAGAATTGTGAGAGCAATCCATCAGTTTTTCCATACTTTAAATTTATATCATCAGCACGGTCAAAGATCGTTCCTTTAGTATCAATCATTAAAATACCACCCGCAGCATCAAATACCGTGCTATAGACACGCAAACTTGAATCAATAGCGAGTTCAACTTCAAACCCGGGGGTTCTATCACCAAGAAAGTAAGCAGTTGAGAGCGAAGAATCATAAACCCATATTTTGTCTGAAGGACCAGCAAGGGAGAGATACATATTATTTTTGAGATCGAATTTCAAATCCCAGATTGCAACCGTGCTATCAATGCCGCGATATTTTTGTCTCAAATAATACCACTTATTATTTTCTGGTTCAAAAGAGATTGCAAGCAGGGAATCTGTATAATGCAAGCCAAACCAAATCTTTTTATCCGGTGCAGTTATACAGCGGTGTATAAATTTTGTAGGAACGAATGTATCCTGGCAGAAATTTTGCCAGGTATTGTCGTTCTTTAACCAGCTGACCCCACGTGCATCTGAGTTCCTCGTTCCATGCGCAGCAAAGACACCATACTGATTTGCTGTTATGCTACAAATATGATTTGAACCGAGACAATTATCTTTTATTAAACGCCATTGACTGCTGGCAAAATCATAGTTACCGATGCCTTCACCAAAGTAGTCGGATTTGAATGAACTGCCGGTGGCACAAAACCATCTCCCCTTGAAGTTCTCAATGTCATTAATCCTCACCAGATATGGAATACCGCTATTCAAAAGGGTCAAATTTCCCTGAAAAAATATCCCGATCTGACGGAGGGTATCAAGGGCAAGGAGGAGTGAATCACCTGCTCCTTCTATGTCAATGATTTTATAGCCCATTATTATTGTATCAAAATTGGTTCCGGTAAATCGGTTTAACCCTCCATCAGTCCCGACATAGAGGTTTGAATCTATAATCTTTATCTTTCTAATGTAGTTTCTAAGGAGTCCATTTTCCAGACCATAGATAGCGTAATTCTGAAAATCACTGCTGAATCTTGTTATCTTATCGTCTGTGCCAATCCAGAACCCGGTATCAACTGCAATCGTCAAAATATTATTTGAAGACAACCCCTGAAAATCATAGATCTTTAGAATTCCATCATCCTCGAAATTATCTGATGTTCCCTTTGTGTCTATTATCAATAAACCGTTTTGTGTTCCTACTAAGATCGTATCTTTCAAACAGTATATTGTATTCACCCTTGTGCAGGGTAGGCGTTCCAGAGGATAAACCTGAATCTTATTGAATGATTTATCAATCTGCACGATTCCGTTATTTGAACCTACCCAGATATTCCCGGAACTATCAATTGCAATGCATTGCTGACGATTAATTTTCAGTCCATCCGTATTTGTTAAAACCTTAAAAGTATTATTTAAATAGTTATAAGCAACAACACCGCCATTTGTTGCACCATAAACAATTGAGTCATTGACCGCTATATTATAAAAATAATTATGATTTGTATAAAAAGTTGGCTTTAATGAAAGGGCAAAAATAAAAAAATTTATCAGGATCATTTACAGAGCCATTTTTTATTGAATATTGACATTATGCGCAACTTCCAGGTAAGCCAGAATGCCTCCCAGATTATTCGCTTTGACATCTTTGATGTTCCTGCCCTGCGTTCGACAAATATTATCGGAATCTCTTTTATCGGTAATCCAGCACAGAATACACCATAGACACTCTGGATCTGAAATCCATACCCATCAACCTTAAATTTCTTCCAGTTTACATTTTCAAGTGCCCTTCGCGAATAACACTTAAACCCACTCGTGAGGTCTCTGATCGGAACACCAGTCACAATGCGGGCAAACATACAGGCAAAGAATGATAATAGCAATCTCTTCATTGGCCAGTTAACAACACTCACACCATTGATATATCTGGAACCAATGATTAAATCATATTTATCAACAAGTTCAATAAATCTCGGAAGGTCCTTTGGATCATGGGAAAAATCCGCATCCATTTCAAAGACAAAGTCATATTTATGTTCAAGCGCATACTGAAATCCAGTGACATAGGCAGTCCCCAGACCCATTTTTTGGGGTCTTTTTATGATGTGGATTTTATTATTGCGCGCCATCATATTCTCCACTATCCCTGCGGTGTTATCCGATGAATTGTCATCTATTATCAATACCTCAAGGAGTTCGGAAGAACAGAGGACCGCACTGATTATCTTTTCAATATTCACTGCCTCATTATAAGTCGGAATTATCACCAGTCCATGCTTCATTATTTTTATTATATACAAAAATTTTCTTATGTCAATTGATCGATTTTAGAAAATAATTATTGACTTTTCGCCTGGTTTTTATATAATTTAGAAATTTATGCCCCTGTAGCTCAGCAGGATAGAGCAGCGGTTTCCTAAACCGCAGGTCACCCGTTCAAATCGGGTCAGGGGTATATCTGAGTTCTAAAGTTGCTAATAAATAAAAGGAGTATTTATGAGAGATATGAAAAGGGGTCTCAAGACTGAAGACACGTTTCAAAAAACGATGGAAAAATTAATAAAGTTTGTTGTTCGGCATCGTGATATAGCAATCTGGATTGGAATAGGGATTGTTGCAGCAATATTTGTTATCGGTTATCTTTTATACCCTCAAGAAAAAACAAACCCTGAAGCAGAATTGATCTATACCCAGGCAATCAATTTTGTGAATATGGGCAGACTCCAGGATGCAGAAAATTTATTTTTGCAACTAACCGAAAAATATAATAATACAAGACCGGGTAAGGTGGCTTATTATTATCTTGGTGTGATAAATTATCATACCGCTCGCTTTAGTGAGGCATTGGATTATTTTGATAAATTCCTCTCCAAAGAAAAGAAAGACCCCTTGCTGACGCCATCAGCCCAATTCGGCGCAGGCTGTGCAGCCGAAGGTTTAAAAGATTATGAACAGGCATTGAAATATTATGAAAAAGTTGCTAAAAATAAAGATTCCCATTTTTATTTTTTAGGTATGCTTTCCTGGGGCAGGATAAATGGAATCTTGGGCAATTCGGATAAGGCACGAGAAATATTACAAAAACTCCTGCAACAAAATCCACCCCAGGATATCACAAACGATGCTAAATTCTATCTTGGTTATTTTAATAGATAATGTGCATTAATATTCTTAACAATTACTGTTGTTTATAAACTATGAATAATTTGTCGGTTGCATTTTTGTGGCACTTCCACCAACCGATATATTCTACCCCTGAAGACAAAATACTGCCAATGCCCTGGGTCAGGTTACACGCAATAAAAGATTATCTTGATATGTTAAAAAATATACAAAAATTCCCGGATGTTTGTGTAACATTCAATTTTACGCCAACACTACTCATACAACTCCAGGAATATAAAGAAAATAAATGCGCTGACCGCCAGTTTCTCCTTTTTAGAAAACGCGCCGAAGATTTAACTTTTGAAGAAAAGATTGAAATCCTGAAGGACTTCTTCCTCGCCAACTGGGAAGAAATGGTTGAGCCGTATCCGCGATATTTTTCTTTACTTATGAAGAGGGGGAAAAAACTCGTTCCTGAAGAACTCCCCAGTGTTGCAGAAAGTTTTACCATTGATGAATTTCGCGACCTACAGATATGGGCAAATCTTGCCTGGATTGACCCTATTTTTAGAGAGGAGATAAAAGAGTTATATCAAAAGGGAAGGAATTTTAGAGAACAGGACAAAGAGATTCTCATCGAACTTCAGAATAAAATTATCAGTTCCATATTTGATGAATATAAAAAGGCTGTAGAAACAGGACAGATTGAACTCACAACATCGCCCCTGGCACACCCGATCCTCCCCCTATTGATAAATAGTAATCTTGCAAAAATCTCTAATCCCAATCTTGAAATACCATTTGAATTCAAACATCCTGAAGACGCAAGAGAACAAATCATACAGGGAATAGGAGTATTTGAAAAAATATTTGGATTTAAACCAAAAGGTCTCTGGCCATCTGAGGGCAGTGTCTGTTCTGAACTGATTTCTGTTCTTTCTGATGTCGGCATCGAGTGGATTGCAACCGATGAAGAGATACTTGCCCGTTCTATCAATCTATCATTTAAACGGGATGAGAATGGAATTCCAAACCACAGCAATCTGCTTTATAAACCCTGGAATATGGGTAACATAAAAATCTTTTTCCGGGATCATTTGCTATCTGACCGTATTGCATTTGTTTATAATAGATGGGAACCGGAAAAGGCAGTTGAAGATTTTATAGGCAGGATAAAACAAATCGCTGGTTCCCTTTCATCAGTAGAAAAATTTATACTTCCGGTTATCCTTGATGGAGAAAATGCCTGGGAATACTTTGAGAATGACGGAACCAACTTTCTACAATTGCTTTATAAAACAATATCTAATGAAAAAATTCCGACAACTACATTTTCAAAATTTTTAAACGAAAATCCAGCGACATTTAACAACCTCTCAAATCTTTTCCCTGGCTCCTGGATTGGTGCCAATTTTAATATCTGGATTGGTAAGCCTGAAGACCATAAGGCATGGTTAATTATAAAAAATCTTCGCGATAAACTCGTTGACTTGGATATAAAAGATAGCAAAATCTGGAGGCAATTATACTTTCTTGAAGGAAGTGACTGGTTCTGGTGGTTTGGTGATGATTTTTTCTCTGTCACAACTGAGGTATTCGACCGATTATTCAGACAGAATGCACTCTGGATATATAAAAAATTAACCATTGAACCACCACATGAATTATTTCTGCCGATAAATCCTCAAAGTGAAATCTATGCTACACAACCCATAGATTATATCTCGCCAACAATCGACGGTAAATTAACATTCTTTTATGAATGGTATAATGCGGGTTATCTTGACCTGAAGAGGACAGGTGGCACAATGCAGAGATTTGCTGGTCTTTTCTCAAAAGTTTATTATGGATTTGATGATAAAAATTTATATATAAGATTTGATATATTAAATCAGAATATAAACCAGTACGAATATGAGATAGATTTTGAAAGACCAGAGGGTTTGAAATATATACTCAGCGCGAATCAGGATATAACTTTTAAGATTGATGAAATAATTGAAGTGTCAATCCCTTTAAGCCAGTTACAGCCGGTTGGAGATTATATAGAATTCATAATCAAGGCAAGAGAAAAAGGAAAAGAGATAGACCGCACACCCCTTTTAAAAGCAGTAATCACCCAAAAAGACATCATCCTGAAGAACTGGACTGTATAAAAGACTGTTAATGAATTAGTTTTGAGAATGTAGTTTGTTTAATGCGAAATTTTTTTAGACGACTTACGAAATACGATGGACGATAAGGGCATCGCAACCGTTCAACGATAGCCGATCTGTTAAGGGGGATTTGAGGTCTCCAAAAAGTATTGCTTTGTTCAAACTTTTTGGAGATAAGGGGGAACCCTCCACCGATAATCTGGTGGTTTGCTTGATGTGAAATTTTTTCTAAAAGAGCAGACCTGAAGATTGAGGGATGATGTGTAAGAACAGGTTAACGAGGGGGATTTGAGGTCTCCAAAAAGTATTGCTTTGTTCAAACTTTTTGGAGATAAGGGGGAACCCTCCCCCTTATGCCGAGAGGGGGAGTCTGCTACTTGTTCCTACATTAGCCTTGTAAATTAGACAAAAAAGGAACAAGATCAACGACCCCATCCGGGTTCATTGGAATCAGCAATATTTCAAGGTGCAGTGGATTGAGAAAACTATTGTACTGTGAGAAATGCCGAGAGGGGGAGTCGAACCCCCACGCGCCTTTCAGCACTGCGGATTTTGAGTCCGCCGCGTCTCCCAGTTCCGCCATCTCGGCGCTGTTACTATTTTTTAAATTATAGCATAAAATTGCAAAATGTCAATGGTATGATTTGCTGGAAGATAGAGGATATTTTCTTTATACAGGATAAAGAATTTAATAATTCAATTGAAGCCCCTCCTACAAAACTTGAGCCTTGCCTTCTTATGCCTATTTCCTAATCCCCATTAATCCCCCTTTAGTAAAAGGGGAAAAAGAAGGATTTTTTAGCCTTCTTGAGCCGTTTGAACCTTTTTCTTCATTTCTCCAATTACTACATTTTTTTGTTTCACAATTTAGGCAATCTATTGAAAAATTTCTGTTGACTTCAGGAAAAATTTAATTAATATTAAAGTAAGAAAAAGGAGCGATATGGCTAAGGATGAAAAGGAAAAAGTATTGTCAATGGCAATTAACCAGATTGAAAAACAGTTTGGAAAGGGTGCGGTGATGAGACTGGGCGCTGAAGAGTCAAAGGTTGATGTGAGTATCATACCTTCTGGTTCACTCACACTTGATTATGCCCTCGGCATAGGTGGTTATCCAAGGGGAAGGGTGGTTGAGATCTTTGGTCCTGAGGCAGGTGGAAAGACAACCCTTGCCCTTGAGGCGATTGCCCAGGCACAAAAACTCGGTGGTAATGCGATATTCATTGATGCTGAACATGCCTTTGACCCGAAGTATGCCCAGGCAATAGGTGTGAATCTTGATAATCTATATATCTCTCAGCCTGATACTGGAGAACAGGCACTTGAGATTGCCGAGATACTTACCCGTTCCGGTGGTGTAGACATAATTGTCGTGGATTCAGTTGCAGCCCTGGTTCCCAAGGCAGAGATTGCTGGTGAGATGGGTGATATGCAGGTTGGACTTGTAGCAAGATTGATGTCGCAGGCTTTGCGTAAACTCACAGGTGTAATAAGTAAATCAAAGACTGTAGCAATATTCATTAACCAGATCAGAATGAAGATAGGGGTTATGTATGGTTCTCCTGAGACAACCCCCGGTGGTCTTGCCTTAAAATTTCATTCATCAGTCCGTCTCGATATTCGTAAAATTGCCACATTGAAAAAAGGCGAGAATGTAATTGGTTCAAGGACTAAAGTAAAGGTGGTAAAGAATAAACTCGCACCACCTTTCAGGGAAGCAGAGTTTGATATCATATATGGTGAAGGTATTTCAAAATTTGGCGAACTTGTAGACATCGGTGTGGACCAGGGAATTATTGAGAAATCAGGGACATGGTATTCTTTTAAAGATGAGCGTATTGGACAGGGCAGGGATGCGGTCGTTGAATTTTTAAAGGTAAATCAGGATATTGCCCAGAAGATTGAAAAAGAGTTAAGAGAAAAATTATTCAAGAAGCCAGTTGAAGATAAACAAGATAGAAGTTCAAAAGAGAAATAAAAAAAGATCCTCCATCTATATTGACGGCGAATTCAAATTTGGATTGGATAATGAGATTATATTGAAATACGATATAAAAGAAGGTGATGAACTCAATGAAGAGCAGGTCAAAAATCTTTTACTCGCTGAGGAAAAACAGAAGATTAAACAGAGGGCATATAGATTATTAAGATTTCGCAATCGTTCAATTGCTGAAATGAAAGGAAGATTAGAAAAATTGGGGTACGAACCCGAAATTGTAGAAGAGGTAGTGCAGGAATTGATTGAAGAGGGGACATTAAATGACCATAAATTTGCCCGCGGGCTTATAAATGATTATACAAACCTGAAACCAAAGGGAAATATTTTTATAATGAATGAACTAAGAAAAAAAAAGGTTGATGATAGATATATCCAGGAACTTTTAAGAGAGCGTAATGAGAAAGAACTGATAAAAAGTATTATAGAAAAAAAATTTTCTGATTTCAATAAAAAAGACCCCAAAAAGAAGGCGCGAATCATACGATATTTATTATACAGGGGATTCACCCTTCAGGCAATTTACGAGGTGCTTGGTGAAGATTATGAATAACTTAGAAATTCGGGAAAGTTTTTTAAAATTCTTTAAAGAGAAGGACCATACAATTGTGCCTTCAATGTCTTTAATTCCAAGGGATGACCCAAGTCTTTTATTCACGAGTGCCGGGATGGTGCAGTTTAAACCATTATGGACCGGCACTGTGCCACTACCATACAGGCGCGCAGCAAGTATCCAGAAATGTTTAAGATTATCCGACCTTGATAATGTAGGCAGGACAAGGAGGCATCATACATTCTTTGAAATGCTGGGCAATTTTTCTTTTGGTGATTATTTCAAAAAAGAAGCAATACTATGGGCCTGGGAATATCTGACCGAAATTTTAAAGATTGATAAATCCCGCTTATATGTTTCGGTCCATAATGAAGATGAAGAGGCATATAAAATCTGGAAGGAATTTGTCGGATTGAAATCAGATAGAATTTATAAACTTGGTGATGATACAAATTTCTGGGGTCCGGCTGGTGATTCTGGACCCTGTGGTCCCTGTTCAGAAATTTATTATGACCTTGGAGAAAGATTTTCCTGCGGAAAAAAGACCTGTGCCCCGGGTTGTGATTGTGACCGATATTCAGAGGTCTGGAATCTGGTCTTTCCCCAGTTTGACCAGAAGACCTCAGGCGAAAGACTGCCTTTAAAGAATCGCGGGGTTGATACAGGAATGGGACTTGAAAGACTCACAAGTATCATCCAGGGAAAGGATTCCAATTTTCACACTGACCTCTTCTATCCAATCATTGAAAATATTGTTGAGTTGACAGGTAAAAGATATGGCAAGGACCTTCAGACCGATATAAATATCAATACGATTGCCGACCACATCAGGGCACTTGTCTTTGCAATCGGCGATGGAATAATCCCTTCAAATGAAGAGCGTGGATATGTTTTAAGAAGAATCCTGCGCCGTGCAACAAGATTAAATCTAAATTTTGGTATAAATGAGCCATCCCTTTATAAACTCGTTCCTCTGGTCATAGAATTATACAAATCTTCTTATCCTGAACTTGTCAATCATCGTGAAGAAATAACTTTAGTAATAAAATCAGAAGAAGAGAGGTTTTTGGCGACCTTAGAAAAGGGGATTGCACTTTTTGAAGAGATCGCAAAGAAAAAGCAGAAGATATCCGGTGATGATGCATTCAAATTATACGACACCTATGGATTTCCCATAGAACTGACAAAAGAGATTGCACTGGAAAAAGGGATTGAAGTTGATGAAGAAGGATTTCTTAAAAATCTTGAACAGGCAAAGGAAGAATCAAGGGCTAAGGCAAAATTTACCCTAAGCGGCGATTGGCAGGTAATAAAAGAAGGGACCGGCAGGTTTGTTGGCTACCAAACGAGTGAAACAGAGACTGAAATCATAAGATATAATGAATCAGAAAAGAATATTGAATTAGTCCTGGCTGAATCACCATTCTATGCCGAGGCAGGTGGTCAGGTTGGTGAAACCGGATGGATCATCGGCAGAGATTTCAAATTGAAGGTTATTGATACATACTGGCTTCAGGGTATGAATACCTGTCATTGCGAGATTGAAGCCGGTAGATTTAGACCAGAAAAAGTTTTAGCAAAGGTTGACCTGAGACATCGTAAGGAGAGCGCACGGGCACACACAACTACCCATTTGTTACACGCCGCACTGAGAAAAATCCTGGGTGAACATGCAAGGCAGGAAGGTTCTTATGTTGCACCGGGCAGATTTCGTTTTGATTTTATGCATTTCAAGCCATTGAGCGATGATGAGATGAAGGCGATAGAAGACCTCGTCAATGAGAAGATTATGGAGGCGATTAAGGTTGAAAAATTCTGGACAACACTCGATGAGGCAAAGAAACTCGGGGCGATGGCTCTATTTGGTGAAAAATATGGCAGGGATGTGCGGGTCGTAAAGATTGATGATTTCTCAATTGAATTGTGTGGCGGGATTCACCTCGACAATACAGGTGAAATCGGATTATTCAAAATAATGAGCCAGGAATCAGCATCTGCCGGGATAAGAAGGATTGAAGGTTATGTTGGATTTAATCTCCTTGAAGAATTTAGAAGATACCGTGACATAATGAAGAATATTTCAGAATTCCTGGGCAGTGATACAAATCTTATTGAAAGGATAGAAGAAATCCAGAATCGCCTGAAGACACTGGAGATGGCAAATCAGAAACAGAAGGCAAGACTTGCCTATTTGATTGCACAGGAAATTCTGAAAGAGACAGAGAATCAGAGATATATTGTAAAAAGGCTCGATGGATTTGACACTGAAGGGATGAGACAGATTGCAGATTTTATCAGGGAAAAATCAAATGATAAATTCGGGTTCTTATATGATATCGTGAATAATCGGGTGAGCTATCTGGTCTTTGTCGGCGATAGTTTGAAACAAAAAATGCCCGCCCATAATTTAATCAAAAATGTGAGTAAAATCATCGGTGGTGGAGGTGGTGGCAAACCCCATCTTGCCGAAGGCGGGGGCGGAAACCCCGATAAAATTCCCGCATTGATAGATTATTTTAAAAAGATGGAGTATTGAAACAATTTGAGCCGCAGCCAAGTTTTTTAACCTTCCTGTTTTCCTTTTTTATTGCATTTCTTGTATCAATTATCAGCCGCGCATATCTGACAATCTTCTCATAATCATAGGCAGAATGGTCTGTGAGAATGACCACAGCATCATACTTATTCAGACTTTTAAAATTAATTTTAACAGATCTAATTTTTCTGCCATTGAGTTCAAAATAAGGCACATGGGGATCATTATATTCCAGTTTTGCCACCCTGTCTTTGATTATCTGATAAACCTTGATCGCAGGCGAATCCCTGAGGTCTGAGATATCTTTTTTGAATGCCATTCCCAGTAAGAGCACCTTTGCCTGTTTAGGACAGATACCAGAACGACTCAATTCCTCGATCGTCTTATTCACCACAAAATATGGCATTTCTTCATTAACACGGGCAGAAAGTTCAATAAATACTGTATGGAAATCATATTCCCGCGCCTTATAAGAAAGATAATAAGGATCAACAGGTATACAATGTCCACCAACACCCGGTCCGGGATAAAAGGGCATAAAACCAAATGGCTTTGTCTTTGCTGCCTCAATCACCTCCCAGATATTGATATTCCCCATCCTCTCACAGAGTTGGGCAAATTCATTTACCAAAGCAATATTCACATTTCTAAATGTATTCTCAAGGAGTTTGGTCATCTCTGCGGTCCGCGCCGATGATACAGGCACAACATTATTAACAAATTGTCTGTAAAATAGTGTCGCAATGCGTGTGCATCTTTTTGTTACCCCACCAACGACCGCTGGGGTATTGGCAACTCCAAATCTTCTATTGCCCGGGTCAATTCGTTCCGGGCAGAACGCCAGATAAAAGTCTTTACCTACCTTCAAACCCCTTTGATTCAAAATGGGTAATACAACCTTCTCGGTTGTTTCAGGGAAGGTCGTGCTTTTCAGGATCACAAGTTGATTTTTACGCAAGACCCTTGCAATATTTTCAGAACTGTTAATAACCGGTCCCAGATCCGGCTCTTTGTTTGCATTCACAGGCGTGGGGACACAGATTATTATTATATCTGCATCCCTTAATTTTTTGTAATCAGTAGTCGCCGATAATTTTTTCTGTTTTACAAATCTTGCCAGTTCGACCTGCGGAACATCATCGATGAAGGAAATACCGCGATTTATTTTATCAACCCTTTCTTTATCAATATCCACACCAATAATACTGAATCCATGGCGGTTCAATTCCAGGGCAAGCGGCAGTCCAACATAACCAAATCCTATTATCCCTATCTTTGCCTTTTTTGTCTTTATCAATCTCTCCAGCATTTTACTCCTTGAAATTCATTATACATAAAATAAAAATCCAGTCAAGCCTGATATCAATCAGTAATTGCCTTCAGTTTCAAAGATTCTCCTGCCGCACCAATCTCATCACCCATTATTATCACAACGCCAAGTATTTCTGGTATTTTCATTGCAAAATCGAGTGCCGTCTTTATTTCATCCTTTGTCTTCACCATATTACCAATTGCGGTAGCCGCAGCATCGGCAAAACCACCATTCCTTGAAATCACCGTAACTGCATCTGCATTACCAAAACTGATTGAATGACCAACAGTTCCGGAAGAGGTTGCAACACCAATACCTTCAAAAGTTGCTTCAATTTCTATCCCGAGTCTCATTGAGAGTGGTGAATTACCCGCATAAATCGCAATCGTTATCGGTTGTTTATTTATAATGAAAATATCACCACCATTTTCCACGATTACCTCATCAGAAAATTGTGCGAGATATCTGCATACCCTCTCACTTATTGCACCGGCAACTGCAGCCATAGGACCAACACCCATTTTTTCTGAAACCATTGCCATTTCCCTGACAATCTCAGCTGCTGGTTCTATAATTTTAACTGGCTTCAGTGATATCAAAAAATCCCGATCCACATCAATATAGGATTCAATCTGCGCCCGCAGTTCAGAAAGTATGTAATATGCCTGAGTCGCAAGTTCTCTTTTCGCCAGGATAAAAAGGTCACTCTCTTTTTCTAAGACATCAAATCGCACAAATCGTTCATCAGGAGAATGATTCCGGTATGTTCTCGGTATATAAAGATCGGTCTTCATTAAATCAATTTCAATCTTATGGCATTATACGGACAGACCTTGAGACACTCTTCACAACCGATACATTTCTCCGGTTCAAATTCTACTCTCATCTCAGGCGGCTTGATATAGAATACATGGCTCGGACAGATGCTTGAACAGATTCCACACATTACACAGGATTCCTTTAGCCATATTACATCTTGGGTCAGGGATTCGGTCTTTACACCGAGTTCTTTTAGATATTGCAAGCCCTTATTCAGATTCTCTTCTGTGCCCGAGAGTTCCAGTAATAATAACCCTTCTCCACCATCAATCGCAACCTTTGCTTTAAGGATATTGAAGATAATATCATAGTTTTTTACCAGTTCATAGGTGATCGGTTTTTCTACAAGATTTTCAGGAAAGTGTAACACAACCTTCTTTGAAATCTGCATCATTCCTCCTTTATTTATAATTACCCCTGAATGGTTTAAACTTTATACCGGATTCCCTACCTGGTAACCTCTGAACCGGTTCGGTCAGATATAATGAACCGGATTCTATCCACTCCTTCAAAATAATAGCAATTCTCTTTGCCTCAGGATAACTGGAGAGCGGGAATGTAGGCACATTCTTATTACCGATCTTAACCTTACCTGATTTCAGCGAGGCATAATCAACCTCGCCGATTACCTTGCCTGTGAGATTGGGATAGTCATAGGAATAATCAACGATTGGTGCAATAATATTTGCATCCGTGACACAGGTTCTAAGTAAGATCTCCTCATCAAGTATTGGTATGGGAATACCAATGCCCACAGTGAGGGTCGCACCATAACCAATGATTGAAGTCCCTCTGAGCCATTGGGGTTTCATCTGCTTTAAATCGCCGATTACCGCGATAGTCCCGGAACCACTTACTGGAACCCCTTTTTCATTCCTCGAAACTGTAGGATCATGCTGTGTTCCATGCCAGACAACATATCCGATACCACCACCAAGGAAGATCCTTGTCCCAATGCCAATTGTTCTGTATTCCGGGTCGTTGAGCAATGGCGAGAGTTGGCCAGCAGAACAGTAATTTGCATTTCCAAGATTTGGTTTCAGTATCCCGAGATATGTATAAATCTTTTCCCTGCCAAGGTTTACTGCAACATTATAATTCTGGTAACAATTCCTCGGATTGAATAGAAATGCATCATTTATCTCATTTAATGTAAATTCCCCTTTCAATTCTTTTCTTGGATAACAGTCTGTTCCGTAAGAGAGTGCCTTTATCTTTATTCTCTTACCTGATACAAGGTCTTCGATCAAATGGCCACCGCCATATTTAAATTTTCCAGGATATTCTGTATTAGCCGGGTCATTATCCGGTATCTGGGTTGCGCCGATATATAAGTCAACCGCAGCAATACCACAGAATACCTCAACATCGTTAAGCCACGCCTTTGTGATTTTCATCCTCGGTCTGGTATGTCCGAGATTTAAGAACGCACCTGAAGAACACATTGGACCAAATGTTCCTGTTGTTACAACATCAACCTCTTTTGTTGCCTTTTTTATCCCTTTTTCTTTTACAACATTGATAATCTCTTCAGCAGTAAAAACGACCGCCTTTCCCTTTTTTATTTTATCGTTTATCTCATCAATAGTTTTTTGCATAATACCCCCTTTATTGATAAAAAATTCAAATTCCAAATTCCAAGCATCAGACATTCGTTAAGAAGGTCGTGCTTCGAATTCAGAATCTCTGCTTGAATGGGGATGAGTGGTAAACAAAAAACCTTCCCGAACTCAGGAAGGTTTGATTTTGAGTTATAACACTCATCTCTCCCTATTCGGGCGGGAATTGGCACCCGCCCTGGGCGGGTTGCCGAGGCGTCACAGGGCCCGTCCCTCAGCCTCTCTTGATGAGCCAGAAAATTTCAAAGAACAATGAAAAACAATATATTATATAAAAAATCTAAAAAAAGTCAATAGGAAACATCACGAACAGGTGGCCATTTCTGACCAATCACAATTAACTGTATCTTTCATATACAAATACTTCATTAAAATCTTTTCTTCCCCTGTCTTTCGGTTCCTCTGCAGGATAACCGATCGGTGTCAGGGCAACGACCCTCACATCCTCTGGGATACCAAGAATTTCTTTAACCTTCTTTTCCTCAAACGCACCAATCCAGCAGGTTCCAAGCCCTTCATTTGCAGATGCAAGTATTATGTGGTCCATTGCAATTGCCAGGTCAACTGCAAACGAACTCATATAACCACCCATTCTGCCCCAGGCAATCTTTTCTAAGGCACAGCCACATATAATCACATCTGCATCTGCGATCCAGTGCTGACCCCTGCAGGCTTCAGCAACCCTTTTCTTGTTTTCCGGGTCCTTTATTACAATAAATTTCCAGGGCTGGATATTCTTTGCTGAAGGCGCAATCCTGCCCGCCTCAAGGATACGCCTCAAGACATCATCCGGTATCGGATCCGGTCTATATTTTCTAACACTTTTCCTTTTTTTAATGACCTCATAAAATTCCATCAGATACCTCCTTTTTTAAGTAAAACAAACACTTCTCTATTAGTAAATCATCAAGCAATTCGCACGCGCCCGAGGTGATTTGAACACCTAACCTGCGGAGCCGGAGTCCGCCGTTCTATCCAATTGAACTACGGGCGCATCTATATGGATAATTATATAAATTTCCTCAAGATAGTCAATGAACCGATTTCAGATATAATTCATTATCGATTAACATCCCCAGAATAATAAAAATTTTTGCTTTCAATAAAACATATTTTATTGTTAGCCAGGGTATCCTGTTTTGTGATTTTAATGGTAAATTTTATTTTGAATTATTAAAAGGTGCGTAAAAGGAAAAATCTCTTTTATCTTAAAAAATTTATCATCATTAAAAATCAGAAGGAAAATCCCAGCCAGGAAGATTTAGATTTAATTCTTTACCCGGATAAAACTGAGGCCTGTTGCACTACCCAGAGAAATTCTTTTGGTTATTAAATTATTTTCCAGAACTATAAGATTATTATTTTCACCAGTGTAATCAAATTGGGCGACAAAGACCCTTCCCTTTTCATCAACATCACAACTCATAAAACCACTGATACTATCCAGAGCGATCCTCTGTATCTCTTTTGTGCCCAGATCAACAATCTTTAATGAATCAGCAAATCCAACAACATAGGCTTTATTATTCTTTACTACAAAGTATCCTGGTGAACCTCCAATATCAATTGAATCCCTCAATATATTATCCTGGATAAGATATAATCTACCATTCTGCGTTACCCCATAGTCACCGGTTGATAGAACAACGACCTGTTCACCATTTACCTCAACATACTGGCTATTCTTACCAACTCTAATGCTGTCCTTCACATTCTTTCCTTCCAGTATATAAAGTTGGGCATCATTATATACTGGCAAACCTGCTGTATCATATGTGATATTAGCACAGGTGACATAGACAAAGTTATCCTTAACTGCTATTCCTTCAGGTGAATTACCGACTTTTACTGAATCTTTTAATAAACCATTACCCCTATTCAGAATATAAATCTTATTAAAGGTATAAGAGGTCACATATATCTCCTCACCGATTATCGCACATGCCCAGGGATTACAACCAGATGGAAGCGGTGAAGACCAAAGGACTTCATTGTCTTCAGTATTAAACGTCTGGATACTGGGAGTGCCTCCATAACCAGAATTTACAACATAGCCTTTATCATCAGAGAAAAATAGATAATTGGGTGTCTTATCGGTCTGGATTACATCCCTGTAAAGGCTATCTTTTTCAGGGTCATATATACTCACACTCTGGGCATTCTGCAAAATAAGATATACATCGCCCTTTGCCTCATCTTTATGCCCGCAACCCATAAGATAAAGGAACGCGAGCATTATCAATCCATATCTTTTCATTTTACCTCCTTTATTTTTATTGTTATTTCGTATCGCCTTCCTGGCTGGGGATATCCTTCAATGAATTCAAAGTTTTTATCAAGGATATTTTTAATGACGGGATTTACCTGTAAAATAAATCTGCTGATTTTCTTATTGAGTTGACAACCAAGATTTATCAAAAAGATATCTTTAAGATATACAATACCTGATGGATTCGCAGGTCTTTTTAGAAGAAAAACTGATTCCGTATAGATTCCATACTTTTCAAGGGTTAGATTTAAACTGTGTGCAGGACGGTATGGTAAGACGCCATCATCAATCCTTCCAAATATAAAACTGTAACCAGAAGAGAACTCTAAAGGCATTTCAAAAGTAAGTTCAAAATCTCCACCGATTGCAAGAGATTTTGCTGTATTTACAGGACGCCATTTTCCATCAACACCAGGTTGCCATAATATCATCCTTTGTCCGACTCTACAAAAAACGCTGGTTTTAAGAAAATACCAGGAAATATGTCGTAAACCAGTTTCAATTGTAAAATTCGTTTCGCTCTTTAAATCTGGATTACCAGCAGAAAAATGGTCTTCAGGCCAGTAGAGCTCATTCATCGTGGGATAACGGTAGCCGAAGGAAAGGTTATAGAATGACATCCATCGTTCTTTTAAAGGATAAGAAAATGGAAAAACAAAACTCAGATTATAAAGTTTCTGTAAAGAATGTTCAAACAATAAAGATGTGGTTGATAAAATTTTCCCGAGATTAATCTGCTCAAAAAAATAGAAACCCATAATCATTCTTTTCTTATCTCCAATCTTTGTTGATGATACATTTTCTTCTTTAATTTTTATTCCCAATTCCTTATTTTTAAATTTATATGCCCCATCAATATTTATAAAATAATTTTTATGTGTATCATTTCCAAATATTGTATCACTAAAATTAAAGTTTGAATAGTTCGATGAACCGCTTATGCGAAAATTTTTTTTATCATATAGCAAAGAGGCGGAAATCAGTTCTTCTCGCTTATGAGGGAGACCCGAAATACTTCCAAGTTTCTCAGGTATATCTGCATCCCGATATGTTGAAAAGATACTGATTTTAACTGGGAGGTTTATCAAAAAATAATTTGAAAGATGTGTATAGCCAGCATTCTCCTGATAAAAGGTTCTGCCAAATTCATCTTTAAATGGATAGCGATTTTTGCTATTTTCAAAATAAAAACCCGGAACAAAAAATGAGAATGGGTATATCATACCAAAACCAGATTTCCCAAAACTACCATTTGATAATATTATGCTTTTTTCGTCTATCTTTGTATAAAATACTGCGGTGTTTGCCCTGCCACCGGTCTGCTCCATACCTGCAATGCTACTGCCGATGATATATCCCTCGCCAATAAAATACCCAGGGATGAGGGAAAGGTCAAATATTCCATTCTGGGGTATGTTCATCTCTACTCCATTAAGGGATATTCCCACCTGTTCACTTGTACTACCATTAATAGAAAAGATTGAGAGATTGCCATAATCAATCATTGCGGCGCCACAGACTTTGAGCATTCTTTCGGTTAATGGATACTCATCCTTAGGAACTATTGAGGCACTAAAAGGCAGACGGAATATATCAATCTTATAACGGGATGCAGTCACATATAATGTATCCAGTTCAAAGATCGTCTCAAGTGTGTCTATTTTTTCTCTCTGATTATATAAAATTATAAGGAAGACCCACAAAATCATAGACCTCCTTTCGTCCGAAGGGGTTTTCCTTGTGCGCCTGGGATAGGTCTCCTGGCTTCCCTGCTCTCTTAGCTGCCTTCCCACCTATTATGGCAGTGGCATTCAGATGCTAAAAGAGTTCCCTTATTAAAGGGCAGGTTCACAGTAGCGGCGACTGCGGCCGATTTTCACAGCACTTCCCTTGCATCCCAAGCGATTAATTATATCTAAAAGTTTTTTTGTGTCAATAGGAAAATAAGGAATAAATAAACTGGAGTAGGAATATCAAAAAGGCGAAGATTATACCTGTAATACCAAATATCCTTGCTAGTGGATGATTTATTACAACGATAATAAACATTGATAAGAGCATAATACCAAAACCACTCAAATACCAGTAAAGATGCCGGTCAGGCTTTTTATTCTCCTCTTCTCTATCAATATTTTTTATGGTTTCAAAAAGGGAGTTTATATTCTCTGGCAGTTCGTAAATCGTCGTCATCATATCTTCAAACCACCTCTTGCTTTTATTCAGCACAATCTCTATTGTTAATCTGCCAAGGTTATGTTTTCTTACAAATCCCTTTGCAAAATCTATTATATTAAAATCTTCATCAAGTTCCCTTCCGATCGCCTCTAACTGAGATAGCGCGTTACCCAAGTAGAGCAAATCCTGCGGTAGCACTATTTGGTATCTTCTGATAACACGATTAATATCGGCTATGAATTCTTTCACTGAGATATGTTTTATTGACCTTCCTTCAAACTTATCAAGAATGTAAAGAATATCTTCCTGGAGCATATTTATATCTATGTTTTTATTCACAATCCCCATCTTCAATATCATCCGGGCAATCCTGCGTGGGTCTCGATTAATTACACCAAGAACAAGGTTTACAAGCTGTTCTTTCATTTGCGGTGTTATTCTACCCACCATTCCAAAATCAATGGGCACGATTATATTATCCTTTAAAACAAATATATTCCCAGGATGTGGGTCGGCGTGGAAAAATCCATCTATAAGAATCTGTTTTAAAAATATATCCGCACCATTTTCAGCAATGATTTTTGGATTTATCCCATTTTCTTTTATTTTGTTGATATCTGTTATTTTTATACCATCTATATATTCCTGGATCAAAACCTTTGAGGTTGATATTTCTTTAAATATCCTGGGAATCTTTATCCGTGGATCTTTTAAAAAGTTTTCCCTGAATTTCTCTGCATTTGTTACCTCATTCAAAAAATCAATTTCTTTGTATATCATCCGCGCAAATGTATCAATCAATTCCTTTGGATTCCTTTCTTTTACACCAGGGATGTTTATCTCGGCAATGAGTGCAATCCTCTTGAGCATATCAATGTCCAATTCCACAATTCTTTCAATATTGGGCCTGCGCACCTTTACAATCACAGGTGTATCTCTATATTTTGCAAAATATACCTGGGCAATTGATGCCGAACCTATAGGTTTATAGTTGAAATCGGTAAATACTTTGTTAATGGGTCCAATTTCACTCTCTATCACACCCTTCATTAAAGAGAATGGTTCAGGTCTTACCTGGTCCTGTAAAAAACTGAGTGCATCGGTCAGTTCCTCAGAAAAGATATCGGTTCTTGTAGATACAATCTGTCCGAGTTTGATAAAGGTAGGACCAAGTTCTTCACAGACAAGTTTTATTCGTTCCGGGATAGGGCGGATAGAAACTGCACTTTTTCTGATGCCTATTCGGGCAAGGAGGTAAGCAGGATGAATTGTCTTTACATATTCGCCAAATCCGTATTTTAAAAAGGTGCGTGTAACCTCAAAATAGCGGTTGAACCGCCGTAAAGGATTGATGAACATTGATTATTTACTATCTTAATCTGCAACCGATTTCTGTTTCAGAATTTTTTCTATCTTTCTATTCAATTCAGAAAACTCGGTCCGGGTGACGATATTCAATCTCTGGAAAAATTTCTGCCCCATCTCATCCAATCTATCAGAGAGCGTTTCTACCTTTTGCCAGCGTTTTTTTATCACTGGAATTTCATCTTTAAATGCCTCACCTTCGGTTTTTAGTATGTTATAAACATTTTTCAGTTTTTTTCTACCCAGTGATGCAATACCAAATCCAATTAATAATGTGTCTCTGATTATTGCACGCATAACCACTCCTTTCATTGAATTATATAATAAAAGGGAACTATTGTCAAGGGTTTAGCAAAAGATTGCTAAAAAAGTGACACTCCAGCCTCAATTGTCATGCTGAATTTATTTCAGCATCTCAGAATACCAAGATCTTTTGAGACCCTGAAAAACAAGTTCAGGGTGATAGAAACAGATTTTTTCAGCAATCTTAACAATTTTTCAATTCCTGTTGATTGCCTTTGCGATATTTTTAATTTCATTCATCAAAATCTCAAATCCGGTGATTGTCAGGGATTGTGGTCCATCTGAGAGGGCTTTTTCCGGAGCGTTGTGAACCTCAACCATTATTCCATCTGCGCCTGCAGCAATTGCTGCTCGGGAAAGGGGTAAGACCATATCCCTTTTTCCAGAGGCATGACTTGGATCCGCAATCACAGGAAGATGCGAAATCCTTTTAAGTTCAGGAATACTGCTTATATCAAGTGTAAACCTTGTAAAATCGCTGAATGTCCTTATCCCCCTTTCACAAAGAATCACATTATAATTTCCTTCAGACATTATATATTCTGCCGCAAACAGAAATTCCTGGATTGTTGATGCCATTCCTCTCTTCAGTAGTATCGGTTTCTTGCTTTTCCCTGCCCTTTTTAATAATCCATAGTTCTGCATATTCCTTGCGCCAATCTGGATAACATCAACATACTCTTCAACCAGAGGAAATGTCTCAGTATCAATTGCCTCTGAAACAAGTGGCAAACCTGTCTCCTCTTTTGCCCTGGCAAGAATCTTTAACCCCTCCTCACCAAGACCCTGGAAAGTGTATGGTGAGGTCCTCGGTTTGAATGCACCACCCCTGAGCATATCCGCACCAGAATTCTTTACTGCCCGGGCAATTTTAATGGTCTGCATTTCAGATTCAACTGCGCAGGGTCCAGCAATGATTACTGGTTTTCTATCCCCGATTATTGCATTACCAACCATTATCTTTGTATCATCAGGTTTCATCTCCCGACTGGTCAGTTTATAAGGCTTGGTTACAATAATCACATCTATCACACCATCAAGACCTTCAAGTCTATTTTTATCAACCATATCTTTATTCCCGGTTATGCCGATTGCCACACGCTGGGCACCCTTTATTGGATGGGGAGTGAGCCCCATCTCTTTTATTGATTTACAAACATTCTTTATCTGCTCATCAGTTGCATCTTTATGCATAACAACGAGCATATTACCTCCTTTTATTTTTTATGGTTGCTTCTTTAAATTTCATTAGCAACACCTTTAAATCTTCTTTATTCTTTATTGCCTCAATTATCCTGCTACCAATGACCACGCCATCTGCGACCCGGCATAATTTCTTAACCTGCCCCGAGTTTGAAATACCGAATCCTACAACCACAGGTTTTTTTACAATCCTTTTAACTTTACTTATAAATAAGGGTAAGGTTTTAGGAAGGTTTTTTCTCACCCCGGTCGTCCCTGTAACACTTAAACAATATACAAAACCACGGCTCATCTTCCCAATCATTCTTATCCTTTCTGTATTTGATGTGGGTGCAATCAATTGTATTAAATTTATTCTATAATTATCAGCAAGTTTTTTAATCAATCCTGATTCTTCGATCACCAGATCTGGCACGATCAATCCTGAAATACCGATTTGAGAAATCTTTTTAAAAAATTCCTCAATACCGAACGCAAAGACAGGGTTCAAATAGGTCATAATAACAAGTGGAGTTTCAATCTCTATTTGTGCAATCTCTTCTAATATTTTATATAGTGATACTTTATTATTCAATGCAATATTTGACGCATACTGTATCATCTTTCCATCCGCAATCGGGTCTGAAAAAGGGATTCCTATCTCAATAATGTCTGCATATAAACTGCTCTCTTTTATATATTTGATTGATTCTTTAATCCCTGGATAACCTGCAGTAAGATATACAATCAAGGCAGATTCATTATTTTTTGAAAGGCATTCAAACTTTTTATCAATCTTATTCATAAAACTTCTCCACAATCTGGAGGTCCTTATCACCCCTTCCTGAAAGGTTTACAATGATTATCTTTTCCGGGTCCATCTTCTTTGCCTCCTTGATTGCGATATATACTGCATGGGCACTCTCCAGGGCAGGAATTATACCTTCGGTCTCGGATAAAATTTTAAACGCATCGGCTGCCTGTTCATCTTTACAGATTGTATAATCAACCTTTTTATTTTTCTTCAGGAATGCGTGTTCTGGACCAACCCCGGGATAATCAAGTCCTGGTGCAATGGAATGGGTGGGCATTATCTGACCATCTTTATTCTGGAGCACAAAACTCATTGCCCCATGGAGAACGCCTATCGTTCCATAAGAAAGTGTTGCTGAATGTTTTTTTGTATGGATTCCCTTTCCACCTGCTTCAACACCGAGCATCCTTACTCCTGTATCAAGGAAGGGATGGAAAAATCCTATTGCATTACTACCGCCTCCGACACAGGCAATGAGAAGATCTGGCATTCTCCCTGTTATTTTCAATATCTGTTTTTTCGTCTCTTTGCCAATGACTGACTGAAAATCGCGCACCATCATCGGATATGGATGTGGACCAACGACCGAGCCAATACAATAATAAGTCGTCCTCACATTCGTTACCCAATCCCTTATCGCCTCATTTATCGCATCCTTCAAGGTCTGTGTTCCTGAATCAACTGGTATTACATCTGCACCGAGGAGTTTCATCCTTAAGACATTCATCCTTTGCCTTTGAACATCCTTCTTCCCCATATATATTACACATTGCAAGCCGAACAAGGCACAGGCAGTAGCGGTTGCTACACCATGCTGACCTGCACCGGTCTCAGCAATTATCCTCTTTTTTCCCATCATCTTTGCCAGAAGGACCTGGCCAATCGTATTATTTATCTTGTGCGCACCGGTATGGAGGAGGTCTTCCCTTTTAAAATAGAGCCTTGCACCTTTTAATCTCTCTGATAGATTCTTTGCATAATATAATGGAGTTGGCCTTCCTGCATAATTTCTTAGGTAATAATTCAGTTCGCGTTTGAAATCAGGGTTATTCTTAAGGCGATTATATGCCTCTTCAAGTTCAATAATTGCGGGCATCAAAGTCTCAGGGACGAATCTGCCACCAAACCTGCCAAAATATCCCTTTTTGTCAGGTTTCTTATAAGCCATCTCCTCCCCCATTAATAAAGTATTCAAGTGCAAGGATATATCCATACCAGCCAAGCCCTGTAATCTGACCAGTGCATACTGGTGCAATCAAACTTTTGTGTCGGAATGGCTCGCGCGCGTAAATATTGCTGATATGGACCTCTATTGACTTTATACCAACCCCCTCAATCGCATCCCTTATTGCTACAGAGGTATGCGTGAATGCACCAGGGTTTATGATGAGCCCGGTATAGCCTTCGGAATTTTGTATCATCTCTATTATCTCTGATTCAGAATTTGACTGGTATATATCAACCTGGACCCCTCTTTTCTGTGCATAATCAATGATCTTTTTATTGATCTCATCAAGTGATAACCTGCCATATACCTCTGGATTCCTCTTTCCCAGAAGATTGAGGTTCGGACCATGGATTAAAAGAATCTTTTGCATAAAACCTCCTTTATCTTCACCCTACCAATCCTTTCAAAGATTGGAATTCTTATCTTTTCTCCTTTCATCTTTTTATCCTGTAGAATAAATCTCTTTATATCCTGTTTTTTATTGAATTCAGGCAATTCTACAGGTAGAGAATATCCTCTCAACAGTTCAATAACTTCAACAGAATTTCTATTTTTATTAAAGATACCTATCTCCTGAACCATCCCTATTGAGACTGCCTCACCATGTGAAAATCTCTTATATCCGCCCAGTTTTTCAATGATGTGTCCAATCGTATGGCCAAAATTGAGGACCTCCCTTATTCCCTTCTCTTCATTCTCATCCTCTTCTATTATCTTCCCTTTAATCATCACACATTCTTTAATAATCCTGAAAAGAACAGATGGATTGCGTTCCATTATCAATCCTTTTTTTTCATTAAGGAATCTAAATAGTCCTTCTGAACCGATTATCCCATACTTTATAACCTCAGCAATACCATTTGAAAATTCTCTATCAGGAAGGGTCATAATCTTTTTAATATCACATACTACAAGTTCTGGTTGATAGAATGTTCCGAACATATTCTTCCCATATTTTGTATTTACCCCATTCTTACCACCGAGTGCTGCATCGACCTGGCAGAGCAGAGTAGTTGGAACATATACAAGCCTGCAGCCCCTTTTGAATGTGGATGCGACAAAACCAGCAATATCAGTAATCGCACCACCACCAAGACCGAGTATTATATCCTTCCTCTGAAAATTTATCTTGAATAAGTATTCATAGATCCTTTCTACAGTTTTAAAACTTTTATATCCCTCACCATCAGGTATTATAAGATAATTAACTTCGTTCTCCTGTCTTTTTAAGTTCTCTACCAGATCATCAAGGTAGAGTACACCGACAAGGGGATTGGTTATTATGAAAATTTTTTTCTTTTTAAAACAAAGATGGCGATTAGGATAAAATGTAATTATCACTGGATAGACTCTTGATTTTGTATGGATTATTATAGATTTATTCTGGCCAGGATAATCTATCTTCTCCAATCCCAATCTTTTTATAATTTCCCTGGCTACCAATTCCGGTGCCTTCTCTGTTGTATCAATCTTCATCTCAGCAAAATCATATATTCCTTTTCTCTGCCCCAGGAGATTGAAAAATTCTTTTTTTGATTTGACCAGTGGTCTTGAACCATCCATTTCTATCCTCTTTAATAGAGTTTCTTGATTTGCATAAAGCTGGATAACTTTTCCTGTTCTTTTCAATAATTCACGATTCTTCTTATCTATTACAATCCCACCACCAGTTGCAATAACTACATTCTTCAATCCCTTTATCCTTTCAAGAACCCATCGCTCTCTTTTCCGAAAATATTCCTCACCTTTGCTTTGGAAGATTTCCTTTATTGATCTCTGTTCAGCAAGTTCAATCATTCGGTCTGTAGAGAGATAGGCAAGATTTAACCTTTTGGCAAGGATTCTACCGATTGTATCCTTGCCTGTGCCCATAAATCCTATTAAGACTATATTTTCAGACATTTTTAATCCTTTTTAAATATTGTTGATAACTCTTTTTCATATCCAGTATACAATCACCGCCAAATTTTTCACGAATGACCCGGGCAAGGACATACGCAAGCATTGATTCTGCAATTACTCCTATCGCTTCAACTGCACAGACATCGGCTCTAAAGACTGGTGCTGGTAAAGGTCTTTTATTCTTTATATCAACAGATTTTAATGGATTCTGGAGTGTAGGAATTGGCTTTATATACAACCTTATAAAAATCCTCTCTCCATTACTCATACCACCCTCAATCCCACCGGCATTATTTGTTTTATGGTAGAAACCGCGTCTTTTATCATAAAATATCTTATCATGGACAGCAGAGCCATAATGCATAGATGAGAAGATTGCCTCTCCGATTTCAATCCCTTTTACTGAAGGGATTGATAGCATTGCCATCCCAATCAATGCATCAAGCCTCTTATCAAATTGTGTATAACTTCCAAGACCAGGGCAGACACCATCAGCATAAACCTCAACAATCCCACCAAGTGTATCACCCTTTTCTTTTGCCCGCATTATTAATCTTTTTATCTTATTTCCATTCTTTTCCTTTCCAATCTGTATCACCCGGGAATTAATCGTTATATTAAATTCTTTAAGCAGAAGTTTAAACACCGCACCTGCTGCAACCCTTGATACAGTCTCCCGTGCTGATGCCCTTTCAAGGACATCCTGGATATCCTCAAAACCGAATTTCAAAAGACCTCCAAGGTCTGCATGACCTGGCCTGGGAATGGTTACTGAATTTTTGTTCTTTTGTGATAAGAATTCATCCCTGTGATAGTCCTTATTTTTAATAAAGAACGTTATGGGTGAACCAATGGTCCTGCCCAATCTCACACCTGAGAGGATTTCAACAGGCTCTTCTTCTAATTCCATCCTCTTGCTCCTGCCTATCCCCTTTTTTCGCCTTTTCAGTTCCTGTTGTATGAATCCAACACTGACCCTTAATCCTGCAGGGATTCCATCAATGATTACTGACATACCCTGGTTATGTGATTCACCACCTGTGATCATCCTTATCATTCTAAACCTCCTTTAATGCCCTCTTCATCAAATTGACTGGTCTATAACCAGTCCAGAGTCTGAATGAATGTGCTGCCTGATGGATTAGCATTGAAATACCATCTATCAGCTTTATCCTCTTTGATCCTGATAACTTAAAACGATAATTTATATCATAATAAACACCTCCGGGTTTTAAAAACGGAATGACCATATCCTGAATATCAACAGATGTGGCATTTATAACGATGTCCAGACCTGGTCCATATTGAGAGATTTGTGAAAAAGGGATTTTCTTTGCAGAATATATGTGCAAAATAGATTCAATCTTAGATTCCGTTCTATTGGTAATAAAGATTTCCTTTGGCTTTTTTTGACCTAGGACATAAAGACAGGCACGAACAACACCACCAGCACCAATGATGAGAACCTTTTTATCTTTCAGTTCAATTTTATGTTCTTTCAAAGAATCAGCAAATCCATATACATCTGTGTTATCACCAATTATCTTTTTATCTTTTATAACTACTGTATTGACTGCGCCGATCTTTTTAGCAACTGGTGTAAGTGAATTTACATATTTTATAATCCTCATCTTATATGGATTTGTAATATTAAAGCCCTTAAATCCAAGTTTTATCAATCGATGGAAAACATCTTCAAGGTCATCAGGTGGAATACACAATGGAAAGTAGATACCTTTTATTTTCAATTTTTTGAATGAAAAATTCTGGATCTTGGGCGAGAGCGTATGTTTTAGAGGATAACCGATCACACCTGTAATGAACATCGCCGCACCTCTTTGATAAACTCCTGGATTTTTTCCGGGTCTTTTTTCCCGGGTGACATCTCCACACCAGAACATACATCAACACCATAAGGTTTTAATATTTCAATCATCGTCTTTACATTTTTCTGGTTCAATCCACCACCTACAATTATAGTTCCTTTTATCCCTTTTATTATCTTCCAGTCAAAAATATTGCCACTCCCTTCTCCAGGGTCAAATAGATATGCTGAGACAGAATATCCCGCCATCTCTTTGATGATATCATTTGGATTTGAATCATCATCAATTTTTATCCTCTTGATAATCCGCACACCTTTTATAAGCCTGCAATATTCTGGTGGTTCAGCGCCGTGCAATTGAATTGCATCAATTCCGGTTAAACGGATTATCCTGTTCACCACATCAAGCGGTTCATTCTTAAATACACCAACCGCTGTAATGAATGGTGGTAATTTCTCAATGATATTCTTTGCTGTTTCAGGTTCAATATTTCTTGGTGAAGGGGCAAAGATAAAACCAAGCGCATCTGCACCCAATTTAGATACGATGAGTCCATCCTCAAGATTGGTAATGCCACAGACCTTTATTTTAATACTCATCAAGCCACCTGCATCCCTTTTGAAAAACTTCTTTAAAGCCATCCCTTTTTTCTTTCTTCACAATCTCCATTAGAGTATCCATACCGATTTTCAAATCTTTGTATAAATCACGATTATAAGGATTTAACGATTGGATTTCAAAATAAAGTTCTGGATTTTCCTTTATGACACTACTGGTTGTCTCCATCTGGGCATTGAATGTTGTGCTGGCAATTTTTTTCAAATCTTTAAATTCATAACCACTATCAATAAGACATTTGATAAAGAGAATATTTATAAAATGTGAAAGGCTGAGAACATAAGAAACGAGTCGGTCGTGTTCATCAAATGAAAGATTAATAATCCTGACTGCAGTATTCCTGAAAAGATTGGTTATCATACCATTCGCCTCAGGTGAACCACAATCACAGACACAGACCACCTTATCGCTGAGGGTCCGGCAGGATGGACCAAACATTGGATGGATGGATGTAACCTTAATCTTTTTCTCGATTGCTTTCTTAATCGCCGGAATTATGTGGCTCTTTACACTTGCAATATCACAAACAACCGCACTGCAATTTAATCCCGTGAGGTTTTCAATTATACCGGGAACAATAGTAAGGGGTGTAGAAATGAGCACCAGTGATTTTCCTTTTAATGCAGATTTTAAATTTTTATAGTAACTAAAACCACAGAGCCCGGATCGTTTTATATCATTTATTGCCACCCTGTGCCCTTGATTCTGCAGGAAATAAGCAAACCATCTGCCCATTCCTCCCAGTCCACCAACAATGAGCACATCCTCCTTTTTCCCGGAATATACTGAATAATGCAATCTCTCCTGCTGGATTCGGGATTGCTCAATGATTTTAGTGATTAGCGTCCGTGCAAAATTTACATCAAGACCAATATCTTTCGCATATCTAATTCCATTTTCAATCACACTCTTTTCTACACTCCAATCCTGGAGCGCAATTCCAATTTTTTTCTTTTCTCTGCCGATCGCACCGCTCAATAACATTCGCTTCTGGATCAGACTCAATATCTTCTGGTCAATCTTCTTTATTTTTGCCCTGAGAACTTTCAGTCGCTCCATTTCAATTCCTTTATTTTTTCTGTTATATCATCTGCCTTCAATATAGAAGTGCCCACGAGTATTCCATCAAAACCAGCATCCTTCAGTTTTCTCACATCTTCTCCCTTTTTAATTCCACTCTCACTCACGGTATAATATCGCTCTGGAACCTTTTCTATCAAATTTAGAGAAATATTGATGTCTACCGCAAAATTATTTAGGTTCCGATTATTAATGCCGATTATCTCGGTATCTGTATTTAATGCCTTTTTTAAATCATCAGTTGTATGGACCTCAACGATCACCGCCATACCAAGTTTATGGGAAAGTCGGACAAATTCTTTTAATTGTTCCGGGCTCAATATACAGGCAATGAGTAGTATGGCATCAGCACAAAATCCACAGGATTCATAAATCTGATATTCATCAATGATAAAGTCTTTTCTCAACACCGGCAGGCTTGTGGAACTTTTTACAATTTTTATATCTTCATTTCTTCCGCTGAAGAATTTTTCATTCGTTACAACCGATATGCCATCAGCACCGGATTTCTCGTAGATTAAGGCAAATTTCTCTATATCCAATCCATTTATAATCGTTCCAGTTGATGGTGATGACCTTTTTATTTCAGCGATTAGTGCCATTGACCCTTCTTTAAAAATCTTCTTAAAATCGCGCCTTTCTTCGTTGCCGGTTTTTAACAGATTTTTAATTGGCTTTAAACTCTTTTTTTTGCCTATCTCATTTTTTGTGCTCTCAACTATCACTTTTAGTATGTCCATTCACAAACCTCCTCAATTGTTCAAGTTTATTTAATGCTGCACCAGAAAAGATTGATTCCCGAGCCATTTCCACGCCCTGTTTAATAGTTTCAGCCTTTCCAGCAACATATATTGCTGCACCCGCATTTAACAATACAGTATCTGTTTTGGGTCCTGGTTCCCCCTTTAAAATGGATATAAATGAATCAAGATTATCCCTGTTATTCTTCACCCTTATTCCTTCTATACTACATCTTTTCATCCCAAAATCCTCGGGTGAAATCTCGTATTCAATAATACCCTTATTCTTTATCTCAAGCACATAGGTTCTGGCTGTGGTTGTTATTTCATCAATCCCATCTCCACCATATACGATTAATGCGTGCCGGGCACCGAGATTGATCAATGTCTTTCCGACTTTTTCGAGAAATTCCTTTTTACATACACCAATCACCTGATGTTCAACCAACGCAGGATTACATAATGGTCCAAGGATATTGAAGATTGTTCTGATACCAATCTCTCTTCTTGGTCCAATTGCATTTTTCATTGCCGGGTGGAAGAGCGGAGCAAACAAAAAACCAATCCCTACCTTTTCTATACACTCCTTTACCAGTTTATAATCAATATCAAGTTTAATGCCCAGTGCGGAAAGCAAATCAGCACTTCCACACAGACTTGAGACCGACCTGTTCCCGTGTTTTGCCACAAAACAGCCTGCGCCTGCAGCAATGAATGCTGAGGTCGTTGAAATGTTGAATGTATGCATCCCATCTCCACCAGTGCCACAGGTATCAATGATGGGATCAACCGAACATTTTATTGAAATCATTTTTTCTCTCATTGCCCTGCAGAATCCGGTTATTTCATCAACTGTCTCGCCCTTCATCCTCAATGCGGTCAATAATGAACCGATTTGGGCAGATGTAGTATTTCCATCCATTATCTCCATACATACATCATAGGATTCCTTTTCTGTAAGGGATTCGTTATTTACTACTTTTTTAATTGCATAACCAATTATTTTATTCTCATCATTCATACACCCTCCTTATGTTGAAACAGGATAGATTGCCTGTATGGCAGGCAACCCCCCTCTGTCTGACCAGGGCAAGTATTCCATCCCGGTCACAATCTGCCCTGAGTTTAATCACTTCCTGAAAATTTCCCGATGTCTTTCCCTTAAACCATAATTCCTTCCTGCTCCTTGAAAAATACCACATCTTTCCAGTCTCAAATGTTTTTCTTAATGATTCCTTATTCGAATATGCCAGCATCAATACAAGACCTGATATATCCTGTGTAATTGTTGGTATCAATTCACTTTTCCAGTTAAGTGACTCTATAAATGCATCAACGAGTGAAATTCGTTTTGTATATAATCCCATTCCTAACTGGACATCGATATCCATCTCAGCGAGAATCTTTACCTCGTTCAGCGATGATACCCCACCTGCCACAGTTATTTTTTTATCAGTCTTTTCACGAATTGCCTTTGCCTTCTCAATATCAATGCCCTGCATCATCCCCTCTGTTTCTACAAATGTAAAGAGAAATTCATTTGTGTATGACTCAAATTCCTTTATTACATCAAATAATTCAATATCCGTATGCTCCTGCCATCCACTGACAACAACCCGGTTATTGAATGTATCGAGTGCAATGATGATTCTCTCCTGTCCTATTTCCTTTTTCAGGGCAGTAAGAAATTTGTGGTTGATATTTTTCTTCTCAAATGCCCTGGAACCGATAATAATTTTATTTGCACCAGCAAGAATCAGCTCCTTTGCCTTTTCAATGCTTCTTATACCACCGCCAACACGGCAATCTGCCACCTTGAGCAAATCCTTGATTAAATTCAGATTCTCGCCTTTGCCCATTGCTGCATCAAGGTCAATCACGGCAATCTCATTGTATTTATTGAATTCCTTTGCCCGACTCAGGGCATCATCAAATTCCAGGACCTTATCCCTGCCCTGTTTTAATTGAACAACCTTTCCACCCATTAAGTCTATTGAACCTATTACCATCTTATATCCACTCCTTTTTTCAAAAGAAATTTTTTAATGCCTTTGATTGTGAATTTTTTAAAGTGCAGAACCGATGCCAGTAACACTGCATCAGCCTTTCCATATTTTATCACCTCATAGACCTGGTTCAAATTTCCTGCACCACCTGAGGCAATGACCGGAATCTTTACAACGGAACTCACACGCCTTGTCATTTCAATATCATAACCCATTTCAGTCCCATCCCGGTCAATTGAATTTAACAAAATCTCACCAGCCCCGAGTTTCTCACACTCCTTTGCCCACTCTATCGCATCAATCTTAGAATCAAACCTTCCACCATGGGTATAGCAGTGCCATCTGTTTTTTACTCTTTTGGCATCTATTGAAACAACTATACACTGCGAACCAAAAAGAACCGCACCTTTTTTTATCAAATCTGGATTTTCAATCCCGGCGGTGCATATCGCAACCTTATCCGCACCAGCATTTAACAGACTGCGCATATCTTCTATATCTCTAATGCCACCCCCAACACAAAATGGTATAAAAATATTCTTTGCGATCTTTTTTACTACATCTATCATAGTCTTTCTTCTCTCAACTGATGCGGTCACATCAAGGAAGATCAATTCATCTGCACCCTGTTCATTGTAGTATTTAGCAAATTCTACCGGGTCTCCTGCAATCTTCAAATTTTTGAATCTTATCCCTTTTACAACCCTGCCTTTGTCAACATCAAGGCAGGGGATTATTCTTATCGTTAGCATCTTTCCACCCAGTTTTTTAATAATATCAAACCCATTTTTCCACTCTTTTCAGGATGGAACTGAACACCATAGATATTCTCCCTATTTATGATCGATGGGTATTTTATTCCATAATCCGTCATTCCCAGTATTAATTCCTTTTGGGGTGTATCTACATAATATCCGTGGAGAAAATAGAAAAAGGTCTTTTTCCTGGTATCAAATAGGGCTATGGATTTAAGGATTTCAACACTATTCCAGCCAATCTGCGGAACTTTGTATTTGCGAAATTTTTTTATATTACCCTTAAATATGCCAAATCCTTTTATACCCTTTGATTCTTCGCTCGATTCAAACAACAACTGGAGACCAAGACAGATACCCAAAAATGGGCGACCTTGTTTGAGCCATTCTACAATCTTATCAAAGAGCCCTGTCTGACGCAGTCTTTTGACTGCAAACCCAAATGCACCAACCCCGGGCAGAACGATTCTTTTAACAGATAACATATCTTCGGGCATCTTTATGATACGGCTTTTGATTTTGAGATAATCAAATGCATTCTTTACTGAATGGAGATTGCCAGCACCATAATCAATGATACCTATCATAATACCCCTTTTGTGCTCGGAATGTCTTTTATTTTTTTATTATCTATTCCGCATGCCTGGTTCAATGCCCGGGCAAATGCCTTGAATATCGCCTCAAGTTTGTGGTGGTCAGACCTTCCACATATTAATTGAATATGTAAAGTGCACTGGCATCCATTTGCAAAACCGGCAAAAAAATCCTGTATCACATCGGTCTTCAATTCACCGATTTTATCGCTTCTAAAATTGCCTGAAAATTTCAGAAAGGTCCTGCCTGAAATATCAATCGCAACCATTGCCAGTGCCTCATCCATCGGATGGATAAAAAATCCTGCCCGATTTATCCCCTTTTTTTCACCCAGTGCCTTATTCAATGCCAGACCAAGACAAAGACCTGTATCCTCAACCAGATGGTGCTGGTCAACCTCAATGTCACCGTTAATCCTTGCTACAATATCAAACCTGCTATGCCTGGTCAAAGTCTCAAGCATATGGGTAAAAAAGCCTATGGGTGATTTTATATTACCCGTTCCTCTGCCATCGATTTCTAATTTTATCTTTATATCCGTCTCATTTGTTTTACGCCTTATTTCAGCACTGCGCATTTTGACCTCCAGGTTTTTTAATTATCTGTTTAATCTTTTTTATAAATTCTTCATTCTCTTCAGGCTTGCCTATGGTGACCCGCAAAAATTTCTTCAAATCAGGACCACTAAATCTGCGCACAAGAATACCTTTTTTGTAAAGCCGATGGAAAAAGTCAATTGAAGAATAATTTTTAATCCCGAAGAGTATGAAGTTAGCACGGGATGGTATCGGCATTATTTCAGGGATGCTCTTCAACCGATTGAAAACCTTCTCTCTTTCCATAACGATTTTCCGCACCGTATCAAGGACCAAGCCCTTTTTTGAAAGCAAATATTCTGCCACGACCTGTTGAAATATCCCAATTGAAAATGGAGGTTTCGCCTTAACCATATGTTTTGCAATATCAGGATTGCATAATAAATAACCGAGCCTTACCCCAGCAATTCCAAATGCCTTGGAGAATGTCCTCAGAATCAGAAGATTTTCATATCTATCAAGGAGTCTTTGACAGGTCAAACCGTGAAATTCATAATATGCCTCATCAACGACCACAATACTATTTTTAATTCTTAAAACCTCTTCTATTCCATCAATATCAATTGTCGTGCCTGTAGGATTATTGGGTGTTGCAAAGAATGCAATCTTTGAATTCTTCACACTCCTCAAAAGTTTCTTTATGTCAAAGCTAAAATCGGCAAGCAATGGAACTTTATCAATCTTCAATTGGAGAATCTGGGCAAGATAGGGGTAGATTGCAAATCCCGGTCTTATAACTGTGACACGGTCACCCTTATCACAGGTTGCAAGCATACAGGCAAGTATCAATTCATTTGAACCATTGCCAACAACTATGCCTTCTGCTGGATGTCCTGTATAATCAGCAAGCTGTCTTTTTAAATCCTGAGGATTTTCAACTGGATAGCGATTCCAGGAAATTTTACGGAGTCTATTCAATATCTCACTTTTGTATTCTGCGAGTATATCATAAGGCGATTCATTCTGATTCAATTTTATCCTTGCCTTCTGAGGAACTTCGTAGGCGGGCAATTGGATTACTGAATTTTTGATTCTTATCATACTACAACCTTTCTGAATTCATATTCAAGGATATCAGTGGCACCGAGTTTTTTCAATCGGGGTATGAGTTTCACAACTTCACTCCTCTTCACGGCAATCTTCACAGCGAAACCCTTTTCACCATACAATGGGGCAACGGTTGGTGAACGCATACAGGGCAGGATTTTTACTATTCTGTCAAATTTCTCTCTCGGCACATTCATCTCAAGCATCACCCTTTCCCGGGCATCAAGCACAGATTGAAATAACATTTTCAATTCCTGAATTTTGTTTCTTTTCCAGGGTTCTTTAAGTGTTTGCCTGCCGGCAATGAATCTCGTGGTTGATTCCATAATCACCTTGTATATTTTCAACTTATGTTCCCTCAATGTATTCCCGGTTGCTGTGTTATCAATTATCATATCTGCATCTTCAGGCGGAAAAACTTCAGTCGCTCCATAGGTGCGTAAGAATTTATATCTAAACCCTTCTTTTTTTAAGAAATCTCTGGTTAATCTTTCATATTCAGAGGCAACGATTATCCTTTTCTTACGCAGGGTTGAAATTTCATTGGTTTCAGGGATTGCAGAAACAATCTTTACTGGATCCAATTTCAAATCCATAATCTCAATCACATCAGCATTTGATTCTATGACCCAATCCTTCCCTGTGAAACCCGCATCATGTGAACCTATCTCAACCAAATCCGGTATATTCTGCGGTCTGAGTATCTTAATTTGAAGTTCAGGGTCATTAACCACTGGCCTGTAAACCCTTTCATTAATGTTAATATATATCCCTGCATCATTAAAAAGTCTTATCACGCCCTCAAAGATACTTCCTTTTGGTATGACAATTTTCAATCTTTTCAATTAAACCTCCTTTCACTGGTATAGATTCAAAGACTGATTTTTTTATTTTTTAAATCTTGTGGATTATGTATGTGGTAAAAAAGTCGTTGCACTTCCGGGACCAAAAAAGGATATAGTGACCCTTATTGGGCCCGGAAGTGCCAATACCAGTAATGATGAAAGTGGAATCTTGTGTGGTTGTGGTTAAGTGCAAATAGATCCGATATTGTCCTCATCGGACAATCGGTCTTAAAATCTTTATCCAGATAAATCTTAACCACGATACGAGTATATCCAAAAAAAGAATCCTGTTAAGAGGAAAATGCAAACCGGAATATACTTAATTAAAATCAGGGCAATTTATTTTCACCCATTCCTGGATACTGCTTGACGCCGCGAGAATTTTTATAAATCTATATAATATACGGACAATACCAGTGATAATTGTAATTGACCGAAGGGGCGAAATCTTTTTTAATTACCCGGGTTATAAATTAGATGACGAGATGTTTATCATTGATACCTTTCAAAATTTCAAATCTTGTCTTTTTAAAAAGCAAGGGGTGGCTTTCGCCACCCCTTGCTATAATGTGTCAAGGTTTAATCCGCAATCACTATCTTAACACAGCCTTTTGATGTTGATGTGTTTAACCGTATGAAATAGACCCCGGATTTTAATTTCTCTCCATTATTATCTTTTCCATTCCAGACAAATTTGAAACCATCCTGGGTCCAGATTCCTTTATAAAGTGTATTCACAAGATCACCTGCAACATCATAGACATTGCACTCGACAGATGTATTTCTTTTAATCGAAGATAAAATGTAAACTGTGCCACTTGCTGGATTGGGATATACTGTCAAATAGAAAGCACTATTTAAATCTGTATTTTTTTCACTTTCTTTGACTCCTACACCGTAGAAGCCGGCGACCTTTAAGACCGCCCCAGGGCACGATGTTCAGGTGCCGTACTGGTAAAGTGTTAGCCAGTATGTCCCATCTCTTGGAGCACGCACAACACCTCGGATATTGCAGGAATCTGCAGGGTATAATCTGAAGAAATTGATTACCTGACAGTTCAGAGGATTTAAAGCAAAGACACCTGCACTATCAAGGGTTGAACTGCTGTTAAAAAAAGTGTATGCATTGAGCAAATGTGCTGGATTAGCACCTTGGGCAGGAACATAATCAAGACATCTTGCTCCATACCAGGCACCCTGATAAGGATGGTTCATTTGTCTGATTATACCTCCCATTGTATCTAAGCAGTAGATGTATTGAGTTTGCCCGCCGTTTGTTCTTCTATCAGAAATATAAATCTGACGATTTGTATTATTCCAGGCAAGTCCACAAGGGTAATCTATTGAGGAAACGCTAAAAGAACGTAGGACTGTTCCTGATGTATTTATTTTGTAAACCACCTTGTGCCGTTTATTCAGAACCCAGAAGGTATTGTCATAAGCGCAGTATTTCAAATCCACACAGCCGCTATCATTATTAGGTGCAGGTATTGTGCCATAGCTCGTAACAAAACTATCTGAAGAAGCAATGTAGATGACTTGTGTTGTGTAATTAACATAATAGATACGATTCGTATTCGGGTTATAAGTAATTCCATAGGTTCCCTGAGGATAAACACCCTTTAACCAGTATCTTTCACCAGATGCGAAGGAAGTCGAAGTTGTAATTACAATTAGAACGAGGCTTAAGAAAATTATTTTTTTGACCATAATGCCTCCTTTTACCTATAATGTTATTTTATTCAAATTTACATTGTTGTCAGTGGTTCGATTTAAATCAAAAATAATTTAATTCACCACACAGAATGGCGGATTATTTGATCAAAATAAAAATTCTTACCCGAACACTTGAAATATATATATTCTCGGTATATTACCCACGAAAAAAAATCTAATTTTAATTTGGATAAATCCTTACTTTGATTTAAAATGTCGATAATCAGACAGAAAATCTACTCAGAAAAATCACAGGCACCAGTCCATAGGTCATTATTGAAAACATAACTTCCCCAGTTTCCATTAACAGGAATCACAAAATTCCCTTGCTCACCCTTTATCTGCACCTGAATTGCTTCAGGATTCATTTGGTTATCGCCATCAATTAAGAGGTGATACCGATTCGGATGATTAGTATAATGGTCTTGATACTCACTCACTGCTTCAGAAGCCGATTTGTTTCTCGTCTCATAAGTTTCCGGACTCACTGACCAACCAGCCATATGATAAAAAGTGCAGAAAGGTGCATAAATTCCCTCATCCATGGTTGCGGCACATAACCACCCAACGCTCGCACCGGTTGGTCTTCTAAAAGCGTCGCATATGCTTGGGTCTGCTTCTTCAACAGCAGAGTAGCATGCTGATACAAAAACAAAATCAGGTTAAATACTTACCATTTACTCAAGAAAATATGATTCGACACATATTCCATAGTATATAGGGGGTTGCCCAGGAAAAGGCAGCACTATTCTTACACTCATCAGTTCGGCCACATTTGGATACTGAGCCTGTAAAACAGCCAGCCTTTGCAGTGCCGTATTTTGGTCTTCGTATGCCTCTACCATCAACCACGCAGGGTCGTTTAACTCACCACCATGACTCATAAGTAACACGTAACCGTTGTCGGGAATAAATATGCTGAGAAATTGTTCAATGGAGTTACCGTTTATATATGGATCAGCAATCCTAAAACCATGCAATCTCAATTTCTCTAAATTTAAACCAATTGTATATCTTATTTCTTCATCCTTTCCAGGATAAGTCCAAGTAGCAGGCATCCACATTATACCAGTATAAGAATTGGGAATGTTTGGGGGTACTGCTCCATCCACCAGCGATGTCCAGACTATGAATATTATTATTGCAGCTAAGAAATCCTGCTTCATTTTTCCTCCTCTTTAAATAAAGTTTGCCATTCCTTTTGATTGTAATTGACAATTACCATGTATTTAGTTTCATAGGAAAGAAATTTGGAAGGATGATTTATTTTTTCTTGTTTCGAGAGGTGCTCGTCCTTCAGAACTTTTGCAATTTGTTTAATTTCGCGTCCATAAGCAACAGGCCAGATACCACTTTTATTGACCACTACTAAATCGCCTCTAATAAGATCTTCTTTCATTTTTTTAGAAATATAAGTTGCCCATTCACTTGGTCCAACAGGTCCCCCCATTTTTCTTAAATTTTCAATACTTTGCTCTCTCGCCTCTTCAGACGTCGTTGGGTTACATTTTTTGAATTCCTCAATTTCCTGGAAGGTGTGGTATGAAATGATAAAACCTACTCGTTTCGACTTCGGGAATATTTTGATTGAGCGATTACTCCTTATTTGCACAATATCACACATACCACTATTTTTAAAAATCTTAACCACAGTATCCATTGCTATTTCTAATGTGTTTTCTTTTGTTATTCTTCTATATAGTTCTTGACTATCTAAAATCAATTTTTGCAATTTTTCTTCATAAACACTATCTTGGTTGGCTTTCGTTTCGGCATCCTTCTCAATCATCCCCGGCGTCTTCAATGCCAGATAAACCTGCACATTGTTTATTAATACAATCGTATCTCTTACCTCAATCTTATATGGTGGCTTTATGTAATGCCCGTACGCAATTACATGACCAGTCCAGATGCCATCTTTAGGGGTTATCTGTTTTATCGGCATCCGATAAAGTTTTGCCTCTTCCTCGGAATACTTAAATTCAAAGAACGGCTCCTCTGCCTGTGCCAGTGAAATTAAACACAAGGCAGTAATGGTTAGAATGGTTTTATGGTTAAGTATTGTTTATCTCCTTAAACATTAAAAAAATTGATTCAGACGGATTATTGCGGATTCAAACTGATGCATTATATCCGCCCCCATCCGCCTGCATCTACTTCCATCTCTCTGCATCTGAAAACCCTTTAACTCCTCAATCCTGAAAATTATATAAAAATTACTACAAATCTCAATACCTAAATTATTCTTAAAAATCTTATTGTGATAAAAAGTCAACAGGAATGAGGCTCAATAATCCGAAGCCCACAATAAAATTCCAGAGTATGAATATCAAAGATGTGTTTGGTATTCCAAGTATCGGAATGAAAAGCATTGTTGTAATCAATGCCCCAAAACTCGCACCAAAAAGGTCAGTACCATAAATAATAGCAGCATTCAACTCACCCGCAACCTCTATTGCGAGTGGAAAATACATACCCACAAGAAATCCACTGATGAATAATAAAAAGGCAATTATATAATTTGCAAAGCAGACCCTCGCAAGTGCGAAGAGTAAGATTATTAAAAAATAAGTCCCGATGGCGCATTGAATTGCTGACAACATATGAAGATTCTTTCGGGATGGAACAGGAGATTGGAAGGATTTTATAATTCTAAGTGAAAACAGAGTTCCGGTTGCAAGTCCGAGCATAAATAAACCTATGATGATTCCTATCCAGTTATAGACATATCCATATAGCACCTGGAATAGTATCAAGAGTATTATCTCAGATGATATTCCTGCAGCACCGGTGGTGAATACTGATAGATAAATGACTGTCTTGCGACAGAAAAATAAAAGAACAGGAAGCAAAAACAAGAAAAATAATACAGGCGGGATATTAAAGAATTTTATGAATAATTTTTTCAGCCCTTCTGAAGAAATTCCACCCCATAATAAGGCGTTAAAATAATAACAGACAGGCTTTAAATCAGTATTGATGTATGGCTTTGTTTTTCCAAGTGATTGATTGATATATCCAATCCTTTCTTCTGTTAAACTATAGTCAAAAAAATATTGATTTACATAAAGAAGCGTAAGATTTCTTTCCTGGATATTTTTCTTTAAAATCTCTTTGATTTCCATTTCAACTTCATAATCCATTGCAATATATGTTGCTTTTGAAACAGGGAGTATATAGACACTTTTAAAGACCTGCTTCAGTGTATTATTAATCGAACCCAAAAACTGGCTATAAACAGGGCCGAGGATATCAGGTGTATAATTGACCCTTATGCAGAATATACCATCCTTATTGAGCTTTTTTTTTGATTCCTGGAAAAATTCCAGAGTGTAGTATCTATTCAACTGGGCATTTATCGGGTCAGAAAGATTGATAATTATACAATCAAATTTCTCCTTTGTATTCTTTATGTAGTATCGGCCATCACCTATAATCACATTCAACCTATTATCAGAAATCTGAGAGCCAATATATCTTTTAGAGATTTCAATTATCTTCGGATCGAGTTCCAGATAATTCAGTTTCTTAATTGAAGGATGTTTGAGGATTTCATTTATACCCCCACCCATACCACCGCCGATAAACAAAACACTTTCAGGTTTTTTATGGAGCAATAATGGGTAATGGACTGCCTCTTCTGAAGAATAAATATCCGGATATGCAAAATCAAAGATTCCGTTTAAATAAAAATTTATCTGATCATCAGACCTTGTTAAGGCAATATTCCCGTATTTTGATTCAAAGACACCAATAATATTTTGATGTGGCATCTGGAGTTTTTTTAACTGAAATTCTTTGCGATTTATACCGATAAGCAAAAACAGTGGGAGTATAGATATAATCAAAAAAATCCATTTCTTGATACAGAGGTATCCAGCAAATAACAATAATGATATGATTATAATAAAAATTCCCGAAGGAGGGATAATGGATATTAAAATAAAAGATAATATGATACTACCGAAAAAAGAACCGATGCCTTCAATAAAATATACCTTTTGTGGTTTTAAAATGAAAGAAGCAGCAGGAAACAGGGCACCAAAAATGATACAGGAAGGAGATAGGGTAACGAATGAAATCACTACAATCTTGTAGAAATCAATGAATTCACCAAATGGTATTGAAAGAATTCTGGGCGCACCCCTTATGAATATAAAAGAAAATATCAGGCAGATACATAATAAAAATAGAAGGTATGCATAATTTTTCTCTGAACTATTTCTGAAATTTATCTTTGAATATACAAGACTTCCCAGCCCGGTCAATAAAAGCCACAGGCATAGAACAATACCTGAAATCAATTCATTGCTCGAGAAAAATGCAAGCATTTCGCGGATTATAATTGTCTGGGCAATAACCGCTGCGCTACCAGAGATAAATACTGCAACCTGCATAGAGGAGTATAATTAAATTTTTCCGGTTATCAATATTTTTTTTCTTGACTCTTCATCTTTTCTGCATAAAATAACAGGGTCAAAGGAGGTTTGATGAAAAAGATTTATATCTTTGGCAGACAGACCTGTCCGGTTTGTAAGGATGCCTATGAGAAATTTTGCTATTTTAAAGAGAAAAAAGGGTTTGATGCACCGATTGAATATGTTGATATGGATACGGTTGATGGTATGGCAGAAGGTGCATTTTATGAGGTTTCTGATATTCCCACAATCATCATATTTGAAGATGAAAATGAGGTCGTGCGCTGGGCAAAAAAACCACCGGTGAGTGAGGAATTCTTACCCTATCTGTCAAAATAATTTTATTAATTTGATTTCGTGAGGTAAATCATAAATTTAGGCATAAAAAAGATCAAAAAACTGAGAAATATACTCAAAAAATTTCCGGGTGTTGTAGTTGCCTTCTCAGGTGGTGTTGATTCCACATTTCTTTTAAAAATAGCACTGGATATCCTTAAAGATAATGTTATTGCCGTAACTGCCACATCACCCCTTTATCCTGAGACCGAGTTGAAACTCGCAAAAAGGATTGCCAGACTATTAAATGCCAAACACATAATCATAGACTCAAACGAACTTGAAAATAAATATTTTAGAAATAATCCGCTCAATCGTTGTTTCTATTGCAAGGTTGAGTTGTTTGAAAAATTGAAAAAGATTGCCCAAAAAAAGGGTTATATTGTCATTGAGGCAAGTAATTATTCTGACCTGAATGACTTTAGACCTGGATTAAAGGCAGCAAGGAAACTCGGCATTGTATCACCACTGATAGAAGCAAAATTAGAAAAAGATGAAATCCGATACTTTGCCCGACAATATAAATTGCCAAACTGGAACAAACCTTCAATGGCATGCCTTGCCTCCAGAATTCCTTATGGGATTGAGATAAATAGAAAAATCTTAAAACGGGTTGGAAAAGGAGAGTATTTCTTAAAAAAATTAAAATTTTCCCAGTGCCGGCTCAGAGATCATTTTCCTGTTGCCCGGATTGAAATAATGGAGGATGAAATTGAAAGATTGATTAAAAATAGGAAAAAAATTATTAAATATTTCAAAAGCATTGGATACAAATATATCGCCCTTGATTTAGAAGGTTATAGAACCGGCAGTATGAATTTATGACCCCTTTAAAGAATATCGCAAAGACATTTTTCAAGATTGGACTCATTGGTTTTGGTGGTGGTCCAGGGATGATAGCGATAATAAGGTCTGAATGTGTAAAAAAGAAAAAACTCGTTTGTGATGATGAACTGACGACCGCAGTCGCAATAGGACAGATGTTGCCCGGACCATTTGTGCCCAATTACTGTGAATATATTGGATATTGTCTTGCTGGTTTAAAAGGGGCGGTTGTAGCAGGAATTTTTTTACTACTCCCCTCGTTCATCATTATGCTCATACTTTCTTATTTATATCTTTCTTTTCACACACTACCCGCAATCAACCAGGTATTTAAAGGAATTGGCGCAGTTATGACGGCAATAATCATCTGGGCAGGGATTGATATGGGAAGGTTGATAATCAACAAATTCACCCGGGTTATTGTCTTTGCCTTTGCCTTTATTCTCTTTCTAATTAAATTTGATCCGGTCCTTACGGTCCTCTTTGCTGGAGGCTTGAGTATAATACTTGAACAGATAAAATCACCCAGGATTTTTCTTGCTGTGCCGATTTTTCTATTTGATCTTAGAAAGGCGCTTGAATTGTTCGGTATATTTTTAAAGATTGGAGCAGTGATATTTGGTGGTGGCTATGCTGCAATCCCATTTATTCAAAATGAAGTCTGTCTCTACCGAGACTGGCTTACAACAAGGGAATTTCTTGATGGCTTTGCCCTCGGTCAGATAACACCTGGTCCGGTTGCAATCACTGCCACATTTGTCGGCTTCAAGGTGATGGGAATCTTAGGGGCATTGATTTCTACAATCGGAATCTTCCTTCCATCATTTCTAATGCTCATAATTTTAATAAGGATATACAAAAAAATTGAACACAATTGCTATGTTCAATCATTCTTGAATGGCATAAAATCAGCAGTCGTTGCAATCCTTTTATCTACAGGAATTTTTTTCATTCCTGTAAACTGGTTTAATATCGTCTATGGGATATTCGGACTTCTGTGTCTTTTTATATTACTCTTCGTAAAAAAAATTGATCCGTTTATAATTGTAATTGCTGGCATTATCTTCGGGTTGATAATAGGATAGATTCAAATAGTTCTGGGCTTGACTTTTAGTGCATTTTAACTAAAATATTTCAGGAGGTAAAATGAACATCACCAAAACGATTGATTATCTTAATAATGGCAGAGTTATTTATTTTAGATGGTTGAAAGAATTGAGCTTGATTAAAAAAATTTGGCTTTCTTTATTATTTGCCCTGATTACCGGGATCTTTGCCCAGATTCGGATTCCTCTTGGCTTTACACCGGTTCCGCTAACCGGTCAGGTCTTTGTAGTATTATTGAGTGGTGTTCTTTTAGGTGGATTTTGTGCGGGAATGAGTATGATTTTTTATATAACCCTTGGGGCACTCGGAATTCCCTGGTTTGCAGGATTTCGTGCTGGGATAAATCCCGGACCGACCCTTGGTTATCTACTGGGATTCATCCCGGCCGCAATCTTTGTCGGGCTCTTTGCCCACAGGCATAAAAGACTTTTCTACCAGATTATGATTATGCTCATTGGTTTATTATTGATATACCTTTTTGGTGCATTGAATTTTGCATTTCTGCTTAAAACAGATTTTTTAACAACGATAAAACTCGCTGTCTTACCATTCATACCATTTGATATCATAAAGGCAATACTTGCGGGATTTTTATCACGGGCGATAATTCCTGATGATTGAAGTTTTGATAAAAAATATGTTTAGAATTATTTTTAAAATTTTTCTAACAGGAGTTTTAATTATGGCACAAAACTGCAATGCCGGAGAATACCGCGCATCACCCCATTCTGGTTCCTGGTATCCAGGAAGGGAAAAAGACCTTCAGGAGGTGATAAAGACCTATCTCAAAAATGCCAAGGCAAAGGTCGCTGGTGAGATATATGGTCTGGTTTCACCCCATGCAGGTTATATGTATTCAGGACCATTTGCTGCATTCTCTTATAAACTGCTGGAAAATAAAGAATTTGATGTAGTAATTGTAATAGGACCAAGCCACCGCTATGGATTTTACGGTGTCTCTGTTGATAAAATGGCGGGTAGAAAAACACCCTTAGGCAAAGTAGATTTTGATACAGAACTTGCGGACAAAATAATCAAGCATAATCCAAGGGTGATAAAATATGAACCAATGGCACATATTGAAGAACATTCTGTTGAAATACAAATACCTTTTCTCCAGATGGTCTTAAAAAAATTTAAACTCGTTGAAATCGTTATGGGCTCTCAGGATTATAACACCTGCAATGCACTTGCGGATGCGATTGTAAATGCTACAAAAGGGAAGAAAATTTTAATGATTGCAAGTTCGGACCTGTCCCATTATCATAACCAGGAAACCGCAGAAAAACTTGATAATCTTGTGATAGATGCAATTGAAAAATTTGACCCTGAACTTCTTTATAAAAGACTCGCTTCAGACAGTTGTGAAGCCTGCGGTGGTGCACCGATAATTACAACGATGCTTGTGGCAAAAAGGATGGGCGCAGATAAAGCAAGGGTTTTGATTTATGGAACGAGCGGTGATATTACTGGTGATTATGCCCAGGTCGTCGGCTATCTCTCCGCAGTATTTTTCAAAGGGAATGAAGAAGGTCATAAAAAGGTTGGTATTGACCTTGGATTTACTGAAGAAGAAAAGAGGATATTAAAGGATATTGCAAGGAAGACAGTTGAGGCAGTAGTTAGGGGTAAAAAACCGCCTGAATTCAAGGATGTGCCGGAAAAGTTGAAAGAACCTTACGGTATATTTGTGACGCTCACCAAACATGGAAATTTAAGGGGCTGTATCGGTCATATCATTGCTGATGAGCCTCTTTATAAAATCTGCCAGGAAATGGCAAAGGCTGCAGCACTCAATGACCCGCGGTTCAACCCTGTGAGTGAAAAGGAACTCTCTGATATTGAAATTGAGATTTCAGTTCTCACGCCAATGGAAAAGGTAAAAGATTTCAAAGACATCATCATTGGCAGGGATGGTCTTTATATCCGTCGGGGATACTACAGCGGTCTACTTCTACCACAGGTGGCGACTGATTATGGATGGAATGTTGAAGAATTCCTCGAACAGACCTGTGTGAAGGCAGGACTTCCTGAAGATGCTTATAAATTGAAGGATACAGAAATCTATAAATTTTCTGCCCAGATTTTTTAGTCAGGAGCGATAACATAAAAAAAAGAGCAATAAAAGCGATAAGTGACATCGGGTTCGCAAAATTAGACCTGCACAGAGAATTCAGGAAGGGATTTCCTGAGGTCGTGCTCTGTCAGGGTAAATCTGAAGCACAGATTGTGAAATGTGCGGGCCAAATACTAAAGGGCAATAAAAAAGTTCTTTTGACCAGGGTAAACCCATCCGTTGCCAAATTATTAGATAGTAAGTTTAAATCAGGAAGATATTATCCTGAGGCGAGATTGTATTATATCGGCAAACAGAAGAAAAAATCAGGGCTCGTGATCGTTTTATCTGCTGGCACCGGTGATCTCCCTGTGGCTGAAGAATCTGCAGTTACTGCTGAGATTATGGGAAGCAATGTGAAGAGGATATATGATGTTGGTGTGGCTGGATTGCACAGACTTTTAAATTTCAAAAAACAGATAAAAAAGGCACGGGTGCTTGTCGTGGTTGCAGGAATGGATGGTGTCCTCCCTTCGGTTGTGGCTGGATTATTCTCGGCCCCGGTGATTGCTGTTCCCACAAGCATAGGCTACGGCGCAAATTTCAATGGTGTTGCACCTTTATTGACAATGCTCAACTGCTGTGCACCGGGTGTGGCAGTGGTGAATATTGATAATGGCTTTGGTGCGGGTTATCTTGCCGCAATTATAAATAGTCTATGATTGTCTTTGATAAGGTAACCAAGATTTTCCAGAAGTACTGGGTCGCCCTTGATAATATCTCCTTTGAAATCCAAAAGGGTGAATTTGTATTTATCACCGGACCTACCGGTGCCGGGAAGAGCACAATCCTTAAACTCATATACAAGGATGAAGAACCGACAAAAGGAACGATAAAGGTTCTTGATTATAATCTCCACTTTCTCAAACGGAATAAATTACCTGAATTCCGGCGCAAGATCGGTGTAATTTTTCAGGATTTCAAACTTCTTCAGGACCGAACTGTTGAAGAAAATGTGGCATTTGCCCTTGAAGTAACCGACATTCCACCCCGGGATTTAAAGAAAAAGGTCTTTGATACCTTAACCTATGTAAAACTGAGCCACAAGAAATTTAACTATCCATACCAGTTATCCGGTGGAGAACAACAGAAGATTGCAATTGCCCGGGCACTGGTGCGTGACCCATATATCCTGCTTGCGGATGAACCAACAGGAAATCTCGATTTGAAGAGTTCCCAGGAGGTCCTTGAGATCCTGCTTGATATTAATTATAAGGGAACAACGGTTTTGATGGCAACCCACAATCAATTGCTCGTGCGCAAGGCAAAGAAACGAATCATCCATCTGGAAAATGGTAAGATCGTCTCTGACCGATGAAAAAGGATTGATATGGCATTACGCATTGGAGTAAGAGAAGGATTCAGAACAATCATCCGGAGTCGTTCTTTATTCATTCTTTCTTTACTCGTTGCGGCAATATCTTTTTATTTGCTTTCAATCTTTGGACTGGTAACGCTCAATCTATATAAAATGGCAAATCTCCTCGATGAAAAGATTGAAATCATTGCATTCCTTGAAGAACGGGCAGATATCCAGTGGTTGAAGAATAGTATAAAAAAGATAAATGGTGTCCAAGAAGTCGTTTATGTCTCAGCAGATGCTGCCTTAAAACAACTCCAGGAAGAGGTCTCGGAAACAAAAGAGATTGTTCGTGTATTTGAGGATAATCCATTACCCGCATCGATAAGAATTAAACTCGAGCCGCAGTATCGCAATACAAAAGGGCTTGAAGAGATCAGCAAGAAAGTTTTATTGCTCAAGGGTGTAAAAGACACAATATATGGTGGAGAACTCGTTGAACAACTCAAAAAGATAACGAATATTATGTTATTCTTCGATATTGGCTTATTGATAATCATTACCCTCTCGGTCATATTCGTCATATTCCAGACCATCAAATTGACAATCTTTGCCCATGCTACAGAGATTGAGATAATGAAACTCGTTGGTGCAACTGATACATTTATCACAATCCCATTTGTGTTCCAGGGATTGATTCAGGGTATACTGGGCGGTATCATTGCCTTTATACTTCTTGTAATAACCGTGCGAATTGCATCATCATTTTTCAATATACCATTCTTCCCCAGACCTTTATTCTTTCTGGGAAGTATATTATTCGGTATGGTTTTCGGTATAATAGGCTCAAGTATTGCCTTGAGAAGATTTTTAAAATGAAATTGATTTTGATAGTTCTGTGCTTATTTCTACAGATAAGTCAAAAACAGAAAGAACTCGATGACCTGAAGAAAAAATTGAGTGAGGTAAGACAGGAAATCAAACAACTTGAGAAAGAAAAATCAGGTGCGCTGGCAAGGATTGACAAGATTGATGAGGCAATAAATCTCTCCACAGAATATATTGAAAAACTGACTGCCCAGGAATATGAAGAGAAGATGCGGGTTGCTGAATTGAATCGTGAGATCGCACGGCTTGAATCAAAAATGAAATTTCAAAAAGAGGAATTAAAGGAGAGGTTGGTCCGCCTTTATAAATGGACTCCATTCTACAAACTGGAGATTTTATTTTCATCAAAATCAATACCCGAAATACTATCAACCTCCTATTATCTGCAGATTCTTGCCAAGAATGACAGGAAGTTGTTCTTTGAATTTAAAGATGACTGGACAAAATACCTTGCTGATAAAAAAATGCGTGAGCAACTGATTTCGGTATTAGAAACCAGACGGCAGGAAAAAGAACTGGAACTTGACCAATTAAACAAAGAGCGACAGGAAAAGAGAAAAATCCTTGTTGAGATAGCAAAACAGGAAAATGAGAAAAAAAAGGTGGAGAAGGAACTGAAGAGTGCACAGCGTAAACTTGCAGATTTGATTGCATCACTCAGAAAGAAAAAGGAAAAGGAAGAGGCGAGTGCGAAGAGTTATTTTGAGATGAACAAAGGCAAATTACCCTGGCCCTGCAAAGGTTCGGTGGGCACGAAATTTGGCAAGGTTGTCCATCCCAAGTATAATACGACGACAAAAAATAATGGTATTGATATATTGAGCAACTATGGAGAAAATGTTTATGCAGTTGCCCAGGGCAAGGTTGTATATGCAGGAAAATTTATCGGCTATGGTGATTTGGTTGTGATCGACCATCAAGATGGATTTTATTCGCTTTATGGACACCTTTCAGAGATTCTCGTTAAGGTCGGTGATGAGGTGCCTTCAGGAAGGATTATCGGCAGGGTTGGTGAGAGCGGGTCATTATCAGGTCCAATGCTACATTTTGAATTGAGAAAAGAAGGAAAACCCGTAGATCCATTAGTCTATCTCGAATAAATCACATAGAGATTTTTTAGCCAATTGTATTCATTTTGCACCCCCCCTTGCCTTGGTCGCACTTACAAGATAGGCAGTATGTGTAATTCCCCGTTCTCTTGGACGGACACCCCTTTCCCGGACCAGGATATCCCTTTGAACGACCTCACAGACTTTTATTCTAATAAAATTTGATGCTTGCAGAACTTCTACTGTTTTCTTTACCTGCTCAACATTCGGACTCCAGGCAACTAAATGGTGCCCACCTTTGAGTGCGTCAAATGCCCTGGGCACAATATCCCAGGGTTCAGGCACATCGATAAATATCGCATCAATATTTTTCTGAATAAAACCTTCTATTGCCGCATCCCTGAGAAAATATTCAATCCTGCTTTTATATTTGACCTTCTCTAAATTTTTCTTTGCATTTTCAAGAAATTCTTCGTTCCTTTCATACGAATAGACCACACCATCAGGGGCAACAATCCTGGATAGAAATAATGTCAATGCACCGCTACCTGTGCCGACCTCTATCACCTTTGAACCCGGACCAATAGCAGTCTCAAATAAGAGGTAACCGAGGTCTTTTGGATATACTATCGTCGTCTTTCTTTTTATCTTCAACATTAAATCACTGATTGTGGGTCTAAGGCAATAAAAATTCCTGCCCAGATGTGTCTTTCCCACAAAGCCAAATTCTTTGCTGATGATTTCATCAACCCTGATATCACCGAGATCTGTTGATAACTTCAGTTTAGGAACTACCTGGATTAAAAATTGTCTTTTATCATCAAGATATATCAATACGAGATCACCCTGATTAATAGAATTCTCTTCCATCAATTGAGTATATTGAAAAATATCTTATGGTCAATAGATTAAAATTTTCAAAACTTGACTTTGTCAACTTCTCCATTATACTCAATCAATGAATATATATCTGATTCTCTTCTTCTTTTCAGGTATTTCGGGCTTAATCTATGAAGTGGTCTGGGCAAGATTACTGTTGCTTGCCTTTGGCTCAACAACTGTAGCAAATACCCTTGTGATAACTGCATTTATGTTAGGGCTTGGCCTTGGTGGATTATATTTTGGCAATTATGTTGATCGAAAAGGGTCTCATCATAAAATATTCTCATATCTTCAACTGGGTATTGGTCTTTCTTCTTTTTTATTGCTGTTCTTTCTTCCTCAATTACCAAGATTGTCTAAAGCCATTCTAAATAATATCCACTTAAGCCAGCCTGTTTATTCAGCCCTTATATTCATCATTACCTTTATCATATTATTCATTCCCACATTCTTGATGGGTGGGACATTTCCGGTGATGACAAAACTCTATGTGCCGGATGAAAATAGAATCAAAAATGGAATTGGATTGTTATACGGACTCAATACGTTCGGCGGCGTCATTGGGGCATTATCTGCAGGATTTTTTCTTATTAGAAATTTAGGGCTATCATTAACCCAGTCGATTGCAATTTTTATTAATTTTGCAATTGGCATTTTTATGTTTCTACCACATTCAAAAATACCAGCAGAAAACAGGGATTCCAAGTCTGTTCTCAAGAATTTCAGGGAGACAAAAATAGACAGATTAAAAAAATACCTTCCCTTCATCGCCGGACTCATAGGCTTTGCCAGCCTTGCCTGTGAAATCTTTTGGATGCGTGCATTATCAATATTCTTAACCAATTCTACTTATACCTTCACAATAATTTTAATTATTTTTTTGAGTGGAATTTTTATTGGTAGTATTATATTTGTAAAATTGAAAGAAAAATCAAACCTGATTAATATCTTTGCGACAGTCCAGATTCTCACAGGTTCATATATAGTAACCGGCTGTCTATTTTTAACCAGATTACCTAAATTATTATTGGGAATCCAGGGTATCCTTGAAATCCCATTTTTTAGAATGTTTTTGCCTGCACTCATCCTTTCTGTTGTTGTCGTCTTCATTCCTACTATATTTATGGGTATAAGTTTCCCCCTGGTCTGTTCTCTATATAGTCAGGAGATTAAAGACATTGGCAACAAACTGGGTAATATTTATTTTTCAAATACACTGGGTAGTGCACTCGGTTCTTTATTTACAGGCATCATTTTTATAAACCAGCCTGGTGTCATAAGGGGATTGGTTGCGGCCGGCTTGCTCAATTTAGTGGTCGGTTTTTTTTTCACACTGGATTTGAAAAATAAATTATTGAATATTATAATTTTTATTGGTGCGATAATTATTTCTTTTTATTCATTTCAGAATAAATTCATCCTTCCACCATCTATTTATCATTCGCCCACCAGACAGGACCGTGTTTTATATTATAAAGAAACAAGGGATGGCACCATAATTGTGAGTGAAGACCGCCTTACAGGCATAAGGTCCTGCTATGTAAATAATAGTGCGGTAATTGGCACGACCTATGATGCCATAAAGGTTGTAAAAATGCTTGGGAGCCTTCCTTTTATTTTCAATCCCGATGCAAAAGAAATATTGGTTATAGGTTTTGGAGTTGGTATCACAACTTCAACCATTGCACGCTATAATATAAAGAAAATAGACTGTGTTGAAATTTGCCCGGGCTTGCGCGAGGCAGCAAAATATTTTACACACTTCAACAATTATATCTATAATAATCCAATAATACATTTTATTCCAAATGATGGCAGAAATTTTTTGCTCCTTAGTAATAAGAAATACGATGTCATCTCCTGTGACCCCACACATCCAATCTTGGGTAGTGGTAATCTTTATACTAAGGAATATTTTATGCTATGCAAAGAACATTTATCTCAAGATGGTGTAGTATGCCAGTATCTACCCTTCCATAAATTGAGTCCTGAGGAATTTAAATCACTGATAAAAACCTTTGCTGAAGTCTTTCCCCATACCTCAATCTGGCTCGGTTATTCTCATGGTGTGCTTGTAGGAACAAATATGCCACAGACGATAAAATTTGAGTCGTTGAAAAATCTAAAAGATGAGATGCTCAATGACCCCTATCTTCTTGCAGTCTCTTATCTTCTTGATACAGAAGGGATTAATAATTTCAGCGCAGGAGCAAAAATAAATACTGATAACCATCCACGCTTAGAATTCTTTACCCCATTGAGTCTGAGAAATGAAAACTGGGAACAGAACATAAATGCAGTATTAAGAAACAGAGTTGATGTCAGAAAAACGATTGAAGATATCGAAGATTTAGAAAAACTAAAGCGCTACCTGCAGGGACAAAAGTATTTTATTGAAGGGTTGATATATCAAAACCAGAGGGATAGAAATTCATTAATACAGGCATTCAGAAAGGCACTGGAGATAAATCCGGAAAATAATGAAATAAAATTGTTCCTGCAATCCCGGTGATTCAGTATTGATTTTTATAATGTTTTGCATATAATAAAATTATGTCAGGAATTATCTTTTTTAAAACTAAGGAACTGAATAAAATTAAAGATTTTTATGTAAAAAGGATTGGAATGGAGGTCTGGTTGGAACAGGCAGATTGCGTGATTATGAAACATAATAATCTATTACTCGGTTTCTGTCAGCGCGAAGAAGTGGAAAATCAGGGCATCATCACATTCTTTTATGAAAATACTGACCAGGTCTATGATATGTATAAAAAATTCCGTCTTGAGGCATTAGCCGAGCCAGTAGTAAATGAAAAATATAATATCTATCATTTTTTCATCAAAGACCCTGAAGGCAGATTGGTTGAATTTCAGACTTTTTTGAACCCGGTAAAGATTTAATTCCAAAAGGGGACAGGCACCTTTTTTATTTCCATTTTGCTGGCCTACCTCGCGGTCTAATCGTAGATTCCAATCCTAAATTTTTACAAATTTTAATTTGCCATTCTTCTTCTCCATAGGGAGCCTGACGATTTATGCTATTTCTTAATTTCTCTAAATCATTCAAAGATAACGGTTCATCAACAAATTTAGTCCAGTGAGAAGGGATATCTATCGGGGGATTACTTAAAATTTTATTGGGTATCAAGTTAATTCTTTCTCGATGTGATGACCATTCCCATTCAACTGCTGAATTTACTAATTTTGCCCTCACTGGATTGCCTTCAATGTATCTCAAAACTGTTAATAAATAATTGTTTTCCTGAACAATAAAACTTTTGTATCTTCCCTGCCAGATGTGTCCACTTGTACCATAATGTTTATGATAACGGCGCACATGGGTCGTCATAATTAAATGCATAAAATTACTTAAATTTTCACCTTTCAATGGCATAGCCACTATATGAAAATGATTTGGCATTATACAATAAGCGAATATCTTAATATCAAATTCAATCCATGCTGAAGAAATTAATTCTATGAATATTCGGTAGTCTTGTTCTTTACGAAAAACTATTTGTCCTCCGTTACCACGGTTTAATATATGATAAATCAATCCATCAACTACGCTACGTGCAATCCTGGGCATAGATTTATAATAAAGGTGCCTGTCCCCTTTTTAAGATTGCCTGAGCGATATTTAAGGCAGAATTTTTTTTACCCAGTTTTAAAAGATTCTTTTTCATTTCTGCAATCTTTTCTCGCTGTGAAAGTAGTTCATACATCACCTTCTTTGCATTCTCCTTTGTTATTTTCAAACCGGCATTGTGCTTGATAAAAAATTCTTCGTTTTTATCCTCAAGCCCTGGTATTGAATTGGCAAATAAAAGACATGGACCAGCCTTTGTTGCCTCGGTCGTTGTTATACCACCTGCTTTTGTGATCAAAATATCGCAGACTGCTATCAATTCCTGAATTTTATCAACCATTCCATAGACTTTCAGATTCGCCCTGCCTTTAAGTTTCTTTATCCGTTCCATCGCCTCCTTATTTTCACCGCACAAAACGAGCAGGTCGTAATCAAAGTCAACGATTTCCTGCACAATCTCAAACCATTCTCCACCAAATACCTTACTCCCCATAACCACAACCGAAATCCTTTCTAAGGATAATCCGAATCGTTTTCGTGCTGCATCTCTATCAATCTCACCCTCCAGGGCAATATTTACCGGAATACCAAATGGATAAATCTGTGCTGCCTTTGCCCCATATTTTAATATCTGCCCACTCAAATCTTCATTTGGAATAAAATAGTCATCGATCTCTTTATTAACCCAGTGGGGATGGATATAATAATCAGTTATAACCACGCCTATTCTAAATCCAAAATTATTTTTGTATAATGCAGAATAATATGCCGGAGAAAAATGGGCACATAAGACATAATCGGGTTTGTATTCCTGGATTAAATCAGAAAATCTATAGGCGGTAATTTTATGAAATGCATAGAGGGTCTTATTTCCTCCGGACTTCACCCCCATCCCCTGATAAAAGATCTTCAAAATCCAGGTGGCATTTTTTTGACAGTATTCATAAATGTTTTTATACATAAATCCATAGACCGGAAATACCCATTTAAAGCAATCTTCTAATCTGACCTGTGATTCTGGCGCTAATCTCTCTATCCCCTGTTTAATTGCATTTGCTGCCTTCATATGCCCGACACCGATCGGAACTGCAAGAAGAAGAATTTTCATGAAAAATTATATGGATTTAACCCAAATTTTCAAGGGAGTTTTTTGATTAACCAAACAATAATAGCATCACAATACCAATGACCAGGGTGACGATTGTCAGAGGTAAGCCAAGTTTTAAATATTCAAAAAAACCCACCTTTACCCCTTCTTTTTCGGCTGATTCAAAAACAATAATATTGGCAACCGAACCAATTATGGTGAGATTGCCAGCCAGGGTTGAAGACATAGCAAGCGTAAGCCAGGCAAGTTTAGAATTTGCTAAACCAGCGAAGAAATGAGAAAATAATATAACCGCCGGGACATTGCTTACGATATTGGATAAAACCGTTGAACCAATTGTCAAATTGAGAATTTGTGAAATTTTACCATCTGAAAGATAATTTTTTACATATGCGAAGATCAATAAGGTTATTCCTGATTTCTCCATTCCATGCATCACAATAAATAAACCAGCAAAGAATAAAAGCAACTGCCAGTCTACTTCCTCCAATGCCTTTCTTGGCTTATCTGCACCAGCAAGAATCAGAAAACAGGCAAGGGTGATTGCAACATTCTGCGGGCTATAACCAAGACAGAGAAAGACAAGAAGCAGAACTAACGTAATAAATGATGCTATAAAGAGCCTTTTCTGAATAACAATTTTGTTTTCTTCAAATTTCAGATTTATGCCTTTGCCTGAAAGATCCCTGTGGTAAATCAAACGGATGAGTAAAAAATTAATTAATAATCCTATGATTGAAACCGGGGACAGAATTCTTAAAAATTCCAGGAAATGAATTTTTGAATAGAGACCAATCAGCATATTTTGTGGATTACCGATAATGGTCATTGTGCTACCAATATTTGAAGATGTTGTTAGGGCAATCAGATAAGGAATCGGATTGAGCTGTGCTTTTTTAACAATCCTCAAAACAATCGGTGTAAATAGAAGGCATATTGTATCATTCATAAAAAAACTTGATGCAATCCCAGATGATATTATTAAAAAAAACAATAATTCTGAAGCACTTTTTGCCCTTTTTAATATCCATCTTTCAACCATCTCAAAGAAACCAGATAATTCCATATATGCGATAATAATCATCATACCCAGGATGAATAATATTATATCAAGGTCAATGGCTGCATATGCTTCTTTTACCGAAATGACACCGAAAAAGACCATTGCAACTGCCCCTAAAAGTGCACCCGCAGTTCGATTGATATGAATGCCCGGGATATTCTGGATTCCAATCAATATATATGTGATGATAAATATTATAATTGCAGGACTCATAAAGAAATTCTAACTTTCTGATAAATGTAGTAATAATTCTGCATTTTCATTACAGAGAGTATATATATTTTTTAGAAAAAGTCAATCAGTTGTATCCCTATTGACTATCCAATTTTTTTGTCTATAATTATTATACAATGACAAAAAAATATATAATTGGCCAGAAAAAACAATTAATCAAAGAAGGCATAAAATTTATTGACCTGAAGTATTGCACCCTCATCGGAACACTAAATCACATCACAATTCCGGTTGAACGTTTTGATGAAATAATTAATGAAGGCGTCGGGGTTGACGGCTCAAGCTTACCCGGATACAAAGGTGTGCAGAAAGGTGATATGCTCTTATTCCCTGATATAGAGACGGGATTTATCGACCCCTTCTTTGAAGATAAAACAATTTCATTCTTATGCAGTGTTTATCTGCCGGATAAATTGATTCCTTATGAACGGGATTCAAGAAATATTGCTAAAAAGGCAACGCATTATTTAAAAAAAGTCCTTGATACCCAGGCATTTTTCCAGCCTGAACTTGAATTTTATGTTTTTGAAAAATGTGTATATGGTGAAGGCCCGGGTTATGGTTATTATCGGATTGAATCAAGCGATGAGACAGGGAACACACCGATTTATCCTATAAGGTATAAAGGTGGATATCATATTGGTCCACCAGAAGACCGTTATGCAAATTTCCGCAATGAATTGGTAAAATTGCTCAACCAGTGTGGAATCAGGGCAAAATATCATCACCATGAAGTGGGCTCAAAAGGACAGATGGAGATAGAATTGTTGCTGGAACCACTGGTTAAATCTGCAGATAATCTATTTCTGGCAAAATATCTTTTGAAATCCTTTGTCCGAAATCGGAATATTTTTCTTACATTTATGCCCAAACCATTCATAGGCGAACCCGGGAATGGACTCCATCTCCATCAATATCTGGGTGAAAAAAATAAATCGTTATTTTATGACCCAAAATCCGAAGCAAACTTGAGTGATTTATGTCTGAAATATATTGGTGGCATTCTCCACCACTCACGGGCTCTCTGTGCGTTCACAAATCCAAGCACAAATTCCTATAAAAGATTGATCCCGGGATTTGAAGCACCGATTTATACAGATTTTGCCTTGGGCAGCAGGACCTCTGCAATCCGTGTTCCTGCCTACATAAGAAATAAAAAAGAACTTGATATAGAATATCGTATCCCGGACGCAACAAGCAATCCATATCTAACAATGAGCGCTGTGCTTCTTGCCGGGCTCGATGGAATAGAAAAAAACCTGAAGCCGGATAAAAAAGAAAAACTACCAACAAATTCTTATGAAGCGATAAATGCATTAAAGGAAGACCATAAATTCCTGCTAAAAGGCGATGTATTTAATACTGACCTCATTGAACAATGGATTGAAGTAAAGACAAAGGAATTTGAAGAGGTTCATTTAAGACCACATCCCTATGAGTTTAATCTATATTTAGGTGTATGAAAAAGACAATTAAGATTGGTATTGTTGGCTGTGGTGCCCATGCCCAGATTGCCCATATCCCTATCTTTAAAAAGAATAATGATTGCAATTTAATTGCACTGTGCGATACTGATATTCAAAAGGTTGAACAGCTCGCAAACAAATATAGTATTCCAAAGAGATATAGTGATTTTCAAGAAATGATAGAAGACAAAGAGATAGATGCAATAGTTATCTCTACACCCAATTATCTCCACGCACCGATGACGATCGCAGCCCTGAAATTCGGTAAAGATGTTCTTTGTGAGAATCCGATGGCGATAAATATAAATGAAGCCCAGGAAGTAGTCAGGATTTCAAAAGAGACCAAAAGGCAGGTGGCGGTTGCCCTCACTGGAAGATTCAGACCTGATGTGCAGACATTAAAGAAATTTATTAAAGAGGGCGAACTTGGAGATATTTATTATTTAAAGGCAGGCTGGCTCTTGGGAATGAAAGAATGGGTCCTTTCGGATTGGCGGATGGACCTTTTAAAAAGTGGAGGTGGTGCATTCCTGACCCTTGGCACTCAGATTCTTGCCGTTGCGAGCCATTTTCTTGAAGACAAAGAATTTGATACAATTTTTGGCTCTATACACAAAAAGGAATCTGATGCTGAGGTTGAAGATACTGCACTGTGTATAATCAACTATAAAGATGGCACCTTACTCACGATTGAGGTAGGCTGGTCGCTTTTATTTGATAAGGACTTTCTATATTGTAATGTATTTGGCAGAAAAGGGGGGGCACTGCTCAATCCATTAAAAATACATAAAGAATTGCACAATGAATTGGTGAATGTAACTCCATCAATCCCCGCCAAAAATCTCTATAAGATTGCCTGTGAACTCCAGGCACAATTTTTTATTGATGCAACCAGAAAGGGCACAAAGCCACCCTTTACTGCTGAGGATGGGCTATTGATTGCTCGTGTTACTGATGCCTTTTATGAGTCGGCAAATAAAAATAAAATGGTAAAGATTTAAAAATGTCCGATGAAAAATTTTTTGTTGATTCTACTCTCAGCAATACTTTTATCACTCTCTTTCCATCCACTCGGACTTAATTTTCTCGCCTGGTTTGGACTCGTTCCGCTTTTTTTCGCAGTCTATAAATTCAGTCTTTCAAAAACATTTCTTTATGGTCTGGTCTTTGGTTTTTTATTCTCCCTCTTCTCCCTTTTCTGGATTGTATTCCTCCAGATAGAGACAAATATAAAATTACTAATGGTCTTTGGAATGTTCGTTATGTTCCTCTATATCGGTCTCTATATCGGTGTGGGTTTACTCCTTTCAAAATTACTCGGGCTCTGGTCATTGCCTTTTATATGGGCTGGACTTGAATATCTAAAAGGACTCGGTGAGATCGGTTTTCCCTGGCTTTCACTCGGTTATTCCCAGGCCCGTTATACTTTGATAATCCAGCAGGCTTCTATTTATGGTATTTATGGCATATCGTTCTGGCTGGTCCTTCTCAATGTAGCAATTTTCTATTATCTATTAGACAAAAAGATAAAAGACTTATTGGTCCTAATCATAATTTTCATAATCCCTGTTTTATTCGGTTATATAAGATTACAGGGTAAACCTTTGAAATCCAGAGAGTTCTCGGTTGGCATTGTCCAGCCAAACATTGACCCGAATTTAAAATTTAGCGCCGCAATGCGTGATCAAACATTCGACCGTCTTATAAGACTTTCTGAAATGTGTCAGGAGGAAGATCCAAACCGAAGATTAAATCTCATCGTCTGGCCCGAAACCGCAACCCCGATTTTTATTGTAAACCCGGGAGTTTATCAGGATAAGGTAATTGATTTAGTAGATAGACTTGGTATTCCAATATTGACAGGTTCGCCCTTGTATGACAGGAGAAAACACGAAATTTATAATGGCGCGGTATTGATTGAACCCAAAAAAGGCATAACCCAGGAATATAAAAAACTTCATCTTGTGCCATTTGGTGAGCATATTCCATTTGATAAATATATTCCAATATTAAGAAAGATCGATTTTGGCGAAGGTGATTACGCACCGGGGAATGAATACACAGTCTTTTCTACGGACGATATTAAATTCTCCTGTTTGATCTGTTTTGAATCCATATTTCCTGAACTCTCAAGGGAATTCGTAAAACAGGGTGCAAAACTCCTTGTCAATATTACAAATGATGGCTGGTTTGGTAAAATCTCTGGTCCCCAGCAGCACAATGATATGGCAATCCTGCGCACTGTGGAATGTGGAGTGCCGCTGGTGCGCAGTGCCAATACCGGTATCTCAATGGTTGTTGACCAGTATGGTAGGGTTTTAGATGAAAAAGAACTTTTTAAAGAGGATATCATATCCATTACGTTTTCTTTATATAATATCAAAACTATTTATCTTGTTATCGGTGATTTGTTCTGGATATTATCCCTTCTCTTTGTCCCTTTGATTTCTATCTATAAAATTTTAATCAGAAGATTTGTATAAAAAAGTGCTCCCCTATTCAGGGGAGCACTCAATCTCTTATCCATCGGTATTTATTTCATCATCAGGATTTTGTGCGTAATCTTTTTCTTACCCGCTGTCATTCGGACAAAATAGACACCCGAAGGTAATCTCCTATTGTTTTCATCAATGCCATTCCATCTAATAGAATAAATTCCTTTATCTAATTTCTTTTTTACAAGCGTCTTCACATTCTGTCCTATTGCATTGTAGATTGCGATTTTTAAATCCCCTGATTGTGGAATTCCGTATTGAATAACAATCTCTCGGACAAATGGATTAGGTTCTGCACTTAAGAAATATTCAACCTTTCTATCTTTATTCACCTCAGATATTCCGACATTGAAATCAAGAACAAAATCATCAATCATCCACCAAAATTCATCATTTGCGACATAATGGAATGTGAATCGCACATTATTATAACCAGCAACGATTGGAGTAATATCAACATATTTATAACCAGAATCATCAAGGTTAAAATAAATATGTATGGTCTGCCAGTTTGCTCCACCATCAGTGCTCACCAGAACCCGACCTGAATCCAAATGATCAGTAGTATAGTCATTGTAATAATGCCAGTAACCAAGGGTGTATATTCCGTTTATACTACAATCAAATCTTGATGATACTAACCAATCATTATGGAGATCAACTGGTGACCAGTAAACCTGGGCAGCGGTCCTGGGTGGACCTGCTGAAACAAATCGATGCCAGTCATTATTATCAATTGCTGGTGGAGTTTGAGACCCACCATCAATTATATACCAGCCACAATAAGGAGGTTCGGTGGAGTTAAGCCAGGGTTCATCAAAATTTGCGCTATAAGGAGGTGTGTGGTATTCTGGGCAGACCGTAAACCTGATGGATGTGGTGTCATTTGCAGGATTTTCATCTGTAGCCAATCTCACACCTGTCCAGAGGGTATCTTCATCTGAAACCAGAGGTATGAATCCCTGGATAAATGTATACGTGGCAACCTCACTTATGAATAGATTGCCGGTCCAGGTCTCCCGGGTTGTATCCACACCGCAGGTTGTATAGAAAACAAGTAATGATGTCAAGGTGTTTAAACCAAAGTTTTTAATCTGGATCCTAACTTCTGAAGGATTATTCACGACCACTGGTTTCTTTATGATCATTCCTATCACCCCGGCATCGTTATTAAGGGAAGTAGGTGTTTTTGCGAATATACGCACAGAGTCAATGAACATATTATTACCATATCCACTACGGGCACGGAATCCAACATAGACTTTTCTATTGGCAGAAAAATTACCAATTTCAACATCATGGACATACCAGGTAGCAACTGGATTATACCTGTGGAATGCTGCAACTGGATAATAAGCAGTATCATTATATGAATACTCAATAATAATGGAATCAGCATTTGTGGGATAACCGGGGTCTTTGTACATATAGAATCTTAGTTTCAATTTTTTGTGTTGAGATCCTATGCTAATGATGTGTGTCTGCAATCTTGAAGCAGAACCAGAGGATGCAGAAAACGCTGGATAACCAGCCATTACATAGCCTTCAAGTGGTGAGCAGGTTGGAGATGAACCTGTGGTATATCTTGCCCAGTTGTATGTTCCGGCAAGAACAGTCCGCCACCAGGTATAAGGGCTGCTTATACCAGGAGAGGTTGAAGACACCGTAGGTGGAAACTGGGCAGCATTAAATCCAGAAGCAACCTTTGTGCTCTCTTCATATACCTCAATGTGGAGTTTTGTTGTGTCATTGACAGGATTGATATCACCCGCGAGGTTTGTGAAGACAATTAAAGTATCCAGTCCCAGAAAGTTCATAACAACTGGAATCTTTACCGAATCTATTGCACCACAGGGAAGTGTTCCGGAATAGGTAATAGAACCGTTTATGGGATTATTTTTAAAAGTGAATTAAACCTGAAAAACCGATTTGGGGATTGGAACCTGAATTAAAGATGGTGGCAATGATTGTATCTGGTGAATTAATGATTGATGTAGGATTCGCCATTCTAATATAATAAGTCCCGATATCATTTATCCGATCAACCTGTTGAACCTCAACCAGAGAACCACCACCAGACAGAAAGACCTCCTGATTCAAAGTTCGGAATCGGTTGATGTCACCGATTACGACACCATAATCACTTTGGCTTGCCACTGACTTCTGGAGAGTCATCATCCAGGCAGACCCATTTGGTGCATACCAGAAGATATAAGGGATTGCAGCTGTGCTTGCTCCAACAATAAGGACGAATTCGTTACCCGGGTTATCGGTCAGGATATCGCCGATGGCGATGGTATTATCTGTTGTTCCCCAGGTAGCGGTGAAAACCCAGGCAATTCCTGACCAGAATGCACCGGTCCAGTTCCAGATTGAGACCTGATAACTCGCTCCACCATGGACGATTGCCAGTTCATTACCTGCAAGCAAAGGGTTGATATCACCAATGACCAGATCATTGGCATTGCTGACTCCACTGCTAATTGTTAAAGTATCATAGTTGATTCCATTCCCGTAAACCTGCCAGATTCTTGCTCCCCCGACCACATAAATCTCATTATTAGGAAGGTCGGTCCTTATATCACCTATTGCCACCCCGCGGGCTTCAACTGCACCACTGAGCAAAATTCTTGAGGTATCACAGGATGTTCCATTCCAGAGCACCTTCATAATCGCTGCACTCGGTGATGACTGTGCGATGTTTATATAAAAATCGCGGGTTGCTGGATTATTATCACCGTCACCGAATGTAATGTCGTTTATTGAGGCATTTACCGCAAATGAATCACGGGCAACCCGGTTATTGGTGAATGTGCCATCCCATTCAAACCAGATAAACCTGTAAGGCAAAGCTGAATGTGCAGCAAGGATATCGGTATATTCATCACTATCAACATCACCAACCGCAACTGCATATGCAGTGCTTCCGCTTGTAAAGGAATAAGGCGTCTCGATTCGAAACCCCTGTTTAACGAAGGCAGTCGTCATCGTATCCATAGCAATAACAAGATACCGTGATCCACCGGATTGGACCGTGATAATGCGCAGGGTATATTCAGTGTTTCCTTTAAAATATTTGCCAATAACTACTTTTCGTGTCAGATTCGCAGTTGCACCAGTCCACACCCTGTTTGTATCGTATGGTGGCGATAGTATTCTCATTGATGTCCCTGCATCATTCGCCCGAAGAATCACAATATCCCGGGGCGTTTGATTTTCTTTAGCATAAAGAAAAACCAATGAGACAAAGAATACAAAAGTTCCAATGGTAGATTTTTTAAGCACTTTCATAGCACCTCCCTTGAATTTGCTTAAAATCTTGATATATTATTATACTCAATTTTCAAGTGTAATGTTAATACTGCGATTATCCTTGACTTTTTCATAAAATTGTTTAATATTAGACTATGAAATTACCCAAGGGCAGACCGATACTTGAGAACACTCGATTGGAATTCATTAATCTTGATAATGTATTAACTGCTTCAAAGCGGGAAAGGGCACACCGCATTTCAGGATATATTTCCATCATCTATCCAGAAACAGAAGAATTGATATTCTTAAAACAAGGAGAACCCTTCAATGCGGCAAGGCTGAGCATGAAAGAAAGAACTATAATTCCCATAACCGAAGTCATTGAAAAGGCAAAAAAGGCAACCTCAGGGATTTTATCAGAATATGCAATAGATGAAGTATTGCTCAATATGATTATAACCTCAATCACAAACCAGCCGATAAAAACAGGCATAGATCTAAATAGACTCCAGCCCAAAATTCTCATAGATAAACTGAAAACAACAAAATTTGATGGTTTTATCTGGATAAAGGCGGGGATTGAAGAATCTTATATCGCCTTTAAACAGGGAGAACTTCTGGGGCTATATGCTGCCGGAACAAATGAAAAAATTCAGGATGAAAACATCATTTCCAAGTATCTGACCAAACCGGATATCACAATAGCAATATTTGACCGGATTGAAGTTGGTATGCCGGTTCAGGCAACTCCAGCCCAGGTTGAAATGTTCTGCAAGATTATTGCAGCAATGATGAAGAATTATTCTAAACCACTCGGAAATACAATGGTGCTGAAGACCGTAATAATGGCAAAGTCAACTGCCCAGAAAGAGTATCCATTTATAAGCGAATTTCAAATTGATGCCGATTTTAATATCACTGCCAAACTTGTCATAGAGCCTAAAGTTCTTGCCCGGGGCATTGCGCGCTGGATGGATTTGATCTTTGAATCTTTTTCCACAATCTTAGGAAAAGAAAGTGAGAACATTGCAAAGAAGGTTCTCAATGATTATCGCTTTGCCCTGATGTCTTTGAATTTTTTTGATTATACAAAATTAAAGATTTAATGCCGCTTTATATAGTTGCCACGCCGATAGGGAATCTCGAGGATATAACCATTAGAGCAATAAAGATTCTAAACGAAGTAGATTTCATCGCATGCGAAGATACCCGCCGTTCAAAGAACCTTCTGGAAAAGTATAATATAAAAAAGAAACTCATTTCCTATTATGACCGAATAGAAAAAAAGAGAACACCTGAATTGTTAAAATTATTAAAAGAAGGGAAAAAAATTGCACTCATTTGCAATGCAGGCACACCACTTATATCTGACCCCGGTTATGTTTTAGTAAAAGAAGCTGTCTCAAATAATCTTCCGGTTATTTCAATACCAGGACCTTCAATACCCATAGCTGCACTTGTAGTCTCCGGGTTGGCGATTAACCGATTTATTTTTGAAGGATTTCTACCCAAAAAGAAAGGACCGAGACAGAAAATCCTTGAATCATTGAAGACCGAATCAAGACCCGCAGTAATCTTAGAATCCCCGCACAGAGTCATTAAGACATTAAACGAAATAAAAGAGATTCTTCCCAACAGAAAGGTCGTCCTTGTCCGTGAATTGACAAAATATTATGAAGAGGTTCTGAGGGGGACGGTTGAAGAAATATTGCAATCTCTAAAAACCGACCGTGGAGAATTTACAATAATAGTTGCGGGCAGAAATGAAAAAGATAAAGGCATTATATAAAAAAATCTTTCTTTTACCCCTCGTAAAATTACTCATAAAATTGAATATCACTCCCAATCTAATTACAATATTGAGTTTCATTATTGCTTTGTTTGCTTTTATTGCTTATAAAAATGGTGTATTCTGGCTTGGTGGTATTATTTTGTTTTTCAGCAGTATCCTTGATACATTTGATGGTGAAATTGCACGCCAGACCAATCGGGTAACAAAATTTGGCGGATTTTTAGATTCGACGCTTGACCGTGTGAATGAATTTCTAATATACCTTGGATTGTTCGTTTATTATTATCATCGTATGGATTATGTCCTTTACTGGATTTTATTCGCACTATTTGGTTCATTGATGGTCAGTTATACAAGGGCAAGGGGCGAAGGGATCGGCATATCGCCCCAGGTTGGTTTATTTGAAAGATTTGTTCGATTGTTATTTTTAATAATCGGGTCTTTTTTGGGTCCTGAGATTATGGTATATGTTCTAATTATTATTGCTGCAGGAACATTCATAACTGCACTCCAGCGCATTTTTTATCTTCTGAATAATTCAAAGTCTGTGGATTGATTTTTAATTCAAAATATATGAAAAAAAGGGAACGCGCATTTCTCATTGGGGTGAGTGAAGGGAAGATAAAAAGGTGGGAATTGATACAATCCCTTGAAGAACTTGCCAACCTTGCACGAACCGCAGGGGCTGAAGTAGTTGAAAGTTTTATACAGATAAGGGACAAATTTAGTCCTGCCTTGTTGATCGGAAAAGGTAAGGCGAAAGAATTGGGAAAACTCGCGGCGGATTATAAAATTGACCTTTTGATATTTGATACCGAACTTTCCGGCGTCCAGATAAGAAATATTGAAACTGAAACCAATATAAGGGTGATCGACCGCACAACCCTGATACTTGATATATTTGCCAAGCACGCCCGCACCAGAGAAGCAAAACTACAGGTGGAAATGGCACAACTTGAATATCGCCTGCCCAGACTTACAGGAAAGGGTCTACAACTTTCAAGGCTGGGTGGTGGTATCGGTACAAGGGGCCCTGGTGAGAAAAAATTGGAGGTTGACCGCAGGCGGATCAAGGAAAGGATTGCAGTTTTGAAAAAGGAACTTAAAAAGATGGAACTATCAAAACAGGTTCAGAGAAAACAGCGCCGTGATTTCTATAAAATATGTACCGTTGGATACACGAATGCTGGCAAATCATCATTAGTAAATGCCCTGACCAAAAGTGATTTGCTCACTGCGGACTACCTTTTCTCCACGCTTGATTCTAACACCTCTATTTTATTTCTACCACCTAATCATAAGGTATTATTAAGTGATACAGTTGGTTTCTTAAAAAAACTGCCGCACAGTCTGATTGCATCATTCAGGGCAACACTTGCTGAAGTCCTTGAGGCTGATCTATTGCTTCATATCGTTGATGCAACAGAAGAAGATATTGAATCAAAAATCAGTATAGTGGAAGGTGTTCTAAAAGAAATTGGCGCTGATACCAAACCAAAGGTTATGGTCTTTAATAAACTTGACCGAATCTTTAATGAAGAGATCGTTAGATTGCGTGAAAGATATCCTGATGTATTGTTCGTCTCGGCAAAAGAAGGAACCGGAATTAAAGAATTAAAAGAATATTTAAGGAAATATTTTTTTGGGTAAAATTTCTGTTGACATTCAAAAAATTTTATGTAAAATATTTTGATGCCCAGGAAGGTAGATTTTCTGGTTGTGGGCTCCGGTGTTGCAGGGTTAACCTTCGCAACCAAGAGTGCAAAATACGGCAGTGTTCTAATACTTACAAAAAAACACAAGGCAGAATCCAATACTAATTATGCCCAGGGTGGTATCGCTGGTGTCTTCGGTAAAGATGATTCAATCGAGAGCCACATTGAAGATACTTTAAAAACAGGGGATGGTTTATGCCATCGAGAGGCAGTTGAAATAATGGTAAAAGAAGGTCCTGGATTGATAAAAGAATTATATCAGATGGGGTGTCGTTTCTCTATTGATAATGAGGGCAATTTTGAACTCGGACAGGAAGGTGGCCATTCCCATCGCAGGATTGTCCATGCAAGAGATTATACCGGCCAGGAGATTGAAAGGGTCCTGATTGAAGAGGCAAAAAAATATGATTTTACAATAAGTGAGAATGAAGTGGTTCTTGATTTGATTGTGCAGGATGGTGAATGCCTTGGCATCTATTACTTTGATGTTGATACCCAGCGCGTAGAAACGATATTTGCAAGCGCCACAGTTCTGGCAACCGGTGGTATCGGTCAGGTATATGAACATACGACAAACCCGCCGATTGCTACAGGCGATGGTATTGCAATGGCATTCCGCGCCGGTGCAGAAATTGCGAATATGGAATTTGTCCAATTTCATCCCACCGCAGTATATAATATAAAGATAGATGGCAGGTCATTTTTAATCTCTGAGGCAGTTAGAGGCGAAGGTGGAATCCTGAAAACGAAAGCGGGCAAGCCTTTTATGAAAAAATACCATCCACTCGAAAATCTTGCACCCAGAGATGTGGTCGCCCGTGCCTGTGTTACAGAGATGCTTGAGAACAAAGACCCTTATGTCCTCCTTGATGTAACACATCTCAAACCGGATTATATAAAAAATCGATTTCCCACAATCTATGAAACCTGCCTGCGCTGGGGTATTGATATAACCAGAGAACCGATACCTGTTGTTCCTGCAGCCCATTATCTATGCGGTGGGATAAAAGTAAATACCTGGGGCGAAACATCTATAAAGAGATTATTCGCCCTGGGCGAGTGTGCCTGCACTGGAGTCCACGGCGCAAACCGACTCGCCTCAAATTCTTTGCTTGAGGCACTCGTTTTTGCTACGAGGGCAGCAAAACGCGTTTCCCAGATCAATCCGCTCAGATTAAAAAAGCAGCCGAGATTAAAACCCTCTGTGAGCACCGGACCTGATTTTAAGATTCAGATAAAACAGTTGATGTCACAATATGTAAATGTTATTAGGACCGAAGATGGGCTGAAAAAAGCAAGTGAAGTCCTGAATGAATACGGTAAAAATTTTGAACCGGGTATTCATCTGAAAAACGCCGAATCGCGCAATATGCTTGAAGTTGCAGGATTGATTGTGGAATCCTGTCTAATAAGAAAGGAATCCAGGGGACTCCATTACATTCTGGATTATCCTGAAAAAGATGACGAATTTTTAAGAGACACAGTCATCTGTCGGACACCAAAATGATAAAAACAATAAAAATTTATCTTTAAAAGGAAAGGAGCATGCAATCAGGAGAGATTGAAGTTTTAATGGAGATTGGACAATCATACCTCCTGAATAAGGAGTATGATAAGGCAATAGCAAAATTTACTGAAGCCTTAAAGATAAATCCCCATGACCCGGAATTATATTATTATCTGGGTCTCGCGTATGAACAATCCGGGAGATTAGAACAGGCGAAGATGATGTATCTAAAAGCAGTAGAACTGGACAGGGGCTTTAGCAATGCTGAGATAAGGTTGTCTGAGGTTAATAATAAAATTTCTCAGGAGAAAAAGATGTAGGATTAAATGTTTTTTAACTGCGCTTCTGTGTCTTCACAAAAATAATCAACAGAATCGCCGAGATAAAAGATAAACCAGACCCTATTAAAAGGGCAATATTAAAACCATATCTCTGCCAGAGGTAGCCCATTATCAGATTGGCAGGCAAAAGGGTAATGCCCACGACTGTATAATAGATACCAAAAATTGTTCCTCTGTGTTCAGGAAGTGTGAAATCAGCCACAAGCGCCCTCACATTCCCTTCAGTAAAGCCATAATAAAGACCGTATATCACAAAGATAGGCCAGAGCAGAAGAACCTTATTATTAAATGCAAGGGCAGAATAGGTGATTGTATAGATTAAAAAGCCAAAGACTATCGTCATCTTTCTACCAATACGATCCGAAATAACGCCTGCAGGATAAGACCACAGAAAATAGGATATGTTAAAAACAAGCCAGAGGATTGGGATTAAAGTAACGGAAATGCCTAATTCCTTTGCCCTCAGAATCAGAAATGCATCAGAAGAGTTGCCTAATGTAAATAAAATTATGATGAGAAAAAAAGTTCTCAATTGGGGATTGACTTCTTTAAAAGAAAATTTGAATACCCCTTTTGTCTCCGGGATGATATCCTTTACACCAAAGATAATGAACAAAATCGCGATAAAGCCTGGTATGAATGCAAGGGCAAAGAGTAATCTATAATTTTGTTGGGAAAGGAAAAGTATCATAAAGGCAAATAAAGGACCGAGTATTGCACCCATTGTATCCATTGCCCTGTGGAAACCATAGGTCCTTCCGTAAAATGCCTCTTTTGTAGACTCAGCAATCAATGCATCCCTTGGTGCAGTCCTTATCCCTTTGCCAAAACGGTCTGCGAAGCGAACAATGAGGATGTGCCATCCATGGGTAGCAAGGGCAAGCAATGGCTTTACGATTGCAGAGAGTGTGTATCCGATGAAAATGAATAGTTTCCTCTTTCTCAGACGGTCTGAGATATATCCGGAAAAGGTTTTTAAAATGCTTGCCGTTGATTCAGCAATTGCTTCAACCAGGCCAATAAATACAGGTTGTGCCTTCAAAACCTCTTTTAAAAATATCGGTATTATTGCATAAGACATCTCAGTGGAGAGGTCAGTAAATAGACTGACCAGACCGAGGATGATTACATTACGCGTAAGGAATGAACCTAATCTATTTTCTTTATCCGGCATTTATCTTTTGAGATTTAGTTCGACTGTGTCTACACCGCCTGAGAGTGTTAAATACCAGTATTGTCTTGGCCAGCCTGGATTATCTACACTATCAAGAAGCACAGCAACGATCTGCCCTCCTTGAAAAGACGATGTTCCATAGCAGACACTATCGATTTCAAAAAATCCTGGTAACGAATCGCTTGAATATCCGGTTGTAACCGGCCGGTATCTATAATAACCAGTATTATCAGGATTGATATCCCTTACAAGCAATTTAAGCCCATTTATGCCTCCAAGCGTATCGTATTTTGCCCAGCCATATAGATGGGTAAAATAAAGGTCTTCTTTTCCGGTGCAATCAAAAACGCAAAGACCAATAATTATTAAAAAGATAATCTTTTTCAATTCAACCTCCTATGGCTTTAATTTTATAAAATAAATTTAAAAAGTCAAGTTTGTTGATATAAACACTGGCGATATTGACCACATAATATTTTTGATTATAATACCTTATGAATAATAATAAAAAAATACTTTCCGGAAATGAGGCGGTCGCAAGGGGTGCCTGGGAAGGAGGATGCCATTTTGCTGCTGCATATCCAGGGACACCATCGACCGAAATCTTAGAAAATATCATTAAATATCCAGATATTTATGCTGAATGGTCAGTGAATGAAAAGGCAGCACTTGAAATCTGTGCTGGTGCCTCATTCGTTGGTGCACGGGCAATAACTGCGATGAAACATGTAGGTTTGAATGTTGCTGCAGACCCTATGTTCACCCTTGGTTATACCGGTGTGACTGGTGGACTTGTCATTGTCACCTGTGATGATCCTGGATTGTGGTCATCACAGAATGAGCAGGACAATCGCCATTATGCAAGACATGCAAAGATTCCGATGCTTGAGCCATCTGACTCAAATGAGGCAAAGATATTCGCAAAAATCGCATTTGATATATCCGAAGAATTTGATACGGTCTTTTTTTTGAGACTCACAACCCGTATCTCTCATTCCTCAGGGATTGTAGAAATCGGAGCGCGTAAAGAGGTTCCGATAAAAGGCTATGAAAAAAATATCAAAAAAAGGCTCGTCCTTCCTGCCCATGCACGGGTATTACACCGAGTCGTGGAAGAAAGGTTAAAAAAACTCGCTGACTATTCAGAAAATTTTCCTTATAATAGAATTGAATGGGGTGATAAAAATCTTGGTATAATAAGTTCCGGCATAGCCTATATGTATGCAAGAGAAGTATTTCCTGAGGCAAGTTTTCTTAAACTTTCTTTCACCCATCCCCTGCCAAAGAATTTAATCAAAAAATTTGCCCGGGGTGTGAAGAGAGTGCTCGTTATTGAAGAAGGCGACCCAATACTTGAACAGGAGATAAAGGCAATGGGGATTGATGTTACAGGAAAGGAGAAGATCCCCTTATGTGGAGAACTCGACCCGACCGTGATAAAAAAGAGTTTTAACAAAATGGTCTACAAACCAATCGAATTGAAAGAGATTCCAGACCGACCACCGGTTCTTTGTCCGGGCTGTCCTGAGCGGGGTGTATTCTATGTAATAAACAAATTGAAACTCGTTGCAACCGGTGATATCGGCTGTTATACACTTGGTGCCCTGCCTCCATTAAATGCAATGGATACCTGTATCTGTATGGGTGCTTCAGTAACGAATGCGCATGGAATGGACAAGGCAGGTGGAAAAGAATTAAGCAAAAAACTTGTCGCTGTGATTGGTGATTCTACATTCTTCCATATGGGTATGACAGGACTTGTCAATGCGGTGTATAATAAAGGAAACCTTAATCTTATCATCCTTGATAATTTAACCACCGCAATGACCGGGCATCAGCCCCATCCTGGAACAGGTAAACTTGCCCGCGGTGAAGAAGGCAAAAGGGTTTTACCTGAGGAAGTTGTCCGTGGTTGTGGTGTGGAATTTGTTCGTGTTGTTGACCCAATGAATTTAAAGGAAACCGAACAGGCAATAAAGGATGCCTTAAATTATGAAGGGGTGACCGTCCTCGTCTTCAGAAGTCCTTGCATATTTTTGAAAAAACCAGGCCCATATCTTGTTGTTGATATTGATAAATGTAATGGCTGCAAACTCTGTATGAGACTTGGCTGTCCGGCAATAACCTTAAAAAAGATAGAAACGAAAGATAAACCTGTGGCGTATATTGAGCCGACCCTCTGCAATGGTTGTAATCTATGTATGCAATTATGCAAGCATAATGCAATCTATAAGTCAAAAAAGGAATAAAAATGAAAAAGATTAAAAAGGATAATGGTTCAAAAAATGATAAAATTACAAGTATCATAATCTGTGGTGTTGGTGGTCAGGGGATATTGCTTTCTTCAGATATCCTTTGCACTGCCGCATTTCTTTCAGGATATGATGTGAAAAAAAGCGAGGTTCACGGAATGGCACAGCGCGGTGGAAGTGTAATCACCCATGCAAGATATGGCAAAAAGGTTTATTCACCACTTATAGAAGAAGGAACGGCTGATTTTATCCTCGCATTTGAAAAACTTGAGGCATTGCGTTATGGTTATTTTCTAAAAGAAAAAGGCAGGGTCATTGTCAATGACCTTGAACTACCACCAATGAGTGTTCTTGCCGGCGAAAAGGCATATCCCGAGGATATCATTGATACATTAAAAAGGATTGTGCAAGTGGATATAATCCCTGCCCAGGAAATCACCTTAAAACTGGGAAATGTGCGTGTGGCAAATGTTGTGCTTTTAGGTAGCCTTGCAAAGTATCTTCAATTTCCAAAAGAGGTATGGATTGAGGCAATAAAAGAGAATGTAAAACCCCAGTATCATAATTTGAATATAATGGCGTTTGAGCGCGGAATGGAAGGCAATTAACCAATAAACCTTCCTGATATAGGGACAAACCTTAAATCGCAAATTACAGAATCCGGGCAATAATCAAATCCCATAATCCTTGACTTTGATGTCTTTATGTGTAAAATTATTATATGAAAGGAAGGAAGATGAATAAATCTCTTATCTTTTTGTTGCTTGCATTATCTATCACTGTATTGGGTCAATCCCAGAATTTAGACAGTGTCATCAACAGAACGATTGCCCGTTATCAAAATCTCAACAGTTTCTACATTGAATTCTCCCAGCAATTCTGTGAAAAGACTTCTGGTATGTGTCAGAGTTTCAATGGAACAGTTCAATTCCTGAAACCGAATTATTTCAGAATGGAGATTGAAAATCCAAGGCAGATTTATGTTGGTGATAGTGTATCATTATGGATATATCTGCCTGATAAAAAACGGGCAATAAGGCAGCATCTCGGTGCCCAGATTCCATTCGCTGTAAATCCGGATATTTTCCTGAAAGATTATAACGAAAGATTCAATGCTGAATTAAAAACTGACAAAAACTACGAAATTATCCTGACCCCGAAAGAGGAGACCGAAATATATAAAAAGATAATTGTATTTATTGATCCTCAAAAATACGAGATAAATGGTATCACAATTTATGACGAAACCGAATCTGAAAATAAATTCATCTTCAAAAATATAGAGTTGAATAAAAAAATATCAAAAAAATTATTTGAATTCAAACCACCAAAAGGGACCGAAGTCGTTGAGCAATAGATTTTTAATGGATAATAAATGCTTTGCCTGCGGTTCTGAAAATCCTGCAGGTCTGCACCTTGATATCCGTGAAAGTATAGATGGTGTATATGCAAAGATAAAAATGAGTGCGCTCTTCCAGGGTTATCAAGATATCATCCACGGCGGGATTGTTTCAACGATACTTGACGAAATGGCAGTATGGGCTTCTTTTAAAAAAGGGCATAAGGCAGCGACTGCAGAATTGAATGTACGCATAAAAAAACCAATGCGCGCTGATACAGAATATACTGCCACGGGCAGGGTGGTCAATATTAAACATAAACTCGTGATGGCACAGGCTGAAATTAAAGATTCAAATGCGGAAATCATTGCCTGTGCAGATGTAAAATTGATAAAAATTGAATAGGGTATATTTTGTCTCCCTGGGCTGTCCAAAAAATCTTGTTGATTCAGAAGGGATAATGGGAATCTTGGAAAGGAATGGAATAATAATAAGCACAAATTTAGATTATAGTAATATTGTCATTCTCAATACCTGTGGATTTATAAAACCTGCCCTGAAAGAGACCGAGAATGAGATAAAAAAAATCCTGAAATTGAATAATAAAAAAGTTTATGTATATGGTTGTGCAGTGAATCGTGCCCGGGACTTCTTAATCAAAAAATTCCCCGGGGTCAAAGGATGGTATTTTATAAATGAGAAGAAAAAATTGATCAAAGATATCATCAATAAAGACATCAAGAAAAAGGCAAGATTGCTGACCACCTCGGGCTATGCCTATCTGAAGATTGCTGACGGCTGTTCAAACCATTGTTCATATTGCACAATTCCCTTGATAAAAGGTGAATTTAAAAGTTCAAATTTTGATGATATAGTAAATGAAGCAAAGGCAATGGCAGAACTCGGCATAAAAGAATTAGTCCTCATTGCCCAGGATACTGCTCGATATGGACTGGATCTGTATAATAAAAAAATGATAGTCCCATTGATAAAAAGACTATCCAGAGTAAAAGGCATTGAATGGATAAGATTATTATATACCCACCCAAAATCAATAGACGATGGATTAATATCCGAAATAAAAAACAATCCCAGGGTCTGCAAATACCTTGATATGCCGCTCCAGCATATAAACAATCGCATCCTTGAATTAATGAATCGCCATATTACAAAAGAAGAGATTTTACGATTAATAAAAAAACTCAAAGGAATATCCCTGCGCACAACAGTAATTGCTGGTTTTCCAACAGAAACCGATGAAGAATTTGATGAACTATATGATTTTTTAAAACAGGGGCATTTTGATTGGTTCGGTGTCTTTAAATATTATCGTGAAGAAAATACACCGGCCGCACTTCTGAAACAGCTTCCACCGAGCATGGTTAATAGACGATTTGATAAATTGATAAAACTCCAGCAAAAATTGATAAAAAATAAAAATCAAAAGAGGGTGAATAAATCTTTCAAGATTCTTGTTCATCAAAAGAATAAATATTTTATTGGCCATACTGAATTTTCTGCACCGGATATTGATGGACTGGTAATAATTAAACGGAATGATGTAAAATTAGGAGAATTCCATTTTCTTAAAATTACTAATGCAAAGGGGGTTGACCTCTATGCCTGTTAATCTCCTGTCTATATTCCTTTTTAGTCTCTTCTGTAGTATTGAATTTCCCCTTGAATTCAACGGCAGGGTCTTTCTCGGAAAATACCTTAATAGTGATACGACAAGGTTCAATATGGATGCATCGGCACAGATGAGATGCACAATGGTAAGATACAATAAACTCTCTTTTTATATGGAATATAGAGATGACCTTGATATGGCAGAACAAAAAGGCGGTGTCTCACTCGACCCGAGATATTCACATTATTATGTCACAGGCGGGTTTGAGTATGATTTTTCAAAAATCTTCAGCCATTTCTCATTCATCCATGACTGCGTCCATGATATTGATTATGAGGTGGAAGGGACACCGGTCTTCAACCGGATTTCTATACTGTTTGCCCATAATGGATACCATCCTAAAAATGTAGTATTAACCGATGAAAAATTTCTCTGGGCATTTGTTACAAAACTATATCCCCACTGGAAATACCGCGGCTGGGATGTAAATGCGGGCGCCGATTATCAAATTGATTTTAATATCGACCTTATATACAAATTTTTTGATAAAAAACCATTGGGTGCATTTACTAATTTAAACCTTTTGCTATGCAGGGGAGACATGACATTTTATCACCAGGATTTTATCCGGACGAATTTCTTCTATAAAAATTTCAGCCGCAGAATCGGGTTTGAAATAAAATATAATTTTTATAATAATGACCCAATTAAAAACCCAGGAGGCTTATGGCTACTCTCAGCATTTGTGGAATTTTAATAATAAATCTCTTGGCATTCAATCCTGCAAGTAACACATACGAACTATTCAGTATCGGTTGTCAGCTTGAACTTGAAGGCAAAATTCCAGAGGCAATAAACTATTATCTCAAGGCATTGCAATATGACCCAACCGCAAAAGAGGTCTATCTTTCTCTTGCCAGTGCCTTTTATAGAATCAGGGAATTTGATAAAGGGATAGAATATGCCAGCAAAGGACTTGCATTTGTCCGCGATAGTTCTGAATTTTACGGATTGATTGCTGCAGGATATATTGGTAAAGGTGACCTGAAAAGTGCGGTCAGTATCTATGAGAAGATAAAAATATTGAAACCATCAAACCCAGAAATTGTCCAGACGATTGCCTTACTCTATGAAGGGCTGGGCGATTTAAATTCGGCACTAAAAGCGCTCATTGAATTCCCTGATAGTCTAAAAAATGTTGATATCTACAATCGCTTAGGAACCCTTGCGGGCAAATTACGCAACCATCCTGATGCTATAAAATATTACAGGCAGGCATATAATTATGATACTACAAATGTCCTCGCACTCATTGGTATCGGCACAGGATTTGATATCTTAAATGTAAAGGATTCTGCGATATACTATTATGAACTTGCATTGAAATATTCTGATTCCAATGACCTGTGCAAAAGACTTCTCGATCTCTATGGTGATACAGAACAGTATGAAAAAATAATAAAGACAGCAAGAGAGATACTCAGGGTTGACTATTATGATGCCTATGTCCGCAGGAGTCTGGGTTTTGCATTATACAAATCAGGTCTATTTGATGAAGCATTAAGCGAATTTTTGATAAGTGCCGGACTGAATCCCCGGGATGATTATTCCCGTTTTTATATTGCCCGCATAAACCTTGAGCAGAGAAGATATGATGAGGCAGAAAAAGCAATTGAAGATGCAATTAAAATCAACCCCGATTTTACCGAACTCTGGGTTTATGCCGGATTCATTGCTATGGATAAAAAAGATTATAAAACTGCACGGTATTATTTCACTGAGGCAGCCTATCACAATGCTGATATGTCACAGATTTATTATTTGCTCGGTGCCACCTGTGAACTTGATAGTGCATATACCGATGCCTATTTTTATTACAAAAAATGCTTGAGTTTGAATCAAAAGTCGCTTGCGGGGTTATCAGCCCTTGCCAATATCTGTGACCGCATAGGCAAAAAAGATGAAGCCCTGCGCACATTTGAAATAATTATACAGATTGATTCTACTGATGCCACAGCCCTGAATTATGTTGGTTATACATATGCGGAAAGGGGTGAGAAATTGGATTATGCACTGGAGTTGATTGAAAAGGCTTTGAGTATCGAACCGAATAATGGTTATATAATTGATTCAAGGGGATGGGTCTATTATCAAAAGGGTGATTACAATTCAGCCCTGCTCGATTTAAAAAGGGCGAGTGAACTTGTTGAAGATGCCGTGATATTTGAACATTTGGGTGATGTGTATTTAAAATTGAACGAATTTGAAAAGGCAATCGAAATGTATAATAAGGTTCTTAACCTTGATCCGAAAAACAAAACCGTGAAACATAAATTATCAAATCTGAAAGGAGAATGATGGAGCCATATCGTATAAAGGTTATTGAACCATTGAGAAAGACAACAAGAAATCAAAGAGCAGGGATATTAAAAAAAGCAGGATATAATCTATTTCTCATTCCTGCCCGTTTTGTATATCTTGATTTCATCTCAGATTCAGGAACCGGTGCAATGAGTGCTGAAGCCTGGGCAAGGATGATTGAAGCAGAAGAAGATTTTTCTGGGCAGAAGGCAGGTGAAGATTTTATTAATATTGCCCGGAAGATTACTGGTTTTCCTTTTATCCAGGCAGTTCATCAGGGCAGAACCGCAGAGAATATTCTTTTCAATATCCTTTTCAAAAAAGGGGATAAGATAATTTCTAATACCCATTTTGAAACAACCCGCGCCAACCTTGAGAAAATCGGTTGTAGTGCCATTGATATTCCTGAACTCAAACCACCTTTCTGCGGCAACATAGATATCAATAGACTGGAATCAGCCGTGAAAAAGGATAAAAAAATAAGGGCGGTTGTGTTGACACTCACAAACAACATAAAAGGCGGGCAACCCGTTTCACTTGAGAATATAAAAGAGACGTATAAAATAATCAAAAGAATTGGTGGTCTTTTGATATTTGATGCAAGCCGGTTTGCAGATAATGCCTTTCTCATAAAAAAATACTCAAATTCAAAAAAATCAATATTAAGCATATGTTATGAGATGTTCCGTTATTGTGATATTCTCTATCTTAGCAGTAAAAAAGACGGACTTGTGAATATCGGCGGTTTTATTGGTCTCAGGGATAAAAGAATCTATGAACAGTTGAAAGAAAAGATTATTGAGCAGGAATCATATCCAAGTTCTGGCGGCCTTGCAGCAAGGGATCTCGCTGCGATGGCGGTAGGTCTAAAAGAATCAATCGAAGAAGACTTTCTTAGGTCACATATCGAAAAAATCCATTCCCTTGGCAAATTTTTAAAGATGAACGGGGTAAAGATCTTCGAGCCACTCGGTGGTCATGGGGTTGTAATCATTTTAGAATCGGCTATTCCTTATCCTGCTTATACCCTTGGCGCACGGATCTATCTTGAAACCGGCATAAGGGGTGGTGTTTTTGGAGATGAATTAAGGCTTGCAATTCCAAGAAGGGTATATACGATTGAACACCTCAAATTTACTGGTGAGTCAATCGGTCTCGTTTACAAAAAAGAACCGACATTCAAATTAAAGTTAGCAAATCGACCAAAGACCTTTTTTAATTTCTTCGCCCGTTTCACAGTTGAAAGATAAACTTTTCCTGAACCGATTTGTCTAACTCTTGACAACCTATGGTTTTTATATAAAATCAATATAGGTTGTTCTAAGGGGGTATACTTTGCAGGAACGATTTACTGAAAGGGTCAGAAAGATTTTGCATATTGCCCGTGAAGAGGCAATAAAGTTCAGGCACAATTTCATAGGAACCGAGCACCTCCTTCTCGCTATGATTAAAGAAGGCGAAGGTGTCGGTGCAATGGTATTGATAAACTTAGGTGTAGAATTAGGAGAATTGCTTAAGGCAATTGAAAATTCAATAACCATTGGACCGGGCGGTAAGATCGATGTCACCCTGGGCAATGAAGCAAGGGTATGCCTTAACTATGCAATGGAGGAGGCAAAGAATCTTGGTCATACCTATGTTGGAACCGAACATCTATTATTGGGTATCATAAAGACCGAAGGAAGCATCGGTGCCCAGATTCTTGCATCTATGGGGATTGATTATGAAATAGCAAAGAACGAAATAATCCAGTTATTAAAGCCTGAAGGTGTTGCTGCTGGAAAGACAAAAGGCAAAACCAGGGGCTCTGCACTCGATCTGTTTTCACGGGACCTTACCCAGCTTGCCCGGGAAGGTAAACTTGACCCTATAATTGGAAGGGAAAAAGAGATTGAACGGGTCATACAGATTCTATCAAGGAGGAAAAAGAATAATCCTGTTCTAATTGGTGAAGCGGGTGTTGGTAAGACAGCAATCGTTGAAGGACTTGCCCAGGACATAGTTGCTGGTAACATCCCGGATTCCTTAAAGAACAAAAGAGTTCTTGCCCTTGATATGGCATCAATCGTAGCCGGCACAAAGTATCGCGGCCAGTTTGAAGAAAGACTCAAGGCAGTGATCAATGAAGTTACCAATAACAAAGACATAATACTTTTTATTGATGAATTACACACAATCGTCGGTGCTGGTGCGGCTGAAGGTGCAATAGATGCATCTAATATGCTCAAACCCGCACTTGCCCGGGGTGAACTCCAGTGTATCGGCGCCACAACCCTTGAAGACTATCGCAGATACATTGAAAAGAACGGTGCCCTGGAGAGAAGATTCCAGCCCATTATTGTAAATCCGCCAACAGTCCAGGAAACGATCGGAATATTAAAGGGGTTGAAAGAAAATTACGAAAAGCATCATCAGGTGATATATTCAGATGAAGCGCTTGAGGCAGCAGCATATCTATCAGACCGATATATCATTGATAGATTCCTTCCGGACAAGGCAATCGATGTCATTGATGAAGCGGGTGCAAAAGTAAAATTATCAAAAATAACAAAGGACCCGAAGATAATTGAATTGGAAAACAAACTCCTTGAGATAAAAAAGACAAAAGACAAAATGGTTGCGGATCAGAAATACGAAGAGGCTGCTGAATTGCATAAAGAAGAACAAAAAATTCAGGAACAGATTAAAAAGAGAAAAGAGACACAGAGTGAAAGTTCAAAACCCGTAGTATGTGAAGAAGATATTGCCTTTGTTGTATCACGCTGGACCGGTATACCGGTATCAAAGATTGAAGAAAAAGAATCAAAGCGCCTGCTAAAGATGGAGGAAGAACTGCGTAAGAAGATTGTAGGACAGGATGAGGCAATAAAGGTAATATCCCGTGCAATAAGGCGGAGTCGTTCAGGCGTCAAAGACCCACGCCGACCGATTGGTTCTTTTATCTTCTTAGGCCCAACCGGTGTAGGCAAAACAGAACTGGCTCGCAGACTTGCAGAATTTCTTTTCAATGATATAAACTCCCTCATCACCCTTGATATGTCTGAATATATGGAAAAATTCAATGTATCAAGATTGATCGGTGCACCACCGGGATATGTGGGCTACGAAGAAGGTGGTCAGTTGACTGAAAAAGTGAGGCGCAAACCTTATTCTGTTGTGCTTTTTGATGAAATTGAGAAAGCCCATCCAGATGTATTCAATATTTTGCTCCAGATTCTTGAGGATGGTCAACTCACAGATTCTTTTGGTAGAAAAGTGGATTTTAAAAATACCGTAATAATTATGACCTCCAATATCGGCACCGCTGATATAAAGCGTAGCGATGGTCTTGGATTTGCCAAGGTCGATCCAGATGTGACTTATGATAAGATGAAAGAAAGATTACTGGATGAAGTCAAAAAACTTTTCAATCCAGAATTTCTCAATCGTATTGATGAAATTGTAGTATTCAGACAATTAACAAAAGAAGATATGAAAAAGATTGTGGATATACTCATTGCCGAACTTGAACAGAGATTGGATGATAAGAAGATGGTCCTCGAACTTGACGAATCTGGCAAAGAACTTCTTGTAGAAGAAGGATTTGACCCTCAATATGGTGCAAGGCCCATTAGAAGGACAATAAGAAGATTAATTGAAGATCCGCTTGCCGAAGAGATATTAAAGGGTAATATAAAAGAGGGCAAACATATAAAACTCATTCGGGCAGGTGATAGACTGGAATTCAAGGTTAAATGATTTTATCCATAATCTTCGCCTATACAATTGCCAACATCACGGTTGATGCCCAGTTCACGAATAAAGAACTCATAATCCAGACCAGTGGTTTCAAAATCGGAGAGCAATTTAAAGAGTCAATGATTCCGCAGGCAATAAATAATCTCTATCGCCTGCGGCTTTTTGACCACATTGCCATTGATACGACAATTGTGGCGGATGGAATCTTTATTAAAATAAATGTCGCTGAAGCACCATTTTTAAACGGTGAGCCAAAATTTATCGGAAATAAGAAGATTAAAAAGGGAGACCTGTTAAAAAAAGTCGATTTAAAAAATGGCCAGGTTCTCACAAAGAAAACAATCTTTGATGCACGACTCAAAATTATTGACCTTTATGGGAAAAAGAATTTTTATAATACCACTGTAAAAGATAGCCTTGTTAAGGATACACTAAATAAGGTAAATCTATATTTCGTAATAAATGAAGGCTCGGCATTGAGAATAAGCAAAATAAAAATTGAAGGTAATAAAATTCTTTCCGAAAGTTCAATAAAAAGAAAGATGCAGAATAAAGAAAAGGGATTCCTGCGCAGTGGAAAACTCGATCGCGCAAAGTTGAAAGAAGATATAGAGCGAATAAAGACCTTTTATCGTGAGAATGGATTCCTTGATGTGGTGGTTAACGAACCAGAGGTAAAGGTTTTGGACAATAAGTTGGTCATAATGATAAAAATAGATGAAAATCAGAGATATTATGTGGGTAATATAAAATTCAGTGGCAATATTCTTTTTTCAAATACCGAGATGGAAAAACTATTGAAAATAAAACCCGGAACAATTTTCAATCTAACCAAGGCACAGAACAGCCTGCAAAAATTTTATGAAGTCTATGCGGATGAAGGTTATATCAATTGTTCAATTGCACCAATTGAAACAATTCGTGATAGTTTTGTTGATATTGAATATCAGATAAATGAATCAAAACCAGCGAATATAAATCGCGTTGTTATCGCGGGCAATTACCGAACCAGAGAAAAGGTTATTCGTAGAGAGATTGTAACCCTGCCCGGCACAAGGTTCCGTCGGTCTCAGGTTATAAGGAGTATGAGAGAAGTATTCAATCTTGGATTCTTTGAGGATATTACCCCTGAAACCGGGACCCCGGATGACAGTGGAAACATTGATTTGGTTTATCGGGTCAAAGAAAAAGAAGGTGTTGGGTCAGTGGGTGCTGGAATGGCATATTCAGCCCAGGATAAATTAACAGGATATGTTGAACTTAGCCACCCCAATGTCTTTGGCAGAGGACAGCGTATTTATACCAAATTTGAAATTGGCGGCAGGCTCACCAATGTGCAATTTGGTTTCACCGAACCCTGGCTTTTTGATACAAGAACAACTGCAGGATTTGATATTTATTATACAAATAGATTATGGGATTTTTATACAAAAAGGGATATTGGAAGTGCCGCAAATTTCTCATTTCCATTTTTCCTTGATTATACAAGATTCAATTATACATTCAGGGCTGAAAGAACTCAAATCCTCGATATTGCAAAGGAATATAAACCAACTTCGGGATATGATTTAAGAAAAGATACAATTCCAAGATGGACCCTGGCAAACAACTATGGAATTACAAGGGATACAAGGGATTTCATATTCAATCCTTCAAGTGGTTCATACATTTCATTGCAGAGTGAGATTGCAAAACCCTGGATATTTGCCAATATAGATTATAATTTGTTCACCTTTGAAACGCGTTCATATTTTCCCATTTACTGGAAATTTGTCTTAATGACGAGATTCAGGATCGGAATCGTTACGAGCAAAGATGAGGTTCCATACTACAAAAGATTCTATGCGGGTGGCACGGGCGAGGATGGAGTGCGTGGTTATTCAGACCGTTCCTTATCACCTATGGAAGATGGCAAAAGAATCGGAGGTAATGCTATATTCATAAATAATCTGGAATTAAAATTGAAACTATCCCAGAGTTTTGCAATACTTGCATTTTATGATATGGGAAATGCATTTGCTTCTTACAAGGATTTCAATCTATATGACCTGAAAAGAGGCGCAGGGATAGGGATAAGGGTTGAAATTCCAATGATGGGGGTCCTTGGTTTTGACCTGGGTTATGGTTTTGACCGTGCCCAGCCCGGATTTGAGCCCCATTTCCAGATAAACCCATTTGGAATGTTTTAATTACTGGAGGAATAATGCAAAAGATAAAATTTATTTTGTTTATTGTAATACTACCATTAATTATGTTTGCAAAAGAACAGAAGGTTGGATTTGTTGAATCATCAAAAATTTTCGCACAATATCAGGCGACTTCATCTGCCAATCAAGAATTCAATGAATATATAGGTGCGTGTCGGGATTCTGCAGCGAAATTACAATTGACGGTTCAAAACTTAAAGAATGAATTTGATGCCCAAAAGTTGATGTTGAGTGAAGAAGCCCGTTTGAAAAAACTTGATGAGATTGAAAAATATACCCAGATTTATAATCAATATCTCCAGGATGTTTTTGGACCGGGTGGAAAGATTGAGCAGAAGAATGACGAATTGATGGCACCATTGTTGAAAAAAATAAACGATGCCATTGCCAAGATTGCCCAACAGGAAGGATTTTCAATGGTTATTGATTTATCAGAGGACATCTTTTATGCGTCACCCGAATTAAACATCACAGATTTAGTCATAAATGAACTGAATCGTGAATATGGTATTACAACAACCATTCCCAGCGCAATGAAAAAATACATTGGTATACTGCCTTTCAAAGAAGAAAATAACGAGGCAATCAGTGAAAATCTTGGTATGAGATGCCAGAATGAATTATACACAGTATTGAATAACTATTCCCAGACATATAACATTGTAACCAAAGGCACCATAATGGCTGAATTTACAAAAAGGCAATGGGATTATAAGATGGTTGATGAAAATCAGGCGCTTCAGGTTGCCGGGTTTGCAATGTGTAATTATGTAATTATGGGAAAGGTAAGTAAAACAGGCACAAAGATTGATTATACAATTAGTTTAAGGGATGTAAGTTCAAAGGAAGAAATAGGTAGCCGTTCCAATACTGCCACCGATGATATAAAATTTTCTGAGTCGCTTAAAAATGATTTGATGATTCTGATTGAATCCCTGAAGAAAAAAGAATAATTCCCGATAATTGACTAAAAACTGAATTTGAATATAATCTATTAAATTGGCGGAATCTTTTTAATAGAGCAAAGATTGAGCGATGGTATAAAATGGATTTTTTCCTAAAATGGCGCCCGTAGCTCAACTGGATAGAGCGGCGGACTACGAATCCGCAGGCTACGTGTTCAAGTCACGTCGGGCGCGTCCCAATTTTGCTCAAATCTTTGCTTTGAGTGCAAAATTGAGGACCCCGTAGATTGCGCAGCAATCAGCGGGGTTACATCAAAGAAAAAAATGTTGCGCCTGCACCATTTTATTTGTTAGCAGGCTCGCGGTGAAGTTGAGAAAGGAACATTAGATTTATGCATATTACTGACAAAATCAAATATTTTATGACCGAGGCACTAAAAGAGGCAGAAAAGGCATTTGCCGAAGATGAAGTTCCGATTGGTGCGGTTGCAGTATACAAAAATCAGATCATCGGGCGTGGACATAATAGAACCGAGGCACTTCAGGATCCCACTGCCCATGCTGAGATACTCGCTATCACTGCTGCGGCAAATGCACTCAATACCTGGCGTTTAACAGATGTCGAAATCTATGCAACCATAGAGCCCTGTATAATGTGTGCAGGTGCACTGGTTCTTGCAAGGGTTAAAAAAATCGTCTTCGGTGCAAGGGATGAAAAATTTGGTGGTTGTGGTTCAGTATTTAATATTGTTAATGAAAAGAAATTGAATCATCAGATAGAGATGGTGGGAGGGGTTTTAGAAGCGGATGCAGTTTTATTTATGAAAGAATTTTTTAAAAAGAAGAGAAATAAAAAACTTTTCGACTTTGTTTAGAAAAGTGAGTGAAAAAAGGGAAATCCCCCAATAATCTGGTGGTTTGCTCGATGCGAAATTTTTTCTGGTAGAGCAAACACAAAGATTGAGGGATGATGCGTAAAAACAGGTTAACGAGGGGGATTCTAGGTCTCCAAAAAGTATTGTTTTGTTCAAACTTTTTGGAGATAAGGGGGATACTTCCCCCTTATGGAGAGATGGCCGAGTGGTCTAAGGCGTCCCGCTCGAAACGGGATATCCCGACAAAAATCGGGATCGGGGGTTCAAATCCCTCTCTCTCCGATTACAAACAAATTTAAATGTAACATCAAAATACATCAATCGGGTCAACATCGATCTCTAATTTTACTTTGTTTAATTTAATCTGTCTTAAAAACTTTAATCGCCGGTGGTCAAATTTAATCGGTGCCTTTATTAAGATATATACACGATAATTATTTCTAATTTTATAATAAAATGACTGATTCGGTCCAAAGATTTTTATCCCTTTCATATCCCCAAGTAATCCATAGACTCGCTTTGCCTCATTCCAGAGAATCTCCTCGTTTCTACCTGAAAGCCTTACGAGAATGAGACGGGAAAATGGTGGAAAATTTAATTCTTTACGGAGTTTCATCTCCTGGGCATAGAACTTGGGATAATTCTGCAACTGGCTAAAAAGTATTGAATACTGCTGGGGATGGTATGTTTGAATTAGAACCCTGCCTGGTTTATCACCACGACCGGCGCGTCCTGCAACCTGGGTTAAGATTTGGAATGTCTTTTCTCCACCTCTAAAATCAGGTAGATTCAAAATTGTATCTGCATTGACAATGCCTACAAATGTAACATTGGGAAAATCAATTCCTTTTGTGACGAGCTGGGTTCCAAGGAGTATCTTTGCCCTTTGTTCTCCAAATTTTTTTAATATCTCTTCTGCCTCTCCCTTTTTTTTCACAGTATCGCGGTCCAATCTCAAAATCAAATAATTTCTATCCTCTTCATCATTGTAATTTAAAGATTTTATAATCTTTTTCACAATCTCCTCAATGCGCTGGGTCCCTGCACCACGATAAAGCAGGGTCGCCTTACCACATTTTGGACAATTTTTAAAATAATCGGTTTTATGATCGCAGGTATGACAGGATAGAACTGAAATACTTTCCTTATCAATACCCCGATGATACACCAGTGGTAATTTACAATAAGGACAGCGAACAACATAACCGCAGTTCGGACATATCAAACTCGGTGCGAATCCGCGCCGGTTTAAAAATAGTATCGCCTGTTCGTTCTTTTCTATCACCCCTTTTATCGCAGTCTCAAATTTTTGAGAAATAAACCTGCCTCCTTCCTGTTTCAAATCAACAATCTCCACACTGGGCAGTGGTCGGGAATCAATCCTTTCCTTTAAAACCAATAATTCATATTTTCCAATACCTGCATTGTAATATGAGTCAATCTGGGGTGTTGCACTACCAAGCACAACAACAATATTCTCCATCTTTGCCCTGACAATTGCAACATCACGGGCATTGTATTTCACTACCATCTGATGCTCTTTATAAGAATGGTCGTGCTCCTCATCAACGATGATTATCTTTAAACCCGGAATAGGCAAGAATATTGCACTCCTTGGTCCAATGATGACCTTGTAAACCCCATTTTTTATCGCATACCAGGTCTGCCTCCTTTCCTTTTCGGTAAGTGCAGAATGGATTGCTATAACCTCGTTTCCGAATCGTTCAGTGAAACGTTTCAATAAAAGCGGGGTCATTGATATCTCAGGGACGAGGATGAGTGCCCTGCCACCCTGACTCAAAATTTCAGCAACAACCTTCAAATATACCTCGGTCTTGCCACTACCTGTAATTCCAAAGAGCAAAAAGACCCTGAATGCATTGCGCCGAACCCAATAGAGGATACGATTTATGGCATTGCTCTGTTGATAGGTTGGAGCAGGTTCCATTATCTTTTGAGGCTTCTCATACACCTTTTTAATATATTCGAATCTTTTTAATACCTTTGGTGGAAATGCCTGTTTAAGCACCTCACCAAGATGAGAAACATAATATGAAGATATCCATTTATATAAACCTAATAACTTGGCAGAAATAAAATTTTTCTCCACCAACTTTTGGACTTTTTTTATACCAGGTAATTCCCTTTTTACATTTGTTGCAATTACAATACCATATTTTGAGTCTTTCTTCAATGGCACAAGGACCAGGTCACCAATATGCAAATCCAGGTCTGTCTCATAGGTCAGATAGTCAAATTTTGTATTATGAATGGCAACATCAACAAGCATAAGATTGTTTCCCATTACTTTCATCCTCATTCAATGCGTTTAGAATTTTTTTAATCTCTTCAGGATATTTTATCCAGTAATAACTCCGATCTGTTTTTGTCTCATACCACACAATTTCTAAATTTTTCAACTGCATCTTCCTCCTTTTGCATAAAAGATTATATGTAAATTACAAAAATTTTCAAGAATCCGATTTAAAATAAAAATTTTTCCGCTGAATTTAAACACATTATAATATAATCAATAGACTGCTGAAAAAGGATAAAACAGAATAATTACCGCTATTACTTCACTTTTTTTATCTGCTTTGGATTTATTAAGTAAAGTTTAGGGTAAATTCTCTCTTATACACTGCTTATACAGTGGAGTCTTTACAAAATTTTATTTTTGAATATAATATTTTAATTATGGAAATTGCCATCAGAATTGAGGATTTGCACCGCTCATTCAAGATACATTTCTGGGAAAAGAAGAAAGAGATATTAAAGGGGATATCGTTTGAGGTCTATAAGGGTGAAGTCTTTGGTTTTCTTGGTCCAAATGGCGCAGGTAAGACGACCACGATAAAGTCCATCACGGATTTGATTAAGCCGGACAAAGGAAGGATTGAAATTTTTGGCTATCCACCAAACACGCTTGAGGCAAAGAAAAGAATCGGATTTTTGCCTGAATCACCATTTTTTTATGAACATCTCAGCGGTTATGAATTCTTAAAGGTCCATTCAATGTTATGCAATAAAAAGACTGATAAGGATATGCTTCTAAAAATCATTGATAAAGTTGGGTTAAAAAAGGCAGCAGACCTTCCTTTAAGAAAGTATTCAAAGGGAATGCTCCAGCGCATCGGCATTGCCCAGACACTAGTCGGAGACCCGGATCTGCTCATTCTCGATGAACCCCTAACCGGACTTGACCCTATTGGCAGAAAGGAGATAAAGGATTTAATAATAGAATTGAAAAAAAATGGAAAGACCATCTTTTTCTCTTCCCATATCCTGCCCGATGCTGAGGCGGTCTGTGATAGAATCGGCATCATCATTGATGGAAAGATAATGAAAGTGGGTGGGCTTGATGAACTCTTAAAGAATGGGACAAAGACCGATGAAATCTCCCTTGAAGAATGGTTCTTCAACCAGGTAAGAGGGAGTCAGAAATGAATCGTATCCTTGCGATATTGGAAAATACATTCAAGGAGGCATTGAGGCAAAGGATTATGCTCCTACTATTGATATTCAGTATCCTCCTCATCATCGTCTCAATTTTCCTTGAGCCATTTGCCTTAGGTGAATCACCAAAATTATTAAGGGACTTCGGACTTGCAGTCGCATCAATCTTTGGGGTCCTTGTCGTCATTATTATCGGCTCAACCCTTATCCATAAGGATATTGAAAAACGGACGATATATACGGTCATTGCCAAGCCAGTGAGGCGGAGTGAGATTATACTGGGTAAATTCCTTGGTTTATTTTTACTTATTGCGACATTAGAATGTGCAATGGCGGTCATTCACCAGATTGTCTTATTTATCTATGAAGGCAAGTTTGATTTTCTGATACTATTAAATCTCCCTTTTTCATTGATTGAGATAATGGTGCTATTAGGAATTTTGCTCCTCTTCTCTTCTTTTTCTTCAGCCACATTGTCCTCAATAATGGGTGTGATATTTTATGTGATTGGACATGCGAGCCCTGATTTGAAACTTTTTGCGGATGTGACAAAGGTGCCGGCATTGAAATATCTTGCCTATGGGTTCTATTATATTCTGCCCAATCTGGAAAATTTCAATCTCCGTCTGGAACTCGTCCACAAATTGTCAATTTATCCTGACCAGTTGATCTTCTCGGTCTGCTATGGGTTTATATATACGATTTTTTTGCTCTATATGTCAGTTCTTATCTTTGAAAATAGAGAGTTTAAATAAGAGAAAATTGAAAGCTAACGAGATGCTGAAACAAGTTCAGCATGAAAAAAAGGACTGTCTACCTGAACTCGTTTCAGGATCTTATGATTAAAAGATTCCTATGATAAAAAAATTTCTTTTTATAATCCTTCTCCTTCTTCTTGTTGCTAATCTTTCCTACCGCATTGACCTTAAAAAGACACTCCATGAACTCATTGGTGAACTTATGTATTTTCCATCGGGTTTTGCAGTCCGTGCATTATCATTAGGATTTTATGTCCCTCTCGCGGATATGGTCTGGCTCAGGTTCATCCAGTATTACGGAGAACATAGAATGACCGATGCAAGATTTGACCTGATGTATCACATCCTGGATATTCTAACCACCCTTGACCCATACTTTGTCCACGCTTATACACTTGGTGCACTTATGCTCACCCATGATGCAAACAGACCTGACCAGGCAATGAAACTTTTAAAAAAGGGGATGCGCGCTGATTATAATGAATGGAGGACTCCTTTTATCTACGGGTTTATCAATTATGTTTTTTTGCGTGATTATAAAACTGCATTAGCATATCTGCGGATATCAAGCCAGAAACCAAATGCCACTGATATGCCCAAGAGATGGGCTGGTTATATTGCATTAAAAAGGATTGGTGATTTAAAGGTTGCCCTTGCCCTATGGCTTGATTTGTATAAGCATGCAAAAAACCCAGAGGAGAAAAAGATTGCAGAGATTTATATTAACGAAACAAAGATGGAGATGGATATTGAATTCTTAAATAAAAAGATTGATGAGTTTACCCATAAGATGGGCAGGCAACCAATTAATTTAAATGAACTTGTGGTATACAAATTTATTGATTCAATCCCTTCTGAACCACACGGTGAGAAGTATTATCTTAAGGGTAATAAGGCATCGTCAACCTGGAAGAAGAAAAAATAACCAATCACCGCGTACCTGCAGAGGTTAAAACTATAAGCAGGGGTCCTTTTTTACCCATTCCTGTGATACGATAGAAAATCGCAGGTCCATCACCAGTTTCATGCCAGGGATTTCCAGAGATAGGGTCATCACCCAATGTATTACTTGCCTCATAACCGATAACACCAGGAGGGTCGCCTGTGGATACACGCTGGTTTTGTAATGCCGGTGAATTTGGTGAAAATGGATTCCTGACATTATCCGGAAGGATGGAATTTGGACCATAAGGCGGACTCATAGATTCAGCAACTCTCATATTCCCCTCAGGTCCCTGGATATTCGGATTCACAGTTGAAATTATAGTCTCTAAGTCCCCTGGATAAACACCACCTGAACGAATATTGAAGTCCTCTAAGGTCACATGGAGTGTATGCATATTCTCTTTCGTGGAAGACTCTTTTGCCCTTGTCTGCATTGTAACATAATTAGGAATTGCCACTGCAGTAAGTATGCCCACGATAACAACAACGACCATCAACTCAATCAATGTAAACCCCTTATTCTTCATAAACACCCCCTTTTTTATAAATTCTTTATATAAATTGTATCGCCATTTATTATATCTTCTTCGGAAATTTTTAAAAGGATTGAATTATTATTTATTAAGACTTTATAACCTTCAGTATCACCTGTTGGATATGGAACTGTGACCTCAAAATTTCCTTTTTCATCTGTATTTAATGAATCAAAATAATTAAAACTTATATTGGGCAATCGCACCTCATAATTTATTTTTACCGCAAGATTGGGTTTTGTCCTTCCTTTTAAAACAGCACCTTTTACATATTCAAAGATGCGGACATTTCCAGAAAAGAATCTCAGCCGAAAATGGCGATAAGGTTCAAAAAAGTTGTTTTCATAATAGAATCCAGTTCCAAGGCACATACCCAACCTGTATGTAGTCGTAGATACACCATTAAGATTCGGTTCCATAATGGTTATTGGTTTACCAGTTTTGTCTTTTGTATAATATAAATTTAAAAAATATTGGGGCTTAAGATCTAAATACTTAGATGTATTGTATATAATTCGCATAACACCACTTATGTATACATAGGGACAATTAAAATCTTTAAGCAAAGTAATGGCATCATGTTCTGAACGTGTGAGAAAAAAATGATTAACTTTGTGAAAATTGGGAACATCGTTACCAAAATTAGAGGCACTTACTGGTTTCTGCCCCATATATATGATATAATGACCATTATCCCAGAAACACATAATTCCATATTTAGGCTTCTCCTTTGGTTTCAAAACACTGCCTGCGCTTAGCAATGAATCATTAATATACCGACAGGCATTTATTTCATCGAAACTTGGAAAGGGATCTGCTCTTTTGTAACTTGAAAAATCAATGGTCACAAAACTTAGAATGAATGCTGTTGTGCCTGCGATTAATCCTATTCTATTTCTAAATAAATAATAGATTTTAAGCAATAAAACCGAAGTTAGCATACTTAAAAATGGCACAAACCAGATTCCATAACGCCTGCCGGTAAAAGAAAGTAAACCAGTGAACAGACAAAAAACTACAAAGCATATGAATGATTTTTCTCTATTTTTCTTTTCTATAAATAATAATATTAGAATAAAGGGCCAAACATAATAGATAGGACCAATTGTTCTTTTAACTGTAAGATTGTCAAAATAACCGCTTTGAATTATCAATGGTTGAAATTCAAGTATTGTCTTTAGCCAGGGGTCATTTTTCAATATGAAAAAAATTCCATTTAAGAAAGATTGGGAATGGAACAAAAGCAGTATCAATATTACAAACGAAAATATAAACGGTATGGCAAAAATCTTTCTCCGTTTTAAAAAGTAACCGATCAATAGTATAAAACTTGCAATCAACAAGAGTGAAATATGCAAAAGAGAAAGTCCCCGATGACTGAATGGACTATCAACATAATGGGTATTAATGCTGAATGGAAGTATTATGAGTAATCCTATAAGGAATGATATAAAACTGTCAAAATCTTTGTAAATGAACAGAATTAGAAAGGTTATACCAATGAATAGGATAGCACCCTGCCAGAGCAATAATGAAATCCCGAATGATAATCCTAATAATATCCATTTGTGAACTTCCTTAAGATCTTTTTTAGTAAGCACAAAGAAAATGAGTAATAGTCCAAACTCTTCTGCAATGTGATGGTCAAAGGATCCAAGTCGCGCGTAAAATGAAGTGACTGGTAGGCAGGCGGTAATGAATGCTGATAATAGTCCATATTCAGGACCAAATAAATTTTTTGCAACTTTGTATGTAAGCAAAACAACAAGAACACCCCACAATATGGGCATAACTGCGCATACCCATTCAATCTGAGTGTTATTTGGATGCCCCAAAAATAAAACATAAGATATAAAAGATGCAATGAAATCAAAAAGCGGTGGCCAAATACAATAACCACCTGTGGGATATGATATATAATAATCAAAAGCTGGTAAATTGGGGAAATTATTTACAGTTATTAAAACACGACGGGCATGATAAAATGGGTCAGGTGTAAAAAAAAGCGTATGCCCGGCATTTTTAATATCCAGATAACCAGGAATAAACCACAATCCACATCCAATTATGATTATCAAAAATAAAATAATTTTTTCAGTGGATAAGCACCTCATCAATAAACCATCCTTTCTCAGTTAGACGAAGCCTGTCTCCAGTCTTGAAATATTTAAAACAACTGTCTTGCGATGAATAGAACCTAACCACATAATATATTTCACAGGTTGTCTTATTAATCATCTTTTTTGAAATTATGGAATCAACACGCAGGGATTCTATCCTCTCTGGTATGGGATATATCAAGGATGAATCATAATATTCTTCCTTATGGGCTTTGAAACAACGGAGTGCATTCCTGTAGTCTCGGACATTAAGATAAGTCCAGTATCTGTAGATGGTGCTTTCTGGAGGTGCACCAGATTGTGCAGATAGTTCTTCTTTTTTACAATTAAGGGAAATAACAATTAAAAATCCTATAAAAATATTCTTGATCATCGTTATTTAAATAAAAAAGGCTGACAGAAAGTTTAAATTTCTGCCAGCCTTATGATAATAAAATATCTTACTTTGCCACACCAGGCGTCAGTGTAAGTGGTAGCACACCTTTCGCTCCAACACCATAGATACGGTAAGAAGGCGCAGCATTACCAACTACCATGGTATCTGCATAGAATGAACATCCTACATTGGCTGGTGAAAAGGTCGGTATACCATCATCCACTGCGTTGTTAGAAGGATAGAATGGATTTCTCACATTGTCGGGCAGAATTGAGTTATTTCCATAAGGTGGTAGCTTAGCCTGAGCTACACACATATTTGCATCCGGACCAGTGGTAGGATATGCAGTATTTATCTGACTTACCGTTGTATTCAGATCGGCAGGATATGCATCTGCACCCCTTGTATTAAGGTCTTCTACCGAAGTCTGGAGAGTATGCATATTGTTCTTCAGGGATGATTCTTTTGCCCTCTGTTGCATCGCCATAAAGTTTGGAATTGCGATCGCAGCCAGAATACCGATAATGACGACCACGACCATCAATTCAATCAGGGTAAAACCCTTTCTCATTGTTACCTCCTTGTTTGCCCTGCATAGCAGGACACGCATAATCCGCAAAAAGACCGCGGATTATGTGGATGGTTAATGGTTATTTAACCCGCATCGTGCCCCGGAACAGGAATGGTTGCATAGCAACCCGATATGTAACCTCACTCTAATCCTCTTCAATTTCAGAAGAGGGAAGAATCGGTATATGGACTTTAGGGCACTGATATCAATATTGCCAGATCGCATTATCACTTCGTTTGCAGTATCGCTTCGCTCGTGTAAATCGTTATCGTAAAGCCCAGTTTTAATTTTTGACACCAAAAGGCGTCTTTATACTTCTATCCCCAAGATAGTCAATTATAACTATCTTAAGGGAATTGTCAATAGCCTTGTCAAAGACCGTATGGCTCATTTTATCCCAAGCCATTATTATAATATGCAAAAATCGTGCCTGCCTGCCAATAAAAAAGGCTTGTTATTTCATAGGTTTTTTATTGCCCGACTGTCTCATTTTAGTTTCCCTGTCTCATTTTGCGACACTTAAGTCTCGTTTGGATATCTTTTCAACTTCTACTTCTTTACCTTCTTTCCTTCCTTCTTTTCCGCACCCTTCAATTTCCTATATAATGTTGCCCTGCTTATTCCCAATCTCTTGGCAGCCTCTATGATATTTCCATTACATTCCTTCAATGCCCTCTTTATCTCGTTATCTTCGAGTTTCCTCAATGGTTCAATCTGTTCCCCTGGCAGATTTATATGTTCTGGTTTAATATAATAGGTATCAGCAAGGACTGCTGCCCGCTCTATTATATGTTTCAATTCCCGCACATTTCCAGGCCAGGAATAATTCTGCAAAACCTCAATCGTTGACTTCATCAATCTTTTCTCACCAAGATTCTCGTGCTCACAAATGGATTTTAAAAAATATTCAGCAAGCAGAGGAATATCTTCTTTTCTCTGACGTAATGGTGGCAGGGTAATGGGTATGACATTCAATCGATAATAAAGATCCTCGCGAAATCTCTTTTGTTTCACCTCTTCATAAAGGTCCTTATTCGTTGCAGCTATGAGACGGACATCAACCTTTATTGGCTTTGTTGAACCCAATGGCACAATCTCCCTCTCTTCGAGAAGTCTTAATATCTTCATCTGGATAGAACTCGGTGCATCGCCGATTTCATCAAGAAAGAAACTACCTTTATTTGCCGCAAGGAATAATCCATCTTTATCATTCGTTGCACCGGTGAATGCACCTTTTTTATAACCGAACAGCTCACTCTCAAGGAGTGTCTCAGGAAGCGCTGCACAGGATATCGTAATAAAATTATAACCTGCCCTTTTTGACCTGTGGTGAATCTCACGGGCGATCAATTCCTTACCTGTTCCGGATTCTCCAAGTATCAAAACCGTTGTATCGGTCTGGGCAATCTTATCAACGAGATTTAATATATTCTTCATCACCTTACTTTCACCAACAATCTCAATCGGCTTTTCTTTTTCTTTCCTTAAATTTGCCCTTATACGATTGAGGATCTCATCAATGCCAAATGGTTTTAAGATATAATCGCTTGCCCTATCCCTGAGTGCATTTATAACTGACTCCATTGAGCCATAGGCAGTGATGAATATAACAGGAAGGGTTGGATACATTGACCTCACATTCTTTAAAAACTGGAAACCATCCATTCCCGGCATCCTTATATCACTAATTACACAATCAAATTTTTCTAATTTTAGTTGGTTTATTGCATTCCTTGGTTCGGCAGTTGCATATACATCATAACCATTCTCCTGCAATGCAAAAGAAAGCCATTTTAAAAGGCTCTCTTCATCATCAAGTAATAAAATCCGAGGTTTCATATAAGAGCAAATAATTTAACCAAGTTATTTTTTTCTTCTTGCAAAAACTTCTTCAAGCACAAGTTTGAATTCAGGGATAAATACAAATTCCCTCAGGTCACCCTTTATCCTTAGGCTTATATCAGGATTGATTGAGATTTTGGCTAAATTCTTTAATCCCAATCTGTATGAAAATGCGATTTTATGTTCATTAATCTTATTTAAATACCATGGATTGTAAGCATAAGAAAAACCTATGTTATTCTTTCCGCCTGCCACTTTAAAACGATTCACTGTATTTGCATCATCCCCGAATGAATGTTCGTAAAATAATGCCACATCCCATTCTCGTAATCTGTGTTCAATCCCGAAACCCAAAACCTGGGGTAGATCATAGGTTGTATCATTCTGAGATTTCTCCATATTCAATCTTCCCAGTCCTTCGTAATAACAGGAGATGATAAATAGTCGCAATCCAGCACTGAATATCCTGCCATTATTCCTGTATGAAAATGTGTCTGATATAGAATAGCCTCCTATTGTATAATTCCATATTTCTCTTGCACACCCATATAGATAAGAACCACGGAAAAAAAGCTCAGCAAAGTTTAATCTCTGATTCAACTGGAAATACATTTCTTCAATTCCACCGCGTCCCTGAACATACATCTTTAGATTTTCAATCTCGCTGTAAATATCAAATGACTGATTGAATCGTTCCTGACTGCCTAAAGAAAAAACCAGGCCCCTGAAGACAGGGATTCTCAGATTGAGTAAAAAGGGATCTGTCCAGAATAACCCACGGAAATCACTCCCTTTATTTAGTATATTAAATTCAGGCTTGAGTGAAAATTCAATCTGAGCAATACTTAGATTTCCATAAAAAGTGGTTTTGAAAATCCCCTGTTCCTGGCCAAACCCTTCTATAGAAAAAACCGATGCGGTAAATATTGAAAGTAAAATGGTATTCATTTTTTTACTACAATCTGTTATTTGTTATTTGAAATTCTTCCATTCTATCTCTCCTCAGGTGGTCTTATGTATCCCACTTTTAACTGATGAGAACCCGTCACCAATTCAATATTGGCAATATCATAATTCTCCGGTGATAAATATACAAACATTCCAAAATTTGAATCAGGATACTCAATGATGCGCTGGACATACTGGACAACATCAAGGGTGAAAATTGTATCACTCAAGGCAAACTTTTTCAATGCAATCTGAGAGCTGAGTTCGGTATCAAATCCTGTAAATGGCTTTTTAAGATACTTTACCCCGATTTCAATAGAATCGCGCATTCCATAATGATTCAATGCCTTGAATGTCAATTCACCGTATACCGCCTTAGTATTATTGAGTACTGTATTATAAGTAAATTTTACAAAATTCCGAAATGACACACCACTACCAAGCCAGTTTTCCCAGTAATTGGGAAGTGTATCTATATGAATAATATGACAATCTGCCTGGAGCGGCGCTGAATTTATAACACCATTCTTCACAAGTTGTAAACGGGGTGAATTTCCCGATTCCCTTGCATAAAGAGCACAGAAACCAGTATCTTCAGGAATCAAAATAATTCCCTTGCCATTCCTTATCTTTCCAAGGTCTATGTAATTAAAATAGACCACACAGGAATCACCCTTTATCTCACCCCATCTCAAAGAATCAACTTCAAAATCTCCCCCTGGGCTTGTCCAGAGTTCTGTATTATCTTTTTTATACCAGGTTGCTTCAGTTTCAGAGAATTCATTTGTCAAAACATAGATACTGAATTTCAATGTATCATTATGGAAATTATTGTTTTTAAAGAGTGTCAGTTTTATCTGATCAAGTCCCTGATATGATGTATCAGTCAAACTAAATTTTAAGATTACCCGTGATTGATACTTACCATTTTTTCCCAGTATGAGATTCTGGGAGGTCCCAAGCGGAATCGCCTTTGACTCAGTAAATGAAACATTTAAAGGTAGATTTATCGTGATCGCCTCAAAATATCCGCGTTCATTTAATTCTTCTTCACCTAATGGCAATTTATTGCAGGCAAATAGAAATAAAATCAGATTAATCCATAATCTTTTCATATAGTAAATATAACGAATTTTTTCCTTATGTCAAGAAAAAAACAGATAGCAATTAATGCCCTGATACCCGGTTCTGAAATAAAAATCGTAAATATAACGAATCCGCTATTTTAAAAGCAAGAGCTTCTTAATAAAAATCTTATCTAACAACCCAAACTTGAAGAAGTATATACCGCTGGTCAATCTTTCAGGCAGTTTTAGAATTTTAGATTTTCCTTCTAACACTGTGTTAAATACCAACCTTCCTGTGGCATCATAGATGGTTAAAGGACAGTTATAATCACCACCAAGATGAATTTTTAAAATTCCTTTGCAGGGATTGGGAATTACTGTAATTCTGAATGTATTATCAACATCATTTTCTTCCATACCAAGTATCGCCTTTAATGCATTCCAGAGATTCAATCTGCCCCAGCCATAGTTATTATTTGGATATGGAGCACCTGAAGAAGGATGGTCTGCATTATCAAGGAGTAGGTTATAAAGTCGGGCAACGCTCAAATCAGGTCTTGCCTGGCATAGAATTGCAATACCACCAGCGCAGGCAGGAGTGGTAAAGGAAGTTCCATTCATAATAATATAACCACCACCTGTAAAACTTGACCTTATCCCTACTCCGGGTGCAACAATATCCGGTTTTATCAGATTCCAGTCACGCCTGAACCAGTAAGTTGTATCATTCCAGGGTGTTTGATTCGGTGCAGGACCGCGTGCTGAAAAGGATGCGATAACATCATTTGAATCAGTTGCACCACAGCCCATAGCCACTGGATAATTTCCTGGTGCAGAACAAGTTCCCTGGCCTGGTCCACTTGAACCAATTGACCAGATTCCAAGAATACCTATTGATTTCCAGGTCAAACAAATATTCCAGAAATGGAGGTCATATGTATTTCCACCCCAGGAATTTGAGACTGCCCTTATATCCACGCCTGAATCAATCTTTAAATCCGCAATCCACTGCATACCAGCATCAATCCATACATACTGGCCAGCCCCATTCCGGTCAAATACTTTTGCAACGACGAGTTTTGCACCAGGTGCTACACCAATGTCTTCGTTGAAAGGACCTAAACCATCACCGCCGCAGATAATACCCGAACAGAATATACCATGGCCATTGTCATCATAAGGCTGTGCCTGACCATTGACAAAATCCCGCCAGTAACCACTCCATTTTCCCTGGAGCGCAGGATGAGTAAAATCACAGCCTGTATCTGTGATACCTATTAATATCTCTTGACCAGTATAGCCTGCATTCCAGCAGGAATCAGCCATAATCTTTCTGATATTCCATCCTGGGGTTCTGGTATATGATTGCTTTCCATTCTCAGGTATTTCTACAATTCCATTATGCAAAATTTATTTGATATCCACTCTTTTGAGCAATTCAGTTATAACCCTTTTTGATGCAGTGATATGGAGACCGTTGAATACCCAGAATTGCCTTATCTCAAAAACCTCTTCAGGGAATTGGTTTAAATAATCAATCAAATCCTGCTGGCTGCTAAGAGCAATCTCTTTAAATATTTGTGCCTTCTCTCTTACTGGAAGATTCTCCACTGCCTCATAAGGATATTCTGTATTCATCACAATAATAGCGGTTATCTCTTCCCAATCTTGGGCATTCTGTAGTTGTGTCTGTAATTCCGAACTGATCAGAACTGAAGAAATAAGCATTAATAAAATCCCTGACATTGTGCCTCCCTTTTTATAATTGTAAAGAATTTTTTGCTTTTAGCAAGAACCAAAAAGTTAAATTCAAAACTATTACCACATTTCGCGTTACAAGTTTCACAAATCACCCGCCTTCACCCTTGTTCACCCCTATTTACCCTTTTTTACCCCTTCTTACCCTTGTTTACCCATATTTACCCCTCTTTACCCTTTTCTTTAATACTTTCAATCCCCCTATTTCCCCCTTTTGTAAAGGGGGAGTAAGGGGGATTTTTGCCCTTCTCTCTACTCTCTACTTCCTACTCGCTACTCTATCTTAATAGTATCGCCTTCTCCGTCTTCTTGAATCCATCTGTTTCTAACCTTACAAAATAAACTCCTGAAGGAAGTCTGCGACCGGAACCATCCTTTCCATCCCACACAATAGTACCCAGTACGCAGTAGTCAGTAGTCAGTGAAAAAGATTTTACCAACCTGCCACTTATATCATAAATCCTTATACTGGCTACTGGATACTGACTACTGACTACACCATTTTCTCCAATCCTGTATCCTGCATCCTGTATCGTGTATCTGATTTCAGTTTTTTCTCTAAATGGATTCGGATAAACAGAAAGGGCATATTCTCTTAAATCTCCTTTTTTATCCTGCTCACCGACTGCAACCTGGCTCACATAGACCTTTTCCAGACAGGAGTAATCACCCCATCCCCAGGTTGTATTATAACCACGCACATAATAATAATACTCTCCTAATGGATGGCTGGTAAACTGATAGCTTGTATCAGGTATACTATTAGAAATAGTATTCACACTTCCAAAAAGGCAGACCGGACGGATATCATCAACATAAAAACCACCACTCTGGACTGAGCCATCATACATCGTGCGGAATCTGAAATATACCGATTTTCCAACCCAGTTAGCAAGGGAATATGCCTTCCTTACCCAGGATGTCTGAGTGCCAGTAAATCTTGTCGTATCAAGGTTAAACCATTCCTTTGTATTTTCTGAAACTTCAACGACTGTGACATCATAGTTATTTTCAAGATTATAGTAACACCAGAAGGTGAATGAATCTCCGGGCTGGACAAGATAGGGATGTAATGTCCTTGCTGCATAGTTCATATTTGCTGAATCACCGGACCACAAACTACGGGTCGGAGAATGGGATTGTGTAGTTGATATCCGGTATCCCTGTAAGACCCATCTATTAGTACCAGATTCAAGACTATCAGTCTTTATACTCAAGTTTGAGAGCCTGACAAGTTCCCACTGGGTGGGATGATTGTCATAGGTATTCTTTGGATGCCAGAAGATAGTAAAATTCTGTGGAACAGTATCAAGGGGATAAATCTGGGGTGGCGGAACAATCCCTTCAGCAACGAGTATCAAAGAATCGGAAAAACCTGCAAGATATTTTGCTGCCTTAAAGACCTGCCTTGAAATAAAATCAAGGTTTGCCACAGGTTCATAGAATGTAGTTCCAATCTCTGCGCCATAAAATAGCGATGACAATCCATTGACATAATGATTATATCCATAGACCCAATCACGGGTATTACCACAGGTTGGATAAGGGTTATTATATGACTGTCCAGGTGTATATGTTCCACCGCCTACGCGTTGCATCATACCTGCCATATAATTACCCTTTGCCGTATAAAGGGATGCATCAGGTGTGCCTGCTGCCTTATATCCCCAGGGCCACATCACCTGTTCACCATAACTGTGCAAAGAGAATCCTGTGGTGACATTATGCTGGCGGATATACATTGCATAGGCACGAACTTCATCGCCAGAGAATCCATAGGCACCACAGAATGTCTGGTTTGAAGGATAATGTGTAACCTGACCTTCATCTGCTGCACCCCAGTATCCATCAACTTCACCATTGCACGCACCAGAATAATTACGATTACAATCCGTTCCAATTGCACCGCCAAAAGGTTCCCTGTTTTTACGCCAGCTTACACCCCCTCCGGCATAGTCATAGACATAACCGTCAACATTTATTACAGGAAAACAGTATATTTGCGTGGTATTGATGATTTCTGCAATTTCGGGGACTGAGCTGTAAGAACGGAGCATTGAGTCAGCAAAGAATAATACTGCCTGAGGTGTTGCCCACTCCCTTGAGTGATGGCATCCATCTATAGAAAAATTAGGCTCAAGCTCATCAAGATTGACATTATCCGAAATCTTCACACCATATATCCATCTTCCTTCATAGGTGCGTAATGGTAATGAATCCATCTTGCAGAGCGTGGGATAATTCTGGCAAAGGTGCCTTAGAGAATCTGTAATCTGTGCATAGGAAAGATAATAGCCCCTGACCTTTTCTTTTTCCAGTTCTAAACTGTAAATCGTGACTTCATAGGGTAACCCGGAAGCAATGACCCGGTCAAGTTCTTCCCGGTCAACGACCATGTCATACCATTCACCGTATCTACCCGCGGCAATCTCCAGAGGCTTGCCAGGAATCTTCTGAAGTGCTTGCCAGAAAGGAACATAGACCCGCACAACCCCCTGGTATATCAAAAAATTCATGACCAAAGAAAACATAAGCATATTACCCCCTTTTATTCAATCTTCACAATTTTTTGATTATTTTTTCGTTATCCAGATCTATACGAACAAAATACACGCCCTTTGTGAGATTTCTGGTGTCAAGAACATTATTCACCGACTTATTTTCCAGCACCATCCTCCCATTTATGTCATAAATCTTGAAATAAAATTTTGAATCCTCATTAAAATCCACGCCCTCAATTTTGATAAAATCACTAAATGGATTAGGCGTAATTTTTAGAGAAGAAAAAACATTTCCATCAGAACTAAAAATCCCTGTTTCGTAAAGGGTTATCAGTTTCAGGCAATCCACACTATCACCCGCATTGTCTTTTAATACCAGGCGAATAATATAGTTTCCGGGATTTAAGCCATCAGTATTCCAGTAACAGAGTGTATCATATTTGACTTCATCTATGCAGGTGTCACTGGCTGGCAACCAGTTTGTATCATCTTCTGCCCTGTAAAAGACCTGATAATAACCAAAATCAAGTGGTTGGTATGGACCTCTATCAATCCAGGCAGAACCCATAATAGGAATCGTATCATTGGTATTTCCATTATTGGGACCGGTTAGGGAAAGGACAAATACGAGTGATGTATCAGAAGGGACCGGCTCAATCGGAAAACTGGAATTTACCAGCATCATTATAGAATTACCTGTGCACCATATATTTCCCCAGGGCATTGCACAATAACCAATAATGCAAATGCTATGACCCTTTGAAATAATATCTGCTGAGATGCTTGATGATACTGTTATCAAAAACGCATTGTCACTCGATTCCAGATGACCTCCAGTGCCATCACAGAATGCATTATGAATATAGACATAACTATTGCCATAGGCGCATAGTTCACCAAATATTGAACCATAGAGTTCTAAATAAACCGTATCAAATGGATAAATATTCCAGGTCTGGACTGTAGTATTAGTCAGATGGTAATTGCGGTCCACCAGGGGCAGTGTATAATCCTCATAATACAGTCCATTGACAAGTCCCGAAATCATTAGGGAATCATCACCTCCCAGCAATAATCCAGTCACCCTTAATAAAGAACTATCCACATTGACATCTGACCCCTCAAGGGGAATTGCTGCCCACATACAGTTGGTTGAACTATCAATCTCAACATGATAACCAATACCCTGGATATTCCCCAGCGTAGAATCAATAAAAAATCCATTTACCATTGCACCATCGGGAAATTTGATGTTAACTATTGAGGATTCAGGAAAGAAATACCAAGAAAGGAAATTATCAACTCGATTGAATCGGGCAAAACAATTATCAGCAAAGAGCCATTCACCGGTAATACCAACATTATTTAAGTACGCATTTGTCCGACCACTCAACATTGCAGTAGTCCAGTCAAAATTTGTTGTATTCTGGATTATTACCCTTGAAAATTCATCTGCTGAAAATCCAAATGGAGATCCATTATACCGTGTGTTTGAGTTTGTAAGTATAAATTCTGCGGAATCAATGAGTGTAATCCCATATTGATAAATATAATCCTGCAAAAATTTTAAATAACTTGAATCCGCGAGGAATTTGCCCTGATTGAGTATATAGATATTACCATCAAGATTAAAATCTGCATTCTTCAGTCTTAGGACACCATCGTTGATAACAAAGATATTGCCCGCATTATAAAAATATCCTGTAATTGATAATGTTTCACCAGGGGTATCACCGATTATAATATCGGCACGGTTGTCAAATTCGGGCAAAATTTTTTTATGCTGAAAGAAATTTTTAAAATTTGTTCTGGTTATAGCATTACAATTGGGTAATGCAATTATTGAATCCCTGTAAAATTTGTTTATTGAGGAGATAGACATATCAATTTTTTCCTGAGGAAAGATGCTAAAGAATTGAAAGATCAGTATAAAAATCATCAGCCATCCCTTTTTATTAAGAAGTATAAAAAAATAATCAAAAAAGTCAAGAAGAAAATTAAATTATATGATCAACCTTTTAATCAGAATGGTTGCATAGGTGCCCGGAGGCAGCGTAAAATTTAACGAAATCTTTTTCTTGCCCTGATAAATTTCATCATCCTGTGGTTCACCAATTGTAAAATCTCTGGGTAAGACTACTGCTGGACGGCTAAGGGGTTTGAATCTTACACCCCGAAACCTCATTTTATTCAATTTGAAATCTCTTAACTGGATTTTTTCTTTCTTTAATACTTCTGAAATCAGCCTGCCGCAAAAACCATTTAAATCAGTCTTTTCATTCAACATAGGTATCTTTAAATCTTTGATAAAATCAAAATTTTCTGGTTGCTTGTAGAATGCAAATCTACCATAGGCATAAGGAATTTCAACTATTTCATTCTGTGTCTCTTTTATAAGTAAGTATAGGGTTTCATTAAATAAATACGACTGATATGCAAGCAGATACAGATTTAGCATATCCGGATCAATCTGTTTTATTGCATTCTTAAAGTCTTTGGGATTATCCTTTAAATAGGCAAGAATCTTTTTAAATTCCCGCGGTGCAATCTTTAAACAGCCATCCCATCTGCCCCAATTTTCAGCACAGAATTTTTTAAATTCTTTTATTTTTTTCTCATCTTCTTTATAAGGAAAGCAGAGCAATGATTTCAATGCACCACGAAAATGACCCAGCATCAAGAATTTTGCAAAGAAACCCTGCTGGTGCCTTGCTGACCCAAATCTCTGTTCATCAAAGTAATTTGGAAAACCAAATTTTGATATCTGGGGATAATTATCTAAAATTTTTTTTATTTCCTGCTCAGTAAGGCAGCGAATGACCAGGGAAAATCTATTCCCTTCCAAAACTGCGGGTGAAACCGGCTTTGGAATTTTCACTACAGGAACGAGTGTGAAATTCTTTTCTTCAATAACCTGATCAAAATCTCCAGCAAATGAAAGATACTGGGTGGTGAAAGAATATCTATCCTTTAATCCTGCCCGGGAAAATCTATTTTTTGATACATTAAGTTTTCGGGCAACAAAATCAATTACATCAAGGGTATTCCAGTATCTTTTCTGAAGTCTTAATAATGTAAAATTTCCTTTTGCACAACAGGGTAAATTTATAATTTCTTCAACTATGAAATCTTCAGGTCTGACCTTTATCTTCACCCTTTTAACGGTTTGGGCAAACAGACATTTCTATAATTCCTGTGTGGCTGCGATCTCTTTTCTAAAACTGAAGTTTAAAAGAAGGAGCGGTAATATCTGTATCGGCAACCGTTTGCCCAATTTCAGCAAACGAAATAGAACCTCGTCAAATCTATAAAATTCACGCCACATTTTATCAACCTCTTCTTTTAATTTTTCTGCGGTCATCTTTAATGGTTTGAATACAGCATTACCTGCATCATACTTTGCCCAATCAAAGTTAAAAATTCTATTCTCTTTTACCAACTTCTGGAAAAGGGCTGTCCCGGGATAGGGAGTTAATATTGAAAATTGTGCAAGGTCCAGTTTAATTCTTTTTGCAAATTCTAATGTCCTCTGGAATATTGATTCATCCTCGTTATCATTCCCCAAGACAAAGGCACCCAGCACACCTATCCCCTCATCATGTAATCGGGCAATGTTATCCTTGAATTTCTGTGGCTTCTGGAATCCCTTATGCATCTGCACCAGGGACTCAGCATCAGCAGATTCAAGACCGATAAAAAGTCCCTTACAACCACTCCTTGCTGCAAGATGTAGCAACTCAGGGTCATCAGCAATGTTTATTGAAGATTGAGCCATCCATATAACACCCTCGTATTTTAAGGCATTAAATAACTTCCGTGCATATATCCTGTTGCCGAAAATATTGTCGTCAGAAAAACCAATAAATTTTGATTTTAAACTTCTTATTTCTTTTATTATACATTCAACCGGTCTTGTTCTGAACCTGCCACCAAAAAATCTGGTGACACTACAGAATTTACAATTGAAAGGACAACCACGGCTCGTTTGAACCAATGCAGTGAATAAATAACGCGCTTTATTGAATAAATCGCGCCGGGGGATGTTTATTCTGGCAAGGTCTGGAAAATCTGTATTTTTATAAAATTTTTTTAATGCCTTTTTCTCAAAATCCCTTATCACACTTTCCCATATACCCTCAGCCTCGCCAATAACCACAGAATCTGAATGCTGCAATGCCTCTTCAGGTAGCGCTGATGGATGGAGTCCACCAAGAATGACCTTCACACCCCTACTTCTGAACCTATCTGCAATCTCATAGGCATGGGGAGCGAATCTTGTAAGAACTGTTATTCCAACAAGATCTGCCGGATAATTATAATCAATCGGTTCTATTGCCTCATCAAGAATTTTTATATTTACATAATCAGGTGTGGCTGAGGCAACTGCCGCAAGTGAGAAGGGAGGTAACTGGAATACCCTGCCCTGCATTCCCCGTCTCTTTTCATCCACTATTGCAGGTGCAATCAGCAATAGATTCATATCAACCTCTCAACTCATCAACGATTTTTTTCATTAAGGAATCATCTATCGGTCCTATCGCAGTGATGGCATATTTTTTTAAATCAAGATATTCTTTTGTTAAATCATCAATCTCCTTCTTTCCAATCCCTTTTATCTTATTCACAACCTCCTCAACCGGAATAATTTTATTCAGATACGAAACCTCCCTACCAATCCTTAACATCCGATTTGTGGAATTCTCAAGGCTCAATAGAAAATTTCCTGTTATATAAGTCTTTGCAATCTCAATTTCTTCTGGGCTAAATCTATCTGAATAAATTGAACCAAAGATTTTTTTCAACGCCTTTATAATCTCAAATAAATTTTTTTTATCAGCACTCAAATAAAATCCAATGATGCCACAATCACAATAAAAATCAACGAATGAATGGACATCATAAACCAAGCCCTTCTCTTCCCTTAATCCCTGGAAAAGGCGCGATGACATTCCACCACCCAGCATTGTGCTTAAGAGTAAGACAATATGCCTCTGTTCTGATAAATAAGAAACCGCGGGCACACCAAAACATAAATGGACCTGAGATATATCTTTACGGGTCTGGTGGGTCTCTCCGGGTAAATATGCCCCTGGTGATTTCCGTTTCAATAAAAAAGATCCTCCCCTGCCAAATCTTTTCTGGGCAAATTCGACCAGTTCATCCAGGTCGAATTTGCCGCTTACTGCAACAACCATTGGACAGTTCAATAAATCTTGATAATGATTTTGAACATCCTTTATATCAAGTGCTGATACCGATTCTATAGTTCCAGCAATCGGCATTCCCATTGGATGCTCTCTAAATAAAACTTCAAACAAAAGGTCAAATATATGTTCTGCCGGGTCTTCGTTATTTGATTTTATCTCTTCTATAATAACAGATTTTTCCCGGACAAACTCTTCACCAACAAATTTTGATTCAAGTAAAATCTCGCTTATGAGTTCAAAAACCTTTACTGAATGTTCTGAAAGAAAACGACTCACAATCACAAGACTTTCCTTGGTTGTAAATGCATCAAAGGAACCACCCAAGCCCTCAATCAATCGCACAATCTCCAGTGCGGACCGCTTTGAAGTGCCCTTGAACAACATATGTTCAATAAGGTGCGTGATTCCATTGTTGTCTTTATTTTCATCCCGTGAGCCATAGTTCAGAAATAGTCCCAGGGCGAATGAATAATATTGAGTTAAGGGCTCAGCAACAATTTTTATATTTGAATTTATATTTTGAATAATTACTGATTCTGTTACTTGCGCTGCCAATCTTCACCCACACGCATTAAATTTATCCTTCCCATCTCATCAATCTCATATACTTTTACTACTATCTCATCACCGATCTTTACTACATCCTCAACCCTGCGCACCCTCTGCCGGCTGAGTTTTGAAATATGTAAGAGTCCTTCTTTTCCAGGTAATATCTCAACAAATGCACCAAAATTTGTAATCCTCGTCACCCTGCCTTTATATGTCTTCCCTACTTCAGCCTCCTGGACAATTCCCAGGATTTCATTTTGTGCCCTTTTTACAAGTTCAGGATCAGCACCTGCTATCGTGACCTTACCATCATCGGTGATATCAATCTTCAAATCAGTTTCACCAATGATACGCCTTATCACCTTGCCACCCGGTCCAATGACCTCACCGATCTTCTCTTTGGGAATAGAAAAGGCAAGGATCTTTGGCGCATATTTTGAAAGATGGCTCCTTGGCGAACTGATTGTGCTACTCATTATCTTCAGAATATTCTCCCTTGCCTCTCTTGCATAATCAAGCGCCTGTCTCAAAATATTTATATCCAAACCCTGTATCTTGAGGTCGAGCTGGATTGCAGTAATTCCATCCTTTGTTCCTGCAACCTTAAAATCCATATCACCATAATGATCTTCATCTCCTATTATATCGACCAATAACTCATACTGCGCACCCTCTTTCACCAGCCCGATTGAAATTCCGGCAACTGCGGTCTTTATCGGTACACCTGCATCCATCAATGCTAAAGAAGCGCTGCATACACTCGCCATTGAAGATGAGCCATTGGATTCAAGAATATTTGACACAACCCTGATTGTATAAGGAAATGTCTCTTCTGAGGGTAAGACCGGCAATATTGCCCTTTCTGCAAGAGCGCCATGCCCAATCTCCCTTCTACTCGGTCCCCTGATCGGTTTCACTTCACCGGTGGCAAAAGGTGGGAAATTATAATGGAGCATAAATGATTTTGTCTCTTCACCATAGATTGCATCTATTCGCTGTTCATCGCTCTTTGTTCCGAGCGTGGTAACTGCAAGACTCTGGGTCTGACCACGGGTAAATAAAGCAGAACCATGGGTCCTAGGTAAGACACCAATCTCACAGGATACATTTCTTATATCCTTCAGCCCCCTTCCGTCAAATCTCTTTTTCTCTTCAAGAACCATATTCCTCATTCTCTCGGCAATCATTTTCTCCACGACATATCTAACCTTTGCCTCAATATCTTCTATCTCTTTTTCAGAAAATTTTTCAACAACATTTTTAATCAACTCATAGATTGCTTCCTGCCTTGCCTTTTTCTCTCTGAAAAGGAATATTTGATTTAAATCAGTGCCGACCTTATCCTTGATTTCGTTCGCCAGTGTCTCATCCACGAATGGTTCGATTATCTCAATCTTCTCTTTACCGATCGCCTCCCGCATTTTTTCTTCGATCTCAATTATCCTTATACATTCATTATGGCCTGCTTTGATCGCACCGATTATCTCTTCCTCTGTTGCCTCTCTGGCACCACCCTCAATCATCACCACGGCATCCCTGGTTCCGGCAATGACGAGATTGACCCTGCAATTTTCTTGCTGGGCAAGCGTGGGATTAATAATGTAATTTCCGTCGAGGAGTCCTACCCTTACACCTGCAACCGGAATTGTAAAAGGAATCTCTGAGACCAACAGTGCGGTTGCAGCTCCGGTTATTCCCAGAATATCTGCATCGTGTTCAACATCTGAAGATAATAGATAGGCTATGATCTGAACCTCATTTCGGAAATCAGGGGGAAAGAGCGGTCTCAATGGTCTATCAATGAGCCTTGAAGAAAGAATTTCGTTATCCGATGGTCGCATCTCTCTTTTGATAAAACCACCCGGGATCTTACCTGCAGCAAATGAAAGTTCCCTGTATTCAACGGTCAGGGGTAAAAAATCTACTGTCTGGTCTACTTCTGGATTATAGTTTACGCAAACAAGAACAACGGTATCACCATAAGAGATAAGAACTTCGCCTGCTGATTGACGGGCAATCCGTCCGCTCTCAAGACGCAAATTTTTTTCACCAACTTTTAACTCGACCGAATACAATTTACCTTCTCAAACCGAGTGTCTCAACGATCTTAAGATAACGGGCTTTATCTTTCCTTAAAAGATAATTAAGATGGCGTCTCCGATCATTAACCATCTTAATCAATCCTTGTCTTGAATCCTTATCCTTAGGGAAGTTTTTTAAATGTTCGGTAAGTATCTTTATCCGTTCACTGAGCAATGCAATCTGCACCTCAGGTGAGCCGGTATCTTTTTCATGCCTCTTGAAACTACCTATCAATTCCTGTTTTTTCTCTTTAATCAGTGCCATTTTTCTGTCTCCTTTCTAATCTTCATCATATTTAATTATCCACATTTTTTTAAAAAAGTCAAGATGTTTGAAGATATTGACTTCAAAAAAAATCTGATTAAATTATTTTATGCATATATTTTTAAGCGATGCCCATATCCGCAGGGACGATAGTTACCGTGCAAGACTGCTGATGAAATTTTTAAATGAAATAAAATATGATTTAGAAAATCTTATTATCGTGGGCGATATGTTTGAATTCTGGTTTGAATACAATATCGCATTACCAAAGGATTATTTTAAAATCCTTGCAACATTTTTTAATCTTCACGAGCAAGGGATAAAATTGCATTATATACTCGGCAATCACGAAGTTATGACCGGTGATTTTTTAAAAAATTTAGGATTTTTAATATATCCGAATGAAGCAAAGATTGAACTGGATGGTAAGAAAATTTATATTACCCATGGCAACAGGATCGACCGCAGGCTCTGGACCATACTCTGGGAAAATCTATTGACCTCAAGATTAAATCACAGATTATATAGTTTGCTTCATCCTGATATCGGTGTTTTTTTAGCACAGGGAATCGCCCATCTGTCCCGGCAACAACCCAGGAGTCAGCATTTAAGCATTATGCTGGAAAACTTTGCATTGAAAAAATTAAGTGAATTTGATATTGTAATACTTGCCCATTCCCATATTCCAGTATTTAAAGAATATCCTGAAGATAGATATTATATCAATACCGGTGATTGGGTTGATAATTTTTCTTATGCGAAACTTGTAAATGGAAAGATTTCGCTAAATTATTATAAGTAAATCTATTCCAGGCTGCCTACCTCTTTTTCAACCTCATCAAGAATCTCACATGACTTCACCAATTCCTTCATTTTATTGTGGTCTGGATATAATGGTCTATCTTCGTCAAGATGCGGCACATATTTTCTAATGACCCTTCTGGCAACATTTACGCCTTTTCCCGGATTGAATTCACGGAAATCGAGTGCCTGGGCTGCAGCCATAAACTCGATTCCAAGTATTCCATAAGAATTATCAATTATCTGTTCATTCTTTAAGACCGTATTCATTCCCATTGAGACAAAATCTTCCTGGTCAGCGGCCGCAGGGATTGACTGGATTGAAGCAGGCATTGAAAGAATCCTCTGCTCAACGATCATCATATCAGCAGAATACTGACTGAGCATAAATCCGGAAAAAATACCTGGATTTTTGGTCAAAAATGCCGGCAAACCAACGCTCAAATTTGGATTGGTCAATCTATTAAGTCGCCTTTCAGATAAGACACAGACCATCGTCACTCCTGCTCCGACCATATCCATCGGCAATGAAATCGGTGAACCTTGGAAATTAGCGCCGGTCAATGTGAGATTATATTCGGATAAAAATATTGGATTATCACCCACACCATTTAATTCTATCTCCACCTGTTCCCTTGCCCACCTTACTGCATCATGTGCTGACCCAATCACCTGTGGTGAGGAACGCATTGAATATGCATCCTGGACCTTGGTTTTGAATCTTCCTGTGAGCAGGTCACTGCCTTCAATACACCTCATTATCGCCTTTGCTGAACGGATTGCGCCAGGAAAACCCCTTGCCTCATGGACGCGGACATCGTAGGGTTTGAGATTTGCAATCAGTGCCTCAAGGGTCATTGCGCAGGCGATTTCTGCCTGTTTTAACCAGCGATTTATATCGTATAATTGGAGCGCACTTATTCCCGTTATAAAATTTGAGCCATTTATTATTGCCAGGCCGTCCCTTGCCTTTAATCCTGGTATAGAAATTCCAGCCCTTTCCATTGCTACACGACCTGGTAACCTCTCTCCCTGATAAAATGCCTCACCTTCACCCATCATTAATAATGCAATCTGAGACATCGGTGCAAGGTCGCCGCAGGCACCGACCGAACCCTTTTTACACACGACCGGAGTTACACCTTTATTTAGCATGTCAACGAGGGTTAGGGTTATCTCTGGTCTGCATGCTGACCTTCCTTTTGCATGGACATTAATCCTGCTTGCCATTGCAGCCCTGACATACTCTATGGGCATCGGTTCACCAATACCGGCAGCATGATTATAAATCAAATACTTCTGGAATTGCTCAACCTGCTCATCTGAAAGCACCACCTCTGATAGTTCACCAATCCCTGTATTTGTTCCATACATAATCTCCCTTGCCTTCAATTTTTTTTCAAGCATTGCCCGACATTTTTTTATCGCTTCAAGGGAGTCTGGTGCAACTTCAACCTTTTCATTATATCGGGCAATTGCAACGAGTTTTTCAATGGTCAAACTCTTACCATCAAGAATAATTGCCATATATTTCTCCTTTCGGTTTGAAAGAGTTTAATAGATTTAAATGTGGGGGGATCTTCATATTCATTTTTATCTATTTTAATCAAAAAAAAAACATAGTCAATGATTAACACGAAAGAAAATTTATGTGCTCCAGAATAAAGAAAATAATATCTATTACAAGAAAGAAAAACTTTAATAATGGTTATTCTAATATACTTTTTACTTTAATAATTTTTGCTTTTCCAATTTCTCTGTTACCGCAAGACAGAACCAGAAAATATACCCCCTGGGATAGTGCCTGGATCTCCCTTGCCTTTATTATAATCTGCTTGTTACATTTATAGTTACCATAAAATACTAACCTTCCCATCGCATTATAAACTTTAATATCCAAACCACCTTTTTTAGAACCAAGATATTTTATTTCTATCTTTTCATTAAAAAACAGGGGAACGTAAAAAAGTTTTTTGTCATCAATCGGATTATAAATTGGCACATAAAGTAGATAACCATTTCTGGGAGCAACAATGATTACTTCTCCAGAATCTATATAAATTCCATCGTGATTTAAATAATTTTTGTCCACAATATAGGTATATGAATTTAAAGTATCAAGATTAAGCAGGACCACTCCATTTGAATAATTTCTTCTGAGAAATACTAAGCCATTTATTGTATCAGTATAAGCAAGTAATTCAGGATCTCCAGCGGGTTGACCAATTGGTAAATAGTAGTAGGATGGATATATCGTGCATCTATAGTGGCAATACTTTCCACTGGATGTATCATGCATAAGCACATAGACATTTTCACCATTTACCATATAAAAAGCAGAAACAGTGTATAAAATTTGTTGTTCATTAACAACACCTGCAAGGAGAATATATTTCTTTTGCGTATTTTGATTTATTATCTTGATCCAGTTATATGTTTCCTTCGGACTCACCCATTTCCCTGCTCCAAATTCGCAAGAAACAGTAAAAGAGCAGCGCATAATGTAGTCAATATAATTACTGTATACATTAAAGTAACTTGTAGATAAACCGGCAAAGAATGGTAAATTTGGAAATCGTGCTTTTAAGTTTTGGGTAAAATCAAGATGTTTTTGTTCTCTAATCTGTCTTGTTTCATAATCAGGAGAACGATCAGGAACATTATATATGGGATGGAGAAAGTTATCAAAGTAGAATCCTTTGGGTTTATAAAATGTATACGCACTATCATAGAGCCATTTTAAATTTTTATAGAAAATATTCCGACAAAATTCACCATCAATACCATAGCGCACATAATCCTCCCGCGAAAAACTTGTATCATTGAATGGCCAAAGATGATAAACTACTCTCCCTAATGAATCCCTTATAAAACCCCAATTACAGGAATCCTTCATATAACAATGAGGATAAAAATCACCGCCACCAAGATAAGTTGGATACCAGATTGTATCGTGTCCATTGTTTCTCACCACATAGCGAACATATGCTGCGCTGGTCATAACATAATGGAAAAGTTCAGCCTCAGGTTTAACTTGACCCCAGCGAGATATACTTAATCTGTCACCCCGGTTTATATCATGCTTTGCAATAACTGTCACCCAATCAGGAACAGTAGATGCAAAATTTACCAATTTAAAATTGGCTTTAGGTAGCACAGGTAAAGTTCTATATTCGCCAGAAGATGATTTTGAATACATCCTTAAATTATCTATCCATAGTTTTATTGAATTATTACCATTTTTGTTTACTATAACATCTACATATGGTCTTACATACCAAACTGTATCAGAAATGAAGATGCTAGTTCCAACAGTAAACCATTCTGCATCTGAATTCCAGGTTTGAATTGTGTTATATGATGAATTTACTCGGACTCTAAGACGATAGGTAACATTTTGAACACTATCTGCTTTTATGTTAAGAAGTATTATCAGACTATCGCCGAAAGGAAAGTTTGTTCCTAATCCGAAAGTGGAATTAGTAGTGGTGTCAATGTAAGCCAAATTCAATGTCACAGTTCTATCTTTTGTGTCAGAGGCAGTCCTTTGAATTTTTAAAAATTGTGAACCTAATCCAGAGGAATAGATTTCTTTATCAATAAAGGAGATAATATATGGCTTTATAGTATCATTAGCAGATATACTTACTCCAGCAGCCATCAATATTCCTGGCCAGAGCGTGTCTTCAGGAACGGGTTTGTGATTGAAGTAATAATTATTATATAATTCCATCTCGCCGTACCCTGCGGTATAATTTAATGGTGTTGCATAAGCAATAAATGTGTTTAAAAGAAAAAATATTATTTGCAAAATTAAACTTTGCTTAAGCATTCTATCCTCCTTTGACACCGTAAATCAAAAATTACTTTCCAGATTATTAAATAAATCATTTTGTTTATTATATAAATTTTATAATTTATGTCAATATTTTGAGCTAAAATATTCCTTGACAAAAAATCAAATAAGGGTATACTAATCAGTGATACATAATTCAATAATTATTGGATTTGTCCTTTTTACGATATTGTTCTTTCTGTTTTATCCTGCCAATACAGGCATCGTTGATGAAACCGCCTATCTTTCAATGGCATACACATTTCAAAATGGTAAATTATATTATGACCAGGCAGGTATCCATTCTGCCCCCGCATCAATAACAATCAATCACCACCTCATATCACGCTATCCACCAGGCAATAGCATATTACTTTTGCCATTTACCAAATTAAACTACAAACTTGCATTTTTACGCGGATATCTGCTGACAATTATAGGTTTCATATCACTGATGATCATACTTGTGCACTACAAACTTCCTTCGTATTATGCATTACTCTTACTATTCCATCCATCAATGGTTCTTTATACCAGAACAATAATGAGTGATTTACCCGCAACGGTTTTTTCTTTGGCAGGATTACTATTTTTTATTAAAAAAAAATATCTTACTTCAGGTATCATATTCGGAATCAGCATCAGCATCAGATACCCATTATTATTGATACCTTTTTCAATTCTTTCTATTCTTCTTGTGAAAAAAGAATTTTTTAATGCACTAAAATTTCTTAGCGGAGTAGTCATTGGTTTGATTCCACTATTAATCTATCATATCTCGTCCTTCAATACAATAACCGGACCCGCTAATGCAAATTTGATCGGATTTTCATTAAAAAATTTTCCGATTATGTTTGCGCAATTCTTTCTAACAGTAAATATTATTTATCCTCTTTTGTTTATCATAAGTTTTAAAACAAAATTGAATGAAAGATGGTATTTTATTTTTCCTGCGTTGATATTTATTATATTTTTTTCACTCCAGTACTATATTGATACCGGTAAGAACTTCTTTGAAACAATAATTCGTGGACAGAGATATATGCTGCCGATAATCCCTTTTTTGCTCATCCCCTATTCTGAAATCCTGAATAGAATAAAATTTTTGCAAAAAATTTTGCCTTTGTTTATCATAGCCCTGTTTTTCGTAGATATTGTGATCAGCCATAGACATCAAGAATTTTTAATAAAACAGACCCATTATCAGAATAAGCTTTATGAATATACAAAAGATGCGGATATGATTATTTGTAATAAAGATATCTATGAACTGATCAACCCATTTATCAAATCAATAAAATGGGAGCCATTTGAATCCGAAGGAAGATTAATAAATATAAACATATCTAAGGGCAAGCAGAAAATCTATCTTGCCTGCCTTGTCAGAAATGAAAATATCAAAAATTTATTTTATGAGTTACTGGATAAAAATGGACCGACAAATGAAATCTATAAAGAGGAAATCCCTCAATATTTTTCAATCCATTTAAGACAGAATAAATAAAAATAGGGTTGGAAATTCCAACCCTATTTGTTAATCTCTTTCTTCCCTTTCGATCTCAACCTTCTTAATAAACTTCTTTCTTGGCATTTTCAATTTTTCCCTTTGTTCAGGAGTTAAGATTGAATGGATCTTCAATCGTTCTTCTATATTCAACTTTTTTATCTGCCATTCAAGATCATGGATTTCCTGACTGAACTTCAATATTCTATCTTTATTAGGGTTAACAGCCTTCATCTCTTTATGGAGGTCAATCTGTTTTAATTCAATCTGCGATTTCAGCGGTATGATATTTTTTCTCGTCTCCATCCTGGTCTCCTCAATCCTTGCCTTTTGTTCAGGAGATAGGTCATCGAGCAACTCAGGAGGGAATTGTTCCATTTCTCTTGGTCCCTGCCTGTGCATCGGGCACATTTCCTGGGCATAACCAATCAATCCTGTCAAAAGGATCAAAGATAGAATTAGTGCCGGGTTTTTCATAAAACCTCCTTTCTGCCTATTTAGACGCAATATGAATCAGATTTGGTTTAACCCTTTTAATTTTTCGATATAAAATCCTTCTATCTTTTTTGCAACATTAAACCAAGAATATTCTTTTACAAATTCTTTTCCGTTATTTATCAATCTCTCTCTCAAATCTTTATCCTTTAAAACACGAATAATCTTCTGGGAAATATCTTCGGGTTTATGTGGGTCAAAAAATAGCCCATTATAACCATCGGTTATTACCCGGTCGTATCCAGGTATTCTTGACGCAACAACCGGCTTTCCAACCGCCATCCCTTCCAGTAAGACGATACCAAATGATTCTCCACCCAGTGCAGGTGAGCAATATACATCACAGGATGCATAATAAGAAGGAATCTCTTCTGACTTTGCATACCCCCGGAAAATCACTGCATCGGATAGATTCATCTCCTTTACGAGTTTTTTACATTCATATTCAAGTGGTCCCCTTCCAACGACTATGAGCAGAATTTCTTTTATTTCATTTTTTATCAAAGGCAGGGCATTGAGAAGTTCGATCAATCCCTTGCGACGGTCGAGCCTGCCCAGATATAAAATTTTATACTTTTTTTCTCTTAATTCAGAAAATGGCAAAACATCCGGATGGAATTTTTCTAAATCTATACCATTCGGGATTATTTTATAATCGCCTGGAATATAAGGCATAAATGTATCCCTTGGTGTTTCAGAAACTGCAATCAGACCGTGTAATTTTTTTATGTATTTTTTAAACAATTTTCTAAAGATATATGAACCAGCACGATAGTATTTGAATCCTGTAGAATGCAAGGTTGTGATATTCAAGGATTTTGAATAATGTAAGGCAAAAAAAGAAATGCTTGGTGGAAAAGGTCCCATTGTGTGGACCACATCAAATTTTTCTTGTTCCAGAAATCTCTTGACACTAAGCGGTATATCCAATCCAACCGACAAAGTGGCAAAAGATTTATTCATCGGGATATAAAAAACCCTTCCAACGCGAACCACATCTGGTTCATATATTTCATCTTTATAATGGGTTGTCAGGATTTTGACCGTATGCCCGAAGCGTCTTAAATATTTTGCAAGATAGTGAGTATATTCAGAAACACCTGAAGGATAAGGATAATAAGGGTCAGAGACCAGGCATATCTTCATTAGGTTTTATTTTGAATAATTTTTTAAAGATTTACTTCTCTTCTATCCAGACCTTCTCCATTATTACATCAACCATAGGCTTATCAAATGGGGGACCAGAGGTTGTGACATCTCCAATCTTTTCCACAACATCCATCCCTTCCACCACCTCACCGATGATTGTATACCTTCCATCAAGCCTGGGTTGTGGTTCAAGACAGATATAAAACTGGGAACCATTTGTATTTGGACCCCGGTTTGCCATTGCCACGGTTCCTTTTAAATGTTTCAATTTTGGGGATATTTCATCCTCAATCTCATATCCAGGGTCACCTGTTCCATCGCCCTTTGGACATCCACCCTGGATCACAAAACCCTTAATTATCCTGTGGAATTTCAAACCATTATAAAAACCTTTATTTGTCAACTCAATTATATTCTTCACATTTTTTGGTGCATCATCAGGATAAAGTTTTATAACAATCTCTCCATAGTTTTTCACTGTTATGTGCATAAATGGGTATTTTTTTGCCACACCCACATTAGCATTTTTTTGCCCACCACAGGCAAGGATCAATAGTCCCAGAACCAAAATCCTCTTCATTATACCTCCTTATTTTTTTATTATAACCAGGAATGGAAAAAAGTAAATAGGACGATTTGAGTCAAAAATTTAGCCACCATCAACTGCCCTGCTAATCAGGGGTTTGTAATTGAATAACAATTTTATTTTTGTTCAAAAAAGCAAATAATCTTTTTCATTATATATCTAATCTCACCAAGCGTCTCAGATAACTTCAGATAAGGTTCCTGTGGTTTAGAAAATCCCATAATTGAACCAACCAAATCCAGTTTATCAGCAAGGATTGAATCAGTTGCGCCGATGGTTAAACGATATATATCCTTTATTCTCTTGATGAAATAAAAATCATTCTGGAGTGTAACAAATTCATCTTTCCAATGGGGCAACTTCTGGGATAGCAATTCAAAGAGTCTTGAATTTACAGGTTCATTAATTTCAAGGTATGCCTTCAGAATCAACAAAATCATCTCAATATCCCTTAGTCCGCCTGAGCATTCCTTAATATCAATCTCAGAATTAATAAATTCCTTTTCTGTAGGGTGCCGGGAATGAATTTCTTCTAACATCTGTCTGATATAAATATCCTTTCTTTTGAAAATCTTCTCCTGTAAGACTGAATTCAAAAATTTCCTTTCAAAATGGCGTGATCCTGCAATCAACCTTGCACCAAGTATCTGGGATTGTTCAATAAAAATATCAGGCCGCTCCTCGCTTAATAGTTCTTCAATCTCCTGTAATTTGATTACAAACCTGCCAAAATATTCCGCGAATCTATGGTGTGGTATGGTACCTCTTTTTATAATCTCTGCATTCATCCTGCTGATGACCCGATTGGAATAATTGAGCAGATCAGAGTCTTCTGAGTTCAATATCACTATCAAATCATAATCATCATCAAATGCCTGCTCACGGGCATGACCACCTGAGGCAAAGATCGCAAGCACATCTTCAGTAACGATTCTTTTATTGAATTCTTTATCAACCTCTTCGCGGCAAAGGTCGTAAAGGGTTCTTATATACTGGTCGGCGAATTCAATGAACTCGGCATTTGTAATCTGGGGTGGAATTCCCCGTAATGAGGCGAGTGAAACCCTCACCATTTCAAGGTCATAGTAATCGCCCAGTTTCTCTCTCTTTTCAGGAAATGTCTTAACAGAACTTACATCGCTATAAATACCATCCGCGAATTCTTTCAAATCATCCAGATTTTTTAATAACCTCAATACCTCTGAATATTTATCAGTAATTCTCTTAAAATAGCGTTTCAAGAACTGGCTCGCGGTTAGATGGATATTTATAAGTCCATCCAATTCATCAATAATCAATATTAGTTCTTCCTCATAAGATTTTTCCTGGAACATCTTTTTCAATCTTAATAAATTTTTAGTATCATTGAATCCGAGGAATTTATTTACAATCTGGGGGTAGCGGTGATAAACAAACAGAATATTGCGCACAATATCAGGGGTTTTATCTAAAATCTTTAAGAATTGTGCGTTCAATCTTTCAAATATACTGAAGCTATTTTTGTTCTCCCCAAGAAATGTCAGAAAAGTTAGTAAAGTATAGAGGTCAAATTTAAGCCAGCCAATATAGTTTTTGATTATACCCTCTTGCTTTTTTAGATCAAATGTGTTAAAATCAAAAATAAATCTATCAAGCACATCGGGGTTATTAAAAACATCAAGGACATCATCCCAGAATGATGTTCCCCGAAAGAATTTAAATCTTATGATAAAATCCAATGCAAGATTTCCGGTGTAGTCCGGTTTGAACAACGGAACAAAGATTGAAATCTCCTTGAGATGGTGTTTAATATCATCACACAGTATTGGTATTGTTTTGCGTAGATTTGTCATCTGTTCATAATAATGAACAAGCAGGTGTTGCTCAGCATTACAGGAGCCCATATCTGTATATCCCAAAACCCGGGCGACCTTTCTGATGTTCTTAAGACTATTTTCATCAATGATAATTTCTTCCTCCTGGGTAACGACCATTTGATATAAATATCTAAAGATTTCAATAAGGGTGAGGGCCTGTTCAAGTATCTCATATTCGTTGACCCTTTGGGAATCTATTTTTTTCAGTTCATCAATTATATCCCAGGCATTTACCTTATGGATATTAAATATCGTCTTTTTTGCCGAGATGATACTCTTTATCGGTCTCAAACCATCATCCTTAAAATTAATATGTAATCTGCCGAGCGGTTTTGCCAGAAGTGTCCTTACCTCACCAACAATACCCCGGAGATAACCTTCATGAAATTTATTATTCCCCGGTGGAGAGAAAAAGTATCGGGCGATGACTTCCTTTTGAAATCTTTCAAAAAGTCTCTGGTCTCCAATAATCAATGCTGCGCCGAGCATCTCATTAATTATCACAAAATCCCTCAATTCTGTCTCAAGGGCTTTTTTGTATTCATCTATTGATGCGGAAAAATGTCGGGCACCGATATGCTCAGAAAGATGAAAATGCAGGGTTGTAGCATATTTTAACATCTCCTGATTTAGACGGGCAATAACGCGGTTGAATCCAGCACGGTCTTTTGAACCATCATCAATAATTCCAACATCAATATCATCCTGGTCTGATTTTGTGCCCACGCCCATTATTGCATAGGTAGGGGTATCCATACCTCTGGTGAGAATTTTCAGGAGTTCATCAATATATGTGGCAGTGAGCAGACGGAACCTATCCCCTGCCTCACGCATAAAATTCTTGTAGATTGAGAATCGTTCCTGTCCTGGGTGAATGAGCTCCATTCTCAGCATATCGATCAACTGCCGGTTCATCCATAATAGATGCAAACTGAAATATGTGCCGATATATTTCAATCTCTCTTCATCATTATCCGCAACACCCGCAACAATCCTTAATTCTTCAGGAAAATTGTGTGCTGGATGGAGAAAGTGAACCAGCTCACGCCTCTTATGGACTTCAATACGGTCACGCATCTCCTCATAGAACCTTTGAACCACCTGGATATGCTTTCTATAGTGATTTCCAAAATCACGGGTCTTCTCAAGTAAAATAGTAATGAAGTCCTTCATTTTATCTACCCTCCTGCTTCTATTCTTTAAGGAAACTTGAGACCGAATCGGGAATTATAATTTGTCCATAGCCAAGTTCTTCGCTAAGATTTAAGATGGTGGAAAGTTTTGTTTTGAATTCTATTTCTTTGTTTATGCGTCTTATTTTTTTTATAATGTGTTCCCAGAAATCTTGCTTTTCATGCTCCTGTTTATAAATTATATAAATATGCCTTATATCCACGCTCATATCCACTTTTAACTCAATATCTTTGACGACGCGCGGGGAAAGGACCTTTTCTACAAACAAATCCCAGGGATGGGCAAGATAGAGTTCAATTGGGAATTTGCCATCTTTCAATTCAACGATTGTAGTATATGGTTTAAAGCTGGAGAGATTCTCCGTGTAAAATTCAAAGACACCTTCCCTTAAAATATAATCAACATTGAACCAGGTCTTTGTAAATGACCAGGCAGTATGGAAACTCGTTATTTTTTCGCTGATCATAAGTTCATCATCATAGTTAACAATCCGCAGATTCTGGGGCTTGGGATGATTAATAAACTCTTTTAATCGCTGGGCATTTCTGAATAACAGGTCAATATCCCAGTAGGCAGTATATTTAAGATAACCCTGCATTAATAAAGACAATGCACCAATGATGATAAAATTCAAATCTTTCTTATCCTGGAGTTGGGATATTTCAGCAAGGACTTTTACAAAATTTACACGCCTCTTTTCATCCACAAAATTAAGCCATTCAGGCATAGCCATTATTTATCTCCTTCAATTCTTATATGATTATAAACGAATCAAGGGAAAAATCAAGCGGACAGAATCAAAATTGAACAGTTGTTCAGTATGTGAGCAAAATTAGAATAGTTATATGTAAAAAACCCAGGAATGGAAATTATTCAGATATCTATGGGGCGCGAGTTTCGCCATCGGGCACGGTTCTCGACCCATCAGGCATCGCCATATCAACTGCAACCGATAACCAGAGATACCCAGTGATTACCTTTGGTGGTGCAAATTACCTTGTTGTATGGCAGGATTATCGGTATGGCACCTGGTATGGCTGGAACATCTATGGAGCAAGGTCAATACATCTGGAGTTGTGCTGGATATAAATGGAATTGCAATCTCCTATTCTGATAATTATCAGTGGTATCCTTCGCTTACTTTTGATGGAACAAACTATTTTGTTGTATGGGGTGACAGAAGGGGAGGTCTGCCTGAAAAAATCTATGGTGGACGAATAAACCAATCTGGCACTGTTCTTGACCCGGATGGTATTCCTATCTCTACTGTAGCAACTAATGGTCAATACTTTCCCTCGGTTGCGTTTGACAACACAAATTACCTGGTGGTATGGGATGATTTTAGAAGCACGACCCACAATATTATGGGTGCAAGGGTGACTACTGCAGGGACTGTCCTTGACCCTAATGGTAGATATATCTCAAATGCGGCAAGGGATCAGCTCTACCCGGCAATTGTTTTTGGCAACACAAACTATTTTGTGGTGTGGGATGATTATAGAAGTAATATTGATTTTGATGTCTACGGTGCAAGGGTTGATCAGTCCGCATCGGTGCTTGACCCGAATGGTATTCTTGTTACTCCCACAATCAATTACCAACTTAATCCTGCGGTTGCCTTTGATGGCACAAATTATGTAATTATCTGGGAAGATAATCGGAATGGTTCCTGGGATATTTATGGTGCAGCAGTTGATTTAAATGGCACGGTGGTTTCAAATTTCGTCGTTTGTTCTCATACAAATAATGAGATTGACCCTGCCCTAACAATCGGCACAGGTGGTCAAATCTTAACAGTCTATTCAAGATTTACTGATTACATCAATAACAAGTTAGTAAAAACGATGCGTATCTGGGGCACTCTCTACTCATTGGTTGGAACTGAAGAAAATTCTGGAGTAGAAAGAACAGGCCCTCTGCTGCTCCAGAATCTACCCAATCCCTTTGAGAATACTACAATGATAAAATATATTATCCGAGACCCTGATTCAAAGGTCGTCCTGATGGTATATGATAGCCAGGGAAGAAAGGTAAAGACACTGGTTAATGATTCAAAAACTGCTGGTGAATATTTTGTAAAGTGGGATGGAAAGGATGAATATAAAAATCTTCTGCCCGAAGGCTTATATTTCTGCACACTGAAAAACGGGAATCATTATGGAGTGAAGAAGATGATACTCCTGAGATAGTTAGTGACTTTATCCAACTGAAGGCGAATGCTACTAATATTACAAGAAATGGGAATTTGAATGCCGTGCTGGAAACTTGTCATTCGGTAAAAAAGTGAGCATGGAAGTTAGAAATAATAAAATAAAGTTTCGTCGCCATCTGCGATGTGGGATTTTATTTGTGCGATGAATCGCACCGCTACTACCTTGACAACTAATTTCAGTATTTACCAACCGACCAATGAGGAATTTCCATCCTGAAACTGTTACTGAATTTGGTTGAAACTGCATCAGCGATTGAAGAAAGAATTTTTAATCTTGGCACCTATTGGGTATGCATTAATTTTTTACCCCTCAAAGATGCAGAAGATTAAGATAACGGGACCAGCATAAAAGAAGTCCTGAGCGGTAGCGAAGGATTTGGGTGAGTGCCGTAGGGCACGAACCTTTTATGCTGTGTTATATGAAGTGGCGGTTTCATTTTGTTATTATTAACGTCTTTGTCACTGCTGTATATGTTTTTCTTCCAAAAGTAAAAACAATCTCATCTTTCTTTGAGACCGTTTCTCTATCAAAGAAATTATCAATTTTCTGGAATACAAGAATGAAATCTCTTTTTAACTCCCAGCTTCTTTCAGGATTGTCTTTGTCTAACAACACAACAAACAATCTATTGTCGGCTCCAAATCTTTGCGCACCTTGATTTTCATACATCCAGATTGCCAAATCAGAAGGATTTCTTACAGCATCAATTGGGTTATATTCACGTGGTAGATAGGTTACTTTTAAATCGAATGGTTGCCCATTAAAGAAAATATCAATTCCTTGTGAAGTTTGGCTTTAACATTATTCAATAAGTCTTCATATCGGACAATTCTTCTTACATATTCAGTTTGTATTTTCTGGTCTAACTGTCCCTGAACCACACCCCAGGAAAAAACTTTTACTTTCATTAGTTCTTTTTTCAAGTCATCATCAGGAATTATGGCCTTCCGTTCTTCTACTCTCTCTGCATATTTTTGCTTAATAAATTCGTCAATTGTTTTCTCATCTTGTTGCGCCCCCAATATTCTTTTAATGATCTCTGTTGCTGAACCCTTATCAGAAATCCCTAAATTTAACGTAAGTATTTTTAACTGTGGTAACGGAATACAGCTAAGTTTAAGATTTAGAACCTCTTTTTGACTTAATAATGGCATAGTTTTTTCTCCTATTTTTTCTTAAATAGCATGATATATTCATGCTTAAAAATATAGAATCCGCCAACCAATGCTCTATAGCGCCAAAGCTCTTTTTGATTTCTTTTTTCCTCTTGTCTCTTCAAAATTTTTTACAATTATACTTTTCAATAAGTATCCTCTTTTTAATACCTCTTGCATACAATAAAAACCCAAAGGTATCCACTCACCTTTAGAGTATTTATCACCAATAACTAAAGCGAAATATCGCCCTTTTTCTAAAAATGGAGTCACATTCTCAACCACATCGCCAAACATCTTTAAAAATTCTTCAGTATTTCTTGCGTTTGAAAGATCTTTTTCATCTTCTGAAAACTTAATAATGTCATGATATGGTGGATGCATAATAAGGAATTGAACTTGATTTATTCTGTATTTACTTTTGGTTTTATGTTTATTGTTCTGCTATCGTCTGTAATTACTTCGGTAACTACGCTGTCTTTATTTTGCTCCCTTTCTATCAATTTTCTTGCTTTTTGTGCTACCTCTGAATTCAACTATACTCCGATACCATTTCTACCTAACCTCCGGCATTCAATTAAGGTTGTTCCACTTCCTACAAAAGTATCTAAAACCCAGTCTCCTTTTTTGGTATATCTTAACATCATCAGATGTGGAATTTGAGGAATGAAATTTCCCCAATACCAACCCAAATGGGCTCCCGAAGTATCTCTTTTATCCAAAATCCAAAGACTATCAGTAATAATTTCATCGTATTCTTTCCATCTGAGAAGATTAATGTCATTAACTTTACTTGTTTTAACTTTTTGGATGCTCTCTTTCAATCTCTTTAAATAATATCTTGCTCTCTCAAGCGTTTGCGATTCAATGATTTGATTTAATTCAGAAATTAGAACATCTTTGCGTAAAGCGATCGTATCTCCATTGGCATCAATATTAATATGCCTTCTCGATCTCTTTTATGATTAGTTATAATGTCTTTTAATACGAAAATCCTATTTTTAATAGAACTCAAATCGTCCATAGTAGTAACTTCAGATAGAGCCTCAATGAATTTTTCTTTATTTGATATTGCTGTACCATAAGTAAGTGAAATAGCTTCTAAATTCTTTAATGTTAATTGAGTAGTATTATTGTTGTTCAAATTTTTCGTTCTTTCATTCATTTTAAAACCGTCATTTCATATAACGGCTGCGGACATACGAAGTGTGAGGCGAAGCCGAGCATTTGGGCGGAGCGAAGCGTAGCCGTATGTCCGTTGTTGTCCGAGTGCATTAGCACCGAGCAATCCGAAGGATTGCGAAGGGTTGCCCGAAGTCCCGTATTAAGATGGCTCATTTGGTTTAACTCCAGAGACTTTTATGCTTATAACCATATTGCGATCTCACTTATCTTTTCAGGTGGTATTTTCATATTCTCCATAATTGCTTTTGCTGTGGGATCATTAGCCATACACTCGATAGGGAAATGTGTTTCATCAATTATTTTAACATCCTGAAATCCTGCCTCTTTTATGGTTTTTATGTACTCATCTTTCATTATCGCTCCAGAAAGACAACCAATGTAAGCCTCGATAGAGTTCTTAATAAAATCAGGAAGTTCCTTCAATAACACGATGTCAGATATCATTAACCTTCCACCTGGTTTTAGTACCCTGAATGCCTCGGCAAAGACCCTTCTTTTGTCTGGTGAGAGGTTGATAACGCAATTTGAAATAACTATATCACAGGAATTGTCAGCAATAGGCAAATTCTCAATTTCTCCAAGCCTGAATTCTACATTTTCATAACCACCTCTCTTAGCGTTTTCTCTTGCCTTTTCAATCATCTCTGGCGTCATATCCACACTTATAATTTTCCCCTTCTTGCCAACTTTCTGAGCTGCAAGGAAGCAGTCAAAACCGGCCCCTGAACCAAGATCAACCACTACTTCTCCCTCTTTTAGAGATGCAAGTGCAACTGGATTTCCACAACCAAGCCCTAAGTTTGCGCCTTCTGGAACTACGGTGAGTTCCTCTTCTGTGTAGCCTATCTTCTTACTGATATCTTGTGCTATATCAAAACTTCCACAACATGATTGCACAGGTGCACAGCAAGAGCTCTCTTGCTTAGCGATTTTGGCATATCCCTTCCTTACGACTTTCTTTATTTCTTCTTTTTTTCGCATTTTTTCACCTCCATTTTATGGTTTTATTCTTTAATGGGCTTCGGGCAATTTCGGACAACTTGTTCATAATAGCACCAAGTGCCACTATACTACCAAAAATGGAATGATAGTAGCACCTGGTACAGATATCCTCATTCTGGCTGAATAGCCAAAAACCTTTTGGACTAAAAAATAATGTCATTTCTCATTTCCATTTGCCATATTGATGGTGTCCAATGGACTTATTATCTTTCCTATCCACAATTTTATTATATAAATCTTTAATTAAAAGTCAAGGCGGGTAAAAAGTGGAAATTCTTTGTTTTTCAAGGCGGTAATTTATTTCGCCTCTTTCTTTTTTATCATCCGAACGCTATTGGAGCCACACTTGGGACAGGTGCGCTCTTCAATCACCCCTTTTACATAATGGAGTTTAAACTCTGCGCCACATCTTAAACATTTGAAATCTGCCTCATCAGGCATAGGACCTCCTGGTTCGTCACCTCGTCGCATAGTCCTATCGTCTTATAGTCATTAACGACCATAAGACTATTCTCCTTCACTCAACACCTTAATCGTATATTCAATCTCTTCTTTCGTAACCCGTGCCCGATGCCTTTCAATATCAATCATCGTCTTTGCAAACCTTTGACCTTCTGCAGCACTTATCCATTCCAAAAACAGACGATCAGGCCTTATTCCAAGTTTCTCTAATTTATCCCATAATTTCTCCACCCTCTTCTGGGTCCAGCGATTGGCATCAATATAATGGCAGTCAACAAAATGGCAGCCAGATACGACCACAATCGGTGCACCCTTCTTAAATGCATATAAAACCCAGTCTTCATCAACCCTTCCACTGCACATCGTCCTTATCAATCGGGCACTTGGTGGATATTGCAACCTTGCACCACCACAGGTATCAGCACCAGCATAAGAACACCAGTTACAGGCAAAGACAATCATCTTTTCATAAGGCTTCTCTTCAAGATAGGCATCAATCTGGTTATAAACCTGTTCATCTGTGAAGTGGCGCATCTTAATTGCATCAAATGGGCATTCTGCACCACAGGTTCCACAACCTTTACACATCGCCTCAATCAGTTCTATTGTCTTCTTCTTTGGGTCAACCTTTATCGCCTTATAAGGACAGGCCTGGGCACAGATTGTGCAGAATCGGCAGAGCTCAGGATTTATTACAGAGGTTATCGCCTCAGTGGTTAATTTCTCTGAAGAAAGGATGGTCAGGGCTCTGGCTGCAGCCGCACTTGCCTGGGTCACTGAATCTTTAACATCCTTTGGTGCTTCTGCACAACCTGCATAGAAAACACCACCCGTTGTCGCATCAACCGGTTTTAATTTTGGATGTGCCTCCATAAAGAATCCATCAGGGGTCTTTGAGAGCGTCAATAATTTCTGGACCTCAGGCATATCCGAGCGGGGTATAACACCTACCGAAAGGACAATCATATCAAGTTCGTGTTCAGTAATCCTGTTTGTGATCGTATCTTCAACTACCAATTTTAAGTTCCTTGTGTTTGGATCTTCAATGATCTCTCCAGGAATACCACGAATATATTGAACCCCAGATTCTTTGCTCCTTTTGAATAAATCCTCAAAGCCCTTGCCAAATGCCCTTATGTCAATATAGAAGACCCTTGCCTCAATGTCCGGATAATGGTCTTTCAAGAGCAATGTGTCTTTCACCGTATTCATACAGCAGATATTGCTACAGTATGGCTTGCCCCTTTTTGATGAGCGTGAACCAACACACTGGATAAATCCAACGGTCTTTGGCCTCTTCTTATCACTTGGTCTGATAAAATGTCCATCGGATGGTCCACCTGCAGAGATGAGCCTTTCAAATTCCATACTGGTAATGACATTGGGATATTTTGTATAACCATATTCCTCAAGTTCACTCGGGTCATAGACATCCATACCCGTTGCCACAATCACAACTCCAGTATCAAATTCTATTATCTCATCCTGCATATCATAATTGATACACTTCTTATCACACTTTTCTGCACACTTGCCACAGGCGATTGGATTTGTGCCAAGGCAGGACTTCATATCAATCAAGTATGATGCAGGAACTGCCTGGACAAAGGGAATATATATTGCCTTTCTTGAAGATAAACCTAATTCATATTCATTCGGCACAACGACCGGACAGACCTTGGCGCACTCACCGCAGGCAGTGCACTGGGTCTCATCCACATACCGAGCCTTTTTACGCACCCGGATATGGAAATTGCCAATATAACCAGATATTGATTCTACTTCACTATAGGCAAGGAGTTTGATATTTGGATGTCGACCGACATCCATCATCTTTGGTCCGAGGATTCATATCGCACAATCCATTGTGGGATAGGTCTTGGCAAGTTGCGCCATCAATCCGCCGAGTGCTGGCTCTTTTTCTACAAGATAGACCTTTACACCAGAGTCTGCAAGGTCAAGTGCTGCCTGCATCCCGGCAACACCACCACCGATGACCAGTGCAGCCTTGGTAACTGGAATTTCTCTCTCTTCCTGGGGTTCAAGGAATCTTGCCCGCGCAACATATGCCTTCACAATATCAAATGCCTTGTTCGTTGCCTGTGCTCTATCAGCCATATGGACCCAGGAACAATGTTCACGGATATTTGCCATATCTACAAGGTATCTATTCAAACCCACGGATTTGACACAATTTCTGAATGTTGATTCATGCATCCTTGGTGAACAAGCAGCAACCACAACCCGATTTAGTTTCTTTTGAGTTATCGCCTTTTTTATCTCAGCCTGGCCTGGTTCTGAACACATATACCGATTCTTCACTGCATAGACCACATCCTTCAAACCTTTTGCCTTCTCCACCACCTCATCAACATCTACTGACCCAGCGATATTGGTCCCGCACTCACAGATGAACACACCGATTCTAAGTTCTTCCTGTGGCATTAAAATCACCTCCTTTCAAATTTAGTCCTGTCGTCTTATAGTCTTATCGTCTAATAATCATTGACCATCCGACTATTCGACTATAATAGACTATCCAACTAACTTCTGTAATACCCGCTCAGGCTTCACCCGGTGGGTATGAAGCCCCACTTCCTCAGGCTTCAAACCTTGAGCAAGCCCTAATAACTGGAACAAATAGATAACCGGAATATTGAACTCTTTTCCCTTTTTTCGGGCAATCATCAACTGCCCTAAATCAAAAGAAGAAAAGCAGGTCGGGCAGATAAGACCCATACAATCCGCCTGTTCTTCGTCTATTGCAGAGAATATTGATTCGGTCATCTCTAAGGGCAGTTCATCATCCATACATCCCTTACCACAGCAGAGCATCCGCTCTTTATGTTCTACTGGAATTGCACCCATTGCCCGGACAAAGTCATCAAGTATCTGCGGATAGTCTGCATCATCCACATTCATTATTTGACTCGGCTTTAATAGATGGCAACCATAATGGATACCAACCCTTATCCTATTTAAGGGTCTTTTCACCGACCTTGTGATTGCCCCCATTCCAATGTCGTCCCTTAAAAGGACCGTCACATGCTTCACCTTTATCTTACCCTGATACTCTTTGTTTATCTTTTTCAGACGCTGGTTTATCTTAAATCTTAATTCTTCATCTTCAGCAAGCAGATATTGTGCCTCTTTTAATGTTGAGATACAACCAGAGCACATTGTTATCACATCAAGACCGGTCTCTTCAGCAACTGCAAGGTTTCTTGCGGCAATTGTAAGCCAATTCATCTTGTCCTGGGCTTTGAAATAGATTGGGTCAGGGCAGCAGGTGAATCCTTCTACATCAACGAGTTCTACACCCAGATTGGGCAGGGTCTTTCTTATTGCCAGTTCCATCTGCGGATATTTTAAGGGCATCATACAGCCCCAGAAAGGGACGGCCTTCATAATGGTATTATAGAAATATTATAAAGAATGTCAAGCTTTTTCTTCACTCTATTATCTCTTTTAATTCATCAATCGGGATTTTTTTGAGTTCAGGGAGGCCGAGTTCCTGGCGTATACGGTTCACTGCAGAAGTGATTACTACACTCACTCCGGTCTTTCCAATATTTTCTGATAGTTTAGTAAGGTTTTCTGGTGCAGTTCCTTTTTCCACACAGATATTTTTTAAGGCAATTATCACCTCAATGGGTCTAACATCCTGGGGACATCTTTCATAACAGGAATAGCAATTTGTGCAGAGCCAGATTGGTGCATTCGGACCAGTCAAATCCTCCTCCATACCGAGCAGTGCCTTTAATAAAATAACCCTGGGATTGAATTCTTTGGTAAATCTTGCGGCAGGGCAGGATGCGACACAGGCACTGCACTGGTAGCAATAGTTATGGTGCTTGCCACCCGGAACTTTGTTTAATCTTTCCCGAAAACGAAAATTTACTACAATCTTCTCTTTTTCCATGGAACCCCTCTTTAGAATTTTTCGTCCGACTGAAGTCGGACGCTACATTCTCCCTTCATATTCATTCCCACAAGGTATCGGCAATCAAATTTACAAAACTCGTGGTCTCAATTTTCATTTCTTCTGACCTCTGGGCATCGGATGTTTCCTTCATTGCACAGTTGAAATGGATTTCACACTTTGGACAGGCAAGGACGAATAAATCGGCACTGGTCTCCTTTGCCTCTTTCAGTCTCATTAATTGAATCCTCTTTGAATAATTTGAACAGTTCATCCAGGCACTCACCCCACAGCAAATTGCCCTATTTTTACTCCGCCTCATCTCTTTAAAACTTAACTTTGGAATTGAGTTCAAAACAATCCTCGGCTCATCATAGATTCCGAGATGCCTTCCCAGTCTGCAGGGGTCCTGGAATGTGATGGTTCTCTCCAACTCTTTAAATTTCAGCCTTTTCTCTCCAATTGCCTTGACAATTATCTCTGAGATATGTAGCATTTCAATCTTAAAATCAAAATATTTTGCATAATCAATCTTAAATGTCCTGTAACATTCAGGACAGGAAAAGATAATCTTTTTAACACCAGATTTTTTAATAATCTCAATATTAAATTGTGCCAGTCTTTTGAAATTCTCAAAATCACCCTGCCATAATAAGTCATGGCCACAGCACCTTTCATCTTTTAAGATTACAGGAACAATATCCAGTCTATTCAATATCTTTATGGTCGCATTTGCCGACCGTGTAGGAAATACTCCAATATCACCAAATAAGACATCAAAGAATGGGGCACAGCCAACAAAATAAAGCACTTCTCCATTTTCAGTAAATTTTAATTCTTTATCAATCCAGTCCATTCTCTTCGGAGATAGTGATGGTGTTGCCATTATCCGCATCAAAGATTGTGCTGCACCACCATGGGAGCATAACGCCTCTTCACCGATTTTATTTGCCTCAAGCCTTATTGCCTGGGTAAGGCTGATATAGTCAATATCTGCTGGGCAGTGTTCATCACAGAGTTTACAGGTGAGGCAATTCCAGATATTCTTATCTTTTAATAGATCACTATCTCCACCCCGCAATGCCTTATTAAGCAAGATTCTTGGTGAATAGTTTCTATTGAATCTTGAGACCGGACATATACCGGTGCATTTACCACACTCAAGGCACAGAAGGGCACGGGAGTTTTTTATGATATCAAGAAGCATAACCACTCCGTTTCTCAATGGTATCAGGTGACCAGAGTATCAGGATATCAGGGAGAATAATCATTTTTCACCTTCTTCTTACGGATGTATTTTATAAAGCCGTTGATCCCCCGAATAACTTCTTCATATTCTTTAATCCAATTCTTTCCTATTTCCTCATCTAAATAACACTTATCAATAATCTTTCTGATGTGATTCTGTGTTTCGCCTGCTTCTTTTCTTGCAACGTTGAAACCTTTAATTTTTTCATCGTAATAGTAAGATGAATATCCTTCAGCAATATTATTACATACGGAGGAAGATGACCTCTCAATCTGGTCCCTGATTTTAAATTTTTCATCTTTCGGTAATGTTTTACAGAATTTATGGATTTCTTGCAAGAGTTTAAACGCCTTTTGCCACACCCATAATTTTTCAAAACCGCAAGCATAGTGCTCTTTGTTAAAATTTTTTGGCTGTTCTTCTTTTATAAAAAATTTATCTGTTTTTTTTAATTGATATTGCAACCCTCTTCTATTTTTATAATTTATATTTTTCATTTTCTGATATTCCAATCTTCTTATCTCCTGGTTCCCTGATCTGCTGTTCACCTGATATCCTGATCTTCTGATCCCCTGATATCCTTTGCAATGACCGGGTTTGGTCCAAGTTTTCTTATTGTTTCAGTAAATTCTGTGGCAACCTTGGCAAATTTGCTTGTCTCGGCAGAAGAGATCCAGTCAAGTTTTAATCGCTCGGGTTCAATTCCTAACATTGCAGTAAGTTTTTCCGTGATTTTATGGACATCTGCAGCCCTGCGCGCACCGAACATATAATGGCAGTCATCAAAATGGCAGGTCGCAACAAGGACACCATCTGCACCGAGTTCAAATGCCTTTAAGACCATCCCTGGTGTAACCCGGCCTCCGCACATCACCCGCACGATTCTTATATTGGGTGGATACTGGATCCTTGCCACACCAGCTCCGTCTGCGGCAGGATATGAACACCAGTTACAGCAGAAGGCTACGATGCGCGGCTCAAATTTCATTTAAACAACGCCTCAAGTTGTGCCTTAATCTGCTCGTATTTGAAGTGTCTTAAGTCAATTGCACCGGTTGGACAGGCAGGAACGCAGGTTCCACAACCCTTACACAATGCCTCATTAACTCTGGCAACATATATCCCGGGTTCTTTCTCTGTAAGTGTGATTGCGTGGAATTCGCAGACCTCAGTGCATCTTCCACATCCCCGGCAATAGACCTCATCAACAGTTGAAGTGATAGGTGGAAGAATAATTGTCTCACGACTGAGCAAGGCTGATACCTTTGCTGCAACTGCTGATGCCTGGGCTATGGAGTCACCGATATCCTGAGGAAACATACAACATCCAGCAAGAAATACACCTTCAACCGTGGTCTCCACAGGACCGAATTTTGAATGCCTCTCTAAGAAGAAGAGGTCTTGCCCCCTTGGCACTTTTAACAGGTCAGATAGTTTCATTGTTTCATTCCCATTGGGGATCATTCCGACTGATAGAATCACTCCATCAACTGGAAAAACAATCCTCTTGCCAATTACATCGTAATCCATTTCCACACGCTCAGCATATTTCTCACCCATAACTTCAGGGACTTCACCCTTTGCCAGTTCTGAATAGGGAATGAACAAAACCCCCAATTCCCTTGCCTTTCTATACATCAACTCTGCACCTTTTGAATAGACCCTTATACCCCTATGGAAGATTACGACATCAATGCCTCTTTCTCTTAATAAAATTGCCTGTTTTATTGCTGCCTGGCAGCAGTATCTTGAACACCAGGTATTACCAACTTCTGCCCGGGAACCAACACATTGAATAAATGCTACACTCTTTAAATCTTTTATTTTCTCTGAATCTTCGATGAGCATCTCTTCAAGTTCCATACTGGTCCAGACATTAGGATATTCTCCATAGCCAAACTTATCAAGTGGTCTATAAAGGTCCGCACCGATTGCAAGGACGATTGCTCCGATATTTAATTTAGCAGAGGACGCACTGCCATACTCAATCTCTACCTCAAAATTGCCAACAAAGCCCTTTATATCCCTTATTTCGGCTCTGGTATAAATAATAACATCTTTTTCCTTCAATTCCTTAATCTTTTCTTCAATCAGTTCCCTTCCTGGTGTTCCTGTAGGATAGACACTTGATAATCTGCGCACCCTGCCTCCGAGTTCGTCCTCTTTTTCAATGAGATAGACCTTTAACCCCCGTTCAGCAAGGTCAATTGCAGTCTGCATTCCACTTATACCACCACCGATTACAAGAACATTACGACCAACACTTAGACTCTTTGGATATAATGGTTCAAGTCTCTTCACCCGTTCTACAGACATTTTAATTATTTCCTTTGCCTTTTCTGTGGCAACTTCTGGCTCCTGCTGGTGAACCCAGGAGCATTGATTTCTGATATTTGCCATATCCAAGAGATAGGGGTTAAAGCCAATCTTTAAAAGAGTCTCCTGGAATATACCTTCATGGGTCTTTGGTGTGCAGGCAGCAACAACAATCCGATTCAGGCGATGTTCAAATACTGCATCCTGAATCTTTTTCTGCACACTCTCAGCACAGGCAAATAGAAAATCATTAACATATACTACATCTTTTAAATTCTTTGCATACTCAACGAGTTGTTTTATATCAAGAACTGAAGCAATATTCGTCCCACAATGGCATACAAAGACACCCACCCGTGCAGGACCAGTAAGGTCAAGAGGGGTAACTTCTTCTTTCTTTTCTTCCACAATTTCCCCTTTTAGCAGAATACCAGCCTTTACTGCTGCACCGGATGCCTCAGCAATAGCATCTGTGATATCCTTGGGTCCTGTTGCACATCCACAGAGAAATATCCCTGGCTTTGTGGATTCAAGTGGATGATTGCAGGGGTCTATCTCCTTAAAGAATCCATCACGGTCGAGTTCAATACCAAGGATATGGGCAAGTTCTTTTGTCCCCTGATTTGGTATCATTGCCGAGGATAAGACTGCTAAATCCACAACCAGACTTCTAATCTCTCCACTCAACTGGTCTTCATAAGAGAGAATGATTTTCCCGGTCTTTTTATTTTCTATGATTTTAGAAGGTTTTCCTTTTATGTATTTTACACCCGCATCAAGACTCCTTCTATAGAACTCTTCAAAACCCTTGCCAAATGCCCTGATATCAATATAGAAGACCATTATCTCTGAATCTGGATAGTGTTCACGAATGACCAGGGTATCTTTTATTGTATTCATACAACAGATTCTTGAGCAATAGTCAATATCCGCCTTCATATTTCTTGAACCCACGCACTGGATAAAGGCGATCCGTTTTGGTGGTCGGACATTGGTGAAGGTTAAGAGTTCACCCCGGGTCGGGCTTGAGGCATCTAAAAGCCTTTCTAACTCAAAACTGGTGATAACATTTTCAAACCTCGTATAACCGTATTCACTCGCCTCCCTTGGGTCATAGTATTCAATCCCTGTGGCAACAACAATTGCACCGACATTTAATTCTATTATTTCTTCTGGCTCATCAAAGTTTATACACTTTGCTTTACAGATCTGGATACATTTTCCACAGACGATGAGTTCCCAATGGGTAGTTTTGCCTTCCCTTTTTTCTATAGCCCTTTTCATTATCTTTCTTGCCCTTTCCGGAACATTGTCAAGACACTCTTCCCGGCTCCTTATATATGCTGAAGGGACTGCCTGGCTATATGGTGTATAAATCGCTCTTCGGGATTTTAAACCAAGGTCAAATTCATTGGGCACAACAATCGGACAGACCTTGGCACAATCACCACAGGCAGTGCATTGATTGGTATTTACATATCTCGGATGTTTTAAAATTTTTACGGAAAAATTTCCTGCCTCGCCATTTACTTCTTTTACTTCAGATAGAGTGAACAGGGTGATATTTGGATGTCGACCGACATCCATCATCTTAGGCCCAAGGATTCAAGCTGTGCAGTCCATTGAGGTGAATATCTTGTGAATCTGTGCCATCCTGCCACCGATATTTGGGCCAGATTCCACAAGATACACCTTAAACCGGGCATTTGCCAGGTCAAGTGCAGCCTGAATCCCGGCTATACCACCTCCAATGACCAGGACCCCTTTTTCCATAATGCTCCTTTTTAATTCGTCCGACTAAAGTCGGACCTTACAGAGAGGACGCCCTGCCCGACTAAAGTCGGATGTTACAGAGGTGCTACGCAGAAGACAACAATTTCTTTCCGTATTGATAACCCTCTTCAAATGCCTTTAAATTCAATGGCAATGCCTTGTCCGGGACCGAACCCGGGATTGCATCCTTCATTGCCTGACAACTGACAACATTCGTTACTGCGGTGAAAAAACCGAGCATAACGATATTGGCGACAATTCTATTGCCCAACTGTTCAGCAATACGGGTTGCCGGGACTGAGTATATTTTTATATTTCCTCTTGGTGGTCTTGGTTTTACAAGGTCCTCGTCTATTATTAGAATACCATTCTCATCAAGTTCTGGTTCAAACTTTTCATATGCCTCACGGGACATCGCTACAAGGATCTGCGGTTTTGTCAAATAGGGATATAAAATCCTATCTTCAGAGACCAATAGTTGGGCACTGCACGCGCTCCCCCTTGCCTCAGGACCAAAACTCTGGGTCATTGTTGCATGTTTGTTGTCAAAAATTGAAGCCGCCTTACCCACGATATAACCACTTTTAATCACACCTTGACCACCATAACCAGAGAAACGAATTTCAATTTGCGTTGCCATTTATCCCCCTTCATTTCCTGATTCAGGTAGACATTCATCGGTCATACCATATAACTGATATTTATCACCAAGCACGGTCTTGAATCTTTGATTCATTGCCTCAATAAATGTTGGTCTTTCGCGATCCACAAATTTACCCACGATTATTGGTCCCTGAAACTTTATCTCCAGTTCCCGCGGGTCAGCATTATGCTTAATGATGCTATTATCGTGGTAATACTTCAAGATATCCAGGCCAGTACCAAGCCGGTTCAAACGGGCATAGAGTGTAGCACAGGGTGCAATCACCTCAATGAAAGAGAATCCCTTTTTATTGAACGCCTCAAGAATAGCATTGGATAATCGTCTGATGTCAAGTGCAGTATAGCGTGCAACATAGACCGCACCACAGGTATCCATCAGGTATGGTAGATTAAATGGCGTGTCAAAATTTCCATAAGGGCTGGTTGAACAGATTGCGGTCTCGGGTGTGGTTGCAGCAACCTGTCCACCGGTCATTCCATAAATAAAATTATTAACACAAATCACCATAATATCCATATTCCTTCTTGCGGCATGGATTAAATGATTACCACCAATTGCGACCAGGTCACCGTCCCCAGAAAATACGACAACCTTTAATTCGGGATTGGCAAGTTTTAGACCGGTGGCAAAAGGAATTGGTCTTCCATGGGTGGTGTGGAAGGAATCAAGTTTTATGTAACCAGCAACCCTGCCTGTGCAACCAATGCCTGAGACGACTGCTACCTTATTGAGGTCCAGATTTGATTTTTCAAGGGCAATTAGAAATGCGCTCAATGCGGACCCAATACCACAACTTGGACACCAGATATGGGGCATGCGGTCCATCCTTAAAAGATTCTCTTTTGGATGCCCGGTGGGCTCTTTAGATGCTACAACCTCCTCAGTTCCAATCTCACTCATTTTAAACCCTCCTTTATTGCATTCAAGATATCATCTGGATTATGAACCCAACCTCCACCATGGGGAACAAGGAGTGTCTTGCATCTTCCTTTTGCACATCGCTCAACCTCAAGTGCAACCTGTCCATAATTGATTTCAACTGTAATCAAAGATTTGACCTTTCCAGCAAGTTCAAAGATTCTCTTTTCAGGAAAGGGCCAGACAACAATTAATCTCAAAAATCCTACTTTTATTCCCTGCCTCCGTGCTTCGGCAATTGCCTTGTAAGCAACCCGACTTGATATTCCGTATGAGACGATTACTACATCTGCATCATCAATACCCTCTTCCTCATATCTTATAATCTTATCCGCATTCTTACGAATCTTTTCTACAAGGCGACGCACTAATTTTTCCTGTGCCTGCCAGTTCATCACAGGATATCCCCGTTCATCGTGCGTTAAACCAGTAACATGGAATCTATAACCATCACCCGCTTTCACCATCGGTGGCACCAAAGCTTCATCCGGCTTAAAAGGAAGATACGAATCCTTCGGACCATTGTACCACCTGCGCTCAAGTATTTCAATATCTTCTGGTTTCGGAATTACTACCTTCTCGGTCATATGACCCACACACTCATCCATCATTAGAAAGACCGGGACGCGATATTTTTCAGCAAGGTTAAAGCAATCAATCGTAAAATCAAAGCATTCCTGTGGTGAATTTGGAGAAAGGGCAATTATTTCATAATCACCATGTGAACCCCATCTCACCTGCATCATATCACCCTGACCGGTCAATGTTGGTAAACCAGTAGAAGGTCCACCCCGCTGGACATCAACAAATACACAGGGCGTCTCAAGCATCGCAGCGAGTCCGATATGTTCCTGCATCAGAGAGAATCCAGGTCCACTGGTCACGGTCATTGATTTCTTCCCAGCCCAGGAAGCACCGAGTATGGCGATTGAAGAAGCAATCTCATCTTCCATCTGAATAAATACGCCACCGACCTCAGGAAATCTCTGGGCAATCCTCTCTGCAACCTCGGTTGATGGGGTGATTGGATAACCTGCAAAGAATCGACATCCCGCAGCAAGTGCACCTTCAGCACAGGCATAGTCTCCATCAAGATAATGGGCACCGGTCAGGACACCTTTTGGCTCAGCCTTCATAGCCCTCCTTTTTTATCCATCAATTCTGATACTGTTCTTTCACCCTTAAGGGTTACATAAATTGCAAACTCAGGACAGATTATCTCACAGAGATGGCATTCCCGGCACTCTTCAGGATTCTTCACATAGGGTGGATGATAACCCTTGAGATTGAACTCTTTTGATAGTTCCAGAACCTTTTTCGGACAGAATTCCACACAGAAACCACATCCCTTACAACGCTCTTTAATAATATGAATCTCGCCCTGGGGAACTCTTATCTTATCTGCATCAAGTGGTCTCCTCCAGAACTTCATATTCAATCCTTTATTGCCACACTCACCATCTCCAGAACTGCCTTATCTTTGAGATTCTTTAACTGGGATGAACCACTCGGGCAGGCAACAGTGCAGGCACCACATCCCTGACACAATGCCTCAATCACTTTCGCAATATTCTTTTCTTTGTCCTTTTCCCGTGCACCAAATGGGCACACACCAATACAGACACCACAACCAGAGCAGAGATTCTCATCAACCATTGCAATCAATGGTTCAAATGTGATCTTGGGCTGGCTCAAAATACCGATTGCCTTGCTTGCTGCACCTGATGCCTGGGCAACGGTTTCAGGAATGTCCTTTGGACCATGCGCTGCGCCGGCAATATAGATTCCCAGAGTATTGGTCTCAACCGGACGCAATTTTGGGTGTGCCTCGGTCAAAAATGCATTCGCATCACATTGAATCTTCAACTTACGTACAAACTCTTCGTTATTTCGTGTCGGCACCATTCCCATTGCAAGAACAACCAGGTCAGCCTCAACCTCTACCTTCTTTCCCACAAGGGTATCCGCACCAAGGACGATCAATTTTCCATTTTCTGGATAGACCTTTGATACCTTACCCCTTATATATATTGCACCCTCATCAGTTGCCCGGTTATAGAACTCTTCAAAGCCCTTGCCCGGTGTTCTCACATCAATATAGAAGATTATTGGCTCACCATCGTGGACACGGTGTTTGTATAATATTGCATGCTTTGCTGTATACATACAGCAGATCTTTGAACAGTATTCAAGATGATTTTCTTTATCCCTTGAACCTGCACACTGGATGAATACCACACGTTTTGGAACCTTGCCATCAGATGGTCTTCTTACCTCACCAGAGGTAGGACCTGATGCAGAGAGCAATCTTTCAAATTGTAATGATGTAATGATATCCGGACTTGTGCCATAGCCGTATTCTTTCAACTTTTCCGGTTCATAGATATCAAACCCAGTCGCCACTACAATCGCGCCAACATCAAATTCAAGGATCTTATCTTCCATATTATGATTAATTGCCTTTGGTTCACAGACCCTCTCACATTCAAGGCACTCACTGCACACCGCACAATTTAGACACCTGTTTGCTTCGTATTTTGCGGTATTTTCATCAAACCCGAGTTCAACCTCATCAAATCCCGCACGAGCATCAAGCGCAATCTTGGGCATCTCGGCGCGTGGTTTTTTTGGCGTTTGTGCTATTTTCTCGGATTCGGGTCTGGCAACTGGCCATTTTTTCTCTTCAAATTTTACTCCCGTGAGATAGGCATCAATACTATTGGCTGCCTTTTTACCTGCTGCCACTGCCTCAATGACAGTGGCTGGTCCAGAAACGAGGTCGCCACCGGCAAAGACCCCTTCAACCTTTGTCATCAGGGTCTCCGGGTCAACCGATAAGGTGCCCCATTTTGTCAATTCCAATCCTTCTGTAAGCCAATCAATCTTCGGTTTCTGAGAGATTGCGACAATTATATTATCAACTGGAATTCTGAATTCACTACCTGGAATAGGGATTGGTCTCCTTCTCCCTGAGGCATCTGGTGCCCCAAGTTCCATCCTGAGGCATTCAATCTCCTGAACCTTATCTTTGCCTATGATTCTATTCGGGGCAACCAGGAACTCTATCTTTATCCCTTCTTTTATCGCTTCTTCCACCTCCCAGGAATTTGCCGGCATCTCTTTTCTTGACCGACGATAAAGAATTGTCACATCGCTACCCAGTCTCTTTGCAACCCTTGCTGAATCAATCGCTGCATTACCACCGCCAATTACCGCTACCTTTTTGCCGAGGCTCACCTTCTTTCCAAGGTTCACATCCCTCAAGAAACTGATGCAGTGCAGGACACAGGGTAGTTCTTCACCTTCAATATTTAACTTTAATTCTTCATGGGCACCGGTTGCAATAAAGACTGCACGATATGCCTTTCTGAGTTGTTCAAGACTCAAATCCGCACCAACTCTGGTGCCGGTGATTATCTCTACACCAAAGGACTTAATGTAATCAATATCCTTTTGCAACTCTTTTCTGGGTAATCTGAATTCAGGGATACCAAGGGTCAGAAGTCCACCAACAACCTTTTCTGCCTCATAAACAGTTACTTGATAATTCTTTCTTGCCAAAAAATAAGCACAGGCAAGGCCGGCTGGACCAGACCCCACCACTGCAATCTTCTCACCCGTGGGCTTTCTCTGGGTCAATGGATAGTCGCCAAAATCAGCAATAAATCTCTTTAAAGAGGCAATTGAGATGGGTTCGTCAACTTCTTTACGCACACATTCAGTTTCACAAGGATGGTTACAAACCCGACCGCATACACTGGCAAAGGGATTAGCATCCCGTTCAAGTTCCAATGCCTCTTTAAATTTACCCGCACGAATTAAGGCGATATATCCCTGGGCATTTACGCCAGCTGGACACGCTGACCTGCAAGGGGGATGGCCAATTTTGGTAATGGTAAAGCGATTGGGAACCGCCTGTGGGAATGGTTTATAAATTGCATGCCTCAAATTCAGGTTACTCTCAAATTCATTAGGAAGCAATACTGGGCACACACGTTCACATTCGCCACAGCCATTACACTTTTCCCAGTCAACATAGGTTGACCTCTGCCTAATCTTTACCTTAAAATTACCTACTGTCCCGCTAACTTCTTCAAGTTCTGAATAAGTCAGCAATTTGATATTTTTATTTTGAACAACCTCAACCATTTTCGGGGTCAAAATGCACTGGGAGCAATCAAGGGTAGGAAATGTCTCTGAAAGCTGCGCCATCCTGCCACCAATTGAAGGTGACCTCTCTATTAGAATTGTTTCAATCCCCGCATTGGCAATATCGAGTGCTGCCTGGATCCCGGCAATACCACCACCAACCACAAGTGCCCGCTTTGTGACATCCACAAAGATTGGTTCAAGTGCCTCATCAAAACGGACCTTTTCAATCATTGTTTTAATGATATCGCCAGCCTTTTTTGTTGCCACTTTTTTATCCTCATGGACCCAGGAACACTGCTCACGGATATTTGCCATCTCACAGGTATAACGGTTCAGTCCACCACGCTCGGTCGCATTCCTGAAGGTATTTTCGTGCAGGGTTGGTGAACAGGCAGAAACAACTATTGCATCAAGGTTCTTCTGTTTTATTGCATCAATAATGAGTTTCTGTCCAGGGTCAGAGCACATATATTTATAGTTTTCTGCATGAACTACACCGGGATATTTTTTAATCTCCTCGGTCAATGCCTCAACATCTACGGTCTTTGCAATATTTATTCCACAATGGCAGATAAATACGCCAATTCTCTTCATTTTAATGACTCCTTTTTAGTAAAAGTATTATAATTAAAAAAATGGAAAAGTCAAGGATTTATCCCGGATTATTCATACTAAAAGTCATTGCGAGCCCGAGCCAAAGGCGAGGGCGTGGCAATCCGACGAAGTCGTTGCGAGTCCTCGCCCATTATCAATGAGCGGGACGAAGCAATCTCATTGAGATTCCTCGTGCGCCACACTGTATGGCGGACTCGGAATGACCCTTCGGGTCAGATTGCTTCGGCTTTCTACGAGAGCTTCGCAATGACAGGTGAGAAATCTCGCTCCTCGCAATGACAAAAAGAAAAAAACAGAGTGTCCCCTCACCTTACCCTTCTTTTTAGTAGAAAAAGTAGAGAATAACAAGTAGCGAGAAAAGAATTAAAATCCTTTCTACTTGCTACTCGCTACTGACAAAGGAAATGTAACTGAGAGGATTAAGGTGAGGGGTCCAAAGAAAAAAGAGTGTCAAAAAATTTTGCGCTTGAAAAATGGCGCAAATCCGCTCCTGGATTGCATTTGAACGAAATTCACCAAAAATAGTATGAATAATTCGGGTTATAAATCCCATTTTATGATTGACATTTAACTGGTTTGAATTATAATCTAAAAGTATGGAATATATTTACATTAAGATAATCGGAAGGATTGATACAAAAATAGTTAAAAAATTAGTCGCTTCACTAAAAATGTTCTATCCATTTAAATTCAAGATTTTGGAATCAAGGCCTGAATACCCAATAGATGCCTTTGAACCCAAACGGAATCAATATTATGCGGATAGAATTTTATTAAGACTCATTGATGAATTTCCTGATAATGCATTAAAATTAATCGGAATAACCGATGTGGACCTATGCACTCCAATTTTGACCTATATCTTTGGCGAAGCAATCCTTGGTGGCAGGGTTGCCATTTTATCAAGCCACAGACTCAGGCAGGAATTTTACAAATTACCAAGAGATGATGCATTACTATTGAATAGACTCATAAAGGAATTCATTCATGAGATGGGCCATTGTTTTGGAATGGTCCACTGTGACAATCCAAGTTGTGCAATGTTTTTATCAAATAGTATATTAAGCATTGACAGCAAACTTCCTTATTTATGCTTTAGATGTAGTGAATTTTTCATTGAACAATTAAAAGGGAGAACTTATGAAAAAATACAAGATTCTGGTTGTTGATGATGAAGAAATTATGAGGAGTTCCCTCAGTGATTGGCTTAAAGAGAATGGTTATGAGGCAATGGCGGTTGAGGATGGATATAAAGCGATAGAAGAAGTTAAAAGAGAAGACTATGACCTGGCGATTGTAGATTTGAAGATGCCTGGAATGGACGGGATAGAAACGATGAAAAGAATCAATAATATAAAATCCGGCCTTCCGGTTATTATTATTACTGCCTATGCCACAATTGAGACTGCGGTTTTGGCAGTGAAGGAAGGGGCAGCTGACTATATTGTTAAGCCATTCAATCCTGAAGAGATAAATCTTTTAATCAACAAAATCCTTGAGCATCAAAGAGTTTTAAAAGAAAATCTTCTCCTACGGCAGGAACTTACCAAACGATTCAAGTTCCAAGACTTAATAGGAAAAAGTCCGAAGATTTTGAAGGTCTTTGAAATGATAAAGACCGTTGCGCCGACAAAATCAACCGTGCTTATTAGAGGCGAAAGCGGAACCGGCAAGGAACTTATTGCCCGGGCAATTCATGAGTTAAGTCCGAGACATAATGGACCATTCATTGCTGTTGCCTGTGGGGCAATGCCTGAAACCCTCTTAGAGGCAGAACTATTTGGTTATGAAAAAGGAGCCTTTACTGGCGCAACATCCCAATATAAGGGACGAATTGAGATGGCTGATAAGGGAACCCTTTTTCTTGATGAAATCGGCGACATAAGTCTTAAAACACAGGTAGACCTTCTCCGCGTTATTCAAGAAAGGGAATTTCGCCGGCTCGGTGGAAAGGCGACGATGAAGGTGGACATAAGGATAATCGCTGCTACTAATAAGAATCTTGAAGAGATGATTGCCAAATCCGAGTTTCGTGAAGACCTTTATTATCGGCTGAATGTCATTACGCTCTGGGTTCCTCCACTCCGTGATAGAAAAGAAGACATCCCTCTTTTAGTTGAACATTTTTTAACGAAATATAATCTTGAAAACAGAAGAAATGTGGAAAGGATTTCTCCTGAGGTGATGCGCATTTTGATAGATTATCCCTGGCCCGGAAATGTGCGTGAACTTGAGAACACGATTGAGCATAGCGTTGTGGTTGCAAAAGGAAATGAAATTTGTATTGATGATTTGCCACCAAACATAATAAAAAATAGATTGGATATAGGATTGGAAAAACCGAGGATGTCTCTGACAGATATGGAAAGGGTTCATATTATAAATGTGTTAAGGGAGAACAATTGGAATGTCAAACGCGCAGCAATGGCACTGGGGATAAATCGGGTTACACTTTATAACAAGATAAAAAAACACAAGATTAAGAAAGATGGGTAGTTTGATCTGTAAAAAAATAGATAATATGGTTTAAAAAATTTACACAAATTCATATCAAAAATCATTATTTTAACCACTGTTTTATTTTTAATCACTTATAACTTCCATCACCGGAAAAATCTTTTGAAAAATGGAGAGTTTTTAACTATTTTTCAGGCACGATTTTTGCATATAGTAGAGTAGGAGATAAAAATGAAATGCCCATTCTTAGAAGAGATGATAGTTCAATATTGCTCTGCCTGTCAGATAAAGAAGATGATACCAAAGAATAGTCTTGTTGATACGCAACCCTGTGAAGGGAATTACTCTGATTGTCCAGTCTTTAAGGATTTTTTTGCAAAGACAGGCAGGGAGCAAAAACAAAAGGAGGAAAAAATGATGGAAGCAAAAAAAGAAATCGCTGGCGAAGCGAAACCCTGCATATGGATGAAGGCCGGTGTGATTGCTTATCGGATGTGCACAAGTGATTATGATTGCAAAAATTGTTCCTTTGACCAGGCACTTCTTGATGCCAGTGGGTCATATGTTGAATCGCCAATCGTTGTTGAGGCGATAAAGAAATTAAAGCAATTGCCCGCCTCTGAGAGAAAATGCCGTTATATGCTTACCGGGGATTTTTCTTATAAGATTTGTTCAAACAATTATGAATGCTGGCATTGTTCAGTTGACCAGTATATTCAGGATTTGATAGAATCCAGCCCTTATCTTAAGAAGCGAAGAGAACGATTATCAAAGGAGAAGAAAGTCAGGGGATTTGCCTTTAGAGAAGACTATTATTATACACCAAATCACATCTGGTTAAAGGTTGAGGGTGAATTACTGAAGATCGGAATTGATGATTTTGCTACGCGCGTTTTAGGACGGATAGAAAAAATCTCCTTCAGCAATGAACGATTCATAATAAAGGATGAGAATGCCTGGCAATTAGGGAGTGGTAATCGTATTGTTCAGATAAAATCACCCATCACCGGTGAAATTGTGGAAATAAACAATGAGGTGCAAAAGGACCCTTCTTTAATTCAAAGAGAACCCTATCACAATGGTTGGTTGTTAAAGATAAAAATGCCCAAAGAGATTAAAGCAGAGATGATGAAAGGAGATAATGCAAGGGATTGGTTAGAGCGCGAGTTTGATAAACTCCATCAAGAATTTGCAAAAGAGATGGGAATACTTATCGCCGATGGCGGGGAACTCATCGTAGATATCTATGAACGGCTATCTGATGAACAGTGGCATAACCTTATCAAAAAATTTTTGCTGTAGAAAAGACGGCTCAGAAGTAACAATGTAAAGTTTAGCAAGTAAAACGATAAAACAGGAATCTTCCTCCATACTTTTGCACCTATGAAAATGGTCTATCCGTTCACACGCAGTGATTGACAAATAGGTGAATATCGGTATAATTCATATATGTCAAAGGGAAAAACAGTGGGTCTCGACCTTGAAGTAATGAGACCTTTGCTTGAAGGTCTATTGAAAAATATGGAAGGAGGGGTGTTTACAATAGACCTTGAAAAAAATATTGTTAGTTTTAATAAAGCAGCTGAGTGGATAACAGGATACTGTTATGAGGAAGTTATTGGCAGACTCTGTGTGGATATTATCAAAGGCAATCTATGCAATGATGCCTGTCCTTTTGAAAAAGTGATTAACACAGGTATCCCGGTAAATAGAAGTGATACAGTGATACTCGGCAAGGATGGTCAGCAGATCTTTATTTCTTACACAGCGTTTAGGCTTACCGATATCCATGGGAAAACAAGGGGTATGACGGTTATCTTTCGGGATACTACTGAACTGAAAAACCTTAGAGAACAACTCCTTCAATCAGAGAAATTAGCAGTAATGGGCCAACTCGCAGCAGGTGTTGCCCACGAAATCAACAATCCCATCAACGGTATACTTACCTATATCCACCTCTTCTTAAAGAGACTTGAACAAAATAATATTGACCTTGAGACCTGGAGCAAAGATTTAAAATTGATGGAACGAGAAACAACAAGGGTTGGCAGACTGGTAAAAAATTTGCTCAATTTTTCACGAAAAACTGAACCCGACCTGAGACCAGTTTATTTACCCCGCTTGATTGATGAAACCTTACCCCTTTTAGAAGACCAATTTTTGATTAAAAATATTAATATCACAAAAAACTATGAAAAGAATATTCCGAAAATTTTAGGTGACTTTAATCAACTCCAGCAGGTAGTGATCAATATTGTTCTAAATGCCATTCAGGCAGTTGCCCAACAGGGAAGGATTGAAATCAGTGTTGTAGCTGAAGGTGCAAAAGGTAGCGAATGTTTTGTTTTGCTGAATGTTACTGATAATGGAATTGGCATTCCAGAAGAGGATATTCCCAAGGTTTTTGACCCATTCTATACCACAAAAACAGGAGAAAAAGGTGGAATAGGCCTGGGTCTTTCTATTGTCCAGCAGATTGTCAAGTCTCATCATGGCCGTATCACAATCAAGAGCAAGGTTGGTGCAGGAACTACAGTTTCTTTGCGTTTTCCTACAATTTAATAAAGGTGGCAGCCTGCTCTTAATTTTTTTAACCCCTTTAACCTACATTTTTATCAGACAAATCCATTTTTCCATAGAACAAGTTCGTAGATTGACTAAAATAAAAAAATGTGTAAAATAGAAATGTTAAGGGAGAGGCAATTAAAGGTCCGAATTTAACAATAACTGGATTCGGGAGTAGCAAGTAGAGAGAAATAGACCAGCGATTTTATCGCTGAATTGGGGAATTACTTATTTTTGAAGTATTGGAATTTCAATAATTCCAATACTTTAGATTCAAACGGATAAAAACGGATTAAAATATAACAAATTCCCGCTTTTGTAAAGGGGGAATTAGGGGTTTTTCAAGGGGAGAGTCCCCTTGATGATGTTCAATAAGAAACGAGTTTTTCCCAAAAGATAGAGTAGCGAAATTTGTTTCGCACTAAAAAAACGCAGACCAAGGTCTGCTACTCCGAAAAACTTAAGAAAATTTAGTAAAAACTAAACTTTTACAATTTTGATAAATACTTGAGGAGGAATTGATGAAAAAGGTTGTTTTTCTCTTTGATGGTCAGGGTGCATTTAAACCAGGGATTGGTAGGGAACTATATGCAAAATATCAAATGGCGAAAGAGGTCATAGAACATTCCAGCAGTATTCTTAACTACGACTTAAAGAAATACATCTGGGGTGAAGAAGCAAGTAAGACAAGTTCTTTAACAAGCGTTGATCAACCAGCAATAAGTGTGATTTCACTTGCCTATGCAGAAATTCTGAAAGAGATGGTATTTCCGGTAGTGTCTCTTTAGGCAATAGTCTTGGTGAAGCGACTGCGATTGTCTATTGTGAAGTCCTGGATTTTTCTGATGGCATCAGGATGATTAAAAAGAGGGGCGAAGTTATGGAAAAAGGGGGTAAAGAAGGAACGATGATGGCGGTAATAAAAATGGGGATATAAATCTGCTTGAGAAGGAATACCAGAGGATTTCGGATGAAATAAAAGAACCGGTGGTAATAGCCAATATAAATGCACCGAATCAAATTGTCGTTTCCGGTTCAAAAGAAGGGATTAAGAGAATTGCCCAGTTTGCTACCCAGAATAAGGGACGCGGAATACTTCTGGAAGTGGGCGGTGCCTGGCATAGCCCATACCTTTCAGATGTCAGTGAAGAATTTGCCAACTTTCTTGATACGCTTGAATTTAAAGACCCCAAAAAAGATTTTTATTCTGTTGTTGACCAGAAGATTTTAACCGGCAAGGAGGCGATTAAGGATTCATTGAAGAGACAGATGCTTTCACGGGTAAACTGGGTAATGGCAATTGAGAATCTAAAACGGATGGGATACGATCTTTTCCTGGGAATCGGTCCGAGCAGAATCTTGAAGGATTTGGTGGCGAAGATAGACTCTTCTATTCAGGTTGATTCGATTGCCCTCTATACAGAACTGGATGAGGTTAAAAAGAAATTATTATGAAGATAAGACTGATTGGTTACGGCAGGGTGGGTGTCACACTCTGCAATCTTATTAAAGAAAAAAACGAGATCATTGGGGTTTATGATATAAAGAAGAGGAAAATAGAAGAGGCCGAAAAAATTCTTGGATTGAGCAAGAATCTTGCCTATGAAGAACTTATAAAAGAGAGTGAAGTCCTTTTTTTGCAACTCCGGATGACGAGATTCTAACCGCCTTCAAGAGGGCAGAAAGATATATTAAAGAAAATAAATTTTGCTTCCATTTTAGTGGAATATTGCCTGCCGAGATATTTCCAAAAGGAGAAAATATCTTTCGTGGTTCACTCCATCCCTTTGCGACATTCCCCAGGATTTTTATCCCGCACAAAATACAAAAAATTTTCATCTTCTTTCAAGGCAATAATGTAGCATACAATTTAACAAAAAAATTTTTTCAAAAATGCACTTTGCTATTAAAAGGATAAGCCGTAAGAGAAAAGAATACTGGTATCTGATTGGAACATTTGCCAGTAATCTTTTAGTTGGCCTTGCCAGGGTGGTATTTGATTTGACAAAAAGGATTCCGGGAAAGGCGCAGAAAAGATGGCGATTATTTTGCCGATAATGGAGCAGACCATCCAGAATATAAAAGAGCTGGGACTTGAAGATGCCTTAAGCGCCCCGATTGTGAGAGGTGACATAGAAACTTTGAAGAAACACATAAGTCTCATTAAAAAGGATAAAAAATTTTTGAATGTTTATAGAATCCTTTCTGAATACCTCATTGCATCTGCACTATACCAAAAGCGCTCAAAAATTAAAAGGATTTTAAGATGATGAAAGATCGGAACAGAATCTACCAATTTCTGTTTTTTCGCTAATCCTTCTTTATTGTGCACACAAAGCCCCCCATTGAGCATTGACCGCCTTAACCCCGAATTGGACAGACTGCAGGTTCTTAATGAACATCAAATTATTTTGCATTTTAGCGAGGAAATTGATACCACAAAGGTCTTTTCAGAAAATTTTTCAATTGTTGGCGATAGCGGAATCCTTAAGATAATCGCAGTTTATCCCGGTAACTTTCCTCAGGAGTTGTTCTTTACTACAGAAAAAATGGGAGAACTTAATTACGAGATTACTGGAAAGGTGCTTGATAAATCGGGTCAGGAAGGATTTTTTAAAAAGAGATTCAATGGTTCTACTAAACCGTATACAATCACACCCTGAATAAAAGAATATAAGAGCGGTAATAAGAATAATTTCTTCCTTCTGACATTTTCTGAAGCAATGGATACAAATTCTCTAAAATTTTTTATCGTTCCCAAAAAAGATTTTATTACAGGATGGGAAAGAACGAAGACACTCTCGCTTATTCCCAGAACTGAATTTGACTCCCTCCACTTTGATACTACATATTATCTATACATTACAGGGGGCTGCAATATTAAGAAGGGGAATTCTAACTGGTATTTCACTGGTAAAAGATGGCGAATTTACCTTGGAGGTGCGCGACTCATTAAATTTTCTTGTACAGGTTATAACTGATGGTTATTATGGTGAGGACTCGGTCAGAGCAGGAAAGGAAAATATTGTCCATATAAGACCCGGTAAGGTTACTGTTGATTCCATTCTTAATTAGTATTCTTGCAATCTTACTTGCCTTTTTTCTATACTACAAAAAATTAGCAAGATTTTTTTACGGTTGATTCCGATAGTTATTTTTCTCCTTTTAATCAACGGTTTCTCTTACAATTTTAAAATTAAAGGAAAGACCGGACCACCGGTAACGCTGATTGATGTTTCACCGAGTATGAAGAGTTATATTAATAATGTAATGGAAGAGGTTAAGAATGTAAAATACGAACACAGAAAGGTTTTTTTCAGTGAAAGCACGGCAATCAATCCGGCCGTGGCAGGGGGAAGGTTTACTGATATTACAAGGGCAATTTTGAAGGCAAAGGAATTTAACCCTTCGGCAATATTGTTAATCTCGGATGGAAATCACAACTTCGGTTCTTTACCTCAAAATATAATTGCGGACTTAAAAATTCCAGTTTTTACATTCGGGGTGGGAAAGGAGTCTATGAGGGACCAGCGAATTGTTGATGTTCTATTTCCTGACCATATTTTCAAAGATGATACTGTCCGGATTGAAGTAATACTCACAGTTAAAATTCGTTTGTTGACATTGCTTTGGCAAAAGATATAATTTAAAAAATTATGAATTACTCTGATATTGGTTTCTGGTTAATTGGCTGGTTATTATACATAAGGGCGAAATTTTTAAAGAATACACAACCCAAAAAACTCACAGATAAAATTTCAATAATTGTCCCGGCACGCAACGAAGAAAAAAAATCTAATCCGTTTGCTTGATTCTTTAAAGACACTGAATTGTGAGATAATTGTTGTAAACGATAATTCAACCGATAACACACAGACATTGTTAAAGAATTATCCTGATGTTATATCAGTTACACTGGCAGAAGAACCAACCGATGGCTGGACAGGAAAGACTCGGGCGTGCTGGAATGGCTATCTAAACGCCAAAGGTAATCTACTGTTATTTCTGGATGCGGATGTTGAATTTGGAAAAGAAGCCCTGCAATCTATAACTGCCGAATATATAAAGCAGGGTGGTTTGATTTCAGTCTGGCCCTATCAAAGATTAAAAAAATGGTATGAACATCTTATTATGCCCTTCCACCTCATCGCCATTGCTTCAATGAGCAATGAATTCCTGTGGGGAAAAACAAATGGTGCATATGGACCGGTCATGCTTACTTCAAAACAGGACTATGAAAAAGTCGGTGGCCACAGGGCAGTAAAAGATTGTATTACTGAAGATTTGGCAATTGGAAGACTGTATTCAAAGAAGAAAATACCTGTGACAAATTATCTTAGTGATGGTATAATAAAATTTCAGATGTATCCGGAAAACTTAAAACAATTGTTTGAGGGAATAACGAAGAATGTCTCTGCAGGTGCATTACAGATAGGTATTTTGAAACTCTTAGCCATATTCTTATGGTTTACCGGTGGATATACATCTTTTTTGAAATTTAATTATAAGATTGAGAATCTAATATTATATGCTTTATATGTCATCCAGTTTTATGTGATAACAAGAAGGACTGGAGACTTTTCTATCTTAGATTCCCTGTTGTATCCATTCTATTTTATATTCTTTCTATTTTGTTTTATATTTTCTGTTATAAAAAAGTTTTTGTTTAAAAATGTAGTCTGGAAAGGATGAAAGATAAATGTATGATGTGCTGGCAATAATGCTACAGTATATCTCTGGTTCAGTAATGTATTCTTATTTAATTGCAAAATATAAGGGCATAGATTTAAAAAAGATTAGAGATGGTAATCCTGGGTCATCAAATGTCTGGCGCGCCCTGAATTGGCGCTGGGGGCTTTTAGCGCTGGTTCTGGATTATTTCAAAGGAATATTTCCGCTATTTTTATTTGTTATAACAGGTGGCGTATCAAACAGATATATAATAGCCTTTGCCGCATTGAGTGGTATTCTGGGTCATGCATTTTCACCGATGTTAAGATTCAGGGGAGGTAAAGCCATTGCCACAACCTTTGGCGCCTGGACTGTGCTGACGAAAAGGGAGGTTCCGATACTCCTCGGTGCTATTTTTACAATTTATGGATTCATAAAAAAGGGAAAGAAGAGTATTGAAGAAGATGCATTCAGAGTTCTTCTGGGTTATGCCTTGCTCATTCCTTATATTTTATACAAGTTACATAATGGTGACATATATCTTTTGATTCTTTATCTCGGCAGTTTTCTAATTATTGGATACAAACACTGGAATGAATGGAAAAGACTGTTTTAGATAACAAGCTCTTCTCGGAATGGATTTAAATATCTTTGTTCTAAGAGATACCTATTTTCAAGCCGATAGGCGAAATTCTTTAGCATTTCTAAGATCACCCTGAATTCAACCGTCCCTTTTTTATATTTTTCAAGAAGGCTTAAGAAATGTGTTCTTTCGTTTGGATTCAAATCTTTAGAAAAATAACCAAAGATATGCAATATCGTATTAAAATGCCTTGCCCTTGATGGCTTTCTTTTAAAGGCATCATAAAAGAGTATTTCATATCTTTCAAATTTCTCATTAATCTTCATATTTCCATCTGCAACAATCTTGCCCATCTCTTTTAAATTTTTCTGATTATAGGTCATAATTAAATACTTATATCGTGTATGGAAATCAACAAGTCCTTTTGCACTCTTCTCGCTCTTCAATCTACGAAAATCGGCAAATGAGAATATCCTGATCAAAAAGTGCTCACGCAATTCAATATTCTTTAGTCTTCCTTCGGTCTCAATCGGCAAATCTCCGAACCTCTTTTTTACTGCTTCAGCAAAAAAGCCATCAGTCCTGCCGACTATCTTGTTATCCTGATAATAATTTGCCGAACCAAGACCACAGGAAGGAGATTTGCTCTTTAATACAAAGCCATCAATATCTTTAACCTTTTCTAAAAATCTATCGGCATATTCTTTCATAGTCCCGGTCAAATCCCTGTTGGTCTCAGGCTGGAACAGTCTCTTTTGCTTCTGCTCCATAATAACAATTATCTTTGGTCTGGGTACACCAAGCCCTATCTCCATCTCCGGGCACACAAGGTCAAATTCAACAAATTCTTTGAGTTTTTCAATAAAATCATCTTTAACAATCCCACCATTATACCTTGTGGGATAACTGAAACATTTGCTCAAAATTATCTTTGGCTTTTCCATATTTCTAAAATATATCCATATTATGAAAGCAGTCAAGATAACTCGCTTTTGTTCAGTTAATTGCTGATTCACTCATCGTCCGACGCCATAGGCTATGGCCGTCCGCAGTAGAAGTCCTAATTCGGAGAGACAACATTTTTTAGACAGTTTGAAAATGTAAGTGGAGCAACCGTTGGAAAATCACCAGCAAAAAGTTATGCAATTTCAGGAGTTGTCACCCCTACTTACGAAGTGGGGGTGAAGGCATTGAAATAATAAAAAATCGTGGTTGGAAACTGTTCTTACGAAGATTGTTTAAATGGTAATTGGTTAAATGGTTAAATAATTCGGTGCTTCCTATTTTCACAGATGAAAAAACTGCTCTAAAGAATAATTTTTTCGTTGACACAGGAAGATTTCAAGATATAATTTTATTCATTGAAAACTATGCTTGAAAACATTTATGATAATGCCAGGCCTTATATACGCTGGTGGTGGTTTTCAGGAAAGATTGACCCCAGGGTAATTGAATATCAACTCAACTGGTGCAAAAAAAATAACTTTGGTGGTGTTGAACTTGCCTAGATATATCCACTCCCTAATTCAGAACCAGGTCCAGAATGGCTTTCAGAAGAATTGAGCAGGATTGTAGCATACGCCAAAGAATATGCAACAAAGATTGGACTCGGCTGTGATTTTACATTTGGTACTGCCTGGCCATTTGGTGGCTCATTTATTGATGAGAAGGATGCATCAAGGAATTTTTATGGTCTATCCGCACAGCGATTGGAGAAATCCTGGGAAATACCACATTCAAAGCCCGGATATATCCTGAACCATCTTGACCACAATGCCCTTGAAAGGTATGGAGAAAAGGTCGGTAGATTCCTTGAACCTGCTTTAAAGATAAGCCCTTCTGGGCTTTTCTGCGATTCCTGGGAAGTCGATACAGAATTGCTCTGGACCGAAGGATTTGAAAAACTCTTTATGGATGAATTCGGCTATGATATAAGATTATACATTCGGGATTTAAATAAGAGGCAGTCTGTTCGTTATGACTATAGAAAACTTATTGCTAAATTAATAATAAACGAATTTTATAAACCATTCACTGAAATCTGTCACAGGCTCGGTGGAGTCTCCCGTGTTCAGTGTCATGGTGCACCAACTGACTTGCTCTTAGCGTATGCCTGTGCGGATGTTCCAGAGAGTGAATCTCTGTTATTTGACCCGTACTTTTCCCAGATCCCTGCATCTGCAGGTGCACTTTCAAATAAGCCAATCATTTCAGCCGAGACTTTTACCTGTATCTATGGCTGACAACCATATCCTGGTCCGGGTCCATACCAGGAGAAAGAACAACTTGCGGATTTGAAACTCCTTGCTGATGCGATGTTTGCCAATGGTATAAATTTTATTGTTTGGCATGGAATGCCATATAATCCACCAGGTGGTAAGAATAGATTTTATGCTACAATCCATACCGGGCCAGATTGCAATTTTGCCCAAGAATTACCTGAATTCAATCAATACTTTGAAAGGGTGAGTGGATTGATGCGCCTGGGAAAACCTTATGGCGCAGTCGCAGTCTATCTTCCACTTGAAGATGTCTGGATACAGAATGAATTACCTGAAGAGTTGCAGCGTCCCAGTGCCCGTTATCACTGGGAATTGCAGTATGTGAAATTTTCAGAATCAGTTTTTGGATTTAGACCGTTCTGGATTTCCAGCCAGTTCTTAGATACTGCTGTGTTTGAAGACGAAAAGATTAGAATCGGCGCTATGAAATTTGATTTCCTCTATGTAGATGTTGACTGGCTTGATATTAACGCATTAGAGAATTTTATCAGACTTGCAAAGCAGGGTTGTGGGATCTGTATCAACAAAAAACCAAGCCAGCCTGGATTTAATAAAGATAAAAAATATGATGACCTCGTGAGAGAACTTTTTTCCCAGAAAAGTGTTAGTGGTGTATTGCAGAAAATAGCAAAAAGACCACCGTTAATAGAAGGTCATTTAATCCCGGAGTTCTGGTGCCGTAAGATTGATGATGACATTATTATCTTTTTCAGCCATCCAATGACAAAATCCATAACCTATCCAATGCGCTATGGACAGTCATTCTGCGAGACCGATATGGATATAAAGATCGGAATAAATTATGCAGGTCATAAAAATGAAGTAAATCTTCAATTCAAACCCTATCAGTCAATAATTTTAAAAATTGATAAACAGGGTAATTTTAAATTTGAAGATATAAATTTTGTTCCACCAAAACCCGTTATTCCTGAAATTGGCGAACAGAGGAGGAGTTATGGCATTGGTGGATATAAGGGAACAGGCAATACGGAGAAAGCCTGAGGAATTAATAAACCATCTTAAAAATTTTAAACTTAATTTAAAGTTTTCTGCCGGGATATGGTATTTTTCACCACCAGATTCAAGATTCCATAGCAAATACAAAAAAGACCTTGATATCAGAAATCGTCTTGATATTGCCGAGAAACTCTATGATTATGGTCTTACCGGTCTTGAGGCACACTATCCGAACGAGATAAACGAAAAAAATATTGAAACCTGGAAAAAATTTTTGAAATCCACAGGGATGAAGTTGGTAACTATTGTGCCACTTTTATTCAGAGATAAGATATTTGAATTCGGTTCGCTCTCAAACCCCATTGATAAGGTAAGAAAAAAGGCAATTGAACTTACAAAAAGAACTTTACAATTGAATAAAGACCTTAATACTGAATTTATGGTAGTTTGGCCCGGAATTGATGGTTATGAAAACCCATTTGGTATTGATTTTTTTGGTATGTGGGATAGATTTGCTGAAGGGCTTGCCCAGGCAATGGATTCGGTCCCGGGTGTGCGCATTGCATTTGAGCCTAAACCATACGAGCCAAGGGGTAGAATTATTTTTGGCACAACTGCTGAGGGTCTGTTACTATGCCAAAGGGTTGAGTCATTATTAAAGAATAGAAAAAATAGAGAAATCCTTAAACAGGGGCATAAATTATGCTGTATGAACCCTGAGATTGGCCATGTGATGATGGCATACGAAGACCTTGCCTATGCATATTCACTTGCCTTGAGTGAGGCAAGATTGGCTCATATGCATTTGAACAGTCAGCCACCTGGAAATTTTGACCAGGATTTAAATATCGGCGTAATTGCACCAGAACAATTTGAGTCGCTCTTATTCGTTCTTAAAATGCATTCATATAAAGGGTGGTTTGGTATTGATATAAATCCCGAGAGAATGACAGTTGAGACTGCAATAAAGATCTGTATTGATGCGGTCCGTTCAGCAAATGACCGGATAAATGAACTTGATTATGAATCAATCATCTATGCAGTAAATAACCCGGATAAAGCCCGGGGATGGATTGAGGCATATCTGCTCCGCAAAAGGGCATTATACCCGGAGAGATTAACTCCCTTGCCATCATTAAAAACAAAATGAAGAAATACCTGCTCGGCATTGATATTGGAACAACCGGTAGCAAGGCAGTCTTGATTGATACCAATGGCAAAGTCATTGCCCATTCTACAAATGAGTATCCGATAATTGTGTCCAAACCGGGTTGGTCTGAACAAAATCCTATAGACTGGTGGAATGCAACAATTAAAAGTATTAGAGATGTCATTAAGACATCAGGTATTGAACCTGGATGCATATCAGGTATTGGACTCACTGGCCAGATGCATGGGCTTGTATTACTGAATAAACACAACAAAGTTTTAAGACCCTGTATCCTCTGGAATGACCAGCGGACTATCAAGGAGTGTAAGATAATTACCCAGAGGATAGGCAAGGAACGACTTATAAATATTGCTGGCAAACCAGCGCTCACGAGTTTTACCGCTACGAAAATTTTCTGGGTAAAGAATAATGAACCCGAAATTTATAACAAAATTACACACATCCTATTGCCTAAAGACTATGTTAGATACTGCCTTACCGGTGAATATGGAATGGATGTTGCCGATGCATCAGGAACCTGTTTCTTTGATGTGGGTAATAGAAAATGGTCAGAAGAGATTATTTCAATATTGAATATAAAAAAAGAATGGCTACCTGCAGTATATGAATCTATAGAAATCTGTGGTTATGTTAATAGAGACACTGCCCGTGCTACAGGACTAAAATTAGGCATTCCTGTTGCCTGTGGTGCTGGTGATCAGTCTGCACAGGCAATCGGCACAGGAATCTATGCACCAGGAACAGTCTCAGTGACAATCGGCACATCAGGTGTAGTATTTGCGGCAATTGATAAATACCAATCTGATAAGACCGGCAGACTACATACCTATTGTCATGCAATTCCTAAAATGTGGCACCTGATGGGTGTAATGCTCTCAGCCGGTGGGAGTCTGAGATGGTTCAGGGATACATTCTACAAACAGGAAATGGTAAAAGCAAAAAGACAGAAGATTGATGTCTATGATTTGATTGTCGGTGAAGCAGAAGAGGTCTCATCCGGTTCAGAGGATTTGATATTCCTACCCTATTTATCAGGTGAAAGGACACCTTATCCTGACCCCTATGCCCGGGGTGTATTTTTTGGCCTTTCATTAAAACACAGCCGTTGTCATATGGCGCGTGCGGTGATTGAAGGAATTACATTTGGGCTGCGTGATTGCCTTGAACTATTAAAAGACTTTGGTATTGAATTTGAACGGGTGAGGGTCTCAGGGGGTGGTGCAAAATCTTCTCTCTGGCGCAGAATAATGGCTGATGTATTCAACTTAGATGTTGTCACGGTCAATGCCACACAGGGTGCAGCATTTGGTGCAGCAATCCTTGCTGGTGTTGGTGCCGGGATATACAGAGATGCTGGTTCAGCCTGTGAAAAGATAATAAAAGAGACCAGTGTGACAAAACCAGGTAAGACGATTGAAATCTACCAGCAGTATTATCGTCAATACCGAAAATTATATCCAGCGCTAAAAGAAAAATTTAAAACTCTAAGCAATATAAGAGCAGATAGGAGGTAGTTTGTTCTTTTTTATAAACAAATCATCAGGTAGAATAATTGAAGAAATAATGGATGTCTCAAACTGGCTCTGGGAAAAGGGTTGGGCAGAGAGGAATGCCGGGAATATCTCGGTTGATGTCACGGATATAATTACAATAAAAAAACGGACTAAAAAATCCAATAAAATACCTATGAAGATTGGTGAACCAATCCTTGCAAATCGTTTATTTCTTGTCACCGGCACTGGTGTCCGCCTCCGGGATATAAAAAGAGAACCCCAAAAATGCCTTTTGCTCGTTCAGATTTCAGAAAAAGTTGATGGTTACTATATAATTGACGGGAATAAAAAAACTGCTCAACATCTGAATTCATAAGCCATCTCTTGATACATTCATTTTTTTTAAAGAATAAAATTGATAAAAAGGCGATAATCCACACCCATCCCAATCATATAATAGCGCTCTCTCATATAAGAAAATATTCTAGTGAGAATGCATTCAATCGTTTGATCTGGTCAATCCATCCTGAGGTAAAGGTTGTCATTCCCGAAGGTGTAGGTTATGTGAAATATAATTGTCCCGGGACAGAAAGACTTGCCCGCGCAACGCTAAAAAAACTCAAAAACCGCAGGTTGATAGTCTGGGAAAGACATGGCTGTGTGGCAATTGGTAAAGACCTTTATGAGGCATTTGACCTCATCGATACAGTAAATAAGGCAATCGAAATATTTTTTATATGTAGAAATGCAGGCTATTATCCCCAGGGACTGAACAGTCTGCAGTTGAAAGAATTAGAAAAAAATATTTAATTTAAAGAAAAATCTCTGATACATATCTTGCCTTTGACCTTGGCGCCGAAAGTGGAAGGGCTATACTTGGTAGGATTAAAAAAGGCAAATTAACGATCAAAGAGATTCATCGTTTTAGCAATAAACCAATGAGATTGTCTGATGGTTTACACTGGGATATTGAACACCTTTTCCGGGAAATCAAAAACGGACTTCACTTCGCTTTAATTGAATCAAGCGATTTAAAATCAATTGGTATCGACACCTGGGGTGTTGATTTTGGACTCTTTGATGAAAATGAGAAACTCCTTGCACCACCATTCTCTTATCGTGACCCTGGAACCAGGGGGTTGATTGATAAATTTTCTAAATTGATGAAAAAAGAAGAGTTATACAAGCGCACCGGTATACAACTCTTAGAGATAAATACAATTTATCGGCTGTATGCAATGATTTTATCGGAAAATGAAATTCTGAAAAGAGCGCACTCACTTTTATTGTTGCCGGATATTTTCAATCACTTTTTTACAGGCATAAAAGCAAGTGAATTCACATTTGCCACCACGACCCAGTTGTTTAATCCAGTAGAAAGAGATTGGGATTCAGAGATTTTAAAATGTCTGAATATAAAAAGAGAACTCTTTCAAAAGATTGCCTATCCAGGAATGGTTCTTGGTGAATTAAAAAAAGATTTTGGGCGATCTGATATAGATGTCGTTCTTGTCGCCTCGCATGATACTGCATCAGCAGTTGCTGCGGTACCGGCAGACCAAAAAGATTTTATATATATCAGTTCTGGAACCTGGTCATTGATGGGTATTGAATCAGATAGACCAATTATCAATCAGAAATCATTTGAATATAATTTCACGAACGAAGGTATAATTGGTCAGACCTTTAGATTTTTAAAGAACATACTGGGTTTAGGAATACTGCATTCCTGTAAAAAAGAATGGGAAGGAAAACAATCCCTTGATTATAATACATTGATAAACCTTGCTCGGAATGAAGAAAATTTTTTAAGTATAATTAATCCATTTGATATAAGATTTTTAAGTCCCAGGAGTATGACCGAAGAGATAAAAAAATTCTGCATTGAAACTGGCCAGCAAAGTCCCCAGACAATTGGTCAACTTGTGCGCTGTATCTTGGAGAGCCTCAGCCTTGCCTATCGCCATACCCTTGAGCAGATAAAGGAAATAACAAACCGAGATTTCACAGTTATCCACATAATCGGCGGTGGTTCTTTGAACGAGATCCTCTGCCAGTTTACTGCTGATGCCACAGGCATACCGGTGTATGCAGGTCCGGTTGAGGCAACTGCCTTCAGCAATATTTTAACCCAGGCAATGGCAAAAGGTAAATTAAATTCAATGAATGAACTCCGAAATATTGTGAGAAAGTCTTTTCCATTGAATGAATACATCCCTGGTGATACAAAATCCTGGGATGATATCTATGGATACTATCGTGAACTTGTCAATAAAAAATTTTAAAAAGGGGAGAAAATTATGAGAAAAAATATTAAAGACCAATATAGATTTGCCCGGGATAGTTATGGAAAACTTGGTGTAGATACATATTCAGCAATTAATAGATTAAAAGATAAAAGCATCTCATTACATTGCTGGCAGGGCGACGATGTAGCAGGTTTTGAGCCCAAAAGGAGCGGGTTATCCGGTGGTATCCAGGTGACAGGAAATTATCCGGGCAGGGCAAGGAATATCACAGAATTGAAACAGGACCTTGAGATGGCATTATGCCTCATCCCTGGAAAAAAACCGTGCTAGTCTCCATGCAATCTATGGTGATTTTGGTGAAAAACCCGTTGAACGGAATGAGATAAAGATTGATCATTTCTTCCAAACCTGGATTGAATGGGCAAGGCAAAAAAACCTTGCGATTGATTTTAACTCAACCCTATTCTCCCATCCTTGGTCTGAAAATGGATTCACATTGAGCAGTAAAAATAATGAGATTCGCAGGTTCTGGGTTGAACATATCGTATGCTGTAGAAAGATTGCTGAAGAAATCGGTAAAAAGTTGAATCAACCAGTGATTCACAATCTCTGGATTCCAGATGGTATGAAGGATGTCTGTATCGATCGGATTGGATACCGCAGGTTACTTTTAAATTCCCTGAATGAAATCTTTAAAAAAAAACTATAACAAAAAATTCTTAAAAGATGCATTAGAGCCAAAATTATTTGGAATTGGAACAGAGACATATGTTGTTGGTTCTTTTGAATTCTATCTTGGATATGCCTTAAAGAACAATCTGATACTCTGCCTCGACCTCGGACATTTCCATCCTACTGAATCAGTAGCCGATAAGATATCTTCTCTTTTGCTCTTTATGAAAGAAATCTATCTCCATATCAGCCGGGGTGTGCGCTGGGATAGCAACCATATACCAATATTCGATGATACATTAAGAGACCTCTTCCTGGAAATAGTAAGAAGTGATACCCTGGACCGGGTGCATGTTGGACTTGATTATTTTGATGCTACACTAAATCGGGTTGGTGCCTGGGTTATTGGTGCAAGGGCAGTTCAAAAAGCCATTCTTTATGCACTCCTTGAGCCAAAAAGAAAATTATTGGAGTATGAAGAGAAGAAGGATTATTTATCAAGATTGTGCCTCTATGAAAATCTAAAGACAATGCCTTTTAATGGAGTCTGGAATTATTATTGCTTATCTCTGATGTTCCCCTCGAACCTGACTGGCTAATAGAAATTCATAAATATGAAAAAACTGTCCTGAGCAAAAGAATATAAAAAATCATTTTATTGACAATAGCATTTTTTTAATGTATACTCTCTTATGGCACGAATATTTTCAATCTCAGGGTTGAGAGGTATCGCATTTAAGGATTTAAATTATTCAAGTGCTGGATTTTATGCCCAGGTCTATGCTATTTTTCTAAATGCAAAAAAAATGGTTGTGGGCTATGATACAAGAAAATCATTTTCCCAGATAGGTGGTGGTATCATAGATGGTTTTAATATGATGGGTTGCAATGTAATAGACCTCGGTATCGTTCCCACGCCAACAGTAGTATTTATGGTCCGCAAACTGAAGGCAGATGGTGGAGCAGTCGCCACCGCAAGTCACAATCCACCAGAATGGAATGGTATAAAATTTATCTCGTCAAGGGGAGAATTTATAAATGTGCAGGAATTCAGAAGATTTTCCGTCTTTCTTGATTTCTTCGAATTTAATAAGGATAAAATAATAGAATATAGGCGATATTTTGGAGAATGTACCGAGTATGAAAATCCTTATGATGAACATATAAAAGCGATAGTCAATCATTTCAAATTGAAAAATCTTGGATTAAAAGTCGGGGTTGATGGAGTATGTGGTGCAGGTTCAGTTGCCTTTCCTACCCTCCTTGAAATGGCGGGTTGCAAGGTTTATAAAATACACTGCAGTTTTAAACCACGATTTCCCAGACCTCCAGAACCCATCCCTGAAAATATTACCAAGTTGTGTGCGTTTGTGAGGAAGAAAAAACTTGATTTAGGATTTGCCCTTGACCCTGATGGAGATAGATTATCCATTGTCGATGAAAATGGAAATGCGATTGGTGAAGAAAAGACGCTCGCCCTTGCCACTGATTTTATCTTGAGTCGGAAAAAGGGAACAGTAGTAACAAACCTTTCAACAACAATGCTGATGGAAGATATAACAAAAAAATACAGATGTCCATTATACCGGACAAAGGTTGGTGAGGTTAATGTGATTAGTAAAATGAATGAAGTTAATGCAGTGATTGGTGGTGAAGGAAACGGCGGTGTGATATATCCAGAGATAAATCGCACAAGGGATGCCTTAACCGGTGCCGGGATAATCTTGAAATTTCTTCAAACCAGTGGTAAATCATTATCAGAAATAGTTAATTCGTATCCTGAATATTTTATGGTCAAGGATAAGGTAGATATCTCTCTTAAGGTTTTTGAAGAGAAGAAAAAACTGATAATAAAAAACATTAAAGGCAGTGTGGATTATACAGATGGTATAAGGATTACTACCAAGAAATACTGGCTCCATATTCGTCCTTCAAATACCGAACCGATTGTGCGTATCATTGCCGAGGCAAAGGACAGGAAAAAAGTCACTGGATTAATCGCATCAGTAAAAGAAATTCTCACCAATAAAATTGTGTAATTTTTTCCGACCAATCGTTTCGTGCAGAATAAACATCTATAAAAAATCGTAAATCGTTGGACGGTATCGCGGTCCGTATCAAGGAACGGAAGTTGGTTATTAGGTGAGGAAGTGAGTATAGAAATTAGAAGTAAGAAGTTAGTCTTAATCCGCCATCCGCCAAGCAGTGTGGCAGATTGGCGGACAATCTTCAAACTTCCATCATTTCAAAATCCCAATTATTGACAAAACAGGTATTTCGGATAAAATATTCAAGATGGAAAGAATTTACCTCCTTCTGGGAACAAATCTTGGAAAATTAAAAGAAAATTTAATGAATGCAATTGAAGAGTTATCAAAAAATGGCATAAAAATCCTGAAAAAATCAAAAATCTATAAGACAAAACCCTGGGGAAAGGAAGACCAGCCCGATTTTATAAATATGGTAGTTGAGGTTGAAACCGGACTGAATCCGAAAGAATTATTAGAAACAATAAAAGATATAGAAAGAAAATTGAAAAGAGAAAAAACAGAGAAGTGGGGTCCACGGATAATTGATATTGATATCCTATTCTACGGCAATCAGATAATCAATGAACCAGACCTAACGATTCCTCATCCTTATTTTTTTGAACGTCCTTTTGCAATAATTCCAATGCAGGATATTGCACCTGATTTCATTCCACCTGATTATAAAAAGAGTATAAAGGAAATTGCTTCTGGAGTGAGTTATGAGGGAATTGAGATTTATTGCGATTGAAGGTGTTATTGGTGCGGGCAAAACCACGCTTGCCAAAGAATTGGCGAATAAATTCCATGCCGGCCTTATCCTTGAAGAATTTGAAGAGAATCCATTTCTGGTAAAATTCTATTCAAATCCAAGCCAGTATGCATTCCATACCCAATTATATTTCCTTATGTCCAGATACCGCCGGCAGAGAAAGATCAATCAAATGGACCTCTTCCATTCAAGATTGATAAGTGATTATCTCTTTGCCAAGGACAGAATCTTTGCGGAAGTCAATTTGACCGAAGAAGAATTCTCACTCTATGATAAGATTTATGCACTCATTGAGAAAGAAATTCCAAGACCTGATGTTGTAGTCTATCTCCAGTCAACCCCTGATTTTTTATATAAAAGAATAAAACAGCGTGCCCGTTCATACGAAAGAAATATTGAGTATGATTATCTTGTCAAATTGTGTGAGGCGTATAACTCATTTTTTATACACTACAATAGTAGTCAACTGCTCGTTGTAAATATCAAAGGTTTTGATTTTTTAACAAACACAGATCTTGATCTGATATACAGGGAGATAATACAATTAAAAGTCCCAAGAAAGATCATATCAAAAGAATGATTACCACTGAAACGATTCTATTAATGAAAAAGAAGAAAGAAAAAATTGCCTGTCTTACTGCATATGATTATCCCACAGCAAAGATCCTAGATGAAGCAGGGATTGAAATAATCCTGGTCGGTGACTCGGCAGCAAATGTCGTTGCCGGTGAAAAAAATACCCTGCCGATTACGATGTTTGATATGTTGTATCATACAAAGGTTGTTGCCCGGGCAGTTAAGAATGCATTGGTAATTGCAGATATGCCCTTTCTTTCTTATCAGTGTAGCATTGATGAGGCAGTGAAGAATGCAGGAAGTTTTTTAAAGGTTGGTGCCGCAGGCGTGAAGATCGAAGGTGCGGGTCCGGTCCTTAAGACAATAGAAAAACTTGTGCAGATTGGTATTCCGGTAATGGGACACCTCGGGCTGACGCCGCAATCAATCCATAAGTTTGGTGGTTATAAATTGCGCGGGAAGACAAAAAGAGAAAAAGAACAGATATTAAAGGATGCAAAAAATCTTGAATCTGCTGGTTGTTTTTCTTTAGTCTTGGAAAAAATCCCTATGTCCCTTGCAAAAAAGATCACCAAAAATTTGAAAATTCCTACGATCGGTATTGGTGCTGGTCCTTATTGTGATGGACAGATTCTGGTCTTACACGATATGCTCGGTTTTTATGAAGATTTCAAACCAAAATTCGTTAAACAATATGCACAGATTGGATTTGAAATTAAAAAGGCTGTGATGGAATACATAAATGAGGTAAAAACAGGGATCTATCCTGATAAAGAACACTCGTTTGAATAGGAGGTTTTATGAGAAATTATACAGCAAGACATGCTACTAAAGGATTAAAGACAAAATTACCAAAACTTGATGTCCTGCCCAATCAATTTAAAAACTATAAAATAACAATAGTTATCCCTGAATATTCATCGGTCTGTCCCAAAACCGGTCTTCCTGATACTGGAACGATCACCATTGAATATGAGCCCAATAAATATTTTGTTGAATTAAAATCTTTAAAGATGTATATCCTTGCCTATAGAAACCTTGGCATATTCTATGAGAATGCCGTTAACAGAATATTCCAGGATTTTATAAAATGTGTAAAACCACGCTGGGCAGTTGTGCGCGGTGAATTCAATCCCCGGGGCGGTATTAAGACAATCGTTGAAGTAAAGACAAAAAACCTGCGCTAAAATTTTCTTTCTTAACCCTCAACAATAAGAATTCAGGATAATTTGTTTTATATATTGTTTCAAAATCTTCAAAATGTTCCTGGATAACAGGCAACAAATAACGCAGAGTTGTTCCGGTCCACCGGAAATTATCAAAGATAATATAGTCCACTTTCTTAATCGATTCTCTCACCTCATTCCTGTTTGTTGTGAATGGATAACAGAATGATTTATGCCTGGATAATAAATAGACAAATTCAGGTTTGCGCGCCATTATTATTCTATCTTCAGGGATATTTTTTCTAATATAATCTATCACCTCAAAATAACGGCGCCAGTCTATTGTATAACCAGCGAATCTATTTCCTTTCATATAATCAAGGTTTTGACTCACTGCTGTTTTTGCCTGAGGAATGATTGATATTACATTTAGAACAATTAACAATCCCAATATTACCAATGCAAAATTTTTTATTTTTAACCTATTCTGAATCCAGATAAGACCAGAAAATATATAAATCAAAACCAATGGGATCAAGGGTAGCAAAAATCTATCTGATGACCAGACACCGGGCCAGGCAAGCAAAACACCAATGCCAAAGATGAAATATGTCTCAAGGATGGTAAATTTTTTCAACCTTAAAATAAAACCGGTTATTGTAAAAAGCATAAATATCAACCCTGAAAGACCAGGTAAAAATTTATAATTGAGGATTGGCAGGATGGTTGAAGGAAGTATGGTGAATGAATAAAGAAGTAAATTATCCCATATCCTGCGCATAAAATCAGAAAATCCTACTGTGCCGAGTTCCATCTGATATGGATTTTTTGCGAGCAATTGTTTTATATAACCTGTATTATCAGGTATACTTGCATTTCTCATCTCCCAGGGTATGAAAAAGATTAGAAATAATATCAGGAATATTATAAGATATTTGTATTCTTTTTTTATTATAGAAAATAGCACAAAACCAAGGATCAAAGAGATGCCTGCAGTTCGTATAAAGAAGGCATAGATTGCAAAGAATGTTGCGACCAAAAAGATTGATAATTGTCTTTTATGGCAAAATTTCAATAGAAAATATATCGCACCAAGTGAAAAAAATAAAAATGGAATTTCCGAAAGAATCCAGTGATTATAATTGATGAATATCGGGATACTCAAATAGACCAATGTAAAAATCTTGCTGTATTCTTTGAAATATTCCTTTATGATTAAATAAAAAAATAACAATGAACCGAGGCCGGTTAAAAAAATCATCAATTTCAGCAATATTATGTTCTTACCAAAGATCAGAATTGGTATTGATAAGAGCAATGGAAAACCAGGTGGATACTGGGTATGGGGTGGTTGTTCAGGTAGATAAATATTTTTATATCCTTTTCCTGTTGTAATGGATTCAGCAAGAATTATATAAACCGCATTATCACCACCGGTAAATAGTTTCGGGTCAAAAAGAAGGGCCGAAAGGGTCGTGTAAATTAAAAAAAATAGCCAGATTTTAAATTCCTTATTCTTTGCCATTTTTAAATTATAAATAAAAAGAGCATACTGTCAATTGTCTTTAAGACTTGACTTTGAGCCAATTTTTTATATAATATGGTATTGAAAATATCGTCTATATATGAGGATAAATCATCACGAATGTTGCTATATTAGTCTAAAATCGCTGCTCTTAATGCCGGGTTTTAAATCCTGGCGTATAGAAATATATTTAATCGGGAGGTTGAATAATGGGCAAAACATTAGCGGAAAAGATTTTATCTGAAAAAAGCGGTCAGGATGCCTATGCAGGACAGATTGTAATTGCCAGGGTAGATGTTGCTGCATTCCAGGATGGAACTGGTCCACTTGGAGTCCGTCAGATTCAGAAACTAAAAATTGAAAAAGTCCGCGCACCAAAATCTATTGTTTTCATCGACCATGCTGCACCATCCCCGCGTAAAGAACTCTCTAACGACCATATGCTCTTGCGTGAATTCTGTTCTAAATCAGGAGCCATTCTATCCGAAGTTGGCGATGGCGTAATCCATCAAAGACTTGTTGAATCATACGCAAAACCAGGTGATGTTGTCATTGGGGCTGATTCCCATTCCTGCACTTCAGGTGCTCTTGGCGCCTTTGCCACAGGTATGGGTTCAACCGATGTAGCGATTGGAATGGCAATGGGCAGAACCTGGTTCAAAGTCCCTGAAACATACAGAATAGAAGTTAAAGGCAGATTCCAGCCTGGTGTAGGTGCGAAGGATTTAATACTGTATCTTATTGGAATGATTGGCGCTGATGGCGCAACTTATAAAGCACTGGAGTTTGGTGGTGAGGCAATAGATAATATGTCTATGGAATCAAGGTTCACACTATCTAATATGGCAGTGGAAGCAGGTGCAAAGACAGGGTTGATCGCATCGGATAAAATAACCCGTGAATATCTAAAAAGAATGGGCAGACTCAAGGATTGGCGTGCACTGGCACCTGATAAGGATGCAAAATATGAGAAGATAATTGAAATAGATGCAGGCAAACTTGAACCACAGGTTGCCTGCCCCCATACAGTTGATAATACGAGACCGGTAAAAGAATTAAAAGGAACAAAGATTCATCAGGTATTCATCGGAACCTGCACCAATGGAAGGATAGAAGACCTTAAGATTGCAGCAAATATATTAAAAGGGAATAAGGTTGCCAAAGGTGTGAGATTGATCGTTGTCCCTGCTTCAAGAATGGTATTCCTTGAGGCATCAAAACTCGGTCTTCTTGATGTATTTGTTAGAGCTGGTGGAATCATCCTTGGTCCTGGTTGTGGGCCCTGTGTTGGTGTCCATGAAGGAATACTTGGAGATGGTGAGGTATGCCTTTCAACTGCTAATCGCAATTTTAAAGGAAGGATGGGAAATCCTGAAGGTTTTATCTATCTATCTTCGCCAGCCACTGCTGCATATTCAGCAATAAAAGGGGTTATAAGTGACCCAAGAGAGGTTTTAAAAAAGAAAAAAACAAGAAAGGGGTAAATTATGGATATAATTAAATTAAAACTTAAGGAAAAAATTCCAGCCTGGAAAGAAGAAATAAAAAATCTGGTAAAGGAATATGGTGACAAGGTCATATCTGAGGTTACAGTGAGCCAGGCTTATGGTGGTATGCGTGGAGTAAAGGCATTGATATGCGATACATCTGAAGTCCCACCTGATAAGGGGTTGATAATAAGGGAGATACCGATTGCCCAATTAAAAGATAAACTACCTGAAGAAGTTTTATATCTTCTAATCATAGGTGAACTCCCTGACAAAGAGGCAACCGAAATGGTGAAAAGTGATTTGAAAAAGCGGTCAAAGGTTCCTGATTATGTCTGGGATATCTTGAAGGCAATGCCTAAAGACTCCCATCCTATGGCAATGTTCAGCCTCGCAATCCTCGCAATGGAAAGGGATTCCCTGTTCAGGAAGAAATATACAGAAGGAATGAAAAAAGATGAATACTGGGAATGGGCACTTGAAGATTCATTGAATTTAATCGCCAAACTTCCTGCAATTGCAGCTGGAATATATCGTATGAGGTTTAACAAAGGACCATTGATTAATTCTGACCCGAATCTTGATTGGGCAGGCGATTATGCACATATGCTTGGAATAAAAGACCCAACCGGTGAATTCAAGAATCTAATGAGACTCTATATGGTCTTGCATTCAGACCATGAAGGCGGAAATGTCAGTGCCCATACCTGCCATTGTGTGGGTTCTGCATTATCAGACCCATATTATGCCGTATCTGCAGGTCTGAATGGACTTGCTGGTCCATTACACGGACTTGCAAATCAGGAATGTCTTGCCTGGATTATTAAAGTAAAGGAAAAATTTGGTGGTGTGCCCAGTGACCAAGATCTAAGACAGTTCGCCTGGGATACGCTTAATTCAGGACAGGTTATCCCAGGATACGGGCATGCAGTATTAAGGATTACTGACCCGAGATTTGATGCATTCCATGAGTTTGGAGCAAGGGTCTGCCCGGAAGATGAATTGTATCAGATTGTTGCCAAGGTATTCAAGGTTGTGCCTCAGGTCTTAAAAGAACAGGGTAAGGTAAAAGACCCCTGGCCCAATGTTGATGCCGCATCCGGATGTCTTTTATACCATTTTGGTCTCACAGAATTTGAATACTATACAGTCCTTTTTGGCGTCTCAAGGGCAATGGGTATGTGTGCCCAGTTGATTGTCAGCCGTGCACTTGGCGAAGCAATTGAAAGGCCAAAATCAGTCACCACAAAATGGGTTAAGGAGACAGTGAAAAAAGGATAATGGAGGTACCAATGGTTCTAAAAGGAAAGGCTTGGAAATTCGGCGATGACATATCAACCGATCTAATCTGTCCTGGCAGGTATTTTCACCTCAGGTCAAATCTTGAAGAACTTGCAAAGCATGTCCTTGAAGATGCAGACCCTCAGTTTGTGCAGAAAATGGCAAAAGGTGATTTTGTCGTCGCAGGAAACAACTTTGGACTGGGAAGTTCAAGGGAACATGCACCAACCATAATAAAGATCGCAGGTGTAAGTGCAGTTCTGGCAAAGTCTTTTGCCCGTATCTTCTACCGTAATGCAATCAACATAGGCTTACCCCTTGTTGAGTGTGATACTGATAAGATTGATACAGGAGATGAACTTGAGGTAGATCTTGGAAAAGGACTGGTTAAGAATCTGACAAAGAATATTGAACTAAAACTCCATCCCCTGCCAAAGGCGATGATAAATATTCTCAATGATGGAGGACTGCTTGCCCATATTGAGAAACATGGAGATTTTAAACTCGATTAAAAGGAGCATATATGGCAAAAAACACAAAAAAAATAAAGAAAAAACCAGTAGCCAAAAAAAAGATTGTAAAAAAGGCTGAAAAAATAGAATATCCCCGCTCTGTCATAAAGGCGATGGAACATTTCGGGGGAATTCTTATCAAACAACTAAAAAGAGTCCAGACAATAAAGAAGGCAGAAGATTGGATTGATTATTCAAAATTAAAGCCGATAGTAATCGGTGTGATAGGTGGAGATGGTATTGGACCATATATCACAGGTGAGGCACAGCGCGTTTTAGAACATCTATTAAAGGATGAAGTAAAAAAAGGAAAGGTTCAATTCCGGGTGATCGAAGGCTGCACTATTGAACGTCGTGCCGAGGTTATGAAGGCAATTCCCGACGAGGTTCTGGAAGAAATCAGAAAATGCCATGTCCTTTTAAAAGGACCTACAACCACACCGAAAAAAGGCGATCCCTGGCCCAATATTGAAAGTGCTAATGTCGCAATCAGAAAAGAACTCGACCTTTTTGCCAATGTCAGGCCGGTAAGGGTTCCATCCCAGGGGATTGACTGGATATTTTTCAGGGAGAATACTGAAGATGTATATGCGCTCGGACCATTCGGTATTGAGGTGACACCGGATCTGGCAATAGATTTCAAAATGATCACCAGACCAGGAAGTGATAGAATAATCAGACTTGCATTTGAACATGCCAAAATGAATAACAAAACAAGGGTAACTGCAGTAACAAAGGCGAATGTCGTAAAGACAACAGATGGACTCTTTTTAAAGACATTCTATGAGATTGCCAAAGAATATCCAGGGATAAATGCAGATGATTGGTTTATTGACATTATGACTGCCAAACTTGTTGATACAAAAAGGCGGACCGAATTTCAGGTAATGGTTCTACCCAACCTTTATGGTGATATTCTCACTGATGAGGCAGCAGAATTTCAGGGTGGCGTTGGAACTGCAGGAAGTGCGAATATTGGTAAACGGTATGCAATGTTTGAGGCAATCCATGGCAGTGCACCAAGGATGGTTACTGAAGGAAGGACCCAGTATGCTGACCCGAGCAGTGTAATCCATGCCGGTGCGATGCTTTTGAATCATATTGGCTATGTAGAACTTGGTAAAAAACTTGAAATGGCACTTGATATCTGTGGTCAATATGAAAAGAAATTGATAATGACCGGAAGGGCAACCGGTGCTACAGGCAGGGAATTTTGTGATTACATTCTTGAAACGATGGCAGACCCGAATCTTGAAAACCGCTGGAACGAATATCAAAAAAAGGCAACTAATGGTTAGCAGGAACGAGTGCTGATAAAAAGGGGCTGATATCAGCCCCTTTTTATTTTCGTGATAAATATTTTTTTATTCCGTACCAGAATTTAGTGAGTTTTTTTATCTCTTCTATCTTCTGCAAAACTGACTCTCTGCCTTTTTGTATCAAAATATCCAAGGCATTAAAATCAGCCCAGTGGTGTTCACTGACATCAGGTTTGATAATACAATCCGCATTTTTTAAAATTCTTTTATCAAGATGGAATTTCATAAAGGATAAGGCACGCTGGGTTATGAAAAAACCTGTTTCTGGTTCTTTATCAAATTTAGGGGTATCACCGAGATAAACTGCGATTATTGTCCTCGCACCGATATTCAAAAGAAGTTCAACTGGAATATTGTTTATCGAACCCCCATCAATGAGAATTCTTTTATCATCATATAATGCCGGGAAAATTCCTGGTATGGCACAACTTGCCCAGACCGCCTTATAAAGCAATCCTTTATCAAACACAATCTCGTCCCCCGAATTTATATCAAGGCTGTTGCAGACAAAGGGAATTTTTAAATCGGCAAATGTTTTATCATTAAAGAGACTTCTGAATAATCTTTCGGTTGCTTCTATTTTTAGAATAGATTTCTTGAATAAAAGTGAACCAAAATAATATTTTTCAAACAACTTTCTCTTAAATGTTTCAAATCTACTTGGGCTCTTTGTATAAAACTTATCGATCTCAAGTTTTTTAAATTCCTCTGATTGAATTATCCCTTTGGTAATTTCTCGCAAATGCTTCGCACTACCCCGCAGACAATAGATAGCACCAATTATCGCACCTATTGAAGTCCCTGCAACATATTCCAATCTTATTCCGTTCTCTTCCAATACCTCAAGCACCCCGATATGGGCGAGCCCCTTTGCACCCCCCCCACCTAAGGCAATCCCCAATTTCATAATCTCTCCTGATTCAGATATTATCAAAATAAAAAGGAATGTCAATAGAATTTGATTTTGCAATCTTGACCAGCATAGAAATTTATATATATTTTTCTCAATGACTAAAGATCCGGTTTTTAACAGAATTCTTGAGAAAGACCCGCGCTACAGATTAGAGGCATACATATTTGTGCTTGAGGCTTTGTATTATGCAAGGGAAAAATTTAAAGTTGAGAAACATATTAGCGGAAAACAATTGCTTGAAGGTATAAAAGAACTGGGATTAAAAAGATTCGGACTTCTAACAAAGATGGTATTTGAACACTGGGGGGTAAAAAAAACGATTGATTTTGGTAACATCGTATTTAATATGGTAAACGAAGGATTATTGACCAAAACCGAGGAAGATAAGATTGAAGATTTTAAAGATGTGTATGATTTTGAAGAGGTTTTTGTAAAAAATTACAAATTAGAATTTAATGACAAAAATAAGATCTCAAAGTGTTGAACCGGATTCAATCTTTTTAAGCCTGGATCTACTCAAGTCAATTCCTGAAGAAATAATACAGTTTTTTCCCACAATAATACCTTCTGGTAAAATTGTATTCTTGCCAATTACAGTGATTCCGGTTGATAGGTTCATACCCAAAATTTTGTTGGGCAAAGCATCTCCATAACCAATAAACGCCCTTTTGCCAATCTTTACATTTTTATCAATAATTGTCTTTAATAGCACTGCATTCTTTTTCACAACTGCATTGTGAAAAACGACTGAATCAATAACCCTTGCGCCTTCTTCAACAACCACCCCTGGCGACAAAATTGAGTTTTCAACTATACCCTCAATTATACAACCAGCAGAGATAAAGGAATTGGTTACTTTAGAATATTTGCCAATATAGGCAGATGGTTTTGCTCCAACTTCACCACGCACGAAAAGATTCGTTCTTATATTCCAGTGTTCTATATTCAAACCCGAATTTTTTCTCAATAAATCCATATTACAATTCCAGTATGCATCAATCGTTCCCACATCACGCCAGTAGTCATTGAATTCATAACCAAAAACCTTCAGTTTCTTTTTTAGTATCAAGGGAATAACATCTTTGGCAAAATCAACCCCGCCTTTTGATGCAGATTCCATCAGGGCATTTTTTAATACTTTTGTATTGAATATATAAATACCCATTGAGGCGAGATTTGATTTTGGCTTTTTGGGTTTTTCCACCCATTCAATTATCCTGCCTTTCTTATCTAAATTTGCTATACCAAAATGGTGTGCCTGTTCAAAAGGGACCCGGATTAAACTGATTGTAACATCTGCCTTCTTTTTCATATGATAATCTTTCAATTTATTATAATCCATATAATATATATGGTCACCTGAGAGTATTAATACAATATCTGGAGAAAAATCTTCGATGAAACCAAGATTTTGATAGACTGCATCTGATGTCCCTTTATACCAGTCAGAGACCTCTTCACCGGTCTTGGGTGGCAATATCTCAACGAGCCTTGTTTTTCCAAATAAATCCCAGGGTCTACCATTATCTATGTGTTCCATCAATGATAATGGTTTATACTGCGTAAGAACACCAATAACATCAATATTAGAATTGGCAACATTGCTCATTGTAAAATCAATTATCCTGTAGATACCACCAAAGGGGATTGCCGGTTTGGCACGCAATCGTGCAAGTATGCTCAAACGCGAACCAACACCTCCTGCAAGTAGTAAGGCAATGATTTCTTTTTTCATCGCAGCGTGCTTCCTGGTTCAATCATTTTCTCTTCAATATTTTTATCTGCATAGATAACAGTATTCGCACCGATCTTGACGCCGGAGGCAATCTTTACCCCTTTTCCTATTATTGTAACACCTGAATTAAGAATTTCGCTGTATTCCTTTGAAGGAATTTCTCCACCAAAAAATCCAATCTCTACATTCGCGCCAATTTCACAGGCTTTATCGCATATAACCTTTTTTAAACGGGCATTGTGTCTTATAATATTATTATGAAATATAACCGAATCAACCACTTCGGCACCCTCCTCAATTACTACATCAGGTGAAATTATTGAGTTTATAACCGTCCCTCTTATTACACATCCATCGCCAACATAAGAGTTCAGAACCCTACCTTCAATGCGTGCGGGTAAACGATCTTTCAGCGCACACCCTTCAATGAGATTGGTGCATACCTGCCAATTGTTTAACTTAATTTTACCATCAAGTAATTCCATATTTGTTTTGTAATACATATCAATAGTTCGGGCATAAGACCAGTAATCGTAAAACTTATATCCATAAATTCGGCACCGACCAGGTAACCGGGCAATTATGTCCCGGCCAAATTCGTGTGATTCAACCCGGGCATTTTCTTTTAACAAATCAAAGAGTATTTCTTTCTGGAAGATGTAGACCGTCATTGATACCCAGTCAGAATCTGGCTTTGTGGGTTTTTCCTGATAATCGATAAGCCTTCCATCCTCTTCAATAACACCATAACCAAACCAAGGGTATTTATTCTTTATCTGTGTAAAACAAACCGTAACATCCGCCTTCTTTTTTCTATGAAAATCAAAAACCTTTTTATAATCCATACGATAAATATGGTCCGCAGCTGCGATGAGGACATATTCTGGATTGAATTCCTCAATAAAAGAGATATTCTGATACACTGCATCTGCAGTTCCACGATACCAGTCTGATTCTTTTAATCCTTTATATGGTGGTAACATCCTTATCCCGCGCTTTCTACCTATGAAATCCCAGTGTTCGCCATTTCCAATATGACGCACAAGACTGTATGGTCTAAATTGTGATAAGACACCCACATTATCAATCTTGGAATGCATTATATTGCTGAGCACAAAATCAATAAACCGATAAATTCCAAATACCGGGACCGCTGCTTTTGGTCTTTTTTCTGTAAGGGTGAGCAACTCATCAACCCTACCACCTGCAAGTATCATTCCAACAATGTCATTCATTGTGAGTGCCGTATGGATTTAAAAGATTATTTTCAATCAATAATTATATCTTTGAAATTTATGTAGTTTACTGGATTGACTTTTATCCCGGCGACAACGACTTCATAATGCAGATGAGGGCAGACCGCCCGCCCTGTTCCTCCAACTCTTGCAATTATCTGTCCCCTCTTTACTGTCTCGCCTTCGCGAACCAGCATTTTTGAAAGATGGGCATATCGTGTTACAAATCCATAACCGTGATCGATATCAATGACATATCCATAGCCCATATTCCAATCAGCAAAAGTAACAATCCCATCACCGGTAGCATATACCGGAGTGCCCTTTGATGCGCTAAAATCCACCCCTTCATGCATACGCACATCTTTTTCAAATGGGTCAACACGATAACCAAAACCCGAACTTATCTCTGCTCCGGGGACAGGATTTATTGATGGAATATGACGCCAGAGGTCAAAATTCTGGGATATTTTATTCTCAAGTTCATTAATGCTCATTTCTCTTAATCGAACCTGCCCTTTTAGAATATTAACAGATTCATATAATTCCTCAATGAGTTTTGCATTATAGATTGAAAGATTTGTTGATTGTTTTGGAATATTAATACCACCAATACCCATTGACCAGATATCAGGGTGGATCGATGCAATTTGCAAGAAATTGCGTTGCTTATTATCAATTGCAATTTGATTGCCCAAAAGTTTTTTTAACTCGGCGATGCGGTTTTTTAACTCCCCGATCCTTTTTGAAAATGCTCTGTGCTGTTCCTCAGCGATATTCTGTTTAATTTCAGAGATAGAGACCCTTGTATTATGAATAAAAAGACCAATGGCACTGATTGTAATTATACCAAAAAAAATTAAAATTGCAATTAAAAGGCGTGCAGATAAAAATAGGCTCTTTAAAAAATTATTATGTCCAATGAGAATTATCGTAAAGCCCTGGTTCATAACATTAATATTATAACCATATATTTCTTTATGTCAAGATATAAAAAGCTTTTTAAAATACAGAATTACGAGCCGTTGCACATTCAAAAATTAAAAAATTCAGGGATCAGTGTTGATCCTAATAAAAATCTATTTTGGATGGGTAGAGATTAAAGAATTATAATTTATAAAGCAGATAGATCATCAAAAATACAAATATCACAGTCAGAATTGTGATATTGATAAACAAACCAAGGGAAAGGGCAATAAACCCTAAGTTTATGTGGACTGTGGAAAAACCAATCTTCAGGGCATTAAAGAAAAAGCCTTTTACTGGCCCGGGTGGAAAGATACTTCCCAGAAAATGGGATAATGCAGAACCGATTATCCCGCCGATCAAAATACCCAAAATGATTGTTTTAAAATTTCTTTTTGCCGCCATATAATTCCTCCTAAATAATAATGTTTATCTTTTCTCCGCATTTCGCACAGTGTGCATCTTTTAATCCTTTTATCAATGCCTTGAAATACATCCGCTCAACCAAAAGGTTGCCACATTTTGGGCAATAGGTATTTGAACCATCCTCACCAGGCACATTACCGAGATAGACATATCTTAATTTTTTCTTTGCCATTTCATAGGCGTAAAATAGTGTATCTATCGGAGTCGGTGGCTTTGTATATTTATAATTGGGATAATACCTTGAAAAATGGAGAGGAATCTCAGGATTTACTCCGGCAAGATAGTCAATAAGGGATTCTATTTCATCAGGTTTGTCATTCAGACCCGTAACGATGAGATTGGTGATTTCAATATGGCAGGCTTTTTGAGAGAGTTCAATCGTTCTTTTTACGGCATCAAGATCACCACCGAGTTTCTTTTTATAAACATCCGGGTTAATCGTTTTTAAATCTATGTTCATCGCATCAATCAGATGGAGGAGTTCTTTTAATGGTTCTTCGTTAATCATACCGTTTGTTACCAGAACATTTTTTCCCCCATTATCGCGGATAATCCTGCAGACATCTAAGAGATATTCAAACCACATCAATGGCTCGGTATAGGTATAAGAAACACCTAAACAGGGGTGCTCTTTAAAAATCTTTAATAACATTTCGGGAGAGAGATATTCGGTCTGGACATCAACCTGGGATATTTCCCAGTTCTGACAGAATGGGCACCGCATATTACAACTATTACAGGCAATTGAAAGTATCTGGGAACCAGGATAAAAATGGTATAATGGCTTTTTTTCAATCGGGTCTAAAGCAATAGATGTGGTCTCACCATAGTCAACTGCCCAGAGTTTATTCTCTTCATTCAGCCTTGCCCGACAGATACCCTTTTTCCCGGGCAATATCTTGCACTCGTGGGGGCAGAGTCGGCACTGGACATAACCTTCAAAAACGTCGTAATATCTTGCCTCAACCTTCATCTGGTTTCAAGCCTTTCCAGTTTATCATCTTTTGCATAATATATTATACCTTTAATACCTAAAGAGTCAAGGAATTTTTTGCCCTCCCGGGCACCCATAACCGAGACTGCAGTTGCAATGCCATCAGCAAATGTTGCGCTTTCTGCAAAGATTGTCACTGACGCATAATTCTGTGCTGGATAACCGGTTCTCGGGTCGATGATATGGGCATAACGGATACCATCAATTATAAAAAATTTTTCATAGTCACCAGAGGTTGATAATGCACCATCAATCACACCGACTTTTTCAATCACACCATCCCCGCGTGGATTTTTAATCCCTACAACCCAGGGTCTTTTTTTTGGTGAGTTACCAAGGGCATAGATCTCACCGGCAATATTGATGACTGCTGATTTAATTTTATACATTCTCATAATCCCACTAACCCGATCCGCAGCAAATCCCTGGGCAATCCCGCCCAGGTCAACCTTCATACTCTCAGGAATAAAGATAGAATCCCTCTTTATTGTAATCTTTCTATAATCAACAAATTTTTTTGCCCGGTTTATTTCTACTTGTGCAGGAATCTTCTTTTGATTGCTATAAAATCCCCAGATTTCAAGCAATGGTGCAATTGAGATATCAAATACCCCATTGGTGAGACGGCTGATTGAATCGCTGAGCAAAAATACTGGTTTTATATCTTCTGGCAATTGTGCACGATGCTCTCTATTTATTCTACTCACCAGACTATTTGGTGAAAAGTAGTTCAATAGTGAATCAAGGTATTTTAATTCTAAATCAATTTCAGAAAGAACCCTTTGCGCAACTGTTTTATCTGGACAGTAAAATTTAATCTCGCAGGGTCCGCCCATAACTATGTTTTTATAATTATACTCCTTTTCTTTTGGTGCGCAGAAAATAAAAACGAAAATAAAAATTACTTTATATTTTACGAAACTCATCTTTTGATACTTCTTTTTATCAATTTCTCTATTTCGACAGCAAAGAATATGATTGAGGATAAACCAATGCAGAGCAGTAATTCAAAGATGGTCAAAGGTTGGGTTTTGAATATTGGATTCAAAAATGGGATATATATCACAAATAGTTGTAATATGAAAGTCAGTAGCACTGCACCCAGTAGGTATTTATTAGAAAAAATTCCCTGAGTAAACAAAGATTCTCTTTCTGAACGTATTGCCAGAACATGTGCCATCTGACTGAAACACAAAACAGTAAACACCATTGTTTGCCAGTGGGCATCACCAATGTGAATCGCCCAATACTGGGCAAATATAGTTATCGCCGCCATTAACAAACCAACCCATATAATATGGAGTCCAAGACCGTGAGCAAACAAACTTTCTTTTGGATTTCTTGGCGATCTTCTCATTATACTGCGCTCTTCCGGTTCAACACTCAGGGCAAGTGCAGGCGCACCATCAGTGACGAGATTGATCCACAATAGATGTATCGGCAAAAGGGGCAGGGGCAGTCCCAAAAATGGTGGAAAGAAAAGGGTATAAATCTCTCCCGAGTTACTGGTCATCAGATATTTGATAAACTTTCTAATATTATCATAAATTCTTCTGCCTTCACGCACTGCTTTTACAATCGTGGCAAAGTTGTCATCAAGCAAAATCATATGGGATGCCTCTTTGGAAACCTCGGTTCCCATTATACCCATTGCGACACCGATATTTGCCCGCTTCAGCGCTGGTGCATCATTGACACCATCTCCAGTCATTGCAACATACTGACCTTTGTCCTGCAGAGCCTTTACAATCTTGAGTTTCTGTTCAGGGGCAACCCGTGCATAAACCCGGATGTGTTCGACCTTTTTTTCAAACTCCTCAAGGGGTAATGCATCAAGTTCTTTGCCCGTAATTACAGCCTGGGTATCATCGTTCAAAATACCGAGTTGGTAGGCGATTGCCCGGGCAGTAATTGGATGGTCACCAGTGATCATCACCGGAATTATGCCTGCAGTCTTACACTGCTGAATCGCTTCTTTCACTTCCAATCTTGGTGGATCAATCATACCCACAAGTCCAAGGATTATAAGCCTATCTTCAATATTTGCCGGGGTTAGTTCCTTCGGTATTTTTTTCCACTCACGCACTGCGATTGCAAGCACCCTGAGTCCATCATTTGCCATTTTTAAATTTGCCTTATTAAGTTGCTCAAAATCTTTCTTTATCTCGCCCTCAACCAAACAACCGACTGATTTTTCAAGGAGCGAATCTATTGCCCCTTTTGTGAATGAAATTATCCTGCCATCCTCCATTCTATGGATTGTCGTCATACATTTTCTATCTGAATCAAATGGAATCTCTACAACTCTTGGATTTTTTTTTATCAATTCTCGTTTATCATATCCGGATTCATATGCCACAACACAGAGTGCAGTTTCGGTTGGGTCGCCAATAATTTTTCCATCTTTGTCATAATTGGCATCATTACTCAAAGCCAGAGCAAGGAAGAATTCAGGATTTCTCTCTGCATAATCGCTAAAATCTTCTTCTCTAATAATTTTGTTATTCAAAAAAATCTCGCGCACAATCATCTTATTCTGGGTGAGGGTTCCAGTCTTATCAGAACAGATATATGTCACTGAACCGAGTGTTTCTACAGCCGATAGTTTGCGCATCAATGCATTCTCCTTGACCATTTTCTTTGCACCCAAAGCAAGGGCGATTGTCACGACTGCAGGTAATGCCTCAGGGATTGCGGCAACTGCCAAACTCACTGCGGTTAAAAACATCAGTGTTACAGATTCACCCCTTAAGACACCAAAGGCAAAAACAACCGCACATACTACAAGAAAAATAATGGAGAGGTATTTACCAAAAGAAATAAGCCGCTGCTGTAAAGGAGTCTTTACCCCTTCTTCTTCCTGTATCATTGTCGCAATTTTACCGAGTTCTGTGTTCATACCTGTTGCCACAACAACACCTGCTCCCCTACCATAAGTAACAATAGTTCCTTTGTATGCCATATTCTTTCTGTCCCCAAGGGGAATCTCTGGGTCGTAAAGTTCCTTAGTAAATTTTTCTACTGAAACAGATTCACCAGTCAAAGGCGCTTCATCGATCTTTAACTGGGCAACCTCAATGAGTCTCATATCTGCCGGCACGATATTTCCTGCTTCAAGCAAGACTATATCACCAGGAACGACCTCAGATATTGGAATTGTGTAAACAATATTATTCCTGCGCACATTGACATTTGACTGCGCCATCTTCTTCAATGCCTCAATCGCCTTTTCTGCGCGATATTCCTGGATAAAACCGATGATACCATTTACAATGACAATCACAATTATAGCAATTGTATCAATTGGTTCCCCCACAATCCCTGAAATGATTGCCGCGGCAATAAGAATCAAAATCATAAAATCCTTGAACTGGTCAAGGAGCATCTCAAACGGAGTTTTTTTCTTTGCCTGTTTTATCTCATTCGGACCAAATTTTTCAAGACGGTTTCTCGCCTCTTCTGAATTCAAACCTTCAATCCTGGTGTTGATGGTTTCCAGAACTGCATTAATAGATAATGAATGCCAGTAGTCTTGTGCCATCGGTTGCACTATAATATCCATTTTTTTGAGTATGTCAATAAATGCTTGTTAGTCGCACCAATGATTTTGCAACATTTTTCTGCCTGCCTGAAAAATTGAAAAATGTTGCAAAATTTATCTTTTCCTCTTCCGCTGACCTACCTTTAGTCTTACCAGGGCACGCTGGAATGCAGCCATTGCCTCGGCATGGGTCATCTTATCAGCCCTCTTCTCCTCCAACAATTTTTGAGCCCTCTCCCTTGCCTTCATTGCCCTTTCCAAATCAATCTCCTCAGCCCGTTCTGCCGCATCAGCAAGGATAATCACCTTATGCGGCAATACCTGGACAAATCCACCTGTAATCGCCATATATTCAATCTCATTATCTTTTTTTATCTTTATCTCTCCAGGACTGATTATAGTAACCAGAGGCATATGTTTAGCAAGGATACTTATCTCACCCTGAGCCGTAGGAACAGTAAGAATATCAATATCTTCTGAATATACAAGTCGTTCAGGTGTTACAATTTCTAATCTAAATTTCATTTTGAATTACAGTGCCAATCCTCCACACATATATAGACTCTGCTCTGGTATCTCATCACATGCACCTTCAAGTATCGCCTTGAACGCCTTTATCGTTTCTTTTAATGGCACATATTGTCCTGGTCTGCCTGTGAATGTTTCGGCAACAAAGAATGGCTGGGATAAAAATTTCTGAATCTTTCTTGCCCTGGTCACCGTCAATTTATCTTCTTCAGAGAGTTCTTCAAAACCAAGGATTGCAATGACATCCTGCAGATCCTTGTATCTTTGCAAAACCCTCTGCACACCTCGTGCTACACTGTAATGCTCCTCACCAACAAATCTCGGGTCAAGAATCGTAGAGGTTGAATCAAGCGGGTCAACGGCTGGATATATTCCTAATTCAGCAATGGGTCTTGATAAAACAATCGTTGAATCAAGATGGCCAAAGGTTGTTGCTGGTGCCGGGTCGGTCAGGTCATCAGCTGGAACATAAACAGCTTGGACCGAGGTGATTGAACCGTGTTTGGTTGAAGTAATTCTTTCCTGCAATTCACCCATTTCTGTAGCAAGCGTTGGCTGATAACCAACTGCTGACGGAATCCTGCCTAACAATGCTGAAACTTCTGAACCTGCCATTGTAAAACGGTAGATGTTATCAATAAATAACAATACATCCTTGTGTTCTACATCCCTGAAATACTCTGCCATAGATAAGGCAGTCAAGCCAATCCTTGCCCGCACCCCTGGTGGTTCATTCATCTGTCCAAAGACAAGGACCGTCTTATTGATAACCCCTGAACGGTTCATCTCATTATAAAGTTCATTACCCTCGCGCGTCCTTTCCCCAATCCCTGCAAAAACCGATACACCACCATGTTCAATTGCAATATTTCTAATCAATTCCATAACGACAACGGTCTTACCAACACCTGCGCCACCAAAGAGACCGACCTTTCCACCCTTCATAATCGGTGCGATCAAATCAATAACCTTTATCCCGGTTTCAAGTATTTCTACCTTTGTGGACTGTTCTTTGAATGCAGGAGGTTTACAATGAATGGGTCTGCGCAGTTTTCCATCCACCGGACCCTTTTCATCAATCGGTTCACCAAGGACATTGAACAACCTACCCAGTGTCTCAGGGCCAACCGGGACAGTAATCGGTTCACCAAGGTCAATCACCTCCATCCCCCGTGCGACTCCATCTGTCGGTCCCATCGCAACCGTTCTTACAACATTGTATCCAAGATGTTGTTGCACTTCAAAAATGAGGTCACCATCCTTTAATGTTAATTTCAATGCACCATAAATCTCGGGCAATTTCTCGGTAAATTCAACATCCACAACTGGGCCCATTATCTGCAAAACCCTTCCTTTATTCATAATTCTATAACCTCCTTAATTTTCTATTAAATTAAAAGTAGTTGCCTGATTTATCGGAATTTTTTTATCCTTCTGCCCAATAAATTGGGCAACTACAATTTTATCCATATGCTATTTCTCCAGGCTCTCAATCACCGCCTTGGTGGTTGATAGTTCGGTCAATTCCTTTGTGATTCCTTCCTGTCTTGCCTTATTATATGAAAGGGTAAGACTCTGAATAAGATTCTCCGCATTCTCTGTAGCATTCTTCATCGCCATCATTCGTGCGGAAAATTCTGATGCCTGTGATTCAAGGACTGCAGCGTATATCTTGTATTCAATTATTCTGACGAGCAGGGTATCTAGCACTTCCCCGGGTGAAGGTTCATATAAGAACTGGGCAAGAAAAGGCTCTTCTGGTTGTTCTTGATGAAATGGCAATAATCTCAAAACCGTAGGCCGCTGAACAACATTTGATACATAATCACTGTACACAAGGTCAACTTCATCTACATTCCCTTTTATAAATTCATCAATAATTATCTGGGAAATGGGTGTAATGCTGATAAAAGGCACAGGTGCCCCAAGGCCGGTAAATTCCGCAATGACCCTGTATCCCCGACGGATAAAAAAATCCCTGCCTTTCCTTCCTACCGCAAGGATGGAACTAGTTTCTTTGTCTTTAATCTGCTTCAGTGCCTCGCCAATTATGTTCATATTAAATGCACCACACAACCCACGGTCTGAAGTTATGAGGACGATGAGTCTATTTTTAATCTCTCTTTTCTGCAACAATGGATGGAGTTCACGCTCAGTCTTTGGTGCGAGGTTCAACAAGAGATTCCAGGCAAGCTGGGCATAGGGTCTTGAAGCCGTAAGGGCAGATAAGGTCTTGGTCATCTTCGCACCTGCAACCATCTGCATCGTCTTGGTAATCTTTTTGATATTACCAACTGATTTGATATGTCTTTTTATATCACGGACCGAAGCCATTACAATCTAAATCCTAAGTTCCAATCCGCCATGCTGATTGGCGGACCATATTCCAAATTTTCATTTAGAAAATAGCCCTTTGAATTCCGTTATTGCTTGAGTAAGTCTCTTTTCGGTTTCGTCATCGAGGTCTTTTGTCTCTTTTATCCTTTTACCGACCTCGGGGTGAGATGTATCCATATACCGCAAAAATTCATCCTCAAATTTCTTAATCTTATCCATCGGGATATCGTCAAGCATACCGGAAATTCCAGCGTATATAATCATCACCTGTTTTTCCACAGACATCGGAACATACTGTCCCTGTTTTAAGATCTCGGTCATAACCTTGCCTCGGGTCAATTGCTTTCTTGTTGCCTCATCAAGGTCACTTGCAAATTCCGCAAATGCAGCCATTTCACGATATTGCGCCAGGTCAAGACGGAGTTTACCTGCAACCTTTTTCATCGCCTTTATCTGAGCACTTGAGCCAACCCTTGATACAGAAAGACCGACATTTATCGCAGGTCTGATACCCTGATAAAATAATTCAGGCTCAAGATATATCTGTCCATCTGTAATTGATATAACATTGGTCGGGATATAAGAAGTTATATCTCCTGCCTGGGTTTCAATAATGGGAAGTGCAGTTAAAGAACCACCACCATGTTCTTTATTCAATTTTGCCGCCCGTTCAAGGAGTCTTGAATGGAGATAAAAGATATCCCCTGGATATGCCTCTCTTCCTGGTGGTCTTCTCAATAAAAGAGAGATCTGACGATATGCCCAGGCATGTTTTGAAAGGTCATCATATATGACAAGTGCATCTTTTCCCTGATCCATAAAATATTCACCCATTGCACAGCCTGCATAGGGTGCGATATACCACAAAGACGCCGGGTCAGAAGAACAGGCACCAACAACAATTGTCCAGTCCATTGCTCCATATCTTTCCAGTTCAGAAACAATCCTTGCAAGTTTGGATTCCTTTTGTCCGATCGATACATATATACAGATTACATTTTCTTCTTTTTGATTGATAATCGTATCAATCACGATTGCAGTTTTACCGGTTTGCCGATCACCGATTATCAACTCACGCTGTCCCCTGCCGATTGGAATCATACTATCTATCGCCTTTATACCGGTCTGCAGAGGGGTATTAACCTGTTCACGCAGTATCACCCTTGGTGCGATCTTTTCCACGGGATAATATTTTGAAGGTTTGACCGGTCCCTTACCATCAAGCGGTTTGCAGAGTGGATTTATCACCCTGCCGATAAGATTTTCACCAACCCCAACCTCAAGAATTCTGCCGGTTCCTTTGACAATATCACCTTCTTTAATCTTTTCATAATCACCAAGCACAATTGCACCGATACGGTCTTCAAGGAGATTCAAGGCAACACCCTGAATTCCGTTTGGGAATTCAAGCATCTCAGAGGCAAAACAATCCTGGAGTCCATTGATGTGGGCAACGCCATCGCCAATTTCAATCACAGTGCCCACCCTCTCAACTTTTACCTTTTTTTCAAATTCAAATAAGTCTTTTTTTAATTCTTTTAATAATTTTGTCTTTATTTCCTGGCTCATAACCTATCCCTGTTTTAAGTTTTTCAGCAATTCAGAAATTCTTGATTTCAAACTTGCATCAATCATTATATCTCCACTCTTGATCACAACCCCGCCGATTATCTCAGGATCGATGATATTTTTAATACTCACTGGCTTTTTCAATTTTTCTGAAAAACTTTTATACAAACTGTCTTTTTCTTCATTTGTCAATGGAACTGCGGTCTTTACTTCAATCTCTAAGACCCCTGTTTCAACCCTTGTGCGTTTATAATTCCTTAATATCTCACTCAAACTTGATAATGCATTACATCTGAGAAGCAAGAAGATAAATTCATAGGTCTGGGGACCGATATAATCTTTGAACAGTCCTCTTAAGGTCTTTTGCTTTTCCGCAAAAGGGATTCTTGGATTTTCAAGATAGCCACGCAGTTTCAGTGAAGAACGGAAAGAAGAATCTACAACCTCCAGTTCAGATATTATTTTTTCCATATCCTTATCTGATGTCTGAATACTTAATTCTTCTTTATATCCCTCTTTTTTCTGGCTTGGATTATCCTCTGGTCGCGGTCTTTTCAAGTTCCTTCTCCACTTCTTTTATTGCCTCTTCAATCAATGCCCGCTGGGACTTTTCATCCAGTTTCTTTCTTATCAATTCTGCACTCAGTGTGACAACCATCTCACCCACTTCCTTCTTTATCTCTGCCATAATATTTTGCTTTTCTGCATTGATCTCCTGCATCGTCCTTTCCACAATCTTTTTTGCCTCTTCATTTGCCAACTCAACAATCTTTTTCTTCTCTTCATCGCCCAATTTTGTCGCCTGCTCTATTATGCGATGCGCCTCTTTCTTTGCCTCTTCAATATACTGGCGATGTCTTTCTTCAGCCTCAGCTGCCTGTTTTTTCAGACTTTCAGCAGTCTTTATTCCATCCTCTATCTTACTGGAACGATCTTTAAAGAGTTTTAAAATTGGTTTATAGAGGAATCTATTCAATATCCATAACAGAATTAGAAAGTTTACAATCTGGGCGATGAGAAGCAATGGATTTATACCGAGTTTACTCAGGGCTTCCATAACTATAAGAATTTAAGAATTAGTGCAACAACCAATGCATAAATGGCAATTGCCTCACAGAAAGCCAGTGCCAATATAAATATCGTCTGAATTTTTCCCATTGCTTCTGGATTACGTCCTACCGCTTCAGTTGCCTTGGCGCCAATAAATCCAATTCCAAGTCCCGGGCCTATAGCACCGAGACCAATTGCCAAGGCTACGCCGAGCATCTTCATTGTTGCTGGTTCCATTATACCTCCTTGAAAAATAGTTAAAGGTTGCGGGCATTGAAGCCAGTATCGTTTGAAGAATATCGTTGATGGTTTTCTAAATCCGAAAACCTATTACTGTGCCATATAACGATACGGGCATCTATGCCGTAAAACCAAGGACCAATTACCTTTATTAAAAACATCAATGTTCCTCTTCACTCGTTGCAATTTTTATAAAGAATAAAGTAAGAAAAGAAAATATTATTGCCTGTATCACACCCACAAAGATCTCAAGGGCAAGGAATGGCAGAGGAACAATAAATGGTAATAAAAACAACATCACGGTCAAAAGAACCTCACCGGCAAAGATATTTCCAAAGAGACGGAAAGAAAAAGAGATAATCTTGGCAATTTCAGCAATCAGTTCCAGTATACCAACAAAGAACATTATCGGATTTTTAAGTTTTATGAATCTTTTAAGAAAACCTTTAAATCCTAATATTTGAATACTGTAGATCTGAGTAAAGATCACAGATATCAATGCCAGGGCAAGGGTTGTATTGAGATCTGCTGAAGCACCCCTGAATAAAGGAACAAATTCTTTATGCCCCTGTATCTCTGGGTCATTGGTCTCTTCGCCTGTAACCTCTTTATGTTCTATGTGCTCAGTTTGAGCGTGTTTATCTTCCTTATAAAACCCGATAGAACCAACCCCGGGCAATAGACCAAACCAGTTGATAATCAAAACAAATAAGAATATCGTCATTATCAATGGAAAGAACTTTCTACCCTTCTCTTCACTACCAAAGACCTCGCAGATGAGATTATAAAAATACGCCATTATATATTCCACCACATTCTGGATCCCTGCTGGAATGATATTCTTTTTTGCCCTTATCACGATTACTATAATGACAAACAATAGAATCGTAATGTATGTGACAAGTAAAGAGTTGGTCACGGGCAAAGGCCCTATCCTGAATAATTCCTCAGCGGCTATTGATATATGCATAGATAAAATTATATTTAAATTTACGAAAAAATCAAGATAGTATTGACAGTCATAAAAAATTCCTTATAATTGATTTGCGAAAGGAGTAAAGAATGGCAAGAGAATGTGCAATATGCGGGAAAAAGGCACAGGTCGGTTCAAAGATCAGCCATGCCCATAATGTCTCAAAAAGGAGGTTCAATGTAAACCTCCAGAGAGTAAGGATAAAGGTAGATGGCAAGATTAAACGGGTGCTGGTCTGTACCGATTGTTTGAGTGCCGGAAAAGTGACCAAAGTTTAATGTAGATAATGGGTTATGGTCATTACATATACCCTGATAAGCGTATGTCTGGTCAGTCTGATTTCTTTTATCGGCGTCCTTTCCATATCAATAAAGAAAGATAGATTAAACAAAATTCTTTTATTGTTGGTAAGTTTTGCCGCGGGTTCTTTATTCGGCGATGCGCTAATCCATTTATTACCAGAGGCTTTTGAACAAATAGATAATAGTCTTAAAACTTCGCTCCTTGTTATTACAGGGATATTTATATTTTTCATACTGGAAAAATTTGTCCGCTGGCGCCATTGCCATATACCAACCTCTAAAGACCATCCCCATCCAATGGTAACAATGAACCTTATCGGTGATCTGGTTCATAACCTGATAGATGGTATGATAATAGGGGCAAGTTACTCAGTGAACATTCCCATAGGAATAGCAACCACAATAGCGGTTATCCTCCATGAAATTCCCCAGGAGATCGGCGACTTTGGTGTCTTTCTCCATGGTGGATTGAGTATAAATATGGCACTGATGTTGAATTTTTTATCCGCACTTACTGCAGTCATCGGCGGTATCATATCCCTGATTGTTGGTCCTGCTGTAAGGGACTACTCAATTATCCTCTTACCATTGACTGCAGGTGGATTCATCTATATCGCAGGTTCTGATCTCATCCCAGAATTACAGGGTTGTGAAACCCCGAGAATGTCATTTTCACAGTTGATTGCAATGGCTTGTGGTGTGGGTCTGATGGCACTTTTAATACTATTTGAATAAATCTAAATTGAATAAAAATATTTTTGATTACTTCTTCATTCTAAGACCCCTTATTCTAATCCCGGTTTTTGATTTTTTCCTTATTGGAAATTATATTGCCTCAGGAAAAGGTGTTTTTACACACAAAACATTGCTGGGAATATTTATCTATGGATTGTTAATGAGTGGTGTTTATATATTAAATCAAATCACAGACATTGAAACAGATCGCTTAAATAAAAAACTATTCATACTCTCAGGAAATTTCATCCCTGTAAAAAATGCTTATACTGAAATGTTTTTGCTCTGGGGTATTGCACTATTCTTTTCCTGGTCTTTTGGTCTGCCATTTTTTATAATAATGCTGTGCTCATTACTCTTAGGCCTTTTTTATTCTCTGCCGCCGATAAAATTAAAAGGCAAGCCATTCTTTGATACCTTAAGCAATGGATTCGGTTATGGAATGCTGAACTTTATTGCTGGTTGGTTAATGCAAAAAGATTTTGAATCCCGTGTTTTCATAATCTTCCTGCCATATTTCTTAAGCATTTGCGCGGTCTTTGTAAATACAACGATTGTAGATATTGAAGGAGACAAAGGGTCGGGTGAAATTACAACATCTGTTTTTTTGGGAGAAAAATTCTCTTATATGGTGTCTTCAGCCCTTATTTTATCCGGGGTGCTATTTTCAATTATAAACAGGGATATAATCTGTCTCATTCCATCAGCACTTGCATCACCGTTATTCCTTTATCTAACTTTTTATTATCTAAAATACAAAAAGGTAAATCGCAAGATTACCATTTTATCATTCAGAATGCCCGGGTTGATATTCACCATCATCACCTGTATTCTTTATCCAGGATTCATTCCATTCTTGATTTTCCTTATCCTTGGAATGAAGATATATTACAAAAAACGATTTAATATGGACTACCCCACCTTAAGTCAGGGGTAAAAATAAAGGGGATTGGTTTTACCAATCCCCTTTTTGATTAAAACCGATTATTACTTCACAGCCTTCTTGAGTTCGCGGCCTGCCTTGAATTTGGGAACGCGTTTTGCAGGAACCTTAATTGTCTCACCGGTCTGAGGATTCTTTGCCGTGCGTGCTTTTCTCTTGGCTACCATGAATGTTCCAAAGCCTACGAGGGTTATTCTGTCACCCTTTTTAAGAGCAGCAGTTACTGCCTCTACAAAAGCATCGAGCGCTATGCCTGCTGCTTTTTTACTTATATCTGCCTTTTTGGCAATACTATCTATAAGTTGTGCCTTGGTCATTTTAGATACCTCCTCTTTTTGATGCTAAATTTTACACATATTTCCTTCTTTGTCAAGGGTTGAATTAATCTAAATCACTGGCTCTGCACACCCACAAACATCCACCTGCAAAATACGCCTTTTTGATACCTGAACTCTTATTATTCATACCGTGATTTTATTCAAATTTTTGTAGTTGTAAAGTGGAGGGATAAGATTTTAAGAAATTTTTTTCATATAGCCTTTTTAATTTCTATTATTTTTGAAATCTATTCATCTGTTAACCCTGCATCCTCTTATTATCGAACATACCATTTTGTATAACGTATTCAACAAGAATGCCGTGGTGCTAAGAATTATGATTGACACATTTCTTATGAAGCAATGGCGTGGTTCATTTTACATTTTTTTGTTGTTAAGCGACATTGTTATTACCTTATTATTTTAGTTTTATCCATGATTGGAATAAAGGATGCTTGGTTTTTATTCCATATACTGGTAGGAGTCTCTGTACAATAAGTTCCCTATTTAAAAGAAATATCATTAAAAATATGGACTGAATAACATATTGATTAATTCCAAATCCATCAACGATGCCATTAATATCTCCGCCATAGATAAATGGTCCGATTGAGGGTTAAATGCATCCGCCAGCATGAGAATAACTATCATCCAGTAACCTAAGGCATTTATAATAGGAATTTGGACATGTTTTATTTTTATTCTGAATAAAAACAGTAAATAGCCCAATAAAAGAGTGATCAAATTGCTAATTCCTGAAATAAAGCCTCACTTTATACCTTCCCTTTCAGCAACAGGGGTTTTGAATATTATTTCCAATCCGTAAGGATGAATCACAAATGTTTTATACTCATCAAATGTTACTGCAACAAGAAAATGAGTGCCTTCATGTATAATGGCAAATATTATTAAAGCAAAAACCAAATATAGATATTTCTGCATTTCTTTTCAGAACCTCTTATTTATCAATGTCGCCTAACGTTCCCGGCGTAAAAGGAGTCTTTGCGAAGCAAAAATTTGGGTGAGAGCCGTAAGGCACGAACCTTTTATGCGGTAGTTTTCTATAAAATTTTTCCATAATCTACCTCAATTCCATCATCAATCTTTCTGTAATAAATTATTTTCACACCAATATGCTCTGGTAACGATGCTTTCACATCATAAGTATAGGGCTTTATAGATACCGGAATGTCTCCAATGTAACCATCTACCCCTTTTGATTCTTCATCAGGTTCTGCCAGCCTATAATTTGTTCCTTTAATTTCTGCACCTTTTTTAAGATTGCTTCCTGAAATCTCAGACCTGCGAAAGTCTTTACAATTACCAAATCTCTTACCCATTGTTCAACAGTTGCTCGGTCAATTTTATTCAAAGAATTTTTAAGTTCTTTTAATTTCTGGAGTATCTTCTCCGTAGCATTTTTTATTGCATCAGGTTTTTTCTTCAAGTACCACTCTTCCCATTCAGATAGTGTTTTCCCTTCAAACTCTTGAATAAGCTCACTCATCTGCCCTACTACCTTCGGTCTTGTTCCCTGTGCATACTGATTTGCTAAATTGATAAGCGGCGCAACATACTTTGGAAATTCGGGTGTTTCAATGTCCAGATATTTTCTGATTTCTTCAATTGTAATTTTTATTTTCATACTAAACATCTTTGATTAACCCATTTCGTAAGTTTAAAAATTTCTCCTTATATCTATAATCAAAACCAGTGTCCACATCTACCAGACCATATTTAATCAAATGGGCATTTATAAAAGTCTTGTTCCACAAATAAAGGTAGCAAAGCAAATTGTTTTTCTCATCGTATTTTACATTATCAAATTTTAAAAATACCCCTTGCCCTTTCAGTTTCTCTTTCAAAAATCGAACTGCTTCACCATTCTTCTCGGGTTTTGGTTTTACCCCAATCAGTCTTATTTTTAACCTATTGTCTAAAACGATGAGTTCGGGAGACAATATTTCCTTTACTTTATGAAATTTTTCCTTTTCATAATCAGAATTGTCTATTTTTGAACCAAATCTCAATTTCTTCGGGTCAATTTTCTTATCAAATTTTATAGGGTCTTTAAAAATATATGGCAAATTTTTTATCTCTTCTTTAAAATCTATTTTTAATTCTTCTTGCTTGATAATTTCAAAAGTTGCATCCTGAATGATACTACCCTGTTTAATTCCAAGTTTCTCTTTTATAACTTGCAAGAAATCTTCGTTTATTTCGTAGCCAATAGAATTTCTATTAAGATTTTTAGCGGCTAAAGTCGTTGTCCCACTCCCAAGAAATGGATCAAGCACCGTATCACCAACAAAACTGAACATCTTGATAAGCCGTCTTGGCAACTCCTCAGGGAACATTGCAAGGTGTTTATCCTGCTTTTCCCCTGGAAAGTTCCAGTGTCCTGTAAAATATTGATTCCATTCCTCATCAGTCAATTTAGATTTTTCCTTTATTTCTTTGCTAACCTTCGGGGGATTTCCATATTTCTTAAAAATTAAGATGAATTCGTAATCCAATTTAAGAATCCCGTTTCTCGGAGATGGGTAAGAACCCATTACTGTTGCTCCGCCAGTAGTATGACAGGTAGTCACTTTTTGCCATATAATAGCACCCATATAATCAAAACCCGCACTCTCGCAAAATTTGATTATTTCGGTCCTTATTGGAATCACCTTATATCTACCATAATATACAGAACGAGCAAACTGGTCACCGATATTGATACATAATCGGCAACCCTTGTGCAAGATTCTATGGCATTCATTCCAGACTAAATTAAGATTATTGATATATTCTTCATAAGTGTCGTTGAATCCTATCTGCTTACTATTTCCATAATCCTTTAACTGCCAATAGGGCGGAGAAGTAATAATGAGGTGGACTGACTCATCGGAAATTTCCTTCATCCATCTTGAATCACCGATAATTATTTTGTGCCAGGTCTTCATATTTCACTTTAATATTTTACCATATTTTAAATTAACCGTTTCGGCTTTCAAGATTTTAATTTTCATACCTATGTTATTATTCTATACATCTCCAATTAAAAGTCAAGGGATTTGGACAGGGAGAAGCCCTGTCCCTAATTTTACAAAAAGAGATTGCCCGCCACTCTTTGTGGCGGGCAATGGAAGGGGGGTGGATTAATCTTTGTTTTTGGTCCTTCGTTCTATCACAAGATAAAGGGTGGGAATGAAGACCAGAGTCAAGAATGTAGAAAATGTAAGACCACCGATAACTGACCGTGCCATTGGTGCACGTAATTCAGAACCCGAACCAATGCCCAGTGCCATTGGAATGAGACCGAATGTGGTCGTGAGTGCAGTCATCAAAATCGGTCTCAAACGCACCCTGCCCGCCTCAATCAATGCATCATACAAAGGCATCTTCTGATTCCGTCTTAACTGATTTGTATAATCAACATAGACAATGGCATTATTCACAACAACTCCAGCAAGCAACAGAACACCCAATAGACTCTGCATATTTATTGTAGTATTTGTGAAGAAAAGAATCCACAACACACCGATCAGTGCTAACGGAATGGAGAACATAATAATAAATGGTTCTTTCAAAGATTCAAACTGCCCAACCATAATAATATAGACAAGAAAGATTGCAATTAGTATCACCAGCCCAATATCCCGGAATGTGGTCTGCATCTCCTTAAAACCACCACCTAATTCAATATTGAACCCTGGAGGCACTGCGATTTCTTTAAGAACCTTCTTTATATCCTGGGCAACGCTATTCTGGTCCCTTCCTTCAACATTACCACTGATTTTAACAACCCTGAATGTATTTTCGTGTTCAATCTTTGCCGGTCCTACTGCAACTGTATCAATCAAGAAATTTCTCAATGGAACATTTCCCACCGGTGTCGCAATGGTCATTGCCCTTATCTTCTGAGGTGTATCCTTATACTCTTTATCAAGCATAATCCGAATATCATACTCTTTACCCTGAATTCTATATTGTGTTGCAACAATCCCTTCAATCTGACTGCGCAGGGAAAGACCGATTTGATATGGTGTGAGCCCAAACTGGCTCGCCTTTTGCCGATCGACAATAAACTGAATCTCAGGTTTACCCTGGCTGATATCCGATTCTAAATCCACAAGTCCCTTCACGCTTTTCAATTTTGTCATCAATTCATCAGATATTGACTTTGCCCGATCTAAATCATAGCCAATTATCTTTATCTCTATCGGCTTACCAGTGCCGAACATAATTGACTGTTCAGAGGTAAACCTGACTGTTAGACCGGGTATGTTATTGAGTTTTGGTCTGATGTCCTGTTGAATCCTTGCTACCGAACGGGTTCTTTTTTCACGGTCAACGAGTTTCAGTATTATGGTCGCTGTATGGGAACCGGTGCCACTTCCAAAGAGTGCAGCAAAGCCTGTGCCTGCACCAGCAGAAATAAAGGTATTATCAATCTCCGGCACTTCCTCCATCAATATCTTTTCCAATTTTATTATCGCCGAATCAGTTGTCGCAAGTTTTGTGCCTACCGGCATCTCAGCCTGAATCTGAATCTGACCGCGGTCAGTTGCAGGAGTCAGTTCAGCACCGATGAATAGCAATAAAACCATACTGACTATAAATAGAAAGGCAGTTCCGAGGATTGTTGCCAGGCGATGATTCAATGCCCAGCGCACAATTCGTAGATATATCTCCTCTATTTTTTTATAAATTCTTTGAATAACCAATTCTGTGCCAGTTAATTCTGGTTTTATCTTAAGAAACTTTGCCATCAACATCGGCACAATAGTAAGGGCAACGACCAGCGATGAGATTAAGGCAAAGGTCACGGTCAGAGCTAATTGACTGAAGAATATTGAGGCAAATCCGCGCACCAGGAGCAATGGCAGAAACACCGCAATAGTCGTAAGTGTTGATGCAGTAATTGCCATACCCACTTCTTTTGTGCCTAAGATTGAGGCAAGGTCTGGATTTTCACCTTTTTCCTTACGATAACGGTATATTGCCTCAAATACCACTATTGCACAATCCACCACCATTCCAATTGCAATGGTCAAACCACCGAGTGAAATCATATTCAGTGTCATATTGAAGATAAACATCATAAATAGGGTAAAGAATGTGGCGATAGGAATTGCAACCCCAACAAATATTGCCGCTCGTAAGTTACCAAGGAATAAAAAGAGGATTACAATGGCAAGTATTGCACCAACAATCAGGGTATTGGTTGTGCTATTTATTGAACGATTGATAAAATCTGCCTGGTTAAAGAATATATCAATGCTTACACCGGGTGGCAATTCCCTTTTAATCTTTTCAATCTCCTTTATTACATTATTGCAGACACTTATGGTATTCGCATTGGTTCTTTTTTGCACATAACCATATATTGAAGGTTTACCATTTGACCTGGTTAAAGATGTTGGTTCTGAAGAAGCGCGTCTTACATCCGCAACCTGTTCTAATAGTATGGGCACACCATTCTTATTACCAATAACGGTCTTACGAATCTCGTTTAAATCCTTGTATTCACCAAGCACCCTTAATGTATAGACCTTTATCCCAGATTCAACCGAACCGAGTGGATAGTTCACATTCTGGGCACGCAAAATATTAAGTATCTGTTCTGTTCCTATGCCCAGACCAGTAAGTTTTTCATAATCAAAAAGAATTTGAACTTCATTTAAAACACCACTCTCAACAAATGAAGCAGCAACCCCACCCACGCGTTGCAAACGGTCTGCAATATCATCACCGAGGCGATCCATCTCCAGTGGGTCAATACTTCCCTTTATTGTATACATCACAACTGGTTGCTGTGATACATCAAATTTAAAGATCAATGGTTGTTCTGCATCATCAGGCAGGAAGGGCAGAATTAAACCAAGCCTATCCCGCACATCATTTGCTGCTGCATCAAGGTCTGTTCCCCAGGCAAAATTAAGCATTATCATTGAGTTGTTCTCTGATGATGTTGAGGTTATTTTATCAAGATTATTTAAGGTCCCGAGAATCTTTTCAAATGGCTGGGTTATCTGGGTCTCAATCTCCTGGGGACCAGCACCCGGGTAATTCGTCATAACCACCATCGTTGGCAATGTGATATTGGGGAATAGGTCAACGGGTAGTTTGGTAATGGAGATTATGCCAAAGACGATCAAACCCAAAAATACCATTGAGACCGCATATGGTCTTTTTATAGAGACTTCAGTGATCTTCATTTCTGCCTCACGATTGGATTGATCTTTTCACCACCAGCAAGCCTCTGTTGTCCAAGGACAACGACGAGTTCATTTTCATTCAAGCCCTCAAGAATTTCAACCATCTCATCACCGACCAGACCAATCTTTACCGGACGCCGTTCAGCAATGCTGTCTTTTCTTACCACAAATACCGAGTTATCTATGATTGCATCACTGGGGATGGCAATAACATCTTTTCTCTCACCAAGGTTGAGCAATACCCTGGCAGTCATTCCGGGTTTTAAACCTGCACCACCTGTAATCATCGCCTTTACCCCTACGGTCTTGGTCATCGGGTCAACAACCGGGCTTATTTCTGTAATATAGCCTGTGAATTTCTTATCAGGGATGGCATCCACAGTAATTGTAACAGGACTATTCATTTTGAAACACTGGGCATCCATCTCTGGTGCATTGAAACTCACTTTTATTCTTGAGATATCGACAATCATCACCACCGGCACCTGGGGTGCAACAGTTGCACCGATATCCACAAGAATCTTTGCCACGGTTCCATTGATCGGTGCGGTCACATAAGCCTCTTCAAATTCAAACCCTATCGTTTCATTTCTCAAACCCAAAAGTTTATCACCCTTATTAACATAAGAACCCTCTTTTACAAAGACTTTTGTTATCCTTCCCATTGTTTCAGGAAAGACCTGGATAGTCTTGTCTGCTATTATGGTTCCCATCAATGCACAGGTCTTTGTAACATCAGCCCTTGCTATCGGTAAGACCTCTACCGCAAGGGCAACTTTTTCAACATCGGTTCGGGTTTGTTTCTTGACCAGTGTAAGCCTTAAAACAACACCAATAACCAAAATTATGATTATTGCAATCAATATCTTCTTCATTTATTCCTCCTTATATTCTCCTGATATCCTGATATTCTCATATCTACTCCTTACCAACTGCCTTAATCAAATCTGCCCTTGCACTTAAATAGTCTTTAAGGGCATTCAAATAATTTATCTTTGCCTGCATCAGCGCAAGCTGGGTATCAAGATATTCAAGGTTTGTTGCCAGTCCATTTTTGTAACGTGTTTCCATAATGTTAAATGCCTTTTCAGCCTGGGTTATGTTCTCTCTTGCTGCTTTTATTGCCTCTTTTGATGCGAGCATATTTAAATATGCCTGCTTTACCTCAAGCACAATCCCTTTGGACAGGTTTTCCAGGGCAAGTTCAGCCTCTTTTAACTGTAGCCCTGACTTATTATATTCATAGTGAGATTTGTAGCCACCAAAGATAGGAAACTGAAATCCAACATTAAATGTGAGGTTTGAACCCCAGTCATTGCCATTAAAACTAAAAGGTTTTTTCCAGTCATAACTCACGCCGGCAAATATTGATGGAAGATTTGAGCGTGCCTTTATTGACTTTGCCAGTTTGCTGATTTTTTCTACCTTCTCCAAATTTTTCAATTCCGGACGGTTCGCCAGTGCCTCCTCTTTTAAAATTTCAAGGTCAAAATCTTCCTCTATTATCCCAAGCGTATCCTTCAGGATAAATTCTTTATCCTGTGGCAGATCCAGGAGCATCTTGAATCCTTCAGCCGCAAGTTTCAAACCATTTTCAGCCTCAATGAGTTTGGGTTTTAAATTTGCCACCTGGACCTGGGAACGGAGCAGGTCAAATTGTGAAACCAGTCCTGCCTCGTATCTTTTTCGGACCGCCTCTTCATGCCGCTTGAGTTGTTCCATACTCTCCCTGGTCAATTCAACCATCTGTTCAAGGACCAATAGTCCATAGTATGACTTTGTCACCGAGCAACGGATCTCCTGCCTCTTTCTGAGCAAATTGAGTTCGGCAATGTCACGATTCAATCCCGCAATCCTGTATGCATCATATATCTTGCCCCAGGCAAAGAGCACCTGCTGGAGCGAAACCTGGAGATTATAGTTTTCATGCTGTCCCATAGGAATAAACATTGAATCAAGCTGGAATACAGGCAGATCGCTGAGATAGGCATAATAACCAGTGGCATTTATTGTGGGATAGAATGCAGAACGCGCAACACCAATATCTGTAACAGACTTTTCTAATTCCAGACTTGCCTGCCTTATCTCTGCATTATTATTCTCAGCAAATTTTATTGCCTCATCAAGGGAGAAAGCGAGTGTATCACCTGTATTAAAAATTACAAGACTGATTAAGGAAAGAAACATTTAGCCTCCTTTATGGAAAAAAGATTTTAAGACCAAAGCCATTCACAAGGAGTTTTTCATCCTTATCAAAATAGCCATATTTGTAGACATTTGAACTCGTAAGATAATGGTATTGTAGAGAAGAGAAAAGTGCCAAATTATTAAAAGGTTTTATCTGTAGTTCCAGTCCACCGGTAAAGCCGAGGTCCTTTTCATCCATTTTTTCACCGGTAGGCAGTGTAATTACCTCATCATTAAACAATCCCTGCCACAGGTACCAGCCAAAACCAGTCTGTAGATGGAGTTGTATCAAACTGCTTTTTAAAAATGGCAGAAGATTGTAATCAAGGGTAATGGTTAATGGTATATACTTGTAGGAATATGGTCCAATTTCTACTGGTGCGTCATAGCGCACAGATGCGGCAGAAAATTTTATTCCCAGTTTAGGGATTATATTTGCAATCCCTGCCTGGATACCCCATTGCCAGATCTCTTTTGTCTCATCCTGGTCCTGATACAAAAAGTAAGAAGAATAGGATGGACCTATAAAGAACTGGAATTTATCTACCTGAGGTTTTAAAGAAAAGGCAAATATTATGGGAATCAGTATTGTATTCATTTGCACTCCTTTTTATTTATTAAACCATTAAAAAATAGTTCAAGGACTTCATCACAGCATGGAACTTTCTCTTTTGAAAAGAAACTTACCAGAAATGGTGCCCTTATTGTATTTAAAAAATAAACCGCAGAGATTCTGGGATTTACGGGTTTGAATTCACCATTCTCTATACCTTCTTTAATTATTTCAGAGATTTCTGAAATAATTCTAAATATTATTGGAAATACCCTCTGTTTTATCCCTTTCATAATTTTGAGTGCCTGATTGATATTCTCCATAGAGACCATCGGAAATAAACGGTGGAATTCAATTGAGTGGGTTAACCATTCATTCGCGATCAATTGCAGTTTATCTGTGCTCGTCAGGTCTTTTGAATGCACCAGCGCAAGGTCCTTAAGCGCAGAATTCAATTGATTTTCCAATATCGCAATATAGATATCCGATTTATCCTTAAAATATAGATAGACCGTGCCCTTTGCAATCTTTGCCGAACGGCAAATCTCATCAACCGTTGTCTCAAAAAACCCCTTTCTCGCAAAAAGCCTCATTGCCGTCATTAAAATCCGTTCTTTTATGTCTTTCTTCATAGCCATTTTAGACTCCTTTATTTTAAAAAAGGTTTATTCTGACTGACCAGTCAGTCATTATATACGATTTAGGGAAAATGTCAATAGTCAGTTGACCTTAAATGTCTTATGCACCAGTTTGGAATTATATTGAATAAATGTCTATAAACATCCTTATCTTAGAATTTCGAATACTCCCTCGTTATCTTCTTAAAGCCATTATATCGTATGATAACACTGACTTCGCTTAACTTTAATAAAATTTTTGTAATGTCCTCTAATTGATATTCACTATCTTCTGGATGATTTTTTCAGCTCCATTTCTGATTTCAACAAAATATACCCCTGGTCCTAATTTATTTTTCGGTCTCCAGATTATCTCATTCGTTTTCAATGACTCAATCAATCTTCCTTTAGCATCATAGATTTTTATTTCATTTATATTAATCCCGCTTATCTTCACCATATCCTTGAATGGATTCGGTCTTATCTCAAATGTTGAGATTCTGCTTGAACCAATTTCTTTTATTCCCATTTGCGCCTGAGATTCATTGCTCAATCTTGACTCCGCAAATGCCTTTATCTGTGCAGTAACACAGTAATAATAGGTTATTCCTGGAGAAACCTGATAATCATCATATGTCGTATCCGTTACCAATGAAGTATTAATCTTTTTATATGGTCCGCCTGATGTCTCACTGCGGTAGATATTATAACCTGCGATATCTGGTTCGGTGTTCTTCTGCCAGGTAAGTTTGATATGGTCTACAACCGGTGTTGCACTGAGATTCTGGGGTGGTCCTGGATGGAACCAGCCTGTATTCCACTGGTCATGATAGAATGTCCCCCAATCTGTATAATAACCACAATATGGAACATACTGTAGTGTCCATAGATTGACTGTGCCATTGCTCACAAGCAAGCCGATTTCAATATCGCCATCAAGATCAACATCTCCAGTTGAAGGGCTATTCACAACTGCAGCAGAAGGAATAGAAATAGGCCAGTCAGTAACATAAGAACCATTACCTTCATATGCATAGAAATTTCCAGGATTTGAATTATCCGCAATGAGGGCCTCGCGGAATTTATCATTGTCAACATCAAATACAATCGGTGAGCATTCCATCATATCGCAATTCACAGGCCAACCACTCACCTGGGTTCCATTGTGATGTCTTGCAAGTAAATTTGGTCCACCAATGATATGGCCACCACCGAATATCTCCAAATCACCATCTCCATCGATATCACCAACAACCGGCATTGTATAGGTCTGGGGACCTGGATATGTCTGGGGCCAGTTTGGAAAACTCGTTCCATTGTGGTTGAACACATATACATAGCCATTCCGTGCAGCAATGACAATCTCCATATCACCATTATTATCAATATCACCAACTGCGACCTTTGCCTGAACCGCTCCGCCAACCGTCACGGGCCAACCCGGCATTAAATTCCCCTGATAATCCCAGATATAGACCTGATTATTCGTTGAACCAACAATAATCTCAAGGTCATCATCATTATTTATATCAGCAAGGCTCACTCCGCTCGGTGCATAGTAAGGGCTCACTCCGATCGTCTTGGGCCAGTTCGGCATCTGCTGGGGTGGAGTGAATGTCTGAATCCAGTCTGGAGCAGATTCTCTCATTGTATATGTCCTGGCATCAACATCGGGTGTGATTGTTTCAATGGGTGAATTTAATAAAATACAAATGATAAATATAGTCATAATACCTCCCCTGGTGCCGGAGGGGGGATTTGAACCCCCATGCCCGAAGGCCTACGCCCCTCAAACGTATGTGTCTGCCAATTCCACCACCCCGGCTAAAGAATGAATATATGTTTTGGGGCTTGGCTGCCCGTTTACCTAATATATGATAATCAATTTTTTGAGATTGTCAACTATTTCATACAAATGTTAAGGCGCAAAATTCACACCAATCCATAATAAAAAAAGATACTACGAAAGTAGCGAGTAGCAAGTAGAGAGAAAAATACCAGAAGGGATAAAGACGTGAAACGTGTAACGGGAAAAAAATTCATTGTTGACAATACTATTTTTATAATTAAAATTTTTAGCAATTAAAAGTAAAAGGAGGTATTATGATTAATGCAGTCTTGATTTTTTTGCTCGGGTTTAGTTCTAATAGCACATTTTCCATTGTAGCAATAGACCCTGAGACCGAGGAGCTTGGTGTGGCAGTCGCATCGCGGGTCCCTGATGTTGGATACATTGTGCCCTGGATAAAAGCCGGGGTAGGTGCCTGTGCAAGCCAGGCTTATTCTAATCCCTATCTCGGGCCCCTCATACTTGATGCAATGAACCAGGGAAAAAGTGCAGATGAGGCGCTGGAGCAGGCTCTTAAGCAGGATACCCTTGCTCAGGACCGACAGGTCGGAGTGGTTGATAAGAATGGCAGGGCAGCAGCATTCACAGGTAAGAATACCAATGCCTGGGCAGGCCATAAGACTGCAGAATATGTCTCGGTCCAGGGTAATCTTTTAACCGGTCCTGAGGTGATTGATACAATGCTCAAGGTCTTTCAAAATTCAAAAGGCATCCTCGCTGAGCGCCTTTTATCTGCACTTGAGGCTGGAGAATCTGCAGGTGGTGACCGAAGGGGAAAGCAATCAGCAGCAATAATAATCTTGAGAAAGAGGGGTGGTTATCAGGGTGTTGATGACCGGCTTGTAGAATTAAAAGTCGTTGATAATCCAGAACCAGTAAAGGAATTGCGCAGAGAGTATGAGGTATGGCAGTATGCCTTCCTTGCCCCAGCCTATATGAGATTGAGTGATGAAGAGAAAGATAAAACAGAGCATTTTCTCAAGAGGGCCCTATTACTCCTTGAAAAGGCGATGGCAAGTGATCTAAAGGACCCTGAGGTCTATAATAACCTTGCCTGGGAATTTGCATTGCGCAAGAAATTTCCAGAAAAAACCCTTGAGGCAGCAAAAAGGGCAAATCAGCTTGCGCCTGATGACCCTAATATTATGGACACCCTTGCTGAGGCATATTATGTAATTGGTGATTATAAGAATGCGATAGAATGGGAAAGAAAGGCATTGAAGATTGAACCTGATAATGAGTTCTTCAAACGCCAATTAAAGAAATTCCAGCAGGCATCAAAATCGCATCGTTGATCTAACTTGACTTAATTTTAATTTCATATATAATTTGTCATCGGGGCGTGGCGCAGTTGGTTCAGCGCACCAGCTTGGGGTGCTGGGGGTCGTCCGTTCAAATCGGATCGCCCCGATTTTTGTTATAAGGCCTTCAAAGATATCTTTCTGATGCAATGTCAGCCTTATCATCCATTTGAGATTAAGTGCACTCACTCCTTGATTTTTTTGTCAAATTCTTTATTATAAATGTAATGACCGGATTTTTTTTATATTCCATAATCATCGCCAATGAAAATAAGATCCTGAATATAGATATTGAAAACCTATCATTCCAGGAATGTATATTAAAAGAAGCAATCATTGATTATATAATAGATGATTATCTTTATGCCCTCACTGAAAAAAATATCTTCGCTATTGATACAGCAAAATTACAGATAATAGACCGCACGCCCCTACCCCAGAGATTTAATTATATAACAAGCACCAGGGATGAGATAGTAATGATATCCGCATCAGAGATAATCATTCTCAATAAAAAAAATCTCGCATTCAGAAATGGGATTGGTATTGAACCAGGGGATTATCAGCCAATGGTTTCACCTGCAAAATTAGATAAAAAAGACCTGTTATACATAATCTCCAGATATGACCGAAGAAGTATCATTAAAATCATTGACCTGAAAAAATCCAGAATGATTAAAACAAAAAACTTTACTGAAATAAAGAGTTTCTATTATTTTCCGCAGGAAAAGAATTTCATCATTCTCACCAGTTCAGGTATCCACTATCTTGATACTGATTTGAAGATCAAAAAGAGTATCAAATTTGATTTTCCCGGTGAAGATTTCTTTTTCTATCGTGATTACTACATAATCACAAATTCACAGGCAATCTGTAAAATTGATAAAAATGGTAAAATAATCGATTTCCAGCCCGTGCTTTTGAATGGACCGATAAAGAATTCTAATTTTGTATTCTACAATCAGGATTTCATCGTCCTTATTGAACCATTCACAATGCGGATAAAAAACCTTTTCAGGAACGAAAAACAGATCTATAAAATGTATGATGTTGATTACGAACAGGATATGTGCCTGGGCAGGAATGATGAAATATTTATAATGGATACCGATAAAGGATTGCCCAATAAACTGTTGAAGAAAGAATACGCAATCAGTCCATTGGTCATTAAAAAATCAATTTCCGGTGATTCATTATTCTATATCCAGTTCGGTGCATTTTTAGAAATGAATCGGGCGACGATTTTTTGTGATAGTGTAAAGAATTTGGGATTACCCGTATTTATTGACTCAACCCTGCAAGGACTTTATCGTATCAAACTCGGTGGTTTCTCAGAAAAAGAACTGGCACAGGAATTGATGGAAAGGTCTGGTATTTCTTCCTGGCTTGTGTATAATAAAAAAATTGATTATATAATGGATACAATTTTTAATTTTCAGGGACAGAATTATGAATTAAAAAATGGAATCATAAAAAAGGAGTGAGATATGAAAAAAATAATAAAGACTGATAAGGCACCAAAGGCTATCGGACCCTATTCCCAGGGTGTGATTGTTGATGGGTTTATATATACTGCAGGACAGATTGGTCTAAATCCACTAACCGGTAATATGGTGGAAGGCGGTGTGAAAGAACAGACAATGCAGGCATTAGAGAATATCAAGGCAGTGATTGAGGCGGGTGGGGCGAATCTGGATAATGTAGTAAAGACTACAGTATATTTGATAAAATCAGAGGACTTTCCTTTGATGAATGAAGTCTATGCCCGATATTTTAATAATGAGCCACCAGCAAGGACCACAATCTTTGTGAGTGGCCTACCAAAAGGAGCACTCGTTGAGATTGAGGCAATCGCAAGACTATAAAAAGATAGAAAAAAAATTGGGGCTAAAATTTAATAATAAAAATCTTCTCACAAAGGCATTGACCCACTCTTCAGCCGTAAATTTAGACAGAACAAAATCAAACGAGGTCCTTGAATTCCTTGGTGATGCAGTGCTGGAACTGATCGTCCGTGAGCACCTCGTAAAAAAATTTCCTGAAAAGAATGAAGGGAAACTGAATCAGATGAAGAAACGATTCACCCAGGAACAGGTTTTGTATAAAATCGGCAAGGAATTGGGCATTGGGGAATTACTCATTATGGATAGAGGTGAGGAATTGACCGGTGGCAAGGATAGAAAATCCAATATCAGTTGCGGGCTTGAGGCATTGATCGGTGCAATATATCTTGACCGTGGACTTGATTATACAAAAAGATATATTAAAAAAATGCTGTTGCAAAAGAGATTCAAAATAGCAAGGGATTGTAAATCACTCATCAATAACTGGGCAATGAAGCAGAAGAAAGGGATTGAATACAGGGTGATTGAAGAATCTGGATTACCTCACCAGAAGATATTTCTTGTCGGGCTCTATGTAAATGGAAATAAGGTTTCTCAAGGCAAGGGTAAAAGCAAAAAACAGGCCGAGCAGGAAGCAGCGCGGAAATTTCTAAATGGATTGAAAAAGAATTAATTTGAATCTTTTTCTGCCGGGCTAAACTCTACAAACATCTGGGTTGGCTTACCCTGGACTGTTGGTGGCGAAATTTGTTTGCCTTTTAATAACCGAGAAATCGTTGTATCTTCTTCAGGAACCAGGGATTTTCCTTTTGCAACATTTACAATCTTTCCAGTTGAATCCACAATCGCCCTTATCACATCAGATTCACCAACTTCAGGCAAGGATGATCTTTCGGCATAAGGCTGGGCCTCAATTTCTTCTTCTTTTCTGGCGATGGTTGTAGGCATAGGTGGAGATGCCATTTTATCTCTGCGCGGTTCGGTTTTGGTCCTGGCTCTTACAACCGATTTGGTTACAGGCAGAGAGATATCAACCTCTTCTTCTTCTATACCCTTTTTTTCCTCAGAATAAACATAAGGAACTCTGTTATTCATACCAACCGGGTTTTCCAATCCTTCATTTCTGATAATAACAAGAATCAAAACTGCAACTGCAGCCGGAACGAGCATCGGGAAAAACCTCCAGAAGACATTTCTCTTCTTTTTGCCAACCCTTTCCATCACATTCTTTTTCAGATTGAAAATGAATTCAGGGGATGGCTCGTCTAATTCCATCTCCCTGATCCGGGCATCCATCTCTCTGAATTGTTCAACTATCTTCCTGCAATGGACACAGGCTTTTAAATGTTCTTTTACCATTGTATATTTCTGTTCATCAAGTTCATTATCTATATAGGCGCTGAGCAGTTCAACAGAAATTCCGCAACTATATTTATTCAATTCTTCGCTCATACTGCACCCTTATCCATCTCTTCGAATATCTCTTTCAATCTCTGCCTTGCCCTTGCTAGTCTGGACATCACGGTTCCCCTTGGAATATTCAATGACTGACTTATCTCATCATAAGATAACTCTTCTTCAACCCTCAAAATCAGGATAATCCGATAATCCTCGGGTAATCTTGCCATTGCCTGTGCAATTTTCTCTTTCAACATTTTGTGTTCCACCATCTCCACCGGATCATTTTTGCAATCAGCATAGTTCTCAGCCCATTCAAGTGGTTGGATATCGACCTTTTTCTCCTTTTTTATAAAATTTAAGGTATGGTTCACCGCAATTCTACAGAGCCACGGAAAAAACCTATTGCCTGATTTGAAATCTTTGATCCCATTATAAGCCCTGACAAATATCTCCTGCACAAGGTCCTCGGCATCATCCCGGTTGCGCACCATTCTATAGACCAGACGATAGACAGGGATTTTATAACGCTCAATCAAGGGTCCAAATGCCTCGCAATCGCCATCTTTCACTGCCTGGATCAAAACATCATCGCTCTCATTATTATACACGAAAAATCCTGATTTTATTCCATCATCAATCAGTATCCGGGGTTTTAGCCGGAATATAACCCTCTGGGATTTCAAAGACCTTGTCACTGATTGGCACCGTGGCGATTTTTTTTATGATGCTCGTGCTCTTTAATTCCATCTTTGAATCGTCACTTTGCATTTTTACATCTATCTCCATCTCCAGAGGGAAACCATCTATCTCTGATATCCTTCTTTGTAAATCCCTGAACAGTTTATTATCAATCCCAAGAAGACCCTTTTCATTTGTCCTTCCCTGTATCTTATTATTTAATTCTTTGATTTCATTATAACCAGGAAATTCTCTGCCCATCCACATTGTTTGGGTTATCTCCATTTTTTCGCCTTCGGAATTTATTTTAATCGACACAGAGTATTTTTCACACTTTATATTCAAAATTTCTTTTGTCTCTTCTAACTTTTCAATCTTAAATTCAGGTGTAACAGTGGAATCAGAAATTCTCTCTCCAGATTCTTCAAGGGGAATCTCAACATAATCTTTATTTTCAAGATTGAGAATCCAGATAACACCTTTATCAAGTCTGATTATTGCTGCGAATGTTCCATTATCTATTTCAGAACTTTGTGGCTTCATTTCGGTCCTCATTCGATCAGATTTTATAAAATTACGGATCGTCATAACATTATCACCAAGGCCCATAATTCCTGTGCTCTTTGTTTCCATTTCATACATCACATCCCCATAGATAACTGAAAATATAAATATTATCAAAAGAATCTTTTTCATAACCTCCCCTATTTTTGGGTTTTTTATGTGTTAATCTTCCCCTTTTTGTATAACTCTATCGCCTCTTTTGCCTCACTATTTGTCGGATCGATCTCAAGGGCACGCTGGAATGCGGATATTGCCTCATCATATTTTTCTAACTCAAGCAATACCTTACCCATATGGACATAGGCAAGGCTATAATTCACATTCCTTTTTATTGCCTCCTCGAACATCCCCACTGCCTCATTAAGTTTCTTTGTCTTTACATAAAGCAAGCCAAAATTGTTATAAATCTCAGCAAGGTTCGGCTCCAATTTCAATGCCTCTTCAAATGACCTCTTTGCCTCTTTATCCCTGCCGAGTTCGGTGAGCACAAGCCCTTTGAGGTTGAGATATTCAGCAAGTTTATCTAATTCCAGTGCCCTTTCCACTTCGTTCAGGGCAAGTTCATAATTGCCACGATAATAATAAAGGGTAGCGCGGTCAAAGTGGTCAAGTGCATCCTTCTTTTTCTTAGCCACCTGTTCTTCTTTGTATTGTTCTTCCTGTTTGGCAAAATATTCCTTCAGGTTCTTTAATACCTCATTGCTGAATTTTGACATATCAAGTTGCTGATCAAGAAGGTCTTTGAATTGCCTCTGTATTTCATTCGTCATACGATTGATCTGATTATTCAGTTCACCAAACTTTTCGGAAAGTCGTGCAATATCACCAAATGTCTTCTCATACTGTTCTTCAAGCCCACCGATTTCTTTCTTCATTTCCGCAATCAAATCCTTTACTGATTCCTGCATTCCCATTCCAACATTCTCAACCCCCTTGCGCATACCTTCAGCAAGCCCGGCAATCTTACCCAGGGATTCAATATAATTGCGATTGAGATTGCTCATCATCTCACTCATATGCGCAATATTATTTTGGGTCTTTTCAAAGAGTTCTTCAAATTTTTCCACTCCGGTCTGAATATTCGTGAGCGAATCAAGATAGCGTTGACTTGTATTATTGAGGAATTCACCAATATTATAAATTCCACCCTTCAGGACATTATTCATATCATCATATTTCTTCAGTCCTTCCTGAATCGCATTCAATTGATTATTGAGTGAGGTCTTAAGTTCATTCATCGGCGTCGTAAATGTAGTAAAGCTATTCTGAATATTTGTGAGATTATTGGCAAATTCATTCTTTAAATTGATCAATTCAGATTTTATTGCCTCTGTAGTCTGGTCAAATTTCTGGACAAAGGTGTCTGAAATCTTATCAAACTGTCCACCCATAAATTCAGCATTGCCCTGCTGGAGTTTTGAAAATTCATTAAACAGAACCTTCAATTCATCAAGTTTGAATCCAATCGTTCCCTCAAGGTCTTTCAAAAGGTTCTGCTGATTCTCACCCTGGGTTTGCTGGAAAGTTGTAAGGGTGTTTTTGAGTTCGTCAATTCTTGTGATAAATGCTTCCTGTAATTCCCTTAATGCCCTTTCTGTATTATCCTGCTGGCTTTTTGTTGTATCAGAAAAAACAGACTTCAACTCATCAAACTTTGTGCCAAGATTATTCATTCCGTTTAAGGTATCAGTTTTTATCCCGGCTATTTCATTTTTAATAAGGTCAGCAATATTATTAACCCCATTCACAATATTCTCTATTGCTTCAAATTTTTTCAATAACTCCTGGAGTAAATTACTATTTCTTTCTAAACCGTTGCTCATCACCTCAGTCCCTGCCTGATAGGTTGAAGTAACTTTTTCAATGGAGTTTTTAATAATTTCCGATTTCCGACCTATAATTTCGCTCAATCCACTAAAATTATTTTTTATCTCATTCTGATAATTTCTTAATTCATCATTCAATCTACCCTGGGCTTCTGCAATGCCTTTGTTAATCTCCTGGATTGATTTCAAATTTTCAATCTGTTCTCGATTTGTATTATTCAATGTATCGATCCGGGTAAGATTCTTCTCTGAAATGGATTTCATTGTCTCAATGAGTGAATTCTGTATCTCGTGGAGCCGATCAAAACCAAGGGCAATGACCTCGTTCTGTTTCTTCATTATATCAAAGCGGTTGAGCAGGGCGTCCTGGAGGGTTTGAACCGTAGTAGAAATGATAACACCCAGTGCCTCATTGCGCTGGAACATTTCTTCTTTTATTTCCCTTACACCGTTTTTAAAGTCTTCAATTATTATTCCATTTTTGATATTTGTGGACAAAAGCGAGCACAACTTTGCTGCACCATCATATACCATACATTCGTTTTTAATACATTCTTTGATCTCAATCTCTTCACCAATCTTTTTGCCATCACGGTCAAAGATCTCTTTTCTCTTAATAAGGAATGGACATTTCATTAAATCCTCCCTTCAATAAAATATCTTCCCCTGCCCAAACGCCTTTCCTGGGCAAGTCTTTCGTATCGCTCAATCCTTGGAATGACTGAATCATCATCCAGTGATTTCAGAATCCCGGCTGCTGCTGAATAGGAACCGAGCGCTTCATAAATATCTGCATAGAGTATTGCTGTATCTTTATCAACCGGCAATTTTCTCAATGTTTCAAGGGCATCAATGGGTTGATTCTTTTTCAATAAAATTCTGGATTTAAGAATTATATAATCGCGCTTCTTCATTGTATCTTCACCAAGCACTTGTATCTCTTTTTCCGCATCCCGAATCCTATCCATTAAAAGATATACATTTGCCCGTAATAAATGTGTATCATCAGACTCTCCGGATATTTCTTTTAACTTTTTATTAAAATATTCATCCCTTAACTTACCGATCGTCTTGTATACTACATTTCGGTCTTTTGCTTCCTGTAAAAGGTTGGTATAAATTTCAAGGGTTTTATTTACTTCACCCTTTTCAAAATATAATTGTCCCTGTTTCAATAAAATTTCTTCTCTTCTCTGAGGGATGAGTTTTTCTGCCTTTTTAAAGGATTCAATTGCGTGTTCATAATCCTTTTTAAATGTATAAATCTCACCTAAAAGTAGATAGGCGGGTGCAATCTTTTCATTTTTTAGAGTAATCTCTTTTATTTGATTTATAATATTATCTGCAAAATCCGGTTTTGTATCAAATAATTTTTTGAATAATGCAATGGTGCGATTTACATCTCCAATTTCTTTGTATAATACTCCGATAAAATAAGTCAACTCCGGAGATCTTTCATAATCTGATTTTAAGGTCTCAATAATATTAGGCGCTTCCTGTGGTGCGATATCTAAAAGTTTTTTAAATACTTCAATCGCATTGACAAAATTTTCTTCATATATGAATAACCTTCCTAAAAAGTGATAGGAAGGAATGTGCCCTGGATTTTTTGAAAGAATTTGCATTACAAATCCCTTGATCCAGGGTATCTCATTCTTATCAACCTGAAATACCTCTTCTGTCGTATAAAGGGCATCTTCAAGATTATTATAATTTAGATAAATCTGTGCCAATCCCTTTCTTGCTTCAATATCCTGTGGTTCTTCATTACATATCTTTTTCATTTCGGATATTGCGGGCTCACGGAATGAAGGTTCTTTCTCCTGGGCATCTATGAAAAATTTTATTGCTGAAGATTTCAGACCTGCCAGATAATAAACCCTTCCCAGATTGAATGATAATAAAGGAGAAGGCATCTGGGTATTTAATCTCTCAAGTAGAGGCAGAACCCTGGAAACAAGATTATTATCAAGTTCACAGGATTGCACAAGATGTTTTATACCTTCTGGATATTTTTTTAAACTTATCTCAATCGCACCCATTGCAAATATTACCCTGGGATTGGCAATGGATTTTGCTGAAAGTGCCTTCAATTCGTCCACGACATATTCAGCCCTTGCCGGCACGATCCGTGCAGTCAAAAGATATTCTTCGACTGCCTCATCAATCCGTTTTGCCCTTGCCAGTGCCCTGCCCCGGGCAAAATGCGCCGGGACATTGCTTTTATCCACTGCAAGAATCTTATCCAGATAACTTATGACCTCACCTGAATAATCTGCCTCACCATCAAGGGCAAGCATCAAGGGTCTTACACTATCGCTGAGATTACCATTCTCAACCAGTGCCTGTCCTAACTTGAGATTGAAATACTGTGCCTGATTCCCAAAAACCTCTATGCCTTTTTTCGCCTCTTCAATCACCCGGTCATAGAGTTTACGATTGAAGAATGTATCAATCAATAATACCCAGACCTCACGGTCTTTTGGAAATGCCTTCAATGTATCATAAAACTCATCTATAATTTCAAAGAATGCCTTGGGATCAACCATCTGGGCAGTCTTGAAGAACTGGGTAGCAATTTCAATCTCGCCGTCCTTCAAAAATATCCTTGCCGCGGTGAGGAGCAAAGGGACCGCCCTGGGCCTTTCCTTTATTACCTCAAGGAGTGCACGTTTTGCGGTATCCTTGGTTTCTTCACTGGCGATGAGTTCCTCAAATTTTTTTATTGCCTTTTCATTCTCACCTGAATACGCATAACCACGGGCAGTGGCAATGGCGAATAGAATGGGCTCTTTGTCGAGATAATCTGTATATATCTTTATTATCTGATTTCCCAGTTCTGGTTTATGGCTCAATATGGCATCAAGGGTTGGGATAAAATCTGTGATATTATTTTCATCAATATGCGGTTTGATCAATGCAAATGCTTCGTCATCCTTGTTTAGATTGATAAAAGTTTTTGCTTTGAGTGTAAGATAGACCGGGTCATTTGGTTTTACTTTTAGAATCTCATCGAGCGCTTGATTTACAAGGTCATATTTTTTATTTTCAAGGAGTGTCTCAAATATGACCGAGGCATTCTCATCCTCACCCTTGTGGCTATAACATAATCCCAGCAGAGAGAGTCCATAATAGTTTTCCGGTGCCTGTTCCAGTATTAGATTCAAATTCTGTATGTATTCATCAATCAGACCGCGGTCAATCTTATATGCCCTGTCGATAACCTTTATTGCCTCATCGGTCTTTTTCTGTTTCAAATAGAAATTAACCAGTCCCTGTATCACAAGGGGATTGTTTGGTTCTTTTTCAAATGCCTTCTCATACCTTTGCATCACGGCTGGATACTGTTCAGGTTCGATCTCAAGGATTTTGTCAAACTCACTTATTGCCAATGATATCCTTCCTGCATTGAGAAGATTATCAGCAAGACTGAATAAAACCCTTAGATTCTGAGGATTCGTGCGCTGTAATTCACGAAGTGTCTTTATCACATCATCAATCTTTGCAGGGTCTTTTTTCAATAAATCTTCAAGCCGGGATAAAGAGGCATCGAGGTCTCCTTTTTTTACATAAAGTTCAGTCACAAACTGATTAAAACTGTTTTCTAAATCCGGTGGTGGATGTATGGACACCAGGGTATCGAGTAAGGGGTCGATAAAATCTGGAAATTTTTCATACACCCTCTGTGCCTGGCTCAATGCCTCAGACGCATTCTCTGAATATGCTAAAGCCTTAAGCAATAGTAGTGCGGCATACGGATCATTAAAACGTTCACGCGCAATCGCCCTTGACCAGCCCAGAATCTGTTTTTGAAATCCTTCGGTGCTTAAAAGGAAATCAATATTCTCAAGTGCATTCTTACCATCCTGGAATGTGAAGATTATTGTGCCGTAGATAATAAGATTTTCAAAGTCCCTTTTTGAAAATACCTTTTTTGTTGCTATACCCTGTTTCAATTTCTCATAACGATTTATTAGTAATTTCACTTCTCTTTCATTAAAAGCCCTTAGGACCTTGAACAATTCATCGTATTCTTCCTGGTTCACATACAACTGCATTAAAAAATCACCCGCATCTATTGATGTATAACGGAAAAAATAATCAGAAAGCAAACCGATGATTTCATCGGTTCGGGAAGGAACAACCACCTGGGCTGTCCTCAATGTTTCCACCGCCTCAACCCTTTGTTGATTTTCAAAGTATAATCGGGCAAGTTCCAGATATAAAGGGAATGATTCTTCGGTCTCTGTCAAATTATCCTCAAGGACCTTGATTGCAGAGGTTATCTTGCCCTCTTTGATATATTCCTGGGCGCGCTGATAAGCCTTCTGTGGATCCTTGCCCGCAAAGATCTCAAACATTTTTTGCCTTCCTTTTCAATTCATCTTTTTTATAAGACAATCCCTCAACGATGGAATGAACTGGCTCACTACCACAGGCAATCAAAAGTCCGCTAATAAAATAATCAACCCACTGGCTCAGATTTGAACCTGTGCCCAGACCAAGTTCTCTTAAAAATCCAAACCTAAATGAGAAGGCAATTATCAATCCAAGACCAGTGCTTAAAAGCCAGGCAAAAACCCTGTTTTTACGATTAGGCAGGATATATAAAATCTTTTCAGTGACCCTCTCGACGATCAGGGATAGAGCAAACAACAGGACTAATATCTTTCCCATATTTATGAAAATCCTTTCTATCTCTTTTCAGTATCTACCTTTTTTTCACCCCTTTTATTAAAAGGTTTTTGCTATCGAAAAGATGCTCTTCAATTGTTCATCGGTCTTTCTCAATCGTGCCGAAAGGGTGCGGGTGAAGACCCAGAGAAGTTTATAGGCGATGCCTGTATCCTTGGCAAGGAGCCTGCGAAAATCATCCTTTCCAATTACAAGAAGGATTGTATCATCATTGGCGATCGCTGAAGCTGAGCGTGGGGCATCATCAATCAAAGCCATTTCACCGAAATACTCACCTTCGCGCAGGATTGTCAAAGCCTCTTCACCCACGCCCGGAACGATTGTAGAAATCCTCACACTGCCTGAGACAATCAAATAAAAGGCATCACCAATGTCACCTTCCTTGAATATCACCTCATTTTTTTTCACCCGCTTTTCCTTTGAGATGGATATGAGTATATCCATCTCACTCGGGGTCAATTCCCTGAAAAGGTAGACCTGGCTTAATGCCTCCTTCTCTTTCATCGTGCCTCCATTACCAGACGGCACTTCTCACCCCGTTTTATCATCGGAACCTTCTCTTCCCATCTGAGAAGTCCAATGCATGCCTTTGCAAATATACTGACTACCTGGACCTTGGCAATTGTATAGTCTGGCATCTTCTTTCCACCAACAACCCGTTCCTGATATACATCAAAGATATCGCCAACCGCAACCCCGGATTCTTCTCCAAAATCAAGATAAACAAAGATATGGGGTGGGGTTGTATAAGTCTGGTAATTTTTTACCTCTACTACATAACCTTCAAGTTTTTGGGTTGCAGGCACAAGCGTAACATTCTCGGATGCAATCTGGGGTTGATATGGTGTTACAAAATCACCATTTCTAATTATATCATAAGAATCAATCACCCGGCACCTTGAACCTTCCTTACCAACTTCCTCTATCTCTGCCCTGCCCAGAACGATTATTTCCTTTCCCAGGAAGGCACCGGTCTTGGGATGGCTGATATTCTTACCTGGTCGATAAATTGTGAGTATATCTCCTTTTTTCACATCCATTGCACGATCGATGTATACCGTCTTGTATGCCGAGATATTTACCTCGCCCGAAGGTTCGGTTCCTGTGATCTTACCCCAGAAAGGAAGGTCTTCGGTCAATATAAAACCAGCGCGGTGGATCAGATCTTCACTGAATATCCTCTCCTCAGATTTCACCATTGAAATAACTTCAGTCGTCTTTTTGCTTGGTTGTGGAACATAGGTATATGTCTCAGGAACCGCTTCGGGGGTTATTTCTGGTGGAACCTCGGCTGTTGTCTCAGGTGCAGGTGCCATCCCTAATGATTCTTCAGGCGAAGGAGGGATGACAAAGACCTGATCCGGATATATCCAGTGTGGGTCTTCAATCTTGGTAAGATTTGCCCTCCATATATAGGGCCATAAAAATGGGTTCTGGTAGTAAAACCCAGCAATATCCCAGAGTGTATCACCGGGTTTCACCGTATGGGTTGTCTCCTGAGCAAATATGGAGACAAAGACCAGAAGTAAAGCCAATCGCTTCATACTAACCTCCTTTTCTATATTTATAACGACTGCTTATATGATTCTGCCATCTGCCCAGCAGATTTCTCACGCACACAATTTTATCCTTGTTTTTGAAAACCCTGGCAACCCTTGGACCGATGCCAGAAGTTATTTCATAGACTATTGTATTACATTTTTGAGCCAGTTCTTCAGCCCTTATCTCTTCTTTACCATCCTCACCAATAAGGGTGACAATATCACCCAACTTTGCCTGCGGGATATCGGTTACATCAATCATCATCAAATCCATACATATTGTGCCCACTATCTTCGCCCTTTTTCCATAGCACAAGACATCTGCATTATTTGATAACATCCTTGGATATCCATCTCCATAACCAACACTCAATGTTGCTATTCTGCTCTCTCTGTTTGTGTGGTAGGTATGACCATAACTGATTGGCGTTCCCCTGGGCACTGTATGAATGTTAACAATCCTTGATTTCAAACTCATTACAGGTTTAAAATGATTATTGTAAAAAACCTCAGGAGAAGATCTCAGACCATAGAGAGAGATTCCAGGCCTGACCAGATTAAAATGGGATTGTGGATAACGAAAGATCCCTGATGAATTTGCAAGATGAATAAACTTCGGTCTTATTTTCATACTATCAAGTTGAGCAATCAGGTATGAAAATTTTTTTATCTGCTCCCTGGAAAATGCACCATCAGAGTCTGCCAGTGGAAAATGGGAGAATATTCCTTCAATTTTTATATAAGGAGAACCCAGGATCCTTTTTAATGCATCAATGGTTTTATCATAAGGAAAGCCTGTGCGTGTCATTCCTGTATCGACTTCAATATGAACCAATATGGGCTTTCTGTAATGCATCAATTTTTTATTCAAGCGTTCAAAAAATGCAAGTTCTGATATTGTGGGTATGAGATTGTATTCTATACATTCCTCAACCTGCTCATCCATAACCGGACTCAATATCACGATCTTTGTTCTAATCCCTGAGAGCCTCAGTTCAATCCCCTCTTCAATACTTGCCACACCAAACATATCAACCCCAAGCCCCTGGAGCGTTTTGGCAACCTCAATTGCACCATGGCCATAGGCATCGGCTTTAATCGCGGCCATTATCTTTTTCTTACCAACGGTTTTCTTTATAAATTTAAAGTTATTTGCGAGCCGATCAAGATAGATCTCTGCCCAGGCTCTGCCCATTATTCGGTTCATTAATTTAAATATATACATAAATTTTAAAAAATCAAGAGTGAAGTTTACTCTTGACTTTGAAAGTTTTTTATATAGAATAGACTCAAAGGAGGCAACTAATGAAAAAAGCCATTATTATATTACCTTTTGTGGTTTTGTTTTTTTTAGGATGCCCACCTACGTGGAAAAATGCGTGTAAGATATATATTGGGCAGCAGGATTATGAAAATGCAAAAAAACAGGCTCTGGAAGGGATAAAGATTGTGCCTGATGATTATGAAGCTTATTGCCTCTTGGGTAAGGCAGAACTTGGTTTAGGCAATTACCCTGAGGCAAGTAAGGCATTCCAGGCTGGTTTTAAAAAGGATTCTTTAGCAACCATAAAATGGTTGAAAACAGATGAGAATGGTAATAATGTATCCGCATACTGGCAGGTGTTTTATGGTTCAGGATACAGGGCATTCTTAGACCGTAAGTATGAAGATGCACTTCTGAATATTAAATTCGCCCAGATGCTTGATCCGGAAAATACAAGTCAATATATACTTGAGGGGAATATATATATGGAGATGGGAGAAAAAGAAAAGGCAGTCTCAGTATATCGCAGGATTCTTGAATTTGATAAGGAGAATGCTGAGGCAAATTATTTCATCGCCAGGGTCTATTTCGATAAACAGCTCTATGACTCCTGCCTTTTTTATATAAATAACTCGGTAAAGACATTTGAAAAAGAGTATACGAAGTATAAGAATCTGTTGTTTAAGAATGTGGAATTCAATCAAAATCTTGCAACTGAATTAGTAAAATTGTGGAAAGAAGGTAAAAAAGACGTATTAGACCAGTTTATTAAAGTAAAACTCGGGTATGACGATGGTCTGTCTGCACAGGAAAAAAATGTGGAAAAATATGTGAAGGAAAACGAAGGACTGGGTAGGGCATATTATCTTGCCGGCATTGTTTATCTCAACACGAAAAATGATTCACTCGCATTGAAAAATCTTGCAAAGTCTGCTGAATTCCTGCCCGAGGATGTAGATGCCCTATATTTCCTTGGTGAACTTTTGATAAAATTGAGCAAATGGACTGAAGCAAGAAAATACTTTGAAAAACTTGTAGAAATAAAACCAGATGATTTCCCTGCCTGGTTCTATATAGGGGTCACTTATTCCCAGGAAAAAAATTATAAAAAGGCAATCGAGGTCTATGAAGAAAAAGCCCTTGTATTAGAACCCAACAATGTTGAATTATTAACAAATCTTGCCTATGCCTATCGTGAGATAGGTAATACAAAAAAATCCTGGGAATACCTGCAGAAGGCAGATAAGATCTCAAAGGAGAAAAAATGAGCACCAAGACGACCGAAGCGATTCTTAATATATTCATATTCTTTGGCTTGGTTGCACTTTTATTCGTTGTGGGTTACCCACAATATAAGGAAGCCCAGCCGGTAAAGGTTCGCATCGGTGTGGATAAATTCTTTGGTGGAATGCCTTTTTATGTGGCTCAAATTGATACAACGCGAAGATATTTTCAGCTCGAAAAAGTTGCACCGGAATTTGTTGAAATCAAAGGCGACCCGCTTGAAGGAATCAAAAATGGAGATTATGATGTCTGTGCGGTTCCCTGGTATAAGTTATTGATCTCACCGAGTATGAACGGGGATACTGTAAAGGCAGTCGGCGCTATAATATTCAAAGGGATAGCAGATGCAATCATCATTCCCAAAGGCACAAAGATGAAACTTCTAAAGGACTTAAATGGAAAGAAAATCGGCTATCTCAGCAATGAATCTTATATCTTTGACCTCATTGCACCAAATTTCGTGTTTGAAAAACTCACGAAATATACAAAGGTGCCTTTAAGCACCGAAGAATTGACAACGGCATTATCGACCAAAAAGGTGGATGCACTTTTTGTTTTAGAACCTTATAGCAGTTATCTATTATTTGCAGGTGATACTGTTCTTGATGAAGGGCTTGTGAACCGATATATTATGCCTTCTATGCCCTATCTTGCAATCGTTATGCGTAAAAGTTTTGTCCAGAATCAAAGGCTCGCTGCATTTAGATTAAAAAATGTCCTTGACGGTGTGCTTGGCTATATCCGTCTCCATCCTGAGGTTGGAAAACAGGTTCTTGTAAAGAATAATGACTGGTCATCAGATCCCACATTCCTTGCCAGTATTAGAATACCGGATTTCCAGAGACTCGCAGAGGTTGATATAAAGGCAATAGAGGGATTCCAGACCTATCTTGTCCGAAATGGCATTGGAACCTGCGGTATAAAACCCCAGGAATTCCTTTTTGAAAAAATAGATTTCAGAAGGTGATACCGGTCGTGCTAAATGGGGAGTTAGCGGTGCCCTGATTTCGCCATCAAGAATGGCGGATGACCCGAAATCCGCTTATGCGGGGTGAATGCCCCATAGAGCAGGTTATTTCAGGGGCAACAGCAAGGTTTAAAGGGCGTTGAGGCTCGGGTCTTATGAAAGCACCGTCTACAAACCCCGCCAGGTCCGGAAGGAAGCAACGGTAAGTAGAAATGGACTGGTCATAAGGGAGCCTGGGCTGAGTTCTTTGCCCTGCTGTTCCTGGAATGATCCGCGAATTGGGGTTGCACGACCGGATATTAAAGGAAAGAAAAACAGGAAATAGAGGCTGAAGAATGAGATTTAACCATTTAACCGATTAACCATTATAAATATGGCGCATAGGGTTTTTTCGTTAAAATATCGTCCCCAAAATTTTGATGAATTGACCGGCCAGAATCATATTGTTCTATCCCTTAAAGGTGCAATCAATAGTGGTGCGATAGGTCATGCATTCTTATTTGCCGGACCAAGAGGGGTGGGAAAGACCACCACAGCAAGGATACTTGCCAAAAGTTTGAATTGTATAAATGGCCCGACGGTCAACCCCTGTCAGGAGTGTCCTTCCTGCAAAGAGATAACGACAAGTAGAAGTGTTGATGTCATAGAGATTGATGGTGCATCAAATCGCGGGATCGATGAGATTAGAAACCTGCGCGAAAGCATCAAGTATGCCCCGCTCCATGGCAAATATAAAATCTACATTATCGATGAAGTCCATATGCTTACTGCCGAGGCATTCAATGCCTTATTAAAGACGCTTGAAGAACCTCCACCAAGTGTAGTATTCATCCTTGCCACAACAAATCCTGCAAAGGTTCCTGCGACGATCGTTTCAAGATGCCAGCGTTTTACATTCAAACGTCTTTCTATAACTGAAATCAGCCAGCGCTTAAAAAAAATTGCGGAAAAAGAAGGAATTGAAATTACAGATAAAGCATTATATTATCTTGCGTTGAGATCTGATGGTAGTATCCGTGATGGTGAAAGTATACTTGAACAATTAACCTCTTTTTCTGAAGGCAAGATAACCGAGGAAGATGTATTTAAACTCATTGGATTTTTGAGTGTTGATTATTATATTGAATTGATAAACAAAATCGTTCAAAATGACCTTAAAGGAATGGTCTTATTATTAAATAAAGGTATTGAAGATGGTGCTGATGTCCTTGAAATCTACAAGGGATTGGTTGGTTATTTAAGAAAAACCCTGCTTGCCCATATCGGATTAGATTATGAATTGATTGAATCAACCCCTGAAGAAATCAATCTTTTAAAAAACATTGATTTGAATATTCCACGAATTATAAATCTTATTGAGACCAGTCTGAGATTCGAAGATATCATAAAGAGGTCAATAAATCCAAGGATTGCTCTTGAATTACTCTTTACCCAGCTTATCATAAATCCCCAGATAAATAACAAGACATATCCTGAAAAGGGTAATCAGGATATCTTCCAGACACAGAAGGTTTTGAGCAACAAAGAAAGATTGATTGCATATCTCAGCAAAAAGAGTCCAAAGATCTCTGCAATAATCTACCAGACCGATTTGGTGATAAATGGAAATAATGTTGAAATATCTGCATATAATGATTTCCAGCACAAGGAACTGGCTGCGAACCAGAAACTGTTGACTGAGGCGTTGAAAAATATCCTCAACCAAGATGTCAATCTGAAGATCAATATTGTTGAAGCACAAAAAAAATCAAATAATATTACTGATACAATAATCACAATGTTTGATGGAGAAGAGGTAAGATAAATGGTGATGGACTGGTTTATCAATGGACTGAATAATGAAAGATATTTTTAAACAGGCTTTGAAACTCCAGGAAAAATTAAAGGAAGAGTTAAAAAAGATAAGGGTTGAAGGTAGTGCAGGAGGAGGGATGGTGAAGATTGAAATGGATGGAGAGCAGAATGTCCTTTCAGTAAAGATTGAACCACAAATCATTGAAGAAAAAGACATCAATATGCTTCAGGATCTGATCGTTGCCGCATTCAATGATGCCCAGAATAAAGTAAAAGAAAAAGTTCAGGAAAGTATATCGTCTCTGACAGGCTTACCATTTTTTTAATCATTGACAGAAAAGGAATGTTGAATATAATTAAAATGTGAATTTCGCTACCAGGGACATTGGGAACTGGGGAAGCCTTTTTAAAGAAAGGAGGAATAATGAAAGGCATTAAGATATGCGTTTTGTTTTTGGCTATCGCACTCGTATTGATATCTCCCAACACCTTATACGGAATCAGTTCAACCAGGAATGCCGAAACAAAGATCCATCAAATCCAACCGATCGAGAAGAGTGAAACAGTAGTGTTTAAAACAAGACAGGAATTCGTTGATAGTTTTGAACGGGCAAGCCTTGCACCCTGGACTACATACGGCTATCCAGGAAGTGTTGTGATGGTGACATTTGGTATGCGTGATACAACAAATACCTATGGACCACAGGCACCTGCGCACGCAGGATATAGGTATCCAGGGCATCCTAATACAGACATCGCTCTTTATCCATCACCTGGATCAAACCCTGGAAATGCAACCTGTCTTGAATCACCGACAATAGATTTGACAGGCTGGGATTCCTGTTTTGTCTCATTCTCTTACTGGGGTGATTTTGAAGGAAATGCTACAAACTTTGATGGTTTTATTTTACAGATCTCGTCAGATAATGGTGCAACATGGAAACAGGTTGATAGTTCACATCTTGGTCACCTTGTTCCAAGTTATGATGCACACCTTGCCAATACTGGTCTTTTAGGCACTGCCTGGGCATATTGTTATGATACAAGGCCAAACTGGGTTGATGTGGCATCACTCAACCTTATGGCGCTTGGCTATGTCTCTCCAGGCAATCAGATGAAGATCCGCTTTGTCTTTGCATATGATGCACTTGATGGTGGGCAGGGATGTTTTATAGATGACATCAGGATTGCAGATACTCCACCCCAGGACCTCCAGCCACCAACGGTTGAACATACACCACTTGAGGATACACCTGATACCCTGAATGATTATATCGTTAACGCAACAATTATTGATCCAGGAAGCGGTGTAGATCCTGATTCAGTTACTCTCAATTATTTAATTGAAGGGGGTAACTGGACCCGAGTTACAATGCAGGAGGTTGGAACAGATATATATGAGGCAACCATACCAGCCCAGCATTATCATACTGATATTAAGTATTATATAAGGGCGGTTGATAATGCAGGAAATGTTGGAAATACACTGACATACGAATTTGAGGTTACAAATGCAATATTGATCTATTATGATGATGGACAGCCATACTGGATCCCTGGTGGAATGAATGTTGGTGATGGTATGTATGTCCGGTTTGATTTTACCCCGGTTGGGATCGATAGTGGCAGGCTCCACAAGGTCAAATTCTTCTTTAGTAGACCAGGAAATTTTGATCTAAAGGTCTATGCTATCGGCACTGGTGGAGCACCAGGACAGTTGATCTATACAATACCAAATCTTCAATCTCCAGGATATGATTGGTATACTGTAGAACTCTACAATGCAAATATCCGTAGAACAAATGGCGCTATCGTCGGTTTCACTATTGGACCACCGATCGGGACTGATACAGTGAGTTGTCTGATGGATCCTGCATTGAATTACCAGCAGAACATGTGGTTGTATTTAGCCGGGCAATGGGGAAATCCTACTTCTGGTGGTGATTTTATGATCCGGCTCAAAGTAATCCCTCTACCTGAGGTTGGAATAAAAGAACATTCAACGAAATCAATAACACCAAGATTAGAATTGGTGCCGAATCTTATGGGTAAGGAAGGCGGTGTGATTAAATATAACATTACAAGCAGCCAGAATGTTAAATTGACTGTCTATGATGCCACGGGTAAGATTGTGAAGACCCTTGTCAACAGAAATCAGTTACCTGGTTCATATTCTATTCACTGGAACGGTAGGGATGAAAACGGAAAATATGTATCCACAGGCGTCTATTTTGTAGCCCTTGATACTGGAAATGAGAAGATAACAAGGAAGGCGATTCTAATAAAATAGCAGGATAAAGATTCATTACCCTGTCAGACATGATGTCTGACAGGGTAATGAAAAGATTATATTTTTGTATAATTTATTGTCTTTTTGTGTAATATGTTATAAAAAATGTTAACAAAAACTGCCGATTTTTCAGAAGATATTTTTGAAAAATCTGGCACAGATTTTGCATATAATGGTCTATGTATGGTTAATTGGCTTCAAAAAGAAGGTAATATGAAGCCAAAGCTCGTCATTATGGGTATCATAATGTTGCTGGTGTTGTTTGTCGGGTGCGGGAAAAAGACTGATGAAAATGAGCTGTACGAGGCAAACAACCTTGTCCAGGGGCTTACTATGCTCGGAATGATGACCGATGTTGATGCCTATAGCAGCAGTTATCTCTGTGCACCACCATTATGGGAAGGTCCTGATTCATTCAATGTTCCTGAAGAATGGGGAGACCTATATTATAGATTTACAGTCAAATTCCCTGTTGATTCTCAGGGCGTAACCATTGATTCAGGACACCTCTATCTGATGTTCACCCCTGATATCTGGGATTCTGCCCATGCCAATGATACAATTATCAAGATGGATATCGGTTTACTCGCTGATAACAGGGATATCTGGTTCCACGCTGTTGTCGGTGTTCCTGATACCACCCATGTCACTGGTGATTTTAAATGGAACTGGAATTCCACCTGGTATCGCTATGAATTTGATAACAGCACAATTACAAAAAAGGCATCTATTGACATCACGACTTCTTCTGATATCAGGTTATCAGCCCAGTTCCGCTTTGCTGATGATGGCTCTGGAACGACTGAAGAGAACTGGGCTAAGTTTGATCAGACGATCTTTGTCCGCTATGAATTCTTTGCTGAACCTGACCCACAGGGATATGATGGATATTTCATCCTCTTAAGCGAAGGGTGGAAGGTAAAGCATTATTTCAAACTCAACAAACCAGCAGCATAATCATAATCTGTTTAATAAAAAAGGGGAGCGCACGCTCCCCTTTTTTATTTTACTATAATCACCTTTTTCAGAATTCCACCTGACTTTATGTAATAGATCCCTGCTGATTTAGGTGTAAAATTCAATTTACTAATGTTATTTTTATAAAGAGACCTGCCGAGCACATCATAGATTTCAATATCCTTTGGCTCGTTAAATTCTAATTCTATTTTTCGCATAACCGTTGGTATATCCATTCTCTCTGATGATTGTTTTTTCTTCTCTTCATTTATACCAGTAACTATATTCTTCTGGATAACCCAGCGCTCAGGGTCAACAACAACACCAATCGGTTCCTGATTGAATAAAAATTCAAAGTGTTGTGGTGATTGGTTTATCTGAAGGGTGATTATTGTATCACTGCCCGAGAAATTTATCGCAACGGGCAGGGGAATATGGAAGACCGCAGGACCAATCGTCTGGATCTGTGTGATATCAAGTGCCAAACGCCAGTTTGGTGCTTCATAGGATTTATTCCAGGCAACATTGTAGTAAGGATATCCCATTCCATAGACGAATTCATCGAAGAACCAGTCATAATCATCACCTAACACCTGATTCATTATTTGATTCAGGTCTTCACTTGAGGCATTTTTGTAGGCAAAGGAATCGCGATAGGTTGATAATAATTCAAGCCAGGTGCTATCACTACCGCATAGAAAGCGGATCATATGCAAAACCCAGGAACCCTTGCAGTAACTATGACTCCAGGAGAAGATCTGGTTGGATGGTGGATTATACATTGAATGGGGATTAACATTTTCAGCACTGATGTAGTTATTCAACCTGCCCACCATTGTATTCATAAATGCCTGATGGCCTTGTCTCCTTTCAAGATATAATGCATCACAGTATGTAGCAAACCCTTCATTGAGCCATACATTTTGCCAGCCAAAGCAGGTTATCATATCACCCCACCATTGATGGGACATCTCGTGAGCCATCCCATAATAATCATTTCCTATAAGCCACTGTCTGTGTATCGTACTCATCGTTTGATGCTCCATTCCACCGTAATAAAATGGATTCACAACATCCATTCCGTATCTTTCAAATGGATAATCACCGAAGAGTGAATCGTAGAAATAAATCATATCAGTTGTAAGTGCAAATGCGGTCGGTGCATAGACCGTATCCTCGGGCCAGAGATAATATTTTATCTCAATACTCTCACCTGGTGCAGGATAGAACCAGTCTGAATATGTGGTATAAATGCTCGAGGCGAAGTGTATCAAATAAGGTGCAATGGGATAGTTGTGTTTCCAGTGGTATGTGGCAAACCCCTGGGATACAACCCTGCCCAGAAATTCGCCTGTGGCGCAGACAGTAAATGAATCCGGAACAGTAATATAGAATTCAACCCCATAATCTGCTTTATCCCATAACCGGTCATAACAGGGAAACCACCTCTTTTCTGCAAAGGGACAACCCAGGGTATAGGAGATTGGATGGAGACTTTGATAATAGAGATAGCCCATATTGCCTGAGGCTGTGCCACTATAACCAACCTTCACACTAAAAGAATCACCCTGGTTATAGGAATGGGGAAGATTGACCAGTATCGTCTCCGCAATGTGTGAATAAGTAGCAGAAATACCATCAACTTTTACTGAATCAACATTCAGACCGAGTAGATAAAGATCGATCTTATTTAAATTATTCAGATTGCTCCGCATTGCTATCGTTACGGCACCTGATAGATAACGGGAATTCATCGGCAGTTGCAGATTTATTAAATAATGAAGAACATTGTATGAATGGGTTGATTCGGCACAAATAGATTCAGGATAAAAGGTCTTTTTACCCTCAAAATCAAATAGGGTTTGATTAATAATAATAAATAAAAGAACCATATCTTTCTCCCTTTTTATTTACACATCAAGAGAATTAACTCGCGCAAGATGACTGCTGCTGCAGAACCCGAGGAATAGGGTGATGTAGCAAGAGGATTATATTCAACAATATCCGCACCGATTATCTTTTTATTTTTGAGTAATAAAAGGGAATCGATCAATTCTTTAATTGTTATTCCATTCGGTTCAGGTGTTGCAACCGCAGGCATTTGTGAGGGGTCAATAACATCTAAATCAATCGTTACATATAACGGGTATGGGATTTTATGGATGACCTTTTTTAAGGGCTGGAATGCCGAGAACCTGAATAGATTTTTTTTAAGCGAAAATTCTTCTTCGGTACCGGAACGGATTCCAAACTGATAGATATTATTTAATCCTATAATATCACCGACCCGACGCATTGCTGCTGCATGACTGTATCTTTCTCCGTGATAGTTTTCTCTTAAATCTGCATGGGCATCAAAATGTATAATTGAAAATCTCTTGACCACCCTGTTTATCCCCTTCACTATTGGAAAAGAGATTGTATGTTCACCGCCCAGGAATATAACTTTTTTACCTTTCTTATACAATTCAAATGCCTTTTTTTCCATCTCTTTTAACTGGTCATCAGTCTCAAATTCATAATCACCAAGGTCAGCAATCTTTATCGACTCTACTGAGTGATTCTGATACGGTGAGAACCACTCAATATTTTCTGTGCACATCCTGATATATCTTGGACCAAATCTTGAACCCGGTATAAAAGAGGATGTGCGGTCATAAGGAAAGCCGATAATAACGACATCGGCATTTTTAAGGTCTGAATTAGCATATTCAATTATCATCCTTACTTCCTTTTAAATGTTAAGCAGCATTTGTATATCCGAGGGCACCAGCCATTGTTATTGCTTTAATAGGGCAGACTTCAAAACATCTTCCACATCCTATACATTTTGCTTTATCTATTGTATGTCTCTTTCCTAACTTGCCTTCTATGGCGTTGAACTGGCAGACCTTAATACATTCACCGCAGCCATCACATTTTAAAGAAATAATTCCATAAGGTCTTGCCCCTACACGGTCAACAAAACAATTCAACGGGCATTTATGGAAACAGATTCCGCAGGAATTGCATTTATGATAATTAATCACAGGAAGATTATCCCTTAATACAATCGCCTCATAAGGGCAAACCTCTGCACAGATACCACATCCTGTGCAGCCAAATTTACAGAATTTTTTTACCCGCTCTTCTACATCAAGGGATTTACAGGCAAGATATATTAAATGAGAACGCGGTATCAATTCAAGAACATTCTTAGGACATTCTTTTACACATATTCCACAGCCATCACACAGGTCCGGGTCAATAACTGGTAATCTATTTTCGTCCATTTTGATCGCCCTTTTAGGACAAACCTCAATGCAGTGTCCCTCACCAAGACAGCCATATACGCAGGCTTTGTTTCCTTTATAAAGTGTATAATTTAACCAGCAATCTTTTGGCCCTTTGTAAACAAAAAGATTCCTTGCGCTGGTGCCACCTTTGCACCTCAGAACACAGATATATTCTTCCATTTATCTCTAAAGGTCTTTTATCAATTCAATAAATCTCTTGTATGGTATTGCAGTCCAGGATTCGGCTGAAACTGCACCCCCGGAAAGACTAATCATTGAAACTTTTGCTGCGGTCTCCTCATCCGGGGCTTCATATATATCAAGAAAATCATAAGGTCCTAATAATGCATAATGGGCAAGAAATTTTACCTCAGGACAATCTTTTTTTACCCTTTCCATCCATTGTCTTCCGATCTCTGCCCTTTTTTTCACATCCTTTGTCAATTCCGGTGATAACTTTGTTGCAAGGATGAAAGTTGCCATATCAACTCCTTTCTTAAGATTATATTCTGATTAATATTGAAGTCAATATCAAACTTTGAATTCAAAAGGATTGATTTTGTGTTTTTTCATTAATCGGATCAAAAAATTTCTTGATACACCGAGGATCTCGGCTGCCTGGGTCTGATTGCCCTGGGTCTGGGCAAGCGCCCTTTTTACAAGATCCATCTCAAGATTCTCCATCGCCTCTTTAAAGTTCAAAGACAATTTTTCTTCCATCTTTATTGGTTCTCCCATCCTGAGATTTATATCCTCGGGTTTTATAAATTTACCACGGGCAACGATTATCGCCTTTTCAATTGTATTTCTCAATTCTCTCACATTTCCAGGCCAGTCATAATCTTTTAATATCTCAAATGCCTCGGGTGTAATCCCTTCAATCTCTTTATGGTATTCCTTCACGATCTCCTTTAAAAAATGTTCGGCAAGTGGCGTTATATCTTCTTTTCTTTCTCTCAGTGGTGGAAGTTTTATGGGAAATGTATTTATTCTGAAAAACAAATCCTTTCTGAATGTTCCATTATTAACCATTTCTTCAAGATTGGTATTCGTTGCCACCATTATACGAACATCTACGACAATCTCTTTTTTGCCACCGAGTTTCCTGAATGCTCTGTTTTCTATAACCTTCAATAACTTTCCCTGAAGTAGCATCGGCATACTGCTTATTTCATCAAGAAATAATGTTCCTTTATGTGCCAGTTCGATCAATCCCTCTTTCCTTTTCTTGGCATCGGTAAATGCACCGGGCTCATATCCAAACAATTCTGATTCAAGAAGATTTTCAGGGATTGTAGTGCAGTCAATATCAATAAAGGGTCCTCCAGAGCGATTGCTTATCTGGTGTATATAAAGGGCAAAGAGCCCTTTTCCTGTTCCACTCTCGCCTTCAAGCAGAACTGTGGAATTTGTTTTTGCCACTTCTTTTACCTGATTCAAAATCTCTTCCATTTTTTTTGATTTATAAACGAGGGGGGTCAATTTACCCCTGCAAAGAACCTGCAGTTTATCCCAATAAAGGTCCCGCTCTTTTTTTATTGAGAGATTCTGCTGAATCTGTTTTACAATGATACGGAGTTCCTGGGCATCAAGTGGTTTTAACAGATAATTGACTGCACCAAATTCCATTGCCCTGACCGCATCTTTTATCTCACCATAACCAGTTATGATTATTATATTTGCATCCGGGTCATATTCCTTCATTCTTTTCAGAAGGTCAATACCTTTGATATCAGGAAGTCTCTGGTCAAGGATCACAATCATCGGTGTATTCTCGGTGAATAACTTCCATGCCTGTTCACCATTTATTGCAGTAAAGACCGTGTAACTCTCTGCTTCAAAAAGGGCTAAAAGAAAATTTCTAATGGATTCATCATCATCTACGATTAGTATTGGATACATAAAAAATTATATACATAATTTCATATTAGTCAATGGTCGATACATCTTTATTACTATCTGATAATTACAAATTTGCCGGTCTGTTGACCAACCTTGGAATCAATATGGAAAATATAGACACCACTCGCAACTAGCTGCCGATTCTCCGTCAGTAAATCCCACCACTCATCACCACCCGCATCACCC